>Ga0189288_10007_pt1 | contig 423644 bp, 441 predicted proteins | sample UW105minimetaG_FD_130316 | JGI IMG/M metagenome (GOLD analysis project Ga0189288, IMG submission 130316) | Marine microbial communities from the Costa Rica Dome - UW105 mini metaG | ecosystem: Environmental > Aquatic > Marine > Oceanic > Photic zone | place: Costa Rica: the Eastern Pacific... | reverse complement strand
CAGCCCGGATCTGATCCAATGGGCCCCCGGCCTGCCGAAAACCCGCTCCGGCAAAATCATGCGCCGCATCCTGCGCAAAATCGCCGAAAACGACTACGGCGCCCTCGGCGACACCTCAACACTAGCAGACCCAACTGTCGTCGAGGATTTGATTGAGAACCGGATGAATCGCTGATCCGCGTCATTTCTCATGAGACAGGCGGCCCAAGGGCCGCCTTTTTCTGTCCATGGCTTAAGGTCAGCGCAAAAACTGACCACAATTTTAAGGGCGTGCTGCAAACAGCGTTAACATGTGGTAACTTGTTGCATGTGGGGTATTGGTAAAGGAGCAACGTTATGCCCATGACAGGGCCCGCATTATGGACCGCCCCCTTGGCCACCGGACATCCACATGGGTTGCCCGAAGCCCGACGCACCGACAATCCAGCCAAGAAAGTTCAGCCGGTTAAAAAGGGCCGCGCCAGTGATGCCACCTCTCAACATGACTATGCTGAGCAGGAAGAGTACTCTGCCGCTCCACCACCATTCGAACAGACATCAGACGAGGATCACTCTGAATTTTCGGAAGGCCCCAGCCTGATGCAGCAGGAAATTTGTCACTTGCTGGACGAGCAGGCCGAGGCGCCGGAGCAAGCGCCTTTGCCCGCCTCGACGCCTCCAAAGCTGACTGCCTATGAAGAAACCGCCAGCCTGTCTCGCAAATCTGTTTTCAAAACCTTGCCGTAATTGTTCTTCGGCAGCGCGTCGACAGTGATGTAGTGTTTGGGACGTTTGAACCGCGCGATATGATCCAGACAATAGGTGTCGAGCACCTGTGTATCGATCTCGCTATTGGGGACAACAAAGGCCACAACTTCTTCACCCCATTCTGGGTGGGGTTTGCCAACCACGGCCACTTCAGACACCGAAGGATGATCCTGCAACACCTCTTCCACTTCACGTGGGTAAATGTTGGTGCCGCCGGAAATGATCATGTCACGTGAGCGATCTTTCATCGTCACGTAGCCATCTTCATCCATCGCGCCCATGTCACCGGTCCAGAGCCAACCGCCCTTGAGGGTTTTCTCGGTCGCCTCCGGGTTTTGCCAATAGCCCGGCATGACGATATCCCCGCGCACCAGAATTTCGCCCACCTCGCCCGGTGGCAACAAAGCGCCATCCTCATCCGCAATGGCCACTTCGACAGCGGATTGCGCTTTGCCAACCGAACCAAGGCGTTCGCGCCAGCGTGGATGGCTGCGATCGGTGACATCGTGACGCGACAAGGCCGTGATCCCCATCGGGCATTCCCCTTGACCATAGATCTGGGCAAACGCTGGCCCGAACCAATCCACCGCCTCGATGATATCCGCGATGTACATTGGTCCCCCGGCATAGACGATGGTGTTGAGACCGGCCCCACGGCGGTTCAGATCTTTAGCGGTGCGGGTCAGGCGTTGGACCATGGTTGGTGCCATAAACATATGAACCCGGTCAAAATGCGCGGCGAGGTCAAGAACCTCAACCTCATCAACCCCACCGGACGGGGGAAAGACATGTTTCGCGCCGGCCTGCACATGCATCATATTATAAATCCCAGCGCCATGGCTGGCGGGCGCGCTATAGATCACCGTGTCCTCGCCGGTCACCAGATCACAATCCACCTGATAACACAGGCTCATGGTGGTGAGCATGCGATGGGTCATCATCACACCTTTGGGGCGGCCCGTGGTGCCCGAGGTGTAAAACAACCAGGCGAGATCGGTCGGCGCCCGCGCCGTGATGTCTGTCAGAGGAGCATGAGCCGTCATCTCAGACCAAACCGGAGAACCCGTCTCAATCACAGTGACGTCGCTGGCGGCACTCAGACCTGGGGCCAAATCCCCGGTGGCAAAGGCCAGTTTGGCACCTGAATTTTCGATGATCCAAGCCACCTCACGGGCATGAAGTTTGGCATTGATCGGGACAACCGCCGCGCCTGCGTACCAGATGGCATATTCCGCGATCAGGTAATCCGGCACATTTTTCATAAACAATGCAACGCGATCGCCCGGAGCAATCCCCTGCGCTACCAGCGCTCCGGCCAAAGCCATGACATCTGAGTGGAAGGTCTTATAGGTTTTGACCAAAGTTTGGCCTAGAAACAGAGCCGGGCGATCCGGTGATTGTTGAGCCCGTCGCGCCAACCAAAGTGCAATGTTCATTTTTCCCCTCCCATTCTCTCCTCATCGCACTTAAATCCTGATGTGAACGCGGCTGCAATCGCTGGGACGTAAGGTCACAGGAACGCTTTTCACCAGCGACTGCTTAGCTTATAAGCAGGCAACCGCATCGGAGGCAGGGGCCTCTGAGCACATGACGCAATGGCGAGGACCGCATGAGCAAGAATAACCACGACTCGGATGTAGCCTTTATCAAGGCTCTGGCAGAGCTGCTTCAGGAAAACGATCTGACCGAGCTGGAGGTCATGCGCGAATATGGCGAAGACAACAGCCTAAACGTTCGTGTCAGCCGTGCCCAAAACATCACCATGGCAGCACCTGTTGCAGCGGCTCCTGTTGCGGCCGCGCCCGTTGCCGCCGCTGCAGCACCTGCTGCCGCCGCGCCCGCGGCTGCGGATATGCCAGAAGATCCTGCCGCCCATCCCGGCGCAGTGACATCGCCAATGGTTGGCACCGTGTATCTTCAGGCCGAGCCTGGCGCGCCGTCGTTCATATCGGTTGGCACTCAGGTTAAAGAAGGGGACACTCTTCTGATCGTTGAAGCCATGAAAACCATGAACCACATTCCGGCCCCCAAATCTGGCACCGTGAAGCGTATTCTGGTCGAAGATGGCGCAGCAGTGGAATACGGCGCTCCGCTTGTTATCCTCGAATAAGGAAAACAGGCATGTTTGATAAAATCCTGATTGCCAACCGTGGAGAGATTGCGCTGCGCGTCATCCGCGCCTGTCGCGAGATGGGCATCCAGTCGGTTGCCGTTCACTCGACAGCAGATGCCGACGCTATGCATGTGCGCATGGCCGACGAAGCCATCTGCATTGGCCCGGCGCCGGGCACCGACAGCTATCTGTCAATCCCGTCGATCATTGCCGCCTGTGAAGTCACCGGCGCGCAGGCAATTCACCCGGGCTATGGCTTTTTGTCAGAGAACGCTCGGTTCGTTGAGATTGTCGAAGATCACGGTCTGAAGTTCATCGGCCCGACCTCGAAGCACATCACCATGATGGGCGACAAGATCACCGCAAAAGACACCATGAAGGACCTAGGTGTACCCTGTGTCCCCGGGTCCGACGGCGGTGTGCCTAATGTCGAAGCCGCTCTGAAAATCGGTGAAGATTTTGGCTATCCTGTCATCGTAAAAGCCACCGCAGGTGGCGGCGGGCGCGGCATGAAAGTTGCCAATAGCGCCGAAGAGATGACCGTGGCCTTCCAGACTGCGCGGACTGAATCCAAAGCCGCATTCGGCAATGACGAAGTCTACATCGAGAAGTATCTGACCACCCCACGCCACATTGAGATCCAGGTCTTTGGCGATGGCAAAGGCAACGCGGTCCATCTGGGCGAGCGGGATTGCTCGCTGCAGCGCCGTCACCAGAAGGTGTTTGAAGAGGCCCCCGGCCCCTGCATCACACCAGAAGAGCGCGCAGCAATCGGCAAAACCTGTGCCGATGCGGTGGCTCAGATGGGCTATGCCGGTGCCGGAACAATTGAGTTCCTCTATGAAAAAGGCGAGTTCTTCTTCATCGAGATGAACACCCGCTTGCAGGTGGAACATCCGGTGACCGAGAACATCTTTGGTGTCGACCTTGTGCGCGAACAGATCCGCGTTGCGGCTGGTTTGCCGCTGTCGATCACGCAAGATGAGCTGCAAATCAACGGTCACTCGATCGAAGTGCGCCTGAACGCCGAGCGTCTGCCAAACTTTGCGCCCTGCCCCGGTCAGATCACCGCGTATCACGCACCCGGCGGTCTTGGTGTGCGCGTCGATTCTGCGCTGTACAACGGCTATAAGATCCCGCCCTATTACGACAGCTTGATTGGTAAGCTGATTGTACACGGGCGTGACCGGCCCGAGGCATTGGCTCGGTTGAACCGCGCTCTGGGCGAGCTGATCATCGACGGCGTCGAGACCACGACCCCGCTGTTTCATGCCCTGCTGCAGGAAAAAGACATCCACACCGGCGAGTACAATATCCACTGGTTGGAGAAATGGCTCGATGCCGGTGGCCTGGAGAAGTAAGACAGTGGGGCCTCTTTCCAGATTGAAAGGGGCCCTTCCACTTCGAAGGATCGACCCCCGGTGACACTGACAACCGATCTGCTGCTACATGCGTATGAGATCGGCATTTTTCCGATGGCCGAAGCGCAGGATGATCCCGAGATTTTCTGGGTGGATCCCAAACACCGCGGCATTCTTCCCATCACAAAGTTCCACATCTCACGCTCACTCGCGCGCCAACTGCGCCGGGATGAATATCAAGTGACGTTAAACCGGGAATTTGCGGGCGTGATTGACGCCTGCGCAGACAGGGATGAGACTTGGATCAATGCAGAAATTCGCCGCCTTTATCTTGAGCTCCATGCGAAAGGTCGTGCTCATTCACTCGAAGTCTGGATGAATGGCGCGCTTGCCGGAGGCGTGTATGGCGTGACCGTTGGGGCCGCGTTTTGTGGGGAATCCATGTTTTCGCGTCAAACCGGTGGCTCGAAAATCGCTCTGGCCTGGATCTGTGATCTCTTGGCACGCACAGGGTTCACGTTGTTTGACACACAGTTTCTAACCCCCCATCTGGCGAGCCTCGGGGCGGTTGAAATTCCTCGGGATGACTATCATCAGCGGCTAGAAGAGGCGCTTGAGCGGCCCGCAGACATCCTCTCAGCGCCCTTGGCCGACTGTGGTCAGGATGTTGTACAGCGCAACACCCAGACGTCGTAACGCGGGTGATTCATCGGGTTCAACGCCGGTGAGCTTGCCACCATCCAACCGCTGAAAACCGGTTGCGGCACGCCAGCTTCCCGCACAGTGACAAAAGCAAAAGCTTCCCCCGTGGGATTGTCATTTGGAAAACGGCACGCGGCGAGGTTGATCTCCATGCCATCTTCCTGCGCGCTTGTACCATTGACGATAGTGACATCGCTGACCTTGGCGTTGAGTTTATCCAACACACGCAGAACGGCGCCATTGCCAGGCGACACGGCCTCTTGCGCCATCACAGGGGCCGCCATCATAGCCAGAACACACATCAGGCGTTTCATTCGTCGCTCCCGCCACCACTCACAAATTTCAGCAACAGCGTCATCAGGCTGACAGATCCCTGAGTATCAAGGATCTCGTCCCCTTCTACAAAATTGAACGGCGATCCACCGGGGGAAATTTCAACAAAATTGCCACCCAACAGCCCCTCAGAGGCGATGACAATCGCACTGTCGTCTGGCACCTGCACAGAGTCATTGATGGTGACAACGGTATCGGCGCGGAAGGTTTCGGGGTTCAATGCGATCTGCGTCACAGTCCCCACCTTGACCCCTGCGAGACGCACATCTGAGCCAACGCTGACACCCTCGATCGACCGGAACGACGCGCGCAACGGGTATCCGTCACCGCCAAAGCTCATGCCGGTGCTTTGCAGGGCATATAGACCAAATGCCAAAGCGGCGGCCAATACGCCGCCGCCAACAACCACCTCTGTTGCCGAATGGCTCATTCTGGGCTCCACGCCTCATAGTCACAACGGTCCGCAGGCGCGGCCTGACGCAATGATCCGGCGGGTGCATAGGCCAGCGTGGTGCCTGTAAGGTTTTCCTGATGCGGCTTTTCCCAGACCTTATGGGCCAGAGGCTTGTCACCTGGGCGGGCATCAAAAGTATGATGCAGCCAGCCGTGCCAATCCGGGCTGATCCGCGAGGCCTCGACTTCGCCGTTGAACATCACCCAACGGCGTTTTCCATCGCGGCTTTCATAATAGACGTTGCCCTGTTCATCCTCACCCACCTTCACACCTTTGCGACGGGTGTAAATTGCGGTGTTGATGGTGCTGCCATTCCACCAGGTCACAGCGCTCAGAATGGTTTTAAGAATGCCCATGGACGACTCCTGTCTCACTTAAAAGCGTTATGGCGAAAACCCGTGGCAAGGTCTAGTGCCCGCTCGGTCGCATTACCGTGCTTGAGCGGGCGATTTGACGGGAATTCGCCGAAACTTCAGCCCTCTGATGGGGCCAGAGCTGTGACTTCAATCTCGATTCGGAACTTAGGATCGATCAGGTTGCATTCGATCATCGTTGCCGCAGGAGGATTCTCTCCAAATGTCTCTGCCAGAAGTTCAAAACAGGGTTCAAATTCATGCCGGTCCGGCAGGAAATAGTTCACCCGAACCACATCAGCAAAGCTGACACCCGCCTCGGCAAGCGCTTTTTCGATAACACCCAGTGCAGATTGGCATTGCTCAAGCACGGTCTCGCCCTGCCCCACCGTGCCAGCAACATGGACAAAGCCACCCGCGACCACCGCCCGGCAATAGCCAACCTTTTTCTCAAATTCGCCACCTGACGAAATGCGTTTGATCATCTCTTTCTCCCAAGAAAAAGGCGGGGAAAACCCCGCCTGATCTAATCTATCTCTGGCCTGCTTAGCTGGCAGACGCTTCTTCTTTTTTGTTTTCGCCATGCACCATCAACGGTTTGGTCTCGGCATTGACCGCCTCATCGTTGACGACAACTTCGGTGACATCTTCCATGCCCGGCAATTCGAACATTGTGTCCAGCAAGATGCTTTCGAGGATGGACCGCAGACCACGCGCGCCGGTTTTACGCTCAATTGCCTTTTTGGCGATGGCCGACAGTGCCTCATCGGTGAAGGTCAGCTGTGTGTCTTCCATCTCAAACAGGCGTTGGTACTGTTTGACCAGAGCGTTCTTCGGCTGGGTCAGAATGGTGATCAATGCATCGGCATCAAGATCTTCCAGAGTTGCGACGACCGGCAGACGGCCAACAAATTCGGGAATCAGGCCGAATTTCAGCAGATCTTCTGGCTCAAGCTCCTGGAAGATTTCCCCAACACCACGATCATCGTTGTCACGCACATCCGCACCAAAGCCCATCGCCGAGCCTTTGCCGCGCTGAGCAATGATCCGATCCAGGCCTGCAAAGGCGCCGCCACAGATGAACAGGATATTGGTGGTATCAACCTGAAGGAATTCCTGCTGCGGGTGCTTACGGCCCCCCTGCGGCGGAACGCTGGCAACGGTGCCTTCCATCAGCTTCAGCAGCGCCTGCTGAACACCTTCACCCGAGACGTCACGTGTGATCGATGGGTTCTCGGATTTGCGGGTGATCTTGTCGACTTCATCGATGTACACGATGCCGCGCTGCGCACGTTCGACATTGTATTCGCTCGCCTGAAGCAACTTGAGAATGATGTTCTCAACGTCTTCGCCCACATAACCGGCTTCGGTCAGAGTGGTGGCATCGGCCATGGTGAACGGCACATCAAGAATGCGCGCAAGGGTCTGAGCCAAAAGCGTTTTACCGCACCCGGTAGGACCGATCAGCATGATGTTCGACTTGGCAAGTTCGATATCGGCGCTTTTCTGGGCGTGGTTCAGGCGTTTGTAATGGTTGTGAACAGCGACGGACAACACACGTTTGGCTTTGGCCTGACCGATGACATAATCGTCCAGAACTTCACAAATCTCACGTGGTGTCGGAACCCCTTCGGAGGACTTCAGGCCAGCGCCTTTGGTCTCTTCACGAATGATGTCCATACATAGTTCAACGCACTCATCACAGATGAACACGGTCGGGCCAGCAATCAACTTGCGCACTTCATGTTGGCTCTTGCCACAGAAGCTACAGTAGAGCGTGTTTTTGCTGTCACCGCCAGAATTCGTCGCCATATTGTACCTTTCCCGGTCCAGCCGGTCTTGATCTTGTCCGGGGTAAGTCCTTCACCCCATCCGCGCCGATCGCCAAGTTTGACTAGCTTAGGCCAGCCCCAAGGCGCCGACAATCGGAAAATTGGCCCCCCATGCGACCTGCATGAGGGGCCGTGTCATCACTTGTCGTCGTCACCGGTTGCGCGGCTGGTCACGATCTCATCGATCAAACCCCAGTCCTTCGCCTCTTCCGGAGACATGAAGTTATCGCGCTCAAGGCCCTGTTCGACCTCTTCATAGGTGCGGCCGGTGTGGTGCACATAGATCTCGTTGAGACGACGCTTAAGTTTCAGCGTTTCTTCCGCGTGGATCATGATGTCGGTCGCCTGGCCCTGATAGCCACCCGAGGGCTGGTGCACCATGACGCGGCTGTTTGGCAGCGAGAAACGCATGCCTTTTTCACCGGCTGTCAGCAGAAGCGAACCCATCGAGGCCGCCTGACCAATCACCAGGGTCGAAACCTTGGGTTTGATGTACTGCATGGTGTCGTAGATCGACAGGCCCGAGGTCACAACACCACCGGGCGAGTTGATGTACATGCTGATTTCTTTCGACGGGTTTTCCGCCTCAAGATGCAACAGCTGCGCCACGACCAGCGACGACATGCCGTCATGCACCGGGCCGTTGAGGAAAATAATGCGTTCCTTCAGCAGGCGCGAAAAGATGTCATACGCCCGTTCACCGCGGCTTGTTTGCTCAACAACCATGGGAACGAGGGTGTTCATGTAGACGTCAAAGGGATCTTTCATCGGAACCTGCCTGCTTTCTATCAAGACACTGCCTAAACGGTAGAGATTGATAGAGTCTTATTATCGGCCAAGACCCCCCGCAAGAGGGGGACAATCAACTTATGACATTCGGATGAGTTGTATTTGAATTATTCTCAAAAATTAACGGCCCCGCAGGGCCGTCAATCAGGGGTAGGTCCGACTTAACCAAACATGTCGCTGGTTATGCCGTCATACCAGCCAACGCTTTCTTCAAATGTGCGTTTTCGAAGGTCGACATCTTCGCCGGTCTGGCTGATAAACCCATCTGTTTTGGCGATTTTTTCATCTGTCGCCTGATAGGAGGCACCCACTTTGATGCCGTCATTGGCATCAATCAGCGACCAGCACGTGTTTGAAAATTTCGCCGGGAAGACGCGACTGCCGGTCAAGGCACCGCGCACGGCCATCGCCGCAACTTTGGCCTGAGAATTTGCCGAAAAACCTGATTTTGGCATATCCCCCTGCTGCGACGCATCCCCCAAGATGTGAATATTGTCATCCAGACGGCTTTGCATCGTGTGGCCGTTCACTGGCGCCCAATTGCCCTCGGTCAGAGCCGCCGCCGCGCAGATCAAGCCTGCTTTTTGTGCTGGAATCACATTCACAACATCGGCTTTGACCACCTCGCCGTCAATGTCCACCGTCATATCCGCCGGATTGACCGACACAGTGCCACCGCCAAAATCCGGCCCCAAACGTTCAATCATACCGCCGTAATGTTTATCCCACCCCTCTTCGAACAGCGCCTGTTTCGAGAACTTTGGTTTGGGGTCTGCGATCAGGATTTTGGCGGTGGGATTATTGGCCTTAAGATAATGGGCCACCATCGAAATCCGCTCGTAGGGTCCCGGAGGGCACCGGTAGGGATTGGGAGGAGCAACCATCACATAGATGCCGCCCTGTGGCATTGATTCGATCTGGCGTTTCAGCAACTCAGACTGAGTGCCCGCCTTATAGGCATGCGGCATCACCCCCTGCGCGGACAGATCCCAGCCCGGCACAGCTCCGTCAACAAAATCAATGCCAGGCGAAATCACCAGACGGTCATAGGGCACAGCGCCTCCACCGGCCAAAGCCACGGTCTTGGCGTCGCGATCAATCCCCGTGGCCCAGTCATGGACCACATTGATCCCATAGACCGCCGCCAGCGTACCATAGGTGTGGCCAATGCTGTCTAACGTGCGAAAGCCCCCCAGATAGAGGTTGGAGAAGAAACAGGTGTAATAGGTGCGCGTGGGTTCGATCAACGTAACATCAATCGCGCCCTTACTGTCTTTGGCGATGTACCGCGCGGCCGTAGCACCCCCGGCCCCGCCGCCGATCACAACCACTAGAGGTTTCCCTTCGGCCCTCAGCATGGGCGCCGTCAAACTGGCCGCCGCTGCGGATGTCGCGATAAACGCGCGTCTATTCAAGGTCATACGTTTCTCCTCCTCGTTGAACTCACGGTCTCCCATAAAAAAACCGCACCGCCGGTGTCCCGGTCGATGCGGTCGTGCCTTCGGGAGAGAAGGCCTCTGAGATTTGGGGGAACTTCGATTGCACGCCCCTCACCTCCTAGTCTTTCAGCTCGGCAAAATAGGCGGCCAGAGCTGCTATTTCATCATCGGCCAATCGTCCGGCCATCATCTGCATCACCGGATGTGGGCGAAGCTTGCGTTTGTAGGCATGCATCGCAATCACAAAATCCTCTGGATGCCACCGGGTGATAGATGGGATCCCGGCATCTGCCCCGTCGCTTCTGTGGCACGTCAGACATTCTGAAGCGAGATATTCTCCATAGGCCAGATCCCCGACTATCGCGAGGATTTCGGGTGATAGCTCCACCTCACGCGCCAACGCTGTGGGTGCCGATTCAGGGATATCTTGCGGGTTCTCGGTGAACTGCCGCAGATAGGCCAACACGTCATCGCGGTCGGCCTTTTTCTTCAGCCCGCGAAAGGACATACGGGTGCCAGAGACCAAGGCACGCGGGTTTTCTAGATAGGCATCAAGGTGTTCAAGATCCCAGACCATGCCATCGGCAAAGGCGCGTTCTAGCCCCTTGGAATAATCAAAATCCTCAACGGATCCGGCCCGACGGCCAAAGATCCCGTTCAGCTGAGGCCCGGCACGGTCCTGCGCCTCTGGCCCCACCTGATGACAGCCGGTGCATTTGCGAAACACCTTTGCCCCGCGCTCCGCATCACCGATCGCCAGAGCCTCCTGTTCGGCCAGCGCGGCCCCCAGAGGGGCCAACGCACAGATAATCACACACACAAACCGTTTCATCGACTTACTGGCTGTAGCGTTTGAGGTACTCGATCACCGCCGCAATCTCGGCATCTTTCCTCAATCCGGCAAACGACATTTTGGTGCCTTTCATCGCCTTGCGCGGTTTGGCCAGGAATTCAGCCAATGTGGCATCATCCCAGACACCGCCATGACCTGCCATGACCTTGGAGTAACGGAAGCCATCCTGCACTCCCACGCCCGCATTGTAGATCGCATTCAACATAGGGCCAGATTTATGTTTGGCGCCCTCTCCGATCTGGTGACAGGATTTGCACTTTTTGAAGACCTTTTCACCTTTGGCGGCCAGAGCCTCATCAAAGGCAGGCACTTCAGGTTCTGGCGCAGGCTCGGGTTCGACCACTGCGGCCACTTTGACCACCTCAGCCTGAGCGGCGGGCGCGGCTGGGGCTTCGGCGGCTTCTTCGTCTGGGGTCACATCCAGAACCGTGGCGCGCATGGTGATCTCGACGCTGTCCTTGCAGTTCTCCATGCAGGGCTCCGCCCGCCAGACCGCGTATTCAGTGGCCGCACGATCGTCGATGACAAAACCGCCCGCGTTGGGCATCTCGACATCGAGGAAGGTTTCGTTCGACAGCTCGAACTCTTCATCGATCAGATCGTTGGAATAGAGGATATAGGCAACAATCGCATAGACCTCATCGTTGCTCAGCGACTGCGCATTGCCGAAGGGCATCGACCGATTGACGTAATCCCAGGTGGTCGAGAGATAGGGCCAGTAGCTGCCAACCGTTTTCAACGGATCCTCATCGGCAAGCGTGTCATCGCCACCGGCCAGTTTCGGCCAGTTATCAACACCTTCGGCAAAATCACCGTGGCAGCTTGCGCAGGCATCGGCAAAGATCTCTTCGCCGTCCAGCGCATTGCCCGAGCCCACCGGAAGACCGGTGCCATCCGGCTGCACATCGATATCCCAGGCGGCGATTTCTTCGGGCAGAGCCGGACGGCCCAGACCCATTTTCTCCGCCATCGCCGGCGCGGCCGTCATCAGCAGCGTTGCTGCCACTGTCAGATTAAGAAACTTCGACATTCTCGGCCTCCCCGCTGGCTTTGACATGCCAGGTCTGAATGCAGTTGTTGTGATAGATCGAGTTCAGCCCGCGCACCTCGCGCAGCTGAGCCTTAGAGGGCTGAACGTATCCGGTTTCGTCCATGGCGCGCGATTGCAGCAGCATCTCTTCGCCGTTCCACTCGGTGTCGAGATAGAAGCGGGTCAGTGCTTTGTCTTCGCCTTCTTTGGCCAGGCGTGCGGTTTCCCAGGTCTTACCACCGTCTTTCGACACATCCACACGTGTGATGCGCCCATGCCCGGTCCAAGCCAGACCCGTGATCACCAGCGGGCCGTGCCCATGTTTGATGGGTGACTGCGGGCTGGGAGAGGTGACTACCGATTTGGCGTCCATAACCCAGGTCCATTTGCGGCTGGTGCCATCTTCCAACGTATCGGTGTATTTTGAGGTCTCTTCGCGGCTTTCAACCGGGCCATCCATGACCTCGATACGGCGCAGCCATTTGACCCACATATTGCCTTCCCAACCGGGCACAACCAGACGCACGGGATAGCCATGTTCCTTGCGCAGCGCTTCGCCATTGGCCTTGAAGGCCACAAGCACATCATCCAGCGCCTTCTCCATGGGGATCGATCGACCATTCGACGAGGCGTCCGCCCCCTCGACATAAACCCATTTGTCTTTCAGATCGCCCGCCGAAGCCAGACCGGCCTCTTCCAGAAGCGTGCGCAGCGAGACACCGGTGTATTCCATATTGTGGATCATACCGTGCGTGAACTGCGCGCCGTTCAACTGGGCACCCGCCCATTCCATGCCGGTGTTGGCCGCACATTCGCAGAAATAGACATGCTGCTGACGTGGGAAGCGCTCAAGATCGGCATAGGAGAACACCAGCGGAGTATCCACCAAGCCGTTGATCATCAGACGGTAGTCTTCTTTGCGCAGCTCGATCGCACCGGAATGGTGGCGCTCAAAGGCGCAGCCCTGTGGCGTGATGGTGCCGTCCAGCGCATGAATGGGGGTGAAGTTGATCGACGAAATGGTATCCGCAGTCAGCCACTCAACATTGCGGCGCACCACGTCGTCTTCGTATTTGATCGGCAACCCGTAGGGGGAGGCATCGACGCCATCGCCCAGGCCGCTGGCCCAGTCCTGAACCTCGGTGATCAATGGGTCGGGACCGGCCGCTTTGGCCATACCTGCGGCCACGGTGCCTGCGCCCATCGCGGCGGCGCCGGTCAGGAACTGGCGGCGCGAGGCGCCTTGCTTCTTGTCATCTGCCATATTGTGCCTCCTTTCGGATCATCTCATTCATCTATGTGAATGAGTTGCGTAAAAAAATATGCGGGTGAAGCGTGGGGGCGCTTATGCGCCCACCACCTGTACTGAGTTATTCGGATCGACCGTCACGGTGCCCTGTTTGCGGATATGGCTTTCCACCACGTCCCAAATCTGCGGCCCTTCGGTGCCCTCATTCACGCTGGCCCAGCCAGCAACGACATAGTTTTTCGCCGGATCAATGGCTTCGCCGGTTTTCAGCAACGTCATATCCGTGATCCGTTCGCCCTGCGGCTTGTTGATGTCGATGCGATAGCCAAGGCCACCCACACGCACCATATCGCCACCCTGCTGGTAATAGGGATCCGGGTTAAAGATGTTGTCGGCCACGTCCTCAAGGATCACCTTGATAAACTCACCGGTCATTTCCGAACGATAGGCCTCGCCATAGGACATCGAGGTCACGTTCCAGATGTCTTCGCGGGTGATGGCATCGCCGGGCAGCAGCGACGGTCCCCAGCGGACACCGGGCGACATGGCGATATCGGCTTCGCGCTCGGAAATCAGCGCATCACAGATCAGATCATCCCAGGAGCCGTTGAAGTTGCCACGGCGGTACAGGGTGCTGTCGGTGTGGCCGATCACTTCGGTCAGCTGGTTCAGATACGGCGCGCGCTGTTCGTTGATCAGAGCTGTCATCTCCGCATCCGGCGTGATCACATCCGAGAAGATCGGGATCAGCTTGTGACGATAGCCCATCATGCGGCCGTCACGAATGTCGAGATCCACGCGGCTGACGAACTTGCCGTTTGAGCCCGAGGCCACAATGATCGTGTCTTCGACCACAACCGGCTCGGGCAGCGCATCATGGGTGTGACCCGACAGGATCACATCGATGCCTTTCACGCGGCCGGCCATCTTTTTGTCGACGTCAAATCCATTGTGGCTCAGGACCACAACACATTCAGCGCCTTTTGAGCGCACTTCGTCGACCATGGCCTGCATGTTCTCGTCGCGAATACCAAAGGAGTATTCCGGGAACATCCAGCGCGGATTGGCGATCGGCATATAGGGGAAGGCCTGACCAATCACGGCCACCTTCACGCCACCACGTTCAAAGAACTTATAAGGCGGGAACAGATCCAGCGCAGGTTCATCCCACTCGGCGTCAAAGATGTTCTGTCCCAGCGCCGCAAACGGCAGACCTTCGACAATCTCCTGCACCCGGTCCGAACCCAGCGTGAATTCCCAGTGGAAGGTCATCGCATCCGGCTTGAGGCCGTTCATGACGTTGACCATGTCCTGACCTTCAGTGTGGTGACAGGTGTAAGAGCCGTGCCAGGTGTCCCCGCCGTCCAGCAGAATGGCATCCGGGCGATCAGCACGGATCGAGTTCACCACGGTGGCAACACGGTCCAATCCGCCCACTTTGCCATAGCCGCGCGCCAGCGCCTCAAAATCACCCGAGCTGAGCGCGTAATGCGAGGGTGACCCGTCGTTCACGCCATAAAGCTTGCGGAAATCCGCGCCGGTGACATGCGGCACCGCGCCTTTGTTGCCGCCCACACCTATATTGACCGAAGGCTCACGGAAATAGATCGGCATCAACTGCGCATGGATGTCTGTCACATGGATCAGGGAGACATTGCCAAAGGTGTCAAACTGCAACAGCTGGTCCTGGGTCAGGCTCTGCTGTGCCGCCAAACGGGCCCAGTTGCCAAATCCCGACGACCCATAGAGCGCCGTTGCGGCCATGGACACCTGAAGAAAATCGCGTCTTGAGATCATAGGAGGATCTTTCTTTCTCTCTCGCGACACACATGCGCATGTGTGAATTCGTTTTCATGGAAAATGCCCCGCACCACGACAAATCGGGCACGGGGCATAAATTTTAGTTACGAACCGACGGACCTTCGACCGACAGACCGTTGCCGCGTGAAGCGACATAAAGCTCAAGCGCCACAAACTCGGCCGAACCCGGTTTGTAGGTTTCGGCGCGGGTGTCACGTACGCAGCCTTTAAAGCGCGAATGCACACCGTTCAACTTGGCGTTTTTCAGACGGTAGGTCGGGAAACCGTTGATCTGACCCTGGCTGAGATGGTCCGCCCGGATGTAGTTGCCAAAGTTCTGCTCATGGCAGTTGGCACAGGACAGTTCAAGCTGACCGGTCCGGGTGTAATACAGCTCTTTGCCCTGTTCCCAGGTTGCCGCCGCCGGACCATCAATGGCCACATTCATCGGCAGACCGCGCGACACCGAAGCAATCATAGCTTCAACATTGATCGCATCGGCTTTGTCGTATTTCCACGCCTCAGCCCCCATGCGGTTTTCGCGGCAGTCATTCATCTGCATCTGCAGAGTGCGAACTTCGCCGGCGGCCTCGTTCCATTTGGGGTACACTGTACGAACACCCACCATGGATTCCTCAGGGTCGCCATGACAGTCCGCACAGGATTTCCCCTCAGAGCCGTCTGCGGTGTTCCAGACATCCAGTCCCTGCTCAACAAAAAGCATGCCTGGGTTGTCGAAGTCATCCGCCTGAAGCGACTGTGTTTCGTCTGTGCGGAAGTGCCAGCCCGAAATAACTTCATCTACGGCATCAGCCAAATGAGCTGGAGCCGCAGCTTTTGTGACGATCGAGATCTCCTCATTCACCACCAAAGTGTCGTCATCTGCGCCGCCTGCGGCCACAAATGATGCGCTCAATGTCAGTGCCGAGGCAATCGCCGTCAGTGCCTTAAAATTCATTCTGTTCCCTCCCTATTGGCGCCCTGCCCCTCGCGCTGGGGCAGGGTCAAGCCGTCGGTTAGCCGATGGCGATCTTCTTGGCAGTGTCGTAGACGGAACCGTCATCGTCATACCAAGTGAACTTGAACTCACCCTCGGAGGGTACAGTTGCTTGGAATTCCAGATACGGGTTGGTCGAAATCGCAGGTTCCAAGGTCACGTCGATCACGTTTTCACCGTTAAAGTCACAGGTGAAACGGTTGATGATCGAACGCGGGATGATGTTGCCCGATTTGTCTTTGCGCTGACCCGATTCCATTTTGTGCGAAATCAGGGTTTTGATGGTGATTGCTTCACCAACAGCGGCTTTTTTCGGGACTTTGACGCGGGGTTTAACACCGGATGCCATTGTTCAAATCTCCTCTAACTTAGCCGCCGCAGCCGCCAATGGTGACCTTTACGGTCTTCGACGCGCGGGCAAAGCTGCCATCGGCAAGCTGAGCAATCGCAACCACGTCCTGAGTGCCAGCAAGGCGAATACGGGTCGAGGCTTCCTGAGCCGCCGCAAGCTTGCCGAACTTGAAGGTCGCGACAGGTGGGGTCGGGTTACCGGCCGCCAGAACCATGATCGCCGTGGCGCCCTCAGCAGAAACCGCGATCGGAACGGTGTTGCCGTTTTCCGCGATTTCAGGTGCGGTCAGCTCAAGGCCCCCGTCCGCAACAGCGGCGCCACCAGTAAATTCGTTGATCAGATCATCCACAGCCGCATTCGCACGGAACGGCAGGACAGTCATCAGCGCTGCACCGGCTCCAAGAGCCAGCGTTTCGCGACGGGTAAACTCCATCGTCAGTCTCCTTGGGTTAAAGTCAGCTGTCCTTGAGGGTCATCAAGAACGCGACCACATCTTCGATTTCCTGAGCCGTCAGGACCGGAGGCAAATCGCCCTCTGCGGCTTTGCCGGTGTAGCCATTGCCCGGGCGAATAAATCCGGTGGATTTATAAAACGCAGGCATCACCGACCCTTCAAATGTCATCTTGGCGTTGGCCACAATCCCGCGCAGCTCGTCTGCTGTGCGATATTCACCGACACCATCCAGTGACGGGCCAACTTCGCCATGGAACGGCGAATCGTTCAGCGCGGTGACCGCGTGACACGAAATGCAATTCCCTTTGGATTTGGTCGCCATGATGATGGCGCCACTTTCGGCGTTTCCGGCAGCACCCGACAACGAGGCCGTCACTTCACCATATTCGCCATATGCTACATCGCCGGGCGCCACGGTGTCGGCAGCAAATGCCACGCCTGCCGCCAGCGCCGCTGTCGCTGTGATTACAAAAAGCCTCATATTTCCTCCCATTGGCTTCTTGAACCCCGAAGGGCCCCGTTCGCTGATGTATACCGTAGGCTACCCAACACAGAAGACGCAACAACAAATTCACAGAAATGAATTTCTGTTGGTTTTAGTCAAAACTACCGTTGTTGCGTTCTTGGATCATGCGGGCGTGGTATCTTTGAAAATCCTCTCCGTTATCAAGGAGATATCGACTTTCCGCAACCCATGTAAACATGTCCAAAGTGGTCCCTTTTCCAAAGGCACCCGGCATCACCGCAACCGCGGCCTCAACAGCCGTCTGGCCCTCAGGGACCTCCTCAGGAAGGAAAACAATGTTGGGTGTGAACATCACCCGCCATTTGCGCGCCATCTCTTTTTCGGGGAGCGATTCTCCATCAAAATCCACCACCTCAACATCGCCATAGATGTTCATCTGGACGACAAAAAAGTTCTCACCGATGTAGTCGGAAATGCCGGGATCTGAGAACACCTCTTCATGCATTTTGCGGCAATAGATACAGCCGCGTTGCTCGAAGAAGAGGACCAGTCGCTTACCTTCGGCATTGGCCTCGTCGAGATCTTCCGCCAGATCTTTGAAGGTCTCACGCATCCAAGGCTGTTTGTGCAGCCCATCATCGCCGATCTCGGCCAGAGCTGGCAGCGCCATAAGCGCCATTGCGGCGCCCAAAATCCAATGTTTCATGTCAAACCTCCCTTTAAACCCAGTTGGGGAACACACGCAGCATCACCTCTGCAATCCAGCCAACGGTATCCGTGGCGATCAGAATCGCGAAGACAATCATCATCACCCCAAGCGCTTTTTCGACCTTCCCCAAGTGACGCCGGTTGCGCTGCATCCAAGCCAGAAAGGGCTGCGCAAACAGGGCTGCAACCACAAATGGCGCGGTCATGCCAATGCCAAACGCCCCCAAAAGCGTCGCCCCATGCCACAGCTCGCCCATGCCCGAGGCAATCATCAGGATCGTGGTGAGGATCGGCCCAACACAGGCGGTCCAGCCAAACCCAAAAGCCAGCCCCATAGCATAGGCCCCAAACAGGGTTTTAGGGTCGGATTTGCTTTCCATCCGCGCCTCTCGGTACAGAAACCCGATTTTGAAGATGCCCAGAAAATGCAGGCCAAACAGGAAAATAAGCGCCGCCGCGACATAGCTAAGCGGCTGTTTCCAATCGGCAAAGGCCTGTCCCAGTGCTGTCGCGCCAAGCCCCAAAAGCATAAAGATGGTTGTCACACCCAGGGCGAACAAAGCCGCCTGCCCAGCAAGACGCGCCCGCGCGCCGGGGTCGATGCCTGCGTCATCGCGCAGTTCCGCCATTGAAAGTCCGGCCATATAACATAGATAGAAGGGCACCATCGGCAGGATGCACGGGGTGAAAAAAGCGCCGAACCCGGCGATCAACGCGCCGAAATAGGTGACGTCGAACATGAGGGCTCCTTGAAAAAATCACATATTCATATTATGTGTTGCATTCATCTACGGTCAATTGGTGCTGCATGTCTCTGAAAAAATTTATCGCTGCAACAGTTTTGGGGGTCCTGCCCCTGTCGGCCTTTGCCGGTGAGGTGCAGCTTGTGATGGTCGAACAACCCGGATGCGCCTATTGCGCCGCCTGGAAAGATGAGATTGGCCCCGCCTATCCGCATACGGCGGAAGGGAAATTTGCGCCGCTGGTTTTGGCCGACCTACATATCGGCCCCCCAGAAGGGACAGATTATGCGCGGCGGGTGAACTTCACGCCGACCTTTATCCTTACCGAAGATGGGCAGGAAATGGCCCGGATCGAAGGGTATCCTGGCGAAAACTTTTTCTGGCCCATCTTGTCGAACCTGCTTCAGGACCATACAGAGTTTCAACCGCCGACACATTGACGGGATATCAAGGTACAATGGCACTTCCGGTACTGCACGACGATCTTTCTGATGACGAGCTTGACAGCATCGTTGAAAAGGCGACCACCGCGTCGGCCTTTCTCAAAGCGATCAGCCATGAAGGCCGATTGATGATCCTTTGCCATTTGGTGTCGGGTGAGAAATCTGTCACCGAGTTGGAAGAGCTTTTGTCTGCCCGTCAGGCCGCCGTCAGCCAACAGCTGTCACGCCTGCGTCTTGAGGGTTTGGTGATCCCGCGTCGCGACGGCAAGGCGATCTATTATCGCCTCGCAGATGACAAGCCACGGAAGATGCTGGAATGCGTCTACGAGCTTTTCTGCAAAGACGACGAGTGACACCGCCTCTGCCAGAGCGCGACGATCTATGCCTTGCGGCCCGTCACAAGCCTTCGCATACTGGGTTGACACACACGCCACCTGAACAAGGAGGGTTCGTGCGCCCCCATGATGTCTAATGAATTTCTTCTTGTTGCGCTGATCGGCTTACTGGGCGGCATCCTTCTGGGGCTTGCGGCGCGTCTGGGTCGGTTCTGTACACTCGGCGCGATCGAAGACGTTCTGTATGGTGGCTCAACCCTGCGGTTGCGCATGTGGGGAGTGGCCATTGGCACGGCCATCCTTGGCAGCTTTGGCCTCATGGCCGCTGGCATTCTCGATGGCGCAGAAACCTATTATCTCTCAATCCGCTGGATGCCCCTTGCCTCCATTCTTGGCGGATTGGTGTTTGGCTATGGCATGGCGTTGGCCGGAGGCTGTGGCTACGGCGCCGTGGCCCGGCTTGGCGGCGGCGATCTGCGCAGCTTTGTCATCGTGTTGGTTATGGGCGTCTCAACCTTTGTTGTGCTCTGGGGACCGCTTGGTCCGATCAGAAACGCCCTGTTTCCTCAGATTGATGTCACCACAGAGATCCCTCCGGGCATTGCGCATCACCTGAGCAATCTGACCGGGATCGCGATGCCAAGCATCGGGTTGAGCATTGGTGCTTTGATCCTCGCTCTCTCCCTCTGGCATCGAGAGCTATGGCGCAAACCCAAACACATCGGCTGGGCCCTTGCGGTGGGCTTTGCCATCATCCTTGGCTGGGGCGGCACCTCTTGGGTCAACGAACAAGGGTTCGAAGCTTTACCAGTGGTTTCACATAGCTTTGCCGCTCCCCTGGGGGAAACTCTGCTCTGGTTCATGACCGGATCCGCCCGCCCGATTTCTTTCGCCGTCGGATCAATCACTGGGGTCTGGATCGGGGCCTTTGTCGGCTCGATGCTCAAAGGGCATTTCCGCTGGGAAGCCTGCGAAGACCCACGTGAGCTGCGTCGGCAGATCTTTGGCGCCGCTCTGATGGGAGGTGGCGCGGTACTCGCCCTCGGGTGCTCGGTGGGTCAGGGACTTTCCGCGCTCTCGGTTCTGGCGCTCTCTGCCCCTGTGACATTTCTCGCTATCTTTGCGGGGGCCGCGATTGGGCTGCGCCAGTTGATCGAAGGCTTCCAGCCGGCAGAATAAAACCCGCGCCTTGGAACAAGACGCGGGTCATATCACATGTGTTTCCTCGACTTACGACGCCGGGAATTCGTTCAGTCGCGCCACATAGCGCGCCAGAGTATCAATCTCGAGGTTGATCAAATCGCCTTCGGCCACCTGCCCCCAGGTTGTCACTTGTTTGGTGTGCGGGATCAGGTTGATACCAAAGGTATCGCCCTCGACCTCGTTCACAGTCAGTGAGGTGCCGTTCAGCGCCACTGATCCTTTGGGCGCGATAAAGCGGGCAAACTCAGCTGGGGCCTGAAAGGTGATCCGGGTGCTGTCGCCTTCGTCGCGAATCTCGATGATCTTCGCCACACCGTCCACATGCCCCGACACAATATGGCCCCCCAATTCGTCGCCGACCTTTAGCGCGCGTTCAAGATTGACCCGGCGACCAACAACCCAACCTGAGTTGCCGCTATCCGCGCCGATGTTGGTTTTCGACACACTCTCGGCGCTGATTTCGACGTCAAACCAGTCGTCGCCCAAGGCAATTACCGTCAGGCAGCAGCCATTGCAGGCGATCGACGCCCCAATGTCGATACCCGCCGTGTCATACGAGGTTCCAATGCGCGCGCGCAGATCGCCACGCTGATCCAATTCGCGGATTTCTCCCAAATCAGTCACAATCCCGGTAAACATCTCGCGTCCTTTCCCCGCAAATGCGGCGTCATAAAGCCTTAATTTCGCCGGTATCGACGGTTAATCTCATCTTTAAGGCAAGGACATATGACGGCATCATGAGCAACGCAACCGGTCAGAAACGGGTCTTCCTGTTCCTTCAGGGACCACATGGACCTTTCTTCCATCGTCTTGGCAGTATGCTGCGCAAGGCGGGGGCCGAGGTATGGCGCGTTGGATTTAATGCCGGAGACCGGGCCTTCTGGTTTCATCCTGCATCCTACATTTCGTTTCAGGGCTCAGGCAGCGACTGGCCCGATACCTTTTGCGACCTCATCGACGAAAAGCAGGTCACCGATATCGTGCTTTATGGGGATGTGCGCCCAATACACGCCAAAGCGATTGAAATCGCCAAGACACGCGGGTTGCAGGTGCACGTCTTTGAAGAGGGCTACATGCGCCCCTATTGGGTGACCTATGAACGCGGCGGCAGCAACGGTCATTCGCGTCTGATGAAAATGAGCGTGAGCCAGATGCAAAAGGCGCTGGAACAATCAGACATGGAAACCCCTATGCCGCCTGCGGCCTGGGGTGACATGCGTCAGCACATCTTTTATGGCGCGCTGTACCATTGGTTTGTGATGTTCCGAAATGGTAGCTACAAAAACTTCCGGCCGCATCGCTCGTTGACCGTGGTACAAGAGTTTCTTTTGTATCTCAAGCGCTTGCTCTTGATGCCCGTGACCTGGGCCGACCGGGTGATTTCCACCCTGCGCATCCGGCGCGGTGGTTTCCCCTACCATCTGGCTCTGTTGCAGCTGGAACATGATTCAAGCTTTCAGAAACACTCGCCTTTCTCGACCATGCCCGAGTTTCTCGAAATGGTCATTCAGGGGTTCGCAGATGGCGCACCGGGGCATCATCACCTCGTGTTCAAAGCGCACCCGCTTGAAGATGGCCGTGTAAACATGCGCGCCGCCGTGAAAGACCTCGCCAGAAAATACAAAGTGGCCGACCGTGTGCACTATGTGCGCGGTGGCAAACTGGCCCAGCTTCTCAATGATGCGCGCACCGCTGTCACCGTCAATTCTACGGCGGCGCAACAGGTGCTTTGGCGGGGTATCCCGCTCAAGGTGTTCGGCGACGCGGTCTATGCCAAGCCGGAATTTGTCTCGACCCAGCCGTTGAGCCAGTTTTTTGCCACCCCGTCGCGCCCAGACAATCGCGCCTATAAAGAATACCGCCGTTATCTGCTGGAAACCTCGCAGGTGGCGGGCGGATTTTACTCCTCCCGTGGCCGCCGCCAACTGCTGCGACAGGTGGTTGATTTGATGCTTTCGCCCGATGACCCCTATGACGCGCTGGTGCGCGGCACCGCGGCTCCGAGGCAACAGTTGCGGGTTGTGCGCTAGTCCACACAACCCCTAGTACTGGCGTTTTTCGCGAAAAGCCGGTACGTTATCCAAAAAACTGAGGCAAATAATAATCAGGTCGAGGAGACCGAGCAGTGAAAAACACCCCATCTCGATGGGCGCGTTCGATCGCGCTTTTGGCCGTGGTGTCCGTTTTGGCATCCTGTGGCCTGCCCCGGGTTGGCCCGAATAAACGCGAAATTTTTGCTGGATCCGTCCAGCAACAGGGCGACGCGTTCATCGTTTCCGTCAACAACCGTGTGACACGCGCCACCGCCGTTGTGCCCGCCCTTGGGTTCAGCGAAGCCTTTATCAATGCGGGCGTCGTTGGATCGGATACCATCCGCCCCGGTGACACCTTGGGCATTTCGGTCTGGGAAAACGTCGACGACCCGCTGTTGGGCGGCGCCGATGCTGCAGGACCAGCGATCCTTGAAGAGGTTCAGGTCGACGGCAACGGATTTATTTTCATTCCCTACGCAGGCCGCATCCGCGCCGCTGGCAACACGCCTGAACGCGTCCGGAAAATCATCACCGACAAGCTCGACGATCAGACCCCGGACCCGCAGGTTCAGGTGCGCCGCGTCGCCGGGGATGGCTCGACTGTGAGCCTCGTTGGCTCGGTTGGAGGCCAGGGCGTCTATGCCATCGAGCGCCCAACCCGCACCCTGTCGTCTATGCTGGCGCGTGCAGGTGGGGTGACCATCGAACCTGAGATTGCTCAGGTGACCGTGTTGCGTGGCGACAAGTCGGGGAAAATCTGGTTCCAAGATCTCTATCGCAACCCAGAGTTCGACATCGCCCTGCGCGGGGGTGACCGCATTTTGGTCGAAGAAGACACCCGTGCCTTTACTTCGCTTGGTGCAACCGGCACCCAAGCCCGCGTGCCGTTCGAGAGCCAGAGCATCAGCGCGGTTGAAGCCATCGCCACCGTTGGCGGCCTTGTCTCGACAAGCGCCGACCCGACCGGCGTCTTTGTTTTCCGCAACGAACCAGCCGAAATCGCGAACCAAGTTCTGGGCCGCTCCGATCTGATCGGCGCTCAGCGTCTGATCTATGTGCTGGATCTGACACAGCCCAATGGGTTGTTCATGGCGCGTGACTTTGTGATCCGCGATCAGGACACGCTCTATGTGACCGAAGCGCCGTTCACCCAGTGGAACAAAACCATTTCGGCCCTGACCGGATCGTTGACCGCAGTCAGCTCGGCCACGACCACATTCGGCGGCTGATGCCGGTGCCACGCGCACCAGATACCGTTGTTAACGCCGAGGGGACCTCTCCTCGGCGTCTTTATGTGTACAATGGCGGCTTTCTCACCAATCCACGCATCCGTCGTATTCTTGACCTGTCGGGTTATAAAATCGCATTGGGCAAACCCAAAGACGGCGATTTTGTTGGCATCTGGGGGCAATCCCCCACCTCTCACCGCGGTGAGAAAGTGGCGACACACACCAATGCCAAAATGGTGCGGGTCGAAGATGCGTTTCTGCGCTCGCTCCATCCCGGCCGCAGCGGTGATCCCCCCCTTGGGTTGATGATCGACCATGGTGGCATTCATTTCGACCCCAGCACCCGGTCTGATCTGGAAACGCTGCTGCGCACCAACCCTTTGGACGACGGAGCCTTGCTCGCACGGGCCCGCTCTGCGATCACTCGGATACAGGCCAGCCATCTAAGCAAATACAGCGCCACGCGGCTGGATCTTGCGCTGCCTAAGCCCGGCTACGTCCTGATCATCGACCAAACCGAAGGTGATGCCTCGGTCAAAGCCAGCCGCGCCGACCGCAGCCGGTTCCTTGAAATGCTGTTTGTCGCCCGAGAAGAACATCCCGGTGCCCGCTTTGTCATCAAAACCCATCCGGAAACCAGCGCCGGGTTTCGCGGTGGGCACTTCCGGGACGAGGACACCGCAGAGAACATCGAAATCTGTGATGCACCTGTTTCGCCCTGGCAGCTTCTGGAAGGGGCGACGGCGGTGTATACGGTCTCGTCACAAATGGGGTTCGAAGCCATTCTGGCGGGGCATAAGCCCCGCGTCTTTGGGGGGCCGTTCTATGCAGGCTGGGGGCTGACCGAAGACGAAGACGTCTTTCCCCATCGCAACCGCAAATTGACACGAGCTCAGCTGTTTTGCGCTGCCATGTTGCTGTTTCCGCATTGGTATGACCCGTATCAAGATCGTCTTTGTACTTTAGAAGACCACCTTGCGGCCCTTGAGGCCCAAAGCCGGGCTTGGCGTGAGGACCACCAGGGTTGGGTCGCCTCTGGCATGCGCCTGTGGAAGCGGCGCCCATTGCAGCAGGTATTCGGCTCTGTGCGTCCGGTGACCTACGAGGATGACTCTGAAAAAGCCCAACAGATCGCAGACCGGACAAAGGCGCGCCGGATGGTCTGGTCCAGCAAAGTAACCGAGGCAAATGTGGCTCGTGTCGAAGACGGATTTCTGCGTTCGCGCGGGTTGGGCGCCGAGCTGATCCCGCCTCTGTCTCTGGCGCTTGATGAAGTCGGTATCTATTACGACCCAACCGCGCCGTCGCGCCTTGAACAGCTTATCCACGATTCAACTGCACTGTCAGACGGACAAATCGAACGAGCGGATCGGTTAATCTCAAGTCTAAACCAGAACAGCTTGTCGAAATACAACCTATCCGGAGAGTTACCCACACTTCCACCCGGTCACCGTATTCTTGTTCCCGGTCAGGTTGAAGACGACGCTTCGATCTTGAAAGGCTGTGGCGAGGTCCGCACCAATGCCAACCTGTTGCGTCTGGCCCGAGAGGCAAACCCCACATCAGTGGTGATTTGGAAACCCCACCCGGATGTGGTTGCGGGCCTGCGCAATGGGCAAGTCGACGCTCCAGACCGCTGGGCGGACGTGACACTAACTACGGGAAACATCGGATCTATTCTAAATAATGTGGATGAAATCTGGACCCTGACGTCTTTGACAGGGTTCGAAGCCTTGCTGCGCGGGTGCCGCGTGACCACGTTGGGTGCCCCATTTTACGCCGGTTGGGGCCTTACCCGCGATTTGGGACAGGTGCCCGCGCGCCGTCTTGGTGGGCAACGCCCGACCCTAGCAGGACTGGCCCATGCCACATTGATCGACTATCCGCGCTATTTTGATCCGGTGACCGGGCTGGCCTGCCCAGTTGAAGTGATCGTGGACAGACTGATCAACGACGCCATTCCCCAGCCCGGCCCCTTCAATCGCAGCCTGTCAAAACTGCAGGGTTTGTTGGCAAGTTACGCACATCTCTGGCGACGTTAATCTTTTGTTTACACTCTCGCGGATATCTCGCCGTGAGCGTTAACTTTTTCAAGTTATCCACAGGCACAAATTTCCCTAAGGGAAACCCCGAGATTGAATTCTAACCTGTTTCAGGAAAACGCCTTTTCAGGCCTCGGCGCTGCGACGCCAAATATGGTGAATATCCCCATCTTCCACCGTGACATCCACAAGCGTAAATCGAGGCGCTTCGCTGAGTCGTTCCACCCCCAAAGCCCCAAGCCCCGGATGACCTTCGGCCCCCAATGCCACGCCTGCGTGAAAGACATGCAGCTCGTCAACAAGGTCCGCTGCGAGCAAGGAGGACGCCAGCTGACCGCCCCCTTCACAAAACACACGGGTCAATCCCGCTTTCCCCAGAGCCTGCATGACGGATGTCGGATCAAGGCGACCATTGGTCAACTGACATGAAAACAGCCGCGCGCCGATACTTTGCCAGGCATCGATCAATTCCGGTCTTGCTGAGCTGCCGTGACAGATCCACACCGGCGCGTCTTTTGCGGTCTGCGCCAACTGGCTTAACAAAGGCACATCCAACATGCGCGACACCACAACCCGCACAGGCTGAGGTACCTCTCCAAACCCACGTACCGTAAGCGCAGGATCATCTGCCCGCGCCGTCCCGGCCCCGACCATTACCGCATCATGTGTGGCCCGCAATCCGTGCACCTTACGACGCGCACCGGGGCCGGTGATCCACTTACTTTCACCAGTGGCCGTAGCAATGCGCCCATCTAGACTCAGTGCCAATTTTAACGTCACCCAGGGTCGCCCCTGCTCAACCTTAAGGAAAAAGCCCGCATGATCGCGCAGCGCCTCTTCGGCTATGACGCCGGTGGTCACCTCGATGCCCGCATCGCGCAGAATATCAAAGCCCTTCCCTGACACACGCGGATCGCTGTCCGACACTGCGGCCACAACACGCGCGACACCCGCTTTGACCAAGGCCTCGGCACAGGGCGGTGTCTTTCCATAGTGCGAACAGGGTTCAAGCGTCACATAGGCTGTCGCACCACGCGCCGCATCACCGGCCTGCGTCAGGGCCACAACCTCGGCATGCGGCCGTCCGCCTGGTTGGGTCCAACCCCGGCCAACTACAACACCATCTTTGACAAGAACGCAGCCCACCGCAGGGTTGGGCCAGCAATTGCCCATCCCACGACGACCCAGGCCCAGGGCATGGGTCATGTGACGTGTATCGTCGATGGTCACGTTTCTTGGTGTCCCTCAGGTCGCAACTCGCTGACGAACTTATCGAAATCATCGGCGGCCTGGAAATTCTTATAGACGCTGGCAAAGCGCACATAGGCCACGGTATCGATCCGCGCCAAGGTTTCCATGACAATCTCGCCGATCATCTTCGACGGAATATCCGTCTCACCCATGCTCTCGAGACGACGCACAATGCCCGAAATCATCTGATCCACACGATCCGGTTCGATTGGGCGTTTTTGCATGGCGATACGGATCGAGCGTTCAAGCTTGTCTCGATCAAAATCTTCGCGGCGACCATTGGTCTTGATCACAACAAGATCGCGAAGCTGAACACGCTCATAAGTGGTAAAGCGACCGCCACAGGACGGACAGAACCGACGTCGACGGATCGAAACGTGATCTTCTGCCGGGCGCGAATCTTTAACTTGGGTATCAATATTCCCACAAAACGGGCAGCGCATGGGCCCTCCCCCTCATTCTTTGTCTCTATGTCAGCCCTGAAATGGGGCTTTGCCCCACTTATCCACAGCCACTATAGGGGAGCCTCCATAATTTGGGTAGAGGGGAAATGACGCCGCAACATCATGGGTCACGGCGCCTTGAATTCACCCCGGAATATGCCAGTGCCGACCACGGACAGTCTCAACATATTCTGGCCATGGCAGGTCAATCGGGGCCGGGTAATCGGCCAAAGGCGGGATGTTTTCCTCTGCTTTTCGCGCCTCAAACTCGGTCCATGCGTCGTCACGCGCCTCGGGATCTGTCAGCAAACGCAGGGCTGTGCGGCTTAGAACTCGACCAGCAGTCAAAACAGTGGGATCAATCAGAGGTGGCATGCCGCCCAGTGCATTCATGGCCCAGGACGGGTAAGGCCCACCACGCAGCGCAGGCCGTGCAATGTACAGTCGCGAACAGGGCGCGTGCCAACTCATGTCGGTATAGTCATCCGAGGTGCTATTGCGTTGCGAGGGCGGCAGATCCCGGCGCAGGATCTCTTCCGCCTCCTGCGGTGCAATCAACTGATCGCACTCCGGGATCAGCGGTTGGGCATCGGGGTCCTGACCACAGGCCCGCTGGACCTCGCGCGCAAGCTCCAACGCCTCTTCCGTCCATTCGGGCGCGCCTACCTCTTGCAAAGCATCATAGGTCACCTGTGCCAAGGCGTGATTGGCCAGACCCGGCCGTGATTTGCACACCCAATGTTTTTCGACACGACAGCCCGCCAGTTGCGCCGCCGCCTCAGCCACGCGATCCAATTGCGCGGTCAGCTGCTCGGCCATCGTCAGGTCGGGCACCCGCATCATATATTGAATGTCGGCTCGCAGGGCCGGCAGGTTATCCGCCGTGGCCTGTCCCGTGGCCAGAATGCTTTCCGAGAGCGACCAGCCACCGCGATGGGGCAACATGGAATCCCGCAGGGCCCGCGCATTTTGATACATCAGCATCAAGGCGTCATTGGCCCCCGGCGCGCGGATGTCACTGTGCGACTGCGGGATCGGCGCGCCGTCTTTCGCGCCCCAGGTCTCGGGCGTGTCACAGATAAACCGGTACACAAAGGAATAGGCCGCGCCGCAATGAGTATCCCAACGCACCGTATTGCACAGCGGCAGCATATAGAACGGATGGAACGACAACATGGCCGTCAAGCCGTCATAATACCCCGCCGCCGCATGTAAGGGCTTTGATCCGCGCACCTTTTCTGCGGGCTCACCGGTTAGTTGCAACCCGCCGGGGATGTTATGTTTTTCCATGGCAGCCTTGGTGGCGAGCAGACCGGTCAAGGACCCCATGCCCAGGGCGGAATGCGGATCGGTGTGCCCCGCTGCGACATAGCCCAGACCATCGCGCGGCGCGCGCTCAGGCTTTGCTGCCTGACAATTGCCCGGCACCGCATCATATTCGGAATACATCCCAATGACCGGCCCATCCCCGTTGGACCACCGGGCGCAAAAGGCGGTGGGCATGCCCGCGCTGCCCTCTTCCACCTCAAAGCCTTCGGCACGCAGCCGTTCGACATACCACGCCGCCGAGCGGTACTCACGCCACGCCGGTTCCGCAAAGTCGAAAATCTGTGCTGTCCAATCGGAGATGTCTGAGGCCCGCGCTGCGATCAACGCATCTGCGGTCTCGACCGCCCCGTCACATACCGTCTTGGCTGACGAGGTTTTGGATGTAGTCTGGTGCAACGTGATCTCCCGATGTCAGCGCCGCCTCACGCTCGGTCATCCAGGTCACGATGCGATCAAGCGACGGGTCTTCTCTCTTGATCCATTCCAGACACCATTCCAGCTCTTTCACAAGTCTTTCTTGTGGCACATCCTCAAGATTTCGCTCAGTTTCTTCCCAACGTGGTCCGCCAAGATACACCGCCGCGAACATGATTTTCGCTTTCTGAGGCGAGGTCCCATTGACCAGAAGCGCTTCGTAAAACATCCGATGCACATCTTCCCATGGTCGGGTTTGCCACGTGGTCAGATGTGTATTGCCAACACCGCAATAGGCATCGTGAAGCGCGGCTGCGATCACATATTCCCGGCTCTGCCGATCGCCGACAAAGGGCGCCAGGAAAAGCGGGATCGAGGCGCCGTCGGTCAATGTCTGAGGCGGCGCCGTCCAGGTCTGCCCTGCAGCATCTACAAAATCGATCTTTTGCTTGGTGGGAAAGAACGCTTGTTCAAAGTTTTCCATGTAGACGGCGTTGCCGTCCATTTCTAATGGACCACCCACAAAGAAGCACCGCGTGTCTCGGGTCTCAACCTCAAGACAGCTGTGCGTCACATCTTCGGTTGAGCGTGCCAGATACTCAGGCACAGCAAAGACCGCCGCACCACCCCCCAGTAGGGCAGCAGCTAAAAAGAACTTCGGAGAATGACGCGCCACAAAGCCAGTCATAGGAACTCTCTGGATCAAATGGTTACTCGGGTTGCGCCGTCAGTTTAACACTTTTGACCCCCAAGGCCCTAGTGCGGAATCCCCGACCTGCGCCGTAAATGTGTGACGAAATCAGGCCAGATGCGCAACCACCTCACGGCTGTGGGGCGCATCGCGATGTTCAAATAGGTAGATTCCCTGCCAGGTGCCAAGGGCAAGCTTGCCCTGCGTGACAGGAATGCTCAGCGACACAGGCATCATGGCTGCTTTGATATGCGCGGGCATATCATCCGGCCCCTCATAGGTATGGCGCAGATAGGCCATCGAGGGATGATCCGATCGGGGCACAAGACGATCAAAAAAAGCCCGCAGATCGGTTTTGACCTCGGGATCGGCATTTTCCTGAATGAGCAGAGAACAAGAGGTGTGGCGCACAAAGAGGGTCAACAACCCGTCGCCTTCAACCCAATGGGCAACCTCTTGCGTAAACTCGTAAAGTCCCGCACCTCTGGTTGAAATCTGAAACCGTGACTGCCGCATCTCTGTCTCCCTTTGGATGGCAGAGCTCTATCACGGTTTCAGACCCTGTCTTAGTTTTTGGTCGGCACCGCCTGAATTTTGGCGGTCTCCGCCTCAACAAGCAGGCGCGGCGCATCCAGCGCCATGTCGACAAGGCTCTGGCCCTGCAGCTGCTCGGTCGTCAGGTCAGGCCCGGTGTGGGCCATGGCGAAAGCAGGTGTCAGAGCGAGAACAGCGATGATCATGTAACGTGTCATAGAAGTGCTCCTTTCACAGAAGCACATCGTCATTCTTGTCCCGACAAACAATCTTCACAAACGCATACCGGCTGTGCGTTCAAGTTGTCGTGTAGCCATCCGGAAGGAACCGAGCACGCAAATCCGCATCGGGGACCATACAGCTGTCATGACGGCCAAACAGCCGATAGCGATTGCGGGCAATCGCCCGGTACACCGGGTTTTTGAGCGGCCCTGGCACAAAGCGGATCAGGGCCAGAACCGACCACAGCCCGCCCAACTGCCGCATCACGGCGGCAAAGGCATTGGCCTCAGTGAACACCTGCCCGTCCACAATCACCAAATTGGTCTCAAACTCAGTCGTCGACAACCCCATCGAGCGATAAAGCGCCGCCCCGGCCTTGGATTGGGCAATGACAAACCGGAACCGGGCCTGTGTGTCATGGCGCAGGATGAACTGGAAAAACGCCGAACACAGCACACAGTCGCCATCAAAGACAAAGATTGGGTGCGATGCGTCGGGGAGCGTCATGATCAGGGTCCTAACGGGCGTTAGCGCTCGGGAAAGATATCGGTCTCTTGATCGAACAAGACAACCTCATCCACTGCAAATACCAGACAGCGCGCACGATACCCATCGTTTCTCTCGCAGCGCCCCAGCGCGTCTTTGATGGCAACTTCTGCGCTCTCCTTGCCCGCAGCATAGGCCCAAGCGCCGTTCCGCGCCAATGCCACGGCCTTGTGCCCCTCAGCTATGGTAAACAGGTCGATAATTCTGCGGGCCGCCGCCTCACGCACAAAAGGGACATCGCCAAATTGGCGGATTGCCTCATAATCCATCCTTGGGTCCACCTGAGGGTTTGGGACCCAAACGCCCGCTTCAAACACGGTTTGACAAGGCGTACCTGAGTTGTGCTCACATTTCTGCAACGCCCCACGCCGCAGCCCTTTTGGGTCCCATGTCGCATTGCATTGTGCTGACCAGAACCCGGTTTGGGACACTGCCAAGGTGTAGCTGTCTTTACAGCGCACTGAATCATAGTTTCGCTGTATCGCGGCTTTTGCCCGCCCCGAAACATAGGGAGTTGGGTCAAAATCCAGCGACACCGCTTGCCCCGCAGAGGCCAAAACCAAAAATGATGCGAAAATTTGCTTAATCAACACAAAAGAATCCTCAAATTACATGAGGCGGAGATCAGCACACCAATAGGGCGAAACTTCGGCAACTGAGACCTGAAAAGCAGCCTTTCTTCAGGGCAGGCCTTCGACCAGACCTCTAGAAAATCGTATCGCCCTGTTGATCGATCACTTGCTTGGCTTTGTGAATGGCGGCCTCCACAGCCTGATCGCGGTCGCGGATCATATCCGCACGGATCAGAAGATGGGTCTTGGTCTCGCCATCGATCTCTTTTTCAATCCGCGCCGACAGACGGTATTGCCCATCCGCAGGCATGGGATCTGGAATGATCTGATACCCGTTGTATTCAAGAGTTTCCATCTCAGCGGCCTTGGGCTCAGCCCCATCAGCACCACTAAAGAGTTTCGAAAGCCAACCCACAGATCACATCCTTTTGTTACGCCACCCTTTGTTGGCCTGCGAAGCACAGAAAGGCAAGTGATTGAGAGGTTGGCCAAACACGTCACAGCTTCAGCGAGCGCGCTGACCACTGTCAAAGCGATGTCAGACGTCAGTTACCCAAAACGAAAAACGCCCCCATGCGGGGGCGTCTTTGAATTACTGGTCCAAGAAACTGCGCAGCTTGCGCGAGCGGCTCGGGTGTTTCAGTTTGCGCAGCGCTTTCGCCTCAATCTGGCGAATACGTTCGCGGGTTACGCTGAACTGCTGGCCCACTTCTTCCAGCGTGTGGTCGGTGTTCATACCGATGCCAAAGCGCATCCGCAGAACCCGCTCTTCACGCGGCGTCAGCGATGACAGAACCCGTGTGGTGGTCTCTTTCAGGTTTTCCTGAATGGCCGAGTCCAGCGGCAGCACCGCGTTTTTGTCTTCGATGAAATCGCCCAGCTGGCTGTCTTCTTCGTCGCCAATCGGAGTTTCCAGCGAAATCGGTTCTTTGGCGATCTTCATCACCTTGCGAACCTTTTCCAACGGCATCTGCAGCTTTTCTGCCAGTTCTTCCGGCGTCGGCTCGCGACCGATCTCATGCAGCATCTGACGGCCGGTCCGCACCAGTTTGTTGATCGTTTCGATCATGTGAACCGGAATACGGATGGTGCGCGCCTGATCGGCAATCGAACGAGTGATCGCCTGACGGATCCACCAGGTCGCATAGGTCGAGAATTTGTAACCACGACGGTATTCAAATTTATCGACGGCCTTCATCAGACCGATGTTGCCTTCCTGGATCAGATCAAGGAACTGCAGACCACGGTTGGTGTATTTTTTGGCGATCGAGATAACCAGACGCAGGTTGGCTTCGACCATTTCCTTCTTGGCCTGACGGGCTTCTTTTTCGCCCTTCTGAACCTGCTGAACGATGCGGCGGAATTCGCTGATGTCGAGACCAACATATTGGCCAACCTGAGCCATATCGGCCCGCAGCTCTTCTACCTTGTCCGAGCTGCGCTCTATGAACATCTGCCAGCCACGGCCGGATTTTTCACCCATCCGCTCAAGCCAGGTCGGGTCAAGCTCGTGGTTGCGATATTCATCCACAAACTCACGACGGTTGATCCGCGCCTGATCGGCCAGCTTCACCATCGAGCTGTCGATCGACATGATGCGCTTGTTGATGCCGTAGAGCTGGTCAATCAGCGCTTCGATCCGGTTGTTGTGCAGGTGAAGCTCGTTCACCAGTTCCACAATCTCCGACCGCAGCTTCTGATAGCGCGCTTCTTCACCCTCGGAGAAGGTGTCGTCTTCGTTCAGAGTGGCCGAGATCCGCAGATCTTGCATCGCGGCCAGCTCTTCGTAATCCTGTGCGATGCGATCGAGCGTTTCCAGAACCCGCGGTTTGAGCGCGGCTTCCATCGCGGCCAGCGACATGTTGGCCTGTTCGTCATCGTCATCATCATCGTCTTTGGCAATCGGATTGCCATCCGCGTCAAGCTCGGGCTCATTGGCGGTTTTCGCAGGCTGTGCGCCATCCGTGGCAGCGGGAGCCGCGCCCACAACGGGCTCTTCAATCTCGCCGTCTTCGCCCATCTGGTTCCCAAAAGTGGTCTCCAGATCGATAACGTCGCGCAACAGAATGTCTTCGGACAGAAGTTCTTCGCGCCAGATGGTGATCGCCTGGAAAGTCAGCGGGCTTTCACACAGCCCGGCGATCATGGTGTTGCGGCCCGCCTCGATGCGTTTCGCAATCGCAATCTCACCTTCGCGCGACAGTAGTTCGACACTGCCCATTTCGCGCAGATACATGCGCACCGGGTCGTCGGTGCGATCCAGCTTTTCCTGACCAGTTGTGCCAAGAGCAACATCGCCGCCACGCTTGGATTCAACCAGATCGGTTGAGCCCTTGTTGTCGTCGTCCTCGCCCTCTTCCTCGTCTTCCGTGACCTGAATGCCCATTTCAGAGAGCATCGACATCACATCTTCGATCTGGTCAGAGCTGACCTGATCCGGTGGAAGCACCTGGTTGAGCTGATCGTAGGTAATGTAGCCGCGTTCCCGGGCCTCTGCGATCATCTTTTTGACCGCAGCCTGGCTCATGTCGAGGCTGACATCCTCGTCCTGATGCTCCGACTTCGCGTCTTCATTATCCTTGGCTGCCATGAGCTTCTCCTGAAAGGGGCCGGGGGCCGAACGATTCGCTAAACCGAATCAATAACGCGGTTAAGCGATTCGGACACCCGTCTATCCCTATTTCTTTACGCGACAATCGGCAAACACTCCGTCACTGTCCCGTTTTCCCAAAACCAATCTTAGATAAGAGCGAATCAAAGGCATCCCGTTCTTCCCGGTCGATATGGGCGCCATTCTCTCCTATCGCAAAATCAGCATCATTTTCATCTTTCAACCGACCCGCCTGTGCCCGCGCCCGTGTTGCCTCGGCCACACGCCAGGTCAGTGCCTCATCTGCCAGATCTTCCAGATCCTCTTGTGCCTCGGCCACCTCTGCCTGCCACCCGCGATGCGCCTCGAGTTTGGCCAGCTCTTCAGCCACCGTCATGCGCGCCATATCGGCGTCACCAGGATTTCGAATGCAGGGCACTACGGCGACATGGCGTGCGTTGCACAAAGTTTCAAGGGCCATAGGGCCAATTGCGCTCTCTGCGGCCTCAAAAAGATCGCGGCCTGTCCCGATGCAGCTCAAAATGACATCGCGCAGCATGGCATGGTCCGTGTCCCGACAGGGCATCTCTTCCAGCTGCGTCTCGAACTCTTCCGCCACCTGCGGGGTTTTCAGCAATGCCGCGAGAATAACAGCTTCGCGCAAAGCCGCCTCGGCTTCATCCCCGGCCACCGCCAAAAGCGAAGCTTTTGCGCCTTCTGTCGCCACTGGCTGAGCGTAACGTCCAATCGGGCCGCGCGGGCTCCAATTGCGTTTGCCCTTACCTCTGCCGCCTCCGGCAAATACAGCCGGTCCACCACCGCCGCCCGCATCACTGCTGCGCCCCTGGCGGAACAATTGAAACCGCAGCTCTTTGATATCTTCGCCATAGTGGTGGCGCAGGCTTGGGTCTTTGATTTTGGCAATCCGCGCCCGAAGCAATTTATCCAGCGCGGCCTTGCGCTCCGGACTGTCGAACACCTTGCCTTCGGTTTCCTGACGCCACATCAAGCGCACCATCGGCAACGCGGCATCCAAAACGCCCTGCACGGCCTCTGGCCCACCCGAGCGCACCAGATCATCCGGGTCTTTGCCTTCGGGCATGATGGCAAAGCGCAGCCCCTTGCCCGCCTCGAGCAAAGGCAAGGCCAAATCAATCACACGATACGCCGCGCGCAGACCGGCCTTGTCCCCATCCAGAGCAATCAGTGGCTCTTCCGAGACGCGCCACATCATCTGCATCTGCGGCTCGGTTACCGCCGTCCCAAGCGGCGCCACCGCAGCCTCGAACCCTGCCTCGGCCAAAGCGATCACATCCATATAGCCTTCGGCCACAATCAGTTGCTGCCCCCGCCCGGCTGCGGTGCGCGCATTGCGCAGATTGTAGAGGTTGCGGGATTTATCGAACAACTCGGTTTCCGGCGAATTCAGATATTTGGCGTGATCGTCGGGGTCCATGGCACGGCCACCAAAGGCAATTGCCTTGCCGCGCGCATCCCGGATCGGAAACATAATGCGGTTGCGGAACACATCATACGGCGCTCGCCCCTTGTCCGAGGCTTTGACCAGCCCACAGCCCAACATCAGATCCGGGCTGATCCCCTTGGCCGCCAAGGCTTCGCGCAGGTTTTCCCACCCCGCCGGCGCAAAGCCAATTTCAAACCGCTCCTGCGCCTCAAAGCTCAGGCCCCTCTTGGCCAGATAGGCGCGCGCGGCGGATCCGGCCTGCGTCTTCAACTGGAGGCGGAAGAACTGCACCGCCTGCTCCATTACATCGGTCAGCTGTGTGCGACGATCCGCTTTTTCTTGAGCCCGAGGGTCAGCTTTGGGAATCTCCATTCCGGCTTCGGTTGCCAAAATCTCAATCGCCTCCATAAAGCCGACGTTTTCCGTCTCTTGCACAAATTTGATCGAGTCGCCCTTGGCCTGACAGCCAAAGCAATAATAATAGCCTTTTTTGTCATCCACATGAAAAGACGCGGTTTTTTCATGGTGAAAGGGGCAAGGCGCCCAAAGGTCACCTTTGCCTTGGTTTGATTTACGCGCATCCCACATCAATTTTCGTCCGGCCACTTGGGCCAGGCTGGTGCGGTTGCGTAGTTCGTCTAAAAATCCGGGAGGCAGGCTCATATCTTCATATATTGGCCTTCCGCCCCGCAAGTCCAGCCCTCTCGCTCGCCCACTCCTTTGGCCAAGTGCGCCAATACGAAGGCCCAGCCTAGGGCTGGGCCTGAGATATCCGGTGCGCCGATAGGCGCCCCATTTAACAGTGGCTCACAATGTCTCGCACTGGGCTTTCCAGGCCGCGCCAACCTCATCGGTCAACTGTTCTTCTGGTAGGCTATACACCCATTCCGCCAAGGCATCACCGGCAGTTTTGCCCAAACCCTCACGCAAGGTGCGGCGGGCTTTACGTTTGCGCACTCCCTCTGTCCGACCGGTCACAACCTCCATCACAAGCTCGGCCTGCGCATCGCAATCAATGTCGAGCGCATCGCTCTCGGCCTGCGCCCCTGTCGCCAAAGCCACAAGGATCCCGGTTATCATCAAGCTTTTCATCGTGCTGCTACCATCTGTAGGGCTGTGTCCAAATCATGCACCAAAGTGGCAGCCATCGACCGGAAAGCCAAGATCTCAAAGGCGTCCGGCCCCACACGGGATATGGAAACCGTCATGTGCTGCAACAGAGTTCTCGCACAGTGGCCTTCTGCAAAGGCCGGGGCACGCAGGTCAATCGGGACGAGACGGGCCAGAACCTCTTCCGCCCGCGCCCCCTCAAGACGCACCATGACCCAGGCATCACTCTGATCGGTCACCGCCGCCAAATCGGGTGTCAGGTCAGGCTCTGCCCCAAAGAACAGCGCCTGGTCGCGACCACTCCAGATGCAACGCAGATCACCGGAACCGGTCACTCGATTGGGGGCCGGAAATCCAATACCGTGCGCGGCCTGCAATGTGGTATCCACAGCCGCCCCCTGCCCCTGCATAGGGGCCACCGAATACAGATCGGTGATCGCCACTTCGCTCAGGGTCACTTTACCATGCGAGCGGGGCAGCAGCCCGTCACAGGGACTTTTTGCCAGTAATTCAGCCACGCAGCCGCCCTCCGTCTACATCAAATGCCACCGGATCCGTCACTTCCACCACGGTCTCGACGCCGCGTAAATGATCCACCAGCTTCAATTTATCGCCATGTCGTGCGCGACCATTGCGCACAAAGCCCAGCGCCCGCACCTCGCCCAACGTGGGTGAGAAACAGGTTGAGGTGACATAGCCCAGATCATTCACCCGAGTGGGCTCGGCATCTGTCTCAAACACATGAGCCCCTGCGGGAATTTCTTTGATGGCCCCCACTGGGCGCAACCCAACCAACATCTCGCGATCATCTTCGAGCAAGCCCGGACGCTCGGACATGGTTTTCCCGACACAATCCTTCTTGGCCGACACCATCTTGCCAAACCCGATGTCAAAGGCGGTCACACGGCCATGGATCTCGGCGTGTGTGATATGCCCCTTTTCGATCCGCAGCACATTCAGTGCTTCCATCCCGTAGGCCCCGCCGTCCATGGCTTCGGCCCGCGCCACCAGCTCGCGGTACAGGCTATCGCCATAGCGTGAGGGCACAGCGATCTCGTAGGCATGTTCGCCCGAGAAAGAAATGCGGAACAGACGCGCCTTTACCCCCATGACCGACACCTCGCCGTTTTGCATGAACGGAAAGCTTTCATCGTCAATGGGTGCATCCAGCAGGCTGTTCAGCAACTCACGCGATTTGGGGCCCGCCACAGCAAACTGCGCCCATTGCTCGGTCACCGAGGTAAAGCGCACATCCATCTGCGGACAGAGCGCCTGATGCACCCATTCGAGATGACGCATCACCAATCCCGCCGCAGCGGTGGTGGTGGTCATCACCCATTGGTTGTCCGACAGGCGGGCGGTGGTGCCGTCATCCATCACTTGCCCATCTTCGCGCAGCATCAACCCATAGCGCACCCGCCCCGGTTTCAGCTTGGAAAAGCTGTTGGTGTAGACGAAATCAAGGAAGGCCCCAACATCTTTGCCCTGCAGGTCAATCTTGCCCAGCGTCGAGACATCGCAAATGCCCACGGTGCCGCGCACCATGTTCACTTCACGATCACAGCTTTGCCGCCAGGTGGTTTCGCCCTGCGCCGGGTAATAGCTGGGACGATACCACAGCCCCGCCTCAATCATCGGCGCCCCGCGTTCTACGGTGGCCTTGTGCGAAGTGGTAAACCGCTCGGGCGCAAACCCCTTGTCTGCGCCACCGGCCCCCATGGCCGCAATGGACACAGGCACATAAGGCGGGCGGAAGGTGGTGGTGCCGGTTTCAGGAATATCGCGCCCGGTGACATCCGCCAGAACCGCCAACGCCGACACGTTCGAGCTTTTGCCCTGATCTGTCGCCATGCCCTGAGTGGTGTAGCGCTTCATATGCTCGACCGAGCGGTAGTTCTCGACCGCCGCCTGTTTGATGTCCTTCACCGTCACATCGTTCTGGAAATCCAGCCAAGCACGGCCCTTGCCCTCAACCGCCCAAAGACGGCCCTGACGGTAAGGCGTATCTTCCGCCTCGGGAACCGCAGGAAGCTCGCCTTTGAACCCAAGATCGCGCGCGGCCTCCAGACCGGCCGCAGCCCCCTGCGCAAGACACCCCGCTGTCGAAAAGGCCCCATTGGCCGCACCAGCAACAGTCATGCCCGGGATGGCACCCTCGCGGGGGACAAAGGCCAGAATGTCTTCATTCCAGACCGGACGGCCATTCATGTGACAAGTCAGATGCACCGAAGGGTTCCAGCCGCCAGACACGCCCAGACCCTGCACATGCAGTTTGCTCTCAGAGCCATTGGGTGCACGCAGCGTGATGGCCTCAAGCCCCCGGAACCCATGACCTTTGGCCACCTGATGACCGGGATAAAACGGCACGTCACCGGCCTTGTTCTCTGCATCATGGCGACTGTCGATCAGTGCAACCACATGCAACCCTGCCTCAGCCATATCCCGCGCGGTGCGGTGGGCGTCGTCGTTGTTGCCAAAGACCGCAATAGGTTCGCCCGGCGCGACGCCCCAGCGATTGAGATACGACCGCATGGATCCGGCCATCATGATGCCGGGAACATCATTGTTCTGGAACGCGATATGGCGTTCCAGCGCGCCCGCACAAAGCACCGACCGTTTGGCAACGATGCGCCAGAAACACTCGGTCGGCCGACCCAGCGAATAGGGCAGATGATGCGCAACCCGCTCCAGAGCGCCAAAGGTGCCCTGATCATAGGCTCCGGTCACACTGGTGCGCGTCATGAGGCGGACATTCTCCATCGCCTCGAGCTCGGCCAACGCCGAGGCCGCCCAATCCGCGCCCTCTTGGCCATCCACCTCTTCGGTTTCGGACAGCAGGCGCCCGCCAAACTCGGCCTCTTCCTGACACAGGATCACATCGGCCCCGGTTTTCGCCGCCGACAAAGCCGCCATCAGGCCCGAGGCCCCACCGCCAATCACCAGAACATCGCAGAAGGCAAAGGCCTTTTCATAGCGATCCGAGGGACGTTCTCCAGACAAGGCACCCAAGCCCGCCGCGCGGCGGATCAGTGGCTCATAGACCTTTTCCCAAAAGGGTTTGGGCCACATGAAGGTTTTATAGTAGAACCCCGCCCCAAAAAATGGCGCCGCCAGATTGTTCATCGACAGCAGATCCAACCCCAGCGAAGGCCAGCGGTTCTGGCTGCGCGCCTGCAACCCTTCGTACAGCTCCTGCGTCGTCGCCCGCACGTTGGGATCGGTTTTGTCTCCGCTGTGCATGGTGATCAGCGCATTGGGCTCTTCGGACCCAGCGGTAAGCACACCCCGTGGGCGGTGGTACTTAAAGCTGCGCCCCATCAGGCGCACGCCTGCCCCCAGCAAGGCCGAGGCCACGGTGTCGCCGCCAAAACCCTGATACGTCAGCCCATCAAATTTGAAGCTGATCTCTTTTGACCGGTCGATCCGGCCCTTCCCGTCAATCCGCATGGGCACGCTCCAGCAGTTCAGCGCCTTTGATTTCGTGGGTCACGGTATCGCGTGTCACCACCAACCAGGCGCCACATCCGGCTTCGTGAAACCACAGATCGCGCGTTTCGCCCGCAGGATTGTCGCGCAGATGCACATAATCGTTCCACGCCTCACCCCCGGCATCGGGGCTTGGGCGGTGCGCAAGTGTTGCCGCACCCTGGTAGTAGAACTCGCGCCGGTCCCGCTCACCGCAGATCGGACAGGGTAGTCTCATGCCTTGCTCCTCACATCCCGTCACAGGCCGAAGCCTGCACACGGTTCAGGCGGTATTTCACCCATTGGTTTTGGATCTCTGCCAGATCCATCACACCGCCGCATTCTTCGTTGTCGCCGACCATCAGATATCGCGTTCTAAAGGTCAGACTGGTGTTGTCTTGTTTGGTCAGTTCAAGCGATCCACCGTCACACTCGACCTGACACACCGGGGTGTCGCCACGTTGGCTACACAATAGAAATTGAGAGAGAGACTGCCCCGCCAGACCGGTGCCCCGCACATGGCCCTGATTGGCCGGGATCACCTGCATCTTGCCGGCGCGGTCCGTATCGCTCAGCCATTCCCCAACCTGAAGGCGGATCACTTTGACCACCTGTTTGGGATGCTTTGCGAGATGGGCGTCGGAATAAACCCGTTCGTAACAGCCCGGCCAGATTTCTCCGGCCTGCGCCATTTGCGGTCCAAACTGGCCCAGTAAAACAGCGGCGATTGCGGCAGTGACACGTCCCATCATCTCTCAAACTCCTAGTGTAAGTTGTGTTGTGACCCCGTTCCTTCTTCGTCCATCAACCCACGTCCGGTCGCAAAGCGATCCAGACGGAAGCCCGATGCGTTCTCATGCATGTTGCCGGTTGCCATCAGGTGGGCAAAGGTGTGTCCCGACCCCGGCACGGCTTTAAAGCCACCGTAGCACCAGCCGCAGTTCAGATAGAGGCCGTCGATATGGGTTTTATCGATGATCGGAGACCCATCCGGCGACATGTCCATAATGCCACCCCAGCTGCGCAGCACCTTGGCTTTGCCGATCATCGGCATCAGCGCCATGCCTGCTTCCATCACGTGTTCTTTCATCGGCAGATTGCCCCGCGCTGCATAAGAGGCGTAGAAATCAAGATCGCCGCCAAAGACCAGACCGCCTTTGTCCGACTGGCTGATATAGAAATGCCCCATACCAAAAGACACGACATGATCGATGCAGGGTTTCAGCCCCTCGGTCACAAACGCCTGAAGCACATGGCTTTCGATCGGCAGGCGCATGCCCGCCATGGCCGCCACCTGGCTCGATCGACCGGCGACAACAATGCCCACTTTCTTGGCCCGGATCGCGCCGCGAGAGGTTTGAACCCCGGTGACCTGACCATTTTCAATATCAATACCGGTGACTTCGCAGTTCTGAATCAGATCCACACCGCGTTGATCCGCGCCACGAGCATAGCCCCAGGCCACCGCGTCGTGACGTGCCGTACCGCCGCGTGGGTGATACAAACCGCCATAGACCGGGAAGCGTGGGTTATCAAAGCTGATATAGGGCAGCATCTTGCGCACCCCGTCGCGGTCCAGAAGGATCGCGTCATCACCCTGGTTCACCATCGCATTGCCGCGCCGCACAAAGGCATCGCGCTGACCATCCGAATGGAACAGATTGATGATGCCCCGCTGTGAATGCATCACGTTAAAGTTCAGATCTTCTTCCAGACCTTCCCAAAGCTTCAACGAATGACTGTAAAATTCCGAATTGCCGGGCAGCGCGTAATTTGCCCGTACAATTGTGGTGTTACGGCCCACGTTGCCGCCACCGATATAGCCTTTTTCCAACACCGCAATGTTGGTCAGGCCGTGTTCCTTGGCCAGATAATAGGCGGTCGACAACCCGTGACCACCACCGCCAATGATGATGATATCATATTCCGCCTTAGGCGCCGGATCGCGCCAATGGGGTTTCCAGCCTTTGTTGCCAGTCAAACCCTGCGCGAGAACCTTGAGGCCCGAAAACCGCATTCTGCCACTCCATCTGAAAACAGGGCCAGTAAACCGGCCCTGCTGTGGAGTATCAATGCCTTGGCACGACAAACATGGGAGTTTTCGACAAAGGCATGTCCACTAGCGACACTTTGTGACGTTTGGCGACTTTGCCCAGGCTTGCTCTAGCTGTCGCTCCAAACGATTTTCGGAGCAAATCGCGGCCGCGTGAACCCGAAGTTATAGAACTCCTGCGCCGGCAACCCCGGCACCGTCATCGGCGGCACATAGTCGGTGGATGTCTCGACCACAATCACGCGTTCATTGTGCAGCAATGTCGGCAGCTGGCTTTCAATCGCCTTGAGATCTCGGGTCTTGTAGCGATTGAAATCACCCCGCGTTTTTGACCACTCAACAATATACTTCGATTTCTTGTTGTTCCAGCGCACAAGGCTGACCCGCAGGGAATAGGGCCCAGCCGACCGGGTGAGAAACTCCATCAACTCCACCATCCCATCCAGATAGGCGTTGTTGATCGGGTCCGTCTGACGTGAGATCGCATCTGAAATTGTATAAGCGGCCTTGATGTTCAGGCTTTTGTGCCGAAACGCATCGTGGAACGAAAACGTCGCGGCCATGATGGACAAGATCAGCGGCATGAAAATCACGGATTCAATCGCGACATTGCCGGTTTCATCACGACCAAATCGGCGGAGGCGGGTGATAAGGTTCTTCATCATCGCTGTTACCTCGGTTCCTGAACAAAGGCTGACGTCACAATAAGCTGCGCGTAACCGTGTTCATCTTTCACAAGCTCTTTGCCAAGGGCGGTGGTCGGCATCATCGGCTTGAACTTCAAACAGGCCCGGATCAGCATCATCTGGTTGGCCTGGCCATGGACAAAGCTCCGCACTGGACGCGGATCTTCCACGGCGTTCTGACAATCAGCAGAGGAAGGCGGCGCGACAAAATTCATCGGATCCACCTGCACCATTTCAAGCCGCAGGTTGTCTTCACAGTCGTCTACAACCGCAGCCGCGTCACAGATCTTGGTGCGCACTTCGGCATAACCGGGGATATGGCCTGTCGCCAGACGAATATCGCGGGTCACCAGATCCACACCGCGTTCCAGCATGGTATGGCGCATATTCATATACGCGATCTCAACCCCAGTCGCGAGAATGATGAAGAAGACCGTAAAAAAGACCACAAATTCGACTGTGGCGTTCCCGTCATCGCTCTTGCGAAAGCGGGAGGCAATACGCGTGAAACGAGACATCATTGGATCAACCTCAAGCTATTGATTTGACGGGCAATGGCGTGGAAGGTCTCGGTGATTTCGACACCATCAACGTCAAAGTAATGCGACGGAGACGAGGCGCAGTTCAGCATGGCATCCTGCCCGCCCTGCGGCGCTTCGAACCCAATGGCGAAGACCACGATACCCTTGGCCTTGGCTGCGTCACAGATATCCTCAAGGCGGGCATCTGCCATGGAGCCATTTACGATCGCTTCTGACGCATAATACATGTCATAGTAGTCATCATAGGACACGTAGCCATCGTAATACGGTTGCAGCAGGAACTTCTGTGCTGCGGCCCGTGTGCCAAACCGTGCAAAGAGATCGGCGTTTGACATGCGTTCTGCGTTGCCCCCGCCATCGATGGAACTGCGGTATTTGTAGCTCGAGCTGTACCCGTTATAGCGCACCCAATAGTAGCGATCATTGGATGTGCCGGACCAGTCACGCACCATCACCGAAAAACGGTCGTCGCTTTTGCTGGACGTCCCGCGATCATCAATCCAGACATCCGACATCCCATATTTGTGATGCGATTTCAGATCATACTGGGTGGTGTTTTCACCATCGGTCATCACCACAACAAATTTGATTGCCTCTGGGTCGGTATAGGCCGCAGGGCGGGTTGCAGCATCCGTCGTAACCAGACCATCTGTTGCCATCTCTGACACCGCCGGGTTAGCAGCCGGGTCCAGGAGCGCCACGCCCCATTTCACACCCAGGTCAATCGCGGTGTTTCCACCGGCGTTCAGGCTGTTGATATGGTTTTTCAGCGCCGTGCGGTCCGAGCTATGTACCATCACGGCACTTGTGTTCCCGGTTTTACACCAAGGACCTGAAATCGCGGTGGAACTTTGGTTGGTGCTATAGCGGTCGAAATGCCCCAGACGCTCAAGCTCTTCCGTCGGCGTGATCGCAACCGTGTTAAAGTCACCGGCGTCGAAGGTCACACAATTAGAATAGTTATGGACATTCGACAGCGTGAAATACTCGGCAACGGTTGTCCCGAGATTGACTGTCGCATTGTAGGGCACCAAGGAAACGGTGGTCAGGCCACTGCCTTCGCCGGTGTCCTGAATAACCGTATCGATGAACTCGGCCGCAGCGTCGCGCATGTTTTCGATCCGGCTTCCGCCCATCGATCCCGACACGTCCAACACCACCGAGATTTCGACATTCGAAATTTTCTCTTCCGCCGCTGACAACGCCGGAGCGGTCAGCGTGTCCATCCCGGACATATGCAGGAAGATGGTGTTGAGATCCGTTGTCCCCTGCGCGGTCACAGTCCGATAGTTCAAGCCTTGATCGACGGTGACGGACCCAAGGACATCTTCAATCCCCGCTTTGGTCATATAGTCGATAACCACCGCCTGTGGGTCTTGCTCTTGATCCAGATCCGCCGCGGCCAACACGGCCCGGTCCATCGTGCTCTGCATTTTGGCGCGAACCGCCTCAAAGCGCATGATATCCACGGAGGCCCCCGTGATGGTCAAGATCAAAACCACCATAAACACAGAGAAGATGGTGACGTTGCCAGAGTCATCGTCTGAGAAACGTGTGATGTTCGCACGTATGTCGATCATGGCGTTCTCTCCTTTCAAAACCGCGCAGTTCTTCCGCGGGTTAACCAAAGTGTTAGGATCGAAGTTGGCCGAGAATGCGGCGCGAAATTGGTTAATGTCGGGTTTCATTGTGTGCCAGCCCTTTGGTTTTCGGGCTAAAACACGACCGGCCACCAAACGTGCCAGAGGTTCAATGTTGAAATGGAGAGAAGAAAGAGAGGAAGGAAGGGCGGCTGCGAATCCTTGCGAACCGGCCTCTTTGTGCCGCATGTCGCGCGTCGCTATTTTACCGCCTTCTTTGTCAAAGAAGCCCGGCACACCTCGGCCAGACACCCACATATTTTCATTCCTCATTCACCATGGCGGCACAGAGCACACCACTGAGGAACGACAATACTTACCAGATCGGTTAACAACTGAGTCCGAAATGTGGCAAGAAAAAGGACTTAGCCGACAATTGTCGACTAAGTCTCTCAATAGGCATCAAACGCCTGTTTTTACAGGCCTTTGGCCCGGTAGCTTTTGGCCACTTTATCGATTGCAACGATGTAAGCAGCGGTCCGGAGGTCCGTTACGTCGTCACGGTTGTGCCACACTTCACGCATCGATTGGTAAGCAATGCGCATGGTGTCGTCCAAACCGGACCGCACCAATTCAAGCTCATCCGCGCCGCGCAGATAACGATCTTTAAAGCGCGCGTCGAGATTCCACTTGTCGCCCATCGCCTCGTCAAGGCGCTCCAGCTCGGTCAGCACAAGCTCGTGACGTGCCTCTTCCTGACGACGCTGCATGCGGCCAAAGCGGATATGCGACAAGTTTTTGACCCATTCGAAGTAGGACACCGTCACACCGCCGGCATTGGCATACATGTCAGGAATGATCACAACGCCCTTTTCCCGCAGGATATCATCTGCACCCGCTGTCACAGGGCCGTTGGCGGCCTCAATAATCAGGTTGGCTTTGATACGGTCCGCGTTCGAAAGGTTAATGACCCCTTCCAGAGCCGCAGGGATAAGGATGTCACAATCCTCTTCCATCACGGTTGCCCCGTCAGAGACATGGTTGGCCGCCGGATACCCCGAAACACCGCCATGTTTGACGATCCATTCCCGCACCGCTTCGACATCCAACCCGTCCGGGCTGAACAAGGCGCCATCATGCTCAATGATCCCGGTGATAATCGAGCCATCTTCGTTCTGCAGGAATTTGGCCGCGTGATAGCCCACATTGCCGAGCCCCTGCACAATGACACGTTTGCCATCAAGCGTCCCCGTCAGACCCGCAGCGGCTTTGTCTTCCTCATGACGGAAGAATTCGCGCAGAGCATATTGGACACCGCGACCCGTGGCTTCAACACGGCCAGCGATTCCACCCGCGTTCAACGGTTTGCCGGTGACACAGGCGCGCGCGTTGATATCTGTGGTGTTCATGCGGGCATATTGGTCCGCAATCCACGCCATTTCCCGTTCACCGGTGCCCATATCTGGGGCGGGCACGTTCTGGGCCGGATGGATCAGGTCACGTTTCGACAGCTCATAGGCAAATCGACGGGTGATCATTTCCATTTCATGCTCGTCATACTGACGTGGATCAATACAGAGTCCGCCTTTTGATCCCCCAAATGGGGCTTCAACAAGGGCACATTTGTAAGTCATCAGCGCCGCAAGCGCCTCAACCTCATCCTGGTTCACGGCCGACGCAAAGCGGATCCCGCCTTTGACCGGCTCCATATGTTCAGAGTGTACCGAACGATATCCTACAAAGGTCTGGATCTGACCACGCAGGCGAACACCGAACCGAACGGTGTATGTCGCGTTACAAACGCGGATCTTCTCCTCAAGCCCGGGCGGAAGATCCATCAGCGCCACAGCGCGATTGTACATCAAATCAACGGATTCACGAAAAGTCGGCTCGTTGGGAAGCGCAGCAGACATGCGTACCTCTTTGGTTGTGGCCCTTTCGAAATCAGAGGGCCCGGCCACGCTAGGCACTCCTCTGTGAGAAATAGGTTAACGCGATACAACTTTAAGCCCCACCACTTTCTGCACAAAAAATAGTCAAATGATGAGTCGGGATGTGTCAGCCGCTCACAAACTCAACGCGGCCACTGTCCCCCACAAGGAAACAGTTCTCCGGTTCATCCGCGATTTGCGCGAAATTCCCTTAAAATTAAAGGCAATTACGGATCAAACCGCCCAAATTCAGCCATCATGATCCTGCATATTTTTACGCAAGAATTAGGTGTTGGGAGCGTACGAGAGGGGCAATCCCCTCGATGGAAGGTGGCCGAATGTTGAATGTATTTAAAAATCTGCGGGCAGCCAATTTTGGCAGCACCCACAAAAACGCCCCTGCGCACGCATGCTGGATGCACCGATTCTCTGCGGATCAAACCGGCAGTATGTCTTATGTCGCCGTCGCGGGTTCACTGATCATGATGGTTTTCGGTGGGATCGGCATCGACCTCATCCACGCCGAGTTGCAACGTAACAAAGTGCAGAACACATTGGATCGCGCCGTGCTCGCTGCGGCCAATCTCGATCACGAGACCGATCCGCAATCGATGGTCGAGGAATACTTCCGCGCCATGGGCATGTCTGACGCATTGGATGACGTGACCGTCGAAGACCGCCTGAACTACAAAAGTGTGACCGCGGAAGGGTCACTGCAGATGCAGGCCAACTTCCTGGGCCTTTTGGGCGTCGACACGCTACAGGCGCTAGGTGCGGCCACCGCCGAACACGGGCTCAATAAAATTGAGGTGTCGCTGGTTCTGGATATTTCGGGCTCGATGAGCGGCGCGAAGCTCACTCAGATGAAAGACGCCGCCAATACCTTTGTCGATCTGATGCTGGGCCCTGATGCCGGTGGCCTGACCACCGTTTCGGTTGTCCCCTATAATGCGACCGTAAATATGGGCGACATTCTCGCGGCACAGTACACGCTAGAAGACTACCAAGGCTATTCCAACTGCGCGACCTTTGCCCCCGCCGATTACAACAGCACCGCCGTTGATCCCGACGAAGAGCTTGCCAAGATCGCGCATTTTGACCCCTATTCAACCAGCACAAGCAGCACATCGATTTCGCGGCCGTGGTGTCAAACCGGACAAACAGCGGCGATCATGGCGCATAGCTCGGACGCTGATGCCCTCAAGGCCCATATCGCGAGCCTCACGGCCGGCGGTAACACCGCAATTGACCTCGGCATGAAATGGGGTGCGGCCCTGCTTGATCCCTCTGCTCAACCGGTTGTCAGCGCTTTGGCTGCCGATGGGCACGTCGATGGCAGCCTTGGTATTCGCCCCGCAGCCTATAGCGACGGCGAGACCTTGAAGTTCGTCGTGGTGATGACCGACGGTCAAAACACCACGCAATACGATCTGAAAAGCTCAAAGAAGGCCGGGCTTTCCGACATCTGGATCGATGAGCGCAACAACTCGAATGCCAATGATGATCGCTTTTCAGTGCGCGTCAGCTCCAACAGCTATTACCAGCTGCGCCGCGACCGGTACCGGTCTTCCCCAGATGGTGGCAGTCGCGCGCGCCAGATGACCTATGCTGAGGTCTATGCGCGGTTTGGCACCCGGGCCGTCGCCTCGAAGTTTTATTACGAACCCTATCGTGACGGGCGTGTGTCTTATAACACCTACCGCGATTATTATTACGGCTATCAGGCCACTGTGGATGGCAATCTGGCAGACAGCCAGCTGTCCAATGTGTGTCGGGCCGCGCGCGACAACAGCATTGTTGTCTATGCCATCGGGGTTGAGGCGCCCCAGCGTGGACTGGATGCCATGCATGACTGTGCCTCCTCCCCGGCCCATTATTTTGATGTAACAGGCAGCGAACTTGAAGAGACCTTCAACGCAATTGCGCGTTCGTTGCAACAGTTGAGGTTGACCCAATGATCCGCGCTTCTCTTTCCCGCCTGACCGGGTTTTCCAAGGATGAAACCGGATCCGCCGTAGTGCCTTTCGCGCTCTGGAGCCCAGTCCTGATCGGCCTGATCCTGAGCACCGTAGAACTGGGCACCGTCACAGTGCGTCATACCGTGTTGGAGCGCTCATTGGATGTGGCCGTCCGGGATGTGCGGCTTGGTAACACCTCAGACCATGCCGGGCTGAAACAGACGATCTGTGATCAGGCGGGCGCCCTGCCCGATTGCATGGAACGGCTCCATCTCGAACTTTTGCCGCTTGATATGTGGGCCTATACCGCCCCGTCGCGCACCGCAGATTGTGTGGATACGACTGAGCAGGTGACACCTAACCGTAACTTCACCCATGGCGGGTCCAACGAGATGATGCTGGTGCGGGCGTGTTATAAATACCGCCCGATCACCCCCGCAGGCACCCTGAGCTCCAGCCTTGCGAAAGATGAAAACGGCTACACCGCGCTGGTCGCAACCTCCGCCTTTGTCAACGAACCGCAATCGTAAGGAGACCGCAGATGTTTACCCCCTTCACTCGCCTCCAGCGGTTCCGCAAAGACACCGACGGCTATATCACGCTTGAAATCCTGATTGTCCTGCCGGTCCTGCTCTGGATCTTTGCAGCGGCCTGGATCTATTTCGACGTGTTCCAGCAATATAGCGCGCACCAGAAAGCGAATTACGCCATTGGCGATATGCTCTCACGTGAAACACAGCCGATTACGGACGATTACCTCGACAACAGCCACAGCCTGCTTGAACTTCTGAACAACGCCGACGAAACCGCATTGCGAGTGACTGTTGTGTCCTATGACAGCGACGCTGGCTGGGAGCTTGAATGGTCAGAAGCCCGCGGCGCCGCTAGCCAGATGGCGCAGGGTGATATGTCCGACTATCGCACCCGCCTGCCCGCCGGGTTGCCCGGAGATCAGCTGATCCTTGTCGAAACCTGGGACAGCTATGCGCCGATCTTCGAGGTGGGGCTGAGCGAATTTGACATCCACACCTATAGCTTTACGCGCCCGCGTTTTGCGCCTCAGCTTGTGCTTGGATAAATAGCCCAACAAATCAGCCGCCAAATGCGCAACCCTTTGCAATAATGATGCAGTACTGGGTCGCGCGCACTTCTAGAACAATGCACCGGCCAAAACATGCTCCCGCAGATTTCTACAGGCGCTGTCTACTTTGGGCGTCAACCGTGCGGACAAAACTGCTGTTTGCTGCGAGCGTGATAACGTCCGCTCACTCGTCTCGTTGCAAGCATGAGGCCAAATGGTTGTTATCTGATATTGCTCTGACCAGACAGTCTTTGGTCAAGCCTATGGTCAAGAGAGCATCCCAATATCTGTCCCGTTCCGTCAGTGCTTCCTTACAGTCAAATTGCGTTCGCACAGAGCTATGAATGAACTCGTATAAGAAGTCGTCGCCTGAGAAGCGCTTAGAGAACTGAAGTAAAGATGCCGAGTACTCTGTGAGAAAGACCATTTGCCCTCGCATAGGTGGGACTGGTCCTACGCACTCTCTTTGATAAGACAAATCAAAACCCAATGCTCGGCCCAACAATGCTGGATCAATCTCCGCGTCAGCTCTCGATACATGAGGGCAGAATACCAATACCCACAAGATGGGTAGACGAGCCAACCGCATCCTTTTGATCCACGTATCACTTATTGCATGGTCGTACATCAATTCTCTTTGCAAGGCGCTACCTTGGCAGACATTCGAGCAACGCGAAGCATTGGTCAAGAGGGGCTCAATGCCGCCATTGTGCTTCGAGCCTCCAAGGGGCCATCATGTACCGCAAAGCGTTGGCCCGGCTGCGGCCTTTTCCTTTTTTAGGTTTCGTCCCGATCGGTCAATTTGAACGACAGAATATCCGCAACGGGTCGGGTCTGGGAGCCCGCAGTCACGCCCCCCACAGCCAAACGCCGCCCCATGCGCCACCAGATGCCCGGATACCAGGCGCGCGGCGCTTTTTCCTTCAGGATCACCACAAACCCGTTTGAGGGTTTCGCCGTAAAGGCGCCGCGCTCAACCCGTTCGATCTGATCCATGGTGGCCATCACTTCGCCTGCGCTGTCCACCAACCCCTCTTCGGTCAGAATGACATCACGCTGTGTTGCACGCCACATCACCTGGGACACCCAAATGGCAAGCACGCCAAAGCCAATCAAGAACCCGGTCCAGAAGATATGAGCGGGGGGCGCGGCAATCGCCAAATAGACCATCATCGATCCCAAGAGCATCATCGCACCCACACCAATCACCCGACGTCCGCCTGAGACGGTGATCCGCGCCAATTCCTGTTGTGCCATGATGATCCCCTTGCTGTTTCGCCACCACATAGGCCGAAATGGCTTCGGTGGGAAGGGCAAGGCGCAAGATCCGGGTTGCTCACAGGACCCGTCGCAGTAGGGTGTCGCCATGTTTCAGATCACACTCGATACGCCCACCGGCCCGATCCATGTCACGCAAGAAGGCGACGTCATCACCCGACTGACCTGGGGGCGAGGTCGGTCAGACGACACCCCGTTGCTTGGTGAAGCCGCCGCCCAACTTCGTGCCTATTTCGAAGGGACGCGTACGGAATTTGATCTTCCGCTTGAGGTCAAGGGCAGTGAATTTCAGAAGAAAATCTGCGATGCCATGTATGCCATTCCCTTTGGTGACACCGTCGAATATGGCGACATCGCCCGGCAACTGGGTGCACCGGCTCAGGCCATTGGGCAAGGCTGTGGGGCCAATCCCATACCCGTCATCATTCCCTGTCACCGCGTCCTCTCAGCCTCTGGATTAGGAGGATTTTCTGGCGGAACAGGGATTGAAACAAAGGTCTGGTTGCTGCGGCACGAAGGCGCCGCAGGCTTGCTTATCTGATCAATCGCGGCGTGCGTCGCGTGGATAAACCCCAAGAATATCAAGCTTGTCGGTGAAGTATCCAAGCTCTTCCAGGGCAAGCTGAACCGAAGGGTCATCGGGGTGTCCCTCGATGTCAGCATAAAACTGCGTGGCGGTGAACGACCCCCCGACCATATAACTTTCCAGCTTGGTCATGTTCACACCATTGGTGGCAAATCCACCCATGGCTTTGTACAAGGCTGCCGGAATGTTGCGCACTTGGAAGACAAAGCTTGTCATCATGCCCGCGTCGCCGCGACGGCTTTGGTCTGCGTCGCGAGACATCACAAGGAATCGGGTGGTGTTGTTGCCCTGATCCTCAATGTGGCGGGCAAGCACCTCCAAACCATAGATTTCGCCCGCCAATTCACTGGCCAATGCCGCGACTTTTGGCTCTCCGCGTTGCGACACTTCCCTCGCGGCGCGGGCATTATCCGAGCTAACGCGCCCGCGAATCCCATTTTCGCGTAAAAATGTCTCGCATTGTGGCAGCAAAACCAGATGCGAATGCGCCTCTTCAATATCCTCAAGTTTGGCACCGGGCACGGCAAGCAGATTGATGTGCACTCGGACAAATGCCTCATCAATGATATGCAATCCGCTTTCTGGCAGCATCCGGTGAATATCGGCAACACGTCCATATGTCGTGTTTTCAACCGGGATCATCGCAAGATCCGCCTCATTTGAGGCCATCGCCGCAAAGACATCTTCAAAGGTGCGACAGGGCAGCGGCTCCATCTCGGGGTGCTTGTTAAAGCAGGCTTCGTGGGAATAGGCGCCAAGTTCGCCCTGAAATGCAATCCGCTGTGTCATAATCGATCCTTCCACTTCCGCCGGGGGCGGGCGTTTGGTCGCGCCTTCTACACCTTGCCTTGTGCGAAGGGAAGCAATAGACACGCGCCGACGAATAGGCGACTGACGAACAGGGCACCCAAATGTTGGACACGATGACATTCACCAAGATCCTAGGCGGCGTCTGTGGATCGCTGCTGATTTTCTTGTTGGGCAAATGGGGTGCTGAAACCCTGTATCACACCGGCGGTGGCGGTCACGGCGGCGAGCACAAGGCGGCCTACATCATCGACACCGGCCACGACGACGTGGCAGAAGTTGAAGAAGGCCCGGACTTTGCAGAGCTCTATGCCGCAGCAGACGCTGGCAAAGGCGAAAAAGTCTTCAAGAAATGTGGCGCCTGCCACAAGCTGGAAGACGGTGCAAACGGCACCGGTCCGTTCCTGTATGGCGTGGTTGACCGCCCCATCGGCGGTGTTGACGGCTTTAAATACTCCGGCGCACTTGCACAGCTTGGCGACGCCTGGACCCCAGAAGCGCTTAACGCCTTCCTGGAAAGCCCCAAGAAGACTGCACCTGGCACCAGCATGAGCTTTAAAGGTCTGGCCAAGCCAACGGATCGCGCCAACCTGATTGCCTATCTGGCAACCATCGGCGGCTAAGCTCCGACAATCAAAACATTTTGAGCCGTCCTTCCACTGGAAGGGCGGCTTTTTTTGTGCCATTTCTAGGAGGAAGTGGGCGGATCACTGCAACTTGAAGGTTTCATAGGTTGAAACTGACACTTGCCTGCCCTTAGCTTTTAATTAACCTTAATGAAGGTGAATTGACCAAGTTCTGGTCGTATTAGGGAGAGCCCATGTTTGTCTTGAAGCCCCGTCCCACCCCTCACGCTGCTGTGTCGATGCGCCAAACTTGGGATCCACGCCCAGTTGCAACCGGGGCATTGGCTCTTCTTGGATTGGCGTTCTGGGCCACCACCACACTGGCGGAAGAGACCACAGTCTCACATGGCTATTCCTTCTTTGGCAATCTCGACTACGCCGCTGATTTTCCACATCTGGACTATGTAAATCCTGACGCGCCCAAAGGTGGCGAGTTTTCAATGGGGGCCACCGGCACCTTTGACAGCATGAACCCCTATTCGCGCAAAGGGCGTTCGGGCGGGTTGACTGGTCTTCTTTATGACCGTGTCCTGCAATCCCCCGATGACACCGTGGGCCAGTACTATTGCGTGCTCTGCGAAAGCATCGAATACCCCGACAACCGCGACTGGGTGATTTTTAACATGCGCAAAGACGTGACCTTCTCGGATGGCACGCCTGTGACCGCGCATGACTTCGTCTATTCCCACAAACTGTTCATCACGCAGGGCTTGCCGTCTTACGCCGCAGCCGTGTCCCGCATGGTGACAAGTGCCGAGGCACTGGACGACTACACCGCGAAATTCACCTTCAACCCGGAAGAAAGCCGCCGTTCGTTGATCGAAACTGTGGGCTCCACGGTGGTGTTCTCAAAGGCGTGGTTCGAAGCGGACCCGGAAAATCGCCGGTTGGATGAACCCCGGCTTGAGGTTGCCGTCGGATCCGGGCCCTATACGCTCGAAAGCTACGACATTAACCGCCAGATTGTTTACACACGCCGCGACGATTATTGGGGCACCGACCATCCCTATAACCGCGGCCGCAACAACTATGACACGGTCAAGCTTGAGTATTTTGCGGATCAGACCGCCTCGTTTGAGGCGTTCAAAGCCGGGGAATACACGTTCCGTACGGAAACAGACCCCAAACAATGGGCCACAAGCTATAACTTCCCACGCGTGACCGACGGCATCGTCAAACTGGAAGAATTGCCCGACGGCAGCCCGCCCACGCCCGAAGGGTTTGTCTTCAACCTTGCAAAGCCGCAGGTTCAGGACAAAACTGTGCGCGAAGCCATCGCATTGGCCTTCAACTTTGAATGGACCAATGAATCGCTGCTGTATGGTCTCTATACCCAGCACAGCTCCTTCAGCGAAGGCACGCATATTCAGGCCCACGATGTGCCCAAAGGGGCAGAGCTTGAATTCCTGCAGTCGCTTGAAACCGATGTCCCTGATGACCTGCTGAACGAGCCGGTTCGGGTCAGCCATACCTCCAAGCCAGAGCGCCTTGCCGATCGCCGCAACCTGCGCAAAGCCTCCAAGATGCTGGAAGGCGCCGGTTGGACCGTGGGCGACGACGGTGTGCGCCGCAATGCAGCGGGCGAAACCTTGTCGCTGAACTTCCTTTTGCCCAGCAACATCCCCTCTTCGGTCGAAGGCATGCACGATACCTTTGTGCAGAACCTGCAACAGATTGGCGTGGATGCCGCGTTTGAAAAAGTCGACCCCTCGCAATACACGCTGCGCCGTCGTGAGCGGGATTATGATATGATCTGGACCACGCGTTATAGCCCGCTCTTGTCAACCGGCGGTGGATTGCTGCAGATGTACGGATCAGAAGAAGCGGCCTTCAGCCTGTTCAACCCGGCCGGACTGGCCAGCGCTCTGGTGGATGACATCATCAACACCTCGTTCCTGACCACCGACCAGGATGCCACAGATGTCGCCTTGATGGCATTGGACCGCGCCATGCGGCATGAGTTTTTCATCATCCCAACCGGGCATATCGCAGATTATTGGGTGTCCTCATACGATATGTATGAACACCCCGAGACGCTGCCGCCCTATGGTCTGGGTCAGCTGGATTTCTGGTGGATCAACCCCGAGAAAGAAGCCAAGCTTAAAGCAGAAGGCGTTCTGAACTAAGATGGGCGCCTATATCCTTCGCCGTCTGTTGCTGATCATCCCGACTCTGCTGGGCATCATGATCGTCAACTTTACGCTGGTGCAATTTGTACCCGGCGGCCCAATTGAACAGATCATCGCTGAGATCGAAGGTCAGGGCGACGTCACCGGGGGCTTTACTGGCTCCGGTGGTGGCGGCGGAGATATTGAGGAAACCGGGGGCGCAGATTCGGACTACATCGGTGGGCGTGGCCTGCCGCCTGAGTTTATCGAACAGCTTGAAAAAGAGTTCGGTTTTGACAAGCCACCGCTCGAACGCTTCCTCAATATGATGTGGAAATACATGCAGTTCGACTTTGGCGAGAGCTATTTCCGCTCGATCTCAGTGGTGGATCTGGTGCTTGAGAAAATGCCGGTCTCAATCACGCTGGGTCTCTGGTCGACGCTGATCGCCTATCTGGTGTCCATCCCTCTGGGCATCAAAAAGGCCGTGCGCGACGGGTCGAACTTTGACACCTGGACCTCGGGGGTGATCATTGCCGCCTATTCCATTCCCGGCTTTCTGTTCGCCATTTTGCTGCTCGTGCTATTCGCCGGGGGCAGCTATTGGCAGATCTTCCCATTGCGCGGCCTGACCTCAGACAATTTCGCGGATCTGAGCCTGATTGGCAAAATTGGTGATTACTTCTGGCACATTGCTTTGCCCGTTCTGGCCTCGACCATTTCGGCCTTTGCCACGCTGACACTGCTGACCAAAAACAGCTTTCTCGATGAGATCAAGAAACACTACGTGATGACCGCCCGCGCCAAAGGTCTGTCTGAAAAGGCCGTGCTCTATAGCCATGTGTTCCGCAACGCTATGCTGATTGTCATCGCGGGCCTGCCCGGTGTGTTCATTGGCGTGTTCTTTGGCGGCTCGATCATCATCGAAACCATCTTCTCACTGGATGGCCTAGGCCGGCTTGGGTTCGAAGCGGCGGTCCAGCGCGACTATCCGGTGATCTTTGGCACCCTCTTTGCCTTTGGCCTGATGGGGCTGCTGATGGGGATCATTTCCGATCTGATGTATGTGCTGGTCGATCCGCGCATCGACTTTGAAAAGCGGGAGGGCTGAGACCATGGAACAGACCGGATCCCGCTTTGCGCTGTCCCCACTCAACAAACGCCGGTGGCAGAATTTCAAGAAAAACCGCCGTGCCCTGTGGTCGCTGTGGATCTTTACGCTGCTCTTTGGGTTGTCACTTTTCGCCGAGTTCATCGCCAACGATAAACCAATAGTCGTGAATTATCGCGGCGACTACTATACGCCGATCTTCAACTTCTATCCCGAGACGACCTTTGGCGGCGACTTCAAAACCGAAGCCGCCTATCGCGATCCGGAAGTGAAATGTCTGATTGTGACAGGCGGGTTGGAAGACTGTTTTGATGACCCGGAAGGTGTCCACGAGACCGTTCTCGCCGGAGAATTCGACGCCTCAACTGAGGGGTTTGAGCGCGGCTGGGCGCTGTGGCCACTGATTCCCTATAGCTTTAGCACCCCAGTGGATCGTCCCGGCGCCGCGCCGCTAGAACCCAATGCGCAAAACTGGCTGGGCACCGATGACACCAAACGCGATGTGCTGGCGCGGATTATCTATGGTTTCCGTCTGTCGATCATGTTCACGCTGATCGTGACCGCCTGTGCCTCGGTGATTGGTATCATTGCCGGCGCGCTTCAGGGGTATTTCGGCGGCTGGCTGGATCTGATTTTCCAGCGTCTGATCGAAATCTGGGGCGCCACGCCGGGCCTTTACATCATCATCATCACCTTCGCGATCTTCGGGCGCAGCTTCTGGCTATTGGTGTTGTTGTCGATCCTCTTTGGCTGGACCGGCCTCGTGGGCGTGGTGCGGGCCGAGTTCCTGCGGGCGCGCAACCTTGAATATGTGCGGGCGGCCAAAGCTCTTGGGGTCTCGAACTGGACCATCATGTTCCGGCACATGCTGCCCAATGCCATGGTGGCGACCGTGACCTTCCTGCCTTTTATCATCACCGGCACCATCGGGGGGCTCGCCACGTTGGATTACCTTGGCTACGGCCTCCCCTCGTCGGCGCCGTCACTGGGTGAGCTGACCCTGCAGGCCAAACAGAACCTGCAAGCCCCCTGGTTGGCCTTTACCTCCTTCACCGTATTTGCCCTGATGCTCTCGCTTCTGGTCTTCATCTTCGAAGGCGTGCGCGATGCGTTTGACCCAAGGAAAACCTTCTCATGAACATTCTCGACGTTCGCAATCTGAAGGTCAGCTTTCGTCAGGAAGGTCGGCTGGTGCAGGCGGTCAAAGGCGTGTCGTTTCACATCGAACGCGGGGAAACCGTTGCGCTTGTTGGCGAATCCGGTTCAGGCAAATCGGTCACCGCCCTCTCTACCGTGTCTTTGCTGGGCGAAAGCGCCATGGTCGAGGGATCAGTCAAATATGAGGGCAAAGAGATGGTCGGCGCGGATGACACACATCTGCGCGACGTCCGTGGCAATGACATCAGCTTTATCTTCCAAGAGCCGATGACATCACTCAACCCGTTGCATACGCTGGTCAAGCAGCTGAGCGAAAGCATCACGCTGCATCAGGGGATCACCGGGTCCGAGGTGCGCAACCGCGTGGTTGAGCTTTTGCACAAAGTGGGCATCCGTGACCCTGAGGACCGGCTTGATTCATATCCTCATCAGCTGTCTGGGGGACAACGCCAGCGTGTGATGATCGCCATGGCGCTGGCCAACAAGCCCGAGTTGCTGATTGCAGATGAACCCACCACGGCGCTGGATGTGACCATTCAGGCGCAGATCCTCGAACTTCTGGCCGAGTTGAAACAGGCCGAAGACATGAGCCTGTTGTTCATCACCCATGATCTGGGGATTGTACGCAAATTCGCGGATCGCGTCTGTGTGATGAAAAACGGTGAGATTGTCGAACAAGGCAAGACCGCCGAGATCTTTGGCAACCCTCAGCATCCCTATACCCAGATGCTTTTGGCGGCGGAAAGCACCGGCGCACCCGATCCCGTGGCAGAAAATGCCGAAGAGATTGCCCGCACAGACAACCTGAAAATCTGGTTCCCGATCCAGCGCGGGTTTCTCAAACGAACTGTCGGTCACGTGAAGGCGGTCAATGACGCCTCTGTTGCGGTGCGCGCCGGAGAAACCATTGGCATTGTGGGGGAATCCGGGTCTGGCAAAACCACCTTGGCCCTTGCCATCATGCGGCTCATCCAGTCAGAGGGTGGCATCACCTATCGCGGACAGGACGTGCGCGGCTGGTCCACCCGCCAACTGCGGTCTCTACGCTCGGAAATGCAGATTGTGTTCCAAGATCCCTTTGGGTCGCTGTCTCCGCGGATGACCTGCGAACAGATCATCGCCGAAGGGTTGCAGGTGCATGGGTCGCCCGACAATCGCAGCCACCGCGACGTGGTGGCCGAGATCATGGAAGAGGTCGGGTTAGATCCGGCCATGATGCACCGGTACCCGCATGAGTTTTCCGGCGGCCAGCGTCAAAGGATCGCCATTGCCCGTGCCATGGTGCTGCGTCCGCGTCTTGTGGTGCTGGACGAACCGACCTCGGCACTGGATATGACGGTGCAGGTGCAGATTGTGGATCTGCTGCGCAATCTGCAGCGGAAATATGATCTGGCCTATCTCTTCATCAGCCACGATCTGAAGGTCGTCCGCGCCATGAGCCACAAGGTCATTGTGATGAAACAGGGTGACGTTGTGGAATATGGCACGGCGGAAGAGATCTTTGCCAATCCGCAAGAGGATTACACCCGCACGCTGATGGCCGCCTCTTTCGATTTGGCAAGCTGAGACGCTTTGGGGCGGGCTGCGCGTTGTGCAGCCCAAACCGATCCGACGACAATCGCGGCCCCAAGCATCTGTTGCGGGCTGAGAGCCTCACCAAGGATAACCCAGCCCAGAAGCACGGCACTCAGCGGGCTGAGAAAGCCCAGCCCCGCAACACTGGCCGGCCCCAGTTTTGCAATGCCGCGGAAAAACAGAACATAGGTCAGCGCAGCGCCGATCAGGCCCAACCAAACCAATCCCGCCACGGCCTTGGCATCCGGCACAGGGAACGCAGGTTCAACCCAGAGCGCAATGGGCACCAGCATCAGCCCTCCCGCCGTCAACTGCCACGCGGCAAAGCTCAGCGGCGGCACAGGCGGTTGCCATTTGCGCGACAACACTGTGCCGAAGGCCATAGAGATCGCCCCGGCCAGTGCCGCGCCAATCCCGATCAGGTCAAGCTGGGCGTCAGGTCCAAGGATCAGCAACCCGACCCCAACTATGCCCATCGATGCGGCCGCCACGGATTGCCAAGTTACTGCAGTTCCGAGCAAAAGTGCGGCCAGCCCTAGCACCACCAATGGCTGAACCGCCCCCAATGTCGCCGCCACACCGCCGGGCAAGCGATAGGCGGCGATGAAAAGCGCGCCCCAAAACACGGTGAAATTCAACGCCCCCAAAAGCATCACGCGCCCAAGCCAGGCCTTTGGTGGAAGGTTTCGGGTCATCAGCAACAGCAATAGTCCAGCCGGCAAAGCTCGAAGCGCAGCTACCGTAAGCGGGTAGCCATCAGGCAAGAGCTCGGTTGTGACGATATAGGTTGATCCCCAGATCGCGGGGGCCAAGGCGGTTAGAAAGAGATCGGTCGAACGTGACATGCAGCACCTATCTTGACATCGAGGTATTTAGCTTGACCTCAAGATAGAAATGAAAACCTTGACGTCAAGATATATCTGCGCAAAAAACCTCTCCATGGATCACGTAGACCGCATCACAGCCCAATGGACCCGCGAACGCCCCGACCTTGATGTTGGACCGATGGCCACCATCGGTCGCCTGTCACGTCTGGCGCAACATCTTGGAAAGGCACATGATCGGTGCTTCGCAGAGCATGGGTTGAACCGGGCGAGTTTCGATGTGCTTGCCACCCTGCGCCGCTCTGGGGCGCCCTTTGCCCTGACACCGAAATCCCTGCTGGAACAGACCATGGTCACCTCAGGTACCATGACCAACAGGCTGGACCGCCTGGAACAGGCGGGCATGATCACCCGCCTGCCCGACCCCAATGATGGGCGCGGGTTTCTGATCCAGCTCACCGATCAGGGGCACGCCATCATTGACGCCGCCGCCAGCGATCACGTTGCCAACCAGCACCGCTTGACCGAGGTCATGAATGAAGAAGAGCGCACCCAGCTGGATGCGCTCTTGAAAATCTGGCTCGCGGCGTTTGAAGACCCCTCAGACCGCTGAGCTGTGCCCTGCTTTTGACAAATCATAGGCATCAAAGGCCCGCGCCACGAGGCGGGTCAACGGGCGTGCTTTGGGTGGAATGAACAATCCGGTCTCAGTAATTTCCAGTAAGTTTTCGAACTGATTATCCGCCTGGTTGAACAGTTTGAAGAGGTCCGCCCTATCTATACCGAAACTATCCACAATTTCATCCGCATCGATGCGGAAGTCGCTCATCACGGCCTCAATCAACCGCCCGCGAAACCGATCTTCCTCACTGAACACATGCCCGCGCGCGGTGGAGAACCGGCCCTCACGGATGGCGCCAACATGGGCTGATGTCGCGGGGGCGGCCTGAGCAAACCCCTGCGGAAAGCGCGAGATGGACGAGGCGCCCAATCCGATCAGAACATCCGACGTGTCGTCGGTATAACCTTGGAAATTGCGGCGCAACCTGCCGGTCTTTTGCGCAATCGCAAGACCATCACTTGGAGCCGCGAAATGGTCGATACCCACCTCAGCATAATTGTCCCAGACAAACAGACGCCGCGCGGTTTCAAACAGCTCTAGCCGCTCTTCCGGCGTTGGAAGCGCGTCTGACGGGATCATCTGCTGTCGTTTCGCCATCCACGGAACATGGGCATAGCCATAGAGCGCGACACGATCCGGCGCAAAGCTCAGCAGTTTTTGGACCGTATCGGTGATCCGGGGTTTTGTCTGATGCGGCAATCCATAGAGGATATCTGCATTCAAACTATGCACACCCGTATCTCGAATCATCTCGACGGCATCGCGGGTGATATCAAACCCCTGTGGCCGACCAATGGTTTCCTGAATTTCGGGATCAAAATCCTGAACGCCAATCGAGGCCCGGTTCATCCCGCCCTCGGCCAGAACCGCCAACCGGTCGGCGTCAACTTCGTTCGGATCGATCTCAACTGAGAACTCTGCGCCATCCGCAAACTCCGCTGTTTCGCGGACAGCAGCAATGAGACGCTTCATCAAATCCGGCGACAGAAGAGTCGGCGTTCCGCCCCCCCAATGCAGCCGCGACAATTTTACGCCACGCGGGAGGTGTTTGCGCAAAAGCGCCAACTCGGCCTCGAGTGTGCCGACATAGGATTCAACCGGACCCAGCGTTGCGGTCCCCTGTGTCCGGCAGGCACAAAACCAACATAGCCTACGGCAAAATGGGACATGCAGGTAAAGTGACACGTTGCCATTTTCTGGAATGGCTTCGATCCACTCGACAAATTTCTCAGGACCCACGCCTCCCGCAAAATGCGGGGCGGTTGGATATGAGGTGTAACGAGGGACCTTTGCGTCAAATAGGCCCAGCCGGGAGAGTTGTGTTAGATCTACCATCCGCGTACCGTTAGTACCCACGGAGGAGAGTGACATTGACTCAGATCAAGTGTGAGAGTGACTGATGCTAAACGAACGCAATCTAGCCGTGCCTCCAGAATGCGCGGAATGCCCGATCCGGCATCGCGCTGTCTGTGCTCGCTGTGAAAGCGATGAGCTCGAACAGCTTGACGAGATTAAATATTATCGGAAGTTTGAAGCGGGCCAGACCGTCATCTGGTCCGGTGATCAGATGGATTTTGTAGGCTCTGTGGTGTCGGGCATTGCGACGCTTACTCAGACAATGGAAGATGGGCGCACTCAGATGGTGGGCCTGTTGTTGCCCTCTGATTTTGTGGGTCGCCCCGGCCGCAACAGCGCCGCCTACAATGTGGTTGCCACAACCGATCTGGTGATGTGCTGCTTCCGCAAATCACCGTTCGAAACGATGATGAGCCACACTCCCCACATTGCCCAGCGCCTGCTTGAGATGACACTGGACGAACTCGACGCCGCCCGCGAATGGATGCTGGTCTTGGGGCGCAAAACCGCACGCGAGAAAATCGCTTCGCTGCTGTCGATCATTGCCCGCAGAGATGCCACATTGCACCTGCGCGGGGTCGAAGGTCCGCTTGTGTTTGATCTCCCGCTCACCCGCGAAGCCATGGCGGACTATCTTGGTCTCACACTGGAAACGGTCAGCCGTCAGATCTCGGCGCTCAAACGTGATGGCGTGATCCAACTTGAAGGCAAGCGGCATGTGACTATTCCCGATATGGGACGTTTGCTTGAAGAGGCCGGGGATGACGCCGATGGAGGCCTGTTTGTCTGACCTGTCTTTTGTCACCTGCGATGTGTTCACCGACACGCAGTTTGCGGGCAACCCCCTAGCCATTGTTGAAGAGGCACAGGGATTAAGCACCGAAGCCATGCAGACCCTCGCGCGGGAATTCAATCTCTCTGAGACCATCTTTGTGATGCCACCTCAGGACCCTGCCAACACGGCGGCGGTGCGGATCTTTTTCCCCACGGCTGAGATCCCTTTTGCGGGTCATCCCACCATTGGCTGCGCCCTGCACCTTGCATTGAAAGATGCCCCAGAAGGCGATTTCGAATGTGAAATTCGTCTGGAAGAGGTGGCAGGGCTGGTCCCCGTACGGGTCTGGCGCAAGGACGGTGACCTAAACGCTGAGTTTCAGGCCCCCGTTGTCCCACACGCCGCGCCAGACGGCACAGCCCCAACAGCCGATCTGCTGGCACAGGCGCTGGATTTGTCGCCAGATCACATCGGTTTTTCGACCCACGCGCCCGGCATCTGGCAGGGCGGCCCGCGCTTTATGTATGTCCCAGTGCGTGATTTAGAGGCTCTGGCGCAGGCGCGCCCGATTGAACCCTATTGGACAGAGGCCATCACCACCGGGGCAGTGGACAACGCCTATCTGTATACCCCGGTCGAAGGCGGTTACCGCGCGCGCATGTTCTCACCCACTGCCGGCATCCCCGAAGACCCGGCCACAGGCTAGGCCTCTGCTATTCTCGCGGCCCAACTTCTGGATGCAGGCGCCCTCACCGAAGGCGCGACGGCGCTAACCCTGCATCAGGGTGTGGAAATGGGGCGCCCCAGCCAGATCGGCTTTCGGGCGGTTACAGAAAGCGGCACGCTTAAGGCGGTCTATATTTCTGGATCGGCCCGCCCGATCAGCACGGGCCGCATCACCGTTCCTTAACGCAGCTGCGGGACGGCGGGTGGGGCGACATGCCTTGGCATGAGCGTCCCCCGTCCCGCGCCCTCACGCATCTCAATGCGCCATAAAGACCGGCACCCGGGCCTGCTCAAGCATATAGCGGGTGGCCCCACCAAGGATCGCTTCGCGGAACCGCGAATGCCCATAGGCCCCCATCACCACCAGATCCGCATCCACATCGCTCACATGGCGCTGCAGAACATCCGACACGCGCGGCAGGGTTTTGGACAGGACATCGATCTCAACCTTCGCCCCATGACGCGCCAGAAACTGCGACAGACGCCCACCGGGGTCCGAGCGGTTGGGGCCATGTTGCGGCGGATCGATCACCACAACATGCACGGTCTCAGCCGCCACCAGCAAAGGCAAGGCCGCCCGCACCGCGCGCAGCGCTTCTGAACTTTCGTTCCAGCCAATCACCACACGTTTGGGCTGTGATGTTGGCGTGACATCATCAGGGACCACAAGAACCGGCACCTGCCCTTCGAACATGGCCCCTTCAACAATCGGTTCAAGCTCGACGCCTCGCCCGTCACCATAGGGTTTTGGCAGCACCACCAGATCCGAGAATCGGGCCCGCGCCGCCACATGACGACCAATGTCGGCAAGTTGGGCAACACCCCCATCCACGCTCCAGCGGCAATCCACCTGCCCGAGCTGCGCGCGCGCCGCGTGTTCCATGGCCTCGGCATCTGCGTTGGCCCGGCTCAAAGCCTCCTGCATCACCATCGCATTGGCGCCCGCGTAGTAATACCCGGTTTGGGTGCGATCCACGCCCAGGCACATCACATCCAGATGTGCCGCGAATCCCTGCGCAACACCCGCCGCATGGTCAATTGCGCTCTGAGCCAAACTGTCGTCACTGACCACGGTCAGAATTGAATTAAAGGCCATCTTGTCCTCCTGAATGTCAAATGCAGTCCGGGACGCACCCGACTTCATGCTATTCTTCAAGCCGTAACAAGCTCTCGGCGCGCATGTCTTGACACAGATCAAAGCTCAGCCCCCCGGATCAGCGCACATACGGGGCAGTCTAAAAAACCGCCTGCGCGGATTCCGAATCGTGTGGGTCAGACGAAGGGACGAACAATGACAAACTATTTCAAGCTCATCGCGCTTGGACTGGTGGTAATCTTCTCGATGCTTGCCGCCAGCTACGCACGGGATGTGGCTTATCAGGTTCACGCGATCATCATCCTGCTGGTCTCAGCAGGTATGTTCCTGTGGACCCTGCGCCACACCGACGAACCCGCGCCCGCAGCCGCGCCGCAAAATCAATACATGGACAACGTGATCCGTGCCGGTGTCATCGCCACCACCTTCTGGGGTGTGGTTGGCTTCCTGGCCGGGACCTTTATCGCGTTTCAGCTGGCCTTTCCGGTGCTCAACTTTGATTGGGCGCAAGGCTATGCGAACTTTGGGCGCCTGCGCCCGCTGCACACCTCTGCAGTTATCTTTGCTTTCGGCGGCAACGCCCTGATCGCAACCTCCTTTTACATCGTTCAGCGCACCAGCGCCGCGCGCCTCTGGGGCGGCAACGCCGCATGGTTCGTGTTCTGGGGCTATCAGCTGTTCATCGTACTGGCGGCCACCGGCTATCTGCTGGGCGGCACTCAGTCGAAAGAATACGCGGAACCCGAATGGTATGTTGACCTGTGGCTGACCATTGTTTGGCTGGTGTATCTGGCGGTTTTCGTCGGAACCATCATCAAACGTAAAGAGCGCCACATCTACGTGGCCAACTGGTTCTTCCTGTCGTTCATCATCACCGTCGCCATGCTGCATGTGTTCAACAACCTCAGCATCCCGGTCTCGATCTGGGGATCGAAATCGGTTCAGGTCTTCTCGGGTGTACAGGACGCCATGGTGCAGTGGTGGTATGGCCACAACGCTGTGGGCTTCTTCCTGACCGCCGGCTTCCTCGGCATGATGTACTACTTTGTTCCCAAACAGGCGGATCGTCCGGTTTTCTCGTACAAACTGTCGATTATCCACTTCTGGGCGCTGATCTTCCTTTACATCTGGGCGGGTCCACACCACCTGCACTACACCGCGCTGCCTGACTGGGCCTCGACCCTTGGCATGGTGTTCTCGATCATCCTCTGGATGCCGTCGTGGGGTGGCATGATCAACGGTCTGATGACCCTGTCGGGAGCATGGGACAAGCTGCGCACCGACCCGGTTCTGCGCATGATGGTGATCTCGCTCGGCTTCTACGGCATGTCGACCTTCGAAGGTCCGATGATGTCGATCCGCGCGGTCAACGCTCTGTCGCACTACACCGACTGGACTATTGGTCACGTTCACTCCGGCGCGCTTGGCTGGAACGGCATGATCACCTTTGGGGCTCTGTACTTCCTTGTGCCAAAACTATGGAACCGTGAGCGTCTCTATTCGCTGTCGCTGGTCTCCTGGCACTTCTGGTTGGCCACAATCGGCATCGTTCTATACGCCGCCTCGATGTGGGTCACCGGTATCATGGAAGGCCTGATGTGGCGCGAAGTTGACGCCAATGGCTTCCTGGTCTGGAGCTTTGCAGACACCGTATCCGCCAAACTGCCGATGAACATCGTGCGTGGTTTGGGTGGTGTGATGTATGTCACCGGCGCTCTGATCATGGCTTACAATCTGTGGATGACAGCAAAAGCTGCCCCCGCGGTAGAAGAAGACGTAGCCGCGGCACATGCTGCCACTCCGGCTGAATAAGGGGGATCCAGACTATGGGAATTCTCAATAAACACGCAGTTCTGGAAAAGAACGTCACCCTTTTGGCGATCTTCTCCTTCCTGGTTGTGACCATCGGTGGTCTGGTTCAGATCGTTCCGCTGTTCTATCTGGAGAACACCATCGAGGATGTAGAGGGCATGCGCCCCTACACCCCGCTGGAGCTGGCCGGTCGTGACGTCTATGTGCGTGAAGGCTGCTATACCTGCCACAGCCAGATGATCCGCCCGATGCGCGACGAAGTCGAACGTTATGGCCACTATTCGCTGGCGGCTGAATCGAAATACGACCATCCGCACCAGTGGGGCTCCAAACGGACTGGTCCTGATCTGGCCCGTGTGGGTGGCCGCTATTCCGACGAATGGCACATCGACCACCTGCGTGACCCGCAGTCGGTTGTGCCGGAATCGATCATGCCCAAATACGGCTTTCTCGAAGCCAAGCTGATCGACGGCGAGCACATCCAGGACCTGCTGCAGACGCATAGCTTTGTCGGTGTGCCTTATACCGAAGAGATGATCGCCAATGCGCAGGTCGACTTTGCTGCTCAGTCGGATCCGGACAGCGACTATGACGGTCTGCTCGAGCGCTATGGCGAAGACGTCAACGTACGCAACTTCGACGGCCAAGCCGGCATCTCCGAGGCCGACGCGCTTGTCGCTTACCTGCAAATGCTGGGCACTCTGGTTGATTTCTCAACCTTCACCCCAGATGCCAACCGCTAAGGAGGAAGATTATGGAAACCTATTCTTTCCTACGTGAAGTGGCCGACAGCTGGGGCCTTCTGGCCATGTTCACCGTCTTTTTGGGCGTCATCTTCTGGGCATTTCGTCCCGGAAGCCGCGACATCCATGAGGACACAGCAAACATTCCGTTCCGGCATGACAGCAAACCGGCGCCCGAAAGCGGCGCCCCCGCCGAGCACTAAGGAGGCGCGGAGCTATGGTAGATAAGAAACAAGACGATCTCGACTATGAGACAACCGGTCATGCCTGGGATGGCATCCGGGAATACAACAAACCCCTGCCCAAATGGTGGCTCTACACCTTTTACGTCACCATCGTCTGGGGCATCGGTTACTCGATCGCCTATCCGGCATGGCCGGGCATCAAAGAGGCCACACCGGGTCTGCTGGGCTATTCCACCCGGGCCGAAGTTGCGGCGGAAATCGAAAAGGTCGATCAGGCCAATGCCGCGATCAACGAAAAGCTGGCCTCGGCCGAGCTGACCACGATTGCCGCCGATCCCGAGCTGGGCAGCTATGCTCAGAACGCAGGTGGCGCGGTGTTCCGCACATGGTGCGCCCAGTGTCACGGCTCTGGTGCGGCCGGTGCAAAAGGTTATCCCAACCTGCTGGACGATGACTGGCTTTGGGGTGGTTCGATTGAGGCGATCCACGAAAGCGTCAGCTATGGTATTCGCAACGAAACCAATGACGACGCCCGGTTCTCGGAAATGCCTGCCTTTGGTCGTGATGAGCTGTTGAGCGAAGAAGAAGTGGCGCAGGTCTCCAACTTCGTAATGACCCTGTCAGGGGAAACCCCACAGGATGCAGCTTTGGTTGAAGCCGGTGCCGTTGTCTACGAAGACAACTGTGCGGCCTGCCACGCAGAAGACGGAACCGGTGACCGCTATCAAGGCGCGCCTAATCTGACGGATGCGATCTGGTTGTTCGGCGGATCTTATGCCGACATTCGGGAAACCGTGTGGAATTCGCGTTACGGCGTGATGCCCTCCTGGACCGAACGCCTGTCGGAAGCCGAAATCCGCGCTGTGGCGACCTATGTCCACGGCCTTGGTGGCGGCGAAGCGTCAGAATAAGTCCCTCTTCTGACCCGCAGAGCGAGCCCTCGTCGTTATCGGCGAGGGCTCGTTTTTTTTGAGGAAGACCGCAAGTTTCTCACGCGATTTGACCCAAATCAAAGCATCACCCCCCATTGCCACCTAGTGTGAGCTTATGAGATCGGGGCCCTCCCCCAGATCCAGACATTCCTCCACCTTCGGGCTGGGGAGTATAGCGCCGGTATCCCGTCCTGTTCGCGCGTTTCCTGGGGTGCCGGCGCTTCCAATTCCTTGAATTCTCAAAACGCATTACTTGCATCGAAATAGAAATCCACTATTTATTGCCTAATGTGTATCCACTGAACATTTTTACAAGCACTTAAAAGCAAACCAAAATCTGGAAAACTTGACGCAACCCCGCGCTTATGCGACGAGTGGTCAAAGATACACCTGAGATACATAAAATGAATTGGTCCGCACTCCCCCCTCTCGCCGCATTGCGTGCGTTTGCAGCCTATGCCGAAACCCGCTCTGTGACCGAAGCAGGGGCTGCTCTGAACGTGAGTCACGCCGCGATCAGCCAGCAAATGCGCGCGCTGGAGAAGCATCTGAACCTACCATTGCTTGATCGCACCCGGCGCCAGTTGGATTTCACACCGGAAGGGGCCAAACTGGCCCAAAGCCTGACCCGCGCGTTTCGCGCAATTGCCGACACCTCAGAAACGCTTGCTCGATCCGCGCAAAACCGCGCCTTGCACATCAGCTGCCCACCAGAGCTTGCTGGATGCTGGTTGCTGCCTTTGATCTCAGAATTTCGCACCAGTCACCCCGAGATCCAGCTGCTGATTGATCCGATTATGCCACAGGCTCTGTTTGACCCGCGCGGCAGCGATTTCATTATCAGCCACGGCACAGGTCACTTAGGAGAATTTGAGGCGCACCACCTCTGTGATGCCCCCTATGTCATTGTGGCCTCTCGTTTGATGTTCGACGGAGATCTTCCTCAGTCGCCCGCCGATCTGCGGGATCTGACCTGGTTGTCGGTCCCCGGAGCGACAGAGGCATCGTCCTGGATGGCAAGCCTCGGTCTCTCGGCCAAAGAGACCCCAAAACAACGCGTCACCGCCCCTCATGAGCTGCGCGACTCGTTGCGTCTTGGCTTGGGCCTCGCCGCCGTGCCTCTTCTGACCGTTCGGGACGATCTCGCAACGGGCCGATTGGTTGAATTGTTTCGTCAGGAGCAAGCTGACAGCTACTATGCGCTGTCCCGTCAAGACACGCTGGGGTCCAACGGTCAAACCTTCCTGCGGTGGCTCGTCGCACGGGCCGCGAAAACCTAACTCAAAGATTCAGAATTTGACACAGGTCAAAGAGAGATCCGGAGGCAGTTGAGAAAAGGGCAGGCAGTCAAAGCCATTAACGGAGCGATTCCCCGTGTCCGACAGCAACGCCCCCTCTCTATACGCATCGCGCGAACCGATTTATCCGCGCCGCGTGAGCGGAAAATTCCGCAACCTCAAGTGGGTCATTATGATCGTCACTTTGGGGATCTACTATCTGACCCCGTGGATTCGCTGGGATCGTGGGCCACAGCTCCCGGATCAGGCTGTTCTGATTGACCTCGCCCACCGCCGTTTTTTCTTTTTCTGGATCGAGATCTGGCCCCACGAGTTCTATTTTGTTGCGGGCCTGCTGATCATGGCCGGGCTTGGGCTGTTTCTGTTCACCTCTGCGCTGGGTCGTGTTTGGTGTGGCTATGCCTGCCCGCAAACCGTCTGGACCGATCTCTACATTCTTGTTGAGCGCTGGATCGAAGGCGACCGCAATGCGCGCCTTCGCCTGCACCGCCAGAAAAAGCTGGATTTCCGCAAAGCCCGGCTTCGGGTCACCAAATGGGTGTCCTGGTTCCTGATTGGCCTCGCCACAGGGGGTGCCTGGGTGTTCTATTTTGCCGATGCCCCCACGCTTTTGACAGATCTGGTCACCGGTCAGGCGCATCCCGTGGCCTACACCACCATGTTGCTATTGACCGCGACCACCTTCTTCTTTGGCGGCTTTGCCCGGGAACAGATCTGTATCTACGCTTGCCCATGGCCGCGTATTCAGGCCGCGATGATGGACGAAGACACACTCACCGTTGGCTACCGCGACTGGCGTGGCGAACCGCGCGGCAAAATGAAGAAAAAGACCGACGATAGCGCACCGCAGGGGGACTGCATTGATTGTATGGCCTGCGTCAACGTCTGCCCAATGGGGATCGACATTCGCGAAGGGCAACAGATGGAGTGCATCACCTGTGCGCTCTGCATCGATGCCTGTGACGATGTAATGGACAAGATCGGCAAGCCGCGTGGGCTTATCGATTATCTCGCGCAATCCGACGAAGCCAATGAACGTGCCGGACAAGAGCCACGCCCGGTCTGGAAGCATATCTTCCGCCCCCGGACCATTATGTACACCTCGCTGTGGTCCGCGGTGGGCTTTGGTCTTGTCTTTGCGCTCTTCATTCGCCCAGAGATCGAAATGACTGTGGCTCCTGTGCGCAATCCCACCTTTGTCACCCTGTCTGACGGCTCGATCCGCAACACCTATGATGTGCGCCTACTCAACAAACATGGCGAAGATCGCCCATATCGGATTACACTGGTTGGGGATGGCGCATTGCGGGTTCAGCTCGAAGGCACCCCTTATGAAACAGTGGATGTGCCCGCCAACGAAACCCGATTGCAGAAAGTCTATGTGATCGCCCCGCGCAACTCGGACCCTGCCGAAGCCGAGCGGACTCCGTTCCGCTTCTGGGTTGAGGATCTGACCACGGGTGACCGGGCGCATACCGACACTATCTTTAACGGAAGAGCAAACTGATGACGCGCGAACGCAAACTCACTGGCTGGCATGTCCTGGCAATCTTTGGTGGCGCCTTTGGCGTCATCATCGCAGTCAATCTCACACTGGCCTATAACGCGGTGAAATCCTTTCCCGGCCTTGAGGTCAAAAACTCTTACGTGGCCAGCCAGACCTTCAACGACCGCAAGGCCGAGCAGGTGGCTCTGGGCTGGACTGTTGAGGGCCACTATGCCGAGGGCGAAGTAATCCTGACCATAACCGATAAGGCGGGAAAGCCTGTTCAGGTTGGCAAACTTGAGGGCCTTCTAGGACGCCCGACCCATGTCAAAGAAGACCGGACACCCGAGTTTGTCTTCAATGGACGCGCCTATGTGGCCCGCGATACGCTTGCACCGGGCAACTGGAACATCCGTCTCAACGCCACCGCTCTGGACGGCTCACAGTTTGAACAACGCGTTGTCTTCCACGTGAAAGGCTGAGCCATGACTGCCGTGATGCGCCCCCAAGCCTCCGCCTGCCCCGCCTGTTCCGCCGCACCTGCGGCCGAAGCATTGGCGCAGGCGGTCGAACCCACCGAGGCCCATATCGTTTTGTCCCTGCCCACAATTCACTGTGCGGCCTGTATGACATCGGTCGAACGGGCGCTTGAAGGGGCTCCGGGAGTGCGCACGGCGCGTGTCAATCTGACGATGAAGCGGGTGAGCATCGACGCCGACCCCGAACAAACTGCCGCGGATATGATCCCTCTGGTCGAGGCCGCAGGCTATGAGGCGCATGAGCTCGACGCGACCGCGCTAAATGCCACGCAAACCGACCGCGCCGGGCGTGAATTGCTGATGCGCCTGGCGGTGGCGGGCTTTGCTATGATGAACGTCATGCTGCTCTCTGTGGCGGTGTGGTCCGGGGCCGAAGGCCAGACCCGCGATATGTTCCACTGGATCTCGGCCATCATCGCCGTACCCGCAGTCGCGTTTTCTGCGAAACCCTTTTTCGTCAACGCCTGGACGGCGCTCAAGGCCCAACGCCTCAACATGGATGTCCCCATCTCATTGGCGATTGCCCTAGCCTTGGTGACATCACTTTGGGAAACAACGCTTTCGGGGGAACACGCCTATTTTGACGCGGCGATCACGCTGACCTTCTTCCTGCTCACCGGACGGTATCTCGACCACCGCACCCGGTCTGTTGCGCGCTCTGCGGCAGAAGAGCTTGCCGCTCTTGAGGTGCCTCGCGCGTTTCGCCTCACAGGCGACGGCGAAGAAGAACAGGTTTCGGTCTCTGACCTTGTTGTGGGCGATCTGATCCGTGTCCGCCCCGGGGGCCGCATGCCTGTCGATGGTGAAATCGCCGAAGGCACATCTGAACTCGACCGATCCTTGCTGACCGGAGAAACCCTGCCCGTGTACGCCGAACCCGGCCTGCAGGTCAGCGCCGGTGAGGTCAACCTGACCGGGCCGCTCACAATCCGGGCGACTGCGGTTGGTCGCGACACCTCGTTGCACCGCATGGCCGATCTGGTGGCGGTCGCGGAATCCGGGCGCTCGCGGTACACATCTCTGGCAGACAAGGCCGCCAAACTTTATGCCCCCGGCGTGCATATCCTGTCCGCATTGGCCTTTCTGGGCTGGTTGATCTACTCGGGCGACCTGCGTGTTGCGCTCAACATCGCCGCAGCCGTTCTGATCATCACCTGCCCCTGTGCGCTTGGCCTTGCAGTACCCGCCGTGACTACCGCAGCTTCAGGACGATTGTTCAAACGTGGTTTGTTGATCAAAGATGCCACCGCGCTTGAGCGTATGGCGCAGATTGACACCGTTGTCTTTGACAAAACCGGCACGCTGACTGCGGGCACACCGGAGCTCACGAACCTTGGCGACTTCACCCGCTGTGATCTGGAAATCGCACTTGGCCTTGCCGAAGGTTCCGCCCACCCTCTGTCGATCAGCCTAACCACTGCGGCCCGCGCGGCAGGTATCAAATCCGCCACCCTGACCGATATTCAAGAGATCCCCGGCCACGGCACTCAGGCCATCTGGAAGGGCCAAGAGGTTCGTCTGGGCCGTGCCAGTTGGACCGAGGGCGGACAGGCGACACAGACCGCCGCTTGGTTGCGGGTTGGATCAGGGGACGCTCAGGCCTTTCTGTTCACCGATCGCCTGCGCGATGGCGCAGAGGAAGCTGTCAAAGCTTTGCAAGACGACGGCATGAAGGTGATCCTTCTGTCCGGTGACACCACTCATGCGGTTGAAGAGCTGGCAGACCGCCTGAACATCCAGCATTGGATGGCCGAAGCACTGCCACAGGACAAAGCGGGTCGCATTGCGGACATGACCTCTGATGGCGCGCATGTGCTTATGGTTGGCGATGGACTCAACGACACCGCCGCCCTCACCGCAGCGCATGCATCAATCTCCCCTGCCTCAGCCCTTGACGCGGCCCGCGTGGCCTCGGATATCGTTCTTCTTGGGCAATCGCTTGAACCCATTCCCGAGGCGGTGCGCACCGCGCGAAAATCCACCCGCCGCATCCGCGAGAACTTTACCATCGCCACTTGGTACAACATCATTGCCGTGCCTCTGGCCATCGCTGGCCTTTGTTCACCCTTGATCGCAGCCTTGGCCATGTCCAGCAGCTCGATTACAGTGTCATTGAACGCGCTGCGCCTGCGGTGAAAGGACCCCAACAATGAACGTACTTGCATACCTCATCCCCATTTCCCTGATCCTAGGTGGCGCGGGACTTGCCTTCTTTGTTTTCACCCTCAGGGCGAACCAGTATGACGACCCAGAGGGCAACTCTCAGCGCATCCTGTCTGGCGAATACGATGATCATCCAAAGCCTGACTAAGCGCCAAAAAACTTACCCCTCTTCGCCTTAGTTTGATCACATTTCCTCCCGAAAAATCACAGCCATTCGGGAGATGAGATTTATGAAAAAGATCACATTTGGGATCGTATTGGGTGCACCACTTTTGCTCGCGGCCTGTGTCGAGGAGCCACACGGCCGGTGTACGGATAAGTTCCGAACCCAAGACTATGTCTATGAATGGCTCTATGACTATCAGGTCGCAGTGCGTTCCAAATCCGTAAAACTTCGCGCCGACCGCGATGAAATGCGCGAGATCAAACGCGAAATGGACGAGCTGCAATTGAGCGAACAATTCAGCCCGCTGTGTTATTATCTCGACGAAAAACGCGAGAAGTTCGGGTTCTAAACCGGCAGGGCCGTCGTCTTGAACACGGTGCGTAGGGCAAACGACGACTGCATCTGCGCCACTCCCGGCAACCGTGTAAGATACTGGCGGTGAATGCGTGCAAAATCCTCGGTGTCTTCCGCCACCACCTTGAGAATGTAATCCGCTGTTCCCGCCATCAGGTGACATTCCAAAACATCCGGAACCCGCGCTACGGCCTTTTCAAAGGCCTCCAGCACATCGTCCGCCTGCGCACTTAGCTTAATTTCTACAAAAATGGTCGATGGCATGCCTAGTTTTCGGGCATCTAGCAGCGCGACATAGTCTTTTACATAGCCACCTGCTTCCAAACGTTGCACACGTCTGTGGCAGGCCGAGGCGGATAAATTGACAGCCTCTGACAGGTCCGCATTCGAAATGCGCCCCTTGCGTTGCAGCACGCGCAGAATGCGCCGATCGGTATCATCTAACGACATCGTGGCCAGATCCTTTTCGCCAAACCGCGTTCTGTTCGAAGATTCTTCGAATGTTCTCGCTACCACCGGGGCAAATCAACACAAAAATTGCATCAGAACCAGCTCATCCTTCTATCAGGGCGCGGCGACCTTCGAAAGGCCAAAGCGCCACCCAATTGGCGAACCAGTCTGGCTAGGAGGAGAGAGCCATGAAAATCGGATGCCCCACCGAGATCAAACCCCAGGAATTCCGCGTTGGTATGACGCCAAACGCCGCCCAAGAGGCCGTGGCGCATGGCCATGAGGTCTTCATTCAGGCCGGCGCCGGCATGGGCGCAGGTTTTGACGACGCGACCTATGAAGCGGCCGGTGCCAAGATCATCGCCACGGCCAAGGAAATCTTTGCCACCGCCGATATGATCGTGAAGGTGAAAGAACCTCAGGCCGTCGAGCGCAAGATGCTGCGCGAAGGTCAGCTTCTCTTCACTTATCTGCACCTCGCCCCCGATCCCGAGCAGACCAAAGACCTGTTGGAGTCTGGCTGTACTGCCATTGCCTATGAAACCGTGACCGACGATCGCGGTGGTCTGCCGCTGCTGGCACCAATGTCAGAAGTTGCCGGTCGCCTTGCGCCTCAGGTTGGTTCGTGGACACTACAAAAAGCCAATGGCGGTCGCGGCGTTCTGATGGGCGGTGTTCCCGGTGTTGGCCCGGCCAAGGTTGTCGTGATCGGCGGCGGTGTTGTTGGTACGCACGCGGCAAAGATCGCCGCGGGCATGGGCGCGGATGTCACCATCCTTGACCGTTCGCTGCCACGTCTGAAGTATCTCGACGATGTGTTTGGTCGCGACTTTAAGAACCAGTACTCGACCGCAGGCGCCACCGCCGAGCTGATCAAAGACGCCGACATGGTGATCGGCGCGGTTCTGATCCCCGGTGCCGAAGCTCCGAAACTGGTCAGCCGCGCGCAGCTCTCGACCATGAAACCGGGTGCGGTTCTTGTGGATGTTGCCATCGATCAGGGCGGCTGCTTTGAGACCTCGCGCGCAACCACCCATGCCGACCCGATCTACGAAGTGGATGGGGTTATGCACTATTGCGTTGCCAACATGCCCGGCGCCGTGGCACGCACCTCGACCATCGCGCTTGGCAATGCCACCATGCCCTTCATGCTGGCGCTTGCCGACAAAGGGTGGAAACAGGCCTGTGCCGACGATCCGCACCTGTTGAACGGTCTGAACGTCCACGCGGGCAAGCTCACTTACTACGCAGTGGGCAAAGCGCTTGGTATCGACGTGATCTCGCCCCAGCTGGCGCTGAAGTCGTAATCTACTCTGCGGATGTGCCCTCAAACAGGGGGCGCATCTGCCGCAGCCGCTTTGAGGCGAACTCGACAAAGGCGCGAATGCGCGGCACCTGACGCAGGTCTTGATGGGTCAAGATCCAGACTGGCGCGTAGGCAAACACTGGCAATCCCGGCACGCGCTCAAGTTCGGGGTCACTATCGCCCAGAAAGCAGGCCATGCGGGTCGCGCCAATACCCGCCCGCGCCGCTGCAATCGCCCCATACATATCATCCACCTCAAGCCGGGTGCGGAGATTGGGCCTTAGGTCGCGCACCTCTTGAATGGGTCCGGGCCACGAGATGAAGCGGATCCAATCCAAGGGCGCCGCGCCGCCCGGATCGCGTGCAATCAAATCCGGCGTGGCATAAATCGCGGCCCTTTGTTCACTCACACGATGCCCGACAAGCGTGGGCGCGGGCTCCATCGAGATTCGAAACGCCACATCCGCTTCGCGCTGTGACAGGTTGAGAATGGTGTTGCTGGCCAGCAGGCGCATCTCGATATCTGGATGATTATCGATGAATTCGCGCAGGATCGGCTGTAGCGCCCGCTCGATCAGCAATTGCGGAGCCGTAACCGTGAGTTTGCCACGCACCTCGGTGTCCCGCGCCCCAATCTGCCTGTCGAGCTTAGCACTGACCCGTTCCATCTCTTCCGCGTGGCGCACCGCATCTTGCCCGGCTTCGGTTGTGACATAACCGCTGGCTAGCCTGTCAAACAACCGGGTCCCTAGCGCCGCCTCAGCCGCCGTGATCCGCCGTGCCACCGTCGCGTGGTTCACGCCCAGAACTCGCGCAGCACCACTGATCCCGCCCTGCCGCGCGGTTTCCAGCACAAATTTCAAATCATTCCAGTCCAACATATCCCGATTATATCTGCACAGGCATTGCGTGGAAATGATCGTTTTCGATCCTGCCACCACGCCCCATCTATCGGGTATCAAACCCGAAAGGACACGCTATGACCGCCCATGTAATCGTCACACTGAACGTCACCAATCCTGAAACTCTGGCCGAGTATCGCAGCAAAGCCGGCGATGCCGTTACCCGCCACAAGGGCACCCCGTTGCAGGCCTCAACCGATACTCTGGTTCTCGAAGGGGACCGCACCAAACCGGATGCGGCCGTTGTTCTCGCCTTCCCGGATCGCGACCACGCTCAGAACTGGATCAACGACCCAGAGCTGGCCGATATCCACGCCCTGCGCCGCGCAGGTTCAGACAGCTGGATTGTCCTACTCTGAACCTTTGGCCCGCCTGCCTCTTGCGGGCGGGCCTCGTCGTCTCAGGCGCCCGGATGGCCCGCGTTCTGAGGTGCGTCATCGCAGATCTCATACCAGTCCGGTTTTTCCGAAACGAACTCATGAAACTGCGTTTTCAGCGTCAGCCCCGCATCAAAAGCATTGGCTGCAATGGGAAAACTGTCTTCACCGGACAGAATTTCACCCAGCGATGTACCGCAGGTTTTACAGAAACACCGCGGGTATTTGTAAGGCGCCTCCGGTGAATAGGTGGCGACATTCTCTTTACCGCGCACCCATTCCAGCGCCTCGCGTTTGACAAAGACTATCGCGCTTGCCCCCAGTTTTCGGCACCGCGTGCAATGACAGGTGCCCATCATGGTGGGGTCCTCAACAATGCGAAACGCAACAGCGCCGCAGCAACAACTTCCTTCAAGCATGTGCTCAATCCTAAGTTAAATCTCGATCAGAACATAACGTGAACAAATCGAATTTAGCAACGCCCAAAACAAAAAATGCCCGCCACCGATGACTCGGGGCGGGCAGTTGAACACATAAGACGTTTTTTACTTTTTCAAAGAGTCGCGAATCTCGATCAGGATATCCAACTCGCTGGGTCCCTTAGGGGCCTCGGGCGCGGCCTCTTCCTGTTTCTCTGTCGCTTCTTTGATGCGGTTTACGGTCCGCACCAGCATAAAGACCACAAAGGCGATGATCAGGAAGTTGAAGACCGCCATGACAAAATTACCCACCGCAAACACGGGCGCCCCGGCCTCTTGCGCCGCCGCCAGCGAGGCATAGGTTTCGCCATTCAGCGCATAGAACCAACCGGTGAAGTCAATCCCACCGGTGAACAGTGAAATGATCGGATTGATCATGTCGCCCACCAGCGATTTCACAATGGCCGTAAAGGCCGCACCAATAATGATACCGACCGCCATATCCATGACGTTGCCTTTGGCAATAAAGGTCTTGAACTCATTCAACATGTCGCGTTTCCCTGTCCCACTTTCGGGCCATTCACCTGCGGCCCGGCACCATATAAACACCACCTCTGCGTATTCGCACAGATCTAAGGGTTACAAACCGGGAAATCGCACATAGCTTTCCCCCGAACGAGAATTTGAAAGGCTTCACCATGAGTGACGTGACCGCACACCCGATTTCGAAACGCTGGCCCGCAGACAATCCTGAACTGCTTCAGCTCTACTCGTACCCCACCCCCAACGGTGTAAAGGTGTCGATCGCACTTGAGGAAATGGGCATCGCCTATGAACCCCATCTGGTGACGCTCTCGGATGCGGATGTCAAAAGCCCCGAGTTCCTGTCGCTGAACCCCAACAACAAGATCCCGGCGATCATTGACCCCAACGGGCCGGATGGGGCGCAGGTTGAACTGTTCGAATCCGGTGCCATCCTGCTCTATCTGGCTGAGAAAAGTGGCCAGCTGATTGGCAAAACCGCAGCGGACAAAGCAACCGTCACCCAGTGGTTGATGTTCCAGATGGGCGGTCTTGGGCCGATGTTTGGTCAGCTCGGCTATTTCTCAAAATTCGCCGGCAGCGAGATCGAAGATCCGCGTCCTCGTCAACGCTACATTGATGAAGGCAAACGGCTTTTGAATGTGCTGAACCTGCATCTTGAGGGGCGTGACTGGGTCGCCGGTGACTATTCCATCGCCGATATAGCGATTGCGCCCTGGCTGAATGCGCTGAACTTCTACGGCACCAAAGATGTGTTGGAGTGGGAAAGCTTCCCGAATGTTGTGGCCTATCTTGACCGGTTCATGGCCCGCCCTGCGGTCCAGAAGGGTCTGAACATTCCGGCGCGCCCGGAATAAGGCCTAACGAACTCAAAACAAAGCGCGAGGGGCCAGCCCCTCGCGCTTTCTCTGAATTGCCTGAGACCAGAAGCCCCTTAGGCGGGAAGCTCACCCGTCAGAGTATAGCGCAGAATCTGCACCACCTGTTCAGGTGTACGCGCCACGGCCTGCGCCGCCGCATCCACCTCTTTCAAGGCGTGATCATGCTCGGGCTGCTGCAGAATAATCAACGACTTGCCCAGCGCTGCGGCATAACCCGCATCAAAGGCCGCGTTCCACTGTTTGTATTTCTCACCAAAGCGCACAACCACAACATCGGCATCTGAGATCAGTTTGCGGGTGCGGATGGCGTTCATCTGCGCGCCCTTGTTGTCGTGCCAGAATTTGTTGTCTTCCGCGCCCAAAATGGTCACGCCGCAATCATCGCTGGCCCCGTGATCTGTGACTGGGGCATCAAACGACACATCCAGACCCGCGGCACCCGCGATAATCTGTTCGCGCCAGTCGGTGTGAATTTCACCAGAGAGATAGACTTTGTGTGTCATGGAAAGCTCCGTATTTGGTTGCGCGCAAGATAGGCGGGAGGCCGCGCTTGGCAAGCTGAGTTTTCAAACCTCCCGGCTCAGCTCCTGAAACGCTTCCATGGTAAAGGGCACAGCGGCGCCGGTGTCCCAGTCAAAGAGATCACGTTTGATGGCGGTCAGAGGCCCCATATAGACATGGATCGCCTCGGACGGCGTGGTGCCCTCGGCAATCACCGCATGCACCGCATCTTTCTCAAGCGCAATCACCTCACCCGCGCGGGCAGAAATACGGCCCCGCTCGGTCATGTCGTCACCTGACCGGTCAAACAGAATACTGGTTTCACAGCCGGCATAGGCGCCAATCACCACCGGCATCAGATGTTCATGGGGCGGCACAATAACCCCCGGCTGAAACCGGCAATGCCAGATCGAGACGCGGTCGTCCTCGAACAAAAGTGTCTCGTCTGGCCCGTCCTGCGGTGTCGCGGCCAAGAGCGCGTCAGGCGCATCCACCAGATTTTGCAGATAATCTTGGATAGCAGCATCGGAGGCGTCAGATGCTGCAAGAGTGCAAATATCCTGCACTAGCGTTTCAAATGTAAATTCGGACATGATCTCTCCTCTGTTCCGCATTCAAGCGAACTCATCTCAAGATGCAAGATTTTCGAATGCATCCGCAGTTTCAGAAGCGACACCAAATGAAAAAGCCAGCCCAAACCGGGCTGGCTTTCAGAGTTTCAATCTAGGTGTGAAACCTATTAGCCGTTGACACGGATGGTTTCGTTTTTCGGATCATAGGGGCTGTCGCAGGTGACAACCGCATCCCACAGTTTGTCCTGCATCTTGATCTTCACCTTGGTGCCTTCAACCGCAAGCTCAGGCGGCAGATAGCCCATGCCGATCGATTTCTCGAAAGCGACCGAGTACCCACCCGACGTCAGGCGACCCAGACGGGTTGTGCCATCTTCGGCGTAGATCGCTTCGCGGCCCCAAGGATCCGCATCCGCCGGACCGTCGATCAGCAGCGTGCAGCATTTGAAGCGCACACCGGTCTCAACCATGGCCTCTTTACCGTTGAAGTCCTTGGACAGGTCGATAAAGCGCGGCAGGTCGGCTTCGGCCGGGGTCGCGTCGCGGCCCAGTTCGGTTCCGAAGGCACGATAGGATTTCTCCTGACGCAGCCAGTTCTGAGCGCGCGATCCCACCAGCTTCATACCGTGTTTCTCACCGGCTTTTTCCAGCAGGTCGAACAGGTAGTTCTGCATTTCGATCGGGTGGTGCAACTCCCAACCCAGCTCACCGGTATAGGCCACACGGATTGCATTGACTGGGCACATGCCCAATTCGATCTGACGCGCCGAGAGCCACGGGAAGCGCTTGTTCGACAGAGCGGTTTCCTTGTCCGCATCCACGATGACCTCTTTCAGAACATCGCGCGATTTGGGGCCTGCGATGGCAAAGACGCCCCACTGGGTGGTGACATCCTGGATCTCAATGTAACCGAACTCGTCCATCTTGTCTTCGGCGGCCTTGCGCAGGAAGTCCGCGTCATACTCGGTCCAGGCACCGGCCGAGACCAGATAGTAGTTGTTCTCACCGTTGCGCACGATGGTGTATTCGGTGCGTGTGGTGCCCGCCGAGGTCAGCGCATAGGTCAGGTTGATGCGACCCACTTTCGGCAGTTTGTTACAGGTGAACCAGTCGAGGAACTGGGTGGCACCGGGGCCTTTGACAACGTGTTTGGTGAAGGCGGTAGCGTCGATCAGGCCAACACCTTCGCGGATCGCTTTGGCTTCATCCACAGCGTGCTGCCACCAGCCGCCACGGCGGAACGAACGGCCCTCTTCGTCGTAGTTCTGCGGTGCTTCAAGCGGGCCGAAATAGTTCGGACGTTCCCAACCGTTGACCCAGCCGAACTGTGCGCCACGTGCTTTCTGACGGTCATAGGCCGGGGCTGTGCGCAGCGGACGCGCTGCCGGGCGCTCTTCGTCGGGGTGGTGCAGAATGTAGACGTGCTCGTAGCATTCTTCGTTCTTGCGTGCCGCGAACTCGGTGGTCATCCAGTTCGAGCTGTAGCGCTTGGGGTCCAGCGACGCCATGTCGATCTCGGCTTCGCCCTCGACCATCATCTGGGCGAGGTAATAGCCTGTGCCCCCTGCGGCGGTGATGCCGAAGGAGAAACCTTCTGCCAGCCACATGTTGCGCAGACCAGGTGCCGGGCCAACCAGCGGGTTGCCGTCTGGGGTATAGCAGATCGGGCCGTTGAAATCGTCTTTCAAACCGCTTTCCGCACAGGAAGGCACGCGCTCGGCCATCGCCATGTACTGATCCGCAATACGGTCGATATCCAGCGGGAACAGGTCCGCACGGAAGCTGTCGGGTACACCGTGCTCGAACTGCGCCGGGGCACCACGTTCGTAGATGCCGAGGATCCAGCCACCACGCTCTTCACGAGCGTAGGATTCATTGTCGGCATCGCGCACAACCGGGTGCTCTGGGTTGCCCGCCTCACGCCATTTCACCAGCTCAGGGTCTTTGTCCATGACGATGAAGGTGTGCTCGACCGGGATGGCAGGCATCTTGATACCCAGCATCTTCGCGGTGCGCTGTGCGTGGTTGCCCGATGCGGTTACAACATGCTCAGCGGTGATCACCACCTGCTCGTCAGATGGAATAAGGTTGCCACCTTTTTCTACCATCTTGGTGCAGGTGACTTCCCAGTGGGTGCCTGTCCAATGGAAGGCGTCGGCCTGCAGTTTACGCACGATGTCAACACCGCGCTGACGCGCGCCCTTGGCCATGGCCTGGGTCACATCTGCGGGGTTAATGTAGCCATCTTCGGTGTGATAGATCGCACCTTTCAGGTCGCCGGTTTCGATCAGCGGCCAGCGCTCTTTGATCTGGTCCGGGGTCAGCCATTCATAATCAACATCACAGGTTTCCGCTGTGGAGGCGTACAGCATGTACTCATCCATACGTTCCTGTGTCTGCGCCATGCGCAGGTTGCCCACAACGGCGAAGCCCGCGTTCAGACCGGTCTCTTCTTCCAGCTGCTTGTAGAAGTCGACGGAATACTTGTGAATGTGGGTTGTCGCATAGGACATATTGAACAGTGGCAACAGGCCGGCTGCGTGCCAGGTCGAGCCGGATGTCAGCTCGTCCCGCTCAATCAGCATAACATCATCCCAGCCTGCTTTGGCCAGATGATAGGCAATCGATGTACCGACGGCACCACCGCCGACAACCAGTGCTTTGACTTGGGTTTTCATGAAGGACTCTCCCGGACGTTTGCCACATTCAATACTCTTGTCCGGGGGAACGGGGCCGCCCTGTCCGACGCGTTTGGGCAGAAAACGACCTTGGGGCGGCAGAGAACCGACTATTCAATCGATGTCTTGGGTGCGACTCAGATCGCCGCACCCAGATGGTTTAAAGGTTCAGCAATTATACATGTATGAGAAGACCAAGACGTCATGGGTCATCGACCCGGTCGGCTGACAATTGCGGTAAACCTCTCGCGTTCCTTCAACTTGCACCCGCAGCGGGTTTTGCAACACGGGGCCCTCGACCCAGTATTCCAAGGGATTTCCAGGACAGGCCGAAGAAAACACCCGCGCCATTCCCGCATACCAATTGCCGTTCTTTCGCCCGTTAAACAACAACGTGCCCTGATAAACACCGGAGTTATAAAGCGCCTGGCGCGGTTGCTCATATGAAAACCATCGGTCGTTTCCGCTGGCCGAGAGCCGCATCACCGATCCATTGTGGTTCCAACAACTGTCGGCAATGGCCGGAAAGGCAAATAGACAAGAAAAAAGAATGGCAGTCAGACGTTTCATGGCAGCGTCCTCTTTAATATTACTGTGCAGACTTAAAGCGTCCCGCTGAAGTGACGCTAAGTCAAAGAAATCCGGTATAAATCACCCAAATTACCCCATTTCCGAGCGCACATCAGGACCAAAACAACCCAAAGCCATCGCAGCCCCGCCAAAATTGTCATCGATTCGATTGGCTTCGTCTTTGTCCTTCGCCCAAGGCCACCAAGTTCACAGGATATGGCGGTTTCATGCTGATTGGATGCAGTCCGGCCCTTCCCCAATCGCCTCAGCAGTCCTATAAGGACAGCCGGTCCACCTAGGCAGTCTCGTGGACCCGAAAGGCAATGGGGCGGTATTTATGCTTGGATTTGACGGACTATTGGGCATGTTCTCGGCGGACATGGCCATTGACCTTGGGACCGCGAACACGCTGGTCTATGTAAAAGGCAAAGGTGTAGTTCTGTCTGAACCCTCTGTTGTGGCCTATCATATCAAAGACGGTCAGAAAAAAGTTCTGGCCGTTGGGGAAGACGCCAAATTGATGTTGGGTCGGACGCCGGGCAGCATCGAAGCCATCCGTCCGATGCGCGAAGGTGTGATCGCCGACTTTGTCGCCGCCGAAGAGATGATCAAAGAGTTCATCCGCAAGGTGCACCGTCGCTCGACCTTCTCCAAGCCCAAGGTGATCGTCTGTGTCCCCCACGGCGCGACCCCCGTTGAGAAACGCGCGATCCGCAACTCGGTTCTCTCAGCCGGGGCCCGCAAGGCCGGTCTGATCGCAGAACCCATCGCTGCGGCCATTGGCGCCGGCATGCCCATAACCGACCCAACCGGGAACATGGTTGTTGATATTGGCGGCGGCACCACCGAAGTCGCCGTTCTGTCGCTGGGTGACATTGTTTATGCGCGTTCGGTGCGCGTTGGTGGCGACCGTATGGATGAAGCCATCATTTCCTATCTGCGCCGCCAGCAAAACCTCTTGGTTGGTGAATCCACCGCCGAGCGGATCAAAACCTCGATCGGCACAGCACGGATGCCCGACGACGGGCGTGGCAGCTCGATGCAGATCCGCGGCCGCGACCTGTTGAACGGCGTACCGAAAGAAACCGAAATCAGTCAGGCTCAGGTGGCCGAGGCGCTGAGCGAACCGGTTCAGGCCATCTGTGAAGCTGTGATGACCGCGCTTGAGGCCACGCCTCCTGATCTGGCCGCAGACATCGTGGATCGCGGTGTGATGCTGACCGGGGGCGGCGCCCTTCTTGGAGATCTGGATCTGGCGCTTCGTGAACAGACCGGGTTGGCGGTATCGATTGCTGATGAATCCCTGAACTGTGTGGCCTTGGGCACTGGCAAGTCGCTGGAATACGAAAAGCAGCTGGCACACGCGATCGACTACGAAGCCTAAGCCAGTCGTTTTATTGTACTAACTGTGCGATAACGCGGACATAAGTGACAAACTGTACAAACCAAAGGGGACGATGTGGCCTACGATCGGGGCACAGGCGACGCATATACCGGCCCGCTGCGGCGGCTGCTTTTGGTGGTGCTTGCGCTTTTTCTGATCCTGCTGTTTCTCGTCTGGCGCATCGACAGCCCCCGGGTTGAACGCTTTCGCGCCCAAGTGGTTGATAGTGTTGTGCCCCGCATGGATTGGGCCATGGTTCCGGTCACCGCTGGCGTCAATATTGTTCGCGATTTTCAAAGCTATAACCAGCTCTATGAACAAAATCAGGAGCTGCGCCGCGAACTGCGCAAAATGTCGGCCTGGAAAGAAGCCGCCCTGCAGCTACGTCAGGAAAACGCCCGCCTGCGGGATCTGAACAATGTCCAGCTCGACCCCCGCCTGACCTATATCACAGGCGTGGTTCTTGCCGATTCAGGCTCACCCTTCCGGCAATCCGTTTTGATCAACGTTGGGTCTCGAGACGGGATTGTGGATGGTTGGGCCACGATGGATGGGATCGGGCTTGTAGGTCGAGTGTCGGGCGTGGGCAGCAACACCAGTCGTGTTATTCTCCTGACCGACACGACTTCGCGCATTCCGGCGGAGATTCAACCGTCAGGTCAACGGGTTATCGTTGCCGGTGACAATAGCGCCGCGCCGCCAATCGACTTCCTCGAAAATCCCGATCTGGTTCGACCGGGCGACCGGATTGTCACCACCGGCGACGGGGAAGTGTTCCCTCCCGGTCTTTTGATTGGTCAGGTGGCTCAGGATCCGGGCGGGCGACTGCGCGCACGTCTGGCTGCGGATTATGAACGGCTCGAGTTCCTGCGCGTCCTGCGTGATCACGGGGCACGTCGCGTCGAATCCGCCTCCGGGCTCATCCTGCCACGCGACTTGCCAGATGCAGGTGACCCGCTACCTGAGCCCCTGCCCGACGAGCCCAACGATGGCTGAAAAGAACGCAGCGCATCTCTGGCTGCTCCGCGCAAGCTATGTAATGCTCGCGCTGCTGTTTATGTTTGCAAATCTGCTGCCCTTGAAAACGACGCCCCAGTCGTGGGTTGGGCCTGATTTCCTCGTCGCGATGACCTTCGCCTGGGCGTTGCGACGGCCAGAATATGTTCCCATGCTCTCGATTGCCGCTGTTTTTCTATTGGCCGATTTTCTGCTGCATCGCCCTCCCGGCCTCTGGACACTTTTGGTTCTCTTGCTCTCGGAATGGCTGAAGAAACGCGACCGACAGGTGCGCGAAAACACCTTTGCCGCCGAGTGGGTCACCATGGCCGGGGCCATGTTTACGCTGTTTCTTGCCTATCGGATGGTCTTATCGATTTTGCTTGTGGAAACCGGAGCCTTTTCGCTGTGGGCTATGCAATATGGTATGACGGTTGCAGCCTACCCTTTGGTGGTTGGCCTCAGCTATATTGCCTTCGGCATTCGCCGCACGGGACCCGGTGAGACAGACCATTCAGGACGCAAGACATGAGACGGTCACAAAGCGAAACTCAGGAAAGCGCGCAGCGCATAAGCCGCCGCGCCTTACTTCTCGGGAGCGCACAGCTCGCCTTTGGTGGCGCGCTGGCCATGCGTATGCGCTATCTGCAGGTCGATCAGGCGGATGAGTTTCGTCTTCTGGCGGAAGAAAACCGCATCTCTCTGCGTCTTATCCCACCGGCACGCGGTCGGATTTTTGACCGCAATGGCAAAGTGATCGCCGAAAACGAACAGACCTATAAGATCACGCTAGTTCCCGAAGACGCCGAAGATGTGAACGAGGTGATCGGTCGGTTGTCGCAACTGGTGGAACTGGACGAAAGCGATCTGAACCGTGCGATGGAAGCGATGAAAGGCGCGGCGTCATTTCATCCGGTCACACTTGCCGACCGGGTGAGCTGGAACGCTGTCAGCCGGGTCAGCGCCAACCTGCCCGCCCTGCCTGGCATTTCCGCCGACGTCGGACAAAGCCGCATCTATCCCCAGCGCGATCTTTTTGTGCATGTGGCTGGCTATGTCGCCAAGGTGCGCCCGCGCAATCTGGAACGATATGAGAATCCACCCGCTGTCTTGCGCATTCCCGATTTTCAGTTTGGCCAAATTGGAGTCGAGTCGAAGTACGAAGACGATCTGAGGGGCAACGCGGGCACCAAACAGGTCGAAGTGAATGCGCGGGGGCGGATCATCCGCGAACTGAACCGCCGCGAAGGTGAAGCCGGGGCGGATGTTCAGCTGACCGTCGACAGCGACCTGCAGGACTATGTTCACGCCCGTTTGGGTGTAGAATCCGCCAGTGTTGTAGTCATGGATCTGGAAAAGGGCGACCTGCTGGCCATTGCTTCGGCGCCTTCGTTTGATCCAAATAGCTTCGTGCATGGTATTTCAAGCACCGATTACAACGCGCTTTTGAACAATGACCACCGGCCCCTGGCCTCAAAGACCGTACAGGATGCCTACCCTCCCGGATCGACGTTCAAAATGGTCACTGCGCTGGCCGCACTTGAGGCGGGTGTCGTCACACCGGAAGACACCTATTATTGCTCTGGCAAGCTCGAGGTTGGCTCGCGCGATTTTGGCTGTTGGAAACGATCTGGGCATGGGGCGATGAACCTCCAGCAATCCCTACGCGAAAGCTGTGACGTCTATTATTACGAGCTTGCGCTGAAGGTCGGCATCGAAAACATCGCTGCGATGGGGCGGAAACTTGGGCTGGGTATGCGCCCTGATGTTCCAATGTCCGCCGTTACCAGCGGCCTGATGCCTGACAAAGGTTGGAAGCTGCGCGAACGGGGCGCCGAATGGGTGATCGGGGATTCCGTCAACGCCTCAATTGGTCAGGGGTTTGTTCTGACCTCTCCCCTGCAACTGGCCGTCATGATGTCCCGGATCGCCACCGGGCGCCGCATCTCGCCTCGACTGGTGAAATCCATCGACGGGGTCGAGACCCCCTCTCTCTCTGGCGAGGATCTTGGCATCAATCCTGACCATCTTGATCAGGTGCGCGCGGGGATGTACGCCGTGAGCAATGATCGCCGCGGTACGGCCTATCGGTCACGTATCATTGCCGATGGCATGCGCATGGCGGGCAAGACCGGAACCGCACAGGTGTCCTCGAACCGGGTCAACAACGACGAAGTGCCCTGGGCCCAGCGTGATCACGCGCTGTTTGTTGACTTCGCCCCCTACGACAACCCCAAGGTTGCGGTTTCTGTAGTGGTCGAACACGGCGGCGGCGGCTCGAAAGCTGCGGCCCCTATTGCGCGGGACGTCACCTTGCAGGCGCTCTATAAAGGCGACCCGCCGCTTGAAGCCTATCCGACCAAAGATCGCCGTCGTATCGAAGATCAACAGAAAAAGCTCAATCGCGAACGGGCGGAACGTGCCCGCAACGGCGGCACACGCGCATGACCTATCTCGAACATAACGTCAAAACCGTCCCAACCGGATGGCGCAAAATCCTGCATCTGAACTGGCCGCTGGTTCTTTTGCTGACGGCCGTGGCCAGCGTCGGGTTTCTGATGCTTTATTCGGTGGCGGGCGGCTCTTTCAGCCCCTGGGCCGAACCGCAAATGAAACGCTTTGTCCTCGGGCTTGGCGCGATGATGTTTGTGGCTCTGGTCCCGATCTGGTTCTGGCGCAATATGGCGGTGCTGGCCTATCTCGGCGCGCTGGGACTGTTGATTATGGTCGAATTTTTTGGCGCCGTTGGCATGGGGGCACAGCGCTGGATCGACCTGGGATTTATGCGATTGCAGCCATCCGAGGTTATGAAAATCGCTTTGGTGATGCTTCTCGCGGCGTATTATGACTGGCTGCCTCTCAACAAAACCTCGCGCCCCCTTTGGGTGTTGCTGCCCGTTGTCCTGATCCTCGCGCCGACCCTTCTGGTCCTGACCCAGCCCGATCTGGGCACGGCGCTTTTGCTGATGATCGCCGGGGGCGTGATGATGTTTCTTGCGGGTGTGCATCTGGCCTATTTCGCCACGGTGATCGGCGCGGGCGTAGGCGCAGTCTGGTTGGTTTTTTATACCCGCGGCATGGCGCAGCAGCTTTTGAAGGACTATCAGTACAAGCGGATTGATACCTTTCTTGACCCAAGCTCAGACCCTTTAGGGGCGGGTTACAACATCACGCAGGCCAAGATTGCCATGGGGTCTGGCGGCTGGACTGGCAAAGGCTTCATGCAGGGCACCCAGTCGCGTCTGAACTTTCTGCCCGAGAAACACACGGACTTTATTTTCAACACATTGGCCGAAGAGTTCGGCTTTGTCGGCGGTGTGTCTCTGTTGGTCCTGTACGTCCTCATCTTGATCTTCTGTGCCGCCTCAGCGCTTCAAAACCGGGACCGGTTTTCGTCTTTGCTGATCCTTGGCATCGCCTTGACCTTCTTCCTGTTCTTCGCAGTCAACATGTCGATGGTGATGGGGCTGGCCCCCGTGGTTGGTGTGCCGCTTCCCATGGTGAGCTACGGCGGATCGGCGATGTTGGTGCTCATGCTGGCCTTTGGATTGGTACAAAGCGCCCATGTCCATCGTCCACGCTAGCCTGCAAGGATCCGCTGTAAGACCTGCTGCACCGGACGCCTTGTATCTCGTCGCCACCTGAGCAATCCGAGACAACGCTGTGCGTCTCCCAGTGGCGTAAACTGCAGATCGGGATGGCGTCGCATCAATCCCGCCCATTGCGGGACCACAGCCTGTCCGACCCCATCTTCGACAAGCTGGGCAATGGTTTCCAGCGAATCCATCTCACATAAGACACGCGGGGTCTCGACATGTCTGTGCAGTACTTTCAGACAGGCTGCCCCGCCCCAGGCTTCGCGCGAATAGACCAAAAACGGTAAATCCTGCTCACCCAGCGCAGGGCGCAATAGGCCAATCGGCTGCCGTACGATGGGGATGAAATCGAGGCTTTTGGGAAGGTCAAACGGCGGCTCCACCAAAATAGCCGCATCAAGGTTTTCCTCTAACATCAGCTGATACAGATCCGCCGACGCGCCGGGGACCAGCGTCATGTCGACCCTAGGGGCCTGCGCTTCCATCCCGCGCACCAGATCAGCAGAATAGTCACCAAGTGCCGTCGACACAGCCCCAAGCCGCAGTGCGCCCTGAAGTTGATCCTGAGATAGCACACCGGATAGCCCGGCGCGGATGGCAAGCAGTTTGCGAAATTCCGGTAACAGAACCTCACAGTCCGGCGTCGCCGCCATCCCACGTCCGGCGCGCTGGATCAGCGAAACCTGCAACTCAGCCTCCAGCGCCGCAACGCGCTGCGCCACCGCCGCCGGTGTCACCCCCAATCTCCGCGCCGCCGCCGCCAGAGATGCCGCATCAACGACCGCAACCAGTGTTTCGATAAATCTCAGATCCATAGATTTTTTTATGTTTGAAGAAACAAAAATAAGCTAACCTATTTTCCAGTCTCTGCATATCTCTGGCTCACACAACCAGACCGGAGCCTTTCATGAGCCTGTTTCATCTTGCCTATCACGTTGACGATCTCGACACCGCCCGCAGCTTTTACGGTGATGTCCTAAAGTGCGAGGAAGGGCGCAGCACCGACAGCTGGATCGATTACAACTTTTTCGGTCATCAGATTAGCCTGCACCTTGGACCGGTGTTTCAGACCACCAATTCGGGCAAAGTCGGCGCGCACATGGTGCCCATGCCACACCTCGGGGTCATTTTGCCCGCTGATCAGTGGCATGCGCTTGCAGAGCAATTGACCACCGCCGGCTTAGACTTCACCATCGCGCCAACCACCCGCTTTGAGGGCACTCCGGGAGAGCAGCACACCATGTTCTTCCACGACCCTGCGGGCAATCCGATCGAAATCAAAGGGTTCACCGATATGACCAGAGTTTTTGCCGCATGATCAATATCTTGTTTGCCGCCAAGTCTGAACGTTGGGACGAATATGAAGCGCCATTGCGGGCCGCTCTGGATGCCCATGGGTTAGGCTATTCCCTCAGCACGGACATGGCACCTGCTGAGGTCGACTATATCGTCTATGCCCCCAATTCAGATGTTCAGGATTTCACCCCCTATACCCGTCTGAAAGCTGTGTTGAACCTCTGGGCTGGGGTCGAAAACGTAGTTGGCAATGAAACCCTAAAAGTCCCGTTGGCGCGCATGGTCGACGAAGGCGGGCTGACACAAGGGATGATCGAATGGGTCACCGGCCATGTGTTGCGACACCACATTGGCATGGACGCGCATATCGTGAACCCCGATCACATCTGGGACGCCACACCGCCGCCGGTCTCTGCCGACCGCCCTGTCACCATTCTTGGCCTCGGCACCCTTGGCAGTGCCTGTGGTCAGACCTTGGCACGCCTCGGATTTCCGGTCACTGGCTGGAGCCGCTCGCCCAAGCAAATCGATGGCATCACCTCTCGGCATGGCGAGGTGGGTCTGGTGCAGGCTCTCACCGGTGCCGAGATTGTTGTGCTTTTGTTGCCTGATACGCCTGCCACAGAAAACGCGCTGAACGCCGATAGGCTGGCTCTGCTCGCCCCGGGCGCTGCGATCATCAACCCCGGTCGCGGACCGCTTATTGATGATGACGCGCTTTTGGCGGCGCTTGACAGCGGTCAGGTGGGACATGCGACACTGGATGTGTTTCGTGTGGAACCCCTACCGCAGGATCACCCCTATTGGGTCCATCCAAAGGTCACTGTCACGCCCCATATCGCCTCAACCACCCGACCAAGTAGCGCCTCACGGGCAATCGCAGCAAATATCCAGCGCAGCGAGGCGGGTGAGACGCTGTTGCACCTTGTGGATCGCAGCGCAGGCTACTAGAGGCCATTGCAGGAACTGGCCCCGTCCGTCCGGGGTCAGGCGCACCGCAGTCATGTACTGAAAGGACAGCCCATGAGTTTCGATCGCTCGATCAAAATCGCCCCTTCCATTCTTTCCGCAGATTTCGCCGATTTCGGTCGCGAAATTCAGGCCATCGAAGCCCAAGGCGCGGATTGGATCCACGTCGACGTGATGGACGGGCATTTTGTGCCAAACCTGACCTTTGGTCCGCCCGCGGTCAAAGCCTTCCGCAAACACGTCAAAACCGTGATGGATGTGCACCTGATGATCGAACCCGTCGATCCTTACATCGACGCCTATGCCGATGCTGGTGCCGATGTTCTGACTGCGCATGTCGAGGCCTGCCCGCATATCCACCGCACCCTGCAAGCCATTCGTGGCGCTGGCATGAAAGCAGGTGTGGCGCTTAACCCCGGCACACCGGCCGAAGCTGTCGCGCCTCTGCTGGAACTCACCGACCTGATCTGTGTGATGACCGTAAACCCGGGCTTTGGCGGGCAGAAGTTCATCGACATGACAACCAAGATCCGCACCCTGCGCGAGATGATCGGCGACCGTCCGGTGCATATCGAAATCGACGGCGGTGTTGACCCCAAAACCGCACCGCTGGTTGTTGAGGCCGGCGCTGACGTGCTGGTGGCCGGTTCGGCTGTGTTCCGGGGGGGCTCGGTTGAGAACCCCGAGGTCTACGGCGAAAACATGCGCGCCATTCGCGCTTCGGTGGCATGACCACCATTGCCTTTGATCTGGACGGCACGCTGATCGACAGCGTGCCGCATATGCATCACGCTGTGAACACGGTTCTGACCGAGATGGATCTGCCCGCAGTGGACATCGCCACCCTGCGCAGCTTTGTTGGCCACGGGCTGCCGCCACTGATCAGTAAGCTTTTGGCCCATCTCGATCAACCCGAGGCGATGCATGGTCTGCTGTATGATCGCGTGCTTGCGGCCTATACTTCGCATCCCAACGACCCCAAAGCGCTTTATCCCGGTGTGATTGAGACACTGACAACGCTGAAGGCACAGGGCCATCGTTTGACGCTCTGCACCAATAAACCCGGTGCGGCGACCAAAACCGTTTTGCGTGACACCGGGCTGGCCCCATTCTTTGACATCGTGATTGCAGGCGACACATTGGACAGCCGCAAGCCCGAGCCTGCGATGCTCTTTGCTGCGTTGGAGGGGGCCGAGGACGCGCTCTATGTTGGCGACAGCGAGGTTGACGCAGAAACCGCCCAACGTGCGGGAATTCGCTTTGCGCTCTATACCGAGGGGTATCGCAAAACGCCGGTCACAGAGATACCGCATGATATGGCGTTCTCTGACTACGCAGATCTGCTTCGATTCTGCGCACCGGTTGCCTAAGCCAGCTTGCGGTAGCGGAACACGCCGCTGCCCTTCGCAACCAGCTCGCCAGTTTCGTCTTTCACCACGCCTTCGGCAAAAAACGTGCTGCGCCCGCCGCCGGTTTTGAAGCCTTCGGCCAAAAAAACCTTGCCCAGAGGGCGCGAGATATACTGGATATTGAGCGAAAGCGTCAGGCACATCTGCCGCTTGTCCGGATCGCCCGTCCAGCAGCCCGCATAGCCCATCACCGTGTCCAGAAGGCTGGCATGCGCGCCACCATGCGGATTGCCATGGCGGTTCATGATGTGCTCTTCGATGGGCAGCGCGAACAATGCGTAATCCGCGCGCCAGTCCCGCATTTCGATCCCCAACAGCTTTTGATAGGCATATGGGTCTTCGTGAAATCTCTCATCCATGCCAGTTGCGCGCCTCTAACCCCAGTCCCGCAAATTGCGGCACATAGGCCCCAAGTCGCATCGCCTTGTCCGGGTTTGCCGCATTGCCGTCAAGGGCGCGCTTTTTCACCCCCTGCAGGATGGCCGCCATGCGGAAAAACGCGAAGGCCAGATAGAAGCCAAAATCAGGGATCTCGGCGATGCCGCGACGGGCACAATATTCGGCGACGAACTCTGCATCCGTTGGCAAGCCCAGCGCGGCGCGATCAACACCCGCCAACCCGCGCCCCTCGGTCCCCGGCGGCAATTGCCATTGCATGATCACCCCCGCCAGATCGGCATAGGGGTGGCCCAGTGTTGACAGCTCCCAATCCAGAACCGCAACACAGGCCGCGCCATTGGGATCAAACAGCAGGTTGTCGATGCGAAAATCGCCATGCACCAAACCGCGCTGCCCATCGTCCTGCGGCATTGCCCCCTCGAGCCACTGCATCAGAGCCAACATCGCGGGCTGATCTTCAGTGGCGCTGGCGTGGTACTGTTTGCTCCAACGCGCCAACTGCCGCGCATAGTAGTTGCCGGGCGGGCCGTAGTCCGCAAGCCCCACCGCCTGGACATCCACATCATGAATAGCTGCAAGCGTCTGCCCCATCGATCGCATGATGGCAGCACGGGTTTCGTTGGATTCCTCGGGCATGGTTGGGTCAACAAAACTACGACCGGGAACATGTTTCATGACATAGAACATCGAACCCAGAACGCTGTCATCTTCGCACAGTGCCAGGACATCAGGCACAGGAACGCCTGTGCCCGCCAAAGCGCGTTGAACCCGAAATTCGCGATCCACAGCATGCGCCGATTTCAACAGCACCCCATGAGGTTTGCGGCGCAGGACATAGTCTCCTGAGCCCCCCCGCAACAGATAGGTCGGATTGGATTGCCCGGTGGTGAAGGGTGTGACCTCAATCGGCCCCACAAATCCTTCGATCCTCCTGGTCAGCCACGCAGAGACACTGGCCAGCTCTTGTTGTTCCACCTCGCCCCCTCCCTGATTTTCTTGAAAATCAGGTTATCCTTCACAATCGATTTTTCCTGAAAAATCGACCCTATGCATCGTTGCTATGTTTGCGAAGCTCGGCGCGGGCCACCTGTCTGCGGTGCACCGCATCAGGCCCATCCGCAAACCGCAGGGTGCGCACATGGGTCCACATGCCCGCAAGATCCATGTCCTGACTGATGCCTTCGGCCCCACAAAGTTGCATGGCCTCGTCAATGACCTTGCCCGCCATCAATGGCGCCACAACCTTGATCTTGGAAATCCACGGCTGCGCGGCGCGCACCCCGGCAGTATCCATCATCCAGGCCGCCTTGAGGCACAACAGCCGCGCCATTTCGATCTCCATCCGCGCATTGGCGATGATGTCGTAGTTTGCGCCCAGATCCGCAATGCGTTTGCCAAAGGCCTCGCGCTCCAAGCCACGTTTGCACATGATTTCAAGCGCCTTTTCGGCCTGCCCAATGGCGCGCATACAGTGATGGATTCGCCCCGGCCCAAGCCGTCCCTGCGCAACTTCGAACCCGCGCCCATGCCCCAGAACCACATGATCAGTCGGCACGCGCACATCGGTAAAGCGAATGTGCATATGGCCATGCGGCGCATCATCCTGACCAAAGACATGCATCGGGCGCAGCACTTCAATCCCCGGTGTGTCGGGATCCAGCACAAACATCGTGTGGCGGCTGTGTTTGGCGGCATAGGGATCGGTGCAGGCCATCAGAATATATAGCCCACAGCGCGGGTCTCCGGCCCCGCTGATCCACCATTTCTCGCCATTCAGAACATAACCATCGCCATCCCGCCGCGCCTCAAACGCCAATTGCGCCGCATCTGATGAGGCCACATCCGGTTCGGTCATCACATAGGCCGAGCGGATCTCTCCGGCCAGAAGCGGATCCAACCAGCGGCGTTTCATCCAATCTTCACCGTAGCGCTCAAGCACCTCCATATTGCCGGTGTCGGGTGCGTTGCAATTGAACACCTCAGCGGCAATGCCAACCTTACCCATCTCTTCCGCGAGATAGGCATATTCTACCGTGCTCAGACCAAAGCCACGATCGCTGTCGGTCAGCCAGAAGTTCCACAAGCCCCGCTCACGCGCCGTGGCCTTCAACCCATCCAAAATCTCGAGTTGTCGCGCGGTATGATGAAACCGGCCCTCGGGGTGTTTGCCCACTTCGGCGTGAAATTCGGCATCCAGCGGCGCAATCTCATCCTGGATCATCCGGCGCAGCTGCTCAATCAGCGGGCGCACCCGATCCGTCATCCCAAGATCCATGTCACACTTCCCTTTGATATCGGCACAGCCATTGCGCCACCAAAGCGGGGCGCTCCTGACCTTCAACTTCGACCGCGACATCCCAGGTCACAGTGAACCAGCCTTTGATTTCTTTGATATCGCCGACCGTAAACCGTCCCCGCACCCGCGCGCCCACAGGCACCGGCGCGGTAAAGCGGATGCGGTCAAACCCATAGTTCAGCCCCATCTGCACCCCGGGCAAATCCGGGATCGCCTGATAGGACATGGCTGACAACATCGACAGCGTCAGAAACCCATGTGCAATGGTCCCACCCAGCGGCGTCTCTGCGGCCTTCTCTTCATCGAGATGGATGAACTGCCAATCTTCGGTGGTATCAGCAAAGGCTTTGACGCGTGCGGCATCCAGAGTGAACCACTCTGAATGACACGCGCCCAGGCCTTGAAGTGTTTCAATGGGCATCGGGTAACACATAATCCCTGAATGTTTTGCGCAGTGTCAGTTTGGACACCTTCCCCGTGGCCGTCATGGGCAGGGCCTCGACCAGTTCCATCGCATCGGGCAGCTGCCATTTGGCAACATGCTCCAGCATCAAACCGTGGATCTCGTCCAGAGGTGGTGGATTGGCTGCGTCCTGCGGCACCACAACCAAAAGCGGACGCTCTTCCCATTTGGGGTGGGCGATGGCGATCACCGCACAATTGGCCACACCGGGATGCGCCATGGCCATGTTTTCCAGATCAATCGAGCTGATCCATTCGCCCCCGGATTTGATCAGATCCTTAGACCGATCCTGAATGCACAGGAAACCCGTCTCATCAATGCTCGCCACATCGCCGGTGCCAAACCAGCCCTCAGCGTCGAACGCCGCTTTGGTGGCCTCTTCATTGTTGAAATACCCTTGGATGATGGCGTTGCCGCGCACAAAAAGCTCACCCGCCGCCTCGCCGTCATGCGGCAGGCGCTTGCCCTCTTCATCGAGGATCTTCATCTCAACCCCATAGACCCTGCGGCCCTGCTTCGATTTGAGATCAAGCTTTTCGTCTTGTGACAGCCCATACTGCGCCTTCGGCAGCTGCGCCTGCGTGCCGATGGGGCTCATCTCGGTCATGCCCCAAGCGTGGCAGACATCCACGCCTTTGTCTTCGAACCATGCGATCATCGCGCGCGACGCGGCGGATCCGCCGATCACCAGCTGATCCAGCTTTGAGGGCATCGCATCGCGCTGCTCCATCTCGGCCTTAAGCCCAAGCCAAACCGTCGGGACCCCCCAGCTTGCGGTCACGCCTTCGTTGTCCATCAGGTTAAACAGCGACGGCCCATCCAGAGCCGGCCCCGGCATAATCATCGATGCCCCAACCAGAGGTGCGCCGTAGGGAAGCCCCCAGGAATTGACGTGGAACATCGGGACCACCGGCAGAACGCGCGCGCCTTCATGCAGGCTACGCGGCACGGCAACCGCGATCATAAAGGCGTGCAACACGGTTGAGCGATGGGAGTAGAGCGCCCCTTTGGGATTGCCGGTGGTGCCCGAGGTGTAGCACAGACCCGCGGCGGCATTTTCATCAACCAAAGGCCAGTCAAATGTGGTGGGATGGCCGTCCAGAAGGTCTTCGTAACACAAAAGGTCCAATGCACTGTCGGGCATGTGCGCCCGATCGGTCATCACCACGATGCGCATCCCAGATGGCAGTTGAGCGGCCAGCGCCTCAAGGATCGGCACAAAGGTCAGATCAACAAAGATCGCCCGATCTTCGGCGTGGTTGATGATGTACAGCATCTGCTCGGCTGAGAGACGCGGATTGATGGTGTGGCACACGGCGCCCATGCCTGAGATGGCATAATAGAGCTCAAAATGGCGGTAGCCATTCCACGCAAGCGTTGCGACCCGATCCCCGTCTTCAATGCCCAAAGCCTTAAGCGCATGCGCCAATTGCGCCGTCCGCTGAAACGCCTCGACATAGGTTTCGCGGTGCAGATCCCCCTCGGTCCGAACCGAAACGATTTCACCCTCAGGATGAACATCGGCCGCAAATTGCAGTATCTCAATGATACGCAACGGCATTTGCATCATCATGCCTTGCATCTGACCCTCCCTTGCCATCTGCTTATGTCGACCCACAGTGGCAAACCGCGTGACCAATACGCAAGTCGTTTCCGAGGTTTGCCCGATTTGTGACGTAAGGAGATTTCATGACCCAAATGCGCAGCATCACCCTCGCCCGTCGTCCCATAGGTGCGCCGGTGCCAGAAGATTTCGCTCTAAAAACCAGCGACTTGCCCGAGCCAGGCCCCGATCAGATTCTTGTCGAAGTGAGCCAGTTTTCTCTCGATCCCTATATGCGGGGACGGATGGAAGATGTGAAAAGCTATGCCCCCTCTGTTGGGTTGGGTGAACCGATGGTGGGTCAGGGCGTCGGGCGTGTCCTGATCTCAAACGCCAAAGAATTTGCCGAAGGTGATCTTGTGACCGGCATGACCGGCTGGAACAGTCACGCGGTTCTCGCGGGCTCAGAGGCCCGCAAGCTTGACGAGACCCTCCCCCCCTCAACGGCCTTGGGCGTTCTGGGCATGCCCGGGTTCACCGCCTGGGTTGGTTTGAAGAAATATGGCCACATGAAGCCCGGTGAAACGCTTGCGGTCGCTGCGGCCACGGGTCCGGTCGGTGCCATGGTTGGGCAACTGGCAAAATCCGCCGGGTTGCGTACCGTCGCCATCGCGGGCGGTGAGGCTAAATGCAAACTGGCGACCGAGACCTTTGGATTTGATGCCGCCATCGACCACCGCGCCTATGTTGACGCCTCTGGCCTGCGCAAAGCTATTGCCGAGGCCGCGCCAGATGGAGTGGACATCTATTTCGAGAACGTCGGGGGCAAGGTTCTGGAAGGTATTCTGCCACTGATGAACACCGGTGGACGCATTCCGCTTATTGGCACCATTGCCTGGTATGGCGGCGCCGAAGAGGCCGACGATCGTCTGCCGTTGATGTGGCGGTCCATCTTGGTCAAACGCCTTCAAGTCACCGGAATGATCGTTTTCGATCACTGGGACAGCTATCCTGAGTTTCTCGCTGAGGTCGGCCCCAAGGTGGCCGCGGGCGAGATCACCTATCTAGAAGACGTCGCTCAGGGTATCGAAAAAGCCCCTGAGGCCTTCATCGCGATGCTCAAAGGCGGCAATATGGGCAAACAGATCGTGCAGGTCTAAGGATCTGCATCTTCGGACGTCAGCGCAAATGGCGCTGGCGCACCACCCAGATCGTCAATCTGCAAGGGGCCTGTGGGCCGTGCCAGACGATTTCGGACCACCCAATACAGACGTTCAGATGCGCGGGTGATCGCCACATAGGCCAACCGTTTCCACAGCGGTTGTCCCGCCTCCGTTCGCCCCATACGCGCTGCGGCATAGAGATCTGGGGCAAAGACCTGAACATTGTCCCATTGGCTGCCCTGCGCTTTGTGGATGGTCACAGCCGCCCCATGCAAAAAGGCGGCCCCCATCCGAGCGGCATAGGGAATAAAAGGTTCTTCTTCATCGGGTTTTTCGATTTTCACAATCGACGCCGCAGAAACCTGCGGCTCAGGCGCGCCCATCACGTGCAGGCGTGAAAATCCCGGTTTGCGCCCTGGCCCGAGATAGACCACTTGCGCGCCTTTGATCAGGCCGCGTGCCTCAAGATCAAGGCGCTTTTTACGGTGTTTCATCGGCAGTTCGATGCCATCACAGATCAGCGGTTCGCCGGGCAGCAGTTCGGTTTCCGGCGCCCCATGTACCGAGCGAAACGCATTGATAAGGCGAATGCGCGTGGCATTGCGCCAGACCAGAACCGGGCTGCGGGCCATCAGATCCACTTCGACCCGCTGGGCCCAAACCACGCGATCATCTTTCCGCGCGGCCTCTTCCACAAGACGTTCAAAATCTTCAAATCCGATCTGAGGATCCGCCAGCGCATGGGCCAGATCCAGAATAGGATTGTCTGCGTCCTGACGGTGGATGCGTTGCAGTTCAAGCTTTTGCTCATCGGGGACGGTTTCAAACACCATCTGGCCCGACTGGTTGACCGGCGCGAGCTGGGCCGGATCGCCAAACATAACTAGATTTGGAAAAATTTCTTTCAGATCATCGAACTGGCGATCATCCAGCATCGAGGCCTCGTCAACAAACCCGATATCAAGCTCTTCCTCGCGCCGCTTCCAACCGGTGATAAAATCACTGCCGCGCAGCCCAGCCGCTGCTAAAGCGGCCGGGACCGATTTATGCAGTTCATAGCTGGCCTTGGCGCGGTCCAGCGCCTCGGGCTCCAGCTCATCGATGGTGGGTTTTTCATCATTGCCCATCAACCATTCGGCGATCTGCTCGTATTGAGGATCGTAAACGGGTGAATAGAGAATTCGGTGGATGGTGGTTGCAGGCACGCCCCGGTTGCGCAATACACTGGCGGCTTTGTTGGTGGGCGCAAGGACCGCTAGGGTCCGCGCATCTCGCTTGCGTTTGCCCTCATAATCCCCCGAGACAATATCAACGCCCGCCTCTTGCAGCGCTTTGACCAGCTCGGACAACAGCATGGTTTTCCCGCTGCCTGCCTTGCCCATCACGGCCATCACCCGCCCTTTGGTGTCGGTCGCCGGTTGGGTGAAACCTTCATCCAGATTAACACCCGCCTCGCGCAGCATTTCCGCCACGCGATCATGGGCCATGGCCTGATCATCTGAGAAAACAAGGGGGGCTGGTGCGTTCATGCGGGCACCCTATCCCCGGTGAAAGACAGGCGCCAGCGCCACAACACCGAAAAAGCGCGCGAAGACCAACCTCGCGCACTTTTCTCACGGTTTTGGATTAGGCCGCACGCACATCTGTGGCAGTTGTTGCGCCCCCGAAGGACAGATCAAACCAGTGCCGTGACAGCTCTGGTGTCACCCCTGCGGTTTTGGCCACGCGCGCCTGGATTTCGGGGGTAAACTCCCACAAGGCAACGCTAATCCCGTCGCGCCCCTCGCCCTCAGTACCCAGAACCTCGGGCTCTGAGCCAATCCGCCGAAACACGCGGACCATATGCGCGAAAATGACCCCGACAAAATGGTCTACGCCAAACTCTTGCATGATTTCTCCTCCGGCCAGCATCAAAGCTGCGGCCACACCGGGGCGTGACCCTTTGGCAAGACAGAACCTTGTGCATTCCCAGATCAGCGGGCTCTCGATCCGCACGCCATCGGTCAGATGCAGGAAATGATCGTTGACCATGGTCGGGCCCATTGTCGGCATCAGACGCAGCGATCCGCCATGGGTGCCGTCTGCATTTTCCCAGATGATATACAATGGGTTGTCGCGATCATACTCATCTCGCTCATACCCATCCTCATCCACGGTCACATCCCAGTTGTGACGCGTTTTGAATTGCTCCGCGCGATCGCGAAACATGGTCTTTGCCAGCAGTGGATAGGCGTGAAGATCGGCGGCATAGATAAAACGGATCATGAGAATCCCCCTCAGTTCTAGTGTGAATGAGGGAATGTTTTCTCAACTCTAGTTAATTGCCAGCACTAGCAACGCTCGCTGGGGTAGATCAACCTTAGGTGTTGAACAAATTACACAACAATTAACCCGCGACTCAGTGCGCGCGCCACGGCATGCGTGGTGTTCATCGCACCAAGTTTGTGCCGTGCACTTTCCACATAAACCCTTAGAGTGTGTTCAGAAATTGCCAATGTATTGGCCGCCTGTGCCCGGTTGTACCCGATGGCAAGCAAGGTCATGGCCTCAACCTCGCGCGGAGAGAGGGGCTGGTTGGCCTCCGGGGTGCGGCCCGGTTGGAACTCTAGCGCCTTTTGATTGAACGAGTGCGCGATGAGAATCAGATTGCGCCGGTGGGTGGCGGTAAAATTGTCCCAGCTTGCATCATCACAACTATGGCTGAGCGTGAAATGGGCGAACTGACCATTGGGGCCTCGGATTGGAATAGAATAGCCCTGATTGCCCACCCCATGATCGATGGCATCCTGCAGAAACATCCGCGCCGCTTTGCTTGACCAATCCAGGCGCTTCCAGTCAACGGGATGGAACCGTTGGAAACAGCCCACGATCACCGGATCGACGCGCAGATACCCTTTTTCGATATAGCGATTGACCCATTCGAGATCATAGGTGCCACAGCCATATTGGTCGCCGTTGCTGCTCACCCAATGATAGACCATGTGATCCACGCGATAGGCATCGCGCAGCTCTTCAATGACGATCTGAAGATCATCTAGCTGTTCAGAGGCCTCGAGCCTCTCGATCAGCTGATCCACGCGCGGATTGTCGTCCAAAGAGCCCACCCTGCTGTCCTTCGGCAAGGGACGCCAGTTCAACCTGAGCAACAAAAGTGGCGTCATCCAATGTCGCCGCCAATGTCGGCATGTCATTGCTGCGCGCGAACGTTTTCAGGTCAACCAGTACGTCCAAAATCCAATTCTGTCCCATGAGAAACCTCACTCATAGATGGGTAAACTAACACTGACACAACGATAACACGAGCGTTGGAGCGTTAATATTCGCGTAAAATCCATCCCCAAAAACTGCGAGGCCCTCCTGTGCAACCTATTGATACGACAATTTGCGCCACTAGCAACGAAAACGCCCGCGCCGTGGATTACACGATTCGCGGGCGTTTCAGTCTCTTGTCACAACCGATTTTCGGTGCGCTTAGCGCGCCGAGAGCGCATCCTCAAAGGTGCGCAGACCGGTACGCGGGGCTTGCACCAGCACCGCCATATTGCCCGGCTTGTGCTCGTTGCGAAGCATCTTGGTGTGGGCCTGTGGGATCTCGTCCCAAGGGAAGACTTCTGACATGCAGGGGTCGAGGCGACGCTCACACATCAGACGATTGGCCGAGGCAGCCTGTTTCAGGTTCGCAAAGTGCGAGCCTTGCAGACGTTTCTGATGCATCCACATGTAGCGGACATCAAAGGTAGTGTTGAACCCGGATGTCCCCGCGCAGATCACAACCATACCGCCCTTTTTCACGACAAGTGTGGAGACCGGGAAAGTCGCTTCACCGGGGTGCTCAAACACCATATCCACGTTCACACCTTTGCCGGTGATCTCCCAGATCGCTTTGCCAAACTTGCGCGCTTCTTTGAGCCACTGGTTGTATTCGGGGCTGTTGACGGTGGGGAGCTGCCCCCAGCAGTCGAAATCTTTGCGGTTGATTACGCCCTTGGCGCCCTGATCCAGAACAAACTGGCGTTTGCTCTCATCCGAGATCACCCCAATCGCATTTGCACCTGCGGTGTTGGCCAGCTGGATGGCATACGAGCCAAGCCCGCCAGACGCACCCCAAACCAGAACGTTCTGGCCCGGCTTCAGCTCGTGCGGGTGATGACCGAACAGCATCCGATAGGCCGTCGCCAGCGTCAGGGTGTAGCAGGCCGCTTCTTCCCAGGTCAGGTGCTTTGGACGTGGCATCAGCTGTTGGGCCTGTACGCGTGTGAACTGTGAGAACGATCCATCACCGGTTTCATAGCCCCAGATGCGCTGGGTCGGCGAAAACATCGGATCACCACCGTTACATTCTTCGTCGTCCCCATCATCCTGGTTACAGTGAATGACAACTTCGTCGCCCACTTTCCAGTTCTTTACCTTGTCGCCCACGGCCCAAACAATGCCCGAGGCATCAGAACCCGCGATATGGAAATCTTGTTTGTGAACATCAAACGGCGAGATTGGCTGACCCAGACCGGCCCATACACCGTTGTAGTTCACACCAGCGGCCATCACGAGAACAAGCACCTCGTGGCTATCGACCTGCCAAGTGTCGACCACCTCTTTCTGGAACGACTGCTCGGGTTCGCCATGACGGTCACGACGGATCGCCCATGCGTACATTTTCTTGGGAACATACCCAAGCGGGGGCATTTCACCCACCTCATAAAGATCTTTTTCAGGCGCGTCGTACTGGGCAATGCCGGTGTCGTGATCCAAAGCCATGGCGGCCTCCTGCAGTCGAAAGGTTACACGGTCCCCTCTGCAGCGCAGAATGATGGGGATTGCTCAGTGGAATAACTTTCACCGCGCAACATTGCAACCCATTACGGCATCACGTTGTAATTTTATAACCGAGCGAACGCAGCAAAACCCTTCGCAAACGCAGCAATCACGGGGGTTTGTCCGGGAAAAGGTGCTTAATCGAGTTTGCGTAATATTCGACAAGAGCCCGGCCATCTTCGGTAATTTTCAGAACACCCGACTGTGATTCGACCAAACCGCGCTTTGTCAGACGCTCAAGCCCATACTGCATTGCATAGGTCAGATCCTGATGTGGCAGATGGATGTGCGCGTGCTGCAGTTCGGATTGCGCCGCGTTGAACCGCGCCTGCAGGTTTGCCTCTGACAGGGACTGTTCCAGCAACAGATGTGACACCAAAGGCACGGGCAGAACCGGAATGATCTCGGCAATCCGCCGCATCAGCATTTCGGCCAGCTCTTCTGGCGCTTCAAGCATTTCGGGCATGTCCCGCAGAGACACGGGTTTGCCAAAACTCACTGCCGCATAGCCGAACCGATGATAGCGCCCGATAAGCTTGAGCCAGATCAGCTTCAACGTCGCGAGCGAGACATGGGTGATCTTGGCATTGAAACGCCGCGTGCCTGCTTTGGCGGCGGCGGTGAGAACCTGATCTTCTAATACCCGATCATAATTCAGCGCCACCGGCACAAAAACAACGTTCTGTTCGGCAAGGTCCAGATCCTCGGTGATATAGCTGAGCAATCCAACCTTCGGGCGCTTTACCGAACCATCCAGACTCAACCCACCTTCGGGAAAGATGGCCTGTGTCACGCCACCTCTGGTCGCCATCTGCACATAGCGCCGCAGAACCTTGCGATAGAGCCCACCGTTTGAGCGGCGTCGAATAAAATAGGCCCCCATGGCGCGGATCAGACGCGACAGCGGCCAGACCTGCGCCCACTCGCCCACCGCGTAAGACAGCGCAGACCGGTCCGCCGCCAGATGTGTGACAAGCACATAGTCCATGTTTGACCGATGGTTCATCACAAAGACGATGGTGGCCTCAGCGTCGAGTTGCGACAGCGCCTCTTCGTCGTGATACCCGAGGCGCACCCGGTACAGAGACTTCGACAAAAACCGCGCCAGACGCACGCCCCAACCAAAATAGGTGAAGGCGGAAAATGAGGGCACGATCTCGCGGGCGTATTTGCGCGCCCGCTCAAACGCCACGTCTTCGCGCACATGATTGCGTTCCGCATGCTCCACAATAGCCTCGGTCACCTGGGGATCGTAGACCAACCGTTGAATCAAGTCATACCGGCGCAGCAATTTGAACGGCTCAATCGGTCGCTCCAGTCTGCGGTTCAGCTGATCGACGGCACGTTCCATCCGGCGGCGCAGAAACCAGCGCACTGACGGAAATAGAAAGTGCGACGCAAAGGTGATCGCCGCAAAACACAAGATGAGCACAAAAAGCCAGAGCGGCAGGATCACCGGTGAGGTCATAGGGTCTTTATCTCTAAAAGCGCGTCTCAGGAATGCGCGCCGTTTCAGCCGAATCTTCGGGATTGCAGTCGGGAGCGGAAAACCACCCCTCTCGCCGAGAAAAGCAGCGCGCTCGTGGTAACAGCAGCCCGCCTCTCTCAGCAACGGGAATTCCGTATATTGCGGAGCAGGCTTTGTGCCGCATTGCAGAAATTGCATATTTGACGACACTTGCTCTGAATTGAGCCCCGCCACCTTCAGAAAAACTCATGCTGCGTTTGCACCGCTGCAGCGCGGCGAATTGACAGCGACATAAAATTTCGCATACACATTTAAAAACGCAACAAGATTGCAATGCCAAATCAAGCCGAGGAATGCGCAAGATGACCGACACCCAGCCCGCCAAAGACCGCCCCTGGCTGATCCGCACCTATGCCGGCCACTCCACGGCCAAGGCCTCGAATGAACTGTATCGCTCCAACCTGTCTAAAGGCCAAACAGGGTTATCTGTGGCGTTCGATCTGCCCACTCAGACTGGATATGACAGCGACCACATTCTTGCACGTGGTGAAGTTGGCAAGGTTGGTGTGCCGGTTGGGCATCTGGGCGATATGCGCACCCTGTTTGACCAGATCCCGCTGGAGCAAATGAATACTTCAATGACAATCAATGCCACGGCGCCTTGGTTGCTTGCTCTCTATATCGCCACCGCCGAGGAACAGGGGGCAGATATTTCCAAGCTTCAGGGCACGGTTCAGAACGACTTGATCAAAGAGTATCTGTCGCGTGGCACCTATATTTGCCCACCGAAACCCAGCCTCAAGATGATCGGCGATGTGGCAGAATACTGTTACCACAACGTGCCAAAATGGAACCCGATGAACGTGTGTTCCTATCACCTGCAAGAAGCGGGTGCGACACCGGAACAGGAGCTTGCCTTTGCTTTGGCGACGGCCATCGCCGTTCTGGACGAGCTGAAACCCCGGGTCTCGGTCGAAGATTTCCCAAGCCTCTGTGGGCGCATCTCCTTCTTTGTGAATGCCGGCATCCGCTTTGTCACCGAGATGTGCAAAATGCGCGCCTTTGTCGATCTCTGGGATGAGATCCTGCTTGAACGGTATGGTGTTGAAAATCCGAAATTCCGGCGCTTCCGATACGGAGTTCAAGTGAACAGCCTCGGATTGACCGAGCAACAACCAGAAAACAATGTTTATCGTATCCTGATCGAAATGCTCGCCGTCACTCTGTCGAAAAAGGCACGGGCCCGCGCGGTGCAGCTTCCGGCCTGGAACGAAGCACTTGGCCTGCCCCGCCCCTGGGATCAGCAATGGTCGATGCGCATGCAACAGATCCTCGCCTATGAAACCGATCTTCTGGAATATGACGATCTGTTCGAAAACAACCCCGCTGTGGATCGCAAAGTTGCGGCTCTCAAAGAAGGTGCACGGGCCGAGCTTGCCAATATTGAATCCATGGGCGGCGGCATTGGCGCTATTGATTATATGAAGGCCCGCCTTGTCGACAGCAACGCCGCACGTCTGAACAAGATCGAGCGGCAGGAAACCGTGGTTGTTGGGGTCAACCGCTGGACCGAGGGCGAAGACAGCCCACTGGTTGGCGAAGACGGTGGTATCATGGTTGTTGATCCTGCTGTGGAGCAGGAGCAAGTGGCGCGACTGAACGAATGGCGCGCTGCGCGAGATGACTCCGCCGTGCAGGCCGCGCTGACAGAGCTGCGCAGTGCCGCAAAAGACGGGCGAAATGTCATGCCCGCCTCAATCGCCTGCGCCAAAGCCGGTGTCACCACCGGTGAATGGGCGGGCGAAATGCGCGCCGTTCATGGCGAATATCGTGGACCAACCGGTGTAGCGCGCGGCGTTTCGAACATGACTGAAGGACTGGACGATCTGCGTGATGCTGTCGATGCAGTGAGTGACCGCCTTGGTGAGCGCCTCAAGTTTCTTGTTGGCAAACCCGGTCTCGACGGCCATTCAAATGGCGCGGAACAGATCGCCTTCCGTGCCCGAGATTGCGGCATGGATATCGACTATGAAGGCATCAGGCTGACACCGGAACAAATTGTCGAAGCGGCACGGTCGGGCACCCATGTGATTGGGCTCTCCATTCTATCCGGAAGCCACCTGCCCCTCGTTGAAGACGTTCTTCAGCGCCTAAAGGACGAAAATCTCAGCCATATTCCGGTGACAGTTGGTGGGATCATCCCGGACGAGGACGCGGAACAGCTTCGCTCCATGGGGGTTGCACGTGTCTACACACCCAAAGATTTCGAACTGAACACCATCATGCACGACATTATCACCTTGGCTGATCCGCGCTAATTGCGCCCAGCGCTAAACGCCACTTAGCTTAAAGACTGAAAACAAAACGCTCCTCGGTATATTAATCGAGGGGCGTTTCCTATATATTCACGCGAAATGAGTGAAATGACACAAATTAGCACCTGACTTTTTTCGCAATCTGGCAGAATAAGTGCTGAATGATAGGAGACACCATGAATATCGACCTTGAATCTCTTTCACGAGAAGATCTGAGCAAACTCATCAACGACGCGACAAAAGCGCTAAAAACTGTCGATGCGCGTCGGCGCGCAGAAGCCAAGATCGCAGCTGAGAAAGCTGTTAAAGAATTCGGCTATTCGCTTGATGAAATCCTAACTGCCACCACCAAAGGCAGCAAAGGCGCTCCCAAATACGCAAACCCAGAAGATCCGACACAGACTTGGACCGGTCGCGGCCGCAAACCCAACTGGGTTGTTGAAGCGCTGAAAGCTGGCAAATCCGTGGACGACCTGGCAATCTAATATGTCACTTCATATTGGAGCCGAAAAAGGCCAGATTGCAGAAACGGTTTTGATGCCGGGTGATCCGCTGCGCGCGGAATGGGCGGCACATAAGTTTCTGGAAAACGTCGAATGCGTAAATCGCGTGCGCGGCATGCTGGGCTTTACGGGTACGTGGCGCGGAAATCGCGTCACCATCCAGGGCTCAGGTATGGGCATGCCTTCGCTGTCGATCTATGCCAATGAGCTTCTGAAAGACTACGGCGCCAAGACTCTGATCCGCATCGGCTCATGTGGCGGTATGCAGAAGTCTGTGGGAATTCGCGATGTCATTGTCGCGATGACCGCATCGACACTCTCGACACCGTCAATCGGCATGTTTCGTGAGATTAACTTTGCGCCCACGGCCAATTATGAGTTGCTGCGCAATGCTGTGGCCTCGGCCGAGCGCAAAGGCGTAACGCACCATGTAGGCGGCATTTATTCGGCAGACGTGTTCTACGATGAACGTCCTGACCTGAACGAGCAAATGACCCGACACGGCATTCTCGCCGTCGAAATGGAAGCCGCGGAACTTTATATTCTTGCGGCACGTTATCAGGCGCGCGCTCTGGCTATTTTGACTGTTTCCGATCATTTGCAGACAGGCGAAGCCCTGTCGGCAGAAGAGCGGGAATCCAGCTTTGGCGACATGGTGGAAATGGCACTTGAGGCGGCTTTCCCAGACGCCTGAATTGGGAGGCATCCCATTTCATATATGAAAGGACCCGCAGTTTATCGCTGCGGGTCCTTTTGCATATTCCATTCGAATATGTTTCTACTTTCAGACGATTTAACGCCCGTGACTGCGGTCATATCCATTCGCCTCAGGAGAGGTCCAATCCCCCAGCGCACCGGCATCAGGCGTCAGGATTTCAATCTTCAGAGGGTAGCAGGGCGCAGTGTCCGAACTGTGCTCAGCCGAGCAATCGCCGCCTGGGCAGGCGCTGATGGCTCCGAGCAACGGAATTTCTGCGAAAAAGGTCAACGCATCCCCTGGGCGCACCGGGCTTGCCTTCATAAAGTACTGCCCCGTGTCACGCGTGAACCCGGTACACATGAAGACGTTTAAGACGTCATGCACATGTGGTTCGGCATCCTCAACAGCGATATCCATTTCATCCGCCAACGCGCGGGTTAAATTGGAATGACAGCAATGGTGATACTGCGATCCCGCCAACAGATTGCCGGTGTAGGGATCACATCGCGTCCCAATCACGTCATGAACCGATCCACCATAGTCATCCATGCCATACCAGTTCAGGCTGTCGTCAACGATGGTCGCCATGGGGCGAAGATAGGGAAAGCTCGACCAGAGCCGCTCACCTGTTGTCACATGGGTTCCATGCAGTGCGCGGGTTTTGCCTGAATAAAACCTTTCAGCCAGGTCACTTGCGTTCCAGAGGTTCAGATCCCCGACCTGCGGCCCATCAACGGACACCACCCGAAAGAACGATCCAGCAGGCACCTGAAAGGTGCAGGCCTCACGGGGGGCAGCCACCTGAGTTTCTGTGACCTTGGCCGTCGCCAACGCAGCCCGGTACAGATCCATATCTGGCACCGGCAAAGTCTCGTTGGGGTAACAAATCACTGGCTTGATCGCCCGACGGGCATCTGCATCTGCAGGTCTTTGCGACATAAGGGCCTCCTTGTCATTTGCGAGCAGAGAACCCTGCGACCCTCCACAACGCAAGCAGAAATCAGATCACGATCTGCTTCAAAGGAGGAAAGCCGTTAAAGCCTACCGAGGCATATGTTGTTGTATACGCCCCACAATTGCGCAGCACGACCCGATCACCCGCCTGAAGCGAAACCGGCAATTGTACGGGAACTGTTTCATACAATACATCTGCGCTATCACATGACGGGCCCGCCACAATGCAGGGCCCGGTTTGTTCTCCATCCCGGCGCGTCAGAAACTCATATCGGATGGCCTCGCCCATGGCTTCGGCCAGACCAGAAAACAACCCGATGTCGAGATAAACCCACCGGTGCAGATCTTCGTCGGACTTCCGCGACACCAGCAAAACTTCTGAGGCAATAGCGCCCGCCTCTGCAACCATCGCCCGCCCAGGCTCCGCCATAACATGGGGCACGGGACCAAATCGCGACTGGATCAAGCGCATCACGTCGGCAGCATAGGGTTCCGGCGCATCAATATCCGCACCATGATAGGCCGGAAATCCCCCGCCAATGTTCAAGAGCTCAAGCGGGAAACCGGCCGCTCGCGCCTGATGCCACAGAGGCGCAATCTGATCCAGAACCGGGGCCCACATCGACGCGCGGCGGGTCTGAGACCCCACATGAAAGCTGAGCCCAACCGGATTGAGCCCGAGATCTTGAGCAAGGGTCAGCAGCGGCAAAAATTTGTCAGCTGCACAGCCAAACTTGCGCGACAAAGGCCAATCGGCCTCAGTGGCCCCCATGACCAACCGAATATAGACCGAGGCCCCAGGCGCATGATGCGCAATCTTAACAAGCTCTTCCTCAGCATCCGCCGCAAAAAGCGTCACACCGCAGGCATGGGCATAGGCAATGTCAGACGCGCGCTTGATCGTATTGCCGAAACTGATTTGGGCTCCGGTGGCTCCAGCCCGCAAACACATATCAATCTCGGCGCGCGACGCCGCATCAAAATGGCTGCCCATCGCCTGCAAGGCGTCCAGCACCTCGGGTGCCGGGTTCGCTTTGATGGCATAATGGATCTGCGCCCGCCCCAGCCCTTGAGCCAATGAGGAATACTGGCGCTTCACCGCCTCAAGATCCAGAATCAGCGTTGGACAGTCGAATTCGTGAGAAAAGGCATAGGCCTCTGCACGAGTCAGGGAAGTGCAGGCAGTTTGCCCGGCTACGTGTGCGTTCATGGTCATCTCCAATAGACCCGGGCCATACCTGTCCCGACCAGTACCAAGGGAGACGTTACCGTCGCTACGTAACCGTAGGGGCGTTACCCCTTTCGCCAGAGGCGCGTGCGTTGGCGTCTGTGAGCGGGGATATGCAAAGGGATGACGAGTCGTGCAAGAGTTTTTTTTGCGTTTCCCGTCAATCTGGCGCGCGCAGACAGGTTTTCGGCTCTTTGCCACGATGACCCGAAGTTTCCAGACCGCAATGCACGCAGCGCCATGTGCTGTCAGCCGCCGCGTTGTTTAGATCACGATATTCACGCCACCGGCAGTGGCGGGTTTTGCGGTTCGAAAAGATCGCCACCAATGCAAAAGCGATCACGAGGCCTATCAGGATGTGCATAGGGCGGGCTTAGCGCCCTGCCCCATAGATTGCCAGCGCGCGTATTTACGCAGCGAGGGGATACTCTTCATACACCGGGGTCTGTGCCTCGGGGCGTTTTTCAGGGGTGTAATAGGCATAGGCCTGTTCAAGGATTTCCAAAGCGGCTTTTGCTTTGAGGTTGTCGTCCTGAGCCATGGGGTTACCTTTAATCATGTGGTGTCCTCCCGTGGGCTAAACCTATGGTTTCGAAACCAAAACAACATCCCACAATTCCCCAACTCCGCCATGCACACCCCGCATAGAAAGCCCCCGCCAGCACCGGCTGACGGGGGCAAGAGTTTCACGCTTTGTGCGGATCAGACGTGGCGTTCGACCATCATCTTTTTGATCTCAGCAATGGCTTTGGCCGGGTTCAGCCCCTTGGGGCAGGTCTTGGCACAATTCATGATGGTGTGGCAGCGATAGAGCTTGAACGGATCTTCCAGCTCGTCCAGACGTTCACCGGTCGCCTCATCGCGGCTGTCAATGATCCAACGGTAGGCGTGCAGCAAAGCCGCCGGGCCAAGATAGCGATCGCCATTCCACCAATAGCTCGGGCACGAGGTCGAACAGCTGGCGCACATCACACATTCATAGAGCCCATCAAGCTTCTTCCGGTCCTCAATCGACTGCTTCCACTCTTTTGCCGGGCGGTTGGTCTTGGTTTCCAACCACGGCATGATCGAGGCGTGCTGCGCATAGAAATGCGTCAGATCCGGGATCAGGTCTTTGACGACGGGCAGATGCGGCAAAGGATAGATTTTCACAACCTTACCGCGCACCTCGTCCAGACCGTAAATACAGGCCAGCGTATTGATGCCATCGATGTTCATCGCACAGGATCCGCAGATCCCTTCGCGGCACGACCGGCGGAAGGTCAGGGTTGGGTCAATCTCGTTTTTGATCTTGATCAGCGCGTCGAGGATCATCGGTCCGCAGCTGTCCATATCAACGAAATAAGTATCCACACGCGGGTTTTCGCCGTCATCCGGGTTCCAGCGATAGATCTGGAACTGACGCACGTTTTTCGCGCCCTCCGGCTTGGGCCAGGTTTTGCCCGTGCGGATGGTAGAATTCTTAGGGAGGGTCAGCTGGACCATGTCTCTCTCCTTATCGAAGCAGCGCAGGCAGGCCTTCGGCCGCCAGGCATGTGAGGGTCTCTGGCTTTGAGACGATATCGGTAACGATCTGAACGGTGCTTTCGGTTGGACCAAGCACAGCGTCGGCTGCCAAAGCGCGCAATTGCGGCGCAGAGGCGTTGTTGATGACGCAATCCAGAGCGGGTTCTAACGGCACGCCGGGAAAACGTTCGGTCAACACAGGTGTGATGGCAGAACGCGCCGCTTGGCGGGCAATCTCGTCTTGAGCCTGCGGTGAACATCCCGCAAGCAGAAGGGCACAGGCTGAGATACGGATCAGCGACAATACTGGACACCTCCATAAAGCACACCGGCATGCGCCGGGCAGTGTGGCGAACCATACTGACGGCGTGGTGTCATCTGGGCCTCAATCGGTGCCCGGTAATCGCGACCACTCGGCTGCGCAGGAATTGGCTGCGCCCCAGAGGCATGCACCCGTTCCAAACACTGTCGATAGGCAGATTCCATCACGCCTTTCGACAGGCCACGTCCAATCGACGCCCCAATCACAGCGGCCCGGTTTGAATAATCCGTATGGATGTGCGCCGTACGACTGCGGGCCTCGTCATATTGCGCCTTGCACTCATCAGCCGACTGCGCCGTCGGGCCTTGAAAAACAGTTTGTTCTTCACAACCCGTCAGCACTATTGGCGAAAGGAGCAATATGAACGCGCCTGCCTTCATTAGAACGTCCGTGCCTTCGGAGCGATCTTCTTGAGGCTAATGCCACCCTGATCTTCGTTTGTCAGCGGATCAACGACAACCGGGCGATACTCAAGATCAACCTTGTTGCCATCAATGCGGCTGATGGTGTGCACACGCCAGTTTTCGTCGTCACGCTCAGCGAAATCTTCATGCGCATGGGCGCCGCGCGATTCCTGGCGTGCTTCAGCACCAACAATGGTCGCCAAGGCGTTTGGCATCAGGTTGGTCAGTTCCAATGTTTCCATCAGATCCGAGTTCCAGACCAACGAACGATCGGTCACAGCCAAGTCGTCCATCTTGGCGGCGATGCCGGTCATGGCCTCGACACCTTCTTTCATGGTCTTGGCTGTCCGGAATACGGCGGCGTCGCGCTGCATGGTCTTCTGCATCTCAAGACGCAGCTCGGCGGTGGCGATGTTGCCCTTGGCGTGACGCAACCCGTCGAAGCGATCAAACGACTTGTCGATCTCCGATTTGGGTGCAACCGGCACCGCGCTATCCGCATCAACAACTTTACCGGCACGGATCGCCGCGGCACGGCCAAAGACCACAAGGTCGATCAACGAGTTCGAGCCCAGACGGTTCGCACCATGCACCGAGGCACAGCCCGCTTCGCCCACAGCCATGAGGCCCGGCACAATGCGATTAGGATCGTCTGCGGTCGGGTTCAGAACCTCACCCCAATAGTTGGTCGGGATACCACCCATGTTGTAGTGAACCGTCGGCAGAACCGGGATCGGCTCTTTGGTCACATCAACACCCGCAAAGATCTTGGCGCTTTCCGAGATGCCTGGCAGACGCTCGGCCAGCGCTTCGGCCGGCAGGTGCGACAGGTTCAGGTGGATGTGATCGCCTTCGGCGCCAACACCTCGACCCTCACGGATCTCCATGGTCATCGAGCGTGACACGTAATCTCGCGGTGCGAGGTCTTTATAGGTTGGCGCGTAGCGCTCCATAAAGCGTTCGCCGTCCGAGTTGGTCAGATACCCACCTTCGCCGCGCGCACCCTCGGTGATCAGACAGCCCGAGCCGTAGATCCCGGTTGGGTGGAACTGAACAAACTCCATATCCTGCATCGGCAGACCCGCACGGGCCACCATGCCACCACCGTCACCGGTACAGGTGTGCGCGGAAGTTGCCGAGAAATAGGCTCGACCATAACCACCGGTCGCAAGCACCACGGTTTTGGCGTTGAAGACGTGGAAAGTGCCGTCATCGAGCTTCCAGCACAGAACGCCTTTGCAGACGCCATCTTCCATCAACAGATCAAGCGCAAAGTATTCGATGTAGAACTCAGCGTTGTTCTTCAGCGACTGACCATAGAGCGTATGCAGGATCGCGTGACCGGTCCGGTCTGCGGCCGCACAGGTCCGCTGAACGGGGGGGCCTTCGCCGAACTCAGTGGTGTGTCCACCAAAGGGGCGCTGGTAGATTTTGCCCTCTTCGGTGCGCGAGAACGGCACACCGTAGTGCTCAAGCTCATAAACCGCCTTGGGCGCTTCACGTGCGAGATATTCCATCGCATCGGTGTCGCCGAGCCAGTCAGAGCCTTTCACAGTGTCAAACATATGCCACTGCCAGTTGTCAGGGCCCATATTCGACAGCGACGCAGCAATGCCGCCCTGGGCCGCAACGGTGTGGGATCGTGTCGGGAAAACCTTGGTGACACAAGCGGTGCGAAGCCCCTGCTCTGCCATACCCAAAGTTGCACGCAGCCCCGCGCCGCCGGCGCCGACCACCACGACGTCATAATCATGCGTCTCGTATTCGTAGGAAGCCATCAGTGATTACCTAGTATCTATGCGGGCAAATGGAGGTCCCAAGCGCCGCGCAGGTGTCGGAAAGCGCTTAGAGCGCGATGCGGGCAATGGCGAACAGGCCAACGGCCATCGCGCCATAGCTCAGGCACATGACGGACATCAAAAGAACCTTCTGTGCCAAACCATGCACATAGTCCTCGATCGCCACCTGCGCGCCATCGTTGAAATGTTTGAAGCCCACAACAAGGGTCAGCCCCATCACAATCGCGGGGAAAGGCCGGCTGTAATAGGCTAGGATCTCTTCGTAAGTTCCGCCCAAGGCCGGGCCAAACGTGAAGACAAACAGCGGCACCAGCAGGAGCAAAGCAAAACTGCTTTTCTTCATCGCCCAGAAATGTTCGGTGCCCGATTTCGCAGAGCCCCGACCAATGGCGCGTTTGCGGTCAGTCAAATATGCCATGTCTGCCCCCTTAAACCACAACTACGGTGAAAACGGTCAACAGGACCGATCCGATCACAACAAGCCAGCCCAAGGTTTCGGCTTTGTCGATCTCAAGCATCAGTGCGTTATCCCAGATCATGTGACGCACACCCGCCAAAGTGTGGTACCAAAGTGCCCAGCACGACAGCAGGAAAACCAAATCGCCAAACCAGGAGGTCAGAACCGCATTGGCGGTGGCAAAATAGGTTTCCGAAGTAGCGGCGGACAGCAGCCACCAGACAATCAGCAATGCAGCAACAAGCAAGGCGTTCCCGGTGACACGGGTCAGGATCGAAGTGACGGATGTCAGCTGCGGGCGGTACACTTGCAGGTGGGGCGAAAGAGGGCGGTTGCCCCTGTTCACGTCGGCCATGAGGTATCCTTTCGGTTCTCTTGCGGCCTTTTGTAATGCATTTTCGTCATGTGTCACGGCGGCCTTAAGCTTAAAAGCGCGGTTTTTTGGCGCAATTTGGTGGAATTCATTAATTTGTGATCACTGGATTGCAGAGCGTGATCACAAATGTGGCGCTAACGGGCTTGCGTCGAATCGGCGCTTTGAAAAATCAACTCCCGCAAGAGTTTTTGACGAATTTTGTCGGGATATTGGAGATATCCATTTGCTGTGGTCACAAAAGCCCCCTCGCCCAAAATGACATTTTCGTAGAAGTAACCGGTCAGATCAGCATCCGCGCCTTCGATTACCAAGGCGTTGACGGTGACCTTTTCTTTTTGCAACACCGCATGGGTGTGTTTGGGGCGCATACCTTCGTTTGAGACCCCATCGCCTGACACATCGATGATGCGGCGCGCGCATTGTGGAACATCCTGAAACAACGCCGCAGAGGTCATCAGAGCTTCGCCAATTGCCGTCGAAAAGTGCCGCCAGGTGCGCGGCGCAGCAGAGATGTCGCGACGCAAAGTTTCGATATCGTGGAAACTGGTCATTTCCCGCCAGGTCAGCGTGACCTCCTGACGCCCTGATCCGGTCCATTGCACCAACGCAACCTGCGCGCGTGACCCCACAAGCACTTCCGCAATAACGCCATCGGTCAAGGCTTCGGCCAGTCCATCCATCTGAATGCGGTATTCCTGCTGATCGACTGAGCCCGAGACATCCACGGCAAGCACCAAGGCCAAATCACAGGCCCAAACCTGAAATGGGAACAATACACCAAGAGCCAGACGAAAAATCATGTCTCAGTTCACCGTAAAAGCGCCCCAAGGGGCAAATCACGATCTGGCGACGGTAGAAAAAAGGGCGCTCCCACTGGTGCGCCCTCGGTTTGTTGTGTGTTTTTCGTCACTGCGGCATCAGGGCCCAGTAATCCAGATCCAGCAAAACATGTGGCAGATATTTCCCATCCTCTCCACGCAGCGTGAAGGGCTCGCCCCCCTTGGTAGCCACCAGACGCAGGCGGATCGCCCCAACACCCGGTGCAGCTGTGTCCGCTTTGTCCAGAACCTCGGTCCAGGCTTTCACGGTATCGCCCGCAAAACAGGGGTTGGCATGGGCGCCACCGTTCAGACCAACGATCATCTGGGCATTGGCCAGACCGTTGAACGACAGCGCACGGGCCATCGAAATCACATGCCCCCCATAGATCAACCGTCCGTCTGGGCGGGTTGTCAGATCAAAATGGACTTTGGCCGTGTTCTGCCACAGGCGCGTGGCCATCATATGCTCGGCCTCTTCGATGGTGACGCCATCGACGTGATCAATGGTTTCACCTATCTCATAATCGCCCCAGCGATGCGGCTCTCCCGCCAGGGTGAAATCGTAGTTCGAGAAATCCAGTCCTTCTGGAATGACCAGATCCTCCGCAGACAGCACCTTTTTCAAATCTGGCAGAGTGGTTGCGGGTGCTGGCGCTTCGACGTTGGCCTTACGCACCATGACCCAGCGGACATAGTCCATGACGGTTTCATCGCGTTGGTTCAGGCCGGTGGTGCGGACATAAACCACACCGGTTTTGCCGTTTGAGTTCTGTTTGACCCCGATCACCTCTGAACGCGATCGCAGCGTGTCACCGGGATACACAGGTCGATGCCAGCGCCCTTCCGCATAGCCAAGGTTGGCCACCGCATTCAGCGAGACATCCGGCACAGTTTTTCCAAAAACCACGTGAAAAGCCGCCAGATCATCGATTGGAGAGGCCGGCAGACCACATTCTTGGGCGAATTGGTCCGAGGAATAAAGCGCGTGGCGGGCGGGATAGAGCGCGTGATACAGCGCGCGCTCGCCCCCCGAGACCGTACGGGGCACGGCATGGTCGATGACCTGCCCTACAGAATAATCTTCAAAAAACAGCCCCGCATTGGTCTTGCTCATATTACATCGCTCCCAGTTTGATGTCCGGTGAATAGGTGCCTTCAACCTCTTTCACCACGGCCTGACCACAGCGCATGACACCATTGGCGGCATCAAAGGCATAGGTCGGATCGCCGTGTAGCTCCCACCCCGCATTCATCGCGGCGGTCACTTTGTGGCAGAAGGCGGAAGTGTCGTCTTCGCTTAGAAATCGGTACAGTTTCATGGTGTTTTCCTTATCCAAACGGGCTGTATCCAAGGTAGCTGTGGATCATGCCGATGATGCCAAGCAAGACCACCGAGATGCCAACAAACATCGCATCTTTGCCGATCTTCCCTTTGGCCGGCGCGCTCCACTCGGGCTCGGCTCGATTGATGACCATCATCTCAACAAGCGCCCAGACACCCAATCCGCCGAACAGCACAAAGGATGGCACATCGCCGTTGACCAGAATGTGCGCCAGTGCCCAGATCAGAAACCCGGTGAGCATGGGGTGGCGCATCTTATAAAAGATCGCACCCTTCTTTGGGCCCGGGCTCGTGAAATACAGCGCCGCAATCATCATCAGATTGTTGATGCCAACAGTGGCCGGATGCCGACCCCAGAAAAACGCACCATCCGCAGCGCGATAGCCCAGAACCATCAGCACCACACTCAGGGCAATGAGCAAAGCCATAAGGCCCCGGCCCTTGTCACCCATGTTTGCACGCGCCTCAGGCGCAAGCCGTTTGAACAGATGCGCGCCCCACCATAGGGCCACACCAGATGTCAGCAGGATCATTTTAGGGACTCCCCCAATCGGTTTACCTGCCTAATGACCTACCTCATCCTGCCAATTCGGCAATGGCCTGTGACTTGGCCAGAATAGATTTCGCCGTCACGACGTGCAGATTTTCAACAATTTTCCCGTCGACCACGGCCACGCCCTGTCCCCCGGCTTCAGCCTCTTCAAAGGCCTGGATCTGACGTCGGGCCAGATCAACCTCATCTTCGGACGGAGCAAAAGCCGCGTTGGCCACCTCGACCTGAGCCGGGTGGATCAGGGTCTTGCCGTCAAATCCCATGTCGCGGCCCTGATCACATTCTGCGCGCAACCCGTCGGCGTCTTTGAAGGCGTTATACACCCCATCCACAATGACACAGTCGGTGGCTTTGGCCGCCAATAGGCAATGCCCCAGCCCGGCCATCATCGGCAACCGGTCTGCCCGAAACCTTGACCCCAACTCTTTGGCCAGATCATTGGTGCCCATCACCATGCCAGCCAGTTTTGGATGCGCCCCAATTTCTGCGGCATTCAACATGCCGCGCGGGGTTTCCATCATCGCCCAGAGCGGTTTGTCACACAGCGCAGCCAGTTGGTCGAGCTGCGCCGCGCTCTCAACTTTGGGCAACAACACCGCATCACACGCCATCTCGGCCACGGCCCGGGCATCATCAACCCCCCATTCCGTATCAAGGCCATTGATCCGAACGATGCGCACCCGGTTGCCGTAGTCTCCCTCGAGAGCCAATTTCAACGTTTCACGGGCGGCCACTTTTTCTGCCGGGGCAACCGCGTCTTCGAGATCAAAGATAATGGCGTCGATGGGCAACCCGCGCGCCTTCTCTAGCGCCCGCTCACGTGAGCCGGGGATATAGAGAACCGAACGATAGGGGCGCGCGCGCATATCCATGTCAACCTCATGCGAAATTTTGTTGCGCATAAAGGGGCATTTTCGGGCGAAAACTTCAAGAGGAAATACGCCGCAGCGCAGAAAAACCGCCTACCGATTCGAGTAGGACCCTGATCCTTTTGTGTAGAACCCTATATTTTATGGGAAAAAATTACTTTGACGCCAGTCAGCACCTGTTTCTGAGAAATCAAAGATTTGCCAGTCGAAATTCACCGTGCACCCGCAGAAACTACATCAGATTCGATCAATCGGGCGCTGCGTTAACCTATTTTAAGAGGGTTAAACCGGATGATGGAAGCACGCCGAAAACGGCTGAAAGGTACGCTCTAACGATCACCTTTCCCTTGAAAACGAGGGGACATCATCATCTTTCAGGCCCGGTGAAACCAGCGGCCTGAAGCAGAACCGAAAGGTTGCGACTATGACGGAGAAATACGTAAAAGCGACACTGTTGGCCACTGGTCTGATCCTTGGTGCCACCACACTTGTCGAAGCTCAGGCACAGGGCATGCAAAACTGCGCCCCCCGCGACACAGTGGTTGAACGCCTCGCCGACAAATACGGCGAAACACGGCAGAGCATGGGCCTTGGCGCCAATAACGCCGTGATGGAAATCTTTGCCTCGGTTGCCTCCGGGTCCTGGACGATCACCGTCACTATGGCAAACGGTGTGACCTGTCTGGTTGCAAGCGGTCAAGCCTTTGAAGAACTGGCCGAAGCGCTTCCTCCTAAAGGGGATGATGCCTGATCTCAGCATCCGTTGAAGGGTCGTCGCGTCTGCCACTGGGCGAGACAGCAACCGCCGACGCCCCTTCCCCGCCCTCTATAACAGCGGGCACCTCTACTGAACTGGGCCTATTCCAATCTCAGGATCATGCCCTCTTTCTCGCCAGACGAAAAACCGAGTTTTGAATAAAACCCGCTGGCCGCGCGCGTTTTGCCGGTCAGAAGCATAACTTTATAGGTATTGTCCGCGCGTGCCGCAGCAATCGCCGCCTCCATCAGTTTTCGCCCTATTCCCTGCCCTCGATGGCTCTGGTCCGTGATGACATTCTCGATCAGTGCATAGGGTCGGCCGCCATAGGTGGCGTTGGGCAAAACATGCAGGGTAACCGCCCCCATCAGTCGGGGGCCTCCTGCCACAAAGACCGACGTACCCGGATGGGAGAGGACCTGAGTGACATGAAGAATATGACGATCTATTTCCAGCGCAGCGTGCTTTGGATGAAGCTGGGCAAAGATCCCTACCAATTCAGCGGCATCCTCGAGAGCAGCGCGGCGGATCACGTAAGTGCGTCCCAAATCAATTTCCCTCCGGTCAAAGACAAGGCCACATAGGTTACGGCAAAAAAGGCGCGCTCTGACACGAAGTGATGCGCACGAATACCCAACCATGTGCCCAGTAGTGCAAATGGCGCCAGCGCGAGACCCATAAGAAGCGTCTCGCGGGTGAAAATATCCAGCCCGATGTAAAATCCGGACTTGAGCAGATTGACGACCCAAAACACCAAAACCGTTGTGGCTTGAAACGCGGTTTTGGACAGCCCTCTTCCCAGCAGAAACACAGCTGCCACCGGCCCACCCGCGTGGCTGATGAAACTTGTGAACCCCAACGCAACCCCGGCGCCCAAACCCGCGCCAAAGCCCATCTTGCGCTTAGGTTGTGCGATCCATCCCCAGATCTGCGCCAATTGCCAGGCCACAAAGGCAATCGCGACCAATCCGATGATCAATCGGATCAAATCGGGATCAGCCGCCGCAAAAAACCAGGCTCCGATCAAAGTTCCGGGCACCGCACCGAGCAACAACACCCACGCAGCGGGCCAATCCCATTTGCGCCAATAGGCTGGCAAACTGGCCACATCGATGAGCATCAACAAAGGCAACATCAACCCAAGAGCCACCCCCGGATCAAGCACCAAAGCAAGAATCGATGCGCTTGCAAATGCAACGCTTGACCCAAATCCGCTCTTGGAAATGCCAGCAAAAATCACCGCAGGAATCGTGAATGAAAATACAAACGGCGTGAACAGATCCACCAGAAGCGTCCTTAACAACCCATGAAATAAGGCTTTATCGCGAATTTGTGTGTAAAAACACCCCCTCCGCGCGCAGTCGCCGCAGCGCAGCACTCTTGCGCGATGCGACACAAAAGCTTACGCAAACGCCATATTCAAGAAGGACTGGAGATTAGGTTCATGGCCAGACCCAAGATCGCCCTGATCGGCGCAGGTCAGATCGGTGGCACGCTTGCTCACCTTGCTGCAATGAAAGAACTGGGAGATGTCGTACTGTTCGACATCGCGGAAGGCACCCCAGAAGGCAAAGCTCTCGACATCGCCGAATCCGGCCCGTCGGAAGGCTTTGACGCCAAGCTGAAAGGCACACAGGACTACGCGGATATCGCGGGTGCCGACGTGTGCATCGTAACCGCTGGTGTTGCGCGCAAACCGGGCATGAGCCGCGACGACCTGCTGGGCATCAACCTGAAGGTGATGAAGTCAGTTGGCGAAGGTATCCGCGACCACGCGCCAGACGCCTTTGTGATCTGCATCACCAACCCGCTCGACGCCATGGTTTGGGCGCTGCAGCAGTTCTCGGGTCTGCCTGCGCACAAAGTCTGCGGCATGGCAGGTGTTCTGGACAGCGCACGTTTCCGTCACTTCCTTGCTGAAGAATTCAACGTGTCGATGAAAGACGTCACCGCCTTTGTTCTGGGCGGCCACGGCGACACCATGGTTCCCTCGGTGCGCTATTCGACCGTTGCCGGTGTGCCCCTGCCCGATCTGATCGAGATGGGCTGGACCACTCAGGACAAGATGGACGCGATTGTTCAGCGCACCCGTGACGGCGGCGCCGAAATCGTTGGCCTGCTGAAAACCGGTTCGGCGTTCTACGCCCCGGCCACCAGCGCCATTGAAATGGCCGAAGCTTACCTGAAAGACCAGAAACGCGTTCTGCCCTGCGCCGCCTATTGCAAAGGCGATCTGGGTGTCGACGGCATGTATGTTGGTGTTCCAACCGTCATCGGTGCCGGTGGCGTTGAGAAGATCATGAACATCAAGCTCAACAAAGAAGAGCAAGAGATGTTCGACACCTCGGTCAAAGCCGTGAAAGGCCTCGTTGACGCCTGCAAAGGCATCGACAGCTCGCTGGCATAAGCGACTTACAAAACCAATCTGGAAGGGCGTGCAATTTGCGCGCCCTTTTTCATTGTTATTGAATCAATCTACGCGGGTTCGATTCCCGTTATGGCTAACGGGTGATTTACTTGTGATCACACTTGCAAAAACTGTGATCACAAATCACTCAAATCCCCATCAAATTCCCGTGGTGCGGCAAAAAAGCCTTTAAATCCGCCCTCACGACGCGCCTATAACTGGGCAATCGTAGTCAAACGGGACAGTTTCACATGAACATCCACGAATATCAGGCCAAGGCCCTTTTGCGCAGCTACGGCGCGCCAGTGTCCGACGGTCGCGTTGTGCTGAAAGCCGAAGACGCCAAAACCGCAGCAGGCGAGCTTGATGGCCCGCTTTGGGTTGTCAAAGCCCAGATCCACGCAGGTGGCCGCGGCAAAGGCACCTTCGAAGAAGCCGACGCTGGCGAAAAGGGCGGTGTTCGTCTGGCCAAATCGGTTGAAGAAGCCGAAATGGAAGCCAAGCGCATGCTGGGTCGCACTCTGGTCACTCACCAGACTGGTCCCGCGGGCAAGCAGGTCAACCGCATCTACATCGAAGATGGTTCGGACATCGAACGTGAGCTGTATCTTGCTCTGCTGGTAGATCGTGTCTCCAGCCGCGTGTCGTTTGTCTGCTCGACCGAGGGTGGCATGGACATCGAAGAGGTTGCCGCCGCGACCCCCGAAAAGATCCTGTCGTTCAGCGTTGATCCGGCCACCGGCTATCAGCCCTACCACGGCCGCCGCGTGGCCTTTGCTCTGGGCCTTGAGGGCGCGCAGATCAAAGAATGCGTCAAGCTGATGGGCATTCTCTACAAAGCCTTCATGGAAAAAGACATGGAGCAGCTTGAGATCAACCCGCTGATCGTCATGCCGGGCGGCAAGCTCAAGGTTCTCGACGCCAAGGTCGGCTTTGACGGCAACGCCGTATACCGCCACCCCGATGTGGCCGAGCTGCGCGACGAAACCGAAGAAGATCCCAAAGAGCTGGAAGCGTCGAAATACGATCTGAACTACATCGCTCTGGACGGTGAGATCGGCTGTATGGTGAACGGCGCGGGTCTGGCGATGGCCACCATGGACATCATCAAACTCTACGGTGCAGAGCCTGCCAACTTCCTCGACGTAGGCGGCGGCGCGACCAAAGAGAAAGTGACCGAAGCTTTCAAGATCATCACCTCGGACAAAAACGTCAAAGGCATTCTGGTCAACATCTTCGGCGGCATCATGCGCTGCGACGTGATCGCAGAGGGCGTTGTGGCCGCTGTAAAAGAAGTTGGTCTGCAGGTTCCTCTGGTTGTGCGTCTGGAAGGTACCAATGTTGAAGCTGGCAAAGACATCATTAACAACTCCGGCCTCGACGTGATCGCGGCAGACAATCTGTCGGATGGCGCCGAGAAGATCGTGAAAGCGGTAAAGGGCTAATTTGAGGTGCTCGACTTTCTCTTTTCACCAATCGATGAACAGGCCCCATTCTTTGGTAGCCGTGTGTTCATGTTGGGGATGTCGGGAGTGAGTTTGGGCATGTTCTCGTTGTTCGAATACCTTTCGCGCGGGCTTCGAGCTCAGGCCGCGCAACATCCTCAGGGCTGGTTTCGCATTTGCGGAATACCGGTAAGCCCTGAGACCTTTGAAACCTTCCTGCAAGGCGCTGCAAAGCTTGGCAGAACAACAGCAAAAGCTGGCTTCGTTCTCGTCATCAGCGCATTCGCAGTATCACTATGGAGAGGCTAACATGGCTATTCTCGTAGACGAAAACACCAAGGTCATCTGTCAGGGTCTGACCGGCTCGCAGGGCACCTTCCACACCGAACAGGCGCAGGCCTATGGCACCAAAATGGTTGGTGGCGTGACACCGGGCAAAGGCGGCCAGTCCCATCTGGGTCTGCCGGTCTTTGACAGCGTGCACGAAGCCAAAGCCGCTACCGAGGCCAATGCCTCGGTGATCTATGTACCTCCGCCCTTCGCTGGTGACTCGATCCTCGAAGCCATCGACGCTGAGATGGAGCTGATCATCTGCATCACCGAGGGCATTCCGGTGCTGGACATGATGAAGGTCAAGCGCGCGCTGGAAAACTCCTCCTCGCGTCTGATCGGCCCGAACTGCCCCGGCATCATCACGCCGGACGCCTGTAAAATCGGCATCATGCCCGGCCACATCCACAAGCGTGGCTCGGTTGGCGTTGTGTCGCGTTCGGGCACCCTGACCTACGAAGCGGTAAAACAGACCGCCGACATCGGTCTGGGCCAGTCGACAGCTGTTGGCATTGGCGGTGACCCAATCAAAGGCACCGAGCACCTTGAAGTGCTGGACATGTTCCTGTCGGACGAAGAAACCCAGTCGATCATCATGATCGGTGAGATCGGTGGTTCGGCGGAAGAAGAAGCCGCAGAATTCCTCGCCAACGAGCGCAAGAAAGGCCGCTGGAAGCCCACCGCAGGCTTCATCGCTGGCCGCACGGCACCTCCCGGCCGCCGCATGGGCCACGCCGGCGCGATTGTTGCCGGTGGCAAAGGTGGTGCGGAAGACAAGATTGCCGCCATGCAAGAGGCCGGTATCGTTGTTGCCGACAGCCCCGCCACTCTTGGCGAAGCTGTACTGAAAGCCATCGAGCTGGGTTAATGCGTCAAAAGTTTCGGGCCTTGAAAACACTAAAAGTCTGCGGCGTTTCAGCCGCAGTCCTCTGTTTGATGGGCGCGGCAACTGCCCAAGAAAATGAGGCAGCCCTTTTGAATAGGGCTGTCAAAATCTGCTCGGACTATTCGATTTCCGCAGCAGATATGGCTAAAAAAATGCAATCGGCTGGTCTCGAGCTTCGGAATGAAAAGCTAGCGTGGCCCTACCAGGACATCTGTTTAACCAATCAGATCGCGGGCGCCCCCGGTTCTGAATCTGAAGAAAAACCTGAGTTGCTCGCCATGGTCAAACGGTTGGCGGCCAAGAGCCATGCCCACTGCCTAGCTAATCTTTACCCTGAACACCTACCTTACGACCCGAAAAAAGTGCCCGACATTCAAAGGGTCTTGGCGCGGTTTGATTTGACAACTCCCAGCAGATTGGGAGGTGTTACCATCGTTAGCATCGAAGACGGTTACGAAAAATGGCAGGGACGTTCGGAGAATGTGCAAATCTTCAACCGCTGTTACATCTCCGACCGAGGCCCCCAGAGTTTGGACACCGAACCATTGGGGCTCCCAAGAGTTTCCATGGGAAAGGCCGACCGAGAAAGAGCTTGGGGAGAATACTACCGATTTGGTCTTTTCCCAGACGATAAGAACGGCGGTGTCACCGCAACCTATTCACATGCTTATGACCACGATTCGGTGCGGGCGCTGAAAACAGACCAACCACTCCCAGTCGAAACTTTTTCGATCGTTACCCTGCAATCGAACCCGACAAACTAGCCGAAAGTGTCTCACAAGAGGTATAAAATGAACGATCAAAGCCCCAACGACCTCTTCCATGCCTCGAGCTTTATGCAGGGGCACAACGCAGAATATCTCGAGCAGATGTACGCGCGTTATGCCGCCGATCCTGCTGCGGTAGATCAGGCCTGGGCCGAGTTCTTCCAGCAACTTGGCGATGCCGAGATGGATGTGAAGGCCGAGGCCACCGGCCCGAGCTGGGCCCGCACCGACTGGCCGCCCGTTCCGGCAGATGACGCCACCGCCGCCCTGACCGGCGAATGGCCTGTTGCCCCGGAAGAGGCCAAGGGCGCAGGCAAGAAGATCAAAGACAAAGCCGCCGAAAAGGGCGTCAGCGTCTCAGATGATGTGATCCAGCGTGCGGTTCTGGACAGCATCCGCGCTCTGATGCTGATCCGGGCCTACCGTATTCGTGGCCACCTGGCCGCAGACCTTGATCCACTGGGTATGCATGGCGGCGATCCGCATCCCGAGCTTGATCCGAAAAGCTATGGCTTTACTGATGCCGACATGGATCGTCCGATCTTTATCGACAACGTGCTCGGCCTGCAGATCGCATCGATGCGCCAGATCGTCGAGATCGTAAAGCGCACCTACTGCGGCACCTTCGCCATGCAGTACATGCACATCTCGGACCCTGAACAGGCGGCCTGGCTGAAAGAGCGCATCGAAGGTTATGGCAAAGAGATCGCCTTTACCCGCGAAGGCCGCAAGGCCATCCTCAACAAAATGGTTGAGGCCGAGGGCTTTGAGAAATTCCTGCACGTCAAATACATGGGCACCAAACGCTTTGGTCTGGATGGCGGCGAAAGCCTGATCCCGGCGATGGAGCAGATTATCAAGCGCGGTGGCGCGCTGGGTGTACGTGATATCGTGATCGGCATGCCGCACCGCGGTCGTCTGTCGGTGCTCGCCAATGTGATGGGCAAACCCTACAAAGCGATCTTCAACGAATTCCAGGGCGGCAGCTTTAAGCCCGAGGATGTTGATGGATCGGGGGACGTAAAGTACCACCTTGGTGCCTCGTCGGACCGTGAGTTTGATGGCAACACCGTTCACTTGTCGCTGACCGCAAACCCCTCGCATCTTGAGGCGGTCAACCCGGTTGTTCTGGGTAAGGTGCGCGCCAAACAGGACCAGCTGAAAGACGACACACGTTCGAAGGTCATGCCCATCCTGCTGCACGGCGATGCCGCCTTTGCGGGTCAGGGTGTTGTTGCGGAATGTTTCGCTCTGTCGGGTCTGCGCGGTCACAAAGCCGGCGGCACCATGCACATCGTGGTCAACAACCAGATCGGGTTCACCACCGCGCCGCATTTCTCGCGCAGCTCGCCTTACCCGACCGACAACGCCCTGGTTGTCGAAGCGCCGATCTTTCACGTGAATGGCGACGATCCGGAGGCTGTGGTTCATGCGGCCAAGGTGGCCACCGAATTCCGCCAGAAGTTCCAGAAAGACGTCGTCATCGACATCTTCTGCTACCGCCGGTTTGGTCACAACGAGGGCGACGAGCCCATGTTCACCAACCCGCTGATGTACAAGCGCATCAAGGGTCACAAGACCACTTTGTCGCTCTACACCGAGCGTCTGGTGAAAGACGGGCTGATCCCTGAGGGTGAGATCGAAGACATGAAGGCCGCCTTCCAGGCGCATCTGAACGAAGAGTTCGAAGCCGGAAAAGTCTTCAAACCCAACAAAGCTGACTGGCTCGATGGCCGTTGGAGCCATCTGGATAAGCTCAAAGACGGCGACTATCAGCGCGGTGCAACGGCGATCTCCGAAAGCACAGCACACGACATCGGTGCCTCCCTGTCGCGCGTGCCCGAAGGTTTCCCGCTGCATAAAACCGTGGGTCGTCTGCTGGACACCCGTGGCAAGATGTTCGAAACCGGTACGGGCTTTGACTGGGCCACCGCCGAGGCCATGGCCTTTGGTTCCCTTCAGCTCGAAGGGTACCCGGTTCGTCTGTCAGGTCAGGACGCCACCCGTGGCACCTTCTCACAGCGCCATTCCGGCATTGTGAACCAGGACACGGAAGAGCGCTATTACCCGCTCAACAACATCCGCGAAGGTCAGGCCCGCTACGAGGTGATTGACTCGGCGCTGTCCGAATATGCGGTTCTAGGTTTTGAATATGGCTACTCGCTGTCTGAACCCAACGCATTGACCCTGTGGGAAGCCCAGTTTGGCGATTTCGCCAATGGCGCACAGATCATGTTTGACCAGTTCATCAGCTCGGGCGAAAGCAAATGGCTGCGCATGTCCGGTCTGGTCTGCCTGCTGCCCCACGGGTTTGAAGGGCAAGGCCCCGAGCACAGCTCGGCCCGTCTGGAACGCTTCTTGCAGATGTGTGGTCAGGACAACTGGATCGTGGCCAATTGTTCGACACCGGCGAACTACTTCCACATCCTGCGTCGCCAGCTGCACCGCAGCTTCCGCAAGCCGCTCATCCTTGTAACCCCCAAATCGCTTCTGCGCCACAAGCTCTGCACCTCGGATCTGAGCATGTTCACCGAGGGTTCGAGCTTCCACCGCGTGCTGTGGGACGACGCTCAGCAGGGTCAATCCGACACCAAATTGGTGAGCGACGACAAGATCAAACGCGTCGTGATGTGTTCGGGCAAGGTCTATTACGACCTGCTTGAAGAGCGGGACGCTCGCGGTCTGGATGACGTTTATCTCCTTCGTGTGGAACAGTTCTATCCCTTCCCGGCGATCTCGCTGGTCAAGGAACTGGAACGTTTCCCCGAGGCGGAAATGGTCTGGTGTCAGGAAGAGCCCAAGAACCAGGGCGCATGGCACTTTATCGAACCCAACATCGAATGGGTTCTGGGCCGCATCAAAGCCAAACACCCGCGTCCACGCTATGTGGGCCGCGCAACATCGGCCTCGCCCGCAACGGGCCTCGCCAGCCAGCACAAAGCACAGCAAGAGGCGCTCGTGAACGACGCCCTGACCATCGAAGGAAACTAAAACATGACCGAAGTGCGTGTCCCCACTCTGGGTGAATCCGTCACCGAAGCCACGGTGGCCACCTGGTTCAAAAAGCCCGGCGATGCCGTTGCCGTGGATGAAATGCTCTGTGAGCTGGAAACCGATAAAGTGACGGTTGAGGTCCCCTCGCCCGTCGCGGGCACCCTGGCCGATATCGTGGCGGCCGAGGGTGAAACCGTGGGTGTAGATGCCCTGCTGGCCAACATCAGCGAAGGCGCTGGTGCAGCCGCGCCAGCCCCGGCCGCCAAAGCCGCCCCTGCGGCCGCCCCCGCAGCTGAGGCTGCTTCGGTTGACGTCATGGTACCCACCTTGGGTGAATCCGTGACCGAAGCGACCGTGTCGACCTGGTTCAAAAAGGTCGGCGACAGCGTGGCGCAGGACGAAATGCTCTGTGAGCTGGAAACCGACAAGGTCTCGGTCGAAGTGCCCGCCCCTGCCGCAGGTGTTTTGGCGGAAATCACCGCTCCCGAAGGCACCACCGTCGATGCAACTGCCAAACTGGCAGTGATCTCAGGTGGCGCAGGCGCAACCGCCGCCGCACCTGCTGCGGCACCGGCTCCTGCCGCGGCACCCGCTGCGGCCGGCGTCAAAGACGGTCCAGCCGCCGAAAAAGCCATGGCCGAAGCAGGCATCAGCCGCGATCAGGTCACCGGTACCGGTCGTGATGGCCGCGCCACCAAAGCCGATGTCGCCGCCGCTGTGGCCGCTGCAGCCGCCGCCCCCGCACCGGCTCCGGCCGCTGCACCGCGCGCGCCTGTTCCTGCGGATGATGCTGCACGTGAAGAGCGTGTGAAAATGACCCGCCTGCGTCAGACCATCGCCAAGCGTCTGAAAGACAGCCAGAACACTGCTGCCATGCTGACCACCTACAACGAGGTCGACATGACCGAGGTGATGGCGCTGCGCAAACAGTACAAAGACCAGTTCGAGAAAAAGCACGGTGCACGTCTGGGCTTTATGTCCTTCTTCACCAAGGCCTGCTGCCACGCACTGAAAGAAGTGCCCGAGGTTAACGCCGAGATCGACGGCACCGACATCGTGTACAAGAACTTTGTGCACATGGGTGTGGCCGCGGGCACCCCGACCGGTCTGGTTGTGCCGGTGATCCGTGACGCCGACAGCATGTCCTTTGCCGATATCGAAAAGGCCATCGCCGAAAAGGGCAAACGCGCCCGTGACGGCAAACTGTCCATGGCTGAAATGCAGGGCGGCACCTTCACCATTTCGAACGGTGGTGTCTACGGTTCGCTGATGTCCTCGCCGATCCTGAACCCGCCACAGTCGGGTATCCTTGGCATGCACAAGATCCAGGACCGCCCCATGGCGATCAACGGTCAGGTTGTCATCCGCCCGATGATGTATCTGGCGCTGAGCTATGACCACCGCATCGTTGACGGCAAAGGCGCCGTGACCTTCCTGGTGCGCGTCAAAGAAGCGCTGGAAGATCCCCGTCGCCTGCTGATGGATCTGTAAGCAGAGGCGACGTGCCCAAATTAGGTTGGGAATGTGGCCAATTGGCCGCATTCCATTGCAGGCATAGGTGGTTAGATGACGGCACAACAATTGGCAGTTCTTTTCCGAAACGCCTACGAGCAAGCTCCTGACCGCGATAAATCCCTACACGTGACCTTGTTCGGCATTCGTTACGCCAAAGAACTGGAACGCTTTGTTTCCCAAGATATTTGCGAACTTGCTGAAGTAGGAAAATGGGGTCCGCAGCTTAATCTGGCCAAGAAGCTTGCCCAACACATCACCTTGAAATGACCGTCGAACTCACCCTTCTCACCCTGGCCACCCTGCTGCAGGCAATCTACTTCGCAGTCTATTCAATTTCAGCCTGTCTTCAGGTTGGCACCAAATCCGCCATGGGTCCCCGTGATACGCCGGTCCAGCTCACCGGGTTCGCCGGGCGGGCCCAACGGGCGCTCAACAATCAATTCGAAGCGCTTATCCTCTTTGCCATCGCCATTCTGGTCCTCACCTTTTCGGATCAGACCGACGGCCACACCGCCATTGCGGCCACGCTCTTCCTCATCGCCCGGGTGCTCTATCTGCCCGCCTATCTCTTTGGCCTCACGCCCTGGCGCACCCTCATCTGGACCATTGGCTTCACCGCCACCTTGGTCCTGCTCTTTAAGGCCCTGATATGATCCGGGTTTCTTCTTTTCACAAATACTCCGGGGAGTCGTAAAGCGACGGGGCAGCGCCCCACCCCACCCAACGAAAGGACACCACCAATGGCACAATATGATGTGATCGTGATCGGCGCGGGCCCCGGCGGCTATGTCTCCGCCATCCGCTGCGCCCAGCTGGGCCTGAAAACCGCCGTGGTCGAAGGCCGCGACACCCTGGGCGGCACCTGCCTCAACGTCGGCTGTATCCCCTCCAAAGCGCTGCTGCATGCCAGCCACCAGTTGCATGAGGCCGAGCACAACTTTGCCACCATGGGCCTGAAAGGCAAATCACCGTCAGTCGACTGGAACCAGATGAAGGCCTATAAATCCGACGTGGTGGGCCAGAACACCAAGGGCATCGAATTCCTGTTCAAAAAGAACAAGATCGACTGGCTCAAAGGCTGGGGATCGATCCCAGCGGCGGGCAAAGTCAAAGTCGGCGACGAGGTGCATGATGCTAAGAACATCATCATCGCCTCTGGGTCAGAACCCTCTTCCGTCCCGGGCGCCGACGTGACCATTGACGAAAAGATTGTTGTCACCTCCACCGGCGCGCTTGAGCTGCCAAAGATCCCCAAGAAACTCGCGGTTATCGGCGCTGGTGTGATTGGTCTGGAACTGGGCTCGGTCTACGCGCGTCTGGGCTCCGAGGTGCAGGTCATCGAATTCCTCGATCACATCACCCCCGGCATGGACGGCGATGTGCAGAAAAGCTTCCTCAAGCTGCTGAAAAAACAGGGGCTAAACTTCACTCTGGGCGCGGCTGTCTCCAAGGTTGAGGCCAGTAAGACCAAAGCCAAGGTCACCTACAAGCTGCGCAAAGATGACAGCGAGCATCAGATTGACGCTGATGTTGTGCTGGTGGCCACGGGCCGCAAACCCTTCACCGACGGTCTGGGGCTTGAGGCGCTGGGTGTAGAGATGAGCCCGCGTGGCCAGATCAAAACCGACAGCCAGTGGCGCACCAACGTGCCCGGCATCTATGCCATTGGCGATGCCATTGACGGACCCATGCTGGCCCACAAAGCAGAGGACGAAGGCATGGCCGCTGCCGAGGTCATTGCCGGCAAACATGGTCACGTAAACTACGAAGTTATTCCCGGCGTAATCTACACCGCGCCAGAAGTGGCTTCGGTCGGCAAAACCGAAGAGCAGCTGAAGGAAGAAGGCCGCGCCTATAAGGTTGGCAAATTCTCCTTCATGGGCAACGCCCGCGCCAAGGCCGTGTTCCAGGGGGATGGTTTTGTCAAACTGCTGGCCGACAAGGACACTGACCGTGTGCTCGGCTGTCACATCATTGGCCCGGGCGCCGGTGATCTGATCCATGAGATTTGCGTCGGGATGGAGTTTGGTGCCTCGGCAGAGGATATTGCCCTGACCTGCCACGCGCACCCCACCTTCTCCGAAGCGGTCCGCGAAGCCGCTCTGGCCTGTGGCGACGGTGCCATCCACATGTAAAAACACATGTTAGAATTCTGGGCCTGCCTTTTCTCTGGCAGGTCCTCCCTATGCCGCCCATTGAGATAAAATTAACCACTCTTAAGGTATCATAACCCTCAGTTAATGAGGTTCATATGTTGATTGATACCGCAGCTTTGGGCAGCTCACTGCCCGCCCTGTTTCAAAACAAAGCCACGCTTCGACAGGTGTTTTATAGCAAGCTCCTCGAGCAAGCTCCCAACCTCGAAACCCATTTTCGCGAAAACGATGTGCGTCAAACCGAGATGTTTGAAAAATTCATCGGTGACATGATGCGCTCTGTAGTCGGCGGTCAAAGCACGCGGGCCTTTGCGGATAAATTTGCACAATCTCACCGCGGCCTGAAACTCACCACACCCGAACTGGCCACCGCGAAACATGCCTTTCACCAGGCTATTCTGGCGGCTCTTTGCGCGGACGATGCGGGACAGGCCAAGGTCGAAGCGACCTGGCTGCCGTTTCTTGATCAGGTGTTCCATGACTTCGAGCAAGCGTTGATATTTCGCCAAACAAGTTAAGTTTCAAGTTCAACCAAGATTTAAACCGCTTACCCAAAAATTTCAGGAAAAGCGCTGCAATCAGCAGCGCTCTAACAAAATCATGTCTCCGCTTCTTCTACCTCTTCTAGCGGAGCTTTGCGAAATTCGATGCGACACCGTTTTTCTATACTAACTTTTTCAAGTGTCTCCATTTCCCCCTTCAGGCGTGCAAGCTCAGTTGCTGTTTCTTTGTCACCTTTGATGAAGAAGGCCGCTGGCCAGAAAAGAACCAGGGCCACACCCGTAGCCACAGCGTCACCCTCAGCTTTTTTGCTCTGTACCCCCGTCACCTCGGCAAGACGCGTGCTTAGACGGCCCGCTTCTTGGCGAATTTGCGAACAGGAATACTTTTGATATTGGAGAGGTGAAATATATGATGCTGAGATATTTTCTGGTTTTTTGGCGCAAGCCGAGAGTGCAGTAACTGCAATCAAAGCAGCACCGATAAAGGTTCGTTTCATTTTATAATCCAAGTAGTCCATAGTGACGCCAATTAGCGGCACTTCGAAATACCGGCAAATTTTTACAAATTCAACAAGTTATACCCGAAACACATCACCACATCCGAGATTTCGCGTATTCCGCATAGCCCGCATCATACTCAGCACCGCCAAGTTCATTGTCGGTCATATCCGCCAGAATCTGACCCACGGTGGGCACATCTGATCCATCGTCCCGCGACCAAAGCCCCGAGCGCATCAGTGCCTTGGCGCATTGGGTATAAACTTCGTCCAATTCGATCACGATCACCGAGGCGGGCAAAATGGACTTGCGGGCAAAGCTCTGGCGCATCTCCAGATCATCCGTCAAAAATGCGCGACCGTTCACCCGCACTGTGGTGTTGGTGCCCGGCACCATAAACAGCACAGCAACCCGCCCATCCTGAACGATGTCACGTAGACAATCCAAACGATTGTTGCCGCGCCAGTCTGGCATCAGCAGGGTTTTGGCGTCTCCGATACGGACAACGGGGCCATCGTCCCCCCGTGGGCTGCCGTGCACCCCGTCCGGGCCAACGGTCGACAGCACACAGAACCGCGCGCCTTCAATCCATTTGCGATAGAGCGGGGTCAGATGGGGTGCGACCTTGCGGATCGAGGCCTCAACCGGCTCAGCGTAGAGCGCGTTCAGCTTTTCCAGCGTTGTGATCTTCGACATCAAATCCCCCTTCCCGCATCAGGGCGTTTGACCGCTCTTCGATCCGGCTTTCCAATGTTTGCATAAATTCGGCGCGCTCCACACCCGGCGGAATGGGGTCGAGAAATTCGACCACGGCCAAACCAGGTTTGCGCAAGATCCCCGTGCGCGGCCAGAACAGCCCCACATTAGTGGCGGCGGGCACACAGGGCTGGCCTGTCTCACCGTAAATCGCGGCTGTGCCCACCTTGTAAGGTTTGTTGACACCCGGCGCGACACGGGTGCCCTGCGGATAGATCACCAGCTGGCCGGGCAAAGCCGCGCCTTTTTTGACATCCTCAAGCATCTTGGCCACCGCCTGCCCGCGCTTTCCCCGATTGACCGGGACACATCCGAGACGCAGCCCGTAAACCCCGACAAATGGGGTCCAAAGCAGCTCGCGCTTCATGATGAATTTCGCAGAGGGCAGCGCATTGAAGATAATCAGGATATCAAAGAACGACTGGTGCTTGGCCGCGACAACAACCTCGCCCTGCGGCACGGGCCCCCGCACCACAGCCTTGAGGCCCAGCATCCAGCCAGCGGTCCAGATCGCCCAGCGTGCAAAACATTTACAGGCGAACCGCGCGCCTTTGGGGCTGGCCACGGCCAGAGGAAACAGGGTGATCCCAAGAACGGCCATGGCCGTATAAACCTGGATCACATAAATCAGTGAAAGCAGCCATTGCATCAGGCCAGACCTCCCAATACGCGCCGCGCGGCGGCGTCAGTTGCGGCGAACCCAACGGCCGCGGCCAATGGTGGCACACACAGGGGTAGAACCCAGTGCCAACCTTCAAAGCGCAATCCGGTGAGGAATCCTCCGGTTTCGGTTGCCCCCGGCATCACGGATAGCGCGGCCACCGCAAGCGCTGTGCCCACCGCGCCACCTGTCAACGTGCGCTGGGTAAAGCGGCGCACAAAGGCAGAGGCGATATAGGCGTCGGTGGCTCCAACAAGCCGCAGAACTGCAATCACCTGCGCATTGGCAGAGAGCGCAGCATTGGCCGCCAGCGTTACCATAGCCCCGGTCACACTGGCCAGAAGCAGGATTGCTACCCAGCCCAACAGGCGCAACCGGCCAGCCGCCGTTACCAGCGGCCTACGCCAACGGGTGTGCTCATCCAAGACCGCCCCCGGCACCTCGGCCTGCAGGCGCAGGCGTAGTCCCGCACTGTCATACCCCGCAGGCGTTTCCGTGATTGCAATCAGGCGAGGCACAGGCAAGCTCTCCACCGGCAGATCCGGACCGAACCAAGGCTCTAACAACTCTTGCTGTTCCGCGTCCGATAGGGCGCGGGCTTCCAACACGCCCGGTGTCTGCTCCAGCACTTTCAGCGCCGTGGCCGTTTGTTCGGCCATCTGACCGGCGGGGGCGGAAATGCGCAGCGTTGAACTGCGCGCGAGTACATCGCCCCAATCGGCGGCTAAACGGCCCGCAGCCAGAGACAGCGCAAGGGCAAAGACAGTCAGAAAGGCCATCGCAGCCGAGGTGAACAGCGTCAGGCGCACCGTAAATCCCGACGGTGGCACAACGCGGTCCGCCGCCTTGTCACCGCGCAACACGGCCCACAGCATGGTTCTAAACCACATCACAGCTCGGCCCCCGCAGCGATCAATTGACGATTGGCAATGCGCAGCACCCGTGTCGAAACCTGAGACTTTGCTGCGCGGATCAACATCAGATCATGTGTGGCAATCAAGATGGTCTTCCCCATCTTGTTCAATTCAACCAAAAGCCGCAGCAGTCTCTGGGACATTTCCCAATCCACATTGCCCGTCGGCTCATCGGCCAGAATGACATCTGGTGACAGGATCAACGCCCGCGCCAGCGCAGCCCGCTGGCGTTCACCACCCGACAATTCTGGTGGCAAGGCATCTTCTTTGCCCAAGAGGCCAACCCAGGACATCAACTCGTGCAGGTTCCCAGCCTGCTCAGGCGATGCCTGCCCGGAGACCGTCAGGGGAAGTGCTATGTTTTCCTGCAGGGGCAAATGATCCAGGAACTGGCAATCCTGATGCACAACTCCGATACGTCGGCGAGCCATGGCCACGTCATCGCGCCCCAGAGTTTGCACATCCTGGCCAAAAATCGTGAGCTGACCACTTGTTGGGCGCAGCGCGCCGTAACACAGCTTGAGCAGCGTCGTTTTTCCGGCCCCCGACGGACCAGTCAGAAAATGAAACGAACCCGGCGCGATCTGCAGTGACATCCCTGCCAGCAAATCATCCCCACCATAGGAATAGGCCACGTTCTCGAGTTCGATCACACCATCACCGTTTTTCTCTTGTTTGCCGCCCTGTTGTGCCGCAAGGGCGCGTTGGTTGCAATGTGGCGCGCAATGAATTGGACATTTCCCCTTTATCTGTGCAACCTATTGACCGAAAAGAGCTAAGGTACAATTCTGGGTTGGCAGGGAGAGCAAGGTGAGCAGAATGCGGCTGATCTGTCCAAATTGTGGGGCACAATACGAAGTTCCGGTGGATGTTATTCCGGACGGTGGCCGTGATGTGCAGTGTTCAAACTGCGGTCACACTTGGTATCAACGCCATCCTGACGACGATCCCGATCTGGCCGATGAACTGCAACAGCCCGTGCCAGACACCCAGTGGCAGGATGACCCAGAACCGCCAGCCCCCGCCCCGGAGGTGACCGAGCCTGAAGCCCCCGCTCAGGAAGCCCCGAAACCGCGCGGGCTTGACCCTGATATGGCGGCTCTTTTTCAGGAAGAACGGGAATATGAGGCCCGCCAACGGGCTGCCGAAACCATTGAAAGCCAGCCTGATCTTGGCCTGCAAGACCCTGTCGAGGACGAACAGACCCGCCGGTCCCGTCAAGCACGCGAACGCATGGCCCGCCTGCGCGGCGACGAGCGCACGGTTTCAGCTCCGACCCACGAGCCGGGAGTTCCCGCCGAAGACGAGCAGGACAGCGCCATGGAAGCCGCGGCGGCGGCAGCAGCAGCGAGCTCGCGCCGGGATCTGCTTCCTGATGTCGATGAAATCAACCAAACCCTGCGCGCCTCAAACCAGCCACGCGCAATCGACAGTGCGGAACGCGAGACCGTCGCCGATGTGCCACCTGCGAAAAAGGGCGGCTTTGGCGGAGGTTTCCTGACCATGATCGTGCTCGGCGGTGCGGCCACGGGGGTCTATGCCTTTGCCGCGCAGATTGCAGAGACCGTGCCGCAGGTACAGCCGCTGCTCGACAGCTATGTGACTGCGGTCGACAATGGTCGGGTTTGGCTGGATCAGAAGTTTACTGAGCTTCTGCAAGCGCTGGATGGGTTCAGTTCCGAAGCCTCCGACGCACGAGATGCGGCCTCGGAAACTCCGACTGAATGATCTGAACGCGTAAAGGGTCGATTGTCTCGACCCTTTACGGCGCATCTACGGCGCGCGCCGATAGATCAAACCGAGCGCAAGGGCGAATAGCCCGAATTGCCCAACAAGATACCCCGTTTCCATCACAACAAAGCCAAGCGCGTTTGGAACGTTCTGCTTTGCCACAAGCCCAAGAACATGTGACGTCCAGAAAAACGCCCCCATCAGACTGGCATACTGAATCGCGCGTCCAAAGCCCGCCCTGTCAGATTGAAATCGCGGATAGAGCACCGCCAAAACAATGCCTTGAACGACAATGGACAGCAGTCCAACCGGGATATTTGGATCACCCGAAAAATACCCAAAGGCCTCATATTTCTCCTTGAACAAGCCGGCGTGCCAGAGCACCGCCAGTGGAAAGACAATCACGATGTAGGCCGTTGCGGCGAGAACGAGCTTTTTCATATCCGCCTCTACATGCCCGGCGCACGTTTCCACAACGCAAGCGGAGCGCCGCCCGGATCACGGATAAAACTCGCATCGCCAGCCGGGCCCTTCAGGTTCTCGGCAAGAATAACGGCGCCATTCGCGCAGGCATTGGCAACAGCTTCAGCCAGATCCTCAACTTCCAAATAGGGCACCCATCCTGAAACGCCTTCCATTACGTCAGCGGTGGCGGCAAAGGGCTTATCCTGCCCGTCTGCGGTCAGAAATGTCATGGGACCGATGTCCTGATCCGCCCACCCAAACGCGTTTTGCAAAAAGCGTGTTGTCTCCTGACGGGCGGACCCAATGTTGTCGAACCAAACAAATGGAGATGGCATCCTTCAAATCCTCTTTCATTTTGCAAGTGGATATTGCGTAGCGATTCCACTTGCACATTGCAAGATGAATCTCGAACTTCTATATGAGGCCTATGAAGCCTGCGCAGATCACCCAATGGTACGGATGCCCGACCCGCTATGCCGCGGGGATATTCGGCGACAAATGGTGTTTCCTGATCCTACGGGATGTGCTGCTGCTGGGGCGGCGCACCTATAGCGATTTTCTGAACGCGCCCGAGGGGATTTCGACAAACATTCTGGCCAACAGGCTCGCCAAACTGGAAGAGGCGCAGATGCTTGACCGGCAGACCGATCCTCGGAAGGCCAGCAGGGTTTGCTATTTTCCAACGCGGAAAGCCCGCGATGTCCTACCGGCGCTTCTCAGCATGATGGTCTGGTCGACCCGCTACGATGAAGGCACCGAGGCTCCGGCCTCGTTCGCAGAGGCGTATCGGACTGACCCGAACAAAACCCTCGCGTGGTACGAAGCCGAAATTGACCGCGTTGATGCAGAAATTCTGGGCTCTGCGCGTTAGACACAAAAAGGGCGGGGAAAATCCCCGCCCTTTCTTGCTCGATGTCCTTTGCCGGACTTAGATTTTGCCTTTCCAGGGCACCAGGGCCTTCTCAGCCATGCGCATCAGGATATCGATGCCAAAGCCGATGATGCCGATCAGCACGATCCCCATGATCACGATATCCGTGTTCTGGAACTTCGAGGCCACCATGATCATCATACCGGCGCCCTGCTCGGCTGCGACAAGTTCCGCCGCAACAACAGTGCCCCAGCAAACCCCCATAGCCACTCGAGCACCTGTGAAGATCTCAGGCAGAGAGTTCGGCACAATCACGTGACGCATGATCTGGGTTTTGGATGCCCCAAGCGAATAGGCCGCATGCACTTTGGAAATCGCCACACCCGACACCCCGGACCGTGATGCGATTGCCATGATCCACAGCGCCGCCAGGAAGAGCAGGATGATCTTACCGGTTTCGCCAATGCCCGCCCAAATGATGACCAGAGGGATCAAGGCCAGAGGAGGAACCGGGCGCATGAATTCCACAATCGGATCAAACCACCCGCGGAACCAGTTGCTTAGACCCATGGCATAACCCAGCGGAATACCAACCAGCGCGCCAAAGAAGAACCCGACAACAACACGGAACAGGGAATAACCAAGGTGCTCCCATAGGGTCGACCCACGATATCCTTCCGCTGCAATCGATCCGATACGTGACACAACCGCTTCGGGCGCGGGAAGCCAGATCGGCTCCATCTGCCATCCCTTGTTCGGCACAAAGTTTAGCGTTCCCTTTTGCGACATGCCCACCCGGCCAAATTCGGTCTCAACTGACCCACCCGGTGCGATCGCTTCGCCGTTTACGGCAACGATACGATGACCTTCCTTGCGGCCAAATTCGTCATTTTTGTCGACGCGGATCAGACCCGAGCGCCATGCGCCAATGGTGGCCGCATCGTTTTTGGCCCAGCCATCCCCGGCTTCGACAATGGGTTCTTCTGCATCGGTCCCAACTTCGAACACACGTACAGAAACTGTAGCATCATCCGCCGCCTGCCCATCAGCTTCAGCTGTATAGGTGAAGGTTGCATCGCCAATAAACGGACCCGGCGCATGCAGGAACCCCGGCAGCAGGCTCGACCCGGTAAAGGCGCCCCACAGCACAAAGATGCTGGCAATCGAAACGACACTTGCAATCCGGTTGGGACGCACAGCGCTTTCATCACCAAAGGTAACGGTTTTCAGGGAAGTGAAATCATTGGTTGCGCTCTGCACAGCCAGTTTCACCAGGAAAAAGGATCCGACAAAGATCGCAACATAGATCAGAAGGACAATTAGCGCGCTCATGCCGATTCCTCCGAACGACCCATAATTTCTTCTTCCATATCCCAGATCATGCCGAGGATTTCCTCGCGCCGTTCTGCGAATTCAGGATGTTTCTTGACCTCTCGCAGATCCTGACCCACGCCAAGATCGGCAAAGGGCAGACGATATTCCTTATGAATACGTCCTGGACGCGGGGCCATAACCACCAGACGTTCGCCAAGCAAAAGCGCCTCTTCCACCGAGTGGGTGATCAAGATGATGGTTTTTCCGGTTTCTTTCCAAAGCTTGAGCACAAGGCTCTGCATTTTCTCGCGGGTCAGCGCATCCAGCGCGCCCAGCGGTTCGTCCATCAAGATGACATCGGGGTGGTTGGCCAGACAGCGGGCCAAGGCCACACGCTGTTGCATACCGCCAGACAATTCGTAAATCGCCTTTTCCTTGAAGTCCTGCAATCCGACGATTTCGAGCAGATGGTCAACCTCTTCGCCCCAATCTGCCTCGCGCTTTCCGGCCATGCGTGGTCCAAAGCTCACGTTGTCGCGGACGCTCATCCATTCGAACAACGCGCCTTTCTGGAATACCATGCCCCGTTCCGCATCCGGCCCAGTGACCTGATGGCCATTCAGCACAAGCTGGCCCTCTGTGGGGGCAAGAAACCCGGCTGCAATATTGAGAAGTGTGGTTTTGCCGCAGCCTGATGGCCCCAACACACTAAGTAGTTCGCCTTCAGCCAACTGAAGCGACACGTCCTTAAGCGCCTGTACGGAACTGCCATTGGGCAGGTCAAAGCGCATAGACAGATTTTCAATTGAGAGTCCGCTCATCGCGTACAGTCTCCTGGGGAAAAGGAGGGTGTTTGCAAGCGAAACACGCCGCTTGCAGGATACCCAAAGGGATGGTCCCGAAGCGGATAGGCCGCTTCGGGAAATTTAGAAGATATTATTCGCCTGCTTCGCCCAAGGGGCTTGCATTGACGTTATCCGCGTAGCTGGCTTGCGCCGCATCGATGGAACCGGCTTCTACAAAGACGTCTGCGACACCTTTCATGAAGGCCTGAGCGCCACCACCGAGCCATTTCTCGCTCAGCTGGTCTTCAACCGATGGGAACGAGAAAGTCGCCATGGTGGCTGCTGTCGCGTCCTCGTCCATGCCAGCGTCTGCTGCGATCACAGGCAGCATCTTCGCGTGGTTGGCATCGTCCGCCCACATCGCGTTGGCATTTGCGGTCACTTCAAGGAAGGTCGCAACGGTATCAGAGTTTTCTGCAACCCAGGATGCCGGACCCGAAGTCACGTCAAACACCAGAATGCCGAGCGCTTCTTTTTCCGCACCGGTCAGAAGTACGTTGCCGTGCTCTTTCATGCGGCGCAGCGAGCCACCCCAGCCACAGGCCATGTCGACCGAACCCTGAGCCAGAGCCGCCGCACCATCTGGGGGCGCCATGTCAACAACGTCAAGCGATGCAAGATCTACACCAAAGTGGCTCATCTGCTTGAGGAAACCAAAGTGCGCAGCGGTCCCCAGCGGCACAGCCACTTTCTTACCGGTCAGCTCACCTGCTGATTCTTTGTCGATCTCAAGGTTTGCGTTCACAACGCAGTTGTCGTTCTCAGCATAGCTTACCGCGACATCCAGAACCTGAAGATCCTGACCGGCGCTTGCGGCAACAACGAAGGGTGGAACGCCTTGGCTCACAGCCAGCTGAACATCGCCCGACGCCATGGCTGCGGACATCGCGGTGCCTGTGTCGAAGCTAACCCAGTTGACCTTCATGCCCAGCGCTTCTTCATAAGCACCCTGTGCTTTTGCGAACTGGAACGGCATCGGCCACTCAAGGAAATAGGCAACGGTGATTTCACCCTCAGCCTGTGCCGCTTGTGTTCCGCTGAGCAGAGCCAGACCGGCCGCCGCACCCATTAGGCAAGATTTAAGTGTCATATATATTCTCCCATGTTGATCGCGGTTCTTTGCGAACCGCAGTTCCAATTGCGTCACCTGGTGTTGCAATGGCCGGCACTGTTTTCAGCGCTCAGTTATGATCCGACCGGAAAAAGCGTATCGGATCAATGCTTTTTCGAGGGAACCTCTAAGTCCAGTTTGATAAACCGAAAGCGCCAATTCTGTCGCTTTTACTCTATCATTCTGATACTTAATGGATTTTATTTTTGATCATATTTTTTTACCATTGATTCAAACAAATTTCTGGCCTTACATCCCACACAGACTTGGCCCTATTGAGCGCCTGAAATTCCGGCTCTTGTACAAAAAGTCCGGTCAAGTACCGCATCACGAAGTTATAGGGAGACATAGCCAATGGACGGCACTCTTTCGCAGAATGATCTGAGCCACGTGGTCGAAACCGACCGCAAGCATATCTGGCATCACCTTACACAACATAAGCCTTTGGAAACAAATGATCCCCGGATCATCATCGAAGGCAAAGGCATGCGGGTCTGGGACCAAAAGGGCAAAGAGCATCTTGATGCTGTGTCCGGCGGCGTCTGGACAGTCAACGTTGGCTACGGCCGCGAATCTATTGCCAAGGCGGTTCACGACCAAATCCTAAAGCTGCCCTATTTCGCAGGCTCCGCTGGTTCGATTCCCGGCTCTCTCTTCGCAGAGAAACTCCTGGAAAAGATGCCCGGGCAAACCCGTCTCTATTATTGCAACTCGGGATCGGAAGCGAACGAGAAGGCCTTTAAGATGGTGCGCCAGATCGCGCACAAAAAATACGGCGGCAAAAAGCACAAGATCCTATACCGTGATCGCGACTATCACGGCACCACCATTGCCTGTCTCTCGGCAGGTGGTCAGGACGAACGTGGCGCCCAGTACGGCCCCTACACACCGGGCTTTGTCCGTGTCCCCCACTGCCTTGAATACCGTGCCGCCGAACAAGGTGCACCGGTTGAGAACTATGGCGAATGGGCTGCGGATCAGATCGAACAGGTCATCTTGCAGGAAGGCCCCGATACAATCGGCGCACTCTGCCTTGAGCCCGTAACCGCAGGTGGTGGTGTCATCACCCCGCCCGAAGGCTACTGGCAGCGCATTCAGGAAATCTGCTCCAAGTACGAAATCCTGCTGCACATCGACGAAGTTGTCTGCGGCGTTGGCCGGACAGGCGAATGGTTTGGCTATCAGCACTACGGCATCAAACCTGACTTTGTTACCATGGCCAAAGGTGTGGCCTCGGGCTATGCGGCCATTGCCTGCCTGACCACAACCGAAGAAGTCTTTGAAATGTTCAAAGACAACACAGATGATCCGCTGAACTACTTCCGCGACATCTCGACCTTTGGTGGCTGTACCGCTGGCCCAGCAGCTGCGCTTGAGAACATGCGCATCATCGAAGACGAAGGTCTTCTGGCGAACTGTACCGCGATGGGCGACTACATGCTTGAGCGTCTGGGCGAGCTTCAGGACAAGCACAAAGTCATCGGTCAGGTCCGCGGCAAAGGTCTGTTCCTTGGTGCCGAGCTTGTCAGCGATCTTGAGGCACGCACGCCAATGGACGAAAAACTGGTTCAGGCCGTTGTCGGTGATTGTATGGGCCAAGGTGTGATCATCGGCGCGACCAACCGTTCGCTGCCTGGCTACAACAACACCCTGTGCTTCTCACCCGCTCTGATCGCCTCAAAAGACGACATTGACGAAATCGTCACCGCTGTAGATGGCGCTCTGGGACGTGTCTTCGCGTAAACGCGACCACAGAATAAAATCAGAAACAGCCGCCCCCTTCGGAGCGGCTGTTTTCTTTTCAGCTCAGCTGAAAACAGTCGGGACTGGCGTGACTGGGGCTTGCAGCGCCAAAAAACAAGGGCCGCAAAAGCGACCCTTTACACCAGATACCCAAAGACCAATTTAGCCGTTCACGCTGTCTTTCAGCGCCTTCGCAATGGTCATCTTAACCTGCTTGTCAGCTTCTTTTTTGAACTGCTCACCGGTGGCAGGGTTACGCACCATGCGCTCGGGGCGTTCACGGCAGTAGATCTTGCCAACACCGGGCAGAGTCACAGCACCACCTTCCGAGACTTCGGAGGTGATGATCTCAACCAGTGCGTCCAGTGCAACGCCAGCGGCCTTTTTGTCCGCTTCCATTTTTTCCGCCAGTGCTGCCACCAGCTGGGTCTTGGTCATCGGCTTCGCCATTTTTTATGGTCTCCTTAACTGCCCACTTGTTGGGTCTATCGGCCGAGATAAAACCGGATATAGCGGCAAAACACAATGATTAGTGGACCAATCGGTTCAAAATCTGTGCCTAAATTGGCTGATTTTCGCCTTATAAAAAGGCCGTTTCCTCAAACGAGCGCAGTTTCCGGCTATGAATGCGCTCCAAAGGCATGCCACGCAGCTTTTCCATGGCTCGAATCCCGATGCGCAAATGGCGAGAGACCTGCGTCTTATAGAAATCCGACGCCATGCCCGGAAGCTTAAGCTCACCATGCAGCGGTTTGTCCGAAACACAGAGCAACGTGCCATAGGGCACGCGGAAGCGGAAGCCATTTGCGGCGATGGTCGCGGATTCCATATCCAAGGCCACAGCCCGCGACTGAGACAGCCTCTGGACCGGGCCGGAATGCTCACGCAGTTCCCAGTTGCGGTTATCCACGGTGGCCACCGTGCCCGTCCGCATGATGCGTTTCAGGTCATAGCCATCCAGTGCGGTTTCCGCCGCAACCGCCTCTTCCAGCGCCACCTGAATTTCCGCCAAGGCGGGCACAGGCACCCAGACCGGCAGATCATCATCGAGCACCTTGTCCTCACGCAGATAGGCGTGTGCCAGAACAAAATCCCCAAGGCTCTGCGAATTCCGCAATCCGGCGCAATGCCCCACCATCAGCCAGGCATGAGGCCGCAGAACGGCGATGTGGTCAGTTGCGGTTTTCGCATTCGACGGTCCCACACCAATGTTGACCAAGGTGATCCCGCTGCCGTTGGGGCGTTTGAGATGATAGGTCGGCATCTGCGGCATCCGGCCTGGATCCTCCAACACCCCATCTGCTGTGGTGATCTCGGCGTTGCCGGTGCTGACAAAGCTTGTGTACCCACTTTCCGCCTGCGCCAGCTGTTCCCGCGCATAGGCTTCAAACTCGGACACATAGAACTGGTAGTTGGTGAACAACACGTGGTTCTGAAAGTGCCCCGGGTCCGTGGCTGTGTAATGGGCAAGACGGGCCAGAGAATAGTCAATGCGCTGCGCGGTGAAGGGCGCGAGGGGCAAAGGCTCGCCCGGCGCCGGATCCACCACACCATTGACGATATCATCATTGGTGGTTTCCAGATCGGGCACATCAAAGACATCCCGCAGAACAAATTCTCCCGCCCCATCCTGAGGCACGGTGATGTCGGGGAAATTGGCCACCGCGAAATGCACCGGCATTGGCGTGTCCGACAAACCAATCTGGATTTTAACCCCATGGTTGCCAATCAACAGCTCGATCTGCTGCATCAGGTAATGGCGAAACATTTTCGGGCGGGTCACCGTCGCGGCATAGGTGCCCGGCGACGTCACATGTCCAAAGCTCAGGCGACTGTCGATTTTTGCAAAACTTGTCGTGGTGATGCGGATCTCAGGGTAAAACGCCCGACACCGCACCCCGGGGTGCCCTTTGACCATCGCGGTCATAAAGGTATCGCGCAAAAACTCTGCTGCGGTGTCATACAGCGCACACAAACGATCAACCGCCTTTGCGGGATCAGAAAAGCTCTCGGCCTCGGGGCTGCTTGGTGTCACAATTTCTAGTTCTTCAAGCTGGTCCTGCATGAGGTCTCCATCCTTTTGGTCGAGACGTTGACAGTTTATCGACCGGTGTTCAACCTGATGAGAGCATCAGGAGAGCCCATGGACTATGAAAATGTGAGCGCTAGCGATTTTGGAGCCAGCCTGACCGGGCTGGGCGTCAATCTCTTGGTACGCGATGTCGTGGCACAGGCCGACATGCTGTCACAGGTCTTTGACATGACAGCCTTTCGGGTCAGCGCGGATTTTGCCATCATGCGCTATGGGACAGCGATGTTTCAGCTGCATTCCGACGGCACCTATCATGCCAATCCCTATCAGGGGCTATTGCCAGAAAACCCACCGCGAGGGGCGGGCTGTGAGCTACGTCTTTATGAAACTGACCCTGATCTGGCCGCCGCACGTGCCGAGGCCTTTGGCATGACCCTTCTTCAGCCCCCAACGGATAAACCGCATGGGCTGCGCGAAACCTATCTTCTCTGCCCGGATGGGTATGCCTGGGTGCCGTCGCGCCCGCTTTAGCGTTTGCGGAACGACACGATCAAAGCCGTATCCTGTGCATGAGCGCCATCAGCCCCGGCTCCGTAGATCGGTTGCTCGATAATTTCGAGATCCTGCACCTGCGTACCAAGCTCATCGAACGCCGCCTGAAACGCCATATTGTGCCAGTGTTTCGCATTGACCGAGATCACCGCCAATCCGCCATGCTCAAGAACACGCAGCACTTCGGTCAGTGCTGAAGGTCCCACATGGCCATGGGTAAAGGTGCCAGAGCTGACCGCCCCGCCGTACCGCCCGGCATCAACAGGCAACCGCGCAAGAACATCCCCCCAAAACAGGCTATCATACACCTGTTTGTCTTGGGCGACGTCCAGCATTTCTTCTGAGATATCCGTCCCATCGATGCCAACAACACCAAGGTTTGCCAGCGCCGCTCCGCAAAGCCCCGTTCCCGCGCCAAGATCAAGAACCGGACCTACTCCGCCTGCGTGAACAAAACGCTGCGCCACAAGATCCGGCAACCGATAATCCATTTCACGGGCAAAATCATCGTCATAGCTCTTGGCCCAGGCGGCATAAAGTTCCCGATTCTCATCCGGTCCATCAAGGGTATAGGCGCTATCTAGATCCTGCATACGCCCAGTTTAGCACCGCATTTCAAGATTTCAGCCCCGTTTCTTGTAACAACCCTTTGCGCTTGGCCTCGTAATAATAACCGCGCGCGTACCACATGATGGCAGCATCCGGGTCTCCTTTGGCGACGATCCAAGCCCCTCGCAGGTATTTCAGGCCAAATTCAAGATTGGTCGAAGCATCCAGCAGGGTTTCTGGTGCCCCCCGATGCCCCATGGTGCGCGCCGTCTGTGGCAAGATCTGGAGCAATCCCCAATAGGGCCCGTTCCGCGCCCAGGGACGATGTGTGCTTTCGCGAATGGCCAGCCGGTGCACCAGGGACCGTGGCAGTTCGTAGTGATCCGCCCAGGTGTTGATTTGCCGCCGCAACTCTGGTGTTTCATTGGGATAAAGCGGCGGCTCGCCCACCTCCCCAGGCGCCACCGGTTCGGGATCGCCACCACCACAGGCGGCGATCACTGAAAGCCCACCCAGACAAAATAAACGCCGTGTCCACATCACCAATCTCCTGTGCTGTGCCACCCTAACAAGCCTCATCCCCCGCGTGATGCAGATAGTTTTGCATCGGCCTGCTTTCGCCGACTTGCATCCAGGCACAACACAGGCCACCTATAGCCCTATGACAGGTACACTCTTGACCCTCGGCCACGGCTACTGCGCCACGGCCCTCGCAGATCGCCTTTTGCCAACGGGCTGGCAGATCCTTGGAACCGCCAGAACTCCCGAGGGCTGTTCTGCTTTGGCGGAACAGGGCATCACACCCGTGCCGTGGCGCCCGGATGTGCTTAAATTTGCACTGTCTCAGGCCAGCCACGTTCTGGTGTCAGCGGGCCCAAAAGATGCAGCCGACCCCAGCCTAGAGGCCATCGGCCCCGCACTGGCGGAACGCGCAAAAGATCTCGAATGGGTCGGCTATCTCTCGACAACCGGTGTCTACGGCGATCAGGACGGCGCCTGGATTGATGAAGACTGTGAGCTGCGCCCCAGCACCAAACGCGGCCAAACACGCCTGAGCGCGGAGCAGGCATGGCAGGCGATCCCGGATCTGCCGCTGCATATTTTCCGCCTTGCGGGCATCTACGGCCCCGGACGCGGCCCCTTTGCCAAAGTGCGCAATGGCACCGCCCGCCGAATCATCAAACCCGATCAGGTGTTTTCCCGTATCCACGTCGAAGACATCGCGCAGGTTCTGCACACTTCAATGTTGATGCCCGAACCCGGCGACATTTTTAACGTCTGCGATGATGAGCCAGCCCCGCCACAGGACGTGATCCAGCTCGCCGCCGAGCTTTTGAACCTACCTGTCCCCCCAGCCGTGCCCATCGACGAGGTCGAGATGACCCCAATGGCGCGCAGTTTCTATTCGGAAAACAAACGTGTTTCGAACAAACGCCTGAAAGAAGAGTTGGGGATCGAGCTGAAGTATCCGGATTACCGGGTTGGCCTCAAAGCGCTCTTGGCGCAGGAAACGGCAGACGAATGAGCGTCCCAGACGAAGTCAAAGGCATGGTGGATCTGCTAGACCGGATCCGCGCCAAACCCGGTGTCGAGGCCTTGTCCCTCGAGGACGTGATGGCGCGCATCGGCACCCAGAGCTTTCCCGCGCTGCTTTTGGTGATCGGCGTGCTGATGGTGTCGCCCCTGTCGTCGATCCCTTTTCTTCCGGCTCTGCTGTCGATTGTGATCGTCTTGACCGCCGTGCAGGCCATCATGGGCCGCAAATCCCTCTGGTTGCCGCGTTTTCTGATGCAGCGTCGGGTCAAAGCCTCGGCTTTGAACAAAGCGTTGGACTGGCTGGGGGGCAGTGCCCGCTGGCTTGACCGTCGCCGCAGCGGCGCCCTGCGTATTCTGGCCTATCGCCCCTTTGCGGACATCGGCTATGCCGTGATCACCTGCGCGGCACTGACATGGCCGCCACTTTCACTGGTTCCGATGTCGACCACCATTATTGCAGTGGGCATGACCCTGATCGCCGCAGGCCTGACGCTGCGCGAAGGCCTGTTCCTGCTCGCAGGTTATCTTTGGCTGGGCCTCTTGGTGACCGCCGTGTTCTTTTTCTGGACCGGTATTTTTTAAGGCGGACAGCGCGCGTTACGCGCGCTTGTCCAGCACCTCAACACCCAGCACATCCAAAACCTTGGCCTCGATGTCAGGCGCGTTCATCGCTGCGACGGCATACATGTCTTTTGGATTGGCCTGATCGATAAAGATATCGGGCAGAACCATCGACCGGTATTTGATCCCGGTGTCAAACACGCCCTCTTCTGCCAAAAGCTGGGCCACATGGCTGCCAAAGCCGCCAACAGCGCCCTCTTCGATACAGATCAGCGCCTCATGCTCTGCCGCCAGTTTCAGGATCAAATCCCGATCCAGCGGTTTGGCAAAACGGGCGTCGGCCACTGTGGGTGAAACGCCGCGCGCCTCAAGCGCTTCGCAGGCTTTAAGAACCTCGCCCAAACGGGTGCCAAAACTCAGGATCGCAACTCGGTTGCCCTCGCGGATCATCCGGCCTTTGCCAATCTCAAGCGGTTCACCCCGTGCAGGCATCTCAACGCCTTCACCTTCACCACGCGGATAGCGGAAGGCAATGGGACCGTCATCATAGGCCGCCGCCGTGGCCACCATATGTTTCAACTCAGCCTCATCCGCCGCCGCCATCACCACGATGCCCGGCAGGTTCGCCAGATAGGCCACGTCGAACGACCCGGCATGGGTCGCGCCATCGGCGCCCACCAATCCCGCACGGTCAATGGCAAAGCGCACGGGCAATCTTTGGATCGCCACATCATGCACAACCTGATCATAGCCGCGCTGGAGGAAGGTCGAATACATGGCACAGAAGGGTTTCATCCCACCCGCCGCAAGCCCGGCAGCAAAGGTCACACCATGCTGCTCCGCGATGCCCACGTCAAAACACCGGCTGGGATAGCGCTCGGCAAAGAGATCAAGCCCCGTCCCATCGGGCATCGCAGCCGTCACCGCACAGATCTGCGCATCCTCTGCAGCCTCTTCCAGCAAGCTATCCGCGAAGACACGGGTATAGCTTGGCGCGTTGGAGGGCGCCTTTTTCTGTTTGCCGGTGACCATATCGAACTTGGCCCGCGCATGCCCTTTGTCCGGGGCAAACTCGGCGTGTTCATAGCCTTTGCCCTTTTTGGTCAAGGCATGAATCAGGATCGGCCCGGTGGCCCGCTGCCGCACAGTGCGCAGCACCGGCAGAAGCTGGCTCAGGTCATGGCCATCAATCGGACCAAGATAGGAAAAGCCCAGTTCTTCAAACAGCGTCCCGCCCACGGTCATGCCCTTGAGCATTTCTTTGGCGCGCTTTGCCCCCTCGCGGAAGGGTTCGGGCAACAGGCTCACCGCACCTTTGGCGGCGGCTTTGAAATCCTGGAAAGGCGCCTCGGCATACAACCGGCTGAGATAGTTCGACAGAGCACCCGTAGGGGGGGCAATCGACATCTCGTTGTCATTGAGGATGACAATCATGCGCTTGCCCAGATGGCCCGCATTGTTCATCGCCTCAAAGGCCATGCCCGCGCTCATCGAGCCGTCACCGATCACAGCAATTGCATCACCATGTCCGGTGTCACAGGCCCCACCCAAATCCCGCGCAACCGCAAACCCCAGCGCGGCGGAAATCGAGGTCGAACTATGCGCCGCCCCAAAGGGATCATAAGGGCTTTCGCTGCGTTTCGTGAAACCAGACAGCCCATCTTTCTGGCGCAGGCTCAGCATCCGATCCCGACGCCCGGTCAGGATTTTATGCGGATAACACTGGTGCGACACGTCCCAGATGATCTTGTCACGCGGCGCATCAAACACCGCATGCAGCGCCACGGTCAGTTCTACAACACCAAGACCTGCCCCAAGGTGACCCCCGGTCTGAGACACGGTTGCGATGGTGTCCATGCGCAGCTCATGCGCCAGACGCTCAAGCTCGGCGTCCGAGAACTGCTTCAAATCCGATGGGGTCTGCACCCGATCCAACAGCGGGGTTTGCGGCCTGTCTGACATTGGTCCTCCCGGGGGCTCCGGCTATTTGTTGCGCGAAATAACGAAGCGCGCGGCCTCTCGCAAGCGATCAGCTTTGTTACCATACATATCTAGGGCGTCGCAGGCCTCTTGCATCAGGTCTGCGGCGCGGCGCTTTGCCCCGTCCAGCCCCAAAAGGCTGACAAAGGTGGCTTTTCCGCGATCGGCATCTTTGCCCACGGCCTTGCCCACGGTTGCCGCATCCCCTTCTACATCAAGGATATCATCCGCAATCTGAAACGCCAAACCCAGTGCATTGGCATAGGCGCCCAGGGCCGACGGATCGGCCTGAGCCAGACGCGCGCCCGCCTCGGCTGACCACTGGATCAACGCACCGGTTTTCCCGGCCTGCAAGGCTGTGATTTGTTCAAGGGTCAGCGGCGTTTCTGCGGTCTCCGCCGCCATATCCAGCGCCTGACCATAGACCATGCCCCGCGCCCCAGCGGCCCGCGCCATGCTCAGCGCCAGATCAGCCCGCACAGCGGGTTCTGGGTGGCACTCGGGGCGCAAAAGCATCTCGAACCCTAGGGTCTGCAGCGCATCCCCCGCCAGAACGGCGGTGGCCTCATCCCATTTTTTGTGAACAGTCGGCTCGCCCCGGCGCAGATCGTCATCGTCCATGCAGGGCAGGTCATCATGCACAAGAGAATAGGCATGCACGGCCTCAATGGCCGCCGCAGGCCAAATGGCAAGATCGCGCGACACATCATGCATCTCGGCCCCGGCCATCACCAGATAGGCACGCAGCCCTTTGCCCCCCGCCGTGGCATAGCCTATCGCCTCAACCACCGGCACAGCGGGATGTTCCGCCAAGACCGAGGTCAGATGGGCCTGCGTCTCGGCCGAAACGCGCAGCAGATCGTCCTTAAAGCCCATTTAGAGACCTTCGACAGGCTTCAATCCTGCGGGATTGCCTTCACCGTCCAAGGTGATGGCCGCCACTTTTTCTTCCGCTTCTTTCAGCTTGGCTTCGCAGCGTTTCTTCAGCTTGGCACCGCGCTCATACAGCTTGATGGAATCCTCAAGCGCAACATCGCCACGCTCCAGCTGGCCCACCACCTGCTCAAGCTCGGCCATAGCCTGCTCAAAGCTCATCTCTTCGACTGCGATCTCGCTCATTTCCCGGCCTCCTGCAACGCCTCTACATGCGCCTTGGTTGACGCTGCCAGCGCCTGAAGATCATACCCGCCTTCCAAAGTCGAGACCACGCGACCCTCTGCGGTTTCATCCGCAATCGCGCAAAGTTGACGGGTGATCCAGCGGAAGTCATCCTCCACCCAATTCAGGTTGGCCAGCGGATCATCCCGATGGGCGTCAAACCCCGCTGAGATGACAATCAATTGCGGTTCGAACTTACGCAGTCTGGGAAACACATACTTTTCGTAGGCGGCGCGCATCTCCGCCCCACCGCTGTCCGGTTCCAGCGGCACATTCACCACCTGACCATGGCTGCCCTGTTCATTGCGACCGCCACTGCCAGGCCACAGCGGCATCTGCTGGCTGGTCACGGTCAGAACCCGCGCCTCATCCCACAACAGATCCTGTGTGCCATTGCCGTGGTGCACATCAAAATCCACGATCGCCACCCGATCTAACCCGTGATGGTCCAGTGCATATTTTGCCGCAATGGCCGCATTGCCAAACAGGCAGAACCCCATTGGCGTTTCCGCCTCGGCATGATGCCCCGGCGGTCGAATGGCACAAAAGACGTTTTGCGCCTCTCCGCCCATGACCATATCGACCCCACGCGTCACAGCGCCCACCGCCCGGTACGCCGCATTGAGCGAGCCGACCGACATCCATGTTTCCGCATCCAGTTTGGCCCGCCCTTCGAGTGGAGCGGTCTTGCGGATGTGATCGAGATGGGCCTCTGGATGCACCCGCAGGATGTCTTCGTTCCGACCTTGAGGTGCCCTTTCGCGTATCAGGTCCAGACCGGCCAAAGCGTGCAGGACATGTTCAAGGCGCGCCACGCGCTCTGGGTGTCCTTCGGGCGTGACATGATCAAGACACTCGGCATGGGTGATCAAAGCCGTGGTCATCGCGCGGTTCCTTACTTCACTTGGTCAACAGGGAGAAACTGCGCCGATCAATCCGGCGCAAGCATATAGCCGGCCCCACGGACCGTCTGAAGATAACGCGGCTGCTTTGGGTCGGTCTCAAGCTTGCGCCGCAGGCGGGTGATCTGAACATCGACCGCGCGCTCCTGCGCCTGTCCTTTGTCACGCCCCAGCTCTTCCACCAGATTGGCCCGGCTTAGGGCCTCCCCCGGTTTGGCCGAAAAGATCTTCATCAACTGGCTTTCCGTCGCAGTCAGACGAATCATATCTTCGCCACGCCACAACTCGCCCCGTTCAATGTCATACCGGATCGGCCCCAGCGTCAGCAGCTTAGGCGCAGCCGCTTCCGCGCGGCTTTCGGGCATCCGCCGCAAGATGGCATTGATCCGAAGCAACAGCTCTTTGGGCTCAAAGGGTTTGGCAAGATAATCATCCGCACCAGCCTCTAACCCCTGAATGCGATCTTCCGTTTCGGATTTCGCGGTTAGCAACAAGATCGGTGTCTGACTGGTTTCCCGCAAACTGCGTGTCAGGCTGATGCCATCTTCACCGGGCATCATCACGTCAAGGACAATCAGATCGAAATCCAACCCACCCAAGATACGACGCGCATGCGCAGCGTCCCGTGCTCCGCTGACTAGAAATCCGTTCCGGATCAGGAATTTCTGCAAAAGTGTCCGAATGCGTTCGTCGTCATCTACAACAAGCAAATGAGCGTCAGGATCCGCCATCACTGCCCCTCTCTCAGTCTCTGATATTGCCGGCGCAGCTCCGGATCCATCATTGCTTCCAACACTCTCCGGAACCCGGCAACTGCCTCAGGACCCGCCTGCTTATACGCGGCACGCATGCGCGCCCGTTGCGCGTCAGACAATTCCCGCTCAAGCCCGGTCCCTGCTTCGGTCAGAAACAAATGCCGTTCACGTCGATCGTTACGCCCAACCCGGCTTTCTACCAAACCATCCTCGATCAAAGTGCGCAACACGCGATTGAGCGATTGTTTGGTCACACCCAAAACTGTCAGGAGGTTATTGACTGTCGTGCCCGGCGCCGTGTGAATAAAATGCAGCGCGCGATGATGCGCCCGGCCGTAACTCAGGCCCGCCAGAATGCGGTCAGGATCTGCCGTGAATCCGCGGTACGCAAAGAACATCGCCTCGGCACCTTGTCGGAGCTGATCGTCTGTCAGGAACAAAAGCGCTTCGCCGCTTGGGGGTTTTGCCTCACTCATCACGTCTCTTTCTTTCACGTCTCCCCCCAGTTTAAGTCAGCCTTATTGACATTCCAAGTCGCAACTGGTAGCGAATCTCACATTTTGCGCAATTTTATGTCCGAACCGGACGCAACCAGCGCAACATTCGACAACGAGCCAGTTGGGAGAGACACAATGGCGAGCGCAGCATACGATGATCGCGACGGCAAAATCTGGCTGGATGGTAAACTGGTCGAATGGCGGGATGCCAATGTGCATATCCTGACCCATGGCCTGCATTACGCCAGCTCGGTTTTCGAAGGCGAACGCGCCTACAATGGCAAGATTTTTCTGTCACGCGAACATTCCGAACGCCTGCATTTTTCGGCAGGTGAGCTTGATTTCCAGATCCCCTTTTCCGTGGATGAAATCGAAGCTGCCAAAAAGCAGGTTTTGGAAGTCAACGGCCTGACCAACGCCTATGTACGCGCGCTGGCCTGGCGTGGCGCTGGTGAAGATATGGGTGTCGCGTCGGCGAAAAACCCTGTCCGCCTTGCCATCGCAGCCTGGGAATGGGGCAACTACTACGGCGACGCCAAAATGCAAGGCGCCAAGCTCGACATTGCAAAGTGGAAGCGCCCTTCCCCGGAAACGATTCCTGTGCACGCCAAGGCTGCAGGCCTCTACATGATCTGCACCACTTCCAAGCACATTGCTGAGGCGAAAGGCTGTTCCGACGCGTTGTTCATGGACTATCGCGGCTATGTCGCCGAGGCCACCGGCGCAAACATCTTCTTCGTGAAAGATGGTGAGGTGCATACCCCGCTCGCGGATTGCTTCCTGAATGGCCTGACCCGCCAGACGGTTCTGAAAATGCTGAATGAAAAAGGCATCACCGTCCACGAACGCCACATCATGCCAGAGGAGCTGGAAAGCTTTGAACAATGCTGGCTCACCGGCACCGCCGCCGAGGTCACACCTGTGGGCCAGATTGGCGATTATACCTTTGAAGTTGGTGCGCTGACTCGCGACATCGCAGAAAGCTATGAAAAGCTGGTACGCAGCTAAGATCATTGGGGGCGTCACAATCGCCCCCTCCATACGCGAAACGCCCCGTCTGTTTCACAGATCGGGGCGTTTCTATTTAGACTGGTGGTCTAATCAAATAAGCGAGCGCAACATCGAGGTGTTGCCCTGAATGACCGCGTTCAGCTCGACCACACGGGCCAACCGCTGTTCGATCTCATTCTGGCAGTCATCCAACTGATCCACGATGCCCGACAGGGCCGAGCCCGAGCTGGACAGCGATGCGCTCTCAATCTTACACATCATGCGGGTTGAGCTGAGGCCGGTTACATAGCGCTTCATGTCGAGCACACTGCGACCAAAGCGCTTGGCTTCGGATTCAACGCTATTGAGCGATTCCGATGTGTGTTTTTTGAACTGCTTGCGCATCTCATCAAGCTGAGCCGCTTCGTCTGCGAGGCTGATTTCATCCGGATAGCTTGCATCAACGGACTGGAACACTTCGATCATCTCCTGCTCAATGGCCGTCGCGAAACCGAGGAACTGGCCCTCAAGAATGGCATCGCGGATGCGGGCAAATACACAGGCATCGCCATCAACAAAGGTGGTGACCCAGGTCGACATCTCTTCGAGCATCTGACTGTAGTTCACCGAAATCGCACTGATCGGACCACCGGCATTTTCCAGACGCGACGCTATGATGCGCATGTTCATTGGGACAGTGCGGATCGCCTTAAAGGCTTCGGTCATTTCACTGGTCTCGACCTGCACCTGCGCAATCGCGCGGGACATATCGAGGAACCGTTTCTGAAGCTGGTCGATCGGACGACCAAGCTGACGAGCGCGGCTTTCGACCTCTGATGCGATCGCTGTGGCCTGGAAGGCCGCATAGCTCGCAAAGCCCAGACCTTTGAGCATTTCCAGAAGACGCTCAGCGCTGGCCTTCGGGTTCAGGCCATTCTGCTCTTCCTGCAGAAGCTCTTTGTAAACTTCGATCACTTTCTGATGCAGCTCGGACGTTGGCTTCATCCGGGTTGAGACATATCCCCCGTCAACCGGCGCAACCAGAGCGTAAACCCAGTAATATCGGCCATCCTTGCGGCGGTTCTTTACATAGGCTCCTATGGGGTGTCCTTCTTTCAGCGTATCCCACATCAGTTGGAACACACCTTTGGGCATATCCGAGTGTCGAATGATCTTATGCGGCGCGCCGATCAGATCGTCCCAGTCATGGCCCGCTACGCGTTGGAACACGCTATTGCCCGCCTCGATGACGCCGCGTTCATCGGTTCGGGAATAAAACAGCTCGGACAGATGAAACAAAGCTTCAGAGGTCGAATTGCTCGCCTCTGCAATAAACTGCGGGTTCAGTTCGGTCATGGGGTCCTCGAACACAAGTATGCCTAGTCCCCAGCAACATCACGTCTATCCCTTTCTAAAACGTGAAAACCGCAGACCCATTCAGGCCTGCGGCTTCCTTTTTCATTAAAATCATATGCGATTTAGGCCGTCAGCCTGGGCTCATTCCACGCAGGCGCTCGGACCGGCGACGCAGCATTTCTACTGTTGCAAGTAGGGCAATCGAGATCACCACGAGGATTGTCGCAACCGCAAGAATGGTTGGGCTAATCTGCTCACGCAGGCCAATAAACATCTGCCACGGCAGGGTTTGTTGCTTGGCCGAGCCGACAAAGATCACCACCACCACTTCGTCAAACGAGGTGATAAAGGCGAACAGGCCGCCCGAGATCACACCTGGAAGAATCAAGGGCATCTGGACCTTGAAGAAGGTGGTGACCGGATCGGCGCCCATGTTTGCCGCCGCGCGGGTCAGCGAGTGGTCAAAGCCCACAAGCGTTGCCGTCACAGTGATGATGACAAAGGGAATCCCCAAAGCCGCATGGGCCAGAACAACCCCCCAATAGGTCCCCGCCAAGCCAATCTTCGAGTAGAAGAAGTACATGCCAGCCGCCGAAATGATCAGTGGCACAATCATGGGCGAGATCAAGATCGCCATAATCGCCCGACGGGCAGGAACATGCGGCTGGCTCAGGCCAATGGCCGCAAGTGTCCCAAGGCTCACCGAGATCACCGTTGCCACAGGGGCAATTTTGACCGAGTTGCCCAAGGCCTGCTGCCAGTCTGGGTTACCAAAGAAGTCGCGATAGTGCTTCAGTGAGTACCCGTCCGGGTCGAACCGAAGCATTTCAGGTGTGAAGGTAAAGAAATCCTGCGCGTTGAACGACAGCGGGATCACCACAGCAATCGGCGCGATCAGGAAGAAAAAGATTAGGCCGCACAGCACACGAAAGGTGTAGTACCAGATGCGCTGCCCGGTGGTTGCATAGGTTGGAAGACTCATATCCGTTACCCCAGCTTCACGTTGTCGATGCCGACGATTTTGTCATAGGCCCAGTAGAGCACCAGAACCACGACCAGAAGAATTGCACCCAGCGCAGCCGCCAAGCCCCAGTTGAGCGAGGTCGAGATGTGGAAGGCAATCTGGTTCGAAATAAAGGTCCCTTTGGTCCCGCCGACCAAGGCAGGCGTGATGTAGTAGCCAATCGCCAGAATGAACACCAGGATCGACCCCGCACCGATGCCCGGCACTGTCTGAGGAAAGTAAACCCGCCAGAAGGCTGTCCAGTTTGTTGCGCCCAGCGATTTCGCGGCCCGCAGATACGACGGGTTGATCGTCTGCATCACCGAATACATGGGCAAAATCATGAACGGCAGCAGAATATGGGTCATCGCCACAATCGTACCAAATTGGTTGTTGATGATCTGCAAGCGTGCATCATCCGGCACCAAACCAACCCAAACCAGCAGGTCATTGATCACACCTTGTTGCTGCAGCAGAATTTTCCAGGCCGAGGTTCGCACGAGAAGCGAGGTCCAGAACGGCAACAGCACCAGGATCATCAGCATATTGGCTGACCGCACTGGCAGGTTGGCCAGCAACCAAGCCACAGGATAGGCCAAAAGAATACAACTGCCCGTGATCATCAGCGACATCCAAAGCGTTCGCTTGAGCAGAGCCATATAGATGCGTTCACGTTCCGGACGCATTTCCGCGCCATCTACACCCACACGCATATCAACCGCGTTCAGGAAGTAACCCGCTGTGACAGGAGGGGAATAGGTCTGAATGGTCCGCCACACTTCGGTGTCGCCCCATTTCTTGTCGATCTCGAGGAAGGTCTCTTTCCAGGGTCCACCCGCTTCCAGATCAAATTTCTTCGCCCGACGACCCGCCTTACGAAACGCCGAGGCCACGCCCGGTTTTTCATAGTTCAGGCGAACACCAACTTTGGTGTGCTCTTTTGCGGCGGCGGCCTCTTTCATATCCGCAGCCAGAGCTGTGTAGACGGCTTCGCTGGGCAAGTCGCCCGATTTACTATCCCAATCCGCCAGCGCCACAACGGTGCGCGGCAGGATGTTTTGGACAATTTTGTTGTCTACCGAGCGATACAACATATCGCCGATCGGCAAGATAAAGCTAACCAAGATAAACAGCAGCAGCGGCGCAATCAGCAAAAGCGCGCGCATTTTCTGACGGCGCAATGCGCGGGCCAGACTGCGTTTCAATGGGGTTCCGTCAGCGGCCAGAACCGGACCGTTTTGGGTTGCGCTAGCGTCGCTCATTCTGCCCCCTCGACGACATAAATTAGGCTGTCCGCCGTACGGCGACGGATATCAGCGACCTGTTGGTATTCAGGATCATTATAGGCCGCGAGGGCCTGTTCATAAGTTGGAAACTCGATAACCACGTGGCGCTGCCCTTCGGGTGCCTCACCTTCGCAGGTCTTCGACTGACCTCCCCGCACCACAAATTTGGCACCGAACCCTTCCAAGATTGGCGTGTCTTTGATGACGTATTCTTGGTAGTTTTCGGGATCTCTTACGGTGACATGGGCAATGATGTAGCCTTTTGGCATCGCCGGTTCCCCCTGATGTCATGTGGTGACACGTCGTTAGACTGCGTGCCATCCGAAACGGATGGGGCAAGGCTGCCCCATCCACCCTAACGGGATTACTTGGCCAACCAAGCTTCGAAACGTGCGTTCATATCGTCACGGTTGTCCGCCCACCATTCGTAGTCATAGGTGTGAATGTTGGTCGCGTTTGCAGGATCGGTTGGCATGTGTGGCGCCATCTCGATACCCAGAACTTTGTGCTTACCAACCAGCGGTGCCGACGACTTACGTGCCGGGCCATACGAGATGTATGCCGCCTGATCCGCCTGACGCTTGGTGTCGGTGGCGAATTTCACGAAGTCCAGAGCACGTGCCAGACGATCGGCCGGCAGGTCTGCCGGGATCACCAGACCGTCGAGGTCATAAGACTGCATGTCCCACAGCATACCGATCGGCTGGTTCTGCTCGGCGATGGCCGAGAACAGACGGCCGTTGAAGGTCGAACCGAAGACAACTTCACCGTCAGCCAGAAGCTGCGGGGTTTCCGCGCCAGCAGTCCACCATACAACGTCGTCTTTGATGGTCGCCAGTTTGTCCAGCGCGCGATCAACACCTTCGTCGGTGCTCAGCACGTCATAGATCTCGTCTTTGGCAACGCCGTCACAGTACAGAGCCCACTCGAGGTTATCGATCGGACGCTTCTGCAGCGCGCGCTTGCCAGGATAGGCGTCGGTGTCGAAGATCGCGCAGACCGAAGTCGGTGCGGTGTCGCCAACCAGATCGGTGCGGTAGCCGAAGGTGGTCGAGTAAACGATCAGCGGGATGTAGCAATCCGAAACCAGCTGGCCGTCCCAGTCTTCGGTCGGCAGCGAGCCGTCGTCGCCTTTGGCGAGCTGTGCGTCGTGGTCGATCTCCATGATCAGGCCTTCGTCACACATGCGGATGGTGTCCGAGATTACGGCGTCAACAACGTCCCAAGTGACATTGCCGGCTTCCGACATCGCGCGCATTTTTGCAGTCGCTTCAGCCGAGCTCTCGTCATAGATGACGGTGAGGCCGGGGTTCAGCTCAAGATAGGGTTCGATATAGGCTTTGACCTGGCTCACCTGGTAGGCACCGCCCCAGGACACAAAGGTCATTTCCATGGCCATATCTTCGGCAGCCGACGCACCCGCGATTGCGGTCAGTGCGGTGCTCGCCAAAATTGTTGTGGTGAGTTTCATATAAGACTCCCTGTTGCGCCCGTTTACTTATGGTGGGACCTGGTCACGGGCTAAACCGGTGGTCCCTCAACGAGACCCCGCGACCTGAAAGACCGCGAGGCAATCTCTCAAATCAGTTGGCCTCGAGGGCCCGGCAATCTTCCGGCAGCCAACCAATCTCAATCTGAGTGCCCGGCTCCAGACGCACCTGATCCGGCGCGTTCCGCGTTTTGATAACAAAGTCATCATTGCCAGCCACACGCAGACGGGTCCGGAAAATGTCACCCATATAGATGAACTCCAGAACTTCGGCCTTAAGCGTATGCGCGCCTTCTTTCAGGCGATCTTTGTTGAATTCAACGCGCTCAGGGCGGATCGACACACGGGTGCGCTCACCCACTTTGGTCACATTGACCGGCGTTGCATCAAGCTCTTCCCCGTCGTCCAACCGTACGACACAGGTGTCGCCGGAGATTTCGGTTACAACGCCTTCAAGGGTGTTATTTTCCCCGATAAACTGCGCCACAAACGAGTTCTGCGGCTTTTCATACAGGACAGCGGGTGGATCCAACTGCTGAATGCGGCCATCGTTGAACACGGCCACGCGGTCGGACATGGTCAACGCTTCAGTCTGGTCGTGGGTCACGTAAACCGTGGTGATCCCCAGCTCATGTGCCAGACGGGTGATTTCAAACTGCATGTGTTCGCGCAGCTGTTTGTCCAGCGCGCCCAGCGGTTCATCCATCAAAACCAATTCAGGCTCAAACACCAGTGCACGGGCCAGAGCCACACGCTGCTGCTGACCACCGGAAAGCTGCGAGGGACGACGGCCTCCAAAGGCCCCCATCTGCACCATATCCAATGCGCGTTTGACTTTCTCGTCACGCTCAGACTTGCCCATTTTGCGCACTTCCAGCGGGAAGGCGAGGTTCTCGGCAATTGTCATATGCGGGAAGAGAGCATAGTTTTGGAACACCATGCCGATGCCGCGTTTGTGCGGCGGAATATTGTTGATGCTGACCCCATCCAGCAGAATGTCACCATGGGTTGCGGTCTCGAAACCAGCCAGCATCATAAGACACGTGGTCTTACCTGAACCGGACGGCCCAAGCATGGTCAGAAATTCGCCCTTCGGCATGGTGAGGTTCAGGTCTTTGACAACGAGATTTTCGCCATCGTAGCTTTTCTGCACGCGTTCGAATGCGACGAACGCGTCACTATTCCCTTGTTTGGCCAAGGTCAGCTCCCTGTTTTCTCTGCGGATTTGGCTCCGCTTTCTTCTCTTCAGAAATAAAACCGTTTCATGGAAGCGTTGCAAGCATTTGCAACCATCTTTGGCTCAAAATCCAGTCTTTTGATCAAAAAGCCCAGAACTTCCCCTAACTTAGCACCACTTGCCCACAGCCTTATCTCAAAAAAGGCGATTCTCCCAATCACACCTCGCGATATGAAAGAAATCCTTTCGTGATGCCCTACCTTAGGTCAGGCTTTATCCGTCGGTTGAAGCTCAGAACGACGTAGTTGGGGCCAACGACGACTCGAAACCAAGTTTGCTGGGACCGACACAATGATGCCCGGCGGCGACATCGTGACGAGACGTTTCAGGTGATCCGCCCGAAATCCGATACATCCGGCCGTTGGATAGCCTGGCCTCCGCCAGCGATGCAGGAAAATAGCCGACCCCCGCCCCGGCTGGGCATGAGGCCAGTTCCAATCTGTGAGTAGAACCAGATCATACAATGGGTCTGCACGGCGCATATGTTCGTGACTGCCTGCATAAGGCGCCTGCACCAATGTATTGTAATCTGCAGTGTCACTGTCATCCGACCAGAGGTGCCCCGGTCGAATGGGAACCGCCCAGGGCGTGGGCTGGGCCATGCGATCAGGTCGGTACATTAGCCCGACAATTCGGTGCTCACCGACCGGGGTTGCCCCATCCCCTTCTCGTTTATCCGCAACAACCGCGCCACGCCCGATGGTACAGGGCCAAATCCGCCCGGCAAACCGTACCCCCATCGGGGTCAAAACCATTTTCATGCAACATCCTCCGTTTCAGAGGCTTTGCATCACCTCGGCGGCAATTTCAAATGATCGCAGCCGCGCGGCGTGATCGTGGATCTGCCCGGTCAGGATAACCTCATCCGGCTGATAGGTCGCGATCAACTCTTGCATCTGCGCTGCCACTTGATCCGGTCCGCCTACCGCACTGATGCGCAGCATCTCGTCAAGTGTTGCCTGCGCTGAGGCGGGTACAACAGTGGACAGATCTTTGACCGGTCTTGGCAACTTGCCCGGTTGCCCTGTGCGCAACCGATAAAAGGCCTGCTGCATGGTCGTGCGCAGATAACGGGCCTCATCCTCCTGATCTGCCGCAAAGACATTCACCGCCATCATCGCGTGCGGTTTCTCAAGCTGCTCTGAGGGTTGGAAATAGCGGCGATACACTTCCAGCGCCTGCTTCAGCATGGTGGGCGCGAAATGAGAGGCAAAGGCATAGGGCATGCCATGAACCGCTGCGACCTGTGCGCCATAGAGGGACGAACCGAGAATCCAGATCGGGACATGTGTGCCCTCCCCCGGAAGCGCACGCACCGAGCGCGCGGGGTTTGGGGCGCCCATCATATCTCGCAGATCCGCAACCTCATCGGCAAAATGTTCAGCCCGCGCATGCTGCACGCCCAGGGCCTGCATCACCGCCGCGTCTCCCCCCCGGAGCACGCCCCAGTCCAAGATCAATCCGCCCCGGATACAACGTTGCCAATGTTCCAAAGGCCTCGGCCACCGCCAGAGGCGCATGGTTGGGCAGCATGATCCCACCGGCCCCAACCCGAATTGATTTGGTCAGGCCCGCAACATGTCCGATCAAAACCGCCGTCGCCGCCGAGGCGATCCCCGGCATGTTATGATGCTCGGCCATCCAATAGCGGTGATACCCCCAACGCTCGGCATTCTGGGCAAGCTCACCCGTGTTGCGAAATGCATCAGCCGCCTCAAACCCTTCGGGCACGGGCGACAGATCTAACAGGGAATAGCGCATAGAGGTCTCCTTCGCCCGCAGACCTAAGATCTGAACCGAACGGTTCAACCAAGGAGCGGCGGCTTTACAGCAGATGACCCGATTTTTTAGCTTTCACCGCCAGATAGTGCGCATTCTCTTCCGTGAGACCAACCTTAAGCGGCACACGCTCGGTGACTTCAATCTCGTTGCGTTCCATCATCGCAATCTTGTTGGGATTGTTGGTCAACAACCGCACCGAGGAAAATCCGAGTTTCTGCAGGATCTGTGCCCCCAAACGGAAATCGCGCTCATCATCCTCAAAGCCCAACCGGTGATTGGCTTCAACGGTATCAAACCCCTGATCCTGAAGCGCATAGGCTCGCATTTTATTGGCCAGACCAATGCCACGGCCCTCTTGGTTGAGATACAGCAATATCCCTGCACCCTCTTGCCCCATCTGGGCAAGGGCCGCGTTCAATTGCGGACCACAGTCACATTTCAGCGATCCCATCACATCACCGGTGAAGCACGCAGAGTGCAATCGAGCCAGCACCGGCGCATCCCGGTCGGGCCGCCCCACTTCGATGGCGTAATGCTCTTCCCCACCATCTTCTGGTCGGAAAATATGCAACCGTCCCGCTTTGGTGGCCTGCATCGGCACCCGCGCAGCGACAACACTATCGAGCGCCGCCAGTTCCATCACATGAGGCGCCGCCACATCCGCAGGGATCAGCGTCAGATTTTCCCGCGCCGCAAGCGTCAGCGCCTCGGACACCTCTTGCATCAGCACCGCAGGCAGCAATCGCGCCGATTTCACCAAAGTGATCGCAAACCGGTGCAGCTCACAGTCCCCACCCCGGCGCGTATCCAGAGGCCCTTTCATCGGCATCCGCAGATCATCCGCCGGATCGGCCAGCGCCTGAACCCAACCCAGATCCGCTTCGCCGGGCACCACAACCCGCGCCACATCCCCATCATAGGCCCGCGCCTTGAGTGTCTCGGCCCGCCGCCCGGTGAGCACAAGGTCAAGATCGCCCTGCTCTTTCATCAGGTCAAATCGCGCCATGCCCGCCGTTTCGGCCGACATCACAAGCATCGCCTGCCCGCCGCCCGTCAACACAACAGGCACACCCATTCGCAAATCCGCCCGCGCGCGCGCCAGCAAATCATTCAGCTGAGGTCCAAGGCCCAAGACACGTCTCCTGTTTCAAACTGCCCGGAATTCTGTAACAAATCGTCTCATAAGACACGACAGCGTGAGACCGTTGCAGCAATCCTTGCCGAAGCGCGAAGATGGCCACATCTGCGGAAAAACGCAACACGGGAGACCCGACCATGCCACAGCTGAGAAACATCCTTCTCGTCGACGATGATGATGACCTGCGCGAAGCCCTCGCCGAGCAATTGGTGATGACCGAAGAATTCGAAGTCTTCGAGGCCGACACAGGCGCCAATGCCATGGTTCGGGCCAAAGAGCAAATTTACGATCTGATCATTCTGGATGTGGGTCTGCCGGACACCGACGGTCGCGAACTCTGCCGTCTGATGCGCAAGCAGGGCATCAAATCGCCTATCTTGATGCTGACCGGGCATGACACGGACGCCGATACAATTCTTGGTCTGGATGCTGGTGCCAATGACTATGTCTCCAAACCTTTCAAGTTCCCTGTGCTTCTCGCCCGCATCCGCGCCCAATTGCGTCAGCACGAGCAATCCGAAGACGCCGTCTTCACCGTAGGCCCCTATACCTTCAAGCCGTCAATGAAACTTTTGGTGACAGAGGAAGATCGGAAAATCCGCCTGACTGAGAAAGAAACCAATATTCTCAAGTTCCTATATCGTTCAAGCGATGGCGTTGTGCCGCGTGATACACTTTTGCATGAGGTCTGGGGATATAATGCGGGCGTGACAACGCACACTCTGGAAACGCATATCTATCGCCTGCGCCAAAAGATTGAACCCGATCCCTCAAATGCCCGCCTGTTGGTGACTGAGTCCGGCGGATACCGGCTTGTATCCTAATGCATAGGGCTCTCCATTCGGATGCTCCTTTGGAGAGCTTACAAACCTAAAGAAAAATTAACTCATTCAGGTTACTTTATTAACAACAGTTCCCGTTGCATGTGCGGGTTATCACATGCACCTCCCTGTTGGACTGGTCGGGCCTTGCGCCCGACCTTTTTTTTCGCGCTCCCATACTTTGGGTTAGGGTTTCTAGCCTTCTCCGTCACATCATACCGACTATGCCAATTGTTAATCCGTGGTATCATTCGGTTAGATCCTTGCGTTTTTAGGGACTTACCGCATGCACAGCTCTGACTTTTCGGTGTCGACACTCCCCTCAGGCCTGCGCGAACTCTATTTTTCGTGGTCGGCTCTCAAAAACATGCAGCTGACACGATGCCTGAGCGATTTGGATTTAATCCGCCTTCGCGAAAATCTGGACCGCATCACCATCATCGAAATCAAACGCACTTCAGACGGCCATGTGGTTGATTTCGAATTCCTTTATGTTTCTTCAGGCTCAAAGACAAAATTCAATCGGGCCCCGGTTGGGCAATCTCTATCGTCATTGGCTGGCAAAGGACCAGGGTCGCAAATATGGGCCGCTTTTAACGAAGTCGCCATGCGGGGATTTCCACTCTATGTGTCGCTGCCATATGTCGGGCCATCCGCAGGATATTTACAGTCGAAAGAGATTTTTCTGCCGCTGTTTGGCACAAAATCAGATGTCAATTTTGTCTTGGCTGGTGTGATTTTAGTGCCAAAACAAAGTCCACCCGAATAACCCGGAAAGAGAATTTCAATTTCGGATTACATCGTTTCGATGTAATGACGCACTGCATCCTGCACGTGGCGAAACCGGTCGCCGCCCAGATGTTTCCCGCCATACCAGCGGGTCACCACAATGATCTCGTCACGTAGTTCTTCACGCTCCAGCATACGCAAGATCACCATCCCGGCCCCACTTTCCCCATCATCATTTTTGATCGGGCCGTCCGCGGTCAGCAAACCCCAGGTATTATGCGTGGCTTTGGCAAATTTCTTGTTCCGCTTCAGCTCTTTGAGAAAGGCTTTGGCTTCTGCATCATTCCGGCAGGGCCCACCTGACACAGCATATTTCGAGCCACGATCCGAGATGATGTTTTCAATAATGCGCATGGATTAAGCCCTAGCGCAGTAGATCAGAAAAAGGAATGGGAGAAAGGAAACGGGCTCCGGCATCCCCAGCCAGAGCCCTATGCGGCGCATTCCGTGAGTAACGTCAGCCGGCATAAGTATGCCCCTCAGTCAGAAACAGCTTAGCTTGGAATGGTTAACGCACTGCTATCGTACTCTGGGGTATGGCACGCCTGACCGAGGGACTGCGTCAAACCTCGCCGTTCCCCCACTCAAAGCAATAGACCTGAAGTTTAAATGCTGATCTGTCCAACTCTGGTTTATCCCAGCTTCTGGTCCTGCCCTCTCATTCGGCGCCTAGTCCATGCACAAGGGGCTCGCCCATCAGATCTTCGACAAAGAGGCTGATCAGCTGCAGCCGCCCAGACACACCAGCCTTACGATAGACCGAAGCTGACTGCGCCTTGATCGTGCCTTCCTTAGAGCCACGAATAGCGGCCATTTCCGCCACCGATAACCCTTTGATGGCCAGCCGCGCCACATCCGCCTCAGAGGGTGTCAGACGCCACTCTGCAAATTGTTTGACCATCACAGCCTCAAACGCACCCGAGGCGGCCTGGAGCTGCTGTTCCATTCGCTGGTGACGCTGGGTGAGCTGGCGCAGACCGTAGACCGTCAATCCAAGACTGCCCACCAGCATGACGGTCATCGCATATTCGAAAATCTGGGTTCCGCGCGCAAATGGGGCCTCGGACAGGCCTAGAGCATCCAGCACGGAATCAAACACGAAAAACAGAGTACAGAACACCTGCAACGCCAGCAGAGCCCAAAGCACGAGGGGAGAGCGCAACCGGGTCATGCGCTCTCACCGTTTTCAATTGGCCCCCCCACAATCGCAGGGGGCCCAATATGTAAAGCGTCACCCGTTGTCGGTTGCGTCGCTGTCACCCTCATCATCAGCGTCGTCATCGCTGTCATCGTCGTCGCTGTCATCGTCATCGGCTTCCATGGCTGCCACCACTCCGGTCGCAGCATCCAGTTCCGCCTCATATTCAGCGCCGTCCAACGTGTATTCAACCTCAATCACACCGTCTTCCAGCTCAATTTCGGTCACTTCAGCTCCCCGCGCCTCCATCCAGGCGCGGATCGCCGCCTCGTCCGTGCCCACCTGGTCACCAACCGACAGTTCGGCAAGGGCCAGCAACGGAACAGATACGATGGCGGCGGTCAGGGTGGTCAGCTTGAGAATATCTTTGGTCATGTCGTGTCTCCTGTGAACATCGCGGTGTTGCGATGAGGAACAGGTGGGAAGGCCGTGCCCCAACCACGATGCGCAAAAGGATCAAAACAATCGACATTGGACCTAGGTTTATGCCCCCTTCCAAAAAGAAAGGGCGCCCGAAAAGGCGCCCTGACTGAATTCTGATGAGAAAAATTAGCCTTAGTCGGCTTTTTCTTCTTTCGCGAGCTCGGTGCCAGTTTCCTGATCTACCATCTTCATCGCGAGGCGAACTTTGCCACGGTCGTCAAAGCCCAGAAGCTTAACGAATACGTCCTGACCTTCTTTCAGAACATCCGACGGGTGGTTCAGGCGGCGGTTCTCGATCTGAGACACGTGCACCAGACCGTCACGCTTGCCAAAGAAGTTCACGAAGGCGCCGAAGTCGACGATCTTCACAACTTTACCTTTGTAGATCTGACCTTCTTCCGGCTCAGCCACGATCGAATGGATCATGTCATAGGCCTTCTGAATGGCTTCACCGTTTGCCGATGCGATTTTGATCACACCATCGTCGTTGATGTCGACTTTGGCACCCGAGGTTTCCACGATCTCACGGATCACTTTACCGCCCGAGCCGATCACTTCACGGATCTTGTCGGTTGGGATCTGCATGGTCTCGATGCGCGGTGCGTGGACGCTGAACTCACCGGCTTCGGTGATGGCGCTCGACATCTCGCTGAGGATGTGCAGACGACCCGCTTTGGCCTGAGCCAAGGCCTGAGACATGATGTCCGGCGTGATACCCGCCACTTTGATGTCCATCTGCAGCGAGGTAATGCCGTTTTCGGTACCTGCCACTTTGAAGTCCATGTCGCCGAGGTGATCTTCGTCGCCCAGAATGTCCGACAGGATTGCGAAGTCGCCGTCGTCTTCCAGAACCAGACCCATCGCAACGCCCGCAACCGGTGCTTTCAAAGGCACACCTGCGTCCATCATGGACAGCGAGCCACCGCAAACCGACGCCATCGAGGACGAACCATTCGATTCAGTGATCTCCGACACAACGCGGATGGTGTAGGGGAAATCGGTTGGTGCCGGCAGAACAGCCTGCAGCGCACGCCATGCCAGTTTACCGTGACCAATTTCACGACGACCGGGCGAACCAACGCGGCCTACTTCACCAACCGAATAGGGAGGGAAGTTATAGTGCAGCAGGAAGTTCGAACGGTAGTTGCCGTGCAGCGCGTCGATGATCTGCTCATCGTCGCCGGTGCCCAGAGTGGTCACAACCAGACCCTGCGTTTCGCCACGGGTGAACAGAGCCGAACCATGGGTCCGCGGCAGCAGGCCGGTTTCCGAAACGATCGGACGGATCTGGTCCAGAGCGCGGCCGTCGATGCGGCGCTTGTTCTTCACAACATCCGAACGCAGAACGGTCGATTCCAGCTTTTTCAGCGCCGAACCCAGGTTCGCGTCTTCCAGCTGCTCTTCGCTCAGTGCACCCTTGATCTCTTCCTTCGCGGCGGCAACAGCGGCAACGCGCTCTTGCTTGTCCGAAATGGCATAGGCGGCTTTCATCTTGTCTGCGCCGGCGGCGCTGACAGCAGAGAACAGCTCGTCGTAGTTGGGCGGTGTGAAGTCAAACGGCTCTTTTGCGGTTTCTTCGGCCAGATCAATGATCAGGTCGATCACCGGTTGGATCTGCTCGTGCGCAAACAGTACCGCGCCCAGCATTTCCTCTTCGGTCAGCTCATAGGCTTCCGATTCAACCATCATCACGGCGTCTTTGGTGCCGGCCACAACGAGGTCCAGACGCTGGTCTGGGTTGTTGCGCAGCTGATCCATGTCGTCGACGGTCGGGTTCAATACATATTCGCCCTCTTCGAAGCCAACACGTGCACAGGCGATCGGACCGCGGAACGGCGCGCCCGAAATGGTCAGAGCGGCAGAGGCTGCGATCATGGCAACGATGTCCGGGTCATTGACCAAGTCATGGCTCAACACGGTACACATCACCAGAACTTCATTTTTGAAGCCCGGAACAAACAACGGACGGATCGGACGGTCGATCAGACGTGCAGTCAGTGTTTCTTTTTCGGTCGGGCGTGCTTCACGCTTGAAGAAACCGCCGGGGATTTTACCCGCAGCATAGTATTTCTCCTGGTAGTGCACGGTCAGCGGGAAGAAGTCTTGGCCTTCTTTCTGCTGTTTGGCGAATGTCACGTTGGCCATGACGCTGGTTTCACCCAGGGTGGCAATCACGGTGCCATCTGCCTGACGGGCAACCTTGCCGGTCTCCAGCGTGAGCGTTTCTTCGCCCCACTGCATGGTCTTCTTGGTTTCTTTGAACATCATCGTATCCTAATAGAGAGCGCTGCCGACCCCTGCCGGGGCTCTCGTTTGCATGGCGGCCCCATTGCCGCCGACCCCTGTCATCTTCTGTCACAGCGCGGGGGCCATCGCGCCACGTTCCAGATGTAAGTGCCCCATAACCGAAATTGGCGCATAAGGAAACCTTGATTTCATTGCTCCGCCTTGACGAAACCTTAACCAGGCCGGTGCAATTTTCGTGCCATGTTTGTTCCCAGTGCTGCCCAAGCCAACCATTGGTTGGATCAGGTGTTTTCCGCCAAAGCCGTCGACAAAGGTGGTGTTGTCCGCAGATCCACTCGTTGGGTTGAGGCACAAATCGGACGTGACCGGTTTTTTGACGATGTCCGAAAACGGGGATTTCATCTTGTGGAATGTGGCGGACAATACGTGGTCATATGCTCGCAACACCCCATACATATCCACCTGTGATTTCCCGAATTTTCTTGAAAATTCGCACATATCTGGACATTCGAATTTTCAAGAAAATTCGGGCACCGCGCCCCCAGTCATATTTGGGTACCTTATGAACCTTTTGCAGATCGCCTCTTTGTTGATCGTACTTGCTGGCGCGTTTGGCGCAATCAACCATCTTTTCCTCAAACTGCCATCCGCCATCGGCATTTTGGTTGTGGCGCTAGCGGCGTCACTTGCCACCATGGCTTTTGATCTCGCCGTGCCGGGGTGGGACATTTCCAACCAGATCCGAACTGTGGTGCTCGGGATCGACTTTTCCGATGCTCTGCTCGAAGGCATGCTAGGCCTGCTCCTCTTCGCGGGCGCGCTTCATGTCAAACTGACCGACCTTCGTGCGGTCTGGCCCACCGTACTCCTGATGGCAACCATGGGCGTTGGGCTGTCTACCGCTCTCATCGGCTTTGGGTTTTCCTGGCTCACCGGGGCTCCGATCCTGATCGCGCTGGTGTTTGGCGCCCTGATCTCCCCCACCGATCCCGTGGCCGTGCTGGGCGTTTTGCGAGAAGCAAACCTGCGCAAATCGCTGGAAACCCAGATCGCTGGCGAAAGCCTGTTCAATGACGGGGTTGGCTACGTCGTTTTCCTTGTCCTTGTTGGGCTCGCCTTTCCCCATGACAGCCACGCCGAAAGCGGTGCTGCTGCGGCAATCACACTCTTCCTGCAAGAAGCGGTTGGGGGTGCCCTGCTTGGGATTGTCTTAGGATGGCTGGTGTTCCGGGTCATGCGGTTGATCGATGACTATTCACTTGAAGTTCTTCTGACACTTGGGCTTGCCTTTGGCGGCTACACGCTCGCGCTGTGGTTACATGTGTCAGCCCCAATTGCAGCAATCTGCGCCGGATTGCTGATCGGCGACATCGGCGCCAAACACGGCATGTCGGCGCAAACCCGCGAATACGTCGACAAATTCTGGATCCTGATCGACGAAATTCTCAATGCGGTGCTGTTTCTGCTTATCGGCTTTGAGGTGTTCGCCGTTCAGCTCGACCAGAGCCTTCTGCCCACTGCCGTGCTTTCCATCGCACTCGCCCTTTTGGGACGCCTCGCGGCGGTGGCCTGTCCTATACTGATGCTCCGCCCCTTCCGCGCCTTTGGCCCGGGGGTGATACCAATCATGACATGGGGGGGCATCAAAGGCGGCATCTCGGTTGCTCTGGCCCTGTCTCTTCCAGAGAATGAGTGGAAACCGCTTATTTTGACTGTGACCTATGTCATCGTGATTTTCTCGATCATCGTGCAGGGGCTGACTGTTGCCAAGGTGGCCCGCAAACTGGGCCGCGAACCTGATTTGGTCTGACGGTCGGGAATCCCGCAATTGAACAGGCGTTCGGGGGCTGGCACCCTGCCCCCGGCGCACCCAGATCGCGCCGGCACCTTTATACAGGATGACCCGATGCGTATTGTCTCACTCTTCGCCGCGCTGATTTTAGCCGCGCCTCTCGCTGCACAAGAGAGATCCCCACTGCTCAGAGCCTTTGAACTTCAGGCCACCGCCACCTCCCTGCCTCAGGCTTATGTGGTGCCAACGGAAAACCCCGGACCTCAGAAAGACATTCGCGCCGCGCGCATTCAAGACCTGCCACGCAGCCCGGTTGGCACAGAGCATGAGGGCTACAACCGATTCCGCCAGACTCTGCATCGCCTAGATCCCCCTCCGTTTCTCGATCAATCCCGTCGAGATGTATCGGCCTATACCACGGCTGACGATACGCACATCCTGACCCGCACCTGGCAGGATGGAGGCGAACTTTACCTGCTCGTCGGACGCTTTGCCCCCAATTATCAAACGGGACAGGCCATCAAACTGACCTTTCCAATCGGCCCCGGCGGGATCTCAGCTGGGGACACCGATGACCACCGCCCCTCGGACACCGCCCTCGCCGAGCTCTCAGATGGCAGCCTCCTGTTGTCTCTGGATACCTTAAGCCGCTGTTCCGGGACCCGCCGTTATGGTGTCATGGTCCGCCTTGCCCCAGATCTGCAAAGTGTCATGTGGGTGTCGCCGCAACGCGTCGCCGGAGGACGAGGATTTGCCTTCAATGAGGCAAGCGTGTTTGCCATCGACGGTGGATCCTGTGAAAAGGATTACCTCTACGAGCTGGATATCGACAGCGGTCAGGTCACGTCCCGCACGGTGGTGCCTTCGGCGCAGGATGCCGGTGATTTCACCACGATGCATGGCAAAGACCTCTATCTGCAGCTCTACAATCGCTTTATCCACTTTCAGCTGCCCTAAATGAAAACGCCCGCTCCTAATGGAACGGGCGTCTGTCTCTGTCAGCATCGGGTGAAACCACCCGGCATCAGCCTTAGCGGCGGATGCCCAGACGCTTGATCAGGTCCTGGTAACGCGCTTCATCTTTGCCCTTGGTGAAGTCCAGCAGCTTACGGCGCTGAGCAACCAATTTCAGAAGACCACGACGCGAGTGGTTGTCTTTCTTGTGGGTTTTGAAGTGCTCGGTCAGAGTCGAAATGCGCGAGGTCAGGATAGCCACCTGGACTTCCGGCGAACCGGTGTCACCTTCTTTGGTGGCGAATTCTTTCATCAGGCGTGTTTTTTCTTCTGGAGTGATCGACATCGGGGTCTCCTTTCGGATCAAAGGGTTATGGCACAAGCCGGGATGTCGTCCAGCAGGGCCCGTGGAGTATCCGCATCAGCGGATGCGCGCGTATACGCGATTCTGGTGAAATTGCCAAGCGTGGAGTTAGGCAAGCTCCATTTCGGAGGCCACACTTTCCCCAACAAGTACAACCTGATCCGGTGCAGGTGCCTCAGAGGTGGGCAGGGTCGCCAGAACCGTGCCATCCACCACAATTTCGCTCACCTCAGGGTTGGCGTCAGACACCCGGACATCGAGATCCGGGTCAGCATCGGCCTGACTGTCATCATAGACAACCATCATCTTTTCTTCGTCTTCGTCGAAATCCATCATCGGTGGCACAGCCCAATCCGCCAGTGGCAGGGCATCGGGATTGTCATCCAACAGATCGTCCTGCGATGCCTCCGACAAAGCGGCCTCCGCCATCTCAATGCCGCTGTTCACGGCAGAGGTTTGCACGGTTGTGCTCTCTGCCTGAGGAATGCCCATGGATTCAAACAGACTGGGTTCGGCGCTGGCCTCCAGATCGAGATCCAGGTCCTGATCCTGCAGATCCTGATCCTCGTCCACTGTATCAGACGCACCTGACGGCATGGTTGCCACCATTGCAACCGAGCCAAGGGCCATCATCCCCATCAGTCCAGCAAGAAAATACATGTCGAGCCCCGCGACCGTTCACCTTTGATCTTCTCAGATTCCTGAGCGTCACACAATCTATAGTCGCAGGAAGTTAACGGGTGCCTTCTGAAGGCGAAATGCCGATTTCGTCGATCACCCGTGTGGCAAGATCGCCAATGATCGGAACAAATTCGATCTGGCTCAGAAGCAAGACGATGATCGACACCAACGCGGTCGCCCCAATCGCCGAGCCCAACCCAAAGGCCAGCCCCCGCAGAAACTGATAGCCCATCAAGCGCAGGATTGAATTGTGCACACGAACAAATCGGTGATTGTTCAAGCGGCCAACCTCATCCGTCAGGCGCTGCATATCCCGTTGCAACTCCGCCTGTGTCGCGTCGATTTCGACCCGGTCCTCATCCTGCATAGCGCACCTCTTTGGGCCACGCAGCGGGGGCCGTGGCATAAGACACATAAAGCGGATGGCGCGGGTGTCCGGCTTTGGTCAACCCAAGATGGCGCACGTCCCCTTCAAGGATAGGCGCCACCCGCCCCGCCTGTCCTAGAAGCGCGCCATGTGTTCCCCATCCTGCGATGGTCATATCGGCGCGCCCTGACCACTGCTGCAACAGCGCAGCATTTTCAGGCCCTTCGGGATCCTCCGCACGCTTTAGATCTTCGGGTTTGGTGGCGCGAAAGGCAAAGAGATTGGCGATCCGCATGGCCCCAAACCCCATCTGCACCGCCCGCCGCTGACAGCGTTCGATGGTGGGATCGTTGCGTTCTTCCGTCGCGGTTGACGGATTGAGCATGACATACAGCACCTCTCCGCCGCCCCCCCAATGCCGCCACAATCCATAGCGATAGGTCTCACAGGGGGAATACCACGCTGTGCTGATTTGACCGTTTTGTTCTGCCACCCGTTCCAACATGGCGCCAAGCTGCCTTGCGGACCGTCAAAGCACAACCCCAGCTTGACATCCCGGTGGCTCTGCGCCCCTCTGTGCCAGAATTGCCAGCAGGATACTCCGATGAATTTTGACATGATCACCGCCGCCGCCGACCGCCTCAAAGGCCACGCCCGTCGCACGCCTCTTCTGGGGTCGCCTGCGCTGGATGCCATCGCCGGGCGGCGCGTGCTGGTCAAAGCGGAATGTCTCCAGCACACCGGCAGCTTCAAGTTTCGCGGCGCCTGGTCGGCAGTGTCCGCCCTGCCCGAAGACACGCGCAAGTCCGGTGTCATCGCCTATTCCTCAGGCAACCACGCACAGGGCATTGCCGCCGCAGCCAAGGCCTTTGGCATCCCCGCTGTGATTGTCATGCCCTCAGATGCGCCGCAGTTGAAAATCGACAACACCCGCGCTCTGGGCGGTGAAGTGGTACTGTACACCCGTGGCTCCGAAGCGCGCGAAGAGATCGGCAATCGCCTCGCGCAGGAACGCGGTCTGACCCTGATCAAACCCTATGACGAGCCTCAGGTCATCGCCGGTCAGGGCACCTGTGGGCTTGAGATTGCGGAACAGGCTGCCGAATTCGGGGTGACCAAAGCCGATGTTCTGGTCTGCTGCGGAGGGGGTGGATTGACCTCCGGGATTGCCATGGCGCTCGAAGCCAACGCCCCAGAGATGACCGTCCGCCCGACGGAACCAGAAGGGTTCGACGACACCAAACGCTCGCTTGCCTCCGGCACCCGTGAACGCAATGCGGCCGAAGCGGGTGGTCTCTGTGATGCCATCCTGACCCCCTCGCCGGGCGAGATCACCTTCCCAATTCTGAAACGCCTCTGTGGCCCCGGAATTGCCGTGTCAGAAGACGAGGCGCTGCGCGCCATGGGTCTGGCCTTTCGCCACCTGAAAGTCGTCGCCGAACCCGGCGGTGCAGTGGCCCTTGCGGCCGCGCTGTTTCATCCGGGCGAATTCAACACCGACACCGTGATCTGCACCATCTCAGGCGGCAACGTCGACACCACCATTTTCGAACGCGCGTTGGCGACGCTGGACTAACAAATCAAACGCATAAAAAAGGGGGCCAAGGCCCCCTTTGCACTAAGATGTCGCGGATCTTCAGCTCAGATCGCGGGCTTCATCCACCAGCATCACAGGAATGCCATCGCGGATTGGAAAGGCGAGGTTCGCGCCTCGGCTGACCAGTTCCTGCTTCTCGGCATCATAATCCAGCCGCCCCTGCGTGACCGGACAGATCAGTGCCTCTAACATACGTCGATCAAATTCTGTCATTGCATGACATCCCCTTCACCGCCCCGCAGGGCATATTCAATCAAAGTCACCAGGGTCTCGCGCCGCGTTTGCAGCGACGGGGCCTCCAGCAGCGCCTGTTTGTCCTCACAGCCCAGATCCAGCAGCATCGACAGCGAATTGATCAACAGCTCGTCTTCCGCATCGCGCAGCGTGGGCCAGTCGACCGAAAGCTCCTGCGAGGCAAAAAACCGTTCCAACAGACCCATAAAAGACCGCCGATCAAAGCCGCTATCACTTTCCGTGCGGCTGTCCCGGTCACGTTCAAACCCATCCCAGACCACATTGCACCGGCGATAGGGCGCAAACCCGTCGACCTCATCCACCATGCGAAATCGCGAGATGCCGCTGAGCGTGATCATGTAGCGCCCGTCTTCTGTTTCAGAGAACTGGGTAATCCGCCCCGCACAACCGATCTGATGCAACCGTTCGCCGCCGGGCGTGTCATAGGGTTGGATCATGCCAATCAGGCGCGTCTGAGTTTTCAGCGCATCTTCAAGCATCGCAAGATAGCGTGGCTCAAAGATGTGCAAAGGCAACCGCGCGCGCGGCAAAAGCAGCGCGCCCGGAAGAGGGAAGACCGGAATAAGATCCGGCAAGTCAGTCAGCCGTGTCATAACAGGCAATCTAGCCCAGAGATGACGTTAGGCAAAGATCATCGAGCTAAGCTTGCGACGCCCGTTCAAAACAACAGGATCATTGGCCTTCAGCGCGTCGAAAATAGTGAACAACTGCGCCTTGGCCGCGCCGTCGTTCCATTCGCGATCGCGACGGAACAGCTCAAGCAACTGATCCACCGCGCCATCGGCATCGCCATTGGCGTGCAAGGCCTGCGCCAGATCGAACCGCGCCTGATGGTTGTCCGGATCAGCTTCTACCGCTGCGGTCAGCTCGGCAACCGGGCCCGCATCAGCGGCCTGTTTCGCCAGCTCAAGCTGCGCATGTGCCGCTTCCAGCTCAGGTGAGCTGGCGATCTCAGCTGGAGCGCCATTCAGCACAGCCTCAGCCTGATCCAGATCACCCGCCGCCAGATGTGCCCGCACCAGACCACCATAGGCGCCTGCGTGATTGGGCTCTTCCTCAAGGATCGCCGCAAAGGTCTGCGCCGCATCTTCGGTCGCGCCCTGCTCAAGCATTTCCTCGGCCGCGGCCACCGCATCATCCAAACCACCCGAGGCATCTCCGCCCCCAGCTTCGACGACACGCTGAACAAAGGCTTTGATCTCGGACTGCGGCAGGGCCCCCTGGAACCCATCCACCGGCTGCCCCTGCCAGAAGGCATAGACCGTGGGGATCGACTGGATCTGAAGCTGACCCGCAATCATCTGCGCTTCGTCCACATTGACCTTGATCATCTTGACCGCGCCCTTGGCGGCGGTCACTGCCTCTTCGAGCATCGGACCAAGTGTCTTGCACGGGCCACACCACGGTGCCCAGAAGTCAACAATGATCGGTGTCTTCATCGAGGCTTCGACAACCTCGGTCATGAATTCCGCCTCGGTGATGTCCTTTACAAGATCACCCGCGCCTGCAGCATTTGCGCCGCCACCCAGTTCCAACATAATTTCCTCCGCCCGTTGCGGTTGCTTTGGGTTGTAGATGGAACATGGCCGTCACGGATGCAAGTGTGACAATACCGATCGCATCTGGATCAGTGTCGCGGCCTCTACGCAAACCGCGCTCTGGTGCGGTTGGCGAAGGCGACGAGCGAGAGCATAACGGGAACCTCAACCAAAACCCCCACCACTGTGGCAAGAGCGGCGCCGGAATGTAGGCCAAAGAGGCTAATGGCGACCGCCACGGCAAGCTCAAAGAAGTTCGACGTCCCGATCATGGCGCAGGGCGCGGCGATGCGATGCGGTACTTTCAAAACGTAGGCCGCCCCATATGCCAGCGCAAAGATCCCATAGCTTTGCAGCAAGATCGGCACCGCAATCAGCGCAATCACAAAGGGTTTTGCCAGGATCACCTGCCCCTGCAGGCCAAATAGGATGAGCACCGTGGTGATCAACCCAATCATCGACCACGGTTTAACCCGCGCCGAAAACGCCTCAATCGCGGTGTCACTGCGCAACATACGACGGGTCAGCAACCCGGCGGCCAGAGGCAACACCACATACAAAACTGTAGCCGTGACCAAGGTGCTCCACGGCACAGTGATATCTGTCACGCCCAGCAAAAAGGCCACGATCGGCGCAAAGGCCACAACCATGATCATGTCATTCACCGAGACCTGTACCAGCGTATAGGTCGCGTCCCCTCGTGTCAGCTGGGACCAGACAAAAACCATCGCCGTGCAGGGCGCAGCCCCCAGCAGGATAAGCCCCGCCGTGTATTGCGCCGCATCCTCGGGCGAGATCCAGGGCTCAAAAACAACTTCGAAAAACAAAACCGCCAAAAGCGCCATCGAAAAGGGTTTGATCAACCAGTTGATCACCAGCGTCAAAAGCAACCCCTTGGGCTGTTTGCGCACGCCTGACAGCGCGCCAAAGTCGACGCCAACCATCATGGGATAAACCATGGCCCAGATGAGAACCGCCACCACAAGATTGATCGAGGCAAATTCGGCTGCCGCGACCATCGCCATAAACCCCGGTGCAATCGCGCCAATGGCAATGCCGGCCACAATCGCCAATCCAATCCAGAGTGTGAGATATCGTTCAAACCCGCCCATAACCTGGGCGTCTGTTGCAGTCATGACTGGCCTCTTGGGGTACATGTGATGTCGCTGGAAAAGGGCGCGCAAAGTTCAGGGCGACCGCCGCAGCAATCCTGCAGCAGATAGGACAAAAGCCCCTTCATCCCGTCAATTTTGGCGAAGTAGCGGATCATCCGACCTTCGCGCTGTGACGTGATCAATCCCGCATGCTGTAACGTGTTCAGATTGTTCGACAGCGTGTTGGCTTTAATCTCGAGTTTTGTTGCGAGATCACCGGCTGTTATCCCTTCGCCCCCGGCCTGCACCAGAAGGCGAAAGGCATCGATCCGATTGTCATGCGCAAGGGCTGCGAGGGCGTCTATTGCTTGGCTCTTTTCCATAATTCATGAATAATGGAAATAAAATCCGCCGCAAGAGAAAAGGCTGCTCTCGCCACAGCGCGCCGCGCCGTCAGTCGACGGCGGGCACGGCGCCAAGAAGGCGCAACATGTCAGGAAGATCCGGTGTCATGACCCGGTCCCGTTGACGGGGAGCTGAGGCCCCAAATACCACCCGCAGACCCAAAGAAATGAGATCATCACTGGTGGTTTCCTGAATTCCGCTTGAGCTCGTTTCTTTGACGTCGATACGGTCATAGCCGACAAATCCAGACAGCTGATAAGACCTTCGCGTCAAAAACGCATGTTCCAGCTCGAGGCTCGCAACCGTGGCGCGGACCGGATCGGGGGAGCCACCGGAATCAATATCCTGCTGTCCGTCGAACACGGTGAAACTGCCCGACAGACGTGTCTGATCATTCCCGAAATAATATCCCGCATTCACACCAAGAAACGTGGCATTGGCCAGAGTTTCCGGATTGTCTGCAGTTGTGTCCAGCACACCAAAGACACCGCCCACAGTCGCCCATTCCCAGTGGTAGGCCCCCTGAAACCCAAAGGATCTCAGATCAGCATCCTGATCCGCGTCAGACGGATTAAACGAAACCTGACCCGCAGCCAGAAACGCCCCCCCATAGCCCTGCTCAAACTGCTGCCCAAGCTGCGCGGTCACCAAGGTACCCTTGCGGTAGGTGTCGTCAGATGCGGAGAAAAATACAGAGGTGGGCGCATGGCTCACATCATGTCGGACCCCGAATTGCAGCGTCGCACCATTTTCGAATGGAACCGCAAGTTGAGCGTCAATCGCAGTCAGGTCAAAATCTTCGATCTCAGCGAAGGGAAAGCCGCTCGAGTTCAGATCGTTCCCCCCCCGCGAATTCGAGCTTGTTTCGATGTCGAACCGAAGCACAGATCCTGCCAGACCCGTCTCAGCCTGAACCAGTGCAGGAAAACAGGTCAACAAACCTAACGCCAGTGTTCGCAACATCATTGAAGGCCCCCAACCAAATATATGCGGCTGATGCATCAATTAACGCTTTATTAACACTTCCGGAAATGTGTCATCGACATTGTTGCCGTAGGGGGAGGCATTTCTGCCACAACCTGTTTTGTACCTTTGGCGCAGCGGGGCGTACCAAAGGTACAAACTGTACACAGATCAAAGATCGAAAGAGGCAAACACCGGAGCGTGGTCCGAGGGTTTTTCCCAGCCGCGCACATGGCGCAGAATGCGGCTCGAATGCGCGGAGTTTTTAATGTCTGAGGTGGCCCAGACGTGATCCAACCGGCGCCCCTTGTCGGCGGCATCCCAATCTTTGGCGCGATACGACCACCAGCTGTACAGCAGACCGTCGGGGATATCGGCGCGGGTCACGTCGGACCAACCACCGGCCTCCATCACCGCATTGAAATGCTCGACTTCGACCGGGGTATGGGAAACGATTTTAAGCATCTTCTTGTGATCCCAAACATCGTCTTCACGTGGCGCGATGTTCAAGTCACCAACAAGAATAGACTTTTCCGGTGTCTCCGCTTTGAACCAATCCCGCATTTCCGTCAGATAGTCGAGCTTCTGGCCGAACTTTACGTTGATCTCGCGATCAGGTTTGTCACCACCTGCGGGCACATAGAAATTGTGAATGGTGACGCCGTTCTCAAGCCGACCTGCCACATGGCGGGCATGGCCCAGATCCGCGAAATCCTTGTCACCCATATCCTCAATCGGCAGCTTCGACAGGATCGCCACACCGTTATAGCCCTTCTGACCCCGTGCCACCATGTGGGTGTACCCCAACTCGGCAAAGACCTCGTGCGGGATCTTGTCGACCGGCGATTTGCACTCTTGCAAACACAAAACATCCGGGGCTTCTTCGGTCATCAACTGGGCTACGATGTCCTGGCGCAGGCGCACCGAATTGATGTTCCAAGTGGCAAGCGTAAAGGCCATGGGGCGTCTCCAATCTGTCAGCGGCGCCACCCTGCCAAGATGAGAACAAAAGCGCAACCCGAAGCCTGCGCATTTCACTCTGGCGCCCAAGCGCGACAGATCTATGCAGTCAAACCCATCCTGACCGCAATTTTGGAAAACTTTCTTCACCGAAACCCGACATCTTATCTTGTGGCTCGGCTGTGCATAGATTACCGCGAAGAGACCCCCCGCAAACCGCTTGTCCGAATGCCCGAGAGCGCTGGGGAGAACGAAGAAGGGAACGCTGTTATGCCGATGTACCGATCAAGAACCTCAACCCACGGCCGCAATATGGCGGGTGCGCGTGGCCTTTGGCGCGCGACCGGCATGCAGGATGGCGATTTCGGCAAACCGATTATTGCCATCGTCAACTCGTTCACCCAGTTCGTCCCCGGACACGTCCACCTGAAAGATCTGGGCCAGATGGTCGCCCGCGAGGTTGAAGCAGCGGGCGGTGTCGCCAAAGAATTCAACACCATTGCGGTGGATGACGGTATTGCCATGGGCCATGACGGCATGCTCTATTCGCTGCCGTCGCGCGAAATCATCGCAGATTCCGTTGAATACATGGTCAACGCCCACTGCGCCGATGCCATGGTCTGCATCTCGAACTGTGACAAGATCACCCCCGGCATGATGATGGCCGCCATGCGCCTGAACATCCCTGTGATCTTTGTCTCCGGTGGTCCGATGGAAGCGGGCAAGATCGACATCGAAGGTCTGGACGTGAAGAAGGTCGACCTCGTAGACGCGATGGTTGCGGCGGCCAGCGAGACCTACACCGATGAGCAGGTTCAGCACATCGAAGAGAACGCCTGCCCGACCTGTGGCTCGTGCTCGGGTATGTTCACGGCGAACTCGATGAACTGTCTGGCCGAAGCGCTGGGTCTAGCCTTGCCGGGCAATGGCTCGACCCTGGCCACCCACGCAGATCGTAAGAACCTGTTCCTCGAAGCGGGTCGCAAGATCGTTGAAATCACCAAGCGCCATTACGAAGGAGAAGAAAAAGGTCTTCTCCCACGTGAGATCGCGACCTTTGAGGCCTTTGAAAACGCCATGGCGCTGGACATTGCCATGGGCGGGTCAACCAATACGGTTCTGCACCTGCTGGCCATTGCCCTAGAGGGTGAGGTGGACTTTACCATGTCCGACATGGACCGCCTGTCGCGCAAAGTGCCTTGCCTGTGTAAGGTCGCGCCGAACATTGAAAACGTCCACATGGAAGATGTTCACCGCGCTGGCGGCATCTTCTCAATTCTGGGCGAGCTGTCGCGCGGTGGTCTGCTGCACAATGATGTCTCGACTGTACACTCAAGCACCATGGGCGAAGCGATTGCCAAGTGGGACGTGAAGGTGGCCAACAACCCCGAGGCGGAAGCGCTGTTCAAAGCGGCGCCGGGTGGGGTCCGCACCACCGTGGCCTTCAGCCAGGAAAACCGCTTTAAAGAGCTGGACACTGACCGTCAGGGCGGCGTGATCCGTTCAGTCGAACATGCCTTTTCAAAGGAAGGCGGTTTGGCGGTTCTGTTTGGCAATATCGCGGAAGACGGCTGTATCGTGAAAACGGCGGGTGTGGATGAAAGCATCCTGAAATTCACCGGCACCGCCCATGTCTGCGAGAGCCAGGACGCCGCGGTAAACAACATCCTGACCAACAAGGTCAAAGAGGGTGATGTTGTTGTGATCCGTTATGAAGGGCCACGCGGCGGTCCGGGCATGCAGGAAATGCTCTATCCGACCTCCTATCTGAAATCCAAAGGTCTGGGCAAATCCTGTGCTCTGTTGACAGATGGCCGTTTCTCGGGCGGTACGTCGGGCCTATCCATCGGGCACGCTTCGCCCGAGGCGGCAGAAGGCGGCGCGATTGGTCTGGTACAAGACGGCGACAAGATCGAGATCGACATTCCAAACCGCACCATCAACCTGATGATCTCGGACGACGAAATGGCGACGCGCCGGGCGGAACAGGACGAAAAAGGCTGGCAGCCCGCCAAGCCGCGCAAACGCAAAGTGTCGACCGCGCTCAAGGCCTATGCCAAACTGACCACAAGCGCCGCCAAAGGCGCCGTGCGTCAGGTCTAAGCCTGGCAAAAAGTTGGTCTTCAAAGAAAAGGGCGCCTGAAAAGGCGCCTTTTTTTCAAACCCAGTGCCGCGCTATGCTGATCTATTGGGGATGGCACGCCAAGTCGAAAGCCGTTCCAGAAGGCAAATTGGCGAGCGGTTCGAGCCCGAAATCGGTTTTTGCAAACCTTACGATCAATGGCCCCAAGCCCTTTTGTGCCCGCTCTCGTAAAACAACTGTGCAAAAACCGCACTCTGAATGAAGGCGGTTTCAAGTACATGAAAGTCAGAAAAGATGGCTGCAGTGATCATTTCCTAAGATGCGACTGCTGGAAGAAATACCAACTAGGGAATGGCTGCAAGACTTCTGACAGCTTTTCCAAATCTACAAACGGACGTTCCAATTTGTAACTGTCTGCCGTTTCTCTTCGCCCCGGAGCCCCAACCTTCAATACCAGACGTAGAATAGATCGATCATCTCCTATTTCGTCCGGAGAAACGTCGCAGGTCAAACCATACGAACCCGCACTTTGCCATCGAACATATCGAGCACCGGGCACATTGATTGAAAATTTGCTTGGAACTCTGCGACCGGCGCGCCCTAACAACTTCTTTCTTCCGGCTCTCCATCTAAAGTGCTCTTTTTCACTGAAGTTTCCGGCACTTCGCAGCGCCGACCAAGTGCCCTGTGAAATCGTGTCCTGCATGCAGTAACGGTAACTGACTTCTACTCGGAAAAAATAGTCACCTTGAGAGCGCGCTTGAATCACCAATGGCTCAAGCGGTTGAGTAACAAATTCGCATAGATGTCCGGGCGTAGTCAGTTCCTGAAAGCCCTCGAGCGATGAGATCTGAGTTAAAATCAGCATTTTTTCCTAAATCACCATCTTCAGGTCGAAGTTCAAAGTCTCCAACCTTTGTGCTGTTCAACGTGGCGTTTTAAATCAGTACAGACTATGGGAGAATGGAGTTTCAGGAGCTATAGCGCTTCGTTCCTTCGCAGCCCTCAAATACAATACCGCCCGCAAAGGACGCCTCAATAGGCGCCCTTTCTCGTTTCCCAGTGGTCGGTTTACGACGGCAGTTTCGCCATGCGCAGATAGGGCAGCACGGTGTTGATCTCACCGTATTTTGCAATCGCGTCTTCGTCGGACACGGCAACCGGCACAACAACATCCTGACCCACGGTCCAGTTCGCCGGAGTGGCCACGTTTTCACGTGCCGAGGTCTGCAGCGCATCCAGCGCGCGCAGCACTTCGGCAAAGTTCCGGCCAACGGTCATTGGGTAGGTCATCGACAACTTGAGCTTTTTGTCCGGGCCGATGATGAAGACAACACGCACGGTGGCGCTGTCGGCCGGAGTGCGGCCATCGGGCAGAACATACTCTGCTGGCAGCATGTCAAAGGCTTTGGCCACGGTCAGATCGTCGTCTGCGATGATCGGGAACCCTGCTTTGGCGCCGCCCACCTTCTCGATGTCCACTTTCCAGCCTTTGTGGTCTTCAACGCCATCCACCGAGATGCCCATCACCTTGGTGCCGCGTTTCTCCCACTCGTCTGCCAGCTGCGCAACCGCACCAAATTCGGTGGTGCAGACAGGGGTGTAATCTTTGGGGTGCGAGAACAGGATCGCCCAGCTGTCGCCGATCCAATCATGCAGGGTCATTTCACCTTCGTCGGTGGTCACCGTCAGGTTTGGAATTTCATCATTGATACGCAGGCCCATAGGACAATCCTTTTCTGTCAAAGCCGCTCTTGGCAACGTGCCGTAAATAGATACGGTCGCGAAACGCCATGTAAAGACCCGGCTTGCGCTAAGAGCATCACAATGACAGTGTAGCGCCAAAGACCGACCGGCCGGTCGACTAAACAACAGGAGATCGTGATGATCGAGAAAAAGCAGTTTTACATCAACGGCGCTTGGGTCGCCCCGATCGAAGGCCGCGATTGCAATGTGATCAACCCGTCCACGGAAGAACCCTGTGCGGTTATTTCTCTGGGGGGACAGCCCGACACCGACGCCGCCGTTGCAGCCGCCAAAGCGGCACTGCCGGGCTGGATGGCCACCCCGGTCGAAGAGCGTATTGCGGCGCTGGAAAAGGTCCTGAGCCTCTATATGGAGCGTGCCGAGGATCTGGCACAGGCCATGAGCGTCGAGATGGGTGCGCCGATCGATATGTCGCGCAGCTCGCAGGTGGGTGCCGGCAGCTATCACCTGAAAAACTTTGTGCGTGCCGCCAAGGCTTTCCCTTGGGATGCGCCGCTGGGCGCCCATGCGCCCAACGACCGGATCATCCATGAGGCGGTGGGCGTCTGTGCGCTGATCACACCCTGGAACTGGCCCATGAACCAGGTCACGCTCAAAGTCGGCGCGGCGCTGGTCACCGGCAATACCATGGTGCTGAAACCCTCTGAGGAAAGCCCGCTGGATGCGATGATCTTTGCCGAGGTTATGCATGAGGCAGGCCTGCCCAAGGGCGTGTTCAACCTCGTGAACGGCGATGGCGTGGGGGTTGGATCACAGCTGTCGTCGCATGCAGACGTGGATATGGTCAGTTTCACTGGCTCGACCCGCGCGGGCAAGCTCATCTCCAAAGCGGCGGCGGATACGCTCAAGCGCGTGCATCTTGAACTGGGCGGCAAAGGCGCCAACTTGATCTTTGCGGATGCCGATGAACAGGCCGTGAAGCGCGGTGTGCTTCACATGATGCAGAACACCGGCCAGAGCTGTAACGCCCCGTCGCGTATGATGGTCGAAGCGCCTATCTATGACCGTGTGGTCGAAGAGGCCGCCGCCATGGCGCAGAAAATCACCGTTGGTCCCGCTTCGGAAGAAGGCCGCCACATTGGTCCGGTTGTGAATGAAACCCAGTGGGGCAAAATTCAGGATCTGATCCAGGCCGGGATCGACGAAGGCGCGCGTCTTGTCGCCGGCGGCACCGGTCGTCCTGAGGGACTGAACAAAGGCTTTTATGTGCGTCCCACGGTCTTCGCTGATGTCACCAATGACATGACCATCGCCCGTGAAGAGATCTTTGGTCCGGTCCTGTCGATCATGAAATTCGACAGCGAAGAGGAGGCGGTCGAAGTTGCGAACGACACCCCCTACGGTCTGACCAACTACGTCCAGACCGGCGACAGCGACCGTGCCAACCGCCTCGCCCGCCAGCTGCGCTCGGGCATGGTGGAAATGAACGGCACCTCCCGCGGCGCAGGCGCGCCCTTTGGTGGGATGAAGATGTCCGGCAACGGACGTGAAGGCGGCAGCTGGGGTCTGCACGACTTCGTCGAAGTCAAATCGGTCTCGGGTTGGACACCTGAGTGATCGGCCTTTTGGCTCTATCACCAGCCTCGCATGCTCCTGTGTCTGGCTGGTGGTGACCTTTTCTGGAGCATCTAGGTGGCGTGGTTTGAACCGCGAAACCTGGATGTTTCTTTCAATAGCTCCAGCAGCTCTCGCCTCGTTGGCCCTGTCTGTTTCTGAGTAAGCAGCCAAAAGGAACGAGAGAGTCACCCCGCAAGGATTTTTCGGGAGTTTTCTACTTTGGATAAAGGCAATGCGGGATGTAGCGCCTATTCACAGCGGCGGCGCCAATGTCGGTTTAGCGGTCAATCCAAATTGCTTTGCCGGGGATCACCTGGAACATAGTTACATCCTGGATAGTTCAGCATGAACGACGCCAGATCAGGGTTCCTATCTTGTAGGTATGGAAACAATTTCGCGACAGTCATTGTATCGCAATCATCGTAGGCTCCTAATTCCCGACTGATGAAATCGACGTCTTCGCCATCTGCGAACAACTGGGTGGACCAAGCCACCCTTGAACCGCCGTTTGCGGAAGCGAACCCCTCAATTGCATGGGCAGAGATAACCAAATCAGAGCTAACCAGGTTAAGACAACGCTTTGCGATCATTGCCCAGTTCTCCGAAAACCATTGTTCGAGTCTGATGAGAACGGGTTGATCCTCGATGGACAACCATTCACTTTGCGGTAGCCAAGAATGCTGGTGATCCGCAATATCTGTCGATAGCCCTCGGTACTTTCCTCTCGGACCAGTTCCATCACATCCTGTACCGCCCTCGACGCAAGCGCAATGGATTACGTGGGACAGAAAAAGATGCGTTTCTTCGAATGCTTTACCTGTAGAAGGCGAGATTTCCAGCAACCAAGGCAAAGCTGCAAATGTCGTCGGGTAGATATCGTCCTGATGGTGCAGTTCTTCCCAAAAGAGTTCCTTTGCAACATCATTGTCCCATCGTTCGGAAAGGGCCATCAACTGCATGTTAACTGAACGGTTCCCATAGGGTCCGTATAGGCGGCTCCAAATGTCATCTGTAAAAGCAATCTTCATAGCGTCCCTTGTGAGGGCTGGATCATTCAATACCTCTAAGTTTACAGCATGATAGCGGCCGTTCAATCACCTTGCAGCATACGGAACTATGTCTAAGAGCAGTCATTGCACTTAGAGCCTTCAAGGTTCCGACATGCACCATCTCCCGCAAAGCGCTAGAGATAGCCCCCAATTTTTCTTGAAAATTGGCAAACCGCCTAAAACGGTGCTTTGGCCCGGAACCGCATACCCCGGTTGTTTTCAGGGTGGTTCACCCGCAACTCTTCCGCATGCAACATCATGCGCGGGTGCGCCTCAGTGGTCTCTGGTGCGTACAGAGGATCTCCAAGGATCGGATGTCCCAGCGACAGCATGTGCACCCGCAACTGATGGCTGCGTCCCGACTTGGGGAACAGACGCACGCGGGTTTCCTCATCGGAGGATTTCACCACCTTATATCCGGTCAATGCGGGTTTGCCGGTCTCATGACAGACCATCTGTTTGGGACGATTGGGCCAGTCCACAATCAACGGCAGATCAACCTCACCCTCTTTGGGCTCAAGTTTCCCAGCAAGACGTGCCACATAGGTCTTCTTCGGCACCCGCGCTTCAAACTGCTGACCCAGATGTTTCTGCCCATGCGCCGTCAAGGCAAAAACCATCACACCTGATGTGTCGCGGTCCAATCTGTGAACAAGCCGCACTGTGGGAAACGCAATCTCCAGGCGCGTCAGAAGGCAATCCGCAAGATCCGGGGTTTTGCCTGGCACCGACAACAGGCCTGCAGGTTTGTTCACAAACAGAAGATCCGAATCTTCGTGCAAAACCTCGATGTCATCCATCGGAGGGTTATAGGTATCGCCATGCTGCATGGTCAGGCCGCCTTGTTTTTCATCTGTCGGATCATCGGGATCGAATAGATCACCAAGGCCATCCAGATCAATGGGAAGGCTATGGCCTGTGCGCGGCCAAAGGGCTCACCAAAGACCAGAACCGCCGTTAGAAAGATCATTGTCGGCGCGATATACTGCAATATCCCGATGGTGGACAACCGCAACAGCTTGGCCCCATTGGCGTAGACGATCAGGGGCACCGCCGTCACAATGCCACAGCCCCACAACAGCCAGCTGTCCAGTGCCACCCCAGAAAGGAAATGGCTTTGCCCGGTGAGGGTCAGATACCCCAGCCACACCAAGGCAGGTGGCAGCAAAATCAGGACTTCAAGCAGGAACCCCTGATTGGGCCCCACAGGCAGCGACTTTTTGAAGAAGGCATAAAATCCCCAGGTTGTGGTCAATCCCAAAGCCACCAAAGGCAGGCGCCCATTCTCAACCGTCAGGATCACAATCGCCACAAAGGTCAGCGCAATCGCCCCCCACTGCAGGCGTGTCAGACGTTCACCCAACAAAAGCGACGCCAGCAGGATCGAGAACAGTGGGTTGATATAATAGCCTAATGCGGCATCCAAAGCATGCCCATTGGAAATCGCCCAGATATAAATCCCCCAATTGACCGAAATCAGCGTCGCCGTCAGGCAGGCCATCATCAAGGTCTTGGGCGTGCGTAAAGCCTCGCGCAAATCTTTGGTTCGGCGCAGCACAATCAACAACAGCGCGGCCACAGGCACGGACCAGACAATGCGGTGCACCACCACTTCAGAGGGAGGCACGTGGGACAAGAGCTTCATATACAGTGGCAGGAAACCCCACAGCACATAGGCCGTCACAGCAAAGGCCAACCCCTGTGGGGTATCTACATTCTCGCGAGGGTCAGACATTGGGATATCCTTAAAGCAACCCAGTGGTTGTAGGCCCCTCATCAGGCAGAAGGCCAGAGGGAAATGCCCTGATTTCAGGCAATCCTCAGCGCAGGATTGTCTTTCAACGCCGAAGTGATCTCTCGCACCAGTGCATTCACCTGATGGGACTGCCTTTTCGCGCCCTGTCGCACCACATAGGTGATTTCTGGCATTTCCGGCAGCGTCCCATCCAGCACCTGCATATCTCCGTCAACAAAACGGGCGGGCAGCAGCGCAACACCAATGCCCGCCCGAACCGCAGAGGCGATCCCAGCGGAGCTCGCACATTGCAGCACCACAGCTGTGCGCACCTCCTGACACTCCTGAGCCCAACGATGGAAGAAGCAGGCCTCATCATAGGCCAGAAACGGCAGAGGTTTGGCGGGATCTAGAACCAGATCGCAGGCTTTGACCCAATGCACACGTTCTGAAGACAGCACATGGTCTTTCGGCTGAACCTGATGTGTGAAGATCTGCATGATCCCCAGATCAACTTCACCCGCTACAAGTTGATCTTGCACGACAAGGCTCTGGCGCACCTGAGTGCGCACGGCGACGTCGGGGTATATCCGGGTAAACCGACCCAAAACGCGGGCCAGATCAGAACTGGTGACATCTTCGGTCATGCCAAGCCGGATTGATCCGCGGAGCGGCTGGCGGCTCAGGCTTTGCAACGCCTCGTCATGCAGAGATAGAATGCGCCTCGCCCGGTCTAACAGCTCCTGTCCTGCGTTGGTAAACAGGGTGCCCCCCGGACGTCGCGCCAGCAACTGGCAGTCAATCTGTTGCTCCAACCGCTTGATTTTGTGGCTCACCGCAGACTGAGACAGCGCCATATGATCCGCAGCGCGCGTCACACCTCCACAGTCTGAGATGGCACAGAGGGCGCGAAGTGCATCGATGTCAAGTTTGGGGTTCATGCCTCAACATGACAGATTTCGATGATCTTGCAAATTCAATTCATTTGCGTCGTGCCAATCCTCACGGCATCACAGAAAAAACCATCTGAGGACCATTATGCTCACCCGCACCAAACTGACCAAACTTTGTGAAATCTCGGGCTCGGCGCTTGCGATCATCTATGCCGTTGCTATTGCCTCAAATACAGGACGAGAGGTGCTTGGGTTCGCGCTCCTGCTCATCTCGGCAACGCTGTTCGCGATCTGGGCTCTTGCCGATCGCCGCTGGGCTTTTTTGCTGTTGCAGGGGTTTTATATCGGGTCAGCGGTTCTTGGGCTTGTCCGCTGGGCCTAGCACGCCGGGATCTTGGCGCAACAGGTTGGGTAGCTTACTTAGACCGACGCCGTCTACAAATTGTCCAATAGACAATTTGAGCCCTTTCCGGGTTACGATTTTTCTTGAAAAATCGGTGCCTCAAGACAAAAGCCCCGGCAGCTGACTGGGGCTTTCCATTCTTTGGCGAAGTCTTACACTTTCACACGTTCCGACTTGGGATCATACATCGGTTTTAGCGAGACCTCGGCCTTCACCTTCACGCCACAGACATCGATCTCATAGGTCGAGGCCAGCACATCCGCTGCCTTCTCGCCTTCGCAGGGCACATAGCCCATGCCGATTGCACCACCAAGGGTATGGCCATAGTTGCCCGACGACAGATAGCCCACATATTCGCCATCGCGGATGATCGGCTCATTGTGGAACAGCAGCGGCTCGGCATCGGTCAGTTTGAACTGAACCATGCGGTTTTTCGGGCCACTTTCCTTACGGGCAATGACCGCCTCACGGCCAATGAAATCACTGCCCTTGTCGACTTTGACCGCAAACCCAAGGCCTGCATCCACCACGTGATCCTCACAGGTGATATCGTGACCAAAGTGGCGGAAGCCTTTTTCGATCCGCGCGCTGTCCATCATATGCATGCCGCAGAGCTTCAGCCCCATGTCCTGACCAGCCTCATGCAGGGTTTCAAACACATGGCCCGCCATATCGGACGACATGTAGATCTCCCAGCCAAGCTCGCCCACATAGGTCACGCGATGTGCGCGGGCGAGCCCCATGCCGATCTCGATCTCTTGCGCTGTGCCAAAGGGGTTGGTGGCATTGGTGAAATCAGCCGGTGAGACTTTTTCTAGAAGTTTGCGGGCATTGGGTCCCATAACGGCCAGAACACCTTCACCTGCGGTCACGTCAGTGATCACAACGTTGAAGTTGCCTTTGTGACGTTCCATCCAGGTCTGATCGGCCAGGCGGGTGATCGCGGGTGTGACCACCAGATAGCTTGTCTCAGTCAGGCGGGTCACGGTGACATCCGCCTCAATCCCACCGGTGCGGTTGAGGAACTGGGTGTAGACGATCTTGCCGTTGGCAACCGCGTAATCACCGCCGCCAATGTAGTTCATGAACGCCTCGGCATCCGGGCCTTCGACGCGGATTTTGCCAAAGGAGGACATATCGTACATGCCGACATTTTCGCGCACGGCCTTATGCTCGGCCGCCGAGTTTTCGAACCAGTTCTGGCGCTTCCAGCTGTACTGATATTCGCGCTCTTGACCTTCATTGGCGAACCAGTTGGCGCGCTCCCAGCCGCCCAGCTCCCCAAACACCGCGCCCTGCTCTTTCAGGTGGTGATGGAACGGCGTGCGGCGTACCCCACGGGCGGTGTCTTTCTGGCGATAGGGGAAGTGGTCGGCATAAAGCAGACCCAGGGTCTCTTTCGAGCGCTCGAACAGATACTGTTTGTTGCCCTGAAACGGCTGCATCCGCGAGATATCAACATCACCCAGATCAAACGGCTTTTCACCGCTGTCCATCCATTCCGCCAATGCCATGCCGGCACCGCCTGCGGACTGGATACCGATCGAGTTGAAACCAGCGGCAACCCAGACATTGTCCATCTTAGGCGCCAACCCAAGGTGATAGGCATCGTCCGGCGTGAAGGATTCCGGACCGTTGAAGAAGGTGTGAATCCCCGCCTCGCCCAGCATCGGCATCCGGTTGACCGCATGTTCAAGGATCGGCTCGAAGTGATCGAAATCTTCTGGCAGCTGATCAAATTCAAAGCTGTCAGGGATCCCATCCATAGCCCAGGGCTTGGCGTTGGGTTCAAAGGCCCCCAGCAGCATCTTGCCCGCGTCTTCTTTGTAATAGGCGCATTCATCCGGCACACGCAGCACCGGCAGTTGTGTCAGACCTTCGATGGCTTCGGTCACGATATAGAAGTGTTCACAGGCGTGCAGCGGCACGTTGGTGCCCGTCATGCGGCCCACTTCGTGGCCCCACATCCCGGCGCAGTTGACCACCATGTCACATTCAATGTGACCGCTTTCGCTGCCGTCATCGCTGACCCAATCCACACCAGTGACTTTGCGGCCTGACTTGACCACATCGGTGACCTTGATGCGCTCTTTGACGATACCACCGCGCTGGCGCGCGCCTTTGGCCAGGGCCAAAGCGATGTTGGCCGGATCGCCCTGCCCGTCCAACGGCAGGTAAACGGCGCCTTTGACACCTTCGAGGTTCAGGTGCGGGTACATTTCGGCCACGCGCTCGTTTGAGATTTCCTCCACCTCAACACCAAAGGCCCGCGCCATCGCCGCCTGACGATAGATCTCTTCCTTACGCTCGTCGGTCAGCGCGACGGTGATCGAGCCGCAGCGCTTGAACCCTGTTGCAACACCGGTTTCTTCTTCCAGCGAGCCGTAGAGTTCCTGCGAATATTTGGCGAGCTTGGTCATATTGGCCGTCGCACGCAGCTGCGCAATCAGACCCGCCGCATGCCAGGTGGTGCCAGAGGTCAGCTGTTTGCGTTCCAGCAAAACAACATCATTCCACCCCTTCTTGGTCAGGTGATAGGCCACCGAACAGCCAATCACACCACCGCCGATAATGACCACCCGGGCCTTCTGAGGAAGCGTGCTCATATCCATCGTCTCCAAATTCGTAATTTGGCTCAGCTTGGCACGAAACCCACGGGCTCAATGCCTAGAAATCGTCACTCGCTGACGGATTTCCTACATTCCTGAGCTTCTTCCCGCCGCTGTTTGCGCAAGGCGAAGGGCGTAATCCCAAAGAAGCTGCGATACAGCCCGGAGAAACCAGACGGAAACCCGCTGGCAAGACCAACCTCGCGCACACTCATGTTAGTATTGAGCAAAAGGTTGTTCGCCCGCGCCATGCGCAGCTCGCGGTAATAGGTATTGGGCGTGGTATCCAGATGGGTGCGGAACTTCCGCTCCAACGACCGGCTGGAAATCCCCAGAACCGCAACGAGCTCAGAAATAGGCACCGGTTCTTCAATATTGGCCTGCATAATCTGCAGACACTGATCCAGCTCACGATCTCCGCTGCCTGATGATCGCGCCCCGCCCGAAGGTTGACGGGTCGAGAAATCACGAATTTTCTCATGCAGAAGTATATTGGCCACGGTCATCAAATTCGCCGACGAAATATGCCGCCGCATCACAGCCAGGGTGACATCCACAGTGGAGCCCATGCCTGCGCAGGTCACCACCTGACCATCTTCGGTGGCTATGGTGTTATCCGCGTCAAACAAACCTAGCTTTTCCCGCAGGATGTCAGAGTTTTCCCAATGCGTTGCCAGATGCCCCGCCTCGTCACCGCGCTCTTTGATATAACGACTCGCGGCTTCAGCCAGCAAAAACACCTGGGCGCCACGGCTGGTATAGCGATTGATCTGGCTGCCGACGGACAACGCAGGGTTTTCCGGATCCGAATTGCCAATGACAAAGGCGTAATCTGCGTCCGGCCGATCCACATGGGTTTCGGTTTTGACGAAGGCCTCACACCGGCTCTCAATGTACCCCCCTTTGGCAGAGCGATACGTCCAGCTGAAGGGAGGATAGGCCGAGACACGATTGGCGATACGAATGGCATCCACGACGCCCGCCACTTCGGTCAGGACAAATCCATCCGCGACCAGCACGTCCACGTGCCACTGCCTTTGCGGCGCGCCCGTCATGGGATAACGTGTCCTGCCGCCGCCAGCCGGCGCGCGATCTCAAACATATGGGCCGGACCGGTTTCACAGCAGCCCCCTACAATAGTGGCCCCCATATCAACCCAGGACATGACGTGATCGGCATAGGCCTCGGGGCCCATATCTCGACGGGCGCTTAGCGCGTCCACAGTGGGATCATCTTTGAGGAAATCCTTGGTGATCTGGGTAAATCCGTTGCCATAGGCGCCAACCGGCAGGCCAGATTTCAACATCTGCTCGATCGCGGCGGGCATGGCTTCGGGGGCTGAGCAGTTCGCAAGCAAAGCACTGGCTCCGTCAATCAAGGGCACCACATCCGCAACCTTTTCACCAGACCGCAACAGGCTGCCGTTTTCGTCATCTACAGTAAGAGCCAACCAGACCTCTTTGCCGCTGCTCAAAGCGCCCTCAAGCACAGAACGTACATGGGCCAGCGAGGCCACGGTTTCGCAGATGATCAGATCAACCCGTGGTGCAAGCAGGCGCGCCACCTCAGCATAAAGCGGCGTGGCCTCGTCATGAGAGGGATGAATGTCCGGGCGATAGCTCGCCGCCAGGGGGCCAATGCTCCCCGCGATCCGACCCGCGCCATGCGCCTGTTTCGCAGCCTCGGCCTCATCCAGAGCTGCAGTCATCAGCGTTTCGAACTGATCTTCGATGCCAACTTTGACCAGCCGATCCCGGTGCAGGGCGTAGGTGTTGGTTGTCGCAATCACCGAGCCTGCTTTGAAATAATCCTGATGAACAGCCTTTACCAACCCCGGGTGATCGCGCATCACCTGCGTCGACCAAAGAGGTGTTGGCTTGTCGCCTGCGCGGTGGATCAGCTCTTGGCCCATGCCGCCGTCCAGTAATGTAATCTCAGCCATGTGCAGTCTCCCAAGGGATCAGAACCAGTTTTCCAGGCAAGGTTTTGCTTTCAAAATCGACCTGTGCCTTGGCAATATCGTGCAATGGATATGTCCTAGAAATCAAAGGGTGGATGCGCCCTGCATTCATCAGTTCCACCAATCGGCCAAAGACCTCTGGCGGCTGATAGGTACAGCCATGCAACGTGATGTCGCGCAGATAAATCTCACGCAGGTCCGCCTGCACCATTGGCCCAGCAATAGCCCCGGAACAGGCGTAGTGCCCGCCGGGTATCAGCGCGAGGATCAAGGCGGCCCAGGCCGGTCCGCCAACAACGTCTATCACCACGTCGAACACATCTTTGGGCAGTGGCGCGGTGCGGTCGATCGTATCAGAGGCCCCTTGGCTCTGCACAACCTCGGCCTTTGTCGCGCTGGTCACCCCCGTCACGGTTGCACCCCGCAAAGCCGCCAGCTGGACCGCCGCGAGCCCCACACCGCCGGAGGCTCCGGTGATCAAGACCCTTTGGCCTGCGGTCACACCGGCGCGTGTCAGTAGATTTTCGGCAGTCCCGAAGGCACAGGGGATTGCAGCAATCTCGGCATCGCTCAAAGGTGAGGCAGTCACATCATAAAGATCATCTGCTTCGACCAGACAATACTGGGCAAAAGCCCCGTCGATCTCAGAGCCCAGCGCAATAAAGCCAAACGGATGCCCCGGTCGTGGGCGCGGCAGGTTGATGGGACATGTCACCCGCTGGCCGGGGTCGAAGTGCACACCTGCGCCCACCTCTTCGACAATGCCACAGAGATCACCGCCCTGAATGCGCGGAAACTGCAAAGCACCGCCCCAGCCCCCAGCTTCGACGTCTTGATCCACGTCGCTGGTCGCGCCGGTGACATCGGAAGAATACCACCCAACACGGGTGTTGATATCGGTGTTGTTGACGCCCGCGGCCGCCACCTTCACCAAAACCTGCCCCGGCCCAACAGCCGGAACAGGAATGTCATCGCGCCACTCAAGCACATCGGGCCCGCCATGGCCAGTTAGATAGACGCCTTGCATCACACGGCTCATCTAGCTCTCCTTGTGTCAGCGGACCCAGCCTAGCACATCAGGCGCGCAGGCGCTCGTTTGCGGGATCCCACAGCGGTTGATCTTCCTGAACCACGGCGCGGCATTTCTCACCGTAGATCTCGACCTCAAGCTCGGTGCCCGGCACAGCCAGATCGGTGCGGACCAAGCCCAGCGCGATCGAGGCATTCACGCGATAGCCCCAGTCCCCGGAGGTGGTTTCACCCACGATTTCACCATCTTTCCAGATGCAGGACATATACGGCGCGTCGCAGTCGCCGGCCTCAACGATCAGCGTCACAAAGGTCTTCTTTGGCCCTTGCTGCTTTTCGCTCAGGATGGCGGCTTTGCCCGGGAAGTCCTGAGGCTTGTCGAGTTTGACAAAGCGGCCAAGACCACCTTCAAGCATGGTGAAATCGGTCGACAGATCGCCTTTCCAAGTGCGGTAACCTTTTTCGATCCGCAGGCTGTTCAGCGCATACATGCCAAAGGGCACCGCGCCGCCTTCGATCAGGGCCGCGTAGATTTCGGCCTGATGTTCGTTGGCGCAATGCACTTCCCACCCCAGTTCACCGGCATAGGACACCCGCGCAAGAAACGCCGGTTTGCCTGCAACTGTGGCTTCCTGATGTGTCAGCCAACCAAGGCTCAGATCCGCATCGGTGATCCCTGCAAACAGGTCACGCGATTTTGGACCGGTGACGATCATGGTCGCAAAATCGGTGGTGCGATCGGTCAAGGTCAGACCTTCAGGCAGCGCCTTTTTCAGCACCTCAAAGTCATGCCACTGGGCGGAACCTGCGGTGATCATGGTGAAGTGATCTTCGCCATGACGGACACAGGACATCTCGGTCAGGATCCGGCCTTTGTCATTTGAGAAGTAAACAAGGTTCATCCGACCCACTTTGGGCAGACCACCGGTCACCAAACCGCGCAGGAATTCTGCGGCCCCTTCACCTTCGAGGTTGAAGCGCGAGAAGCCGGGCAGATCGAGAACGCCGACGCCGTCACGCACCGCTTCGCATTCTTCCTTGATACGCTGCTGCCATGGGCCCGAGCGTCCCCAAGTGTGAGTGGCCTCTTCCGAGGTGTCATCACCGTCTTTGGCAAACCAGTTGGCACGCTCCCAACCGTTGTACGCGCCCATCTGGCCACCAAGGTCTTTGATCTTGGCGTGCACTTGGCTGACCTTCTTGTCACGCGCGGCGGGCCATTCGTGATGCGGGAAATGCATGGCATATTCGTTGCCGTAAACTTCCATGCCTTTCTTGTCGCAATAATCCTGATCGGTGTAATCGGTGTAGCGACGCGGATCGACGGCCCACATGTCCCATTCGGTCTGACCATCCACAATCCATTCCGCCAGCACCTTACCGGCACCGCCACCCTGGGCGATACCGAAGGTAAAGACACAGGCCTCAAAGGCATTGTCGACACCGGGCATCGGGCCGATCAGCGGCAAGCCATCCGGCGCATAGGGGATCGGGCCGTTGATGACACTCGACACACCCGAAGTGGCCATCAGCGGCACGCGCTCCATGGCATCGGCCACGATGTCTTCGATGCGGTCGAGATCGTCATTCCACAGCTGGAACGAAAAATCATCCGGCATGACATCGTCGTCGGTCATCCAGTGACCTTTGCAGTTCGGCTCATACGGACCAAGGTTGTAGCCGTTCTTTTCCTGACGCAGGTAGTAGGACACATCCACATCGCGGATCAGCGGAAGCTTTTTCCCGTTCTCTTTTGACCAGGCCTCAACCTCAGGGATCTGCTCGGTCAGCAGATACTGGTGCGACATGACCATCATGGGAACAGTGCGGCCGCCGTAGTCTTTGAACCACTCGCCAACACGCTGAGCATAATAGCCAGCGGCGTTCACCACATAATCCGCCACGATGTCACCCTTTTCAGTGTGAACAATCCAGGTCTTGTCTTCTTTCTGGGTCACGCCGGTCGCCGGGGTAAAGCGCAGGATCTGCTGCCCCATATCGCGGGCACCTTTGGCAAGAGCCTGTGTCACCTGCGCCGGATCGATATCGCCATCGGTTGGATCGAAGAGCACGCCTTCAAGATCATGGGTTTCGAGGAAGGGATAGTGTTCCTTGGTTTCCTCTGGGGTCCACATCTCCATCTCGATGCCCTGATAGCGGCCCATCGAACAGGCGCGCTCAAATTCCTGCATCCGCTCTTTGGTATGCGCCAGACGGATCGACCCGGTCTGGTGATAGTTCATCGGATAATCGACCTCCTCCCCAAGACGGGCATAAAGCTCGGTCGAATAGCGCTGCATGTTCATGATCGACCATGAGGTCGAAAAGGTTGGAACGTTGCCCGCTGCGTGCCAGGTCGAGCCTGCGGTCAGTTCGTTCTTTTCAAGCAACACACAGTCAGTCCAGCCTTTTTTGGCCAGATGGTACAGTGCCGAACAGCCGATGACACCGCCGCCGATGATGACCACACGGGCCTTTGTGGGGAAATCGCTCATCCCTGTTATCCTTCAGTTATGTGTATCAGATGGGAAATGCGGGTGCGGCCGGAACCGCACCCAAAGTCGGTGCGTGGGGACACGCACGGGAGAGTTTCGAAACAAGAAAGCAGAAGAGGAATAGACCACGACATCTTACAATGCCTCTTCTGCTGGCTTGGTCGCCGCATCAAAAATTGGCTGCAAAAGAGCTGGATCAACCGCGAGGCCGATGTTCCACCATTCAGCGCGCACGCCGTCTGAAACCTGCTCGTGATGAACCTGTTTCAGAACGCTTAAGACCCCTTCAGGAACCTTGAGGCCATCGTTCAATTCCACCAGATGACTGGTCTGAGTGGCCCGCTGTAATCCCCGTTTGATCCACTCTGCTGCCTCGTCAGGCTTGCCACCTTGTAGGCTGAACAAGCCATATTGGGTGAAGATGACACCGGCACCAGGTTTCTTTTGGCCTTCCAGTTTATCGAGAATAGGGAAGGTCATCTTGCTGAGGTCACAGGCACGCGTGGTGCGGGACAGGGTAGATGCCCCGTTCAGACAGTGGCTGGTGGCGAAACTGCTCACCATGCCAAACAGCCAAAACAGAAGAAAACACGCCACCAGTGCTATCAAAGCGCGCCGTCGCATCAATAGACCGGCGGGGCGATGACCCAGACCGCCACGGCGGGCTCATCATAAGGGTTAGCCCATTGATAGGGTTCATGTTTGATGCGGAAACTGTCGCCGGGGCCCACGGTAAAGACCTGGCCGCTGATCACCAGATCCAGCTTGCCTGAGATGATATAGCCCACCTCCTGTGTTGGACGGTTGGCCGGGGTCTGCATTTTGGAATGCGGACGGAATGTGGAATGCACCATCTCGAAATCATCGGTCAGATCTGGCGAGAGCAGCTCTTCGATCAGGCCTTCATCACCCGATCCCATGGGGCGCCGCGCGCCCGCGCGCACCACATGCCCCTGTTCTTCCACCGGCGCCGCCGAATGGGCAAACAGCATCGACATAGGCACGTCCAGACAGGCACCGATCTGGCGCAGGTCCGAAATGGACGGCTCTGACATGTCGCGCTCGACCTGGCTCAGCCACCCAACCGAACGCCCCAGATGATCCGCCATCTGTTGCAACGTCAGGCCACGCGACTTGCGCAATGCGCGAATGTCGGCGCCAAGGGTCGAGGAGGTGCGGATCAGATTGGTCATGTCACGCCGTGAAATTATTCTTCAGATTTTCACGCTGCCACGCGCCTGTGAAATTTCAAAGCGTTTTTTCATGGCGAGATGAGATTTCATGAAAAAAGACGCCGAGATTTCATCTCGACGTCTCCCAAATATCAGAAACCCGTCACGCCCTGTCGCAAATCCAAACAGAGCTATGAGGCATTCACTGCGCCAGTTCGAACACCTGATCCAGAATCACCTGCATCTGAACAGCATCGGTTTCGGTAAAGGCATCCGCCTGATCGCTGTCGATATCAAAAACCGCGATCACGTCACCCGCGCCATTGCGGACGGGAAGCACCAGCTCGGACCGTGTCGACGACGCACAGGCGATATGGCCTGGAAAGGCCTCAACATCCGGGACCAGTTGCACCTCTCCGGTTCGGGCGCAGGCGCCACAGACACCGCGCGAGAACGGGATCACCAAACAGCCATGGCCACCCTGATAGGGGCCAATTTTAAGCAGTTCAGGTGCAACAACCCGGTAAAACCCGGTCCAGTCAAATCGGTCATCGGCCTGATGCACTTCGCAGGCCACGGTGGCCATCAGGGCAACTGCGTCGGTTTCACCCTCGGTCAGAGCGGTGATGGTTTTTGTGAGTGTCGTATAATCTAGCATGTCTTTGCTCTCGGTCAGGCGCTCCGATTTTTCAAGAAAAATCGGCGTGAGCGGGCCAGCCCCCTCACGCCTGAAACCCGTGCGACCCAAAGAGGCCTGCGCCCCTTTGGGTCATTTGGTTTTAGGGACGTTCAATGGCGATGGCGGTGCCTTCCCCCCCACCGATGCAAATGGCCGCAATGCCCCGCTTGAGGCCGCGTTTCTCAAGCGCATTCAGCAAGGTCACCATGATACGCGCGCCCGATGCCCCAATGGGATGACCCAGCGCACAGGCACCGCCATTGACGTTCACCTTGTCGTGCGGAATGCCCATCTCATGCATGAAGGCCATGGGAACAACGGCAAAGGCCTCGTTCACTTCCCAAAGATCCACGTCATCTTTGCTCCACCCCAGACGATCCAGCAGCTTTTGCGCCGCAGGCACGGGGGCTGTGGTGAACAGACCCGGCGCCTGAGCATGATTTGCATGGCCCATGACTTTCGCCCGGATCGTCGCACCGGATTTCTCCGCAGCATCCGAGGTCGACAGGATAATCGCTGCGGCACCATCCGAGATCGACGACGAGTTTGCAGGGGTTACCGTGCCATCTTTGCGAAAGGCCGGTTTCAGGTGTGGGATCTTTTCGGGACGCGCATTGCCGGGCTGTTCATCCTCGGCGACAACGATATCGCCTTTGCGGCTTGTCATTGTGACCGGAGCAATCTCACCCTCAAACGCCCCCGACTTTTGTGCTTCCAGAGCGCGGGACAGCGAGGCCAGAGCAAACTCATCCTGCGCTTCGCGGGTGAACTGAAACGATTCCGCGCAATCCTCAGCGAAGGTGCCCATCAGGCGGCCTTTGTCATAGGCGTCTTCTAGGCCGTCGAGGAACATGTGGTCGATCACCTGATTGTGGCCGATCCGCGCGCCGCCACGCATTTTAGGCAAAATATAGGGCGCGTTGGTCATGCTCTCCATGCCACCTGCAACAATGGTCTCCGCATGGCCCAGAGCCAGACGGTCAAACGCCATCATGGCGGCCTGCATGCCCGACCCACACATTTTGTTCAGCGTGGTTGCGGGAACCTCTTCACCCAAACCTGCCGCAAACCCTGCCTGACGCGCCGGAGCCTGTCCCTGACCAGCAGGCAAAACGCACCCCATCAGGACTTCATCCACTTGGGGCGTACCCGCCTGTTCCAGGGCCGCACGAATCGCCGCACCGCCAAGTTTGACCGCCTCATGTCCTTCAAATGCGCCCTGAAACCCGCCCATTGGGGTACGGGCGGCTCCGACAATCACTACGTCTTGCATATTTGCTTCTCCAAAGTTCCCCTTCTGCATACATATTGGTAAGGATTGCAGTCTAGGGTGCAACTGTAGCTGACGTGAGAGATGGGCATGGATTTTTCAACTGAACAAAAAGACGGTCTGGAAATCGTTACGGTCGAGGCTGACCGCATCGATGCAGCAGTGGCAATCAACTTTAAAGACCGTATGCGCGAAATGATGTCGGATTATTCGGGCCGTATGGTTCTGGACCTAAGCAAAGTGTCCTTTATTGATTCCAGCGGACTTGGTGCGATTGTGGCTGCGATGAAACTAATGCCGGCCACAGGAAAGCTTGAGCTGGCCGGGCTGACATCGGCTGTCGATAAAGTGTTTCGTATGACCCGAATGGATTCGATCTTTACGATCCATGCTTCACTAACCGATGCCGAACAACACGCGTCCTAACGTGTGACCCTGGCCATGGAGGCCCAAGAATGACCGCCGAAGCTCTGGGCGGCCCGCAAACGACGCTGCGCTATGAATTGCAAAGCACACCTGAGGCCGTCCGCGACACGCTTATCGCTATCAAAAGCTCGTTGCTCAATGGGAACGAGACGGAGGTGGTCGGCGATATGTGGGAACTGGTTGTTGCCGAAGTTCTCAACAATATCGTTGAGCATGCCTATTCCGAGCGCAAAGATGGTGCGATCGAAGTCGAACTTCAATTTGCCAACTCTCATATGAGCGCGCGCTTTGTCGACTATGGTGACCCCATGCCCGATGGCGCGTTGCCGGCAAATCGCCCGGCAGATATTGATGTACCCACCCAAGACCTGCCCGAAGGTGGATTTGGCTGGCACCTTATCCACACCTTAAGCGACAGCCTGAATTATGAGCGTCGCAATCGCCAGAATTGCCTGTTTCTCGAAATGACCTTGGTGCCCGGCCTCTGATCATTTCGGCCCAGCACACTCTCCTCCTCCCTTTACATTTCACTCTCATGTTCTGCGATCGCGAGATCTCAGCGACCAACCGTGATGACAACTGAAGGCTCAACGTGCCCATTCATTTGGGGCATTTCTCTGGGCCTCTTTGTCTGTACCCAGCCCTGGATTCACATGAAACAGACCTGCCTCTGAGACTCCCGGAATTGGCCATATTCCTGCCGAAGTCCACCGTCATACATGGTCTTGTAGCTGCTTAATGCTTCTCTCGGCATCGCGCCTCATTGCCCCCACCCAGAGCGCGGTGCCGAGATCGTTTCATCCACAACGCCCCACTGGGGCGTTTTTTAATGTCGGAAACACCGCGTTAACCGCGTCACTTACATTCCTTGAACCTGCCTTATTCGCGCCCGACTCGGAGGTCATACCTTCTCTTGTAGCTGCAATATGCTTCTCTCGGCGCCGCGGACAATTGCCCCCACCCAGATCGCGGTGCCGAGACATCTTGCAGCATACGGATGCAGACCAATTTGCGCCCCAGTTTGGGGCGCTTTTTTTATGGCATGTCGCCCCCTTTCAATGCCCTTGACATACCCCACGAGCGTCACAATCCCGCCCTGTTCCGCTGGCAAACATAGTCTTGTAGCTGCTAACAAGCTTCCCTCGGCACCGCGGACAATTGCCCCCACCCAGAACGCGGTACCGAGGACTACACTTCCCCCAATTGACGCATCATTTCAGAGGCCTATTGTTCATTCGAACAGGTAGGAGCTCTCATGCGCGATTTTCATCTTCCCGGACGATCTGCGGTTTTTTCAACCAATGGAATCTGCGCCACATCGCACCCGATCGCCGCTCAGGCCGCCATCGACATCCTAAAATCCGGCGGCAACGCAATGGATGCTGCTTTGGCCGGTGCGGTTCTGCTCGGGGTGGCGGAACCGCAGATGACCGGAATCGGGGGGGATTGCTTTGCGCTGATTTCTCCGGCGGGCAGCAATGATGTCATTGCGGTCAATGGTTCGGGGCGCGCGCCCGCAGCCGCCACTTCCGAAAACCTGCGAAATCAGGGCCATACCACCGTTCCTTTACGCAGCGCACATGCGGTGACGATACCCGGAGCGCTGGATGCCTTTTGCACCATGTCGGACACTTGGGGGAAATTGGGGTTGGCGGACAGTCTGGCCCCGGCGATCCACTATATGGACGAAGGCATTCCTGTGGCGCCGCGCGTGGCCTTTGACTGGGCCAACTCGGAATCGGCGCTCCAGGGGGCGGCGCGAAACCACTATCTGGTAGATGGCGAGGCGCCCCAAATCGGAGCGCTGTATCGCCAGCCAGCTCTGGCCATGCTGTTTCGTAAAATCGCCAAAGAGGGCCGAAGCGCGTTTTACGAGGGCGACGTTCTCGATGACATGCTGAACACACTTACGGGTTTTGGCGGCCTGCATACAGCCGAGGATTTTGCGCAAACGGCCTGCACCCTTGGTGACCCCATCAGTGGCATGTACCAAGAACAGGAACTGCTTGAGCATCCGCCAAATGGACAAGGCGTCACTGCGCACCTCCTGTTGAACATCCTGTCCCAGTTTGACCTGTCTGGCATGGACCCGTTTGGCGCTGAGCGTGCCCATATCGAAGCCGAAGCCGCCAAGCTCGCCTATGATGCGCGCAACAGGTTTCTTGCCGATCCTGACCATATGACCAAACTGGATCATCTGCTCAGCCCCAAAACCTCGGCAGACCTGGCAGCATTGATTGACCCGAAGCGCGCGATGCCATCTGCCACACGCATTTCGGAAGCCGTGCACAAAGACACGATCTATATCACCGTGGTGGACCGTGACCGAATGTCTGTGTCACTGATTTACTCTATTTTCCATGGATTTGGCTCCGGCATTGCCTCGGAAAAATACGGCATTCTGTTTCAAAACCGCGGTGCAGGGTTCTCCCTTGAAAAAGGCCACCCCAACGAGCTTGCTGGCGGCAAACGCCCGATGCACACAATTATCCCAGCGATGCTGCGCAACCAAGGACGGATAACAATGCCCTTTGGCGTCATGGGAGGGCAGTATCAACCCAACGGGCATGCTCGTTTCCTGACCAATATGACCGACTTTGGCCTGGACCCGCAAAGCGCCATTGATGCGCCGCGCTGTTTTCCTGATGCGGGTAAACTTCAGGTCGAGAGGGGGTATTCCGACAAAGTGCGCGCCGAGCTTGCGGACAAGGGCCATGACGTTGTGACCCCTGATGGTCCCTTGGGCGGTGCTCAGGCGATTATGATCCACGAATCTGGTGCGCTGGAAGGCGCATCGGATCCGCGCAAAGATGGATGCGCCATCGGGTATTGATGAACCAAAAGTTAACGAAATTTTTCACAAAATTTCACGCAAAGTCAAAATTTCGCCCGCTTTCCAAGGCAGTATTGCCCTATTGGAAAGCGGAGCCCTCTACATGATTGGACCCATCGAAGCCGTTGAGCGATATTTTTTCAAAGCTCTAAGAGTCGATTCCAGAGCGACCCGCGCTGAGTATTGGTGGGCGGCACTTTTTGTTGTTCTCCTCACAACGGCGGCGCTGGTTTGGGATATCCTTGCCTTTCTGGACATGTATCGCAGTCGTAGCCTTTATTGGGCCTACCAACGTTTTGACCCCTACGAGTACATCACGCCTTGGATCGCGCTGATCTGCCTTGTGCCCACGCTGACATTGACCCTGCGACGGTTACATGATGCTGGTCGCTCTGGCTGGTGGTACTGGATACAAGTCGTGCCTTTTATCGGCTGGCTGTGGTTCCTGATCCTGATGATATTGCCGTCAGAAGACCGTGAGAATGAGTGGGGGCCCGCCCATGGCAGCCCGGCTTCGTCTTCTCGCTACAACCCAGATGGCACGCTCCGACAACGCGCAACCGATAGTTACGCCGTTCTTTTGGATCTAGATCGCCCCCGCAGCCCCGAGGAAATCGCCGCGCATCGTGCAGAGATCAAAGACTATTACCGCTCGAAAGTTCTGAATCAGGTCGAAGCCTGACATTGATCGGCACCCGCAATCGGTATCACTTATTTTTCACGCGAACTGTCCAATTTTCGCCGTGTTTTCCCGTCAGCAACGATGTGTAGGTATCTTGGAGTAGATGGTATGATTGGTCCGATTGAGGCAATGGAACGGTATCTGTTTAACGCATTTACCATGGATGGGCGTGCCACGCGGGCGGAATTCTGGTGGGCCAACCTGATCCTCGCGTTGGTCATGTCGGCGGCGATTATTTGGGATGTGATAACCTTCTTCCAGATCAATATTGGCCGTACACCAACTGAGATGCTCTTTGGGTTCAGCCCTTTTTCCTATCTATCGCCGTTTCTGGTGTTGGCTTGCGTTGTGCCCAATTTCACCTTGATCGTTCGCCGTTTGCACGACAGCGGACGTTCTGGCTGTTGGATGCTTGTGCAGTTTATTCCGCTTGTCGGCTGGCTCTGGTATCTTGTGCTGATTGTCCTGCCTTCAGAGCCAGAAGAAAACGAATGGGGTGCTCCCCATGGAAGCTCCCGCTCTGGTCCTAGGTTCAATCCGGACGGCAGCCGCAAACATAGACCCACCGACAGTTATGCGGTGCTTCTAACGGCCGAGCGCGAGCGCACACCAGATGAGCTTGCCGCCCATCGCGCCGAGATCAAAGACTATTACCGCTCGAAAGTTCTGGGGCGCGCATAAGAAAACGCCCGAGGCGGGCTCAGGCGTTGGTCTTGGTTTAGTATGAGAACTCTTTGTAGATGCGGCTTAGATCGCCGCCCCACTCCCCGTGATACTGTTCCAGCAGTTCATCAGCGGGGGTTTTGCCGCTCTCAATGCTATCTTTCAACGCGTTGAGGAAATGCGTTTCATCGGGCACCAGCCCGCCAGCGCCGGGCAGCGCCCGCGCTTTCAGACCTGCCTCTGCGATGTTCAGCACTTCACGTGCCAACTCATGCATATTGATGTCCCCCACCTGAGCCTGCAAACCGTCAACCGAGGCCGCAACCCGCAGGGCTTCGCGTGTCTCCGCGTCCCAGCCTTTGACCAGATCCCAGGCCGCATCCAGCGCCGTTTGATCATAGGTCAGGCCGACCCAGAAGGCGGGCAGCGCGCACAGACGACGCCAGGGACCACCATCGGCGCCCCGCATCTCGATGTATTTCTTCACACGCGCCTCGGGGAAGGCCGTGGTGAGGTGATCTGCCCAGTCTGACATGGTGGGGGTTTCACCCGGCAGCGCCGGAAGTTGCCCTTTCAGGAAGTCGCGGAACGACTGGCCCAGCGCATTGATGTATTTGCCATCGCGATAGACAAAGTACATCGGCACATCGAGGGCGTATTCGACCCAACGCTCAAATCCGAAATCCTCATCAAAGACAAAGGGAATCATGCCGGTGCGGGCATCATCCAGATCGCGCCAGATCCGCGACCGCCAGCTTTTGTGCCCATTGGGTTTGCCATCAAAGAAGGGTGAATTGGCAAAAAGCGCGGTGGCCACGGGCTGCAGCGCGATGGCCACGCGCATTTTCTGCACCATATCCGCCTCAGACGCGAAATCGAGGTTCACCTGAACGGTACAGGTGCGGCGCATCATGGCGGTGCCCATGGTGCCAACGGACTGCATATAACTGTCCATCAAAGTGTACCGCCCTTTGGGCATCAGCGGCATTTCATCATGTGACCAGATCGGGGCCGCACCCAGACCAATGAACCCAACGCCAATGGCGTCTGCGATGTCTTTCACATCGCGCAAGTGTTCGTTCACCTCGTCACAGGTCTGGTGAATGGTTTCAAGCGGCGCGCCCGACAGCTCAAGCGCCCCACCGGGTTCAAGGCTAACATTGGCGCCATCTTTGGTCAGACCAATCAGGTTGCCGCCTTCGGTCACAGGCTGCCAGTTGTGGCGGTCGCGCAGACCTTCCAGTACCGCCTGAATCGAGCGTTCACCCGCATAGGGCAGTGGTTTCAGACTGTCTTTGCAATAGCCGAATTTTTCGTGCTCGGTGCCAATGCGCCACTGGTCGCGCGGCTTACAGCCTGACGCCAGATATTCAGCCAACTGTTCATGGCGTTCGATCGGTCCGCCGCCGGATTGAGGAATGGACATGGGCTCTCCACATTACCTTGCCAGACTCGCCTCACTTGGGCGCTCAAGGTCTAAGCCATGCGACCAAATTTCGGCACTGTCAATGCGCCCAACCCTGCGCTAGCGCACAGTTTCCCGCCGCCAGATCACAGAGCTGTGGGTTTCAGAACCCGCAAGCACCTGAATGGCGGTTTCAAACTGGGCTCCGGGCAACGCAGAAAGCACATCAAACAGGGCTTCGGTACCGGACGCATCATAGGGAATCGCAAGGCTGCCTTCGTCGCTGACAAAGATCCAACGCACCTGTTCTGGGCCCAGAACTTCAATCGACACACGCATCAGATTGTCGACAGACACCGCGCCCCCACCGTCAGGTGTGAAATAGCTGATCTCTCGCTCGGTGACCTGAACAACACCAAGCCCCTCTCCCGACACACCAAATCGGGCGCGGCGCACACCACTAAACACAAAAGCCGCGCCAATTGCCGCAACGCCATAGCCGATCCAGTGCAGCAGGCCCCCACCGGTGAAAAAACTCCAGTACAGGCCCAGAGCCAGAACCCCTGCCCCAACAAGCGCCTCGGACCAGCGGGCAATCTCGGCGGTGGCTTCGGGTCGAAACAGGCTCATGCAGCAAACTCCAGCGTGAAGGGCTCGATCAGCATAGCAATGCGATAATCGCCGATGCGCTGAAACCCGATTTTCTCATAGGCCCGCGCGGCATCAGGCGAGGCGGCAAACAAAATCGCTTTGCTCACCCCTTCGCTGCGCAGGCTGTTGAGATGGGCCGCGATGATCTGTCCGGCAAGGCCCCGGCCCCGATTTTCCGGCGGGACAAACACACCACCGATTTGAACGGCAGACCCCGCTTTGGCATTGATGGCCGTCATGGCCAAAGGGGCATCGCCCTCAAACATGATCCGCACATAGGGCGCATCAAACGATTTTTCCGCCCGCGCCACAGGATCATCTGCCGCCTGCGTCCCGGTCTCGCGCATATAGGCCTCGAACCAATTTGGCAGATAGCGCATATCCGGTTCACCTGGCGCACGCAGGTCCGCCTGACTTGCAGGTAAATTCGCGAGTTCAAGCTGATACAGCGGCTCGACGCGGTTCAGCTGCCAAGCGGTCTGGGGCACCGGCAATGCCGCAAGCATTGCGGCGATCTGTTCGGCATCCCCGGTAATGCCAAGCATTGTGTACCCCGCAAACATCCGGGCAATGCCCTGTGCCTCAGCCGAAGTGAGCCCGGGCATCTGACACAGAAGATAGCCATTTCGGGTACAGCCAAAAACGCCGGTGATCTGCCCGGCCTCTTCGCGCAGGAAAAACCCAGTCGAGTGATCGTGGTTCGTGCTCTCGGCGCCATGGGTTTCGAGGTTGCCCAGCAAAAACATCGACGTTTCCAGATGACGTTCAAGAAACGCCTTTAAAGCCGGTTCGTCCTGTTGCGTAGCGCGGCGCATCGTCACCAATCCCCCAAAGCCATTTGCCAAATTGTCAACGCAGCCACCGCCGCCGTATCCGCGCGTAGAATACGTGGCCCAAGGCTCACAACATGCGCCTGCTCCATGCCGTGCAGACGTGTCCGTTCAGATGGTGAAAAGCCCCCTTCTGGCCCGATCAGAATGGCCCACGGTCCCTGTGGCGCATCCCCCAGTGCGCGCGCTGCGCCAACCTCAGCCTCATCGCAGAACATCATGCGACGTGTTGTAGGGAAATCGTGCAAAAACCGATCGAACTTCACCAGCTCGGCTACCTCGGGCACAAAGGTTGCGCCACATTGTTCTGCCGCCTCAACCGCATGCGCCTGTAAACGATCCTGACGGATGCGTTCGGAATTGGTGAATTCCGTCTGCACAGGCACAATTCGACTTGCCCCCATCTCAACCGCTTTTTCGACAATGAAATCGGTACGGGCCTTTTTGATGGGTGCAAAACACAGCCAAAGATCCGGCGGATTTTGCTGCGGCGCGCTTTGGAACACACAGCGCAAGATACCGCCGCGTTTGCCAGCCTGTTCCACCTCAGCGGTCCAGGCTCCATCCCGCCCATTAAACAGCGTCACAAAGGCCCCCTGTGCCAGTCGCATCACCCCAAAAAGGTAATGCGCCTGATCACGTGACAGATCGACGGCTTGTCCATCGGACAAAGGGTGCTCTACATAAAGGCGTATCTTGGCTTTCATGAGGCGCAGCATATGACCGGCACCGAGCAGACACCAGAGGCAGAGGGCCAAGTTTCCGACGCTGTGACAGGCAATTGGGTTGATACCAAAGCCCCGGCAGCTCTGCGTCCTTACCTACGCCTGTCGCGTGCGGATCGCCCGATTGGATCATGGCTTTTGCTGCTGCCCTGCTGGTGGGGGCTTTTGCTCGCGATGGTGCATGACGGGCGGATGGGATGGTATGATCTCTGGATCGCGCTTGGCTGCGCCATTGGGGCCGTACTTATGCGCGGCGCGGGCTGCACCTGGAATGACATCACCGACCGCGATTTCGACGGCAAAGTGGCCCGCACCGCCAGCCGACCAATTCCGTCAGGGCAGGTCACCGTCAAAAAGGCCTTGGTCTGGCTGGGACTGCAGGCCTTGATCAGCTTCGGCATTCTGCTGACCTTCCCAATTCAGGCGATCCTTCTGGGGATCGCGGCCCTTGTTCCTGTTGCAATCTACCCCTTTGCCAAGCGCTTCACCTGGTGGCCGCAACTGTTCTTGGGCATTGCCTTTAACTGGGGCGCTTTGGTGGGCTGGACGGCCCACACCGGGGAACTGCAACCGCCAGCCATCATGCTCTACATGGCAGGCATGGCCTGGACCCTGTTTTATGACACCATCTACGCCCATCAGGACACCGAAGATGACGCCCTGATCGGTGTGAAATCAACCGCCCGCCTGTTTGGATCGGAAACCCCCAAATGGCTCGCCCGGTTTCTTGTGGCCACCGTCGCCATCATGGGTTTGGCGGTGATCGCAACGGCGACCGAGACAGGCGAAATCTTACAAATGGTGATTTTGCTGGCAGGCCCCTGGGCCATGGGATGGCACCTGATGTGGCAGATGCGCCGCTTCAAAGACGATGATAGTGCTGTTCTGCTTCGAATTTTCCGCTCAAATCGCGATGCAGGCCTTATTCCTGTGCTATTTTTCGCCGCTGCGCTCTTCGCGTGATTGCACAGCGTCAATAGCTTGCGTATCAGAGTTTGAACTCTACTTGGAACCGGAGCGCCCATGCGCCTTTCCACATTACTGACGATGGCGGCCACTTTTTCCGCCGCAGGGCTTATTAGCACTGTAACCGCCTATTTCACCGCAGGTGTCATCGAGAACGCGTCGAAGACCGCAGTTCTGACCGAAATGGATCGTACTGCACTTCCCTGGACGGAAGTGGATACCAATGGATTGCAGGTGTTTCTGATTGGCACGGCACCCGATGAGGCCGCCCGTTTCAAAGCTTTGGCCGCTGCGGGTCGTGTGGTTGATGCCGCCCGCGTGATTGACCAGATGCAAGTGGAAGAGCCAGAAGATCTTGCGCCGCCGCATTTCTCGATCGAGATCCTGCGCAATGATGCTGGCATCTCTGTGATCGGCCTCTTGCCCGCGAGCACCGACCGCGAGGCCTTGATCGCTGGGTTTCAGAAGGTGGTTGGCGAAGGCGAAGTGTCTGACTTTCTAGAGGCCGCCGATTATCCCGCCCCTGACGGCTGGGAAGATGCATTGGAATTTGCGGCCGCCGCACTTGACGATCTGCCCCGATCCAAGATTTCGATCGACGCCAGTCGCGTGGCCATCAAGGCCATGACGGAAAGTGATCAGGTGCGTCGCCGCCTGGAAAGCCACCTGTCGCGTCGTCGTCCAAACGATGTTCAGCTTGAGCTGTCCCTGTCGGCCCCCCGCCCGGTCATTTCACCCTATACATTGCGTTTCATAATCGACGCGGATGGTGTGCGGTTTGACGCCTGTTCAGCCGACACCGAAGCCGCGAGCCTGCGTATTCTTGAAGCGGCTGCCGCAGCCGGTCTTGAGGGTAAAAGCAGCTGCACTCTGGGGCTTGGTGTGCCCTCCCGCCGCTGGGCCGATGCGGTTGCCATGTCAATTGGCAAGCTGAAAGAGCTTGGTGGCGGCACCCTGACCTTCACCAATGCCGATATCTCGCTTGTGGCCCATTTGGGCACGGACCAGGCGCTGTTTGATCGCATCGTGGGCGAGTTGGACTCGACCCTCCCCGCTGTATTTGCACTGCATGCAGATCTGCCCAAACCGCCCGAGCAAGTTACGGACGAAGGCCCACCCGAATTTATCGCCATCCGCAGCCCAGAAGGCCCGGTTCAGGTGCGCGGACGTATTGGCAGCGAAATCTCGCGTCAGCTTGCCGACAGTTTTGCCCGCGCCCGTTTTGGCTCAACCACAGTCAAAACTACCGCACGGGTTGCCGAAAACCTACCGGCGGACTGGCAGGTGCGCGCGCTGGCCGGGATCGAGGCCCTGTCGCTTCTGGCAAACGGCGCCGTGACCGTCACCCCGGACAATGTGATCATCTCGGGCAAAACCGGCAATCAAAACCTGAATGCCGAAATCGCACAGCTTTTGACGTCAAAGCTTGGCGATACCGCGACCTTTGAAATTGACGTTGAGTACATCAAACGCCTTGATCCGACGCTGAATATCCCGACACCCCCACGTTGCGTCGAAATGATCACCGAAATCATCGGCGCCCGGAAAATTTCGTTTGAGCCGGGCTCTGCCACGCTGGATGCCACAACCGAAGGCATCATGGATGATCTGGCCGAGCTGCTGAAGAAATGCGGTGACATTCCGTTGGAAATTGGCGGGCATACTGACAGCCAGGGCCGCGAGGTCATGAACGAAGCACTGAGCCGCGACCGAGCACAGGCCGTACTCGATGCTTTGCTCAGCCGCCTTGTTCCGGTACGGTCCTACACAGTGGTTGGCTATGGCGAGAGCGAACCGATTGCTGACAACGGCACAGAAGACGGCCGAGAAGCAAACCGCCGCATCACCTTTACCTTGGTGGTGCCCGAAAACGAGCAGGCACCCGCAGACGGTACCGACGAGACGAGCAGTGAACCGCCTGCCGACGGCGCAGCAGCAGATGCCGCCGCGGATGAGGCCAAAGATGACGGGGCTGAAACCCCGGCGGAAGGAACGAGCGATGGATAGACCTCAGTTCATCATGGTAACGGCCATCATTCTATTTGTGGCGTTTTGTCTGGGGTGGTTTGCTCACTGGCTGGTGCATCGTTTCACCCGTGTCAGTCAGGCCGATATGGATCAGCTTGATAAGATGAGCCAAGAGCTTCACGAAGCGGAAGAAACCCGCGATCAGGCCATCACCTATCTGCAACAGCGTGAGGCCGAGCTAACCAACCAGCTGGCCCAGACCGAGGCCGAGCTTTCTGCTGCCATGGATGGGTTGCGCGAGGCCCGCCAAGAGGCCGAAGAGCTGCGCAATTACGCCGAAAGCCTGCGGTAAACTCCGGGCTTTTGGCTGAGGTCTTTCCAGACCGGTCACAATATGGGATGACCCGGGCAGGTTTTCAGCAAACAGGCCCCGGTTATGACCCAGATTATCGAAAAGCTCTCAGACGTTTCCGCCAATTACGAGGCGCTCTTTGTTGACCTCTGGGGCTGCGTGCACAATGGCGTCGAGGCCTTCCCCTCCGCCGTAGCTGCGCTGCAGGGCTTCCGCAAATCCGGGGGAACCGTCATCCTGGTGACCAACGCGCCGCGGTCACGACACCATGTCGCCAAACAGCTGGTCAAACTTGGCGTGCCGGAAGATGCCTATGATGACATCGCCACCAGCGGCGATTCTGCGCGTTCGGCCATGTTCCTGGGCGCCGTGGGTCAAAAGGTCTGGTTTATCGGCCAGCCGCATGACACCTCGTTTTTTGAACCTCTGAAGCTTCTGGAAAATCCGGTCGAGATCGAACAGGTCGCGATGGAAGAAGCCGAGGGCATTGTGTGCTGTGGTCCCGAAGATCCGATGGCCGATCCGGACGTGATGCGCGGCCCCTTTCTTTATGCCAAGCAAAAGGGCATGAAGCTGCTCTGTGCCAATCCCGACATTGTCGTGGATCGTGGGGAGACACGCGAATGGTGCGCTGGGGCGCTGGCGCAGCTCTATACAGAAATGGGAGGGGAAAGCCTCTATTTCGGCAAACCTCATCCTCCGATCTATGATCTTGCGCGCCGCCGTCTGTCGATCCATCGCAAAGATGTGCCTGACAACGCAATCCTCGCCATTGGCGACGGCCCTCATACCGATATTGACGGGGCGATGGGCGAAGACATCGATTCTCTCTTTATCTCCGGTGGACTGGCCAAAGCCGACACCAAGACCGTGGATCAACCCGAGCCAGATGCCCTTGATCGCTATATCCAGTCGGAAAACATCAGCCCAACCTATACGATTGGCTTCCTGCGCTAAGGAATTGCGGGCTTGATTTTGCTGCAAGTGCGAAGTAATAAAGTGTCGCACAACACGGCAAATCAGCCCGTTTATTACCGGGCAGCTGATCTTGGAGGGTCGGATGTTGGACAACCTGCCACGCGGAACCATCTGCATCGAAGATATTGAAATGGGCATGACGCGCCATCTGCGCAAAGTGGTCACCGACGAAGATATTGAGATGTTTGCCAAGGTCTCAACCGACCACAATCCGGTTCATCTGGATGATGACTACGCCCGCGACACGATCTTTGAGGGCCGAATCGCGCATGGCATGCTCACCGCAGGGCTGATCTCCGCGGTGATCGGGGAACAGCTGCCAGGCCATGGCACAATCTACATGGGCCAGAACCTCAAATTCCTCGCCCCGGTGCGTCCCGGTGACATGGTCTACGCAGAGGTCAAGGTGATCGATATCGATCATGGCAAACGCCGCGTGACCTTGGATTGCCATTGCTCAGTCGATGGGAAAAAGGTGTTGATAGGCGAAGCCAAAGTTCTGGCCCCGTCACGTAAATTCGACTGATCCAGCCTTTCAACGCTCCAGATCGACCGCCCCAATCGGGCGGTCTTTTTATTGCCTCTATGGGACGGTGGGCGGGGCGATGGGCACAGCCCGAGCGCCGGTCCGTCCCTTACAAACAGGCCTCGACCCGAAAAGCGTCCGGGATGCCGTCGCGCTCTTCCAGCACCAGATCTGCCATCACATGGGCCACCTTCGGCCCCATGCCAAATCCAATTTTGAACCCACCGTTTGCAATGAAGTGTCCCGGCTTATCGGGCCACGCCCCTAAAATCGGCGCTCTACTGCGCGCCCGAGGCCGCACACCGGCCCACCGTTCTATCACCTCTGCTGTCTCAAGAACCGGCAGAGCGGCCCGTGCCTTCTCAATCAACATCTCAACCTGATCATCAACCGACGCAGGATCCTCAAACTCACGCTCAGAGGTCGATCCTATGGCAACGGTCCCATCCGCGTGAGGCACAATATGCAAGGTCTCCACAAAGAGCTGCGGTGCCTTGGGTGCTGAATAGCGAAACAAGGCGGCCTGCCCCTTCACCCCATCCCCGACCTTCTTGCCAAACGCGTCTGACAGGGCCCGCAGCCCCTGCCACCCGGTGGCCCAGACAACTGCGCCCTCATCCGGAGCTTCCCCCACGATCTCAACGCCCTTTGCCTGCAACGCCGCAACCAGTGCCGCGCAGGCACGCCGAGGATGCATGCGGCCCGTCAATGTATCGAAAATCAGCTTTCCGGTAGGTGAGTGTGGTGCAAAGTCCCCAATCGCTGCGGCGTCGACAATTTCCCAGCGCGCCTTTCCCTGCCAAAGCTCAGCTGCACCCTGTGCCCGCTCTTGTGCCAGTTTCAGGGCCTGTTCATCGACAATTGGCTGCAGACGCCCAGTACGGCCATAGCCTGAAGACAATCCACCCACCGCCTCGACCTCGGCCCAAAAATTCTCGGCCATCAAAAGGCTTTCCAATTGAAACGCCTTTTTTGAGTTCCAGTTCTCCGGCACATGCGGCGCCAGGGCACCGACCACGCCCCCGGACGACCCGGCCCCCGGACCATAGGGGTCCACAACCCGCACCCGTGCCCCACGCTGAGCACAGACCCAAGCCACGGATAATCCAAAAGCCCCGGCGCCGCGCACCGTCACATCCACGCTTGCCATTGCTGTTCCCTGCTGCCACTTCTGCGCCATCTCTCTAAGGACAAACCTCATGGCAGACCAGAGCAAGCCGCTGGATTGGAATGGCGAAACCCCCGTCTCGTTGCGATTTGACGATCCCTACTACTCGTTGGAAAACGGTCTGAACGAAACACGTTATGTGTTTCTGACCGGCAATAACCTGCCCCAACGGTTCTGCGATGGGTTTCATATCGCCGAGCTTGGATTTGGCACGGGCCTCAATCTTCTGGCTTCGCTGCACCTTTGGCGCGAAACCGGCATTCTTGGAAAGCTACATTTCACCACTTTCGAAGCCTTCCCCCTGGAGGCCGAGGACATGATCCGCGCACAGGCTGCGTTTCCAGACTTGGCCGAAATCGCGCAAGAGCTTGCCCCTTTCTGGAAATCAGGTGCCACGAGCATCGAACTGCCTGATCTCACGTTTGAGATGAACGTCGGTGACGCACGTGAATCATTGCCTCGCTGGGATGACCAAGCGGATGCCTGGTTCCTTGATGGCTTTGCGCCCGCAAAAAACCCGGAGCTCTGGGATGACGCGCTCATGGCGCAAGTGGCCAGCCATATGTCGCCTGGGGGCATGGCAGCGACATATACCGCCGCAGGCCATGTGCGACGCGCCCTTGCCGCTGCTGGGCTAGAAGTGGTCCGGATCCCCGGATATGGACGAAAAAGACACATGACACAGGCACGGAAACCCTAATAATGGCAAAGCAAAATCAGACACTTGGCATCTGGCTTATGGTTGCCACAACCGTCGTTTTTGCGCTCCAGGACGGGTTATCCCGCCATCTGGCTGACAACTACAACGTCATGATGGTGGTGATGATCCGCTATTGGTTTTTTGCCTTGTTTGTTGTGTTTCTGGCCTCCCGCCTGCCCGGTGGCATACGTCAGACCGCACGCTCTGCTTTTCCAAAACTCCAAATTGGGCGCGGCGCTCTGCTGGCACTCGAAATTGCGGTGACGGTTCTGTCCTTTGTCTTTCTCGGCCTGATCGAAAGCCACGCGGTCTTTGCTTGCTATCCTTTGTTGGTTGCAGCTTTGTCAGGCCCGGTGCTGGGCGAGCAGGTGGGCTGGCGCCGTTGGGCGGCCATTGGTGTGGGGTTCATCGGCGTTCTGATCATCCTGCAGCCCTCAGGCGGCGTGTTTTCCCCCTATGCCATCATCCCGCTGATCGGCGCTTTGATGTTTGCGCTTTATGGATTGATGACACGCTATGTTGCGCGCGGTGACAGCGCGATGACTTCACTGTTCTGGACCGGCATTGCAGGCGCTGTCACCAGCACCGTTTTGGGCATATGGTTCTGGGAACCGATGTCAGGCACAGACTGGGCCTGGATGATTTTGCTTTGCTGTTCCGGGGTGCTTGGGCACTTTTTGCTGATCAAATCTTATGACGTGGCCGAAGCGAGTGCGGTTCAGCCCTTTGCCTATCTTCAGCTCGTCTTTGTCAGCATTCTTGGCGTCACATTGTTCAATGAAACCATCCGGTCAAATGTGGCAATTGGTGCGGCTTTGGTTGTTGCCGCGGGCGTTTTCACCCTGATCCGCGCACGCCAGAAGGAACAAAGCACCTAGCGCAACACAGGCAGGGTTTTTCCAATCAACTCTTGGCTGAATGGGACCGGATGCGCCGGTTTACCCAGTCGCGCCCGATAGATCGGAAGACTTTCGGTGACCCGCATGACATAATTGCGGGTCTCATCAAACGGGATGAATTCGATCCAATCCACCACATCCAGATCCCCCGCCCGTGGATCCCCGTACTGTTTCATCCAACGCACGGGACGAGACGGCCCGGCGTTATAGCCCGCCGCCATCATCACCGCATTTGCGCCAAATTGCTTGGACAGAGTCGCAAGATAGGTGGAGCCCAATGTGGCGTTGTACGCCGGGTCGCTCAGCAGTTTGTCTTTTGAGTACTCCAACTGGAGCTGCGCAGAGACCTCCTTTGCCGTTCCGGGCATCAACTGCATGAACCCGCGCGCTCCGGCTCCGGAAATGACGCCCGGATCAAACTCAGACTCCCTGCGCGCAATCGCTAGAACCATCTCTTTACCTATGGGAAACTCACGTTTCACGATGTCCGGGTGCAAGGCGTAGTAAGGCGCGTGCAACTCGTGACCAAACTGCGCCGCCCGTTTGCCCAGCATCACCTGAATATGGGGCCTGCGCATGTCGATGAGCATCTGCCCCATCTGCGCCATACCCTCACGGGTTTGGCTCTCGGCCAGGTGGGTCAGAAAGCGTTCGCCAAGCACACTCTCACCGGCCGCAAGCAGCAACACCCCGGCATTAAAAACCGAGCTTTTCGTGAACTCAGCACGCCGCCAATCCTCAACCGGTTCAGCCCCGTTCAACAGTGGATCAACAGCAACCCCACCCCGTTCTGCCGCCAGAAGACCGTAAAATGAGGTCTGATATCGACCACCTTCTTCGTAAGCCGCTTTGGCAGTAACATCGTCCCCCAGCGCTTCATAGGCACGACCCGTCCAGTACCCTGCCCGCCCAAGCGAAATCGGTGTAAACACAGCGCCCCTGAAATTCTGAAAATGCTCCAGCGCGCGCGCAGGGTCATTGAGGAACCGCAACGCAAGATAGCCCGACAGCCATTCAAGATCTGCAAAGTCCCGTCCTTCGACCAGATGGTGCTGGGCGGCAATGGCATAGGCCTCTTGCACTGCCCCCGCTCGCATCCTCTCTCGCGCCAGATTGCGGCGTGCCCGACCCCAGGCCCAGGGTTCACCCAGAGTTTCGGCGCTTTTGGACTGTTCAAGCAAGAGGGTAATTGCATCCGCATCCCGCCCCTTGCGCAGGCGCCACTGAAACCTTTCGTAGGCAAGCCCGGGATGATCGGATAGCCGCTCTGGCACCTTGGCGATCAGCCCATCCACCCCATCCGCAGATTGGCGCAGTGCCAGCCGCGCCTCGGCCAACGCCTGCCACCCCTCATCCACCAGTGGCACCAGCGCGCGCGCATTTTTGCTCCAACCGCGCCAGAGGGCGATGTCCAAACGCGCGGTGTGATGAGGTTTGATCACCTCACCCCAAGTCTCGCGAAACGCCCCACGTTCATCCGCGGACATTGACAAGTTACGCCAGGCTAAAACGATCTCAGCCTCTGCGCTGCCCTCATCCCCAGCCGCCAGATAGGCCCGCGCGAGGGCCAGCGCACCTGCTCCGGTTTTGGGTGCATCTTCGGCAAAATAGGCCCGGACCGCAGAAGGCGCTGCAACCGACATCGCCGCTTCGCTTTTTTCCTTGAGGTAGGGCAGGCCCGGCCAATCGCCGTTACGGGCCAGAAAATCCTGAACCTCAACGGCATCTCCGCGCCCTGCACGCAAAGCATGCCAGAGAATCACATCAAGCGCCGCCTGCCCGTCACCTCGCGCTTCGATCCGCGCGGCAGCCCAGTTGCCCTCACGCATGGATTTCATGGCTTTTGCCAAGGAATGACCAGCATCTTGCGCCGAAGCAACAGCTCCGAGCAACACAACACAGAAGGCGAGAATGACACGCGACATAGGCTTGCAATTTCCGTAGTGAAAAGGAATAGACGCATTTGGGATTAGATATCGTCAAGGGTGGGCTCTACAACTCACAATCCTGCCTATTGGCGGAAATCCCCGGAAACTGGATGACATCGAATATAAAGGAGCGTGAGATGTTCAAGGGATCAATGCCAGCCCTGGTCACGCCGTTCAAGGACGGCGCTGTGGATTTCGATACGCTCAAACGCTTGGTCGACTGGCATGTCGATCAGGGGAGCCACGGTCTGGTGCCCGTTGGCACCACCGGCGAAAGCCCGACACTGACCCATGACGAGCATGAAGCCGTCATCGAGGCTGTGGTCACGCAGGCCGCAGGCCGTATTCCTGTTATCGCTGGCGCCGGGTCTAACAACACCGCCGAAGCGGTGCGCTTTGTACAATACGCCAAATCGGTTGGCGCAGATGGCGCTCTGGTTGTGACCCCCTACTACAACAAACCGACCCAAGCCGGTCTGATTGCCCATTTCACCGCCCTGCACGAGGCGGCTGAGATTCCGATTGTGATCTACAACATTCCGGGCCGTTCGGTTGTTGATATGTCGCCGGAAACCATGGGTGAGCTGGCCAAGTTGGATCGCATCGTGGGTGTAAAAGATGCCACCGGCGATCTGGCACGTGTCTGCCAACAGCGTATCACATGCGGTGCCGACTTCCTGCAGATCTCGGGCGAAGACGCCACCGCCCACGGGTTCAACGCCCAAGGTGGCATTGGCTGTATCTCGGTCACCGCCAACGTGGCGCCGGCGCTGAGCGCTCAGCTGCAGAACGCCTGCCTTGCCGGTGATTATAAGACCGCGCTTGAGGTACAGGACAAACTGATGCCCCTGCATCAGGCCATCTTTACCGAACCGGGCCTTGTTGGCGCCAAATACGCCATGTCAAAGCTGGGTCTGTGCAGCGACGAAGTCCGCCTGCCCCTGCTGCCGCTGACCGACGCAACCAAAGCCAAGGTTGACGCCGCGCTGGCGCATGCTGGTTTGCTCTAAGCGGCCAACAACAGTCCTCACAAAAAACACCCTCGCAGGTTTCTGCGGGGGTATTTTGTTTCGGAACAGCGGCTTTGCTGACGAAACTGCAACTGCGATATGGACACAACAAGCTTTAGGTAGGCTAGATTTCCTGCTATCTGTCAGCGCAAGATTTCCGATACGGTAGGAAGCAGAGAGTTGCGCGTAAAAAGTGGGATCTCCAAGCTCCGCCATAGCAACATATTCTGTTTACTGAGTTTATACTTAGTTACCTTGCCGGTCTTGATCGGAACGGTTGATAGGATGCGAAATGTCCTGCTCCGCGTTCCTTTCGAAGATTGGATCAACGTCAGATACTTTGACAACCCGTTCATAACAGCTTTGCATCTTGTGCCTGGGTTCATCATGCTGACTGTCGCTCCGCTGCAATTCGTGTCTGACATTAGGCGGAAATATCCCCAATTCCACATAGCCTTAGGTTACGTCTTCTGTTCAACGGGAGTGATTTGTTCACTGGGGTTGCTGTGGATGGTTTTTGTATTTCCAGCGATTGGTGGATTACTGACACAAGTCGTTAGCTCGCTTCTTGTCGCGGCGCTTCTGATCTTCCTGTTTGTAGCAATTCGAGCAGCTCGCGGACGCAGGTTCGAACGGCATCGGGCGTTTATGATGAGAAGCTATGCAATTGCCTTGTCCGTTTCCACAGCGCGTATACTTATCGAAGCAGCAGGAATTTTATTCCTAGTCCCCTTCGAAGCTTCCTTCATTGCAGCCTCTGCTGCAGGGGTCGTCATAAACCTTGTGACAGTAGAGTGGGCAATTAGGTATGGATGAGCGTGGGTTCTCTCCGGATATTCAAGGGCTTCACATCTCGCCCTCACTTGCATCCGCTCAACAGTTCTTATGAAAAAAGGCGCAGGGTTATCCCACGCCTTTGTTTGACTTACGCCTTTCGTGGCTCACGACGTTTGATAGAGGGCGAAGAACGCCCCCCCCAACGCATCACAGCCCTTCGGGTTGACCCACAACAATAAAGCGCAGCGCTTCCGGCTGAACCAGTTCTGCCGCCACCCGTTTCACATCTTCCAGCGTCACCGCCTCAATGTTAGCGTTGCGGGTTTTGACGTAATCGGGGCTCAGATTGTCCATCTGCATGCCAACCAGAATACGCGCGATGGGACGGTTGCCGTCGAACCGCAGCGGATAGGCCCCGGTCAGATAGGTCTTGGCGCGGCGCAGCTCGTCTTCGGTCACGCCATCAGCGGCCAGTTTCGCCCATTCGGCCTGAATCACCTCAATGGCCTGCGCAATGCGGTCATTGGCCGAGGCCACCCGTCCGATGTAGAGCGCGGCATGGTCCTTGGGCAGAAGATAGGACGACACCCCATAAGTCAGGCCACGTTTTTCACGCACCTCATTCATCAGCCGCGCTTCAAACCCACCTCCGCCAAACACCACATTCATGACATAGGCGGCAAAGAAATCCGGGTCATCCCGTTCGATTCCCGCATGACCGAACACAGCAACCGATTGGGGGGTGTCAAAGGGAATAACGCTCACGCCCGCTTCGGTTTCAATCTGCAGATCCGCGGGCAAAGGCAGCCCGGTTTCTGGCAGATCCTGAAGCAAGTCATCCAAAAGCGCGCCCAGCTCTTCCGCAGTGATGTCACCGGCCGCGGACACATAGACCTTGTCGCGGGTCATAACACCCTGATGTGCCGCGATGAGATCATCGCGAGTCAAACCGCTCACACTTTCAACCGTGCCCTCAAGCGGTGTGCCATAGGGGTGATCGCCATAAAACTCGTGGGCAAAAGCCTCTTGAGCAATGTCATCGGGATCGTTTTCGGAAGACCGAATTCCAGACAGCACCTGACGGCGCACACGTTCGACCGCGTCTTCGTCAAAGCGCGGAGCGATGATCGAATCGCGCAAAAGCGCCACAGCCGCGTCGCTGGTTTCGGTCAGGAATTGCGCCGAAACGCTGACCGTGTCGTCTCCGACATCATAGCTCAGCTGCGCCGCGATCTCTTCCGCCGCCTCAACAAAGCCACGTGCATCCAGATCACCAGCCCCTTCATTGAGCAGCCCCACCATCAAATTGGTCGCACCGCGTTTGCCCGCAAGGTCCAGTGAGGCCCCGCCCTGAAACCGCAGTTCAAGCGCAACAAAGGGAATGGAGTGCTCTTCCACCAGCCAGGCTTTGATGCCGCCCGGGCTCTCAATCACCTGAATGTCCATTTCCGCCTGTGCTGTGGCACCGGCGAAGATCATGCCAAGGGCGAGAATAAAGCGTTTCATTGCTGGGCCTCCTGCACATCTTCTCCCATCAGATACCCGGTGACCGCGTTTTTGCGATCAAACACAAGATCGGCGGCATCCATGATGTCTTCGGCGGTGACCGCCTGCAAAATCTCGGGCCATTCCTGCACGTCCGCAACGGTTAGACCGGACGTCAGCGCGCCTCCATAGCGACGGGCCAGCGCATCCACACTGTCGCGGGCGTAGATCTGACTGGCTTTCAGCTGAAATTTGATGCGGGACAGCTGATCCGCATCGACGCCTTCTTCCATGAACTCCGCCACAGCCTGATCCAGTGCGGCCTCAGCCTCTTCCAGCGACACTCCGGGTACTGGCACAATGATCAAGCCAAACTCCGTGTCGTCCAGCGACTGGCCCCGATAAAAGGCGCTGGTGTAGACGGCCTTTTCCTGTTCGAACTGCAGTTTTCGGTTCAGAACCGATGTCTGACCGCCCCCAAGGACCTCGGCCAGCAAGGTCAGTGCCGCAGCGGTTTCCTGTTCACCGGGATCACGTTCCGGTGCGAGATAGTTGCGCATGACATAGGGCTGAGACACACGCGCGTCATTGAACATGATACGCCGTTCCGCGAGATGCGGTGGCTCGTCAACACGGTCGCGCGGTTTCAAATCAGGATTGGCTTTTAGCGGCCCGTAATGCTCCTTGGCCAAACGCTCGACCTCATCTGGGGTCACGTCTCCCGCGACAACCAGAACCGCATTGTTGGGCGCATAAAAGCGTTTGTAATAGGCCAGCGCATCATCCAAATCGAGCGTGACCATCTCATGGCGCCAACCGATGATCGGCGTGCCATAGGGATGGTTCAAATAAAGCGCGGCATTGCGTTGTTCGCGAAACAAGGCACCCGGATCATTTTCGGTGCGCTGGTTGCGCTCTTCGATGATCACCTCACGCTCAGTCAGAATATCCTCTTCGTCGAGGCGGATATTGACCATGCGATCGGCTTCCATGCGCATCATCAGCCCGAGGCGATCCGCCGCAATGTTCTGAAAATAGGCGGTGTAATCATAGCTGGTAAAGGCGTTGTCCGTGCCGCCATGCTCGGCCACAGTTTTGGAAAACTCACCCGGCGCCAGCGTATCTGTGCCTTTGAACAAGAGATGTTCTAGGAAATGGGCCACACCCGAGGTGCCCCGCACCTCGTCGGCCGAGCCAGCCCGATACCACACCATATGGGTCACAGCAGGTGCTCGATGGTCTTCGATCACAACCACCTCCATCCCATTGTCCAAGGTGAAGGTTGTAACCTGATCATCCGCCGCACTGGCCGCGGCGGGAAAACCCAACGCGGCGCACAGCGGCAATAACTTCAGAAACAAGGATTTAAACATCGTGTCTCCCTAAATGGCGTAACTTAGAAACCTATTGCGCTGGTATCTGAGTTCAACCTGGGAAACAGCTTTGTGATGAATGTCCGCGCCGGAATTATTCAGGCGGAGCCGACGGGGTACGTGCACCTGCAGCGCGATACCGTTCCAGCCATCCATAGCTGTCCAGGGTCTGGCGCTCATAGGCGCGCAGATAATCATCGCGCGGCACAATGGTCCAGGTGAACAGAGATTTACGCTTGCGGAAGGCCAGATCTTCGCTGGCCAGAGTGGTGCGGATATTGCTGTCGCGACCAAAGCGGCTTGCGCTTGCGATCAGCGCGCTGTCGCCGCGTGGCGCTCCATTCCCAGCAGACAGGCGCGCCGGGTTACCACCCAAAGCGGCCACAGCATCCGCCAAAGGCGTCTGATCTGTGCGGTTGGCCTGCCCCGGGGTGGGCGCCGGCAATTCGGCATAATTTTCAGGCTGAACCAAAGGTTTCGCCGGTATGATCGAGAATTCTTCAGGTGTTCCCGAGTAGGTTTTCAAATCATGCAAAGAGGTGTCCCGCTCAGAGCGCGAACAGGCTGTCACGCCGATCAAAGCAGTCATACCAATGAGAAAAGCAGCCCGCATGGCCAACCCCCGAAGTTAGTCTGCGACAGGCTTACCCGATCTTATCCGCCGCGTCACGGCCCCTTTTTCTCACCGGGAAACACAACAAGCCCAAAAGCGCCGATGAAGATGGCGATATCGGCCACGTTGAAGGCAAAGGGGTTCTCAAATCCGCAGCACGACATGTTCAGGAAATCGGCTACGGCCCCGTAAAGCACACGGTCGACGACGTTACCGAGTGCCCCACCGATCAGGAACCCGGCCGAGATCAACCCCATCCGCCCCGGAGGATCCCGGCGCAACCAGATGGTCACAAACAACACAATGCCCAGCGCGACCGAAATCAAAATCCACCGTGTCGCGGGCGCATCCCCGGCAAGAAGTCCGAAATTTATCCCGTAATTCCAAGCCATTCTGAAGTTCAGAAGCGGGGGCAAGACGTCAATATACAAGCGCGTCGCCAGATCCATGACATGGACAACCCAGATCTTTGACAGCTGATCGAGGACAAAAATGGCACCCGCCACGGTCCAGACAAGGCGCATCATGCCGCCAGTGGTCTGCAGGTTTTTCTGCATTGCTCTTCCTCAAGTTCTGCCCTGTTTGGGCCTGCGCGTAATATTTGCGTTTATGCTGCAAAAGCCAAGTTTAGTATCAGCTCTTTTGCTGCTTTAGGCGAAAAACCCCGGCACAGAGGCCGGGGTTTTCAATCGGCAATCTCTTGCCTTATTCAGAAAGGTCTTAGTGGCGGAAGTGGCGCATGCCAGTGAAGACCATGGCAAGACCGGCATCGTTCGCAGCCTTGATCACTTCTTCGTCACGCATCGACCCACCCGGCTGGATCACACAGGTGCCCCCGGCTGCGGCTGCTTCAAGCAGGCCATCCGCGAAGGGGAAGAACGCATCCGAGGCAACGGCGCTGCCTTTTGCAAGGCTTTCCTCAAGACCCAATTCGGCTGCCATACGGGCCGCTTTGGCCGCAGCGACATTGGCACTGTCCAAGCGGCTCATCTGGCCCGCGCCAACACCCACGGTCGCGCTGTCTTTGACATAGACAATGGCGTTGGATTTGACGTGCTTCGCCACTTTCCAGGCAAAGAGCAGATCCTGCAGTTCAGCCTCAGTCGGCGCCTTTTCGGTGACCACTTTCAGATCCTCGATACCGACGTAGCCTACGTCCTTGTCCTGGACCAGAACGCCACCGGCCACCTGTTTATAGGCGGTGATCGGCGCACGCGGGTTGGGCAACGCATCCGTCAACAGCAGGCGGAGGTTTTTCTTGGCGGCAAAGATCTCTTTTGCTTCGTCTGATGCACCGGGCGCGATGACCACCTCGGTGAAGATCTCAACAATCTTGGTCGCGGTTTCGGCGTCTAGCGGCTGGTTCAGGGCCACAATACCCCCGAATGCCGAAGTGCGGTCACAATCAAAGGCCTTTTGATAGGCCTCAACAAGGCTCGCGCCTTTGGCCACACCACAGGGATTGGCGTGTTTGATGATCGCCACAGCTGCGCTTTCGGCCGGATCAAACTCGGCCACCAGCTCATAAGCCGCGTCCGTGTCGTTGATGTTGTTATAAGACAGCTCTTTGCCCTGGAGCTGAACTGCTGTGGCCACACCCGGACGGGCCGAGCCATCAGTGTAGAAGGCCGCTTTCTGGTGGCTGTTCTCGCCATAGCGCAGCGTCTGCTTCAGCTCGCCCGCAAAGGCACGACGGCGCGGTGCTTCGAGATCAAGTTGACCTGCCATCCATGTCGATACCGCCGCATCATAAGACCCGGTACGCGCATAGGCGATCTGGGCGTGGCGCTGACGGAAGGCATAAGAGGTTTGACCGTCATTGGCCTCGAGCTCGGCCAGCAGCGCGTCGTAATCTGTTACATCCACGATGGTGGTGACGAATCCATGGTTTTTGGCGGCCGCACGGATCATGGCAGGCCCCCCAATATCGATGTTCTCGATGCAGGTGCCGTAGTCCGCGCCTTTGGCAACGGTTTCCTCAAACGGATAGAGGTTCACCACCAAAAGATCGATGCCACCGATCTCATGCTGCTCCATGGCCGCCACGTGATCGTCATTGTCGCGCAGCGCAAGCAAACCCCCATGCACTTTGGGGTGCAGTGTTTTGACACGTCCGTCCATCATCTCAGGGAAATTGGTGATCTCTGAGACATCTTTGACGGCCACGCCTGCATCGCGCAGGGTCGCGGCAGATCCACCCGTGGACAGGATCTCAACCCCGCGTGCCTCCAGCGCCTTGGCCAGGTCAATCAGACCGGTCTTGTCAGAAACAGAAAGCAGGGCGCGGCGGAGAGGATAGAGATCGGTCATGCAGGCAGGTTCCAGAGTTGTCTCAGGTCACGTCCACTTGGTCCTGTGCCAAATCGCGGATGGCGATTGCAGTGTCCTGCGCTTTGGCAAAAGACCACTGGACGCGGGTCGCATACTCCATTGCGCGCCCAGTTAAAACAATCTGCTGTGTCGCACGTGGCCTTAATCGGCCTTTTTCTAGGTAAACGGACGGTTCCAGCGTCATTTTCGCCGGCCCGTCGTAGCGAAACACCCAAATTTCCCCCGATCGCAGCGCCATCGACACCGCGCTTCCCCCCAAATCAATGGCCACATCGGCTTCGGGATGGATGTGGAATCGCGCCTCAAACGGCAACCCTTCCAGTCGCGAGGCATCCAGCGCCTTATCAAAGCGTTTTTTGGCTGGGTCATCCAAGGCGATCAGATAATCTTCGCCCTGAAGGCTCCGCCCATCGTGGGACAGTTCAAGACTGCGGGCGTGGGTCAATCCCTGAAGCGCCACATAGCCATCATGGCCCCCTTCAAACCGCACAGTTTCCTCGCTGTCCGACAGTTGGGTCGGTACATGCTGCGGTAGATCTTCCAGCAATTCACGCTGGACCATACCAACCCATTTGGGGCTTCCCAAACGCGCACTGGAATATCCCTGCAAACTTAACACCGAGTGAGATGGTGTTGCGCGACCGGCCCGTCGCCAGTCCTCTCCAAATCCGCCGCCAGACCCACAGTTGACGATCACCGGGCGGCGACCGGATGTTAGCTCAAAGGCAAGGGTCGAGGCATGGGCCTGTGCCGATGCACGGCCAGAGGGAGGCGGTGCCGCATCCGCAATCACCGAGGTGCGCCCGCCTGACAGGCGCACAAAGCCCATCGCCAAACCATCCGACTGTTTCTTTTTGTTGCGACAAGCTGCCAGTGCATGATCCAAACGGCCCTCTAGACCGCGTCCACCCCCATGAAACCGAGCCAACCCACCATCCGCATGACGGAGTGTTCTCAGGGTCGGGGCAATGCGATCCACCGCCGTTGTGTGGGATTGATCTGGTTTCAGATCGACCTCTTCCAACGCGGCACGCGCCCATGTCAGCAATGTGAATACTTCGAGCAGCTCTTCAGGGTTCCGTGTTGGGATCCCCCCCTGCTCGTTCACCTGGCGGGCGCATTCTTCCCCAAGCGCGATGCGCGCAGGCTCAAGTTGTGCCTCCATACCCTCCAAAGCGATGCCTGCGTAGAGCAATCCAGTAAGCGCTTCGAAACGTGGAAGGCCCGGTGCAGCCCCCTGCCAGCGCTTTGCCAAAAACCTGCTTTGAACAGCCAGAGCCGCAAAGACTTTTTCAGACACTTCAGGCGACTGACCACGCAGCAAAAACAACGCGTGATGTACCCAGCGGATCAGACGGCGGCCCGCCAATTCTGGCGTCCAACCCGGCCCTGCCCCGGTTCCGTACCTCTCAATCCAACTCAGCAACCACGCCTGCGCCAAGGCACGCGCCTTGAAATCGCCCACTGCTGCGAGATCATCTAGCCAGCCAAACCCATGAATTTCTTCCGAAAAAGCGTCGTCTGGCGGAGTCAGATCCCACAACAGAGTGTCCGGCGCTTCAACCAAATGACCCGCAAACATAAGATTGCCCGCAAGCATCTGCCGTCCCCGGGCAAAATATCCGATGGTGCGGGGCTCGGGATGGGAGACAAACGCCGTTGCGCCGCGTGCCCGCGCCGCGAGGCGCGCATGCAAACGGTTCAGAAACCGCACCCGTGCGGTTCTCCAGCTCTTCCCATTGGCCATCTGCTCGACCCCATTGCGCCCGTCTTCGGGCCATTATTGCGTGAACAATATCGTGGCGGCCGGGCAAAGTCACTTGCTTTGACAGCCTGAGCCGAACTTCGCACAGACATTGAAAACACAACGAAAAATCACGCAGCCTTGTGCAGCAGCGCCATGTAAAACCCGTCCATACCGCCTTTGGCAGCCAAATAATCCGGACGCAGACGCAGCCCGCCCTCATCTGAGCGCCAGCTTTCGTCAATCCACGGCATATCAAGTGCACCGACAGAGACATCAGAATGCCGAGACAGCACTTCGTCTATGTGACACTCGCCTTCATCCGGGATCAACGAACAGGTGGCGTAGACCAGTTTTCCACCGGGCTTCAACAGACGCAGCGCATGGTCCAGCATGGCTTCCTGCAGCCCAATCAATTCGAAAATGCGTTCGCCCTCATGGGCATGGGGCAAATCCGGGTGGCGGCGAATCGTCCCCGTTGCCGAACAAGGAGCATCCAGCAAAATCGCATCATAGTGCCCCTCATGCTCCATGGCGTCCCCCGCAACCAGCTTGGCGGTCAAACCCGTTCTCGCCAGGTTTTCCTCAACACGCTTCAAGCGGCCCGCCGACAGATCCAAAGCCGTCACCTGCGCCCCCGCTGCGGCCAGCTGCAGGGTTTTCCCGCCGGGCGCTGCGCACATGTCGAGCACCTTCAGCCCCGTGACATCCCCCAGCAATTTCACAGGAAGCGCCGCCGCCATGTCCTGCACCCACCAGTCACCTTCGGCAAATCCGGGAAGGGCGCTTACCTGCCCAACGTCACGCAGCCGCACCGATCCTCCCGGCATCAGCTCACCGCCCAAACGTTCGGCAAGCACCGAAGGATCGCCCTTGGAGGTCACATCAAGCGGCGCACCTTCGTATTGAACCCGCTCCATATTAGCGACGGCCTGCGCCCCCCAGGCCTCCACCAGAGGTTCGCGCAGCCACAATGGCATGCGTGGAAATCGTGATTTGGCCCAAACCGCCGGCGCCTCATCCACGAGCTTGCGCAACACCGCGTTGATCAACCCCTTGCTCGATTGCGTTGTTTTGCGCTTGGCCGCGATCGACACACAATCACTGACCACCCCATGCGCCGCCCCGCCCTGCGCCAGTTCATAGGCCCCAAGGCGCAGAATATTCATCACCCGCAAAACCGGCTTTTTCCGCAGATGAGCTTTCAAGGCCCGATCGGCCTTTTCCAGATTGCGCATGGTCTCAACCGCCAGACGTTGCGCCGCCGCACGATCCGCAGGTGCCAGCGCGTCCAAAATCTTACCTTCCGACAGCGGTCGCCCATGTTCCAAAACCTGATCCAAAAGGTCGATGGCCGCTGTGCGGGCCGGGCTGGGCGTCTGAGACATAGGACCTCCGGGATGACATGGAACATTCAAAATCTGGGGCATTGCCCCCAAAGCAGCCTGCCCTATATCAAGAGGGCGTTCTCAAGGAAAGCATCATGACCGATACGCCCCCCTCAAATGCGTCCATGACCCAAGAGGTCAAAGATCTCCCGCCAGCGGCCCAGCGGGCGCTGGCCGAAGCCGCAGAGCGCCGCGCCAAAGCTGAGGCCGCAGCCCAGGACACGCCCAAGGAACTCGGTGGCCGCAACGGCTTGGATCCCGCGCGCTATGGCGACTGGGAGAAAAAAGGCATCGCCATCGACTTTTAACCCCATCCCGCCCGCCGCTGCCGGTTTCGGCAAAGTGCGGGGTGGGCGGGTGGGCGCATTTGTCGAAATCGACAGCGGCGGGCCTATTTCAGGCCCAGCACATCCAGCATGTCATATTCGCCGGGGGCTTTGTCCTGCCCCCAAATTGCGGCCTTCAAGGCACCACGCGCAAACAGTGACCGATCCGAGGCCATGTGTTTGATCGCGATTCGCTCGCCCGCTGCGGCAAACAACACCTCATGCTCTCCCACGATATCGCCACCGCGCACCGCATGGAATCCGATGTCGCCTTTCTTGCGCGCCCCGGTGATACCATCCCGGCCACGATCTGACACCGCATCCAGATCCACACCGCGGCCTTCGGCGGCCGCTTCCCCAAGCATCAGCGCTGTGCCAGACGGCGCATCCACTTTATGGTGGTGATGCGCTTCGATGATTTCGATGTCCCAGTCTTCGTCCAATGCCGCCGCAACCTGTTTGGTCACCTGCGTCAACAGATTGACGCCCAGGCTCATGTTGCCTGCGCGCACGATCACCGCATGACGCGCCGCCGCCTTGAGTTTGGCCAGATCGTCATCACTCATCCCGGTGGTGCCGATCACATGCACGGCTCGTGCCTGCGCTGCCAGTTCCGCAAAGACCACGGTCGCCGCAGGTGCGGTGAAATCAATCACCGCCTGCGCCATTGCAAAGGCCTCAAGCGCATCCCCCATCACCGGAACACCGGTTGCGACACCGCCCATGGCCTCGCCAAGATCGCGGCCAATCCAATCATGACCCTCGCGCTCAAGCCCCGCAACAAGCCGCAACTTATCGCTGGCCATAATCTCGCGCACCAGCATCTGGCCCATCCGACCCGACACACCTGTCACCACTACACCCGGCAAATTGCTCATCACGCGCTCTCCTATTCTCTTGCGTCTGCATAGCCTGCTGGGGCCGCTTGGCAAAGGGGGCGAGAGCGCTTAAGTCTGGACCTATGTCTAGAAACAGAATCCAAGAAGGCCGCGGGGCCAATCAACGACAGCTGCGTGTGGGCGAAGTGATCCGCCGCCACCTGTCCGAAGTGCTGTCGCGGGGCGAAATCCACGACCCTGACCTGAACCGCATTCCAATCACCGTGGGTGACGTGCGTCTGTCTGGTGATCTCAAGGTAGCCACTGTCTATGTTGTGCCGTTGGGTGGGAAAAACCAGGACGAGATGTTTGAACTTCTCAAGCGCAACAAAGGTGAATTGCGCCGCTCGATCGCGCGCGGCCTGTCGCTCAAGTTCACACCAGAGCTGCGGTTCCGCCTTGATGACACCTTTGATCAGCTCGACGAAAACCGCCGCCTGTTTTCACAGGATGCGGTGCGCCGCGATCTCGAAAGCTAAGTTATGTGGCGCTGGACACGTCTTTGGGCAGCGGCGCTGATGTGGGTCGGCCTGAGCCATGCGGCTCAGGCTGTGACCTGTGAAGCCATCCGTTTTGACGGAAATGCCTATACGATCTGTCAGGTCGCCCCTGCGAAGGAAAATCTGCGTCTTTTCCTTGATGACGCAGATGGTACTCCCTATGGCCATTTTACAACGCTGCAAAACGATCTACAGCGCAAAGGCCGCTCCCTCAAATTCGCAATGAATGCGGGCATGTATCACGATGATCGTGCGCCTGTAGGGCATTATGTAGAAGAGGGAAAAACCCGTATGCGGGTGATCCCCAATGCCGGCCCCGGAAACTTCGGCCTACTGCCCAATGGCATCTTTTGCCTGCGTGACGGTCGCGCAGACGTGTTTGAAACCCGTCAGTTTTTGGCCAAAAAACCCAGCTGCACCTTTGCAACCCAGTCGGGCCCGATGTTGGTGATTGACGGCGAACTACATCCAAGGTTCCTGCCCGACAGTACCTCGCGCTACATCCGCAATGGTGTGGGCACCTCTGCAGATGGCCAGACGGCCATTTTCGCCATTTCAGACAACACCGTTACTTTTCACGAATTTGCTCGGCTCTTCCGCGACAAACTGGACCTGCCCAACGCGCTGTTCTTTGATGGCAATGTCTCACGGCTCTATGCGCCTGATATTGACCGCTGGGATGGTGGACGCCGTATGGGCCCAGTTGTGGGTGTAACCGAAGACATCAACTGACGAGAGTTCATATGACACAATCCTCGCTTGACCTGACCCAGGGCCTTCTGGAGGCCGCAAAGCGCGCTGGCGCGGATGCGGCTGACGCCATTGCCGTGAAAGGCACCGCCCTGTCGATTGATGTCCATGATGGCAAATTGGAGCAGGCGGAACGCGCCGAGGGAAGCGACATTGGGTTGCGGGTGTTTGTAGGCCAGCGCAGCGCAATCGTATCCGCATCGGACACCCGCCCCGAAACCATGACCGCAATGGCAGAGCGTGCCGTAGCCATGGCTCAGGAAGCGCCCGAAGATCCCTACGCCGGTCTGGCCGAGCCCGAACAAGTGATCACCTCATGGGATATCGCAGCCCTGGAGTTGGCCGACCCTGCCGATGAGCCAGAGCCCGCCGCTCTGGAAGATGACGCCCGTCGCGCCGAAGCATCCGCTTTGGCCGTTGAAGGCATTGGGCAGGTCCAGTCGGCCTCAGCCGGATACAGCGCGCAACAGATTGCGCTTTCTGCCTCAAACGGGTTTTCTGGCGGGTACGAGCGCACCTCGCGCAGCCTTTCTTGTGTTGCGATTGCTGGCACCGGCCTGGGCATGGAACGTGACTATGATGGCGACAGCCGCACTTTTCAGTCGGAGCTGCGCAGCGCAGAAGAGATTGGCCGAAACGCTGCAACGCGCGCCATGGAGCGGCTTGATCCACAGCGCCCCAAAACAGGCGCCTACCCCGTCCTGTTCGATGAACGCATTTCCTCGTCTCTGGTTGGTCACCTGATGGCCGCCGTCAGCGGCAGCGCGGTGGCGCGCGGGGCCTCTTGGTTGCGCGAAGCGCTGGGGGATCAAGTGTTGCCCAAAGGCATGCATCTGATCGAAAACCCACATCGCCCGCGTATGGGAGCCTCCCGACCTTTCGACGCCGAAGGTCTGGCCACCCAGCGCCGCGCCATCATCGATGACGGCACATTGACAGGCTGGACCCTGGATCTCGCCAATGCGCGCAAACTGGGCATGGTCTCCACCGCCAATGCCGCGCGCAGTGTGACGGGGGGCGTATCCCCTGCGGTTTGGAACCTCGAGTTGACGCAGGGCACAAAATCACCGGCGGAACTGATGGCCGAAATGGGCACCGGCCTTCTTGTGACGTCGATGATTGGCGCCACCATCAACCCGAACACCGGGGATTATTCCCGTGGCGCCGCCGGGTTCTGGATTGAAAATGGCGAGCCTGTCTACCCGGTTGCCGGTGTCACCATCGCAGGAAATCTCCGCGATATGTTGGGCGGTATGATCGCGTCCAATGATGCGCGCCCTTGGTTGAGCCGCGTGGTTCCCTCTTTGATGGTTGAGGGGATGACACTTGCCGGCGAGTGACCTGACGCTTTTGATCGACGCCGCCCAGCGCGCCGCCGACCTGTCGCGGAGCTTTGTAGGGCAGGATTTTGATGTCCAACACAAACCGCAAGACAACAGCCCTGTGACCGAGGTGGATCTTGCGGTCAACGATCTGCTTGAGGAGCAGCTTCGCAGCGCCCGCCCGGACTATGGCTGGCTCAGCGAAGAAAGCACCGACGATGAAACGCGCCTGTCAACGGACCGGGTGTTTGTAGTCGATCCCATTGACGGCACCCGGTCTTTTGTTGAGGGCAGCAACTCCTGGTCTCACGCACTAGCGGTTGTGGAACAGGGTCAAGTAACCGCCGCCGTGGTTATTTTGCCCATGTTGAACAAACTCTACAGCGCGTCGCTGGGGGGTGGTGCGCGCCTGAACGGGGCACCTATCCGTGTCAGCGATCATGCCACCGCTTCGGGTGCCGAGGTATTGGCGACGAAACACAACATGCAGCCAGAGTTCTGGCGCGGCAATCTGCCCGACATCAAGCGACACCATCGTCCCTCCTTAGCCTACCGTCTAAGCCTTGTGGCTGAAGGCCGGTTTGATGCCATGTTCACCTTTCGCCCAAGCTGGGAATGGGACATTGCGTCAGGCGCGCTGATCATGGCCGAGGCCGGAGCACGCGTGACCGACCGGCGCGGTGGCAAGCTGCGGTTCAACAATCCACATCCCCAGACGGATGGGGTCTTGGGAGCTAACCCCGACCTACACGCGGATCTTCTGGACCGCATTGCATGAACCGGCGCGCCCTGTCCCTGACGGCCTACCTGACCTATGCCCGGGGTGGGGCGACTGAGAGCTTCAGTCTTCCTCCCCGTCCTCAGGGGCCGTTGGTTTGGGGCTATGCGGAAACGCCAGAACAGGGTCGTGTGCTCGCCAGTCTCTGTTCGCGGCTGCAGGCCAGTTATCCCGAAGTGACCTGCGCATTATCGGGGGATGTTCCTGACCGCCATGATGCGATTTTCCTGCCGACGCCACCCGAATCCGTCTCGGACGCAGACCGGTTTGCCAAAGCCCTTGCGCCTCAGGTCGTGTTGTGGGCTGGTCAGACCCTGCGCCCGGCTCTGATTGAGGCATTGCATAAAAACGGCAGCCATCTGATAGCCCTAGATGCAACCGATCGCTCCTGGAGCTCCCCGGCACCGCGTTGGTTACCAGACCCGACACAGGCCACCTTGTCTCTTTTTCATTCCCTGTACGCCACGGGTGATGCGGCGGCCCGGCGATTGCGGCGCGGTGGTATCGAGACCGGACGTATTCGAACCGAAGGCCCACTGATTGATTCGGATCAGCCCCTGCCATGCGACGACAAAACCTATGAAGAGGTTGCCGGGCATCTGGCAGGGCGTCCGATCTGGCTCGCGGCGCATCTGTGCCCACAAGAGGCGCGTGATGTTATTGGGGCCCATCGTCAGGCGATGCGCCTTGCCCACAGGCTCTTGTTGGTCATGGTGCCACATGATGACGACCATGCCGCCGAAATCGAAGCCGAAGCCCGCGCCTCTCAGATGCGCGTCTGCAACTGGGACATCGGAGAAACTCCGGATGAGCTGACCCAGATCCTTTTGGCGGAAAGCCCCGATGAACTGGGGCTCTGGTTCCGATTGGCGCCTTTGACGTTTCTTGGCGGCTCACTTGTGCCGGATCGTGGTGGGCACGATCCCTATCAGGCCGCCGCCATGGGCACGGCCATTCTCTATGGCCCAAACGTAGGGCGTCATGTTGGCGCCTATTCGCGGCTGGTCGATGCTGGCGCTGCCCGTATTGTCCGGGACGCCGATTCTCTGAGTGCCGCAGTCACCCACCTTATTGCCCCGGATCAGGCCGCCGCGATGGCCCACGCCGGATGGGATCTGATTTCCTCTGGTGCCTCCCTTGTGGATTGTGTGATTTCGGAGATCATGACCACTCTCGACAACAGGAATACACCCTGATGCGCCCTCCCCGTTTCTGGCTCAACGATCCAAACGCCCCGGGACTGCGCGCCCGCCTGCTAGCCCCTCTGGCCAGACTCACAGCCTTTGCGACAGCCCGGCGCGTGGCTCAGCCCGCGACCTACGAGGCCCCCGTGCCAGTGATCTGCGTCGGCAATATCAACGCAGGTGGCACAGGCAAAACCCCGACGGTTATCGCCCTCGTGCAACACCTCGCAGAGCGCGGGTTCACGGCACATGTCATTTCACGTGGCTATGGCGGCAAACTGGATGGACCTGTTCAGGTTGATCCCCGCAGTCACAGCGCCGAAGAGACCGGCGATGAACCTCTATTGATCGCAGCCTTCACCCCAACTTGGGTTGCGAAGGATCGTGCGGCTGGGGCACGGCAGGCCGTCGCGGCCGGAGCCGAGGTCCTGATTCTCGATGACGGATTTCAAAATCCGGCTCTGCGCAAAGATCTTTCGATCATTGTTGTCGATGCCGTGGCCGGGTTTGGGAATGGCCGCTGTATGCCAGCTGGCCCGTTACGAGAACCTGTTGCAGTAGGCCTGACACGCGGCGATCTTCTTTTGTCGATTGGGGCAGAGGTCGCGCAGGCCCGCTTCACCGAGACCTGTGGCACTCTTCCCTTGCCACAGCTGCGCGGATCTCTTGCCCCGCTGCAGACAGGCATGGATTGGGAAGGGTTACCCACGTTGGCATTTGCGGGGATTGGCCATCCTGAAAAATTCTTTGCCACTCTTCGCGCGCTTGGGGCCGAAGTGAAACGCGGCGAAGCGCTTGCGGACCATCAACCTTTGACACAATCCTTGATGACCCGGCTTGAAACCGAAGCTGCAATGATTGGCGCGCAGTTGGTAACCACCGAAAAAGACGCCGTGCGCCTACCACAGAGCTTCCGCATGAAGGTGCTGACATTGCCGGTGCGTCTTCAGTTTCAGGCTACAACCGAGTTGGATGCGGCATTAGAACGGATCCTGCCGCAAGCGTCCTCTTAGGAAGAGCTATTCGGCAGCCAAACGGCTGTCACGTCCAGACAGATCCGCAAGCTGCCCAACCACGTCCTGAAGCAGCGCACAAAACGCATCAAAATTGGCGTTGGGCCGGATCAGACCCTCATCCATGTAAAGAGAGCGGTCGATTTCGATCTGAACCGCGTGCTGACGGCGAGAGGGGCGTCCATAATGCTGGGTGGTAAAGGCCCCGGCAAAAGGCGCGTTGCGCGCAACGCGCAGCCCGGCATCGGCAAAAACCGCTTCAACCTTTTCCACGATCACAGGTGAAGCGGAGGCCCCGAACCTGTCGCCAATCACAATCTCCGGGCTCCGACCCGGAGCCAGTGTCTGCACTGCTTCGTGGGGCATCGAATGGCAATCCAGCAAGATCGCCTCACCAAAGGTCTCAAGGGCCTGGGTGAGCAGGGCCTGCAGCTTTGCATGATACGGGCGCCAGATGGTTTCGATTCGCGTATCAGCCTCTGAGCGTGTCAGTTTGCCGTGATAGATCGGACGGGCATTGGCAACAACGCGCGGCACAACCCCCAAGCCACTGGCGATGCGTGGATTGTGGCGAACTTTGCGCACCCCTTCGATCAACGCCGGATCAAGCTCATCCGACGCCCGGTTGAGATCGAGATAGGCACGCGGTGCCCCGGCCCGCAGCAAAGGTGCCCCATAAAGCGGGGCACAGGCAAACAGACGGTCAACAAAGGCATCTTCCGACGATCGAATGGTTTTCTCGTCGAGAACCGAATTTTTCAGAAAGGGCGCACAGTAATCACGACCGCTGTGAGGCGACGCAAAGACAACCCGCGACCGGTAGGATTGGGGCATGTCGAGATGATACGCAGTCGATGTCATAAGCGCTCCTTCTTTGAAAAGCATAGCCGAAAAATTTCCTGTATCAAAAGCCCTTGATCCTTCCTGCGACTCCTTCTATAGACGCTCCACCGGCACGAAAGACGGCGCATCCAATACCGGATGGATCGGAAATCATGCAGGCCATAGGGGCGGTTAGCTCAGCGGTAGAGCACTTCGTTGACATCGAAGGGGTCACTGGTTCGATCCCAGTATCGCCCACCATGGAATTCACTGCGCCCTGCGCATCGCGAAAGCGAAGCCGGGGCGTTTGGCTTCAACACAGGCGCTCGCGCGCCGCGACGAAAAGAGGAGAGACCCAATGAAGGTTGCTAACTCACTCCGCTCGCTCAAAAAGCGCCACCGCGACTGCCGCGTTGTGCGCCGTAAGGGCCGCGTTTATGTGATCAACAAAACGCAGCGCCGGTTCAAAGCTCGTCAGGGCTAATCGGTGTTCGGACATACGTCCGAGGGACAGTAAAAAACCGCAGCTTTGGCTGCGGTTTTTTCGTTTTATACTACCCTATGTCTGTTGCTGTGATTCTCTCAGGTCTGCCCGCCAGTGGAAAAACCGCGCTGGGTTTGCGTCTTGCCCAGCTGCTCGACTGGCCTCATCTGGATAAAGACGATTTTCTAGAAGCACTGTTCGACTCGCATACAGTCTCGCGCCGCGAGGATCGCAACCTGCTCAGCCGCCAAAGTGACGTGGCGTTTCGTCTGAATGCGATTCTCCATCGCCGGGTTGTGCTGATCTCACATTGGCGCCCGAATGTACCGGATGAGCCAGGGGGAACCCCCACCGATTGGCTGAGTGTTCATTTCGATCTGTTGATTGAAGTCCACTGTCCTTGTGGACCCGATGTCGCCGCACAGAACTTTGAAACTCGGAAACGTCACGCGAGTCACCTTGATGCGCTGCAGACACCTGACGCCCTGCGACAGCGCATGCACAGTCTTGCACCCGGATACCCTCTGGGCATTGGCACAACCATTGATTCCTCTTGTGGAGGCCCCGACCAGATCGCGGCCACCATACGCGCGATGGTGGGTTAAGGACGAATGATACCATCCGCCAAAAGCCGCACCACGGTCTGCTCATCGAGATAGCCCGACACTCGCAATCCCCGTGTGCGCTGAAACTGTGCCAAGGCTCTGCGGGTCTGTTCATCAAAGCGGCCGTCCACTTTGCCCGGCTGCAGACCTAGTTTCGCAAGACGCGCCTCGGCCAGCTGCCGACCAATCGCATTCAACACCAGCCCATGCTCTTCGTCGCGCGCGCGTGCCACATCGCGTTCGGACAGGTCATCGCGTTCCAATGCGCGAATACGCCCCTTGGCCTTGGGGGAAAACGCACCGTTGGGGTAGGCCGAGAGATACGCTTTGTATGAGGCCACGGTATCTGTAGCAGCGGCCTCATCCCAGGCGGCTCGATCCTGCGCGGCCGCTTGCTCCGCCTGCGCTTTCTCAATTTCGCCCAACCAGCGTTTCGCGGTCGTGGCTTCTAATCCCTGGGGATACCGATCCAGATAGGCACGCAGGCCGGCTTCATCCTCTGGACCACCAATTTCGGCCCAAAATGCGCGATCCGCCCGTTCTTCGGCTTCTCGTTTCAGTCTGGCTTCTTCTTCAAGCTCCGCCGCTCGAACCGCTGCTTGCGCGTCCAATCGAAGGATCTGCGGATGCGAGAGATAGCCAGAAGGGTTCACCTCAACCGATGTTTGCCAATTGCGGATGGCCTTTCGGGATCCGCGCCCAAAGATGCCATCCACCCCCCGTGTGTTATAGCCAAGGATCGTCAGGTCACGCTGGATCTCTCGGCGTGCCTCACGACTAAGCTCAAGACGCTCTTCCTGGCGGCGTTCAGCATAAAATGGATCTTCCGCAATAGCTTTTAGTCTCTGTGTCGCTGCAGCTGCATGCTGGCCTTCGGGAAAGCGGTCCAGATAAGCTTGGTAGCCAAAGGCGTCATCTGACTGCTGTGCAAGATTCCACGCCGCGTCATCGGCTTCGGGCCCAAGTGGCCGCGGCCCCGAACCTAGCGGAACAACATCCTCCGCGCGCAAAAACACCAACCCACGCCCCGCAAACCCCTGGACGGTCAAACCTGCCTCTTCCGCGGCGGGCACCAGCGGCTTGTCCTCCTCAAGCAAAGCCAGCGCAGCAAAGCGCGCCACATCTGTTGCGGCACCACGTAAAACAGTCACCCCCTGAGGAATGTCAAAATCCCCTGCTCCTGCGGTGAGAAACGCGCCAGGATCAACCTCGACCGGCGATTCTCCCAAAATCAGAACCCCGCGACCGGGATACTGGGCCAAGACAGTCAGAACCGTGTTGAGCGGCAGGGCCTGCGCCAAGAGCGGACCATTGTCGATCTTGGACACCGGCACGAGATAGGCCCCAGTAGGCCCCCGCACGAAGGCGCCTGCCAGCACCACAGCAACAGGTCCGGTCTCGCCATCCAAATTGGTGATGAAATCCGAAAGCGCATCGCGCATCGCCGCACTGTTGGCATCCTGCACAGCCGCGACATCGAACCCCTTTTCGCGCATCGCCTCAGCTGCAAAAGACACGCGGGCCGCGCCAAAGAAACTCTGCAATGCGCCGTACCGACTATTACCAATCACCAAAGCATCACCAGCCGCATGCACCATGCCGCCGGACAATAGGGCCGCAAGGGCCAGAACTGTGGATCGCATGAGAAGTCCTCCTCTGTTCCCAGCCTAAAGCGCTCTCAGGCTGGGACAAAGTCAGGAATCTCAGTCGTAACTGCGGGCGTCCTCGATCACGAGCCCATCACGCGGCAATCCGCCGATGGGAACCAACTCAACCCGGCCTTTCAGCTTGAGCAGATCCGCCACCGATTTGTCATAAGCCCCACTTTCGGTGGCCTCGGTCTCGATTCGCACGGTCATGACATCCATTTCCCCCTCACGAGAGGCCACCACACGAGCGCGGGCAATCTCATCATGACGCGCCACAAGTTGGGCCACCTGCTCGGGACGCACAAACATGCCTTTGATCTTGGTTGTCTGGTCCGCACGGCCCATCCAGCCCTTGATCCGCATATTGGTGCGACCACAGGGGCTCTGCCCCTCCATCACAGCGCTCAGATCGCCGGTCGCAAAGCGGATCAGCGGATAGTCGGGGTTCAATGTGGTCACAACCACTTCACCGACTTCCCCCTCGGACACAGTGTCACCCGTCCCCGGCGTCACAATCTCAACAATTACGTTCTCATCGACGATCATGCCTCCTTGCGCATCGGCCTCATAGGCGATGTTACCCAGATCGGCAGTGGCATAGCATTGCAGACACTGAATGCCGCGCTCCGCATAATACTGGCGCAACGAGGGGAACAACGCCCCGCCACCAACCGCGGCGCGGGTGATTTTGAGGTCCAGCCCCATTTCATCGGCCTTCTCGAGAATAATCTTGAGATAATCCGGTGTCCCCGCATAGGCCGTGATGCCAATATCATGCGCCGCCCGAGCCTGTAGTTCGGTCTGGCCGGTGCCCGCTGGCAGAACCGCCGCGCCAACAGCCCGCGCACCGCTCTCAAAAATCATTCCGGCTGGCGTCAGATGGTAGCCAAAACAGTTCTGTACGATGTCATCCTTGCCAATGCCAACCGCATGCAGAAACCGCCCCATGCGCCACCAGTCGTGGCTCACCCCACCGGGTTCGTAAATCGGACCTGGACTCTGGAAAACATGAGCCAGGTTAGACACCGGCAAGCCACCAAATGGCGGGTTTGCCGCCTGCCGTGCGCTCAGATCCGATTTGCGCAGCACCGGCAATTTCGCCAATTCCGACAGATCCGCAATCGCATCCATCCCATTGCGGGCCAGTTGCGCGTTCAGCGCCTCAAGCTGGGCCGCCTGCCGCTCCTCTGGGGAACGCGTCTCAAGTGCATCAAAAAAGGTGCTCATTTGTGTCTCCCTACCGGCGGGTTTGTCAGTTGCACCCCAAGCCGGGGCCACCCTGCCCCAATCAACGTGGCAGGTGACGCATCAGCGTCGTTGTTCTATGTCGCGTTATTCAGCGGGCGTCTGAAACGGTTCGTCGGCCCGCACAATATGGGTTGTCATCACTTCCAGATCCGTCTCGCCACTGTTGGTGACCCCGCCATGTACCGACCCTTCAGGAAAAAACATCGGCGTGCCCGGCGCAAAATTGATCTCTTTGCCGTTTGGCAAAGTGGCCAGTCCCCCCACAACAATCACGGCATGTTCATCGCCGGGATGTGTGTGCAACGGAATACGTCCGCCGGGTTTCAGCGTCAGCTTCGACACGATCACCACCTGGGTGACAGAGCCGGACAGAGGCTTTTCCTGCAAAATCTCGCGCACCACCAGATCTTCGGCTGCAAGCGGCGCGGCGAAAGCCAAGGCGCAGATAAAGGCAATGGAACGGATCATCAAAGCTCTCCCTATTTTATGCCAACCAACGCTTACGGCGGCGGTAGCTGCGCACATCGCGGAAGCTCTTGCGGCCATCGTCCGAAACACCAAGGTAGAATTCCTTCACATCCGGGTTCTCACGCAGTTCAGCTGCTGGGCCGTCCATAACCACCCGGCCATTCTCAAGAATATAGCCAAAATGCGCATAGCGCAGCGCCACGTTGGTGTTCTGCTCGGCCAGAAGGAAGGACACGCCCTCTTTCTCATTTACCGATTTCACAATCTCAAAGATCTGTTCCACCAGCTGTGGGGCTAGGCCCATACTCGGCTCATCAAGCAGGATCGTTTCGGGACGCGACATCAGGGCACGACCAATGGCGCACATCTGCTGCTCGCCGCCCGAGGTATAGCCCGCCTGGCTTTTGCGACGCTCTTTCAGGCGCGGGAAATAGTTGTACACCATCTCCAGATCAGCCTCGATGGCGCCTTTGCCGTCACGCCGGGTATAGGCTCCGGTCAACAGGTTCTCTTCAACGGTCAGGTGTTCAAAACAGTGACGGCCTTCCATTACTTGGATCACACCGCGCTTCACCAAAGCGGCTGGGTCAAGATCCTGAACACCTTCCCCCTTGTAACTGATAGTGCCCTTGGTCACTTCGCCCCGCTCAGAGTGCAGCAGGTTGGAAATGGCCTTAAGCGTGGTGGTTTTACCGGCGCCGTTGCCGCCCAAAAGCGCGGTGATTCCACCCTTTTTGACCTGCAGGCTGACACCTTTCAGCACGAGGATCACGTGATTGTAGATCACCTCGATGTTGTTGACCTCTAGCAGGGTCTCGTCCGTTTTCGCGGCATCCAGCATAAGCGTTGTCTCGTTTTGGGCACGGGTCGGGTTGCCCCACCTCTGTGCTTCTTCTTTTTGCAAATACTCAAGGTCCCACCGGCGACAACAGGCGCCGCCGGTGGTCAGTCACGGCTTAGCCGCCGCAGCTGTCATTCACAGGCCAAGGCGCATTCGCCTCGGCATACTCCGCCGCTTTGGTCGCAGCGAGATCAGCATAGCCCGAGGTGTCAGGCGACAGGTGGTCCGACACTTTGACAAACTTGGTGCCATCCCACTCCAGCATCCAACCGCCCGAGTGTCCGGTGTGGTTCGAGCAGGAGGTCGAGAACGGTGCAACCATGCCGGACATACCCAGCTCGGCCAGACGCTCTTCGGTGATGTTCAGGTTCTCAAGACCCCAACGCAGCTGTTCTGCATTCACTTCAGCCACGCCATATTTGTCCTGTGCAACCTTGATGCCTTCCGCGAGGATCATCGACATCACAACACCACGACCGTAGAAAACACCCTGCATTTCTTCTTCGTTCGACAGGGTTTTGCCGGTGTCGACAACGTGTTTCTTGATGTCTGCCATGGCCTGCGATTCAAGCTCAGGGAACGACCAGGAGATCGATTTGTAGCCTTTGCCCTTGTCGCCAACCAGACGCAGGTCCGCATCGTGGCCCGACCACCAAACACCGATCATGTTTTCCATCGGGTACTTGGTTTTCACAGCTTCGGTGATCGCACCGGCGTTCATCGCGCCCCAGCCCCACATCACAACATAGTCAGGACGTGCGCGGCGGATTTGCAGCCACTGTGCCGACTGGTTCTGCATTTCCTTCAGACCCACGGGGATCGGCAGAAGCTCATAACCCATGGTGTCGGCATTGGCTTCAAGCAGCGGTAGCGGCTCTTTGCCGTAGGGGTGGTCGAGGTGGAGGAAGGCGATTTTCTTGCCTTTCAGGTCACCTTGGCCCTGCAGATATTGCAGGATCATCGACGCGCCGTCCCAATAGCCCGAAGGTACGTTAAACGCCCACTGGAAGGTCTTGCCGTCCATCATTGGCGAGAAACCATAACCCGGTGCAAGGATCGGAATCATATCTACGTTGGTTTTTGGCAGAACCTGCAGCGTGATACCAGTCGACCAAGGCTGGGTTACAATCGCCTCACCTTTGGTCTTTTCGTAGCATTCAACACCTTTCTGGGTCGAATAGCCGGTTTCACATTCTTCGAACTCGATCTTAACGCCGCCAACACCACCGTCACGGGCATTCAGCATCTCGATATAGTCTTTCTGACCATTCATCAGCGGAATACCGGTGGCCGCAAAGGGACCCGTGCGATAGGCGAGGTTCGGGGTATAGAGACCCTCAGCCAGCGCAGCACCTGCTGTGATGGAAGCCACAACCGCAGCAGCGGCCAATTTGGCAAAGTTCTTCATGTTTTCTCCTCCCATGAATAACGGACTTAGCTCTGTTGGATATTGTTTCGTTTTTGGTCTTGTTGGGCCGCCCCCGCTTAGTGCGGGAAGGGCCAGATAATTAGTTTTTCGCGAATGAGGCGCCACAGCTGGGCCAACCCATGCGGTTCCACAATCAGGAAGAACACAATCAATGATCCAACGATCATAATGTTCAAGTGTTCTACGGTAGCGGATTTAATCGGAATACCAAGGGTTTCTGGCACAAGGTTCAACACCACCGGCAGACCCACAATCAAGATCGCACCAAGATAGTTGCCCATGACCGACCCCAGACCACCGATAATCGCAATGAACAGGATCTGAAAGCTCAGCGGAATGTCGAACAGGTTCGGCTCGGCCGCACCGCGCCACATGAAGACAAACAGCGCACCGGCAACGCCAACAACATACGAGCTTACTGCAAATGCGGTCAGTTTGGATTTCATCAGGTTGATGCCGATCAGCTCAGCCGCGATGTCCATATCCCTCGTCGCTTTCCAGGTCCGGCCCAAATTGCCACGGGTCAGGTTGATACAGAGAAGGGTCAAAAGCGTTACAATGCCCAAAACCACGTAGTATTGGGTGATCGAACTGGCGAGCGGACCCGCGACATAGACCCCAAAGATATCAAGGTTCGGCACCTGGATCGCGCCCGAGGCGTTGTAGTTATAGAGCCAGGCCCATTTCTCAAAGAGCCAAACCAAGAAGAACTGCGCGGCCAATGTGGCAATCGCCAGATAAAACCCTTTGATGCGCAGGCTCGGGATACCAAAGGCCACCCCCACACCGGCACTGAATACACCCGAGAACAAGATCGCGAGGATCGGGTTCATCCAAGGCATGAGCGTGATCATTTTATAGCAGGCATAGGCCCCAACCCCCATAAAGGCGGCGGTTCCAAGGCTCAGCTGGCCGGCAAACCCGGTCAGAATATTCAGCCCGAGGGCCGCCAGCGAGTAAATCAAAATGGGGATCAGCAGCGTCTGAAAGGTGAATTCCGACGCGGTCAGCGGGAAAATCACATAGGCAAATGCCAAGATCACCGCCAGAAGCACCGCATCCTGGCGCACTGGAAACAGCGCCTGATCGGCCTGATACGACGTCTTGAACTGTCCTGCGGTTCTATAGAGCATCCGTCTGTCTCGTTCTTGTTTTCGGGGTGCAAACCCCAGTCTCTGTCAGCGGCGCGAGGCCCGCGCCATGACCGCCGCTGCGGTCTCTTGTTCTTCAAACCACCCTCAGGTGTCCTCGGTCTGGATCACCCGGTTGGCGGGTTTGGCGTATCCCGTGGCTTCTGAATGTCGCACCAGCCAGAACCAGGCCCAGATCCCCAGAGCCGCGCCCACGGCGGCCAAGAGAAGGGCGGTTGTCATATGTGCGGCATCCGCCGCGTCCGCACTCAGAGCGAGATAGCCAAAGGCCCAAAACCCGGACCAGGCGACGACGTTCAAAAGTGCAATCAGCTTTGCCATGTTGAGCTACCCGTTGTGGTGGCTGGTAAGGAGGGCTTCCCCCTTACCCGTTCGTTTGAAGTGGGATCCTGCCCAGCGCGCACCGCGCTGCGCTAGACCCGTTCGATGATCTTTTCGCCAAACAGACCCTGCGGACGGAAGAGCAGCACAACCAGAGCCAGAACAAAGGCAAACCAGGTTTCGGTGTTCCCGCCCAATAGAGGCTGGCCCCAGTAGATCTCAAAGAGTTTCTCGAGCAGACCAATCATCAACCCGCCGATGATCGCGCCGGTGATGCTTTCCAGACCACCCAGCATGAGAACCGGCAGGGCTTTATAGGCGATGACCTCAAGTGCAAAGCTCACACCGGCACGTGCACCCCAGGCAATCCCGGTCACAAGCGCAATGATACCTGCGATGAACCACACCAGAACCCATACGGTCTGAAGCGAGATCCCCACCGACAGCGCCGCTTGGTGATCGTCCCCCAGAGCGCGGATCGCACGCCCCATCTGGGTGTAGTTCAGGAAGGCCAGCAATACTGCCACCAGAGCCGCTGCCACAACCACCACGGTGATGTCGAGGTGCTGAAGGATCAGCAGACCGCCCCAGGGCTCAAGAACACTGTCACCGGTCGGAATGCCCAACTCTTCGGTGATCATCACCTTGTTTTCACCGCCAAAGATGATCTCACCGCCCCCAATCAGGAACAAAGTGATCCCGATGGTTGCCATGAACAGGATGATGTCCGGTTGCCCAACCAGCGGGCGCAGAACCACCCGTTCGATCGACATGGCCAGAACGTACATGACACCCAAGGTCAGCACGACGGCAATCCAGGCGGGAATGCCAAAGCTATGCAACCCCACCAAGGTCAGCGCCGCGAACACCACCATGATGCCCTGAGCAAAGTTGAAAATCCGGCTCGACCGGAAAATCAGAACAAACCCAAGCGCAATCAACGCATAGAGGATGCCCGATACCAGCCCTTCCCACAGCACCTGCAGCAGGAAGTCCGGGGCCGCCACCATATCGGCGAACGGCGTAACGAAAATGTCTTTCAGCATCTCTGCCCCCTCAATGCGGCACGCCAAGATAAGCGTCGATCACGTCCTGATTGTTGCGCACCTCATCTGGCGGCCCATCCCCGATCTTTTTGCCGTAATCCATCACCACCACACGATCCGAGAGATCCATAACCACGCCCATGTCGTGTTCGATCAAACAGATGGTGGTGCCAAATTCGTCGTTCACATCGAGAATAAAGCGGGACATGTCCTCTTTTTCCTCGACGTTCATGCCCGCCATAGGTTCATCCAGCAAAAGGATGGACGGCTCAGCGGCCAGCGCCCGCGCCAGTTCAACCCGTTTCTTCAGACCATAAGGCAGACGACCCACAGGCGTTTTGCGGATGTTCTGGATTTCGAGAAAGTCGATCACACGTTCGACCTTTTCCCGGTTCTCCATCTCTTCGTCGCGCGCTTTGCCCCACCACAGGGCCTGCGCGCCAATGCCTGCGTTCATATGCGTGAGGCGACCGGTCATGACGTTGTCCAAAACGGTCATGCCCTCAAACAAGGCAATGTTCTGGAAGGTCCGGGCCACACCCATGCGGGCGATTTCATAGGGTTTCATCGCCGGGCGTTTTTCGCCCTTGTACCAAAGCTCACCCTCAGTCGGCGTGTAGAACCCCGAAATAATGTTGAGCATTGACGACTTCCCGGCCCCGTTCGGGCCGATGATCGCGCGAATTTCGCCTTCATGGATGTCGAACGAAATGTCCGAAATCGCAGTCACGCCACCAAATTTCAGCGTGATATTTTTCAATTCCATCAACTGGCCACCAATCTGGCGACCGTCGGCGGTGACGTATCCTTCGGTATCCTTCATGCGACTTTCTTCTCATCAAAGGCCAATGCGGGATGGTGGGCGGGGCGACGTGCGCAGCACAAGCGGCCCATCATTCCGCAGCAATCTTGGTTGTCGTCACCGGAACGATTTTGGCATCACGAATTTCCAGCGTTGCCGTGATCTTACCCTTGCGGCCATCCTCATAGGTGACCTCGGTTTCGGTGTAGATATTCTTGGATCCATCATCGAGCGCCCCGACAAGATCGGCAAATTTCTCGCCAATGATCTTGCGGCGCACCTTTTTGGTTCGGGTCAGTTCACCGTCATCCGCGTCCAGCTCTTTGTGCAATACAAGGAAACGGTGGATCTGGCATCCCGACAACATCTCATCCAGAGCAATCGATTTGTTGGTCTCTTCGATGTGGCTTTGGATGGTATCCAGAACTTCCGGATGTCCGGCCAATTCCTGATAGGAGGCATAGGCAATGTTGTTGCGCTCTGCCCAGTTGCCCACCGCGGTCAGGTCAATGTTCACAAAAGCCGTACAGCGATCTTTGCCCGCGCCGAACACCACAACTTCCAAAATGTTGGGATAAAACTTCAGCTTATTCTCGACATACTTGGGCGCGAACATGCTGCCATCGGACATTTTGCCCACGTCTTTGATCCGGTCGATGATGCGCAGATGGCCATTGGATTTGTCAAAGAAACCGGCATCCCCGGTCGCAACCCAGCCTTCGGCATCTTTCGTACCCGCCGTCGAATCCGGATTATTGTAATATTCAACAAACACACCCGGCGAGCGATAGAACACCTCACCATTGTCAGCAATGCGCACTTCCACACCGGGGCTTGGCACCCCAACGGTGTCAGAGCGCACTTCACCATCGGGCTGCGCGGTGATGAACACCGTGGCTTCGGTCTGACCATAAAGCTGTTTCAGGTTAATCCCGAGCGAGCGATAGAAATCAAACAGCTCGGGGCCAATGGCTTCGCCGGCCGTATACCCCACACGCACGTTGGAGAAGCCCAGCGCATTTTTCAGCGGGCCATAGACCATCAGCTCGCCCAGCTTGTATTTCAGGCGGTCCATCATCCCGACTGGCTTTTTCTCAAGCAGATCAGGGCCAACCTTGCGTGCGTGATCCATAAAGTAATGGAACATCTTCTTTTTGAAGTCGCTCGCATCTTCCATACGGATCATGATCTGGGTGAGCTGACCTTCGAACACGGCAGGCGGTGCAAAATAGTAAGACGGTGCGATTTCACGCAGATCCGTCTTCATGGTTTCGGCACTTTCAGGACAGTTCACACAGAAGCCGGTCCAATAAGCCTGGCCCAGCGAAAAGATGAAATCACCAACCCAAGCCATGGGAAGATAAGCAAGGATCTCTTCACCCGCCGTCAGATTATCGAATTCCGCACTCGCCTTGGCGGATTCAACAATATTGCGGTTCGACAGAACCACACCCTTGGGTTTGCCAGTGGTGCCCGAAGTGTAGAGCATGACGCAGGTGCTGTCATAATCGAGACGTTCGCGACGGATTTTCAAATCTTCGATAAATTCGTCATAGGCGGCGCGGCCCTGCGCCTGCACATGGCTAAACTCATGCAGGCGGCGGTGGTCATATTTTCGCATGCCGCGTGGGTCGACATAGATCATGTGCTCGAACTGATGCAGGTGCTCCTGCACATCGATCACCTTGTCGACCTGTTCCTGATCTGCTGCGATGACAAAGCGTGCACCACAATGCGACAGAACATATTCCATCTCTTCCGCCACAGCGTCTTGATACAGAGGAACGGGAACAGCCCCCGCCATCTGCGCCGCAACCATCGACCAGTAAAGATAAGGGCGGTTGCGGCCAATGATAGCGATATGGTCGCCTTCATTGACACCAAGGTTCATCAACCCAAGCGCAAGCGCCTCGACCTCATCGGCGACCTCTGACCAGCTCCAGGTCTGCCAGATACCGTATTCTTTTTCCCGATACGCCGGACGATCTGCATAGACCGTGGCGTTGCGATGCAATAGCGCGGGGACCGAGCGCAGACCCTCTGCGCCCTCTGCCATATGCGTCAAATTCTTTCCTCCCAAAATGCCGGTTTGGTCCGGCACCCTCTGGCTGCCCCTCCTCCAGGGACCAGATCGCTTAATACGATTCTGCTGCCATTGTGGTCAGGCATCAGCTAACCGGTCAACTTTTTCGTGAACATTTCCCAAATCTTACGAATTGTAACAGCCCCCATCTAGGGCTTTGCCCCGCCCGCCCAGCTGCCTAATGTCAGTGCAATTCTATGAGGTCTTCCCATGTCTCCACACCACTCGGTCGGCCGTTGACCAACCTAGCTCTGACCCAAGCCGGGCTAAATCTGATCCAACAGGCGATCAGCATCTATGACAGCGATCTGAAACTGGCGGTGTGCAATGCCCGCTTTGTTGAGATGTTCAACCTGCCCGTGGCCCTGACGGTTCCAGGTGCGCGTTTTGCCGACACCATTCGCCATCTTGTGGACACCGGGGAATATGGCGAGGTCGAGGATGTTGACGCCTTTGTCGAGGACAAGGTTGGCACCGCGCTGGATTTCCAACCGCACTATGTCGAACGCACCCGATCCAACGGCCGGATGATCAGTGTGGAAGGTGCCCCCTTGCCCCACGGAGGATGGGTGACCGTCTACACCGACATCACCGAAACCAAGACGCAGGAAAGCCTGCTGCGCACGCGTTCTGAAGTGCTGTCCGAAGAGGTACTGAAACGCTCGGAAGAACTCTCCGCCACCAACCGCCAACTGGCGGCAACCAATGCCGCCCTGCTTGAGGCCCGTCGGGAGCTGACCGAAATGGAGGCGCGCACTCGCGCCACCACCGAGATGATGCCCGCCCATATTGCACGGGTAGATGCGGATGGGCGGTACACCTTTTCGAACCGACGCCTTCCTTCCGTTATGCCAGGACGACAATCCAACATTCTGGGTCAGCACATCAGAAAAGCCTTGGGTGACCAGGCCTACGAGCGGGTAAAGCCGCATCTGGAAGCGGCCTTTGATGGCACTCAAAGCACCTTTGAATTCACCCATGAGGCCTCGTCTCGGCGAATCCGCGTTGTCTTCACCCCGGATCCTCTCGATCCCGGGGTCTATATCCTGTCACAGGATGTCACCGAAGAAACTCAAACCCGTGCGGCATTACAACAAACCAAACGGCGGGAAATGGCGGCGCAGCTGACATCTGGCATGGCGCATGATTTCTCTAACCTGCTGACCATCATACTGGGCATGCAGTCCAAGCTGGCGAAGATGGATCTGGGGGAAGAAAGCAGCGCCTTGATCAATGCCACGCTACAGGCCGCGCGCCGGGGCGGCACACTGCTCAATCGTCTGGCGGATATCACCGCGCACCGCGCCTGGCGGCCCAAACCGGTCCATGTCGGCCGGTTTCTGACCGAGATTGCAACTCTTGCCACCCCGTCGCTGCCAGAGGGCATCAAACTGGAGATCCGCAACGGTTGTGAGCGCCCGCTGATGGTCGACACCGCGTTGTTGCAGGATGCCATCCTCAATATGGTGTTGAACGCGCGCGATGCCTGTGGCCCATCCGGGCAAATTCGGATCGAAGCAGAAGAGCTCAAAGGTACATGGCTGCAGTTCACCATCTGTGACACCGGCACCGGCTTTTCCGACAACGCGCTCGAACATGCCCTTGATCCGTTTTTCACCACTAAGGGCGGTGAAGGATCGGGGCTTGGGCTGGCGATGGTCTATGACATGACCAAACTCGCGGGCGGTGAGGTTCGGTTGTCAAATACCGACATGGGTGCCTGCGTGCGCCTGCGCCTGCCGCTGCGCCCCGCCGAACGCCTGCCAAAATCCAGTCTGGTCCTTCTGGTCGAAGACAGCACCGACCTGCGTGCGTCGATCCGCGAGATGCTGACCGACATGGCGCTGACAGTTGTCGAAGCGGCCTCGGTGCCAGAAGCCCGCGCGCTGGCAGAAGGATTGCCTGATATTGCCTTGGTTCTTTCGGACATCTCGCTTGAGGGCGAAGAGACCGGCGTTGACCTTGCGATGCAGCTGCCGGATATGCCCATGCGCCTGATGACCTCCCTTCCAGTGGATCATCCCTTAAACATCAAAGCCAGAACCCTCGCCCCGGTTCTTGCAAAACCGTTTACAGCCAGTGACCTATCCGGTTTCTTGGGATATGGAAGTGACCTGTCATGACCCAGTCCGATACCCCCCTTGTCACCATCCTTGATGATGAACCCGCCATCCGTGAGATGCTGTCAGACGCCTTGACCGAGGCCGGCTTTCGCACGCTCAGCTTTGCCCGCGCCACCGAGTTTGAGGCCGCCCTGCGCAAAACCACACCGGATGTCTGTCTGGTTGATCTCGGCCTGCCAGACCGCGATGGCCTGACTGTGGTGCACCGGCTGGCGCTGGAACAGGGGGCAACGATCATTATCATTTCGGGTCGCGCCCAGGTGCAGGACAAGATCACCGGGCTGGAACTTGGGGCTGATGACTACATCATCAAACCCTTTGAACCCGCCGAAGTGGTCGCCCGCATTCGCGCCCGGCTGCGCGGCCCAAAACGCGCGGTGGTGCAAAGCAACTCGGCCCGGTTCAACGGCTGGACCGCGCATTTCGACCGCTATCTCCTTGTTGACAGCAATGATCGAGAAACCACCTTCAGTCATGCCGAGGGTGAGGTGCTTCGATTGTTTCTTGAAAGCCCCAAACGTCTGATCACCCGCGCCCATATGCAGGAAACGTTGGGTGGCGCAGCAGGTGAGAGTTTTGACCGCGCGATGGATGTGCGCATCTCGCGTCTGCGCACCAAACTGAACGAAGATCCGAAAAATCCACGCCTGATCAAAACCATCTACGGCGCAGGGTATATCTTTTTGGGTGACGTTGAATGGATCTAGGGCTGAATGGTTGAATACAGCTCAGCCAGCCCAAGCCATGTTTTGACCTGCGGCAGGGCCGCAGCCGACACCAGCCCCACCACAGCCCCAATGGCCAATCGCACCGGAGCGGCACCAAACTTTGGTCCCGCCCATCCCAAAAGGCTGCAAACCCCTGCGTAATACGTCAATGACACCGGATCCATGTGATCTCTCCACCGTTACTGCACAGCCAAGCATAGCATGAAACGGCAAAGATCCCTCAGCCCAGCGATTGCACCGCTTCAGCAAGCACCTTGAGGCCCCCAACGAGATCGGCCTCAAGGGTGTCCTCGGCGAAATCATGGCTGATGCCCTTGATCGAGGGCACAAACAGCATGGCCGCCGGCATCAGACGCGCCACGTTTGAGGCATCATGCAGCGCGCCGGAGGGCATCTTGCGCCAGTTTCCGGGAAACTGTGCCTCGGCGGCACGCGCCAGTGCGGTATGCAGATCCGGGTCCATATCCACCGGTTCGATCCCCAGAAGGTCGCCAAAACCAACCTCGAGGCTCATCTCATCGGCAACCTCTTGCGCCGTTGCGCGGATCACCTGTTCCATCTCGGCCAGACGCTCAACAAAAGCATCCCGCCACTGCATCGAAAACTTCACACTGCCCGGCACAATCGAATGGGCATTGGGGTGCAGCGCAACATGGCCGATGGTCCAGACGGTCTGGGGCGTGACGATGTCGACGAACCGGTCATTGAGGCGTTGATTGAACCGCGACAGCGCCTGAAACGCGTCTTGGCGCAGATGCATGGGCGTGGTGCCTGCATGGTTTTGTTGCCCGTCAAACCGGATCACCATATCGCGAATGCCAACGATGGCCTCAACAACCCCCACCGCTTCTTTGGTGCCATCCAGAACCGGGCCTTGCTCGATATGCATCTCAAGGAAACCGGTGAACTGCTGCGGATCAACCCAATCGCCAAGCCGCGCGCCCATGGCTGCGCGCGCTTCGTCCAAGGTGATGCCGTCCCGATCCGGCTGCTGCGCAGCTTTGGCCCCGGCCAGGGCACCACCCCAGACCGCGCTCCCCGTGGTCACACCAAAGCGCCCTTCTTCATCCTGAAAGGACACCACCGAAACCGCTGGGCCACCCGCCTCTTGTGCGGCACGCGCTACTTCAAGCGCTGCAATCACACCCAGAGCACCATCCAGCCAACCACCCTCTGGTTGGCTGTCCGAATGGGACCCCAGAAGGATGGATCGCCCTGGAGCCAGACCAAACACCGATCCCATCGGGTCGATCTGAACCTCAAGCCCCGCCTCTCGCATCCTCTCGGCCAACCAGTCACGCGACGCAATATCCGCGTCACTATAGGCAGGGCGACACACCCCTTTGCCCACCCCCGACGCCCCAAACGCCCGCAAAGAATGAAGGTCGGCCAGAAACCGGTCGGGATTTACGCGAATGGGTTGCATGGGGGTCGCCTCAATTCAGCAAGAGTTAGGTATCCGTAATTTCTACTGCTACAGGCGCGGTTTATCCATGTATCAGACGTAAAATAGTCCGTTCTCCTGACGTCCAGATTCAGGTGACCCGGACAATTCCGATCAAATACACGTCTTAAAATCCAAGCCTCACAGCCAGTCTGCGATTAGCCTATGCCAAGATTGATTTGTCTCCGAGGTATCATGTTACAGATTTTCACTCGCACAACCGGTGTAGTTTTTACCGTTGCAATGGGATTGGCTCTGACCGCAACCCAAGCGCAGGCTCAGGGGTTTCCGACCCAGCCTACTGAGGTCAATGGCGCGGTGATTGATGCATTTCCCACGCCCGATGAGGATTTCATCGTGCACAACGGGGATCAGGTCACCGCCCGAATTCCCGGTATAGAACCCGAAGATGAGATGGATACGCTGCAGATGTACCCAACTTCGGTGAACTCGCAAGTCACCGATTGATACGAAAAAAGGCGGGAAAATCCCCGCCTTTCTTATGTCTTGGGTCTGCGTTGTTACTCCGCAGCAATCTGGCTGTCCACAGCTTCGACTTTCACCGCCGAGAACTTGAACTCTGGGATCTTGCCGTATGGATCCAGCGCTGGGTTGGTCAGAATGTTGGCCGCGGCCTCAACATAGGCGAAGGGCACAAAAACCATATCTTCGGCAATCGCGCGATCCGCCCGCGCCATGATCTCGATCGAGCCGCGTCGCGTTGATAGGCGGATCATGTCACCGGGCTCGACACCCAGACGCCGCAGCGTTTTGGGGTGCAGCGAACAGTTGGCCTCGGGCTCAACAGCATCCAGAACCAGCGAGCGACGGGTCATCGAACCAGTGTGCCAGTGTTCCAGCTGACGGCCAGTGGTCATGATCATCGGGAACTCAGCATCGGGAGCCTCGTCTGGTGCGATCACAGCGGCCGGAGTGAATTTCGCACGGCCCTCGGCGCGCGGGAAGCCATCGCCAAACACAATCGCCTGACCGGGATCTTCCGGCGACAGCGACGGGTAGGTGATGGTTTCGGTTTCGAGACGTTCCCAGGTGATGTTGTTGAGCGACTTCATGTTCAACTTCATCTCGGCGAAGACTTCGCTCACATCCGAGTAATCCCACGGCAGGCCAATGCGCTGTGCCAGATCTACGGTGATCTTCCAATCTTCGCGCGCCTCACCCGGAGGTGTCACAGCCGGGCGCACCCGCTGAACCTGACGGTTGGTGTTGGAAACGGTGCCGTTTTTCTCATAGAGCGCCGACGCAGGCAGGATGATATCCGCGTAGTTTGCGGTCTCGGTCAGGAAGATATCCTGCACAATCATCAGCTCAAGCTTGGCAAAGGCATCGCGGGCGTGTTCCGCATCCGGGTCGGACATTGCCGGGTTTTCACCCTGAATATACATGCCCTTGATGTTGCCCGCATAGACCTGATCGACGATCTCGGTCACGGTCAGGCCCTTCTCGTTCGAGAAGTCCTCGCCGCCCCAGACATCGGTAAAGGCCTGACGCACCTCATCCGAGGTCACGGTCTGATAGTCAGGCAGGAACATCGGGATCAGGCCCGCGTCCGACGCGCCCTGTACGTTGTTCTGGCCACGCAGCGGGTGCAGACCTGCACCGGGTTTGCCAACATTGCCGGTCATCAGCGCCAGCGAGATCAGGCAGCGCGAGTTGTCGGTGCCGTGGATGTGCTGCGACACACCCATGCCCCAGAAGATCAGGCCCGCTTTGGCATTTGCATAGGTGCGTGCCACATCGCGGATCACATCCGGCTCAATACCAGAGATTTCAGCCATCGCTTCTGGCGAGAACTGCTTGAGGTGGTCTTTTTCCGCCTGCCAATTTTCGGTGTAGGTGTCGATGTAGGACTGGTCGTACAGGCCTTCTTCGACAATCACGTGCATGATCGAGTTGAGCATGGCCACGTCCGCGCCCGGGCGGAACTGCAGCATGTGGCTCGAGAAACGGCGCAGACCTACGCCGCGCGGATCCATTACAATCAGCTTGCCACCGCGTTTGGTGAACTGTTTGAAATAGGTCGCCGCAACCGGATGGTTTTCAATCGGGTTACAGCCGATGACAATCGCCACATCCGAGTTTTCGATCTCGTTGAAGGTCGCGGTCACCGCACCCGATCCAACGTTTTCGATCAGCGCGGCCACCGACGAGGCGTGGCACAGGCGGGTACAGTGGTCGACGTTGTTGTGCTTAAAGCCCTGACGGATGAACTTCTGGAAGAGATAGGCCTCTTCATTGGTGCATTTCGCCGAACCGAAGCCCGCGACGCGACGCGGATCTTCTGCGCGCAGCTTTTTCAGGCCGTTGGCCGCCAGATCCATGGCCTCGTCCCACGTGGCTTCGCGGAAGTGGGTCATCAGGTTGCCCGGATCAACGTTCAACCCTTTGGCCGGCGCGTCGTCACGACGGATAAGCGGCTTGGTCAGGCGGTGGTTGTGGTGGATATAGTCAAAGCCGAAGCGGCCTTTGACACACAGACGGCCTTCGTTTGCCGGGCCATTGATGCCTTCGACATATTTGACTTTGCCGTCTTTGACCTTGAGCGAAACTTTACAGCCGACACCACAGAAGGGGCAGACGCTTTCGGTTTCGCTGTCAAAATCTTTGCTGTCGCCGACCTGCTCTGCATTGACCACCGACGATGGCATAAGCGCACCGGTTGGGCAGGCCTGAACACATTCACCGCAGGCCACACAGGTCGAATCGCCCATGGGATCGGCCATGTCAAAGGTTGGATAGGCGTCATGACCGCGGCCCGACATGCCGATCACGTCGTTGACCTGAACCTCGCGGCAGGCGCGCACGCATAGACCACATTGGATGCAGGCATCCAGATTGACCTTCATCGCCACGTGGCTGTCATCCAGCAGCGGGATCCGCTCAGGTTCGATGGTCGGGAAACGGCTCTCGTCTACACCGTTTTCTTCGGCCATGTCCCAGAGGTGGCTGGATTTGTCATGGGCCACTTCGCGCTCGGGCTGATCGGCCAGAAGCAGTTCCATCACCATCTTACGGGCATTTTCAGCGCGGGCGTTGTTGGAGGTAACAACCATGCCTTCGCTGGGTTCGCGGACACAGGACGCCGCCAAGGTGCGTTCACCTTCGATCTCGACCATACAGGCGCGGCAGTTGCCGTCAGGGCGGTAACCGGGTGCCGGTTTGTGACACAGATGAGGGATTTTGAGGCCTCTTCCATTCGCGACCTCCCAAATGGTCATCCCAGCTTCTGCTGTGACGGTTTCTCCATCTAGGGTGAATGTAATTTGGTCAGCCATGCGCGATCCCTCCGGTATTGGCAGATACTTTAAGCCCAAAATCCGCCGACCTGCGCCTGCCATTCCCGACACCTTCCCTACAATTTGCGCCGGAAAATGCGCCCTTGGCATGCAAAGGCGTACCAGAAGGAGAATCGGAATTTCCGCGCGAAAACGCACAGATATCGCGCCAATTCTCGGAATAGGCACAGAACCAGTAGAAGGTCATATCTTTCGGGAAGGAGAAACTTGATGAAAACACACCCCGCAACCCGCATCGGCCACGTCCATTTGAAAGTGTCCGATCTCGAACGCTCGATCGCTTTTTATACTGAAGTCATGGGGTTGGACGTGATGCAACGCTATGGCGATCAGGCGGCGTTTCTATCTGCCGGCGGATATCACCATCACATCGGCCTCAACACCTGGGACAGCAAAGGCGGGGCACGCCCTCCACGGCACGCGACGGGCCTGTATCATACGGCCTTTGTATATCCCCATCGCCAAGCTCTGGCGCAGGCGCTGCAAAATGCCTTGGATGCCGGGGTGCACATTCAGGGGCACGCAGACCATGGGGTTTCCGAAGCAATTTATTTTGAAGACCCGGATGGCAATGGCATCGAGATCTACCGCGACCGTGCTGAGGCCGATTGGCCGCGAAACGCCGATGGAACCCTTGCAATGGTCAATCGGCCGCTCGATCTCCCGGCACTGTTGGCTGAAAGGCATCCATGAAAAACTGGTAAGCATTCCTTACCCTCTGGACCTGTCGCGTCTGGCCGCTTAGATTTTGAGCAACGATAGGGAATGACACAATGGCAATTAGTTCAAACGTCCGCACGTATTTCAACGGAACCTGGCACAACGAAGATCTGATGGTGATGCGCGCCGCCGATCATGGCAGCTGGCTTGGCACAACGGTTTTCGACGGCGCACGTTATGTTCAGGGCGTTACGCCGGATCTGGAACCGCATTGCGCCCGAGTGAATCGCTCCGCCGAAGCCCTCATGCTCACGCCCACAGTGTCCACCGAAGACATGCTTGCCATTGTTGCCGAAGGTTTGACGGGGTTTGCCCCGGATGCCGCCGTCTATATCCGCCCAATGTACTGGGGCATTCATGGCGACAGCAGTGCCATTGCCCCAAGTCCGGATGAAACGGGCTTTGCCATTTGTCTCGAAGAGATCGCAATGGCCCCGGACACGGCAAGCACGACGTTGGGCCACACCCGATTCCGCCGCCCGGTGATGGAAAGCTCGGTTGTGAATGCCAAAGCGGGCTGCCTTTACCCCAATAACGCACGGATGCTGGCCGAGGTGCGCCAGCGCGGGTTTGGCAATGCGCTGGCCGCCGACGCCATGGGCAATGTCGCCGAAAGTGCAACGGCCAACGTCTTTATGGTCAAAGACGGTGAGGTGTTCACGCCTATTGCCAATGGCACCTTTCTGGCTGGTATCACCCGCGCCCGCCACATGACCAACCTGCGCGCCAACGGCTACACTGTGCATGAAACGGTTCTCAGCTTTGACGATTTTGAAGCGGCGGATGAAGTGTTCCTGTCGGGCAACATGAACAAGGTCACGCCTGTATCCGCGTTTGAAGACACCAGCTATCAGATTGGCCCAGTGACGCGCGCTGTGCGCGACATGTATTGGGACTGGGCCCTTTCAGAGTGACCCCATCGCGGTTGACATCAACCACCCCCGGTGACCTTGCCGAGTTGAGCGCCCTTTGCCTGCGTTCCAAAGGGCATTGGGGGTATGATGCCGCCTTTCTTGCCGCCTGCCGAGAGGACCTGCGGGTCACACAGCGGGATCTGGATGGGTATTTGGGTGTCACTGGACCGATAGGGCATCGCTCCGGTGTAGTTTCGGTTTTTGTAGAGGGGCACACCGCGTATCTCGACAAGCTATTTGTGGACCCTGCGCATATTGGTATGGGACTTGGACAGGCCTTAATTCATTGGGCTTTGGACACCTGCAAATCCGCAGGCGCCTCTCGGGTTGTCATCGATTCCGACCCCTTTGCCGAGGCCTTCTACCGCCGGTATGGTGCTGTCAAAATCGGCGAAACGCCCTCCACCGTTTTCCCGGACCGTCGCCTGCCACTGATGCAGATTGCATTTTGACCGCTTGCCAGCCCGTGCGACCAAGGGCATGATCTGCCCGATAGGGAGAGTAAGATGCGCAAATTTCTAGTTGTTCTGGATGACAGCCGTGAGTGTCTGAACGCCATGCGCTTTGCCGCAATGCGCGCTTCACACACCGGCGGAGGTGTCGCGATCCTGTCGGTGATTGCTCCAGAAGAGTTCAACCATTGGATTGGCGTAGGTGCCGTAATGCGGGAAGAAGCGCGCGAGCGTATTCACGCACATTTTGAAGTCTTCGCAAAATGGATGCGCGACAAGCAGGATGTGGATCCTGAACTTGTGATCCGAGAAGGTGAAGCGGTGCAGGAGATCATGAGCCATGTGCAAAATGACCCTGAAATCGGTGTTCTGGTTCTTGGGGCCGCTGTCGATAAAAAGGGCCCCGGACCTTTGGTCACACAGCTGACCCGCACCTCAGGCAGCCTGCCTATTCCGGTGACCATTGTACCCGGCGACCTGTCAAAAGAACGCCTCGAAGCGATCACCTGACCCGGATCAAGGTCTCGCGACCAAAGCCAGCTTAGTCTTGCCGCGATCATTAGGAGCGCAAGACATGCCCGCCACCACCAAAACCGATCTGTTGGCAATTACGGTCAAAGAATATGCCGCGTTGCTCAATGTGATAGAGACTGTGCCGAAGGACTTGCAACTTGTCCCGGATCCCGAAGCGGACGGCACGACGTTGAAAGATATTGTTGGGCATCGCGCCCATTGGATTGATATGTTCTTTGAATGGTACCGCAGCGGGGTTGCTGGCAAAGATGTGGCCTTTCCTGCCCCTGGCTACAAATGGAATGAGTTGCGCAGGTTGAATGCCAGTCTGAGGCAGGCTCAGCACAACATCAGCTGGGAAAAGGCCTGCGGACTGCTCGAAGAGAACCATAAGCGCCTTGTCGCGTTCCTGACCGACCTGAGCGAAGACCAACTTTACGGTGCCCCCATGCCCGGTGCAAAAAACCACTGGACCACTGGCCGCTGGGCCGAAGCGGCAGGTCCTTCTCATTATCGATCCGCCCGCGTTTATCTGCGGAAACGACTGCGCAGCCTGCAAACTGCATCCGCCACGCCAATTTAGAATGATTCCAATCCTTGACCCCCGCCCTGCGAGACCGCATATAAGAGGGCAGACCACAAAGGTGCGACACATATGTTTATTCAGACCGAATCCACACCGAACCCCGCGACGCTGAAATTCCTGCCGGGTCAGACCGTCATGGACATGGGCACCGCCGATTTCCCAAGCTCTGAATCCGCGGGCAGCTCGCCTCTGGCCCAGCGCCTGTTTGCTGTTGACGGCGTAACAGGTGTGTTCTTTGGCAATGACTTTGTGACCGTCACCAAAAACGACACCGTTGATTGGGACCACCTGAAACCTGCCATTCTCGGCGCAATCATGGAGCACTTCCAGTCAGGTCAGCCGGTGATTGCAGATGGCTCTGTGCAAGCCGGTGGTCATGCCGCGCACAGCGGCGAAGATTCCGAGATTGTGGACCAGATCAAAGAGCTGCTGGACAGCCGTGTGCGTCCTGCTGTGGCCCAGGATGGTGGCGACATCACGTTCCATGGGTTCGATCGTGGTGTGGTGTATCTGCACATGCAAGGCGCCTGCGCTGGCTGCCCCAGTTCAACACTGACACTGAAGATGGGCATCGAAAACCTGCTGCGCCACTACATCCCCGAGGTCACCGAGGTACGCCCCGTTGCCGTCTAATCCTTTGATCTTAGGCTTTGACACATCGGCCGCGCATTGCGCGGCCGCTTTGGTATCGGGTGACCGGGTTCTCGCGGCCTGGCATGACGACATGTCGCGCGGTCAGGCCGAACGGATTATGCCCCTGCTCGAAGAGGTTTTGAAAGAGGGTGGCAAAGGCTGGTCTGATCTGTCTGCGATCGGCGTCGGCATCGGCCCCGGAAACTTCACGGGCATTCGGATCTCGGTCGCCGCAGCACGCGGTCTGGCGCTGGGACTGGGCATTCCTGCAATTGGTGTCAGCAGCTTTGACGCCATTGCGCAGGGCGCAACCACACCCGGTCTGCCCACGGTTCCCGGCCCACGCGGACAGGCTTACATCGCACCGAAAAATCAGCCTCCTTACCTCGCCTCCGCGGAGGTCTTAACTGATGTGATGCAGGATACAGTTTTGCTGACGACCAAATCCGCGCACATCGCCATCGATATCGCCAAAGTTGCCGGAAAACGGCTGTTGGCAGGCGAGTTAACTGCCCCTGCACCGCTCTATATCAAACCTGCTGATGCCGCGCCCTCACGCGATGCTGCGCCAACCATTTTACCGCAATGACACCAGACCATCTGGCAGCGTTACATGCCCAATGTTTCCCGGACCGGCCGTGGCAGGCTGAGGAATTTGTCGACCTCCTCGCGCGGAACGACACCCATCTGATTGAAACCTCACACGGGTTTCTGATGATCAGCTGTTTGCCCCCGGAAGCCGAAATTCTCACCGTCGCGGTTGATCCCCTGCACCGCAAGCAAGGGGAGGGGCGTCAATTGCTGCAGAAGTTGGAACATGTGTGTGCGGGTCTCGATGTGGACGAAATTTTTCTCGAAGTGGCGGATGACAATACTGCCGCGCGCGCGCTATATGATTCGCTCGACTTCGCAGAAGTTGGCCGCAGGCAACAGTATTACGCGCGACATGATGGCTCACATGTGGATGCCTTGGTCATGCGCAAGGCTTTGACCGCAGGTTAAGCGTTTTCCTGTGCACCAAATGGTAAAAATTGGTTGACCCTGCCTCTGGGCTGCGGCCTTATTTGCGACACACACAAGAAATGGCGCGCATGCGCCATTCACCACCTGGGAGCATTACATGACCTTCATGCACAAGATTCTCGGCTCTGCAGCAGCTCTGGCCCTGACCGCAGGCGCCGCACTGGCAGACCCGGCCCTGATCTACGATCTGGGCGGCAAGTTCGACAAATCCTTCAACGAAGCGGCCTACAATGGCGCCGAGCGTTGGGCAAAGGACACTGGCGGTTCTTATCGCGACATCGAAATCCAGTCGGAAGCACAGCGTGAGCAGGCTCTGCGCCGCTTTGCAGAAGCCGGTTTCAACCCAGTTGTGACCACAGGCTTCGCGATTTCGTCGGCTATCGAATCTGTTGCGGCTGACTATCCCGACACAAAATTCGTCACCATCGACGGTTGGGTTGACCCAGGCACCCACTCGAACGTTCTGTCGGTTGGCTTTGCCGAGCACGAAGGTTCGTATCTGGTTGGCATGATGGCGGCTATGGCGTCGAAGTCGGACACCGTTGGCTTTGTTGGCGGCATGGACATCCCGCTGATCCGTAAATTCGCCTGTGGCTACGCCCAAGGCGTGAAAGCTGTGAACGGAGACGCAACAGTGATCGCCAACATGACCGGCACCACCCCGGCGGCTTGGAACGACCCTGTAAAAGGTTCGGAACTGGCGAAGGCACAGATTTCGCAGGGCGCAGACGTGATCTACGCAGCGGCAGGCGGCACCGGTCTGGGTGTTCTGCAAACCGCTGCGGATGAAAACATCCTGTCGATTGGTGTAGACAGCAACCAGAACCACCTGCACCCAGGCAAGGTTCTGACCTCGATGCTCAAGCGTGTTGACGTTGCCGTCTATGACGCGATGACCGCAGGCGCCGATCTGGCAACTGCCCCACGTGCAATGACCCTGTCGGACAACGGTGTTGGTTATGCGCTGGACGACAACAACGCCGCTCTGGTCAGCACGGACATGAAAGCAGCCGTTGACGCGGCCCGCGAGCAGATCATTGCAGGCGAGCTGAGCGTTCACGACTATTCCAGCGACGACAGCTGCCCGGCGCTGAACTTCTAAGCCCAAAACCTTACGGTTATTGCATAACCGGGACATATCCGCTGCATCTCGCGGCGGATATGTTACTTTAAGGGATAGGAAAAATGGTCCGTCTAAGCAGTATTCTGATAGCAAGCTGTCTGGTGCTAAGTGCCTGTGGTTCGGTGAGCCTGTGGTACAAAGCAGGCACCAGTCAGGCCAAGATTGACTCTGATTTGGTCAACTGCCGGGTGCGTGCTGTCCAATCGGTGCCGGTGAACACACAGGTGGGTGTCACCCCAACCTATGTCACCCCGGTTGAAACCACCTGCTACACAGTCGACAACAAAATGCAGTGCACCACGACCGGCGGTCAGGTGCGCGGCGGAAACACCTATACCTATGACGCCAATGACGGCCTGCGCAAAGACGTGATTACACAATGCATGCAAAAGCTTGGATATCAGTCGATATCTTTGCCCAGCTGCAGTCCCGCTCAGGCCAAACTGGCCAAGACCTACAAGCTCTTGCCTGAGATCAGCGCCAACACCTGTGTGACCAAAGCGTCGACAGGCTGGCTGTTGGTCAATCCGGAATAACAAGACCGAAGATCAGAGGAAGACAGATGACAGATACACCCGCCATTGAACTGAAAGGCATATCCAAAGCCTTCGGTCCTGTGCAGGCCAACAAAGACATCTCGATCCGCGTGATGCCGGGGACAATCCACGGCATCATTGGTGAAAACGGCGCTGGCAAATCGACCCTGATGTCGATCCTCTACGGCTTTTACAAAGCGGATGATGGCGAGATCTGGATTCACGGTCGCAAAACCGAGATCCCCGACAGCCAGGCCGCCATTTCGGCCGGGATCGGCATGGTGTTCCAGCACTTCAAGCTGGTGCAGAACTTCTCGGTTCTGGAGAATGTGATCCTGGGCGCGGAAGATGGCGGGTTGCTTCAGCCCAGCCTATCAAAGGCGCGGGGTGTTCTCAAACATCTGGCAGAAGAATATGAACTGCAGGTCGATCCCGAGGCTTTGATCGAAGATCTGTCCGTTGGTCGTCAGCAACGTGTTGAGATCCTCAAGGCGCTCTACCGCGAAGCTGATATTCTGATACTCGACGAGCCCACCGGGGTTCTCACCCCCGCAGAGGCCGACCACCTGTTCCGCATCCTCGAAGGGCTGCGTGAGCAAGGGAAAACCATTATCCTGATCACGCACAAGCTGCGCGAGATCATGGAGATCACCGACACCGTGTCGGTGATGCGCCGTGGCGAAATGACCGCCACAGTCAAAACGGCCGAAACAAATCCAGAGCAGCTGGCCGAACTTATGGTTGGCCGCAAGGTCCTGCTGCAGGTTGATAAAGTCCCTGCAACACCGGGCAAACCGATCCTCGAGATCGAAAACCTGCGCCATGTTGACGAACAAGGTGTCGAACGCCTGAAAGGAATCTCTCTTGATATCCGCGCCGGTGAGATTGTCGGCATTGCCGGGGTTTCGGGCAACGGTCAGACCGAGTTGCTGCAGGTGCTGGGCGGCTATTGCCATGCCACCGGCGACATCCGAGTCAACGGTACGCCCATCGACCTGACCGGCAAAGAAAGCGACGGGCGATCGCGCCGCGCACGTGGTATTGCCCATGTTCCAGAAGACCGTCATCACGAAGGGCTCATCCTGCCCTATACCGCGTGGGAAAACACCGTCTTTGGCTATCATCGCGATGCCCAGAGCGGCAGCGGCTTCCTGATGGATAATGCGGCGATCAAAGCCGAAGCGGCGGCCAAGATGGAACGCTTTGACGTACGTCCGCCCAACCCCAATCTGGCCGCCAAGAATTTCTCAGGCGGCAACCAGCAGAAAATCGTTCTGGCGCGTGAGATCGAACAGAACCCCGACGTTCTGTTGATTGGTCAGCCCACACGCGGTGTCGACATTGGCGCCATCGAATTCATTCACCAGCAGATTGTTGCCCTGCGCGATGCGGGCAAAGCCATCCTTCTGGTGTCGGTCGAACTTGACGAGATCTTTTCGCTCTCTGACCGGATCGCGGTCATGTTTGATGGCCAGATCATGGGTGAACGTCTGCCGTCGGAAACCGACCAGACCGAACTGGGCCTGTTGATGGCCGGTATGACAAATGGACAGGAGAAGGCACATGGATAAGATGCCAGCCTGGGCCGACGCGGTCCTTGTTCCTCTGATTTCGATCCTGCTAGCAGCGATCCTGTCAGCTTTGGTAATTCTCGCCATTGGTGAAAGCCCAACCGAGGCGCTTTGGTTGATGATTGATGGTGCCCTGATGCGCTCGTCGGGCTGGGGCTATACGCTTTACTACGCCACCAACTTTATCTTTACCGGTCTTGCGGTCTCGGTCGCATTCCACGCCCGTATGTTTAACATCGGTGGCGAAGGTCAGGCGATGATCGGTGGTTTGGGCGTGGCCTTGGCCTGCCTGTATATTCCCTGGCCGCATTGGTCGATTGCACTTGTCGGCGCGACAACAGCCGCTGCCTTGTTCGGTGCAGCCTGGGCCTGGCTTCCGGCCTATCTACAGGCCAAACGCGGCAGCCACATCGTGATCACCACTATCATGTTCAACTTTATCGCTGCGGCGGTGCTGAACTATGTGCTGGTCAATGTCCTGCGCCCCAAAGGCGCCATGGATCCCGCAACTGCGAAATTCCCCGAAGCGACCCATCTGCCGACGTTTCAGGACATGTTTGCCACCGCTGACAACGTGATTTTCCGTGGCTCGCCTGCAAACGTGTCGTTCTTCATTGCCCTGTTTGCCTGCCTTGCGGTTTGGGTTCTGATCTGGCGCACGCGGCTTGGCTATGAAATCCGCGCCTTTGGTCATTCGGAAACCGGTGCGCTTTATGCAGGCATTTCGCCTGTGAAAATCACTGTGGTTGCCATGCTGATCTCAGGTGGCTTGGCCGGCATGATGGCCCTGAACACCACCATGGGCGAAGCAGAACGGCTTGTTTTGAACGCGACAGAAGGCGCAGGCTTTATCGGCATCGCTGTGGCTTTGATGGGGCGCTCACATCCCGTTGGGGTTCTGCTGGCGGCGCTGCTGTTTGGCTTTCTCTATCAAGGCGGCGCTGAACTCGCGCTCTGGACCAACATCCCACGTGAATTGATCACCGTCATTCAGGCCCTTGTGATCCTCTTCACCGGTGCTTTGGACAATATGGTACGCAAGCCTCTGGAAAGCATTTTCCTGTCGCTGCGCAGCAAGGGGGCGTAAGATATGGATCTCGCAACCATCCTTCAGGTGCTGGACAGCACCATCCGCCTGTCGACCCCGCTGCTACTGGCCTGCCTAGCTGGATTGTTCAGCGAACGCGCAGGGGTTTTTGACATTGGTCTCGAAGGCAAAATGCTCTTCGCGGCGTTCTTTTCAGCTGCAATTGCCGCCTTCACTGGCAATGCCTGGCTGGGCCTGTTGGCCGGGATCGGCGCCTCTTTGGCTTTGTCAGCGATCCACGGTCTGGCGTCGATCACCTTCCGCGGCAACCAATTGATCTCGGGCGTGGCGCTCAACTTCCTCGCTTCAGGCCTCACGGTTCTAATTGCTCAAACCTGGTTCAAACAGGGGGGCAAAACGCCCACACTTGAAGACGGGGCTCGGTTTGGGGAAATCACACTGCCTTTTGCTGAGACGCTGTCCGGTGTTCCGGTGATTGGTCCCATTTATGCCGAGCTTATTTCTGGTCACGCAATTCTTGTTTATGTCGCCTTGGCCTGTGTGCCTTTGACTTGGTGGATCTTGTATCGCACCCGTTTTGGTCTGCGCCTACGTGCCGTGGGTGAGGCCCCGGATGCCGTAGATACCGCAGGTGTGTCGGTTGTCCGCCTGCGTTTCACCGCCGTTGCGATCTGCGGCATCTTGTGTGGCATCGCGGGCGCCTATCTGGCCACTTCGTTGCAGCCTTTCTTCAGCAAGGAAATGACCGCCGGGCGGGGCTTTATCGCCTTGGCCGCATTGATCTTTGCCAAGTGGCGCCCTTGGTACGCCTTGATGACCTGCCTGCTCTTCGGTCTGCTACAGGCGGTCGCCCTGCGGTTCCAGAACATCGATCTGGGAGCCTTCACGGTTCCAGTTCAGGTGATGGACGCACTACCCTACATTCTGACCGTAGTGATCCTTGCAGGGTTTGTTGGCAAAGCCATTCCACCGCGTGCCGGCGGCGAGCCCTACGTCAAAGAACGCTGATCTCTTTTTCAGCTCTGATCACAAAGGCGGTCCCGTGGGGCCGCCTTTTTTGTGAACCGCTGTCCAGATGACGGGGATGTATATATCCAGCGTCCAGAACGGCTCGCTGCACTTGCATTGTAAACCAGCTTGGGTCTAGGAATGTATATGCAGGTCTACCTTCCCATCGCAGAAGTCTCGGTTAACGCATTCCTCCTCCTTGGATTGGGCGGCATGGTTGGCGTGTTATCGGGCATGTTTGGCGTAGGCGGCGGATTTCTTATGACGCCCCTACTGTTTTTCATCGGCATTCCGCCCACTGTCGCGGTTGCGACTGAGGCGAACCAGATTGTTGCCTCGTCCTTTTCCGGACTATTGGCACATCTCCGACGAAAAACCGTCGATATCAAAATGGGGATGGTCTTACAGGTCGGGGGCCTGATCGGCGCGGGCCTTGGGGTGTTTATCTTCAACTACCTCAAAAGCCTTGGTCAGGTCGATCTTCTGGTCAAACTGTGCTACGTGGTGTTCCTTGGCATCATCGGGTCGCTGATGTTTGTCGAAAGCCTGAATGCCCTGCGCAAGTCGAAATCCGGCGTCGCGCCCAAGCGCAAGAAACACAACTGGATTCACGGTCTGCCCTTCAAAATGCGGTTCCGCACCTCGGGCCTGTATATTTCGGTAATTCCGCCAATTCTGGTTGGCGTCGCCGTTGGCATTCTCGCGGCCATCATGGGCGTCGGTGGGGGCTTTATCATGGTGCCTGCCATGATCTATCTCCTGGGAATGCCGACCAAAGTTGTGGTCGGAACCTCGCTGTTCCAGATCATTCTGGTCACGGCCTTCACCACCATGCTGCATGCAACCACCAACTTCACGGTGGATGTGGTTCTTGCTGTGCTTCTGCTGGTGGGGGGCGTCATTGGGGCCCAGATCGGGACCGTGATTGGGGCCCGCTTGCGTGCAGAACAGCTGCGTATTTTGCTGGCGGGCATGGTGCTTTTGGTCTGCGGCAAACTTGCCTTTGATCTTCTGGTCATGCCGTCCGAGCTGTTCACGCTTGGCGCGGCAGGAGGGCATTGATCATGCGCTGGCTCCTTCCCCTTCTCTTGCTCGCCTTGCCTCTCCATGCCGAAGAGGTTGTTCTGGGGCTCTCACGTGATGAAGTCAGTATCACCACCAATTTCGATGGTTCTGAGATCCTGATCTTTGGCGCCGTCAAACGCGAAACCGCAATCAGTGACGACCCGCTGCAGGTGATTGTCACGGTCGCAGGCCCAAGCGCGCCGGTTATGGTACGCCGCAAAGATCGCCGGTTTGGTATCTGGGTGAATACAGATGCGGTTGAGGTTGACGCAGCCCCTTCCTTTTACGCCGTCGCAACAAGTGCGCCTTGGAAACAGGTTCTCACCGACACCGAAGACCTGCGCCACAAGGTGTCGATCCCCCGGGCCATCCGTTCGGTCGGCGCGCCTGATACGGTTCTGGATAGCGAAGCCTTTACCGACGCTGTGATCCGAATTCGCGAAAGCGAACAGTCCTATCAATTGAATCTCGGGGCGGTGAAACTGAGCGAACAGACCCTTTTCAGCACATCGCTGACCATGCCTGCGAACCTCACCGAAGGCGCCTACCCCACGCGGATTTTTCTGACACGGGGTGGGGAAGTCGTCTCTGTTCACGAAACAGAAATTGACGTGCGCAAGGTCGGTCTCGAGCGCTGGTTGTTCAATCTGTCTCGCCAACAGCCACTTATCTATGGCCTCATGTCGATTGCCATTGCCATTGGCTCCGGCTGGGGGGCCTCTGCGGCCTTCCGCGCAATCCGGTCCAATTGATGCCTCGCCCCGCGCCGGGACTGCGGAGCGCCTATACCGGCTTCACATCTGTTACCCCGCGGTGGCAGGATAATGATGCCTATGGCCATATGAACAATGCCACCTACCTCAGCATCTTTGACACGGTGTTGACCCAATGGCAGCTGGCGCAGGGCCTTGATGTCATCTCGCCAACGGGTCCTCGTTTTCTGATGGTGGAAAGCGGGTGTCGTTATCACGCCGAAGTCGGTTTTCCCGATGCCATAGATGTGGGGTTACGCCTTGGTCACCTCGGCAACAGCTCCTGCAGATTTGAGCTCGCCATGTTTGCCAATGACGCGCAAACCGCTGCTGCCGAAGGTTTCTTTGTACAGGTGCACGTGTCACACGACCATCAGCCGCTGCCGATGCCCGAAAACATCCGCCACATCCTCACCGGTCTGTCGAACGTCTGACAGGCGCGCACCAGTGATCCCGGGCGCCGATCGCGAAGGTTGGGCCAAAGGCCCGGCCTGAGATATCCGGTGCGCCGCACGGCGCTCCTTTTAACAGCCGTTAGCCAGCCTCATGGAAAAAGGCATAGATCTTTTCCGCCAGCGCGCCACTAACCCCATCCACCGCCTTCAGATCCGCCAAATTTGCCCGACTGACCGCCTTGGCAGATCCGAAATGTGCCAGTAGCGCCCGCTTGCGTGCAGCCCCCACACCGGCGATCTCATCCAATGGATTGGCCATCGCTGATTTTGCCCGTTTGGCGCGATGTGTTCCTATGGCAAATCGGTGGGCCTCATCCCGCAGGCGCTGGACGAAGTACAACACAGGATCGTTGTGACGCAGCGCAAAGGGGCGCCCACCGATCCGATGAAACTCTTCTTTGCCGTGATCGCGGTCCACCCCTTTGGCAACGCCCACCATCGGAACGTCTTCGACACCAAATTCGACCATAATCTCATGGACGGCGCTCACCTGGCCTGCCCCCCCATCAATCAACAGAAGATCCGGCCAGAGGCCTTTGTCACGGTCCGGGTCTTCTTTGAGCAATCGGGTGAAGCGGCGGGTCAATACCTCTTTCATCATACCAAAGTCATCACCAGGTGTGAGATCATCGCCTTTGATATTGTACTTGCGGTACTGGTTCTTCATGAACCCATCCGGGCCGGCAGCGATCATGCCCCCCACCGCATTGGTGCCCTGAATGTGGCTGTTGTCATAGACTTCGATCCGCTGCGGAGGGGCATCCAGCGCAAAGGCCTCGGCCACCCCTTTCAGAAGTTTTGCCTGCGTCGCACTTTCAGACATCTTCCGGGCAAGGCTCTCGCGGGCGTTGCGCGCGGCCCCTTCGATCAGCTCCGCTTTCTCGCCTCGCTGCGGTACACTCAACTCGACCTTGCGCCCCAGTTTCTCGGACAAAGCCGCACTCATGAGATCTTCGTTTTCAATCTCATGAGACAGCAGCAACAGGCGCGCGGGTTCTTTCTTGTCATAGAACTGTCCCAGAAAGGCTTCTAGGACTTCGGCCGCATCTACATCATCCCCTACGCGCGGGTAAAAATCTTTGTTCCCCCAGTTCTGATTGGCGCGGATAAAGAACACCTGAACGCAGGCCTGCCCCCCATCCATATGCAAGGCAATCACATCCGCCTCCGTTACGGTGCGTGGATTGATCCCCTGTACAGTCTGCACCTGTGTCAGTGCTTTGATGCGGTCCCGCAATGCCGCCGCCCGCTCAAACTCCATCGCGTCAGAGGCTTCTTGCATCTGACCCGCAAGCGTTTCCTGAACCTGGGTCGAGCGGCCAGACAGGAATCGTTCGGCATCTTTCACACTGGCGGCGTATTCTTCGGCCGAGATCTTATCGACACAGGGCGCGGAACAGCGTTTGATTTGGTGAAGCAGACAGGCTCGTGTGCGCCCTTCAAATTGCGCATCTGTGCAATTGCGGAGCAGGAACACCCGTTGCAACTGGTTCAAGGTCCGATTCACCGCGCCTGCGCTGGCAAAGGGACCATAATAACTCCCCTTCTCCGTCTTGGCGCCACGATGCTTTTTGATCTGCGGAAAAGCGTGGTTTCCAGTCACAATAATATTGGGAAAACTCTTATCGTCCCGCAGCAGCACGTTAAACTTAGGCTTGAGCTGTTTGATCAGGTTTTGTTCCAGCAACAACGCCTCAGTTTCCGTCCGGGTTGTGAGAAACATCATCGAATGGGTTTCTGAGATCATCCGGGCAATGCGCCCCGAATGCCCTGTTGGGCGGCTGTAATTGCTGACCCGCGCCTTGAGGTTCCGCGCCTTTCCAACATAGAGCACGCGCGATTGCTCATCCAACATACGGTAGACCCCCGGACTGCTGTCCAGTGTCTTGAGATAGGATTGGATGACCTCATGGCCCGTCGTCATATGTGGTGCTCCTGATCTGCGCAAACCCAGCGGTATGGTTGCCCAAGAATTAACTTCTGATTCCTTGACCTCTGCTGCAATAGCCAGATTGCCAAGGCAAGTGCGATTACATCCACCGTTTCTGTGGATAAGTCTGTAGGCAAAATCCCCGGATGTGCCAATTTCCCTTATTTTATTACCGATTTTGCAAACTGCCTATTTTTTAGGCAATCTTTCAACTCCCTGAAAAAAGGCACTAATTCCCTGACACCTTGCCAAACCATTGGTTTGATTGGAGTTTTTGTAACGCTTTCGTTAACGCTTTGTGACCAGTGCAAAACTTGCATCGGACATGCCTTTTCATCACGGCGTGGGGCCTCACAGAAACAGAGCAAATGGCATGGCGAAGCACGAAATCTACCTACAGACCGCTAGAGCTTTGTTAACCAAGTTCGCCACTTGTTAACCATTCAGCAATCCACAAGCGTGCCCGGATGCCCCGTGGGCACCCGGCACATTTCAAAGTTGCAGTCTCTGATGAATGACATGGCGCAACCGCGCCATTTTGAGGTTGTTTAGGCGCCACTCAGAACCACGAGAATATAGCTGATATACAACCCGCTTAGGATCACCCCCCAAACGCGATCCAGGTCGGTCTTAAAGAAGACAAACGGGATCAAAATCAACGAAGATGCCAGCATCACCCAGACGTCAAACCGCAGCAGATCGGGGGCGACACGCATGGGCTCAATCAAAGAGGCAACCCCAATGATCGCCAAAAGGTTGAACATATTGGAGCCGATAACATTGCCCAGCGCCACATCAGCCTGACGGCGCAGCGCCGCCATTACGGTGGTGGCCAATTCGGGCAGCGACGTGCCCAGTGCAACAAGTGTCAAACCAATCACTGTTTGAGGCACATCGAACATCTCAGCGATCTCAGTGGCACTGTCGACCAGAAGATCGGCCCCCAGCGGCAGACCCAACAGGCCAAGCACCATATAGATCCCGATTTTCCACCACGGCATATCCGGGTCTGCGCCTTCGGGCTCTTCCAGATCTTCATCACACTTGCCACACCGTCGATGGTGCAGCGCATCCCGGATGGCATCACCCAGCATATAAGTCAGCGCCGCCAGCAGGATCAGACCCGCAATCCAGTCAAACACTCCGCGATAGGCCAGACCTATGAACAGAAATGTGGCCAGGATCATCTGGATGTAGCTTTTGCGCGAGTCGCACTCACTTGTGTGCATCACCGCAATCAGCGATGGCACACCAAGCACCAGCAGGACGTTGGCTGTATTCGATCCAATCACGTTGCCCAACGCAATGCCCGGTACATCGTCCAATGCGGCCTGAACCGAGATCAGCAGCTCCGGGGCGGAGGTCCCAAAGGCAACAATGGTCAAAGACACAATCAACGCCGGAATTCCGACGCGCAGGCTGATGTTCACAGCCCCTTTAACCAAAGCATCCCCTGCCAAGAGCAGAATCAACAGCCCGAGAACTGCGTAGACGAAGACCATTTCAGCCCTTTCTCTTGCCGCAAGCGCAGGGCCCGCGACCTATACGATAGCGCCCGCATTTGGGGCATTTGGCTGAGGCCAGCCGTTTGTGACCGGGGACCTTCAATTTGCCGAACATGGCCAGCACGGCCATGACTGCAAGAAAAAGAGTCACGATCTTCGCAATCACGTCACACACCGAACCGTGCGAATTCCGCACGTTCCTCAATCTCACTCATCGCATCCTGGGCCATCTGGGCGCCAAACCGCGGGAACAGAGGCCGCTTTTGTTCAAAGCGTTTGAACTGAACCTTGTCCCCATAGCGATCTTTCATCAGTGGCACCAGATGCCCTATCCCATCGGACAGGCCCACATCGATGGCGGACTGGCCTAACCAGATCTCACCTGTAAACAGATCGGTATCCGTCGTCAGTTTGTCACCCCTGCGCGATTGCACATGTGCTATGAACTGAGCGTGTAGCTGCTCTAACAAACTGTTAAGACGCGCGATGTCGTCCTCATTTTCAGGACGAAACGGATCCAGCATGCTTTTCGATTTTCCGGCCGTATAGACCCGGCGTTCAATGCCCTGGCGTTGTAAAAAAACATGCGCCCCAAATCCTGCGGAAATCACACCGATGGATCCGAGAATGGAACAGCTGTCAGACCAGATCTCATCGGCGGCACTGGCGATCCAATATCCACCTGAGGCGGCGACATCCTCGACAAAGGCATAAACCGGCACATCGTGTTCCTCGGCCAGCCGACGAATGCGCGCGCCGATCAGCGAAGACTGCACCGGGCTTCCGCCAGGGGAATTGATTTCAAGCGCAACCGCCTTGGGTTTGAACTTGAAAGCCTTCTCCAGGATGCTTGCGGTTGATCGGTCGCTTAGACCACCGCGACCAGTTGCACCAATCGCACCTTGCAGGCGCACCACAGCCACAGTGGGCTTGGATTTCATAAAGGGGATCCAGCGTCTCATGATGGCTGATGTAGAGTTGCGCGCTGACACAAACAAGAGAACGACATAAAGAACACAGTGTTGTGGCCGATCCGCCGCGCTAAACAGTGTGAAAATCAGAAAAAACTCTGTGGATCGATGTCGATGGACATGCGCAGATCGCCTTTAAGTGTGACTTGCCCTGCCCACTCGGACAAAGCCGCCTGAAGTGGCGCTGTCTTTTCTGCTTTGATCAGCAACCTGACGCGATGCCGACCACGCACACGGGCAATCGGTGCCGGAGCAGGCCCAAAGACCTGTGCCCCGATCCGGCGCAACGGCGCATCATTCCGCGCCAAGTGATTGCCAAGATCGAACACCTTTCCCAGATCCTCACCCGATAGAACAATGCCCGCCAATCGCCCAAAGGGAGGCATTCCGGCGGCACGACGTTCGTCCATTTCGGCCTGCCAGAAGGCCACTTCATCGCCACCAAGGATGGAGCGGATCACCGGATGTTCGGGCTGAAAGGTTTGCAACATCGCCGTGCCGGGTTTTTCCGCACGACCCGCGCGCCCCGCCACCTGCCGCATCAGCTGAAAGGTGCGTTCGGCCGCCCGCAGGTCCGAGCCTTGCAGGCCCAGATCCGCATCAATCACGCCGACAAGGGTCAGAAGCGGAAAGTTATGCCCCTTGGCCACAAGTTGCGTACCGATGATGATATCCGCCGCGCCAGCGGCAATTGCTTCGATCTGTTCCTTCAGCTCGCGCGCTGTGCCGTAGAGGTCCGATGACAGGACTGCAATCTTTGCATCTGGGAACTGCGCTTGTGCCTCTTCCGCGAGACGCTCAACGCCCGGCCCTACTGGCGCGAGCTTGTCTTCCGCGCCACAAGACGGACAGGTCTCGGGCACAGGTTTGCTCTCGCCGCATTGGTGACAGACCAGTCGCTTGAGGAAACGGTGTTCCACCATGCGCGCATCACAATGATCACAGGCGATTTGCTGGCCACAGGCGCGACAGAGGGTAACCGGAGCATAACCACGTCGGTTGAGAAACAGCAGGGATTGTTCGCCCGCCACCACACGCCGGTTCACCGCCGCGCGCAAAGTGGGTGAAATCCAGCGGCTGGAGGGCAGGTCTTCGCGCCGCATGTCAATTGTCATCATGTCCGGCAACACCGCGGGGCCATAACGGGATTCAAGGATCACCCGCTGATATTTGCCTGCCTCGGCATTGGCCCAGCTCTCAAGCGACGGTGTTGCAGAGGCGAGAACCACCTGCGCGCCCAGAATGGAGGCACGCAGCACCGCCATATCCCGCGCGTTATAACTAACACCATCATCTTGTTTGTAGCTGGTGTCATGTTCTTCATCGACCACAATCAGGCCTAGATTCTGAAACGGCAGAAACAGCGCCGATCGCGCACCAATCACCATTTGCGCCTGCCCCTGCCCAACCATCCGCCAGACCCGGCGGCGTTCGGTCATAGTGGCCCCCGAGTGCCATTCGGCTGGCTTGGCCCCAAAGCGCGCTTCAACCCGGGTCAGGAATTCAGCGGTCAGCGCAATCTCAGGCAGCAGCACCAGAGCCTGCCGCCCTTGCCGAAGGCATTCCGCCACCGCCTCAAGATAGACCTCAGTCTTACCCGACCCTGTGACCCCTTTGAGCAGCACAGTGTTGTATTGCTGGCTCGCCTGTCCAGCGCGCAATTGCGCCGCAGCGGTTTCCTGATCTTCGGTCAGGTCTTTGGCGCCATAGTCGGGATCCAAAGGGGGATAGGCGGTATCGCGAGGGCTGTTTTCCTCCCACACCGCGCCTGACTTCACCAATCCCTTGACCACTGAAGGTGTTACCCCCGCCGCCTCGGCAAGCTCCTTTAAGGTCAAAGACAGGCCACCCATTTCCCGGCACACATCCAACACCCGTGTCCGAGCCTCGGTCATACGTGGCGGCTCTCCCTCGCCCAAGCGATAGATTTTCTGCATCGAGGGCGGATCGCCCAACCCCGGCGCGCGCGTCGCCAGACGCAACATCGCGTTCATTGGGGTCAGGGTGTAGGCACCACACCGCTCCAGAAACAGTCTCATTTCCGCGCGCATCGGTGACACATCTAACACGCGGATCACCTGACGAATCTTCGAAGGGTCGAATCCCCCCTGCCCGGCACCCCAAACCACCCCAATAACTTTGCGCGGTCCAAGCGGCACTTCGACAAAAGCCCCAACATGGCACCCACCTTCAGGCGCACGATAATCCAGCAAACGATCCAAGGGTTGGGTCGTTTGTACTGAGATCAGGGCATTTTCTTCGAAAAAAGACTGCATGTGACACAGGTTCCGTTAGCGCAAACTGGTGCGACACCTATTTTGGTTTCGGTGGCACCCTACATGGGGTAAGACACCCGCGGGAAATTGCCAAGCTTCGCCAGGAGGGCCGCACGCAATGAAATTTTTTGTAGATACCGCCGAAATCGACGCCATCGCCGAACTGCACGCATTGGGCATGGTTGATGGGGTGACCACCAACCCGTCGCTGATCAAAAAATCGGGCCGCGATATTTTGGAAGTGACCAAAGAAATCTGTGATCTGGTGCCGGGTCCGGTTTCGGCTGAGGTTGTTGCGCTTAAAGCCGAGGACATGATCGCAGAAGGCCGTAAACTGGCCGAGATCGCCGAAAACATCGCCGTCAAAGTTCCGCTGACCTGGGATGGTCTGCAGGCCTGTAAAACCCTGACGGACGAAGGCAAAATGGTCAATGTGACCCTCTGCTTCTCGGCCAATCAGGCGCTTCTGGCCGCCAAAGCCGGTGCGACCTTCATCTCGCCTTTCATTGGTCGTCTGGATGACATCAACATCGACGGTCTTGAGCTGATCGAAGACATCCGCACCATCTATGACAACTATGGGTTCGACACTCAGATCCTGGCCGCGTCGATCCGCACCGCCAACCACATGTCGGACTGTGCGAAAATTGGTGCCGATGTCGCAACCGCACCACCCGCCGTGATCAAAGCCATGGCAAATCATGTTCTGACCGACAAAGGTCTGGCGCAGTTCATCAAAGACGCAGCAGACGCAAACATCAAAATCGTCTGATTTTGTAAAGCAAAGCATCGGTGCGAGGGGTCTGCCCCTCGCGCCTTCCGGGTCGTTGCCCGCAAAACAGCAAAATTTCCTGATTGATCTTTATGCGTTGTCTGTATGAGCTTCGCGCCATGCCAAACACACGCAAGAAACCTCTCTATCGTCGCGTGAACAGCCGTGCCCGTGGTGTCTGTCATGGAAGCGGTCAACGCGCTTCTTATGCGCGTAACACCAAATCCGGCCCATCTGCCTCGATGAAGTCCGGCCAACGACATGGATTGGATTACACCCCGCTGTTTCGGTTTTTGCTCTCCCGCGTCGGGTGGGAATGGGACAGCGTCTATTCAGAAGCCAGAGCAAGGCTCGACCGAGAAGACCCGATTTTCTGGATCGTGGCCCGCACACCCGAAGAAGAAAAAGACACCGTTCGTATCGGCGAGAGCAGTTATTACAGCGGGCTCTTTGTCGACGCAGACGGAATCCTGCAAAAGGTTGCACCAGATCTTGGGGTTGAACGTCTAAACCCGCAATGTCCCTGTTGCACCCATACCTTCAACGGCAGGCGCTTTACCCGTAGATTTGACGAATACCCCGCCAAACCCCTGATCGAGGCCTAAGGTCAGCCCTGCAAATGCCGAGTGACGTCAGCAACGAGGTCCAGCACCTCTTTCTGCGCCGGGGATTTACGCCCTTCTAGAATCGTACTGCCGTGACCGATTGCTTCGGCGTAGCCCACGCGATTGGCGAGAGACGCCTGTGCCATTGGGGCATCGAGAGACTGCGCAGCTTGCTCGACCTCGGCAGCCAGACGCGTGCCTGCTCTGGACCGGTTCATCACCAACAGCGATTTCCGGTTTTCGCGATGTGCAAGATCAAGAACCCCTTCCGTGGCCCACAGGTCTACCTGACTGACGGAAACCGGGACAATCACCAAATCCGCAACCCTCAGGGCAGGACGCAGGTCACTATCGGCTTTGGGAGGTGTGTCGATGATCACAAGATCATGGGACACGGTGAGTTTGCGACACTCAAGTGCGATCCCCCAGGCCGAAGAGGTAGTGAACTCTAGCCCCGCACAAAGCGCCGGATCCTTGTCCAACCGGGTCATATACCAACGGCCCAAACTGCCCTGCGGATCCAGATCGATCAGAGCCACAGTTTTCCCTTCGGCCCGAAACCCCACCGCCAAATGCGCCGCCAGCGTTGTTTTTCCGCTGCCGCCTTTTTGCTGCGCCACTGTGATGACCTGTCCCGCCATACCGATACCTCTAACCTTGCCCCGCTATTGTGCACCTGCAGCATGAAAAGGCCACCCCCTGACGCCCTAGCTTTTCCTTGTTGTTTGCACACAAACCTTCAAAGATAGCAGGGTCTGAGTTTGACTGCGGTGTTTGCAGTGATGGTTCGAGTATTGGTGGTTCTTTGGTGTTTGATTTCAGGCCAAGCGCTGGCGGGTGCATGGCCGCGCGAGGCGGGTACAGGATTTGTCAGCTCAGCGTTGTCTCTGTCTTGGCCACAAGAGATTGCAACATGGGATAATCTGACCCCAACTGGGGACTATGCCAGTCTTTATCTGGAATACGGGCTGACCGAACAGCTGACGCTTGGGCTAGATCTCGGGCACACCTCGCAAGGGGCTGGCAAAACCGTGGTCTTTGTTCAGCACCCGCTCAACACCACCAATGCGTCAACAAAGATTGCCCTGCAGCTGGGCCTCGGTCAGATATCGGGCACCCTTTCGGTGAGACCCGGTGTGCTGGTGGGGCGGGGATTGCCAAATGGCTGGTTTGCCCTCGAAAGCTTCGCAGAGATCCAGATCTCAGAGGGGAGCATAGATTATACGATCGATGTCACACGGGGGTGGAACCTGCCAAAATCGCGCAAGTTTATCCTGCAACTCCAATCTGGGGTCCCAGCCCAGCAAGACAGCTACAGCAAACTGGCCCCCTCCTTAGTCGTGCCGATCAAACTGCACACACATCTGGAACTCGGGGTGAGCTGGGGCTTGGTCGGAGACAGGAGCATGGGGCTTAAATTGGGGATGTGGCACGAATTCTAGGCCAACGAAAAACGGGGCGCCCACCTGGGATGCCCCGAAAATTCACCTGACAGTCAAATGCCTTACGCCAATTCGCCTGCGGCACCTTTTTCGATTAGGGTGATGCTCTCTTCGACGCCATAAAGCGCCATAAAGCCACCAAAACGCGGGCCCTGATCGGCACCCAAAAGCACCTCGTAGAGCGCGCCAAACCATGCGCGCAGCGGCTCGAACCCGTGGATCTTGCCAATGGCAAAGACAACCGACTGAAGGAATTCATCATCGGCAAAATTCGCCTCGGGCAGAGGATCGTCTTTGCCAACAATTTCATTTTTCTTCGCGATCGCCGCCAATGCCGCCTCAGGCGACTTGAGCGCGTTTGCGAGATCCAGCAGCGCGGCACGTTCTTGATCGGTCGGCGCGCGATAGGTTTTCGCGGGCTTCACAAAGTCGTTGAAGTAGGCCACCGCAAAACCTGCGGCCTGATCCATACCCGGATGGGTTTCCGGCGTGGCGTCAGGCGCATATTTGCGGATAAAGCCCCACAGCGTTTCTTTATCTTCGGCATTCGACACGCTTGCGATATTGAGCAGCATCGAGAACGGCACAACCATATCCGACTGCGGAACATCGCCCGCATGAATGTGCCAGACCGGGTTGTTGAGCTGCGCTTTGATGTCCTGCGTGTGATAGGCCCGCAGCTGCTGGTGATATTCATCCATCGCTTTGGGGATCACGTCAAAATACATGCGCTTTGCCGTCTTCGGCTTTTGGTACATGAAATAGGACAGGGACTCGGTTGACGCATAGGTCAACCACTCATCAATCGAAATCCCGTTGCCCGAGGTTTTCGAGATCTTCTGACCTTTGTCATCCAAGAACAGCTCATAGGTGAAGTGCTCTGGCGCGCGCTGGCCCAAAACACGACAGATGCCGTCGTAGATCGGTGTGTTGGTCGAATGGTCTTTGCCATACATCTCGAAATCAACACCCAATGCCGCCCAGCGCGCACCAAAGTCTGGCTTCCACTGTAATTTCACATTGCCGCCGGTCACCGGCAGGGTCCATTCTTTGCCGTCTTCGTCGTCAAAGGTAACGGTGTGGGTCTCGGCACAGACCTTTTTCATCGGCACATAGAGCACACGGCCGGTCTCGGGATGGATCGGCAGGAAAATCGAATAGGTCTGACGGCGCTCTTCGCGCAGGCTTTTCAGCATGATCGCCATGACTTCATCATATTTTTCAACTGCGCGCTTCAGCACCTCGTCGAATTGACCGGATTCGTAAAATTCCTTGGCAGAGTAAAAATCATACTCAAAGCCAAAGGTATCAAGAAAACGGCACAACATCGCATTGTTATGGTGGCCAAAGCTCTCGTGGGTGCCAAAGGGATCTGGCACCGAGGTCAGGGGCTTTTGCAGGTGGTCGTGCAAGCTCTCTGAATTGGGCACATTGCCGGGCACTTTGCGCATGCCATCGAGGTCATCTGAGAAACAGATCAGGCGCGTTGGAATATCGCTGATTTTTTCAAAAGCACGACGGATCATGGTGGTGCGGAGCACTTCACCAAAGGTGCCGATATGTGGCAGGCCCGACGGGCCATAGCCGGTTTCAAACAAGACATAACCCTTTTCCGGAGGCGACTTTTCATAGCGTTTGAGCAGCCGGCGCGCTTCTTCAAAGGGCCAGGCTTTTGTACTCATCGCTGCGTCGCGCATATCGGACATTTCGATCTCCGTTTGGGTTTTCCTGCCGAGAGACTTCGGTCAGGCTTCATAACTTGCCTGTCCTATTGTGCTGCTGCGGCATGAGTCAATGTTGCAACGACCTTACAACCTGCGGCACAGGCGTTTTTCTCACTCCATTGAGGCGCGTTGGAGCAGCCAGTCATAAATTGTCTCGGCATCCTGCCCTATCGCACCCCCATCCCGTCGACGTACAAAATATCCGCGTTCCGACAAGGCCTCGGGCGCATTGAGCCGCACAGCCGCCCCCGTATCGAGGAACGTGTCCAATACGCCCCCCCAGCACAGTCCGACCCCCTGCCCTGCCAGGATCGCATTCACCAACATCGGGTAGGAACTGAAATCCAGCTGTCGGGCCCCCTTCGGCATAGATTGACCCACGGCGTCAAACCAGCTGGGCCAATCATGCCATTGACTGCGCGCCGCCTCCATTGTCAGCAAAGTGACATTACTAAGATCATAGCTGTCCTGATCCATCTTTCTGCGCTGCAGATAGAGCGGACTTGCAACCGGATAGACCGCGCGGGTCAGCAATCTCTGCTCTTGCCCACCCCCTTCGTCCTCAAGACCGAATCGGATTGCAATGTCACCGGGTCTGGTACGTTCACCATACTCTTGGCTGATGATACGAATAGTGATCTCGGGAAAGACATCTTCCAGTTCACCCAGATGCGGGATCAACCAAAACGCGACGAACCCAGCAGGCGCAGAAACGGAGACAACCCGCCCCTGCCCACGCTGGCGCAGCAAAGACACTGTGTCTTCGATCTGGCCAAAGCTCTGCCGCAGAGATTTCAGTAACTCCCTGCCTTCAAATGTCATTTTTACCGGTTTGTGGCTCCTATCGAAAAGCAGGCATCCCAGATCCTGCTCAAGAGCCGCAATCCTCCGCGACACCGCTGGCTGCGTGACATTGAGTTCAGAGGCCGCAGCCGTCAAACCGCCCAGCCGTGCCGCCGCATAAAACGCCGTCAGGCCGGAGAAGGAGGGAAGACGATCCATATCATAACCTCAGTGCATGTTACCGAACCTTTTTACGAGATTGCCGCATCAACGCAAGTCGCCGTAAATGCAGCCAGAGAAGAGGAGACGCCATGACACACCAAGCCCAAGCGATGACCACCACCATGGCGGATCTGCCCACTGCCGCAAACAGCCCTACCCCCCCGCTTTGTGTGGATGCCGCCCAGGTGCCTTTGGCTGGCGGAACCGATCCAACCTATGGCGAAGTCCGCTGGCGCACCTTGATCAACGGATCGGAACAAGCCCCACGTGACATGGTTCTGGGGATCGCAGAATTTGAAGCGGGCCATCAACTCAAACCCCACCGTCATGCCGAGGCGGAATGGTATCTGGGGCTCGACGGGTCAGGCATTGTGACACTGGATGGGGTCGAGCATGAAATCCGTGCAGGGGTTGCTCTATATGTGCCGGGCAATGCGGAACACGGCACGGTTGCGGGCCCAGAGGGGCTGCGTTTTGCCTATGGATTTTCCTGCACCAGTTTTGAACAGGTTACGTATCACTTCACAGCTCAGCCCTGAATTTCCAGTGATTTTTGTCTGACACATTGCCCCTTGGGATTTGCCCTCTTATCTTGAGGGCAAATCCAGTTTCAGGAGCCCGTATGTCTGACCCCCTTTCCCACCCGCTGTCACCACAGGATTGCCTGGTCGCGATCATGATTGCCGTGTCGGCTTCGGATGAAAACGTACGGACCGTTGAGTTGGTCAAAATCGACACCGCTGTGAACAACCTGCCCATCTTTGCCAAATACGATGAAGACCGCGTGCGCCGCGTCGCCAGCATTGTGTTTGAACTGTTTGAGCAGGAAGACGGTCTTGATGCACTGTTTGGCCTCGTGCGTGACAACCTGCCCGAGCATCTGAACGAAACCGCCTACGCTCTGTCCTGTGATGTGGCAGCGGCAGATGGCAAACTGCAGGAAAGTGAGTTGCGCCTCCTGGAAGAGATCCGCCACGAATTGACCATTGATCGCCTTCACGCAGCCGCCATCGAACGCGGCGCGCGGGCGCGACACCTGCCCGGCTAAAGCTCCAGTCCACAAACAGTGAAGGCACAGTAGCGCAGGGGTCAGGATTCCCAGACTGCCCCTGCGTTAATCATTTTGTATTCTGTTGCGGCCACTTTTTTGGCATCACTGTTTGTTTTGACTTGGAGATTTTCATGCCGCGCGTTGTTTCTGCCGCCATCTGCGCCCTAGCTCTCTCGCTGTTGCCCATGGTGGGCCTTGCCGCCCCTTTGGTTGCCAAAGTGGATATTTCGTCCCAGACGTTGACTGTCATTCAGGATGGTGTCGCCACACACACCTGGCCGGTCTCAACCGCGCGTTCTGGAAAATGGACACCTCGCGGCAGTTTCACGGCCCAGTGGCTTTCAAGATACCACAAATCCAGTCTCTACAATAATGCCCCGATGCCCTATGCGATTTTCTTTCGCGGCAACTACGCCATTCACGGCACCAATCAAGTAAGCCGTCTGGGTCGCCCAGCCTCTGCCGGTTGCGTCCGTCTGCACCCTGAAAATGCGGCGGTTCTATTTGAGTTAACCCAAGCCGTGGGCAAAGAAAATCTTCAGGTGGTGATCGAGAATTAAGTGGACCCGGTATACAGAACACCCCAGCGTTCGATCAATTCGCGCTGGAGGCGTTTTGCCCGCCGGTTCCATGATTTGCCACCCTCGGGGCGCTCGCGCTGATCAACGGTCAGCGCCGCCCGTCGATCCAGATCACCGCTGAAGATAGCAAACACCAGCTCTCCACCTTCGGGAAGATCAACATACCCAGCCAGCCCGCTGACAAAATTCAATGTCCCGGTTTTCGCCGCGACCTGAATTGGATGATCTGGGATAGGACGGCCTTTTTCATCCAAGAGATTGAAGGGTTTGAGCAACGGCTTCAAAGCGCTGGTGTGACGCAACTTGGACAGCGCGGTCATCATCTGTTGCGCGCTAACCCGGCTTGCTTCGTTCAAACCAGAATGATCTACCAGTCCGATTCCCGTGACGCCCAGACGCTCTTCAGCCCAGCGATTCATCTCAGCCGCCGAGGCCTGAAGCGACGCGGGCACTTGACCGATGCGCGCCTTAGATGCCGTAAGCCCCACAACTTCGGCAGTCAAATTCGTCGAGAACTTCAACATGCCTTTCAATACCTCGGGCAAAGCCGGGCTTTGGTGCAGCGCAAGGTCGCTCGCCCCCTCAGGCAGGTTTTCAATCGCGACTGCCTTGGGGAGCGAGATACCAAAAGATTTACAGAGGGTCAGAAACACCTCACCCGAGTAAATCTCAGGCTTGCGTATCGGCAACCACCGAGACCCACCATCCCCCAAGGCGCCCTTGGCCACCGACCAACTGTCATAGGTTTGACGGTCTTCATAAACATAAACCGGCGCTTTGCGAGCTTCGACGCTCATACGCGCCACCCGCACGTCGGGCCGGTACTTCGACGACCGCGCCTGCATGGTCACAGTGTAATTTGTCCCGGCGCGCTTCCATTCAAAATGCACCCGGTTGAAGTTTAGGTTCAGCCCGGACACCGGAGGATTATAGCCCACGTGGTCGGGCTGCGTTGCGTCGATCCGCATCATCTGCGGCAGGGCGCCCCCCCAGATCTGGAACGACCCGGTAATTCCTGTGACCCCTGCGGTTTTCAACTGTTCTGCAAGACCGGCCAAGGCGTCGGTGTTCAGGATCGGATCCCCGCCCCCCGCAAGGATCAAATCCCCTTGGACAATCCCGTTCTCGATAGGACCGGTGGCAAGAACTCGGGTACGAAACCGGTACCCTTCACCCAAAACATCCAACGCATATGCGGCGGTCAAGGCCTTTGCGACGCTCGCCGGTGGCAGCTGAAGATCTGCTGAGGTGCCTTCCTGCACGATCCCGGTTGCCGCGTCTGCCACGGCAAACCCCACATCACCGCCCAGATTGGCGCGGGCAATCAACTCATCCGCAGTTTTCTGATAGGCCTTCAGCAAACCCTCCGGGCGCGCTTTGGGCAGCAAAGATCTTTCAGGGGCGGCGGCAAAAGCGCCCGTTCCTAGCGTTGAAACAGCCCCGGCTACGGCAAAGGCCAGGACATTACGTCGTGAAATCGGCTTGGTCATACTTGGATGTAATCCCACTGAATTCGGTTCGGCAACAGCTCATTGCTGCTAGCGTAGAATAGCGTCTAAGTGTCACCAGAAGACCAACCGCCCAGACGTCTGATTTGGGTCGAGCTTGTGCTCATCATCGGCATGTTGACAAAGCACCACGCAGGCGCGGGTTGCATAGGCAACAACCGCGCCTGTTCTGCTGGAATCCGGAAGCTGGAAAATGCCCGGGTGGTGGGAGCCTGTAAGGCGGCCATACGGTGACCGGGGCGGGCCAAAACGCCAACAGGCAGGGTCGACATAATCCTGCGCCAATTGTCCCATCTATGGAACTGCACCAGATTATCCGCGCCCATCAACCAAACAAACCGGACCTGCGGCCATAGCGTGGTCATGGCGCCAAGCGTTTCATGGGTAAACCGCGTCCCCAAGGGGCGTTCAAAATCGCTGATCCAGATGCGTGGATCATCTGCCAGAAGGCGGGCGGCTGTCAAACGGCGCTCCATCGATGCCGGGGCACCAGTTTTGAGCGGATTTCCCGGGCTCACCAACCAGATTACGCGATCAAGACCAAACCGCTTGAGCGCCTCACGCGACAGATGCAGGTGCCCGGCATGAGGTGGGTCAAACGATCCCCCCAAAAGTCCGACTCGCGCGCCACGTGGCAGAGACAGTCCAAGATGCTGACGAACCACGCATCTCTCCTTCAAACAAAAGCCTGCCCGGCTTACGCGCTCGGGCAGGCTCGATCAAGCATCAGCTTGACAGTGATCGATCAGAAATCTTGCCAGATCGTTCCTCCGCCCGCCGCCGCTTTGCGTGGCGCTGGAGCGGGTGTGGTCTCTGGAGTTGGATCTTCTTTCGGCTGTTCTGCGACTGTGGGGCGCGCATCCTCGGTATCCCAACCCAAAGAGGAGGTATCCGCATGATCATTCGCCAGGTCACCTCCTGCCAACACGTCGGGCTGGGCGCTGACTGTTGGTGCGGCCTTCAAATTTGCCTCTGCGGTTTCATCGGTCTGAAAGCGCGACACAAGCGACCGCAATGTGCCTGCTTTTTCCTGCAAGGCACGCCCCGCCGCGGCACTTTCTCCAACCATAGCCGCATTTTCCTGGGTCACCTGATCCAACATGGTGATGCCATTGTTGATTTCGGCCAACCCGGTCGACTGTTCAGACGCCCCCGCCGCAATATTCCCGACCTGTTCGGAAACCCCGATGACACGATGCCGGATTGCCTCAATCGCTTCGCCCATCTCACTCACCAGCTCAACACCATTGCTAACATTGCTATTGGAATTGAGGATCAGGTTACGAATTTCAGAGGCGCTGTCCGAAGATCTTTGAGCAAGTGCACGGACTTCCGAGGCAACAACCGCAAACCCACGTCCCACTTCGCCCGCACGCGCCGCTTCCACCCCTGCGTTCAGAGAGAGCAGGTTGGTCTGGAAGGCAATATCTTCCATCACCTGAATGATTTGACTGATCTGACCCGAAGATTTCTCGATCTCACCCATGGCACGCACGGCCCGGTCGCGCACTTCTTCGCCACGCTCGGCCTGCTCCCGAGCATTCCGGATGGCGCCAACGATCTCTTGCGCCCCCTCCGCCGTCGAAGAAACCGTAGAGGTGATCTCTTCCATTGCCGCAGCTGTTTGCTCCAATGTCGCGGCCTGATTTTCCGTCCGGTTTGACAGGCTGTCGGCCCCTTCGCTCAGAGTACGGGCATCATCGTCGATAGCTTCGGCATTCATGCGCAGCTCACCAATAATCACCCCAAGTGAATCAACGGTTTCGTTAAAATTGCGACGCAGACGTTCGTATTCCGATCCAAGATCCTCCCGGATCTGGCACCCGAGGTTGCCTTTGGCCAAAAGTTGCAGACCTGAGGCCAAACGTTCGACAACTTTGGTCTGTTCCTCCGCATGTCTCTCACGGGCCAGACGGGCCTCTTTGCCATCAGCCAGTGTGACTTTGAGATCATCCAAAGACCGGGAAATCGAGCCAAGCTCATCCCCCGCTTCAACCCCATCTACAGCGGTTTCATAGTCTTCTCCGGAGATGCGCGTCACACCTTCCGAAAGCTTGGAAATACGCCCCGTCAACAGACGCGCAACCAGGAACGAAATCACGGCAACAAGAGCCAGCGTCGCCCCAAGTTGGGCCAGGGTCATCATCAAAAGCTCATTACGTTCAGCATTTGCTTCTGCAAGGTCCTGTTCAAGCAGCACATTCCAACCCGTGCCTTCGCTGGTAATCTGCCCTGACCGGGTGATGATTGGATTGCCGGACAGTCCGACTTCAGCAGTGGCAGCCACGTCTACACCCGACCGCGCCTCAACAATGTATGGCAGCTCGGGCAGCATATCGAACATCTTGTGGCCGTTGTCTTTCGGCGATGTTGAGAGGGCACGACCTGCATCATCGATAATGTAGACAAGCCCAGTTTCACCCAGCAACGATGCATCTGAGAGAATGCGCGCGATCGCGTCTTCAACCGGGATCTGCAGGGCCACGACGCCAATGAGATTACCGTTTTTGTCCATAACAGGTGACGCTACAAACTTTGCAGGTGCGCCTGCACTTGGGGCGTAAGGTTCGAAGTCCGAGAAATACCGCGCGCCTCTCGTGCCTTTGACCGCCTGCTGGTAAACAACCCCTAGACCGCTCTGTGCATATTCGCCATTTTCAAAGTTCGTTGCGAAATCTGCCTCTTTGAACACCGAGTAGATCAGGTTGCCCTTGGTGTCGAACAAGAACAGATCATAGTATCCGCGGTCCTGCTGGAACTTCTGAAATCCCTCGTGAAACCGCACATGATGGCCGGTCCAGTTAGTGCCATCCCCGGCATCAGCCAGTGCATCTTTCGACCCCAGTGGGTGCGGATTGCTTTCGATATAGGCATCACGCAGGTATGATCCCTGATCGCCACCCAGATCTTCCCACCCTTGGGTAAAGGTTTCAACGGCCTCACGGACATCTTGCCCTTCGGCCAGAATTGAGATGTCCGCTCCGACGCTTTCCCACCAAACTTCAAGGCTCTCGACCTTGGCATCAATCAAATAGTCATAAGCCGCATCACGCTGCACTTCGAGCGAATGGGACGCCTGTAGAAAGCTCATGACGGACGCAGCAAGGGCAATGAAAATGGTAGGAACCGCGATCTGAAGCGGCATTTTCCACTTGAGCGGTAGATTATTCCAAAAACCGAGCCGAGCTGTGAGACCAGACATGGCAGACTCCTTTAGAGTAAACTTTGACGTTGGCCGGGACAGGCCCAAAACAATACAGGGGGGAAGACACGCACTCGCCTTGTCTCGAAAACAACAGCGATTTGTTGATAACGGCTTAATAGAGTGTTGACGCTAAACAGCGGCAAAATCAGCAAACTCAGCAAATATCGCACAAAAACAAGGCACTAATTTTTGGCAATGTTGCAAAGTTTAGGCAATACTACCCATCCGCATATGCCTCAAAACGGCAAATAAATGAAATTGAAACCTTTTATCCCCTGCCCGAACACGTCGTTAGCGCTAGCGTCTTTCCTGTTTGAAATGCCGCGTCCCCGATTGCGTATGGACCTGCAAAGCGCTACTTCCTGAGCAACTAACCTATTCTCAGGAGCAAATGCGCATGGCCGCTTATCAGTATGTCTACCACATGGATGAGGTCTCCAAGACCTACCCCGGCGGGAAGAAGTGCTTTGAGAACATCCGCCTGAGCTTTTTGCCCGGCGTGAAGATCGGTGTTGTCGGTGTCAACGGCGCCGGTAAATCGACCTTGATGAAGATCATGGCCGGAATCGACAAAGATTTCACCGGTGAAGCCTGGGCTGCTGAAGGGGCCAAAGTTGGCTACCTGCCACAGGAACCCCATCTTGACGAAAGCCTCGACGTTCGTGGCAATGTCATGCTGGGTGTGAAGGCCAAGAAAGACATCCTTGACCGCTACAACGAGCTGGCAATGAACTACTCGGACGAGACCGCCGAGGAAATGGCAACTCTACAGGATGAGATCGACGCTCAGAACCTGTGGGATCTCGACAGTCAGATCGACGTGGCAATGGAAGCGCTGCGCTGCCCCGCCGACGACGCCGATGTTGCCAATCTCTCAGGTGGTGAAAAACGCCGTGTTGCGCTCTGCAAGCTGCTGCTCGAAGCCCCTGACATGCTGCTGCTCGACGAACCGACCAACCACCTGGACGCCGAGACCATCGCTTGGTTGCAACAGCATCTGATCGATTACAAAGGCACCATCCTGATCATCACCCACGACCGTTATTTCCTGGATGACATCACCGGGTGGATTCTGGAACTCGATCGTGGTCGCGGCATCCCTTACGAGGGCAACTATTCGGCCTGGCTTGAGCAGAAGGCCAAACGCCTGCAGCAGGAAGCCCGCGAAGACAAAGCCAAACAGAAAACTTTGGAACGCGAGTTGGACTGGATGCGTCAGGGCGCCAAGGCGCGTCAGGCCAAATCCAAAGCCCGTATCGCGGCCTATGAAGAGATGGCAGGCCAGTCCGAGCGCGAACGCGTAGGCCGGGCTCAGATCGTCATTCCCAATGGTCAGCGCCTCGGATCGAAGGTGATTGAGGTCGAGAACCTCAACAAAGCCATGGGCGACAAGCTTCTGATCGAAGATCTGTCCTTCTCGCTGCCCCCCGGTGGCATTGTGGGTGTGATTGGTCCGAACGGCGCGGGTAAATCGACCCTGTTCAAAATGCTGACCGGCAATGAAACCCCTGATGGGGGGAGCATTGAACTGGGTGATACCGTGCAGCTGTCTTATGTGGACCAGTCGCGCGATGATCTTGTCGACAACGAAACCGTCTGGGAGGCCATCACCGGCGGTGCCGAAATCATCAAACTGGGCGATGCCGAGGTCAACAGCCGCGCCTATTGTTCATCGTTCAACTTTAAAGGCGGCGATCAGCAGAAGCCGGTCAACAAACTGTCGGGGGGCGAGCGCAATCGAGTGCACATGGCGCGCCTGCTGAAATCCGGCGGCAACGTGCTGCTGCTCGATGAACCGACCAACGATCTGGACGTTGAAACCCTGCGCGCTCTGGAAGACGCTCTGACCGACTTTGCCGGCTGCGCCGTTGTCATCTCACACGACCGTTTCTTCCTCGATCGGATCTGCACCCACATCCTCGCCTTTGAAGGCGAAGCACAGGTGGAATGGTTCGAAGGCAACTTTGACGCCTATGAAGAAGACAAAAAACGCCGTCTCGGCGACGCTGCGCTTGAGCCAACCCGGATGAAGCACAAAAAATTCACACGCTAAACGCTGTGACTCTTACGAAGGGCCCGCCACTGGCGGGCCTTTTTCGTTTCACAGGGGCCCTAACATACCCCTGCGAACAACGACACATCCCTCACATCCCCGACAGCCGGCTGTCATATCTCTGGAAATCGCCACGCGAGGATCCGATCTCTGGTCCATCTCATGAGAAGGACACATGATGCGCCAGATACTCCCACTTGCCCTGACTGCCGCCGCACTTGCCGCGGCCTATTTCCTGGATCTCCCCAAGTCCTTTGGCGCACATCCCTGGTGGTCTCAAAAGGTAGTGCTGATCGGAGGGGGCGCGGGTCTTGCGGTGGCCTTTGTTCTCAATTTTTTGCCCATCAAAGCCGTGATCCGCGTCGCGCTCTTTGCCGGGTTGGCTGTGTTTGCCTATGCTCTGGCCACCTACGGCAAGACACAGTTTGCCGCCTCTTATGCGGAAGACGCCTTTGCCGGAGCGCTTTGGTATTTTGGCTGGATCGGCACGCCCGCAGCGTTGACTGCCGTGTTTTATACGGGAATTGCCGCAGTTTGGCACAATCGCGTATGAGCTCGGTCTTTACACGAATCGCCGGGTCTGAGATACAACTTCCGCTACTCTCTACCTCGACCTGTTTCCCGTTCGGCCTCAGTTCTCGATTAGACGACGACGCCGCGCTGCCGCACCTCCGCGGGCAGAACTGACAAGGAAACGTAAAATGGCAACTGGTACCGTGAAGTGGTTCAACACCACCAAGGGTTATGGCTTCATCGCACCTGACGATGGTGGCAAAGATATCTTCGTACACATTTCGGCTGTTGAGCGCTCGGGCCTGACCGGCCTGGCCGACAACCAGAAAGTATCCTACGAGCTGCGCAGCGGCCGTGACGGTCGCGAAAGCGCTGTGGATATCGAAGTGCAATAAGTGCACTGAAGGACGATACGAAAGCCGGCCTTTGTGCCGGCTTTTTTGTGCCAAATTTCTATACCCAACAAAAACATTCAGGATTGACATATCTCAGACGGTGCCGCAAAACGCAGATGTACCCGACCAATAGAGTCGGAATTTAGTGCCGTAACGGGAGCCAGCCATGTCATTCCACAATCCGCCCCGCGGTGGGGCCGCCGTTGGCGTTTTGACCGATCTGGATGCTGTTGAAACCGCCGCCGTGATTTACCTGCGCCTGTGGGCGGATCGCGGAAATGCGGATACGGCGCTTGAGGCAGAATTCACCAACAGCCTTGGCCACCACCTTGGCACCGAGACCGCGGACACATTGAATGAGATCGGCGCGATGATTGCCCATTATGGCCGTCGCCCTCTCATGCGCCACCAGGTGGGCTGCAAATGTCTCGGAGCCGATGAGGCCTGTTTTGCCAATTTGATTGGCGCGGCCAGCGAAGGCAATCGCGAAGACGCCATGTTGATGGCGGCGCTGATCGTGCGCCCGGATGTGGCGCCCGCTCTGGCCCAGCTGGCTCAAACCTACGGTCTGGCGCTGCGGCGCATGGCCAATATGGCAGATGATCTGCCGACCTATTCACCTTCAAAAACCCTTCATTAATCAAAGGATACCGCGTCCATGAAACAGACGTCGACCGCCATTGCGCTTGCGCTGGCCTTCACCGCCCCTGCCTTTGCCGGCACTCAGGATGTTCTGAACACCTACGCCGACATCGCTCAGGCCGGTTACGAAGACAGCCTTGTCAAAGCGCAAGAGCTGAACGCCGCCGTCGATGCCCTGCTGGCATCCCCGTCGCAGGACACCCTGAACGCCGCCCGCACCGCGTGGCTGGCCTCCCGCGTGCCTTATCAGCAGACCGAAGTGTTCCGCTTTGGCAACGCCATCGTTGATGACTGGGAAGGCAAAGTAAACGCATGGCCGCTGGACGAAGGTCTGATCGATTATGTTGACGCCTCCTACGGTGGTGCAACTGACGAGAACCCTCTGGCGGCTCTGAACGTGATCGCCAACCCGAGCTTCTCATTGTCGGGCAATGCAGTTGACGCGGCCAAGATCACACCGGCTCTGCTGGAAGAGGCGCTGCACGAAGCGGACGAAGTTGAATCGAACGTGGCCACTGGCTACCACGCGATCGAATTCCTGCTGTGGGGCCAGGATCTCAAAGGCACCGAGCACGGCGCGGGCGAACGTCCTTGGACCGACTATGCTGCGGCAGACGCCTGCACCAACGGCAACTGTGACCGTCGTGGTGAGTACCTGAAAGCCGCAACCGAGCTTCTTATCTCGGATCTGGACTGGATGGCGAAACAGTGGGGCGCCGAAGGCGAAGCCCGCGCAGTTGTTCTGGCAGATGAAACCGCAGGTCTGACAGCTGTTCTGACCGGTATGGGGTCGCTGTCCTACGGTGAGCAGGCCGGTGAGCGCATGAAGCTTGGCGTTCTGCTGAACGATCCGGAAGAAGAGCATGATTGCTTCTCGGACAACACCCACAACAGCCACTACTATGATGGTCTGGGTATCCGGAACGTGTACTTCGGTGAGTACATCCGCGTAGACGGCAGCGTCGTCTCGGGTGAGAGCCTGTCCTCGCTGGTTGCAGGCAAAGACGCGACAGTTGACGCCGCACTGCGCGCTGACCTGAACAACACCATGGTAGAGCTGGGCCAGATCAAAGCCGCCGCAGAAGCTGGCTTCTCGTATGACCAGATGCTGGCACGTGGCAACGAAGGTGGCGAAGCGCTGATCATGTCGGCGGTTGACGCGCTGGTCACTCAGACAAAGTCGATCGAACGTGCAGTTGCCGCGCTTGAGCTGACCGAGATCGCGGTTGAAGGCTCGGACAGCCTCGACAACCCGAACGCCGTTTTCGAGTAATCGACCCAAGTGTACACTTTGTACCTTTTGTCCCTGTCTGTGATCAAAGGGTACAATCCGTACAAACGGGGGGTGGCATGATCTGTGCCACCCCTTTTCCAATGAAGGGCCCGCCATGCGACAGTCGCTGCCAGCTTTTGTGATGATCCTCGCCACTCCGGCCTTTGCCGATGTTTCGGGCTTGCAGGATCTCCACCTCTCTCCCACGCCACGTACCGAGGCCGAAGCCGCCCGCATTGCCTCTGTTCTGGCGCCACCGACCGACTTCACGGCGCCTGAACGGTTTGAAGGCAATCCCGGAGGTGCGGGCACGGTTTCTATTGCCAAAACCCCTTTTTCGCATCCGGCCGCCAATTTGCCGGACGAGCAGGATTTAGATTTCCTTTTGGGCGAGGCGCTGTTTCAAAAGCTCTGGGTTTCCTCGCCGTCCTCCACCAAAGCCTCGGACGGGCTTGGCCCCTTGTTCAATGCGCGGTCCTGCCAGACCTGCCATATCGAAGATGGTCGAGGGCACCCGCCCCAAAGTCCAGAGGACGCCACGCTGTCTATGCTTGTACGGCTGTCGGTCCCTGCGCCAGATGATGCGCCACTGACCGAGATCGAAGCCTACCTTGCCAACTTGACCCCAGCGCCCCGCACGCGGCCCGAACCCACCTACGGCGGTCAGCTACAGGAACACGCGGTATTTGGTGTCACCGCAGAGGCCAAATTCAGCGTCACCTATACGGAATTTGAAGTCCCACTCGCAGGCGGCGAGACCGCAACTCTGCGCAAACCCTCGGTCACCTTCCACAGTCTGGGCATGGGCGATATGCACCCGGATACGCAGGTCTCCGCCCGTGTCGCCCCACCCATGACCGGGCTTGGGCTGATCGACGCCATTCCAACCGCCGATATTCTGGCCTTAGCAGACCCCAACGACACAGATGGCAATGGGATCTCTGGGCGGGCGCAGGTTACCTGGTCTGCGGTCTATGATGCGCCCATGTTGGGACGCTATGGCTGGAAAGCGGGCAACCCCACTGTCCTGGAACAGTCCGCTGCAGCCTTTTCAGGTGACATCGGCATTTCGACGCCGCTGTTTCCCAACCCCGCCGGGGACTGCACGGATCAGCAGACCGAGTGCCTTGATGCGCCAAATGGCGACAAGGATGTGCGGGTGTTTGAAATTGATGCCCCCAATCTGGACCTCGTCACATTGTATAGCGCCAACCTCGCGGTCCCTGCCCGCCGGAGCCTTGATGACCCTCAGGTGTTGCGCGGGAAAGAAATGTTTCACAACAGCGGCTGCGCCGCCTGCCATCAGCCCAAGTTTGTCACCCACCGCCTGCCCGATCGCCCGCAGCAGTCGTTTCAACTGATCTGGCCCTATTCGGATTTCCTGCTGCACGATATGGGCGAAGGATTGGCGGACAATCGCCCGGAATTGCGTGCCACCGGCCAAGAATGGCGCACACCGCCGCTTTGGGGCATCGGATTGGCCCAACAGGTTGATGAAAAAGTCGGATTCCTACATGACGGCCGCGCCCGCACTCTGCTAGAGGCGGTACTGTGGCATGGCGGTGAAGCGGAGACATCCAAATCTCGCGTGGTTGATATGTCCCCCACAGACCGGGACGCCCTGATACAGTTTTTGGAGAGCCTGTGATGCGTTTCACTTTGTTTGCATTTCTCGCCCTGACCTCACCCGCCATCGCGGGCATCAATGCGGTTGTCGACACCCATGCCCTGCCCAATGTGGCCCGCTTTGCCGAGGCCACCGCAACATTGGACGTGACCGCTCAGGCCGATTGTCGCGCCGAGGCCGTGCGCCCAGCCTTCCAGACTGCTTTTGATGCCTGGATGGGCGTGTCGCATCTGCGTCTTGGGCCGCTCGAAGAAAATGGGCGGGCCCTGTCGATCGCCTTCTGGCCTGACGGGCGTGGCATGACACAGCGCACGGTCAACCGCCTTTTGCAGGATGAGGATACCGCCGTAGCAGACGCCGAAAGTTTTGCAGAGGTCTCGATTGCCGGTCGCGGGTTTTATGCCCTTGAGCGCCTGCTTTATGATGAGGCGCAGTCAAAATACGACGCCGACAGCTATGCCTGTGCGCTAGTTCAGGCGCAGGCCCGTGATCTGGCACGCAGCGGTGCCGATCTGAAAGACGCATGGCAAGAGTTCGCACCGATCCTCAAATCCGCCGGCGACGCAGGCAATACTCGCTATCTCTCTGAAAAAGAGGCCATTCAGGCGGTGTTTACCGCCCTGACCACCGGATTGACCTTTGACGCAGATACACGCATGGGCCGCCCCTTAGGGACGTTTGACAAACCACGCCCCAAACGGGCCGAAGCGCGCCGCTCGGGACGTTCGTTGCGCAATGTGATTTTGTCTCTGACGGCCATGCGCGAGATGACCGCCGCTTTGGGAGGAGAAGCCCTGCCCCTGTCAGATGCCTCATTTGCCGAGACCCTGCGCGTGGCACAAGAACTGGATGATCCAGTGTTTGCATCGGTCAGTGACGTGATGGGTCGGTTCAAGGTCGAGGTGCTTCAGCTTCAGATCACCGCGACCAAAGAGGTTGTAGTTGAAGAGATTGGCGCCGCCCTAGAAGTGACCTCAGGCTTTAACCTGCTGGACGGAGACTGATCCCCATGCGCCGCCGCCATTTCCTATCTCTGTTGGCCTCTGTTGGTTTGCCCCAGCTCAGCTGGGCCGATGTTGGAAGTCCCACGTTTCTGGCGGCTGCGCGCGAGCCTTCCGGCGAATACGCCTTGTTTGGCCTGAATGCACAGGGCAAAGACGTGTTTCGGATCCCACTTCCGGCCCGGGGACACGCCGCAGCCGCTCACCCTACGGCAGCAGAAGCTGTGGCGTTTGCCCGGCGCCCCGGGCGGTTTGCCATGGTGTTGAACTGTGCCTCTGGTGGCGTTTCGCATCGGTTGGAGGCACCTGAAGGGCGGCACTTTTACGGGCATGGCACCTTTCTCGAGAATGGCGCGATCCTCGCGACCACCGAAAACACTATCGCGACTGGCGAGGGGGTGATTGGGCTATGGGCCAGAGATGAGGGCTATGTCCGCATTGGTGAAATCGCTTCGGGCGGAATTGGTCCACATGACATCTTGCGCCTGCCGGGTGACGTGCTTGCCGTGGCCAATGGGGGCATTCGCACCCATCCTGATCAGGGCCGGGAAAAGCTAAACCTCGACAGAATGCGCCCCAATCTGACCTATCTCACCACCCACGGTGGGATTGAAGAGCAGGTTTCGCTGTCGGAGGACCTGCATCAGGCTTCGATCCGACATCTGGCGCAGCACAAAGGCGTGGTGGGGTTTGCCATGCAGTGGCAGGGAGATCTCTTTGATCCGGTTCCCCTACTCGGGCTACATCGCCGGGGAGGGTTGGCGCAGCTTTGCACCGCTGATCTTGGCGAACAGCTTGCCATGAAAGGCTATGCGGGCAGTATTGCCATGACCGAGGATGAGATCTGCATCACATCACCACGCGGAGGTCGGATGCATGTCTTTGATGGGCAGGGCACTTTCAAAACCGCGCTCAATCGCGCCGATATTTGTGGTGTTGCCGCTTCAGACCATGGGATGATGGCCACCGACGGGCTTGGTGCCATCTGGCACGTGGACCAAAATGGTCTTAGCCGTCTTGGTCTCGCGGATCGGGCCTGGGACAACCATCTGATCCGTCTTGCCACCTAATTCTAAATCGAGGCCCAATCGGTAAATCGATACCGGCGCGGCATCTGTGGGCCGGGCTTGGGGTGTTTCGGTGCGTCGGGGGCGGGGTTGGCATGTTTCTCGGGCATTGGATTGTCCTCCTACCCATTAAACATGGGAAGCCCTGCGCTGAATCCACAGTCATGTTTCCCTGACCTGTCAAAACTGTGAGCGCGCCGTGCGCTCACAGGCCCGCCCCGCCGGTCATCCAGCCCACTACGGGCAACAGACCAATCGCAATGACCGAGCTAAACAAGAGGGCGAGTTTTTCACGAAGCATAACTATCTCCTTTCAATATTAACTGATCGGTTCATGTCATGCGCAGCTGGGTCAGATCTTGACCGGATCTGCCAAGGCTTTGACAGTTTCAGCCACGAAAGGCCGAAGGTGTCTGTCCGGTCCAACGTTTGAAGGCTCGGTTAAAGGCGCTCTGCTCAGAAAACCCGGTCAGAAACGCAATTTCTGCAATGGAGTGCTGGGATTGAAGCAAAAGCCCTTCGGCCAATTGACGCTGAGCGTGCTCTAAAAGCACCCGAAAGCTCTGTCCCTGTTCCGCAAGCCGCCGGTGAAGGCTCCGCTCTGACAGGCCAAGCTCGCCCGCCACATCGCGCGCTCGGGGCACACCGGCACTTAGAGCTCCTGACATCAGCTGTATCAGTTTTTGCTCAAAGCTGGGTTCCGACGGAAGGACCGCATCTAGATGCGCCTGCAAAAACCGGGACATGGCCGGATCCCCCAACACATTCTTGCGGTCTAACACTTCGGCAGGGATCACAAGCGCAGTCTCTGGGGCCTCAAACTCGACCTCACAGCCAAAGTAAGCCAGCAGCGCAGAGGGATCATCAGGAGCCGAATAGCGCAGGGTCACGCGCTTTAGAGTAAGCACCTCGCCGGTGACCTGCCGCATCGCCGCCCAATAGCTTGCCAGCGCGGCCTCAGATCGCAGGCGTTCGATAGGGCCCGGATCAGTGGTCCACTCCAACACAAACCTCGCACCAGAAGGATCTTCAATCAGTTTCTGCCGTGCGGTGTCAGACAGGATGGGAAAATAGCGTTCGATCCTCAAAAGGGAATCCCGCACCGTTGGCGCGGCTTTGAGGGCCAATCCCAAGGCTCCGAAATCATCGAGATCAACCGCCCGCGCATAGTCCATTGCCAGTGCACTCAGGTTGGGGTGATGATCGAGAATATGAAGCGCAATTTGTGTGTATTGCTTCTGAGAGAGCGCTCCATCTGCGGGACCGATATCAAACACGGTGCCGTCGGTGGCCGTCACCCTGCCACAGGGATCAATCTGCAATCCCGCAGCCTGTGCCAGCTTCAGCACAAATTGTGTTGTGACCGTACCCACTTGCGCCTCCGTCGCGAATTCGGCCGAAAGCTAACGCGAGGGGCGGAGTTAGACCAGTGTCATCAGCACTTGGCTGAACCGTGTTGCATCATAGCGATCCGACCCATCCTGCCCAAGCCGACGGCGCAGGCATGCAACACCAAATTCAGATTCGATCTGCGCACAGTCCTGCTCCGGAACCCGCAGATCGACAACCACTGCCGACAGGAGATCGGCAACCGCGACCTCAGGCCCGGCATCGGCGCGCAAAACACCCAGGAGCGCTGAAACCTGATCGCGCAATGACAGACCGATGCATTCGGGGTCATGCCCCAAGCTTGGGCAATAGATCTTTTTAGCAGAAGAGTTTGCAATGGCCTGCCCGGTGCCCTTGGGCAATAGATTGGCCAGCACACTGGAATAAAAACTGCCCGGTGGATAGCAGATCACATCCGCCGCAGCGATATGAGCACGGGTCGCGTCCATGAGATGCGCTTCGCGCGGGCCAATCGTGTCATGCAGATAGATACGGCTGACGCTTGCTGCGATCGGGGGATGTTCTTTACCGGTCAAGCGGTCCTGACCCACGATCTGGGAGCCATCGGCAAGGTCCACAGCAAGCTGCAGGGTATCAACTGCGCTAAGTGCGACCTGACCGCGAATCCCAAGCCGCTTGGAAAGCTCGGTCACAACTGGATCGAACTGGCGCCCGTGCAACAAATACCCGCCGGTTATCACGAGGTTGCCTATCGAAGCATGACGGTAGTCAAACCATTTGGGCAGCGCATTTATCGTGTGGCGCAGGTGGGTGAGCAGAAATCCTCGGTGCTCAACGCCCAATGCGGACATCACGGGGTGCCGGCCAGTATGGAGCTCGATCAGATCGCGTTGCAGTTCAAGGCGGCTGGCACCTTTGGGCAAGCGATAGGCCAGTGCCGTAGCGAGCGGAGAACTCGCCGCGCCTCCGGCCAGGGCCACAAGCCGGGAACGCAGATCCCCGACAGCGGGCATAGACAATGCCTTGCGCAGCTTTTGCGAGCTTCCACCATTGTCGAAGGGTGTCACGAGATAGGTCGCATTTTCAGTCATCCCAGCCAAAACCGGTGCGATGTCATTCAAGGCGGTGCCCCCGCTAAAAAACACGATCCGCGGCCCCTGTGCAGGGTCGGGAGGGCACATAAGATTAGATTGCACGTCTAACGTGAGCTCAGTCAGAGTATTCATAAACGAACCAACAAAACCGGGGCAAACCGCCCCAAAGGAAAAACAAAACTGATATGAGAACCATGACCGACAGCGGGCTTCTGGTCCAGTGTCCCAAGTTTTGACCTGCGCAAGAGACTGCGCAAGCTGGCAAAACTTTGAAACGGTCTGAAACATTCACACCCACACAACGCCACCGGATAAATGGTGTCTGACGCGGTCAGTGAAAACCATAGCAGCGGAACAGTGGATAAAGGAAAGAAAGTGGTGAGCCGTGTAGGATTCGAACCTACGACCCACTGATTAAAAGTCAGTTGCTCTACCAACTGAGCTAACGGCCCACTCTCTCGCGCAACATTGCTGTTGCTATATGTCTGAAACGAAAAAGCAAAACCATCGGTTTTGCTCCGCCCCAGAGGTACAATGGTGAGCCGTGTAGGATTCGAACCTACGACCCACTGATTAAAAGTCAGTTGCTCTACCAACTGAGCTAACGGCCCACTGTGTAGCGGGCTTTTATGGACAGCCCCCCCTGCGGTCAACCCAAAAATCTGCCTTTTTTGAAGAAACCGTCACATAGCAGCTATGCGCGCTTTGGCCCGCGCTTTCTTTTGAAGAGGAAACCCACTATATGCCCCCTCATGCAGCAGACACCGCCCTTCGCAGGCCTGCCCTTCATGAAAATGCATGGGTTGGGCAATGACTTCGTAGTTGTCGATTCTCGTCATGAGAACCGACACTTAACCCCTGCGCAGATCACGGCGATTGCCGATCGCCACATGGGTGTGGGATTCGATCAACTGACACAGATTCTGCTGCGCGAGGGTCAGCCCCATTTGATTTTCTATAATTCCGATGGATCGACCTCGGCGGCCTGTGGCAACGCCACCCGCTGTATTGCCCGCCATCTGATGGACGAATCCGGGGCGACCGAGCTGACGCTGACCACAGATCGAGGCACGCTTTATGCGGTTGATGCCGGGGACGGTCTGACCTCGGTGAACATGGGGCATCCCCAGCTGAACTGGGATGAAATCCCCCTCGCCCACGAGATGGACACGCTTGAACTGCCGATTGAGGGCGCTCCTACGGCAACCGGTATGGGCAATCCGCATTGCACCTTCTTTGTCGAAGATGCCGAGGCCATCGATCTCGAGACCTTTGGCCCCGGCATTGAGCACCATCCACTTTATCCGGAACGCACCAATGTTCAGGTCGCCAGCCTGAAAGGCCCCAATCACCTGCGCATGCGGGTCTGGGAACGCGGCGTGGGCTCGACCCTTGCGTCCGGGTCATCCTCCTGTGCAACCGCCGTGGCTGCCGCGCGCCGGGGCCTGACAGACCGCAAGGTCCAGATCGATCTGGATGGCGGCACGCTTTGGATTGACTGGCGCGACGACGGCGTCTGGATGACAGGCGCGTCGGCCCATGTCTTTAGTGGTGCCTTCACCTCTGAGTGGCTGGAGGCGCAGAAATGAGCGTGCCCAAGTTCACCACTCTGGGCTGCCGCCTGAACGCCTATGAAACCGAGGCGATGAAGGCGCTGGCCGAAGAGGCCGGCGTGAAAGATGCAGTTGTGGTGAACACCTGCGCCGTGACCCAAGAGGCCGTACGCAAAGCCCGCCAAGAGATCCGCCGCCTGCGCCGTGAAAACCCGGCCGCAAAGGTGATTGTCACGGGTTGTGCCGCCCAGATCGACCCCGACAGCTTTGCCGAAATGGACGAAGTCGACGCGGTGATCGGCAACCATGACAAGATGGAGCCCGCGACCTGGAGCAAACTGGGGCCGAACTTCATTGGCGACACCGAGAAGGTTCAGGTCAATGACATCATGTCTGTTACGGAAACCGCAGGCCATCTGATTGACGGGTTTGGCAGCCGCAGCCGCGCCTATGTTCAGGTGCAAAACGGCTGTGATCACCGCTGTACTTTCTGCATCATCCCCTACGGTCGCGGCAATTCCAGATCAGTTCCCGCAGGCGTCGTGGTGGATCAGATCAAGCGACTGGTGCAGCAGGGCTATAATGAGGTTGTGCTGACAGGTGTTGATCTGACTTCCTGGGGCGCGGATCTTCCAGCAGAACCGCGCCTTGGTGATCTGGTGATGCGTATTCTGCGGTTGGTGCCCGACCTGCCGCGTCTGCGCATTTCGTCGATTGATTCCATCGAAGCCGATGAGAACCTGATGCAGGCCATCGCCACCGAGCCCCGCCTGATGCCCCATCTGCATCTCTCGCTTCAGCACGGCGATGATCTGATTCTCAAACGCATGAAACGTCGTCACCTGCGCGACGATGCCATCGCGTTTTGCGAAGAGGCGCAGAAACTGCGCCCCGACATGACCTTTGGCGCCGATATCATTGCGGGCTTTCCAACCGAGACCGAAGCGCATTTCGAAAACTCGCTCAAGCTTGTTCAGGACTGCAATCTGACCTGGCTGCATGTCTTCCCCTATTCGTCGCGCCCCGGCACACCCGCCGCGCGAATCCCCCAAAAGGTCAACGGCGCCGTGATCAAAGAACGCGCCGCACGTTTGCGGGCTACGGGTGATCTAGCGGTTCAGCGCCACCTTGCCGCGCAACAGGGCGCCACCCATCACGTTCTTATGGAATCAGAGACGATGGGCAGAACCACGCAATTTGCCGAAGTGCATTTCGCAACCCCGCAAACGGTGGGTGAGATCATCACGACGACGATTCTTGGTATTTCAGGCACGCAGCTGACGGCCTAAGCTCTTGTCGAACTTCGGCTTGCCGGTCAGGGTGCGGGTATGACCCAGTTTATGATTACCCTGTCTGACGTTGCCGCCGCCTTCGAAACCTTCCCCGAAGAGCGCCGGGCGCATTTGCTGAAGCTGCGCCAGTTGATTTTTGAAACCGCAGCGCAGACCCTAGGTGTTGGGCCGCTGGACGAATGCCTGAAATGGGGTCAGCCCGCCTATCTCACGCAAGAGTCAAAGTCAGGAACCACTCTGCGGCTTGGGTTGAACAAAGCGGGCGCGGCGTCCCTGTTCGTGCACTGCCAAACTTCTCTGATCTCAGAGTTTCGCGCACAATTCCCCGAGAGCTTCGGCTATGATGGCACGCGCGCCATCCATTTGGATCAGGGCGAGGAGGTAGATTTCGAGGCTCTTCGCCTCTTCATCTCGCGCGCCCTGACCTACCATTTGTAGCCTGAGACACCTCAGACCAAGCGCTTACAGCGCTTCACGTGCTTTCAGAATGCCCAGCGCGGCATTGGCGGCTTCACGGCCTTTTTCCACAAAATGTTCGCGGTAGATACCCACGTGGTGCTCGGTCGGCTGGAAGTGGTGTGGGGTCAGCGACACGGAGAGAACCGGCACACCGGTGTCCAGACCCGCCCGCATGAGGCCATCTACCACCGCCTGAGCGACAAAGTCATGACGGTAGATGCCACCATCAACAACCAGCGCGGCACAGGCCACAGCGGCGTATTTCCCTGTGGCAGCCAAGTCACGGGCCATCAGCGGCATTTCAAATGCGCCAGGCACATCAATCACGTCAACCTGCGCGGCATCAATCACCTCGCAGAACCCGGCCAGAGCCTGATCCACGATATCCGCATGCCAAGCGGCTTTTACAAACGCAAAACGGGGCTGTGTCATAGTAATCTCCTTCAACTGGACACATCCACCAAGGCGATCACGACCTAAGGCACGCAGGTTTCAACCCTCCGCACCCTGTCCGCTCTCTTCCATCCGGACTATCACCGTCGGCTCCGGCCTCTCACCGGATCTGCTGACACCCGCCCCACTGAGGTTTGGGCCGCTCGCGGGCTCGCATCTCTGCATACCGCCGGTAGGGAATTGCACCCCGCCCTGAGAACGTGTCCTTGCTGCCACAGCGGGCCAGCGGGAGCAATGTCAAAAACGGCAGGTTTCAGCCAAACGACGACCCGGCCTTTTCCCCCGACCTCGCTCAATCCCGCCCAGCGCATCACGGATCATTTGCGCTTTGCTCAAAAATCCTTCATGACGCTGGAATGACAATTCAGACCCGCGCCCTTTTTGTACATCTCCTCACCGCGACCGGTGCCGTATTTGCCATGCTGGCCATGCTCGCCGCCGTGCAGGAAAACTGGTCCCTCATGTTTGTCTGGCTGGTGGTGGCCTTTGCCGTGGATGGTATCGATGGCCCACTGGCGCGCAAATTTGATGTCAAAACCAACGCCCCGCGTTTTGACGGCGTGTTGCTGGATCTGATCATCGACTATCTGACCTATGTCTTCATCCCGGCCTTTGCGCTGTTCCAATCGGGCCTGCTCCCTGGCTGGACCGGTTGGTTTGCGATCATCGTGATCACTTTTGCCAGCGCGATGTATTTCGCTGACAACCGCATGAAAACCTCGGACAATTCGTTTCAGGGCTTTCCGGGGTGCTGGAACATGCTGATCATTGTGATTTTCGCAATTGAACCGCAGTTCTGGGTCTCTGTGGCCCTGATCGCCGCGCTGTCGCTGGCAATGTTCCTACCGCTGAAGTTCATTCACCCCACGCGCACCATACGCTGGCGGGCGGTGTCTTTCCCCATTGCACTGGCCTGGACATTTTTCGCAGGTTGGGCGGCCTGGGTCGACTTCCATCCCGAAAGCTGGGCGCATTGGGGACTGGTGATCACCTCGGTCTATCTGCTGTTTGCAGGCATTGCTCAGCAAATTATCCCAGCGCGTTCATAGTCAAAGCGCTGCGGGACGGCCGGTGGGGCGAGGCTCGGACCGAGCGAGCGTCACCCCGCAGAACCTCAGCCCAGTTTTTCTTCGATCGCGGCAAGCCGCGCTTTCAGCTCTTCGTTTTCTTCACGGGCCTTCTGTGCCATGGCACGCACCGCGTCAAACTCTTCACGAGTTACAAATTCATGATCAGCCAACCAGCGGTCCATCAGCGATTTCATCGCTGTTTCCGCTTCGTGCCGCGCGCCCTGAGCCACGCCCATAGCGTTGGTCATCAGTTGCGACAGATCCTCAAAAACCTTGTTGCGCGTTTGCATGGGTCACTCCGGCGTTGCATTCCCTGCCTATATGGGCTGCAAATCGCTGACTCACAAGCTTGACTTCCACGCAAATCCAGAGGCAACAGGACGCATGCAGGCCGCACTCCAATTTCCCCCGCTCTCGCCCGAGTTGTTCTCGATCTCACTTTTTGGCTTTGAATTTGCACTGCGCTGGTATGCGCTCGCCTATATTGTTGGCCTTCTGGTAGGCTGGCGTCTGGCTGTTGCCGTCGTAAGCCGGCCCCATCTCTGGCCAAATGATGCTCCTCCAATGACAGCGCGCCAGATCGAAGATCTGCTGACCTGGGTCATTCTCGGGGTCATTCTGGGCGGTCGCCTAGGCTTTGTTCTGTTTTATCAACCCAGCTACTACTTTGCGCACCCCGCCGAGATTCCAATGATCTGGCAGGGCGGCATGTCTTTTCATGGCGGCCTTTTGGGTGTGATTGTCGCCACCTGGGCCTTTTGCATTAAATACAGCGCCCCCAAGCTTCAAACCGCCGATATGATGGCTCTGGCCACACCGGTGGGGCTTTTGCTGGGCCGCCTGTCTAACTTCATCAACGCCGAGCTTTGGGGGCGTCCAACTGATCTGCCCTGGGGCGTGATTTTTCCCGGCGCTCAAGCTCAGGACTGCGGGCAGGCCATTGGCGAACTCTGTGCTCGCCATCCCAGCCAGCTCTATGAAGCCACGATGGAGGGCCTGCTGCTGGGGCTGGTCATCCTCGTTCTCGTCCGGCGCGGTCAGCTCAAAAAACCCGGCACCCTCGCCGGGACATTCTTCGCCGGCTACGGCATTGGCCGCTTCATCGTAGAATTTTTCCGCCAACCGGACCTGCAGTTCGTCTCACCGGGGAACCCATTGGGGCTGGCCTGGCACATGGATGGCTATGGATTGACCATGGGGCAATTTCTGAACCTGCCCATGATCTTTGGCGGGCTTGTCCTGATCTATTGGGCCCAGAAACGCAAATGACCGCGCTCAAAGATCTCCTGATCCGGCAAATCGAGGCCACAGGTCCTCTTACAATTGCCGAATATATGACCACCTGCCTGCTGCACCCTGTGCACGGCTATTATACCACGCGCGATCCGCTGGGGGCCGCTGGGGATTTCACCACCGCTCCGGAGATCAGCCAGATGTTTGGTGAGATGGTGGGCCTTTGCCTCGCTCAGAGCTGGCTGGATCAAGGGGCTCCCAATCCCTTTGTTCTGGCCGAACTTGGGCCCGGCCGGGGTAATTTGATGGCTGACATTCTTCGCGCCACCCGCGCGGTCCCGGGGTTTCACGCCGCGGCCCAGCTGCATCTTATTGAGGCCTCTCCCGCGTTGCAGGCCGAGCAGGCCACACGCCTGCCCCAAGCCCAATGGCACACCGACATCTCATCTTTGCCTGATGGGCCCGTGTTCCTCGTGGCCAATGAGTTTTTCGATGCCCTGCCCATTCGTCAATTTCAGCGCGACGGTGCGGGATGGCGCGAACGGATGGTTGGTTTAGAGGATGGCAAACTGACCGTCGGACTGTCCTCTACAGCCCCTCTTGATGCCTTGGCGCATCGTCTGGACGATACCCAAGATGGGCAGATGGTTGAAACCTCTGCCCCCGCCTGCGCGATTGCCGCACAGATCGGCACCCGCATTTCTGAGCAAGGCGGCGTGGCCCTGTTGATTGACTATGGTGGTTGGCACAGCATCGGCGACACCTTTCAGGCGCTGGAACATCACAGCTATGCCGATCCTCTAGCCCACCCCGGGCAGGCCGATCTGACAGCCCATGTTGATTTCGAAGCTTTGGCGCTCGCGGCGGCCCCGGCCCAGCATGCTAAACTCTGTCCACAGGGCGTCTTTCTGGAACGGCTTGGGATCACAGCGCGGGCGCAAGCCCTGGCAACCCAGCTGAGCGGCGAAGCGCTTGAGGCCCATATCGCCGCACATCGCCGGTTGACGCATCCCGAAGAAATGGGTTCGTTGTTTAAGATACTTGCGCTCTTCCCAACGAGCGCCCCAGTGCCTGCGGGATGTGAGCCATGACGCTTGAGATTATCACCTCTGACAGCCTAACCCCGTTTCACCACGGGTTCTTCACCCGTAAGGGAGGGGCGTCTTCGGGCATCTTTAAAGGGTTGAACTGTGGTCAGGGATCGTCTGACCAAACAGACATGGTCACAATCAACCGTGCGCGCGTTGCCGATGCAATGCAGGTGTCGTCTTCTGAGCTTGCGACTGTGCATCAGACCCATTCGGCGGATGTTCTGACACTGACAGAGGCGCCTCAAAGCCCACGTCCCAAAGCAGATGGCCTTGTGACCAACACGCCCGGTCTGGCGCTTGGGGTTCTGACGGCGGATTGTCAGCCGGTGTTGTTTGCGGATGCCGAAGCGGGCGTGATCGGCGCGGCCCACGCCGGATGGAAAGGCGCACGCGGCGGCGTGTTAGAAGCAACAATTGATGCAATGATTGATCTTGGCGCGACCCGCGACGGCATTCAGGCCGTTATTGGCCCCTGCATCAGCCAACGCTGTTACGAAGTTGGCACCGAATTCTTCGAAAACTTTATCCTAGACGATCCTGAGAACGCCCGTTTTTTCGCAGGGGGCGCCGGGGACAAGCTTCACTTTGATCTCCCCTCCTATGGGCTCTCGCGACTGCGGGCCGCAGAGGTTGAGGCCCATTGGACCCGTCACTGCACCTACTCTGATATGGATCGTTTCTATTCCTACCGCCGTGCCACCCATTTGGGCGAGGCAGATTATGGACGGTTGATCGCCTCGATCCGGATCTAATCCGGAAACAATATCACCTACGTCGCGGTATTATCCCGATTGCGCCACATGACCGCCTTAATTCTCCGACAATTTGATTAACAACGAAAGCAGTTGGTCAGAACACCGGAGAGAGCCATGAAATCGCAGCGTCGCTTTATCAAGTCGATCACCGAAACCGCCAAAGCAGAGACTGTCCAAATGCCCTGGGCCCGTGGCGCGCGCCGCGCAGCCATGATCGCACGCCGCGAAATGCTGGCCCGCGAACTGGACAAGGCCCCGCGCAAAGCGGCCTAACCTCCCCCCAAGTTTCCTCGTGAAAACCCTCGGCTGAGTTATCTCGCCGGGGGTTTTTCTTTGCCTCACTCTTCGCAGGTGATTCCCGAATTCAGCCCAAATGTGGCAACTCGGTTCGCAAAATGGCGACAATCTCAAATTTTGAGGCAGATTTTCATCCGTTTTCGGCAGTTCGCCTCATCAATTTTGACTAGGAGCCCTGATTGAGGCCATTTGGTGATCAACGAAATGTTCTAACTGTCCGTTCGTTGTTGTTGGTGGGGGCCAGCACGGATGTGACACCTTTTAAGAGGTTCACATGGCAAATTTTGGGCACGGGTTTTCCGGCACGCATAACGCTCTCTCCGCACCACTCCCTCATGGGGATTTGCGGCTGGATGACAGACCTCAGCGCTCTCTCTCTCTTATGCGCAAATATGAGGTTGCCGCCCTTCTGCCTGATCTGACCGTTTCGTTCCGTCAGCATGTGGCCCCGGCCATACCGCTGTTCGAGGATTGCGCATCGGCCTTTGCGCGCGGCACTCTTATTCAGACCGTGCGCGGGCCGGTGGCCATCGAAGATCTTCTTCCGGGCGACTATATTGAAACGGCCAACGGCTCTGAGCCGATCACCTGGATTGGCTCAACAACCTATGTGCCCGGCCAGTCAGATGAGGCAACTTCCCTTACCCATCTGACCCGGATCACCTCGGAATCCTATGGGATGGGAAAACCCGGCATGGATTTGCTGGTTGGACCCGGCGCTCGCATGGTGCTTCACCATGACAAGCTGGCTCAGCTGCTGGGGCAACGTTCCGTGCTCGTGCCGATCCACGAATACACGGATGGAGATCGGCTGCTGGATATCATGCCGGCAGGCACGGTGCAGATGTATCATCTCATGGTTCAGCGCCACACTACTTTTCAGGTCGGCGGGATCGAGATGGAAACCTACCATCCGGGCAAATCCATCGCACAGGATCTTGGCCTGAATGCGCGCGCCTTGTTCGTGAGCATGTTTCCCAATCTGACCGATCTGAACGACTTTGGTCAGGTCAGCATGACTCGCACCACCAGAAACGTGGTCGACAGCCTGATCTACGGATAACGCACTTACGGTGACCACAAACAACTAAGGCGGGAACATCCCGCCTTATCAGATCATCCAAATCACATATTGGCGTCACGCCATGCGATTGAGCCGCTCTTCGAGAACATCGAAAGGCACGCCGGGTTCGTCTTTGGCCCCACGGATCACCAGTGATGTTTTCACGCTGGCCACATTGGGGGCCGTCAAAAGATCCCCTGTCAGAAAGCTCTGAAACGTCGAAAGGTCTGGCGCGACACATTTCAGGATGAAATCCACCTCGCCGTTGAGCATGTGACACTCGCGCACCAAAGGCCACGAGCGACAGCGCTCTTCAAAGGCGCGCAGATCCGCTTCGGCCTGACTGACCAAACCGACCATCGCAAAGACCTGAACCTCAAAGCCAAGCTCACGCGAATCAACCTCGGCATGATAGCCACGGATGTAGCCCTGCTCTTCCAAGGTCCGCACCCGGCGCAGACAAGGCGGTGCCGAAATACCAACCCGACGGGCCAGTTCGACGTTGGTCATTCTGCCATCGGCTTGCAGCTCGGCCAGAATCTTGCGATCAATCGGATCCAGCCTGTGCATTGGCATCCGGTCCCTCATTTCTTGTGTTGGGCGAAGATGCGAACAACATACCAGCCCAGCGGCCAGACGCAATAATATTTCCCAAATGCGCAACTAAATTCCGCAACATGGCAAATAGACGTCGCGAGACGCAAGCTTCGTGACCTCGGGGCAATTGAGGGTCTGAACCATATTTCGCGGAGTGATGTCGCGCCACACCATTATGTGATTATTGCGCGCTTCACCAGCCCGCCCCCTTTCACCGCCTCCGATGCGGGTCTATATCCCTGACCCAAGAACATCAGGAGACCCCACATGTCAGAGACCCGCCATACCCGCGTTTTGATCGTCGGCTCCGGCCCCGCCGGTTACACCGCCGCCGTCTATGCGGCGCGCGCCATGCTGAACCCCGTTCTGGTTCAGGGTCTTGAGCCGGGCGGTCAGCTGACCACAACAACCGATGTTGAAAACTATCCGGGGTTCACAGAAATTCAGGGCCCCGAGCTGATGACCAACATGGAAGCCCACGCCAAGGCGATGGGCACCGAAATCATTGGTGACATCATCAGCAAGATCGATTTTGACCAACGCCCCTTTGTGGCGCACGGCGACAGCGGCACCACCTATACCGCAGACGCGATCATCCTCGCCACAGGTGCGCGCGCCCGGTGGCTGGGTCTTGAGAGCGAAGAGGCCTTCAAAGGCTTTGGTGTCTCGGCCTGCGCCACCTGTGATGGGTTCTTCTATCGCGGCAAAGAGATTGTTGTGATCGGCGGCGGCAACACAGCTGTGGAAGAGGCGCTGTTCCTCACCAACTTCGCCAGCAAGGTGACCCTGATCCATCGCCGTGACGAGCTGCGCGCCGAAAAGATCCTACAGGATCGCCTGTTCAAACACGAGAAGATCGAAGTTCTCTGGGATCACCAGCTGGAAGAAGTTGTCGGCACCGATATGCCCAAAGGCGTGACCGGCGTGAAAGTCATGAACGTCAAATCCGGCGCCGTGACCGAAATTGCCTGTGAGGGTGTGTTTGTAGCGATTGGCCACGCGCCCGCCAATGAACTGGTCAAAGATGTGCTGGAAACCCACATGGGCGGCTATGTTGTGACCAAGCCAGACAGCACCGAAACCTCAATTCCGGGCATCTTTGCAGCGGGCGACCTGACCGATCATAAATATCGTCAGGCGGTCACATCGGCGGGCATGGGCTGCATGGCCGCGCTTGAGGCCGAACGCTGGCTGGCGGAAAACGAATAATGCTGGACGCCCGCCATATCACCCGGATTTCAGGGCGGTATTGGCGGGCGGGTTTTATTGGCAACGAAGCATCGCTTCTTGCCCCCGCTGGCGCCCCGAGAGGGCGTTGGCACCATAAGGATCAACAGGCCCTCTATCTTTCGGGAAGCCCTGAGGGCTGCCAGGTTGCGCTTCGGGTCTATGTCGACCCTCAAGATCCCCCTCGTGGGATATTTCCATTCCTTATCCAAAACGCTGCGATTGTTGATCTGCGCCGTCCTGACACGCGCGAGATACTTGAAACCTCTCTTGAAGAGATCCATGCCTTTTGGGCGGACCTTCATGCAAAGGGCCAGCTTTCGCCCACTTGGACTCTCAGTGACCGTTTGCGGGATGAGGGCCTGGATGGGTTGCTAACCCCGTCGCGCAGCCGCCCTGATCTAACCCACCTCACCCTGTTTCGCTGGAATGACGGTCGGGCCCGCGTGACACAGGAGGGATCACATCTTCCCTTCGATCCAAACTATGGCCTAGGCGTGACCTGACATTGCGGGTATGCGCGTTTGCAAACAGTACAGGACAGCCCGATGTCACATGATTTTGCCGCGCAACAAGCCGAAACCAACGCCACCTATGCCGAAATGCAGGCCGAACACGGCCTCCCAGACATCGCCGATGTCGACTATTTCTTTGTTCCATCCAATGAAGACGCGGACTGGCGCCCTTTGGCAGACAAACTGACCCGCGACGGATATGCCTGCGAGTACATCGAGGATGAGGAAGAGGGCATCTATTTGGTCGCCACACTTCAGGATCAGGTCGTATCCGCCGAGGGCATCTGGATCGGTGAAGAGGTTGCGACTCGGGCAGCACTTGAGTTCGGATTTACCCCGGATGGTTGGGGTATGGAGGGCTAAGCCCCCACATTTTGCCGATTTCGGTACGGATGCGAAAATAAGACACGCTGTTCCATCAGCGCGTCGCGGGGCAGACCACAGTTCACGCCGAATACGGCCTGCCCCAATCTGGTCCTATCATTTCTTTCAAACTGGAACATGACTGCTGTTGCAAAGGCGCTGCAACGGCTTGGGCCGTTGTGTTTTGCGGTAAATTCACTTTGCTGCAGTAGCAAACCATGCGATGCGTTCACTCGTGAACACACTTCGAGTCGCAGATGACATCCAAATCCGAAACACCAGCAACACCTGAAGAAGAAGATCTTCTTTTTCGCCTGTTGCGCCAGCTCGAGGCCGCCCCGGACGCTTCCCAGCGCGCGACGGCCGCAGCCATTGGTATTTCGCTTGGGCGTCTCAACGCGCACCTGAGGGCCGCGTCCAACGCTGGCCTCATCAAGATCTCGGAACGTAGCGGGCCGGACAAACGCCAACGCTTTGCCTATGCCATCACCACCCGTGGGGCTGCAGAACGCATGCGCCTAACTGATACGTTCCTTGCCCGCAAATTTGCAGAATATGACGCGCTGCATGCCGAACTGACCGGCACAACCAGCGGTCTCGACCCTTTCAAATCCAGGACCAAACTCATGCAGAACAATCTCGCACCGATCCCGGAGCTGTATGTTTCCTACGACAGCGCCCAAAAACTCAAAGTAGAGGCAGCAGATCTGACCTCGCATGATCTGAGCCCGCGCCAGATCTGTGACCTAGAACTGTTGATGAACGGTGGCTTCAACCCCCTCAAAGGTTTTCTGACCGAAGAAGACTATGACGGTGTAGTCGAAAACATGCGTATGGCGGATGGCACTCTGTGGCCGATGCCCATCACACTGGATGTGTCCGAAGATTTTGCCAGCTCGATCGAACTGGGACAGGACATCGCGTTGCGCGATCAGGAAGGCGTCATTCTGGCCACCATGACTGTGACCGATCGCTGGACACCCAACAAAGCCCGCGAGGCCGAAAATGTCTTTGGTGCGGATGATCAGGCCCACCCTGCTGTGGACTATCTGCACAATCAGGCGGGTGCAGTGTATCTGGGCGGCCCGATCACCGGCATCCAACAGCCGGTGCACTATGATTTCCGTGCCCGCCGCGACACGCCAAACGAGCTGCGCGCCTATTTCCGCAAGCTTGGCTGGAAAAAAGTTGTGGCCTTCCAAACCCGCAACCCGCTGCACCGTGCGCACCAGGAACTGACGTTCCGCGCCGCGAAAGAGGCGCAGGCCAACCTGCTGATCCACCCCGTTGTGGGCATGACCAAGCCCGGCGACGTCGATCACTTTACCCGCGTGCGCTGCTATGAGGCGGTTCTGGACAAATACCCCCAGTCGACCACCTCGATGTCGCTGCTGAACCTCGCCATGCGGATGGCTGGCCCACGTGAAGCGGTTTGGCACGGCCTGATCCGCAAAAACCACGGCTGCACCCACTTTATCGTTGGGCGTGACCACGCAGGCCCCGGCAAGAACTCGGCAGGCGAAGATTTCTACGGCCCCTATGATGCACAGGATCTGTTCCGTGAGCATGAGGAAGAAATTGGCCTGAAAATGGTCGACTTCAAACACATGGTCTATGTGCAGGAACGCGCCCAGTACGAGCCTAACGACGAGATCGAAGACAAGGATAACGTGACCATCCTGAACATCTCAGGCACCGAACTGCGCCGCCGTCTGTCGGAAGGTCTGGAAATCCCCGAATGGTTCTCGTTCCCCGAAGTTGTGGCAGAGCTGCGCAAAACCAAGCCGCCTCGGTCGCAGCAGGGCTTTACCGTGTTCTTCACTGGCTTCTCCGGCTCGGGCAAATCCACCATTGCCAACGCCCTTATGGTCAAGCTGATGGAAATGGGCGGACGTCCGGTGACCCTGTTGGACGGCGACATCGTACGTAAGAACCTGTCGTCAGAGCTTGGCTTCTCGAAAGAGCACCGCGACCTGAACATCAAACGCATCGGCTATGTCGCCAGCGAGATCACCAAAAACGCCGGTATCGCGATCTGTGCGCCTATCGCGCCCTATGAGACCACCCGCCGCCACGTGCGTCAGGAGATCGAACAGTTTGGTGCCTTTGTTGAGGTGCATGTCTCGACCAGCATCGAGGAATGCGAACGCCGCGACCGCAAAGGCCTGTATAAGCTCGCGCGCGAAGGCAAGATCAAAGAGTTCACTGGTATTTCCGATCCCTACGACGTCCCCTCCAACCCAGAACTGCGGGTTGAAACCGAAGGCACAGATGTGGACAGCTGTGCCCATCAGGTGATCCTGAAGCTGGAAAGCATGGGTCTGATCGCCGCGCACTAAGCTTCGCTTCAAAAACGAGGAACCACCGCAGCCCCCTGCGGTGGTTTTTTCGTACCCAGATCAGCGGAAACTGATTTTCAACATATTTGGGGCAAATTCGCCGGACCACGAATCTCAGAACGAGAGGTCAGGCCGTGTTCAAAGGCACAGCAAGGATTGCGGCGCTTCTGGCGCTGATGACGGCGACATCCGCGACAGCGCAGGGGCTATTCTCAAGCCCGCGCCAACCGATGTTCGATCAGGCACAGCCGCTTGTGGCCGGTGCGCAACCGCTTGTGGCTCAGGCCCAGCCCATCATCTCAACAAAGGCCTCAGCACCAACAGATCGCAGACAGGCCAGCCTCTTCATTGGCCAACAAGGCACCAGCCTACTGGCCCCCTATCCGGCACGCACACGTTCCAAACCCCGGACCCGGGGCGTTGCCCGATTTGTCGTGCCCTTTGGATCTCAGGTCAGCCAGTTGCGCAGCCTGATCGCTACCGTGGAATCCGGGTCTTTGGGGTATGATGGTCTTGTCTATGGGGCGACCGTCAAACCGCCGCGTGCGCCCTCTCAGATGACTCTGGCCGAGATTGATCGCTGGACGCGGCAAACACCCGGACAGAACCACGCCATCGGGCGCTATCAATTCATCCCCAAGACCCTGCGCCGTCTGGTGAAGATTCAAGGCCTATCGCCCGACACGCGGTTTTCACCTCAGGTTCAAGATCTCTTGGCCGATCAGCTTTTGCGCGAGGCAGGGCTCAACGCCTTACTGGCGGGAGACTTGTCCCGTCGGAAGTTTATGCACAATATCGCAAAAATCTGGGCAGGCTTACCCACCTCAAGCGGTCACTCTTATTACAAAGGGGTGGCGGGCAACAAAGCCGGCATGAGCTGGTCCCGCTTTGATCGCGAGATGGCCCGAATTTTCCCGAATGCCGCATAACATCTCAAAGGTTGCACGTGTTTTCGTGCAACACACCCTGCCCTAACACGTTTCGATCATTGCGGTTTTGTCACCACTATGAGAACCGCAGGCCAAGGCAGCTAGCAAGAATATCAGTCCGCGACCCTTCACAAAATTAGAATGAGGGTCACATGTTTAAAACTGCATGTTACGCGGCGATCATTTCCGGGCTGGGCGCTGGCAGCGTTCTGGCACAAGATGTTACGCCATTTGAAAGCAATGCCATTTACCTTGGCACATTGACACTGAAATCCGGAAATTCAGACGACATCTCCGTCACCGAAGAAGACCTGAACCGCGACAATCCCGCAGATCTGCAAGACCTGTTCAAGTCCGAGCCGACCATTGCAGTGGGAAGCTCGCTGCCAATCTCGCAGAAGGTCTATGTCAACGGGGTTGAGGAAACCAATCTTGTCATCACCATCGATGGTGCGCGGCAGAACAACAAGATCTTCCACCACATGGGCACCAACTACATCGACCCGGCACTGTTGAAATCCGTGCGTGTCGATCCCGGTGTTGCGCCCGCGGACGCCGGCGCCGCGGCCCTTGGCGGTGCGCTGTCCTACGAAACCGTCGACACCGGTGACCTATTGCGCGAAGGCGCAAACATGGGCGGCCGTATAAAGTTGGAATATGACAGCAATGGCGACATCTTCACCAAAAGCGGCATGGGTTATGGGCGCCATGGCAACTTTGAATATCTGGGCTTCCTAAAAATGGCGGATGGTGGGTTGCGCCAAGATGGCGGTGGTGATGACATTGTCGGATCTGGCACCAATTTCGCAAGTGGCCTTGTGAAACTTGCCTATGAAACCGAAGGTGGCTATCGGGTAGAGCTCTCGCACGAGCGTATCAAGGATGATGAAGCCCGCCCCTACCGTGGCAACATCGGCCAGCTCACCGTTGGCCCTCCAGTTCCATTGACCGCGACCTATGACCTCGTTCGCCAAAATACGGTTCTGTCGCTGACCCATGAAAATCCAACAGGTCTGTGGGATCCTGAAGTGCGCCTGGCCTTTAGCCAAAGCGAACTGAACATCCCAGAACCAACCTCCCACCGCCAAGGCCTGTCCAAAAGCCTAAACGGCGTTGTCCAGAACACCTTTGCACTGGCGCAGGGTGAGATCACAGCTGGGATCGATTTTTTCAACGACAGCTCATCTATGGACTATCGCGACCTGGCGACCCCTGCCAGCAGCAGCTCGGGGCGGGAAAAGCTACGCAATGTGGGCCTGTTTGCTCAGGCACGCCTGACCCCCAATGACGCCACGCGCCTGTCTTTTGGTCTGCGCTTTGACAGCCAATCCTTCACAGGCCGCGACGGCAGTGGTCACAAGGACTCGGGTGTTTCGTTCAACCTTTCCGGCGAATACGATATCAACGAATTTGCAACCCTGAGTGCGGGCTACTCCAATGTCTGGGGTGGCACGATCTTGGCCGAAAACTTCATCTTGGCACCCACCTGGACCTATGACGCCAATGGGATCACGCCGGTCAAAGCCGAAAACATGTTTGTGGCCATCGACGGGGCCGTTGGGGCCTGGGACTTTAATGCCAAACTTTTCAAGACCAATCTGCGCGATGCCCGTGTCCCAAGCTGGGGAGGTGGCCCAAACCTGACCGCAGACCTGGAAGCTTCAGGGTATGAAATTGGCGCGGCCTATAACTGGGAGGCTGGCTTTGCTCGGATCGGATTTGCCGACATCGACACCAAGATCAACGGCAACACCGCAGATTCTTACACTGGCAACTATCTGACCATGCCTTTGGGCAAGAACATCACTTTGCAGGCGTCACACGAGTTCGACGGCCTGAACCTGCGGATCGGTGGCGATATTCAGCACTATCTGGAGAAGAAAGACACCTACAATCCAGATAGCGGAAGCGCCGGTCCAGCAATTCCGTCGTATACCGTGGCCAATGCCCATGCGGAATATCGGTTCAAGGGAATGGAAGACCTGACGATCCGAGGCGAAGTGAACAATATCTTTGACGCGGATTACGTTTCTCGCGCTACCTACGGTCAGGAGTTTGTAAATGCGGGGGTCATTCCGCTCAGCGAACCGGGCCGTTCGTTCAAAATCAGCCTGAATTTTGAATTCTAAGGCTTAAATCAGCAGGTCCCGGCCGCCTCTGCGACCCGGACCCTTTTTGCGATTTAGTGAACCGCCACGGGCGCGAGATCATTCTGTCGCGCGAGGCTGAAGGCCATGTTGCGATCTTCCACCAGCGCCAGACGCTCACCTTCAGAGTTGTGTACCGCATACAGGGTGGCGCGACGCCCGACCTGAGCACGTACATCCAAAGGCAGATCTTTGCCCGTCACGGGACGTACATAGACCACGCGATCCTGATGCATTTTTCCGAAATCGTACTTCGTGTCCATACCCTTACCCCTTCTTAATCTGGATCGTCTGCACCACCGTCTCAGGGCGGATTTGCGTCAGATCCACATGCAACAGACCATTTTCGATGATGGCCTCTCCAACCTCGACACCATCCGCCAACACAAAGCTGCGTTGGAACTGGCGTGAGGCAATGCCTCGGTGCAGAAACACACGGTCTGACCCGTCATCTTTCTGCCGGCCTCGGATCACAAGCTGGCGGTCCTCTACGGTGATCGACAGGTCATCCTGCGCGAACCCGGCGACGGCCAAAGAAATCCGATATGAGTAATCCGAGGTTTGTTCGATATTAAAAGGCGGATAGCCTTCGCTGGTTTTAGCGGTCCGCTCCAGCAGGCGCTCCAGTTGCTCAAATCCAAGCATATGCGGGTAGGAACCCAGGGTCATTTTGGTCATCGACACGTCCTTAGCAAAAGCGACCGTCAGTAAACAGGGCCCCTATCGGCGACCCCGTTATGTGAATATGGGTGGCAGACGCGCGCTGTGCAAGGGCTTTGCGCCACGCCAAACTTAGGCTATCCTGAAAGCCGTCAAGATTTTCAGAAGGTTCCGCCATGAACGCGCAAAATGATCTCTCGATGAAAACCGAGGATGTGCTGCGTTACGAGCTCGAGGTTTTTCGCCAGGAACACCGCGATCTCGATGATGCCATTCGCGCCCTGCAGGCCACGGGAACCTTTGACCAGATCACGTTGCAACGGCTGAAAAAGAAAAAGCTTCAGCTCAAAGATAAGATCGCTCAGATCGAAGACCGCCTGCTGCCGGATATCATCGCCTGATGCGGCTTGTCACAGGCTCTGATGATCCGCCCGCTGCGATCCATGGCACAACCCGCCTGCGCAAACCCCGCGCCGGTGACGCCGAGGCCCGGTTTGCTTTGGGACAGGATGCGCAGCTGTTGCGCATGTTTGGCACCGACCCCACAACGCTGCCGGAGTGGACACGGGAAGAAGCGCTCGAGTGGGTCATCGCTGTTCAAAACGATGCCCATGGGTTTGTGATCGAAGACGTTGGCGATTTGGCGGGCAAGGCGCGGCTGCGCACTTTGGATCCGCAGCACCGCCGCGCGGTTCTGGAACTGACACTGGTGGATGCCACAAAACTGGATCAGGGATTGATCCGACGGGCTGTGGCTCTGATGCTCGATTACGCCTTTGACACTCTGGATCTGCACCGTGTCTCACTGCGTTGTCTTGAAACCAACACACGTGCGCTGGCTTGTTATGAAAGCAGCGGATTTCGCCGCGAAGGTGTGGAACGCGAGGCCATTTGTCTGGGCGACATGTGGCACGATGTCCTCCTGTTGGCGAAACTGGCCCGTGATCATCGCCCCTAGCATTGCCCAAAAAACGAATCTGCCTATAGTCCGCGCTTCCCAAACGGCAGGAGATCACGATGACCGCAGTCAAGATCGGCATCATCATGGGCAGCCAATCCGACTGGCCCACCATGAAAGAAGCAGCAGATGTTCTCGACGAACTGGGTGTGCCATATGAGACAAAGATCGTCTCCGCGCATCGCACGCCTGACCGGTTGTGGGACTATGGCAAAACCGCTGTGGATCGCGGCCTGCAGGTGATCATTGCCGGTGCCGGTGGGGCGGCACATCTTCCTGGCATGATGGCTTCAAAAACCCGTGTGCCCGTGGTTGGCGTTCCGGTCCAGACCAAGGCGCTGTCCGGTGTGGATAGTCTCTATTCAATCCTGCAAATGCCGCGAGGCTTTCCCGTCGCCACCATGGCCATTGGGGCCGCTGGTGCGAAGAACGCAGGTCTGATGGCAGCGGGCATACTTGCCCTGCAAGACCCTGACCTCGCCGTTCGTCTGGACACTTGGCGCAGCGATCTTGCCGCCTCCATTCCTGAAGAGCCCGTTCGCGACTAATCCCCTTGGTGGCCCCTTGCATGGGGCCGCAGAAACGGGCACAGGCTGCCCAACCGCATCATCAGGAGGCCCGCCATGACCACCCCACTCACCCCAGGTGCAACCATCGGTATTTTGGGCGGCGGCCAACTTGGCCGGATGCTGTCAGTGGCCGCAAGCCGCCTTGGCTTCAAAATCCATATCTTTGAACCCGGTGCCAACCCGCCCGCCGCGGATGTTGCGCACCACGTTACCACGGCGGGCTATGACGACCACGCGGCCCTGCGTGCCTTCGCCGAGGCTGTGGATGTCATCACCTATGAATTTGAAAACATCCCGACCGAAGCACTGGATTTGCTGGAGACCCTGCGTCCGATCCACCCAGGCCGAGAAGCTCTGCGCATCAGCCAGGACCGCCTGACGGAGAAAAACTTTCTCAATGATTTGGGTCTCGCTACAGCACCTTTCGCCGATATCACAGACAAAGAGAGCCTCACCAAGGCCCTCGACACCATCGGGACACCTTCCATCCTGAAAACCCGTCGTTTTGGCTATGATGGCAAAGGTCAGGCCCGCATCATGGCCCCGGATGAGGCCGATGCGGCTTTGGCGGATATGCAGGGCGCTCCTGCCGTGCTCGAAGGCTTTGTAAATTTCACTTGCGAAATCAGCGTGATTGCCGCGCGCAGCCTCGATGGACGTGTGGCGGCCTTTGATCCCGGAGCAAACGTCCACCGGGACGGAATTTTGCACACCACAACCTTGCCTGCCAAAGTGCCATCGCGCCACTTAACCGATGCAGTTCTGGCCGCTGGTAAAATCCTGAATGCGCTCAACTATGTGGGTGTGTTGGGGGTGGAGTTCTTTGTCACCCCTACCGGGTTGATCATCAATGAAATTGCCCCACGCGTTCACAATTCAGGCCATTGGACCCAAAACGGCTGTGCCATTGATCAGTTTGAACAGCACATTCGCGCGGTGGCAGGCTGGCCTCTCGGCGACGGCAAACGGCACTCTGATGTGGTGATGGAAAACCTGATTGGCTTCGATATGGACCGTCTGCCCGAGCTCATGGCCGATCCTGCCAACGCACTGCATCTCTATGGCAAAGCTGACACCAAAGCGGGGCGCAAAATGGGTCACGTCAACCGCATCGTCAAACAGAACTGATCCGATTGGGGTTTGGGGGCAATGGCCCCCAAGGCCTGCGTGGCCTGAACGCAAAACATCCGGCGCGCCCAGCGGGGCGCACCGGCAGGACAAATCACCCGACAAAGCGTGCGGCAACTGCGCCTGCCATCCAGGCCACCTGGCCACCTGCGATTGTTGCCACAATGCGCCGTGTTTCGGGCTCCATCACAATCAAATCTGCGCGCCGCCCTGCCTCAAGCGCGCCGCGGTCTTCCAAGCCAAGCCCACGCGCCGGTCCCGCAGACACCAATTGCCAAGCTGCGCAGTCGTCCAGCAATCCCAGCTCGACACAGCGCCATGCCGCGCGGGCCGGAGAGGGATAGTGATAATCTGACGCCAGCGCATCACACAGCCCCGCCGCAATCAGGTCCTGAGCCGAGGCATTACCTGCGTGACTGGCACCCCGCACCACATTTGGCGCCCCCAATACAATGAAATCTCCAGCATCACGCGCGGCCTGCGCGGCCTCTAGTGTTTCAGGAAATTCTGACACCCGCGCGCCACGGTTGCGCCACTCAGCGCGCTGCGCGGCGGTACGATCATCATGGCTGCCCATGGTCACCCCATGTGCCGCCAACCGGCGCGTCAGCGCCTCCATCGCAGCAGGCACCTCCGCACGCCGACTGTGCAGATCCAGCAGCAGCTTAAAATAATCCTCGGGGTTTCGGCGGCTTTTCAGCGCCTGCCCCGTCAATCTCGGAGGTTTGCGCCCCTCGGCCAAGCGCGCATGCGGCAGGTGATCATTGAACACAACATAGGAAATGCCAAACTCTTCAACGATCGCCTCTGCCGCCGCAAGCTCATCCAGGAAATGGGTCTCAAGCCGCAGTTGAAGCCGCATATCGATGGGCACGATGTCGCGCATAACCTGCACCGAGGTAAAAACCTCGCGGGCAAACTCGGGCCCCCGCAGCCCCCCTTCCCAGCTCCAGAACTGGGCCAATGTCGCTGTGGTGATGCCATTGGCGGCAAATTCTGCGGCACAGGCCACCATGCCTGCGTCACGCTCGCGCAGAGCCCCCCGACGCGGCGCCATGTGCCGTTCAAATCCATCGCCGTGTATGTCCACAATACCTGGCAAAACATCAAACCCGCTGAGGTCGATCATGCGGCCGGTGGGCGCGTCAACAATCTGACCTTCCGCCATATGCAAAGGCCCAGCATCCCAGCCATCGGCCCGCATCACCCGGGCCCCGCTCAGGCTTATTTCCAATCCCATTGCCACTCCTTCGGGCAGATCCCAACCAAACAGGCCACAAATTCGGGTGGAAAGGCCCGTGTCCAATCCAGACCGGCCTGAAACTGACCCGTTTCAAGAAACTGCCGAACCTGTGCCATGACTGCTGGCGACTGCATGATGAAAGTATGCGTGACTGGCAAGATCAGATGCGCGCGCATTCCGGTCACGCGGGTGCTTTCTACCGTCACTTTGCCATCGTCCAATCCCGGAAGCATGGCAGAAAACCCCGGATTCATCGACCTTGTCCCGGCCACAACACCCAGATCATAATCCACAGGTGGCAGGCGCTGCGGCAGGCTGTCTTGCCCGGTTCCCAATTGAAGCCCTGCAGGGCCGTTGAACCATGCAAACGGTGCAAGGTCTCGCAACTCATCGACAATCTCGCTGCCATGATTGGGGGGCGCCAACATCACAACCCGTCCCAGATTGTCCGGGCGATTGTCCCGCAGCCAAAGCCGCAACAGGATTCCTCCCATGGAATGGGTCACAAAATGTACGCGCGCCTCCCCGCAGGCCGCCACCGCTCCGGGCAAGGTTTGGGCCGTCAGATCCTCAATCGGCAGTTTGGTGGACGGGTACCCCGGCACAATGGTCTGATACCCCCACCCTTCCAGAACTTTGGCCATAGGAAGAAAGGAATCTTCGGTTCGCGCCAAGCCATGCAGCAAAACAACACAGTCCGCCGACACCGGCCCGCCCAACATCACGAGAAGAAAAATCAAAACACGCATAACGCTGAGATAAGCCGAGTTGCTGCGCCGCAAAAGACCTCAAAACAGGTGCCGTTGGGGATACGCGGGTCTTAGCCTGTTTTTCGCGCCACCAAAGACAGTCCGACGCCGCCGAGAACCAAGACAGCCGCATAGACAAAATCGCGTGTCACGGGTTCACCCAAAAACACCATGCCGCCTGCCAAGGCGATCACCGGAACCGTCAATTGGGCAACCGCCGCGACGCTGCCCGGCAATTCGGGCAATACGCGGTACCACAGGGCATATCCCAATCCGGACGTGACTGCGCCACTGACCACAGCAAGCGCAAGGCCAGCGCCGCTCATTTCGACAGGTGTCACCGGTAAAATCTGCGCAACGGCCCAGCCCAATGGGAGCGCCAATAGAAAATTGGCTCCTGTGGACACCAGCGGATCTTTCGCAAGCTTGCCCGCCAGAGAATAGACACCCCAGCCGATGCCAGCCAAAACCATGGCCCCGGCATGGTACAGACTGATCGTCAGGCTTTCTCCAGGCCAAAGCAGCCAGACCAGCCCGGAAAAGGCCACCCCCGCGCCGATCCAGCGTTGCAGAGGGGGGCGTTCGCCCATCCAGAGCCCACCAGCAAACATGGTGATTTGCACCATCCCAAAGAGGATCAGGGCCCCAAGCCCAGCATCAAGTGCCTGATAGGCAACCGAAAACCCATAGATATAGAGCAACAGCCCTAGAACTCCCGCCGCTCGCCCCTTGCCACCCAGACGAAGCCCTCCGCGCAGTGCAAAGGCAAGAGCTGCCAAAACAAGAGCGCCGGCCAGCAGGCGCAACGTGCCAAAGCTCAGCGCATCTGCGCCGCCGCCGCTCAGCGCGGCTCGGTTCAACACAGAATTGGCGGCGAAGGCCACCATGGTCAGGGCAGTCAGGAGAAACAGTTTCATAGGTGCTAGCTAGGCCAGTCTCACGTGAGAGGACAAGGTCACTCTTCCGTCTTTACCGGATAGCGATCCCCTTTTTCGTCCACCAGAACCAACCGGTCCCCGCTTTCAACAAACATGTCACAGCGTGTCTGCCCGGAGATGAACTCGACACAGACAGCGGCGTCCTCGCGCACTGTCCAATAGCCCCCGGCGCTTTCCCGTTCATCGCCGAAAAATGTATAGCTGTACCGCCCATCTTCGTAGTAGCGGGATTTGCCCTTGTCGAAATACGTCAACACCTTACCAGACAGACGCGCGGTCAGCTCCGCTGGCAGAAACCGCGTGTCGCTGTCTCGTGTGGGGAAATCCTGCGCCAAGAGAGGCATTGGCACAAGGCAAAGGGCATATACAAAAAATCGGGTCATGCCGGCAGCCTAACCTGCCAGCGGATCAATGACCCGTCACGATCACGCGACCAGGGTTTCCGCCTTTTTCAGATCAACAGAAACCAGCTGGCTGACGCCTTGCTCCTGCATGGTCACCCCAAAGAGGCGATCCATACGTGACATTGTGACAGCATGGTGGGTGATGATCAGGAACCGCGTGTCTGTGCGGCGGCACATTTCATCCAGCATGTCACAAAAGCGCGTCACGTTGGCGTCATCCAATGGCGCATCAACCTCATCAAGCACACAAATCGGCGCGGGATTGGCCAGGAAGACGGCAAAGATCAGTGCGAGCGCCGTCAACGTCTGCTCGCCGCCGGAAAGCAACGACAGGGTTGAGAGCTTTTTGCCCGGAGGTTGGCACATGATTTCAAGGCCCGCCTCCAGAGGATCGTCACTTTCAACCATCACCAGATTGGCTTCACCACCACCGAACAGATGCGTGAACAACATGCGAAAGTTGCTGTTCACCTGTTCAAACGCGGTCAACAGGCGCTCGCGCCCTTCGCGGTTGAGGCCAGATATGCCGCCGCGCAGAGTTTTAATCGCTTCTTCCAGATCGGCTTTTTCCTGAACCAGCGTGTCATGCTCGTCCTGAATTTCCTTCGCGTCGTCCTCCGCCCGTAGGTTCACCGCACCCAAGGCGTCACGCTGGCGTTTCAGACGGGCCACATCGCCCTCGATCTGATCAGCTTTCGGCATGTCGTCGTTGCAATCCAGCGTCGCAAAAAGCGCCTCTGGGGTCAGGTCAAGATCTTCCATGATCCGGGCGGCTGCGGCGGTAACCACTTCGACGGCGGCCTCAGAACGCGCCTCGGCGCGGGCACGCACCTCGCGGGCCTCACCCGCCTTTTTCTCAGCCTCACGTTCGGCCGTCTGTGCTTCGCGACGGGCCGTTTCTCCGGAAGTCAGGGCAGCGGTGGCAGCTGTCCGGCGCGTCTCGGCGCTGTCGATTTGGCCTGCCAACTCCTGACGTTCCGCAACCAACCCATCGGGCAGTGAGGCCGCCTCAGCCAACTCCGCTTCGCTTTGCGCTTTGCGTTGGGCGAGTTCGGCCGCGTGTTTCTCGGCGGTGTCCAAACGGGTGCGCCAGCCCACCAGTTCTTTTTCAACCTGCGCGATACGGGTGCGCCGCGCCGCACCGTCGCGTTTCAACTCATCATGGGCCGATCGGCGCGCCATCATGGTCATCCGCGCGGCCTCTACCGTCAATTTGATATCCGCCACCTGCGCGCGCGTGGCGTTCAGGTCTTCCAACCCGGAAACAGTGCGTTCTGCTTCAGCCAATTGCGCCCGTGCCACGCCAGCTTCATCTTCAAATCGCCGCACGGAGAGGCTCGCGCTTTCAAGCTTGCTTTCTGCCAGATCCCGGTCGCCCTCTGCGCGGTTCAATCCACGGGTGGCCTGTGTCAGCGCCAGATCCGCATCGCGGCGGGCCGCGCGCGCGGCTTTGTCCGCTGCGGTCAGCTCGCTCAGCCGTGCCACCAACGCGTCATGCGCGGCGCGCGTTCCGTCCAACCGCGCCGTTGCCGCAGCCATTTCTTGTTTTAGGGCCTCAAGGCGGTTGATCTGCTCAAGGCGCAGCGCTGCCGCCGAAGGCTGATCTTCGGCCCAGGCCCTAAACCCATCCCAGCGCCAGAGATCCCCTTCCAAAGACACCAAACGCTGGCCCGGCTTCAACAGGGGCTGCAAACGGGGGCCATCCTCTGCCGCAACCAGACCAATCTGGCTCATGCGACGCTCCAGCACATCTGGCACGGAAACATGTTGCGTCAGGGCAGTGACGTGTTGAGGCAATGTTTGGGTGACGTCGTAAGCCGGTAGAACCGACCAACCGGACGGCCCGTCCCCGTCGACCTCCGGTGCACGAAGGTCATCCGCCAAAGCCGCACCAAGCGCCTTTTCAAACCCTTGTTCCACCTGCAGACGGTCCATAATCTGGCCACCCTCTGCCGTGTCACGGTCCAGCAGGCGCGCCAAGGCGGTGACTTCGGCCTGCAGCGCAGTCATTTCCCCTTCGGATTGTGACCGCTCGGCGCGCGCCTCGGCTTCTCTGCTCTGAGTGTCAGCACGGGCTGTTTCCGCATCAGCCAACAGGCGATCAGCGCGCTCTGCCATGGCCTGCGTCTCTGCCTGTGCCTGAATTGCCGCCTCAGCCGCGGCTTTGGCCGCAGTGAGCGCCTCGGTTGCCTGAGCCACAGCCTGCCGCGCCCGCTCTGCTTCGGTTTCCGTGCGGTCCAGTGTTTTTCTGCTGTCCGCCAAAAAACGTTGCGCGGATTGGTGTTTAGCTCCCAAACGGGCGAGATGATCGGTTTGTTCGGTCAGATCCGCCTCGCGCGCTTGCAGCACTGTCAAAGCTTCGGCGGCAAGGTCACTGGCATCGACCAACCGGTCTTCAAATCCATTTTCTGCGTCGGCAAGTTCTTGGGCCTCTGCCTGAAGCCGGCCAAGAGTTTCGCCCGCGTCTTTGTTCAACCCGCTTTCGCGCCCCATATCGCGATCAAGCTGAGCAATGCGCGCCGTCAAAGTCTCTATCAACGCACGCGCGCGTTTTTCCTGATCTGCGATTGCGTCCCGCTGAACCTTGAGCCGTTGAAGGATGGCAGAGGCAATGGCCTCTTCCTCACGCAGTGGCGGCAGAGCCTCTTCTGCCCGAGCTAATGCATTTGAAGCTGAGACGACGAGGGCCTCCGCCTGGGCAGCGATATTGGCCTTATCTTTGCGGTCTTGCTCAGCCACCTCACGCGAAAGATCGGCTTCTTTCCAACGCCGATACAACAGTTGCCCCTCAGCCTGTCGAAGCTCCTCACCAATCGCCCGATATTTGGCCGCCTGCCGGGCCTGACGCGCCAATTGTGAGAGCTGACCAGCCAGTTGCTCAACCACGTCATCAACACGCAGAAGATTGGCTTCGGTGTTTTTCAGTTTCAACTCGGCTTCGTGGCGACGCTGGTACAGCCCACCAATCCCCGCCGCATCTTCCAGAACCTTGCGACGATTCTTCGGTTTGGCGTTGATCAGTTCGGCAATCTGTCCCTGACGCACCATCGCCGGCGACTGCGACCCAGTGCCTGCATCCGCGAACAACATCTGTACATCACGGGCGCGGGTGTCTTTCGAATTCACCTTGTAAGCGGACCCCACGTCTCGCGTGATCCGGCGCACAATGTCGAGCCCGTCGCTGTCGTTGAACCCCGCGGGCGCGAGACGGTCGCTGTTGTCGATAGACAGGCTCACTTCGGCAAAGTTTTTCGCCGGTCGGCTGGCCGCCCCGGCGAAGATTACGTCTTCCATGCCCCCGCCACGCATAGCCGTCGGGCGATTTTCACCCATGACCCAGCGCAGCGCTTCGAGCAAATTGGATTTGCCACACCCGTTGGGTCCGACAACCCCGGTCAGCCCATTGGCGATCACCAGATCCGTGGGATCTACGAAACTTTTAAAGCCGGTCAGGCGAAGCTTGTTGAACTGCAAGCGGGGCATCCTCGTCAAGTAAGAGGCATAATTTGCCTGTTACATAAGGCCCGGTCAACGCCAGAGCCCGCCCATTTGGCGGAACACCGCCAGTTGTCCACAAGATATTGCGCGTGATCTTGCGGAGTGCCCCATTGCCTCGCAGTAACTCGCATGGGTCTTTACATTCCCATTTTCGAATGTATATTACATTCTAGTTTCGGAATGTTAGGAGTTTCCCATGTCCTCCCCCACCACACGCCCCGCTGACACGTGGTCACCGCTCTATTTTCTCGCCTCGCTTGGCGCCGGTGGTCTTTCGGTCACGTTTTTTATGTACCTGATGTTTTGGGTCCCACACAAAGGTCGCCCGGTTCCGGTCTTCGAAGATCTGATGGCAGCCGTTTCAGGCGGGTCTGTTGGAATGCAGTTTACAATCGTTGTGGCCATGGCAGGCATCGCCTTTTTTGCCTTCACAAATGTGCGGCTTTTGCTCTGGAACCTAAGCGCCTACGCCGCGTTCAAACAAACGGACGCTTACACCGCCTTGCGTAACTCGAACGCAGAGTCGACCCTATTGGCCATGCCCCTTGCGGCAGCGATGACCGTGAACACACTGTTCATTGTAGGCCTCGTCTTTGTGCCCGGCCTCTGGTCGATCGTCGAATATCTCTTTCCTCTGGCGCTTGTTGCATTCACCCTGCTCGCCCTTCTTGCCCTTCGCATGATTGGCGCCTTCTTGGGCCGGGTCTTGTCGCAGGGTGGCGTTTTTGATGTCACAGCGCACAACTCATTTGCTCAGTTGCTGCCTGCCTTTGCTGTGTCGATGATTGCCGTTGGGTTCTCCGCCCCCGCCGCAATGAGCACCCATCCTGCTACCGTCGGCGTGGCTTTCATTCTGTCGACATTTTTGGGCACCATTGCGGTTCTCTATACCCTGTTGGCCGCCGCCACCGCCTTTGCGTCGATGCTGCAACATGGCACGGCGCGCGAAGCTGGGCCGACACTGATGATTATTGTCCCGATTGTCACCGTTCTCGGTATTATGCTTCTGCGCCAGAACCACGGGTTGCACACAACCTTTGATGTTCATGGCAGCAACGGCGAAACCATGGGGCTGCTAGCGCGTCTGCTTGGCATCCAGATTGCATTCCTTGGGTTGGGCGCTGTGGTTCTCAAGGCGCAGGGCTATTTCACGGACTTTGTCATCGGGCCAAAAACCTCCCCCGGCTCCTACGCTCTTGTCTGTCCCGCCGTTGCGCTTTCGGTGATGATCCACTTCTTCACCAACAAAGGTCTGGTTGCCGCCGGTCTCATCGCAAAGTTTGGCATCGCATATTGGTCAGTGACCGGCATCGCATTGATCGCCCAAGCAATTGCCATCCTGCTGGTTCTGCGTCTTGGCCGCCAGCACTTTGGCCGGACAACCGCTCAGGCCATCCCGGCCGAATAATACCAGCGCCAAAAACAAACAAAGCCCCGGGTCATACCGGGGCTTTTTCATTTAGAACGTGATGTCGACATCCGGAAGTTCGATAGTTTTCATCAGATCCCGAAGCTCCTGTCGCGCAGCGACGTTCGAGATATTGAGCTGTTTCACCCCAACATCTTTGAGGTCCAGCAAGGTCAGGCCACGTGGGAACAGCTCGCGGAAAATGACCCGTTCGGAAAAGCCAGGCGCAATACGAAACCCGATCCGCTTGGACAGGCGATCCAACGCCTTTTCCATCTTGGCCTTGTTGACCATCTGCTGGGCACCCAGACGGTTGCGCAACACGATCCAGTCGATGGGCGCCAGTCCGGCCTGAGCGCGCAACTGCCGCGCGGACCAAACCATTTCGGAATAGACCGACGGCCCCAAAATCTTTTCGCCATCATTGTCGATCCGGGCCAAGAGATCGAAATCGACAAAGCTATCGTTCAAAGGTGTAATCAGTGTGTCGGCAAGGGAATGCGCCACCTGGCTGAGACGGGTATGAGACCCCGGGCAGTCGATAATGATAAAATCACATTCGGCCTCGAGCGCGGCCACGGCTTGGGATAGACGATGGTCAAAAGCGTTTTCGCCCGGTGCCAGCGCCGCCTTATCAACCTCAGGCAGATCCATGTAGATCGGCGTTGGAAGCTCGACCTCAAGGCTTTCAAGATGCTTGCGGCGGTTGTCGAGATAGCGCCCCATGCTTTTCTGGCGAAGGTCGAGATCCAAACAGCCGGTGCGGTGCCCCATACGCGCCAAAGCCGTTGCCACATGCATCGAGACGGTCGACTTACCAGCGCCGCCCTTTTCGTTTCCGACAACAATGATATGCGCCACGTTTGACCCCTTCTTTGCCCCACATGTTCTACCTGTGGAGTGCCGGTTCAACCGTATCTTGTGATCAACGTCAAGAAAAGACACCCGCCATCTGTCTAGATTCCAACGTGGCGGTTGCGCCGCATATCGAAACAGAAAAGGCCCAGCCAAACGGCCGGGCCTGTTTCAAAGTTCTGTCTTAACCGCTTAGTGCAGTTTCGCACCCACTTCGGCGATCGATGTGTCGATCAGCTTGCCCGCCTCAGCAGCGGTCATCTGGTCGGCAACAACATCGGTTGCGGCACCAATTGCCACCTGAGCGGCAAGGTCACGAACCTCTTTCACAGCCGAAGCTTCTGCCGACGCGATCTGAGCCTGAGCGGCGGCCAGACGGCGTTCGATCGAAACTTTCAGATCTTCACGTGCCTGAACAGCAGCGGCTTCCGCTTCTGTCTTGGCCGAAGCCACGATGCGGTCTGCCTGATCCTGTACTTCACGCGATTTGCGCTCGTAGCTGGCAAGCAGCGTCTGAGCTTCTTCACGCAGAGCACGGGCTTCATCAAGCTCGTTGCGGATGTCTGTGGCCCGGTTGTCCAGCATTCCACCCAACATACCCGGCACTTTGAAGTACACGAGGATCGCGAGGAACAGAAGGAAGCCAAGCAATACCACGAAGTCGGTATTGCCGAGCGAAAAGAAGGGACCACTTGCAGCGAAGGCCGGGCTGGCCGAGAGGCCAAGCAGAGCGGGAAGGATCAATTTACGCATTGTCTTACCCTTTCATCCGGCTTGCTACAGCAGTTGCAACTTTGCCCGCATCAACCTTACCACCCAGGGCGGCAACAATGGCTTCAGCGGTGTCTTTTGCCACAACTTCAACATTTTCCATTGCTGAGGCGCGGATTTCGGCAATCGCCTTTTCCGATTCAGCAGTTTTCTCACCAATCTCAACATCGGCCTTAGCCAGTGCTTTATCGAGATCAGCTTTGATCGCGTCGCGTGTCTTCTGCGCAATCGCCTGAGCTTCGGAGCGGGCATCTGCCAGCGCCTGTTCATAGGCGGCTTCGGCCTCTTTGGCCTTGCGCTTCAGCTCTTCCGCTGCAGCGATATCATTTGTGATTGTTCCCTGACGTTCCGCCAGTACGGAGGCAATCCGCGGCAACGCGATGCGTGCCAGAACAAAATAGATCACCACTAGGGCGATGACGAGCCAAAACACCTGGTTCCAGACCCACTCACCGCACAACTGCGGCATACCAAGTGCCGAGCCGTTTGCGTCGAGACAGGCGCTGACAACGTCTGATGCGGCTCCGTGCGATTCGGTCGCCATGTCGTCCTCCGTCGGAACTTCAATTAGATCGATCGGGCGGTTTGACTTTGGCCAAACCGCCCGCGCGTAAGGATCTTAAGTTCCGTGGATTAGACGGCGAACATCAGCAGCAGAGCAACCAGGAACGAGAAGATGCCCAGGGCTTCTGCAAACGCGATGCCGATGAAGAGAGTTGCAGTCTGCGAAGCAGCTGCCGAGGGGTTGCGCAGTGCGCCGGCCAGGAAGTTGGCAGCAACGTTGCCAACACCCAGAGCTGCGAGACCAGTACCCAGACCTGCGAGACCTGCGCCGATGTGTGCGAGTTGACCTTCCATGGTGAATCTCCTTACGATTTTTGGAAGTTGCGTTCTTGGTGTTTCGGGCGAGCCCAAGGTTGCCTCAGGCTCGAGTAACTTTGAGTGTGACCTGCGTCGCCGGTTTAGTGCGCCGGGTGCAGAGCGTCTTTCAGGTAGACGCATGTCAGGATGGTGAAGACGTAGGCCTGAATGAAGGCCACCAGAATTTCCAACCCGTACATGGCGGTGATCGCGACGATGGTCAGCGGTGAGATCGCGGCGACGGCAGCGAAGCCTGCGAACACTTTGATAACCGCGTGGCCCGCCATAACGTTACCTGCAAGACGGATCGAGTGGCTGACCGGGCGCACGAAGTACGAGATCAGTTCGATGATCGCCAGAACCGGACGCAGCGGAGCAGGCGCTGAGCTCGGCCAGAACAGGCTCAGGAAGCCCGCGCCGTTTTTGACAAAACCAAGGATGGTTACAGTCAGGAACACGGCCAGAGCCAGAACCACAGTCACTGCAAAGTGCGAGGTGGTTGTGAAGCTCATAGGGATCAGACCCAGGAAGTTGGCGGTGACGATGAACATGAACAGGGTCATGATGTAGGGGAAGTACACCAGACCGTCCTTGCCAGCCACGTCTTCAACCATTTTGTGGATGAAGCCATAAGCCATCTCTGCAACCGACTGGCTGCGCGAAGGCACAATGGCGCGGCGCGAGGTGCCGACAACCATCATGATGGTGATGGTCACAATTGCGAGGAACAGCCACAGGGTCACGTTGGTGATGGTGAACATCCCAACCGCGCCATCGCCAAACAGCGGCTTAACGATGAACTGATCCATCGGATGGAAGACGAGACCGCCTGCCTCTGCTGCTTTGTCTGCGCCGTGCGTTTCAGTCGCCATTGCCGTCCCCTTTGTCCCCTGCCCCTGAGGGGCTCATATCTTCTGCGCCCGTCGGCGCGTTTGCTTTCTGTTGGAACTCTTTCGCGGTGCGCAGCATCACGTTGATGCCGGCGCCGATGCCCAACAATGTAAACAGCACCATAAGAAACGGTGTCGTGCCCAAAAGCGCGTCAAGCCCGTATCCGATGCCAAAGCCGATCCCAAGACCGGCCACCATCTCTGTCACCATGCGCCAGGCCATGTTGGCCTGAGAATAGTGCTCTTCCTGGTGCGCCTTTTCGGGCTGATGCGCTTTTTTCATCGCATCGAGCTTAGCTTCGAGCTCTTCCATCTTACGATTTGGATCGGTGTCGCCCACGAAACGTCGCCCCAGTGGAGTTCACGGGCTTGCTAAGGTGCTGGGGCCTCTGAGTCAACAGGCCGTTAAGCTTGAAATTCTCGACATCAAGACCTTGTTTTCAAACAGTTTTGCCATCCGCCCGAAAACTGATGTGATTACGTCGCAGGGAATATTTACGCAAAAGGCGACGAAAACGCATATTCAACCCGACAGTTAAGTTACTCTGAGACGCCGCGGAATGCTTCGGTTCCCTCCATCAGCCAGGTGTAAGTTGCGCGCACCGCCTTACGCCGCATGCCCCCTTCTCGAGGAACGAGATGATAGGCGCGATCGGCCAGACCGATGTCGAAGCAGCGCACCAGCCGCCCCGCACGCAGATCATCCGCCACACATTCCTCGGAGCCGAGATAGACACCCAACCCGAGAATGGCAGCATCGAGAGACATGCGTGTTTCCAATCGCCACGCCGGGGCATCAAATTGCGCCTCGCTTCCGGCAAGCCGCGCCCACCGGGCCCATGTGTCTCCATCCCTTTCGACATACCTACGGTAGGCAAGAAGTTGATCAGGCTCTGTCCACCCTTCCGGGCGCAAAGTTGGTGCAGCGAATGGGTAAAGCGGTCTGTCGCTGAGCAGCTCGGATGGCACATCCAGAACACCGCGATGGGCAAAGCGCACCGCAAGATCCGCCTCGTATCGCGTCATATCAGCAAGATTGGTTGTGGCCTCGATGCGCAGATCTATCTCAGGGAATGCAGAATAGAGCGAGGACAATCGTGGCATGAGAACCTTTTGAGCAAACAGAGGTTCGCTGCTGATTGTCACTCGCCCCTCGGGCACCCCGCCCACCTCATCTATTGCCTCAGAAATTGCATCCAGTGCAGGTGTAATGCGCGCCAGATAGCTCTGCCCGTCTGATGTGAGCTCTACGCCGCGCCGCAAATCGCGAAACAGCTGCACGCCCAGGCGATGCTCCAAGCCTCGGACATGGCGGCTTATTGCGGAATGCGCCACGCCAAGTTCCTCGGCTGCACGGCTAAAGTTTTCGTGGCGTCCTGCAGCCTCAAAGGCACGCAGAGCATTCAGGGGAGGAAGAGGTCGCGTCATTTTCGTGCCTTTTTAGCACACAAACTCTCAAATCTTGGCATCTGTGAAGAAAAAATCGACGGGATAGATTGGAACCACCTCAACAAAGGCCCCCGACATGACACTCTTTTCTATAAACGCGCCCCGGCGTGAACGGTCTCGCTTTGTCCGCCGACCGGCCTCTCTCTCGGCACTCTTCCACACCTTGTTTCGGTCCCCCAGGCGCGATGCTCCCGAGGAAAAAGACAGAATGGCCCGAGACATTGGTCTGACACAGCATCAACAAGCCTGGCGGAACCTACGCCTGCCCTCGGAAGATCCCTTCGGACATCCACGCCTGTGACCTTCCCCTTTGGGATGACGCAGGCTATGTCTCTGAGCAATGCAAGCCTCACTCGACACCATATTCGCCGCACTGGCCGATCCAACTCGCCGCCGCATTCTTTCGATGCTGCTCGAGGATGATATGGCCGTAACAGATGTCGCCGATCCCTTTGAGATGTCTTTGGCCGCCATTTCCAAACATCTGACGATCCTTGCGGCGGCTGGATTGATCAGTCAAGAAAAACGCGGTCGGGTGAAGTGGTGCAAGTTGGAACCCGATGCCCTGCGGGAAGCTTCGGTCTGGATGCAGAGTTTTGGCGAGTTCGAAGCCATCAATCTGGATGCATTTGAAAAGTTCCTCGAACAGGAACTTGACGAAAGCTAAAACAGGGACGTTATCCCGGCACGGGCTCGGCGCGCTCTTCATCTTTCAACAGCATCAACAAAGACAACGCCGTTAAGACCACGCCCGGCAGGATCAAAGCCGATGGCACCGATTGCCCCAGCGCCAACTCCCACAGAATAACAAAGCTTGGAACAATATAGGTGTAGGCCATGACCTTGGCAGATGGCAGGCGCAGCGTCGCATAGCGGATCACCAGAAATGTCAGCGCGGTGGCAATGAGCGCGGTATAGAAAATCGTCACCCATACGATTCCCGGCAGCGCCAACCAGTTGGTCGCCAAAATCGCCGGCGCTCCGATCACCGTCAGGATGATAGCTCCCGCCACCAGTATACCCGCGGTGAAGGCCAAAGCGGGCTCGCCTCGGTTCAGTTTGCGTAACAACGGGGAATAGAGGGCATGTGCGATACAGCCCCAGAAATAGATCGCCTCACCGCGCCCGGGTTCAAAAGCCATCACCGCCGAGATATCAGCTCGGAAAATGACCCAAAGGGCCCCAACACCACCAACCGCAATGGCAAGAGCCATGCGCATAGTCGTGAGCTGCCGCAACAACAGATAACTGAGAACGGCCGTCAGCGCGGGATTCAGCGTGAAGACCGCCGCCATGCTTACGGGCTCAGCGGTTTTGAGCCCTTCGAACATTGTGACGAAATAGAAGGCAAACAGCCCCGCCAAAGCAAAGTAGCGCCAGGGGGCCGCAAAAACCTGTCGTGTGATCCCCCCTGTAATCCAGGCCGCCGCCCCCATAACCGACGCGGCAATTACAAACCGCACCGCGTTCAGCGCAGCAGGATCGACAAAAGGCGCAGCCATCCCGCCAAGGGAAAAAGATCCCGAAACCATGATGGCAAACCCCAACATGGCAATGTGACCGCGCTGCACTTCTGTCATAGAGATCTGGCCCTGATCATTTCATACAGTCTGGCCCGATGTACTCTTTAAGGTGTTGCACAAAGGCCTGGACCTTCGCAGTTCTATGCAAATCCACGTGCGTGACAAGCCACAACGGCGCGCGCCATTCTTCACGTGGTTCCATCACCTGAATAAGATCCGGGTATTGCAGGGCTTCACGAGCATTGAAAAACCCGATCCCCGCACCACTCAGAACAGCCGTTTCAATCACGCGCCAATCGGTGCCTCGGAAAATCATCCGATCTTCGGGCACATGCGCGCGCAGCCATTTGTTGAATGGAGCACGGTTGTCGAGGTTGTCGTGAGATACAAACCAATGGTCTTTCATCTCAGCTTCGTTTGACGGTTTGCCGAACTGTTCAATATAGCTCGACGCGGCAAACAGGCCCAGATCCTGATGACAGAAAGGTTGCACCACATTGTCAGGTTCTGACGGTGCGGCTCCGGCCCGGATCGCCACATGCGCCTCACCATATTCAAGCCGGAACACCCGGTCGCCGGTCAGATAGCGCACAAGAACATCCGGGTATTTCTGTCGAAATGTCACAAGCGCAGGGACAATCATCGGCGCAAATGACACCAGTGATGTCACCATCAGCTCGCCAGAAACATCGCTGCCGCGCCCCTTGATGCGCCCTTCGAGTTGTTGAAATTGATCGTCTGTGGTCTGCGCCACACGCAGTAGATCCTGCCCCGCTTCGGTCGATGTGTATCCACGCGCATGGCGCTGGAACAATTTGATGCCCAAGCGACCTTCCAAAGCGTCGATATGACGGATTACCGTTGCGTGGTGAACGCCCAGAATTTCCGCTGCGCCGCTCACCGTGCCAAGACGTGCCACGTGAAAGGCCGTCCTGATCTCATCCCAGTTGTCCATGAAGCACCTGTTTCCCTTGTCCCGCACTAGATGTGGGATATTACGTGAATTGCAACCACCTCCGTCGCAATCTGCCACATCTTTGTTGCATTCAGGTTCCGGATTCCCAGGCCAACCCCTGTCTTTCTTGACTCACCCAGACTGACCCGATAAGGCAAATCCAACTTCCGGAAGAACCCGAATCTTCCGGTCCCTTGGCTTTGTCCGGGATCGCCCTCCGTCAGCGCGTTGCGCCCACGGGGGCTTTCGTGCATTGCCCTGGTTTGACTTGGCGCGACCGGCTTCTTTTTGTGGTCTGCAGTCCCTAAGTTAAAGCCAGTTCATGACTTCAATCGGCACAGGAGGCCGCACTATGTTTGAAAATCTGTCCGAACGCCTTGGTGGCGTCTTTGATCGGCTGACCAAACAAGGTGCGTTGAGCGCCGATGACGTGAAAACCGCCCTGCGCGAAGTGCGCGTTGCCCTGCTTGAGGCCGACGTTTCGCTTCCCGTTGCGCGGCAGTTCATCAAAGCCGTCGAGAAAAAGGCCACAGGTCAAGCCGTGACCAAATCGGTCACCCCCGGCCAGCAGGTTGTCAAAATCGTTCATGACGAGTTGATCGCGACGCTGGCGGGTGAAGGTGATCCCGGCACGCTGCGCATCGACAGCCCGCCCGCCCCTATCCTGATGGTCGGCCTTCAGGGCTCGGGTAAAACCACCACCACCGCGAAGCTTGCCAAACGCCTCAAAGAACGCGACGGCAAAAAAGTTCTAATGGCTTCGCTGGATGTCAACCGCCCTGCGGCGATGGAACAGTTGGCCATCCTTGGCAAACAGGTGGATGTCGACACGCTCCCCATCGTCAAAGGCGAAGATCCCGTCGCCATCGCCAAACGCGCCAAAACGCAGGCCGCGCTGGGGGGCTATGACGTCTATATGCTCGACACCGCCGGTCGTCTGTCGATCGACGAAGAGCTGATGCAACAGGTCGAAGCGGTGCGCGATGTCGCCAATCCCCGTGAAACCATTCTGGTTGTCGACGGTCTGACCGGTCAGGACGCCGTGCACACCGCCGAGAATTTTGACGAGCGTGTCGGCATCTCCGGTGTTGTCCTCACCCGGATGGACGGCGATGGCCGCGGCGGTGCGGCGCTTTCGATGCGCGCCGTGACCGGCAAACCCATCAAATTCGTCGGTCTTGGCGAAAAGATGGACGCGCTTGAAACCTTTGAGCCTGATCGGGTTGCGGGCCGTATTCTCGGCATGGGTGATATTGTTGCTCTGGTCGAGAAAGCGCAGGAAACGCTTGAGGTCGAACAGGCCGAGCGCATGATGAAGCGCTTCCAGAAGGGTCAGTTCAACATGAACGACCTGAAGATGCAGCTTGAACAGATGATCAAGATGGGCGGCATGGAAGGCATGATGCAGATGATGCCGGGCATGGGCAAAATGGCCAAACAGGTTGGCGATGCCGGTCTGGATGACAAAGTGCTGCGCCAACAGATTGCTCTGGTCAATTCGATGACCAAGAAAGAACGCGCCAACCCCCAAATTCTTCAAGCCAGCCGTAAGAAGCGGATTGCCGCAGGTGCCGGCATGCAGGTCTCGGACCTGAACAAGCTGCTGAAAATGCAGCGCCAGATGTCCGACATGATGAAGAAAATGGGCAAGATGGGCAAAGGCGGCATGCTGAAACAGGCCATGAAAGGCATGTTCGGCAAAGGTGGCATGCCTGCGGATATGGCAGGTATGGACCCGTCGAAGATGGATCCGGCGGCTATGGAAGCCGCGGCCAAACAGCTTGGCGCCAAAATGCCCGGCGGCCTGCCGGGTCTGGGCGGCGGCATGGGCTTGCCCCCCGGTCTCTCGGGCTTTGGCAAAAAGAAGTAAGCCTTGTCCGCACCCACTCTCATAACCCCGCGTTTGCGCCTGCGCCACCATGTGGCCGCCGATTTCGAGCCGCTGATCCAGCTGCTTGGAAGCGACCGCGCGCGGTTTATGGATGGCCCCTATTCCCGTCAGACCAGCTGGTCGATGATCATGTGTGAGGCCGGAAGCTGGGACATTCTGGGGTACGGCAGCTGGGGGATTGAGACCAACGATGGTGTCTTTCTTGGACAGGTTGGCATCAACAAACCCCCTAATTTCCCCGAGCTCGAACTGGGGTGGGTTCTGCTCGACACCGCCGAAGGTCAGGGCTTTGCCCGCGAAGCTGCGCAGGCGGCTTTGAACTGGGCCTGGGAACAGGGACACGAGACACTGGTCTCTTACATCGACCGCCAGAACGATCGGTCGATTGCGCTTGCCCAGCGTCTGGGCGCCCTCGAAGATGCCAATGCCCCCCTGCCCGATGGGGAAACCTCGGAAGACACCGTTGTTTACCGCCACGCAGCCGATACCGACGGCAGCCCGGAGGCTTACGCATGAGCCTCACCAACGCGCCCCGTCTGGAAACCGAAAACCTGATCCTGCGTGGACCAGAAGATCGCGATATGGATCACGTGATCGCCTTCATGATGAATGAAGAGCGCGCCAAGGGCTTTGGCTATTACGACAACCGTCCGCAGGCCTGGCGCTGGCAAGCACTGAGCATCGGCCACTGGCACATCCATGGTTACGGCTATTTCACCGTCGAGACCAAAGACAGCGGTCAGCCCGCTGGTCTATGTGGGATCTGGAACCCCGAAGGCTGGCCCGAGCCTGAAATGGGCTGGGTTGTATTTGATGGCTTTGAAGGCCGTGGGATTGCCTTTGAGGCCGCCACCCGCGTGCGCCAATGGGCCTATCAGGATCTAGGGTTCACCACGCTGACCTCGAACATCGTGCCAGACAACATCCGCTCTCAGGCGTTGGCCAAGCGTCTGGGGGCCGCGCCGGAAAAGACCTACGACAACGCCAATATGGGTGTGACCGAGATGTGGCGTCATCCTGCACCTACCGAGGTGCTGCGATGAATCAGAACGCGCCTCAGACCGCTCCCTGCGAACGTCATTACCCTGGCCCCGCCGCACGTCAAGCCGCACGTCTTGGTGGCCGTATTCCCGCATTGGACACCCGTCGACTGCAGCTGCGGGCGCCGCGAATCTATGATTTCAAAGCCTTCGCCAAGATCCTTGAATCCGATCGGGCGATTTTGATGGGCGGCCCGTTTAATCGCGCTGAAGCCTGGGCTGAGTTTACCAACTACACCGCCTGCTGGATGCTGCATGGGCATGGTCTGTGGACCATCGACGCCCAGACCACTCCGTCCGCGGGTTTTGTCCTGTTGGGCTTTGAATATGACGATCCAGAACCCGAACTTGGTATCTTCCTGACTGAAGGCGCCGAGGGTCAGGGCTATGCTGAAGAGGCCATGATCGCCGCCCGCGACTATGCCTTTGATAACCTGAACTGGGACAGCGTCGCATCGTTTGTCGATCCGGAAAACGACCGCTGCATCAGCCTTATGAACCGTCTGGGCGCGACACGCGACCTAGAGGCCGAACCAGAAGACGGCGAAACCTATGTCTTTCGTCATCACAAGGGGGCGCACTGATGGGGCATCGTGACATTCCCGTTCTGGAGACCCAGCGTCTGGTTCTGCGCGGACCTGCGGCCGAAGATTACCCGAATTTCAAAGCCACATTTGCCTCATACCGGTCGCGGTTCATGGGCGGCCCGCTCAATGACTATGAAGCTTGGATGCTCTACGCCGCCGAGATCGGTCACTGGGAAGTGCGTGGCTTTGGCATGTGGATGATCCATCTGAAAGACACCGATGAGACCGTCGGCATGGCCGGAGGCTGGTTCCCTGCGAAATGGCCCGAACGCGAGATCGCCTGGATCATCTGGCCGGACAAAGGCGGCAAGGGTTATGCACTGGAGGCCGCGGATCGCGTGCGTCGGTATTTCTATCACGACCTCGGCTGGGACACAGCCGTGAGCTATATTGACCCCAAAAACCTCGACAGCATCCGGCTGGCCGAACGTTTGGGCTGCACCAAAGATCATGCCGCCGCAACCGTCGACGGGCATGACGCCGTTTATCGCCATCCGACCTTGGATCAGCTGCGCGACAGCCAGCTGGGCCATGGCATCGACATGGAAATCGCACATTACCAAGATCCGCTCTTTAAGCCGAAAGGATGGGCCATTGACTGACACCACCGACGCCATCGCCCGCGCCGCAGCCCTTCTGAAAGGTCACCGTGAAAGCATTGACCGGCTGGATGCCATCTTGGTTTTCACCCTGGCCGAGCGGTTCAAACACACCCAGAGCGTGGGTGTTCTCAAAGCCGAACACGATCTCCCCCCCTCCGATCCGGCGCGGGAAGAGAAACAGATTGCGCGTCTTCAGGATCTGGCCGGACAGGCCGATCTCGATCCTGAGTTCGCCAAGAAATTCCTGAACTTCATCATTCAGGAAGTCATCCAACACCACAAACAACACCAATCCTGACAGGCCCTCCCTGTCACCAAGCCATCTAAAGGAGAAAACCCATGGCTATCAAACTTCGTCTGGCCCGTGGCGGTTCGAAAAAGCGCCCCTTCTACCGTATCGTAGCAGCTGACAGCCGCATGCCGCGTGACGGCCGTTTCATCGAGAAACTGGGCACCTACAACCCGCTGCTGCCGAAAGACAGCGAAGAGCGCGTAAAAATGGACGTTGAGCGCGTTCAGTACTGGCTGGGTGAAGGCGCACAGGTCACCGACCGTGTGTCGCGCTTCCTCGAAGCTGCTGGCGTTGTTGAGAAAAAAGAGCGCAGCAACCCAAAGAAAGCTGTTCCAGGCAAAAAAGCTCAGGAACGCGCAGAAGAGAAAGCCGCCAAGGCTGCCGAAGCTGCAGAAGCCGCCGCAGAAGAGTAATTTCTGCTGTGACGCTTATGATGGGGCGCCTCTGCGCCCCATCTTTCTTTCGCATGAGGCCCCGATATGTTTCGTCTGATCCGACTGGTGGTTCTTCTCATGCTGGCCTTTGTTGCGGGCCTGTTCTTTGAACGCGACAGACAATCAAAACTCTGCCAAGACTTGGGGGGCCGTTGGTCCGAAACCATCTGCCAGAGATAAAACCCGCAGGGAAAATAAGGGGGCACCCATGGCTGACAAAATCTGTGTTGGGGCCATAGCTGGCGCCTTTGGCGTACAGGGTGAAGTGCGCATCAAGAGCTTCACCGCAATTCCTCACGAGATCGCTGACTACAGCCCTTTGACGTCGGAAGACGGGCGGAGCTTTGAATTTGAGCTAACCCGTGAGGTGAAAAACGGCTTTTCCGCCATCGTGACCGGCGTCACGACAAAAGAAGAGGCCGATGCGCTAAAAGGTGTTCAGCTGTATGTTGCGCGTGAGCATCTGCCGAACTTGCCCGACGACGAATACTACCATTCCGACCTCATGGGGCTGGAGGTTTTTGATACGGGTGGTGCCTTGCTTGGCACGGTCAAAGCCGTCATGAATCACGGGGCCTCTGACCTGCTTGAACTGTTTGTTCCGGGACAAAGCGCAACGGTGCTGCTGCCCTTTACACTCGCTGTTGTGCCCACAGTGGATTTGACCGCAAAGCGCATTGTGGCAGATCCCCCTGATGGTCTTTTTGACTAATTTGATCGAACGCCCGGTGGTGCGTTGCGCCTGAATCAGTTGCCGCAGCGCACCTCAATTCAGATCCGCCTCGCCGCCTGGTGGCCGCAATTGTGCCCTTCACCTGCGAGATTGTCGCGTCGAGACGAACAATCCCTGCACAACCCCACCACTGTTCGCATGAACGCGGGATTTCATGAAAATCTCGGCTAAATGCTCCACGATATTGCCGCAATTTCCGTCCAAATTTAGCCCCAATGAGAAGCAGTCTCGAGGGGAGCTGAAGTGGATCTTTCAACGCGCATATTCCTGACATGTCTGGCGCTGGTCCCTTTGGCGTTTCTGGTATTTCCCCTGCCTGCATTTGGCCCGCAGATCGCAGGATCTGCCGCGAGCGGAATGGGCAGCGTCCTTGCATTTGCAGCCTCACTACGTCGTAGAACGTCTGAAACGGTTCTACGACGCAACACCTCCTCTTTGCTCATCGCCAAACTGCCCGCTGCACAGCGCAAAAACATGCCAGAGCAAAGCGTTATGCGCGCCGAACTTGAAATTCTCGAAGCACTGCATTCTTGCCCGCAAGGCAGTACGCCTGCGGATCGAAATTTGGCCATCGCACGCATTCTGAAACGCTTCTGCGACGCCTGGAAAGCGCCCAGCATTCAAGCCCTGCGCGGATGTGAAGTGCTTGAACTGTACCTTTTAAACATGGCCCTGCGCGCTTCCCCCGGTGAAGCGGGTCGCCTTGCCCAATTCTTCGCCCGCCCCGACACAGTCTTGACGTTAAAAGACGACGTTGACCTGATTGTCGAGAAACGCGCCGCCTGGGATCGCGGACAGGCAGCGTATCTGGCAACGCAATGTCTGTTTCGCCACCAACGCTCAGGGTTGGGCATGCCCTCGCTTTTGACATCGCTGCGCACGCTGTCCGCACCGGACCCTGATCTGTGGCACTTTGTGGTCTCTTGCCACAATCCACAGGACGCGGCACAGCGCGCTGCTGCCATTTGGTGCCTACAGCAGCCTAACTGCGATCGGGCAACAGCCGCCCATTTCCTAACCGGCCTTGCGGAAACCGACATCTTGATCACCGCGGCCTTGCACAACGATATGTCGTTTGTGATTGGCGTACGCGATGTGATCAGCCGGTGGAATGCTGGTGGGTATACATGTCAGGTTCTTGGTTTTGACCCGGAGACCACCCCGATATCATCCGAAGCTCAACTGGAAAACATGTGCGCAAACATCGCACGCTTGACCGGTGCCACTCAGTATCCCGTGCCCCACAAGATCTTCACTCCTCTCTTGGGACGTGCGGCCCGCAACAGAGAACATTGGGATTTGAAGAACGGTCAGATCAACGCCCAGCCAGTTCTCGTTGACTACCTTCCCTAGGAGCCCACGCAGCCTATCCTTGTCGCTTGGCCCTCCCCTTTTTGATTTGCCTTTGGTACACCCGGTCGCATGCCCTCAAAGGATTGCGTTGCACATGGCTGCTTCTGATACACCACCCCCCAAATCTCATGGCCGTAAATCCATTCGGCCCTCGCTCAAACCGCGCGACCTGATGGGGGAAACACCTCAGCTGGCCCATGCCTGGCACGCCCATTTGATCACCCTATTTCCAGAAGCCTTCCCCGGTGTTTTGGGATCGAGCCTAACCGGGAAAGCTCTCAAAGACGGGATCTGGCAACTGCACACCACCAATCTGCGTGAATTTGGTGAGGGCAAACACCGCAACGTTGATGACACCCCCGCAGGTGGCGGCGCGGGTATGGTGTTGCGACCTGATGTGATGGGCCGGGCCATCGAAGACGCAATCTCACGTGCACCGGGCCCAATTGTCTATCTCTCACCGCGCGGCAAACGGTTTGATCAGGCGATGGCGCGCGACTGGGCCCGGTTGCCGGGTGTAACCATGATCTGCGGACGTTTTGAAGGCGTGGATCAACGAGTGCTGGATCACTACCGGGTGTCTGAGGTTTCACTGGGCGACTTTGTTCTGACCGGAGGCGAAATCGCCGCGCAAGCCATGTTGGACGCCACAATCCGGCTACTGCCGGGCGTTCTGGGCAATGCAGAAAGTGCCGTTGAAGAAAGCCACTCAAACGGGTTGCTGGAACATCCGCAATACACCCGACCAGCAGAGTGGAACGGCCATCGCATTCCCGATGTTTTGCTATCAGGCCATCATGGCGATATTGCAAAATGGCGTCACGAGGCTAGCAAAGACCTGACCAAACAACGTCGCCCTGACCTGTGGGATGCCTATGATGAATAATCTCGTAATGCGTCCCGCACGCCGAGACGATCTGCAGGCGATTGTCGATCTTTTGGCGGATGATCCCTTAGGCGCAACACGTGAAGCGGCGGGCCCACCTTTTGATCCGGTCTATGACGCGGCTTTTACCGCAATAGATGAAGATCCCAACCAATATCTCGCAATAGCTGAGTTGGAAGGCGGCGTGGTGGGTGTGCTGCAACTGTCGTTTATTCCCGGCCTATCGCGCAAAGGGCTATGGCGTGGCCAAATCGAATCGGTTCGCGTTCAGCGCGGCCTGCGCAGCAAAGGTCTGGGACGGGTTATGTTTGAATGGGCCATCGACACATGTCGCGCGCGCAACTGCGGGCTGGTCCAATTGACAACCGATGCCACACGCCAGGACGCCCATGCATTTTATGAGACACTGGGGTTCTCGGCGACGCATCATGGCTACAAGTTGAACCTGTGACCCCCAAAGTAAAAAGCGCCGCAGTCTGAAACAGACCACGGCGCAGCTAAAATAACTTACCCAAAATAACCGCCACTCGGCCGAACCAAGAGAAGATGTGAAAGGTTTCTTCTCTCAATATATCAAGCCCCCACTCACTAGGGCCAAGAAAGCCGAGTGACGGATCCAAGTTACCATTTACGAATTCACCAATTAAAACCTTGGCTTAGGTATCTATAAAAAAAGCATAATTTCTTTACGCATCACTCACTACCCACCGATTACTCACAAACTGAAATTTGCAAACACTGCAATTTTCAAATTTGAACTCGTTACCCACCACACAGATCGTATATTTGATCTAAGCGAACTCTACATTTTTACTCTCTGATCACGCAACCTATCGAATCCGATACTTTAGGATAGCAATACGGCCTATGAATCGCCCTCTGGTGGTTTTTGCAAATCAAGCAAACAACCACCAAGACTAATTCACGCGCATTCACGTTCATGTTAGAGCCTCCATCATTCCACTTAAGGAATCACCCAAGAATCACATCGCCGAAACTTCTCGGTTTCGGACGAGAATCTCCCGAACCGTGATATCCTCCATGATGAAGGATCCCACCGATCTGGCCTCATTTGCGCCGGTTCAAGCTTGCTTTCCGAGCAACAAAACCGTAAGGAGGCCCATCTTTCAAAGCCCGGGGCGACTCGTGTTTGCGAAAGCGCTTTGTTTCCTCCCCGGAGGGATGAAGCACAACAAAGAACAGCTGGTGAATTCTTTCCTCTTTGAGGGCAGCTCTGACCAGACATCATCCGTGGGCAAACCACGTCGTATCAAAGGAGAAGATCACATGGATCTGATCGCACAGCTCGAAGCGGAGCAGGTTGCTGCGCTGGGGAAAGACATCCCCGATTTCAAAGCCGGCGACACCGTTCGCGTAGGCTTTAAAGTGACTGAAGGCTCGCGCAGCCGTGTTCAGAACTACGAAGGTGTATGCATCAGCCGTAAAAACGGCAAAGGCATCGCGGGTTCGTTCACTGTTCGCAAAATTTCGTTTGGTGAAGGCGTAGAACGTGTGTTCCCGCTGCACTCGACCAACATCGAATACATCGAAGTTGTACGTCGTGGTCGCGTCCGTCGCTCCAAACTGTACTACCTGCGCTCGCGTCGTGGTAAATCGGCCCGTATCGCAGAAGACTCCAACTATAAGCCCCTCAAGGGCGCGAACGCGTAAGGAGCTCGGTCATGAAAAAAGATCTGCACCCCGAATACCACGTTGTGACCGTCAAAATGACCGATGGCACCGAGTTCCAGACCCGCACCACCTGGGGCAAAGAAGGGGACACTCTTGTTCTCGACATCGACCCCACCGTGCACCCGGCATGGACCGGCGGCAACTCGCGCCTGCTCGACCAGGGCGGCCGTGTTTCGAAGTTCAAAAAGAAATACGAAGGCCTGGGCTTCTAATCTGCCCCCTTCAGATTTCGGAAACGCCGTCCTTCTGGGCGGCGTTTTTCTTTTCGGCCTCTCCAATTTTTGGATCATTACTTTTTTCTGTGTCTTCCAAACTTTCCGCTCAGGTTCCTCTGGACACAGAGGCGGCACAGTGGAAGGATTTGATCAAATCCGACAGGAGAGATCTCATGAAAGACCAAAATTTTCTCAAAGAAAACAACGCCCGACAGCTCTGGCATCCGATGGGGCATCCGGGTGAGGCGCAGAGCGCACCGCCTAAAATCATCACGGGGGCGGAAGGCGTCAACATCACCGATATCGACGGACACAAGGCCGTGGATGCCGTTGGCGGGCTCTGGTGTGTGAACCTCGGGTACTCCAACTCCAAGGTCAAAGAGGCGATCAGCAGCCAGCTCCACGAGCTGCCTTACTATTCGGCCTTTGCAGGCACCTCCAACCCGACAGCCATCGAGGCCGCCTATACCGTTCAAGAGTTCTTCGCCGAAGATGGCATCGAGCGGGTCTTCTTCACCTCAGGCGGATCGGATTCCGTCGAAACTGTGTTGCGCCTGGCGCGGCAGTACCACCGCATCCGCGGTGAGGCGACCCGCACCAAGTTCCTATCGCTAAAGAAGGGTTACCACGGCACGCATTTTGGCGGTGCTTCGGTGAACGGCAACAACCGCTTCCGCATCAACTATGAACCGCTGCTGCCCGGCTGCCATCACCTGCCCGCTCCTTACACCTACCGCAATCCGTATAATGAAACGGATCCGGCCCAGCTTGCACAGCTGATTGCACAGGCTATGGAGGATGAGATCCAGTTCCAAGATCCCAGCACCATCGCCGCCTTTATCATGGAGCCGATCCTAGGCGCAGGCGGCGTGATTGTTCCCCACGAAACCTTTATGCCGTTGATGCGCGAGATCTGTGACCGCTACGGCATCTTGCTGATCGCAGATGAGGTGATCACCGGCTTTGGACGTACGGGCGACTGGTCAGGGGCACGTCACTGGGGTGTCAAACCAGATATGATGAGCACCGCCAAAGGCATCACGTCAGGCTATTTCCCCGTTGGGGCCGCGCTGATTTCCGGCAAAGTCGCGGAGGTCTTCGAAAATTCCGACGCGGCACGGGGCGGGATCTATCACGGATACACCTATTCCGCACACCCAGTCGGCGCCGCTGCTGTCACGGCCTGCCTGCAGGAAACTCTGCGCCTTGACCTCAAAACCAATGCCGCGGCCCGTGGCACACAATTGTTCGAAGGCGTCCAGAAACTCGCTCAGAAGCACAACATCATCGGTGATGTGCGCGGTGGGCATGGGCTCATGACCGGCATTGAACTGGTCAGTGACAAAGCCGCAAAAACGCCGATGGACAATGACACCATGAAGACAATCCACCAGGCAGCCTATGAAGCGGGTGCCATGGTGCGTCTCGGGGCACACAACATCCTCATGTCACCTCCGCTAACAATTTCAGAGGCGGAGATCGACACGGTTCTGTCCGCCCTCGATGCTGGCTTCTCTGCCGTTTAAAGCAAAAGGCCCAACGGTAACATTGGGCCTCCCAAATTGCCGCATGTCAAATTCAATCTGTCGAATGTAAATTTTCATCGATAGATTCGAAGACCTGAGGGCGGCAAATGGATTTCAAGAAAATTAGCAACGAACTGAGTGTCGCGGCGCAGATCGAAACCAAGGACGTTGCACAGATTGCCCACGCCGGGTTCCGGGCCATCCTTTGCAATCGTCCAGATGGTGAAGGCGCAGATCAGCCGCTCTATGATGAAATCGCGCGCGCGGCCAAAGCCTTTGGTCTTGAAGCCCGTTTTCTGCCCGTCACCAGTGGCGTCGTCACTGATGACGCTGCCGAGGAATTTGCCACCCTGATGCGCGAGTTGCCCGGCCCTGTCCTCGCCTATTGCCGGACAGGGACACGCTCGGCAACGCTTTGGTCTTTAAGTCAGGCCAAGACATCTTCTCCAGCAGATATTCTGGTCACGACCTCAGCCGCAGGCTTTGACATGTCGGGGGTGGTCCGCCGGATCGTCAACGGCGGTGTGACACCAACCGATACTGGTGACGCCAAATTTGATGTTGTTATTGTGGGTGGTGGCGCGGCGGGCATATCCGTCGCATCAAGCCTGCGCACACGTCAACCCGAGCTTGAGATCGCCCTGCTTGATCCTGCTGATGTGCACTATTACCAACCTGGCTGGACCATGGTCGGAGGCGGTATTTTCGAAGCCCAGACCACTGCCCGGACCATGGCAAGCTTGATCCCACGCGGCGTCCATTGGATCAGGTCTGCGGTGGCGGCCTTTGAACCAGAAAACAATGCGGTGGTGCTCGATGGATGCCGCGTCGTTAAATATGATCGGTTGATCGCCTGTCCCGGGCTCAAGCTTGATTGGGGGGCCGTCGAGGGCCTGACCGAAACGCTAGGTAAAAACGGCGTGACATCCAATTACCGGTATGACCTTGCCCCCTACACTTGGGAGTTGGTCAAAGGGCTTAAATCCGGGCGTGCGCTGTTCACACAGCCCCCAATGCCAATCAAATGCGCAGGGGCGCCGCAGAAAGCCTTGTACCTGTCTGGCGATTACTGGTTTCGCAACAGCACCTTGGACAAAATCAATATTCAGTTCATGAATGCCGGTGGTGTTCTATTTGGCATCAAGGACTACGTCCCGGCACTGGAAAGCTATGTAAAAAAATACCGTGCGTCTTTGAATTTCTTCCACAATCTGGTCGCCGTTGATGGCCCGGGAAAAACTGCGATGTTTCGCATTTCTGAGCCTGACCAAGACCCGCGCGAGGTGCAGGTCGAATTTGACATGATGCATGTCTGCCCACCTCAAAAGGCGCCAGATTTCATTCGCGTTTCTCCCCTCGCAGACGCCGCTGGATGGATTGATGTGGACCCGAACACGCTCCGCCATAAAGTCTATGACAATATCTGGAGCCTCGGTGATGTCATGAATGCACCAAATGCGAAAACCGCAGCTGCTGCGCGCATTCAGGCGCCAATTGTCGCTGAAAACATCGCAAATGATATCGCGGGCAATTCACCCAGTGCCTCATACAACGGCTATGGCTCTTGCCCTCTCACCGTGGAACGCGGCAAAATTGTTCTCGCGGAATTCGGATATGGGGGCTCTTTGTTACCCTCTTTCCCGAAATGGCTCATCGATGGCACCAAGCCAACCCGAGCGGCCTGGTTGTTAAAAGAACAACTTCTGCCGCCGATCTATTGGAAGGCGATGCTGCGCGGCAAAGAATGGCTCGCCAAACCTGAACGCGTTTCAGCACAGTAAAGCTATGCTCCTTCTCCGAGCCGGGGAGGGAGCCATGATATATTCAAAAAACACCAAATCACACTTTACAAATTCACACTACTGAATGTATGGCAGGACATCCCTTAGGAGACTGCCATGTCCTTTTCCCGATATCTGCCAATTCTGACATGGGCGCGCGACTACAATCGCGAGACCGCCATCGCAGACGGTGTGGCCGCGATCATTGTGACAATCATGTTGATCCCCCAATCGCTCGCCTATGCACTTCTGGCAGGGCTGCCGGCAGAAATGGGGTTGTATGCCTCGATCTTACCGCTTGTGGCCTACGCGGTTTTTGGGACGTCGCGGGCCTTGGCCGTTGGCCCCGTTGCGGTGGTCTCGCTGATGACCGCAGCCGCAGTGGGCAATCTCGAGCTGAGCGATCCCCGTCTCATCGCCATGGCGGCGGTCACGCTGGCATTCATCTCAGGTGTGATGCTTGTGGCGATGGGGGCCTTCCGGTTGGGGTTCCTAGCAAACTTCCTATCCCACCCGGTGATTGCAGGCTTTATAACCGCATCCGGGGTTTTGATTGCCGCCTCGCAGTTTAAACATTTGTTTGGCATCGACATGCATGGCCACACGCTTGTCGAATTGGCACAGACCATGTGGGCCCATCTGGCCGAGACCAATGCCATCACGCTTATCCTTGGGCTCTCCACCCTCAGTTTTCTGTTCTGGGTGCGCAAAGGATTAAAGCCCCTGCTCTTGAATTCTGGCCTTCCTCCTAAACTGGCCGAGGTTCTCGCCAAGGCCGGGCCTGTGGCCGCCGTGGTGGTGACAACGCTAGCGACATGGGTTTTCGGGTTGGATGCATGGGGGGTGAAAATTGTAGGTGACGTGCCCACTGGACTCCCTCCTTTCACCCTGCCCAGCTTTTCATTCGAGCTCTGGTCTCAGCTTGGCCTCTCGGCGTTGCTGATCACGATCATTGGTTTTGTGGAATCCGTCTCTGTCGCCCAAACCCTCGCCGCCAAGCGGCGCCAGCGCATCGACCCGGATCAGGAACTGATCGGTCTGGGCGCATCAAATGTCGCCAGCGCAGTGTCGGGCGGCTTTCCTGTGACCGGGGGATTCTCTCGCTCGGTGGTCAACTTTGATGCAGGAGCCGCAACCCCCGCTGCGGGCGCCTTTACCGCCATTGGGATTGCCCTGGCGACCCTGCTGTTTACGCCGCTATTGGTGTTTCTGCCCAAAGCCACCCTTGCAGCCACCATCATAGTTGCGGTGCTAAGCTTGGTGGATTTTTCGATCCTGCCCAAAGCGTGGAGCTATTCAAAAGTTGATTTCTCGGCCGTCGCAGCGACCATTGTTCTGACACTTGGGTTTGGCGTTGAGATCGGTGTCTCGGCCGGTGTTCTGTTGTCGATCGCCCTGCACCTTTACAAAACATCGCGGCCGCATGTTGCCGAAGTTGGGCTGGTCCCCAACACTCAGCATTTTCGAAACATTCTGCGGCATGATGTGGAAACACACGACCATCTGGTCACACTGCGCGTGGACGAAAGCCTGTACTTCGCCAATGCGCGCTTTCTAGAAGACTATGTCCTCAACCGCGTAACCTGTGATCAGCCCTTGAAGCATGTGGTGTTGATGTTCACCGCGGTGAACGAGGTCGACATGAGCGCGCTTGAAACGCTGGAAGAGCTGAACCGGCGCCTAGGCGAAATGGGCATCGCTATGCACCTGTCCGAAGTGAAAGGCCCCGTTATGGATCGTCTCAAACGCTCGCATTTCCTCGATGAGCTGACCGGGCAGGTCTATCTTGCCCAGTATGACGCCTGGGAAAGCCTCAAAGGTGGATCCCCTGTGCCGAACCTAGCGGCCCAATAATCAGGCTTGGGCCTTCAAAGGCCCAAGCCAAACAGCAAGATCATCCTAGCTCAGACGTGCTGGAAATGATTTTGCCTGCGAGGCCATAGTCAATCGCCTCCGCCGCGCTCATCCAGAAATCCCGCGCCGTATCTGCCGCGATTTTATCAGGGGTTTGCCCTGTGGCTTCAGAGAACAACACGTCAAACCGCGCACGCATGATCTTGAGCTGCTCTGCCTGAATCATCATGTCAGACACCTGCCCGCCAATACCGCCCGACGGTTGGTGCAGCAAGAAGCGTGTATTGGGCAAGCAATAGCGGTTTTCGCGCTTCGCTCCGACGTAGATCAGCGCCCCGGCGCTGGCCACCCAGCCGGTGCCAATGGTGCGCACCTTGGGTTTGATAAACCCAATCACATCATGCACCATGTCGCCACTTTCGACATGCCCACCGGGTGACGAGATGAACATGTTGATCGGATCGTCGCTTTCTTCCGCCAGCGCCAATAGGTGCGTGACAGTGCGCTGCGCCAGTTTGTCGTTGATCTCACCAGCGACGATGACATTGCGACTTTGAAAAAACAGCGAGTCGATCCGACCGCCCTGCTGCTTTTGCTCATCCTGAGTATCGTTCAATAAAGTAGACGTCATAGGGCACCTCTCAGACAAAAATTTGGTCGAAAATCCCGCCTACTCAAGCCAGCTTTCCGAAGAAGAACAAGCCCCAAACGCAAAAGACCCCGGGCAAACCCGGGGCCTGAAATCTCTCAAATTTTAACGATCACACGACTTCGAACTGCAAAGGTTTGATCTGGGTGAACAATCCGGTCTCAGCCAGCTTTGCGCGCGCCTCTGCCGGGACGGGTTCGTCCACATAAAGCAGAGCAATCGCTTCTCCACCTGCATCGGACCGACCGAGGGTAAAGTTCGCGATATTGACATCATTTTCGCCCATGGTCTGACCCAGAGCCCCGATGATGCCCGGCACATCTTCGTTGGTGGTATAGAGCATATGCGCCCCCACCTCAGCGTCGATATTGATGCCTTTGATCTGGATAAAGCGTGGTTTGCCATCGCTGAACACAGTGCCCGCAACCGAGCGCTCGCGCTTGGCGGTCACGACAGTGATCTTGATATAGCCGTCGAAAGTGCCGGATTTATCCTGATTGGTGGTCGAGATCTGGATGCCACGCTCTTTCGCGATCACAGGCGCCGAAACCATGTTCACATCCGGGTTCACCTTTTTCATGATGCCCGCAACCACCGCACAGTTCAGCGCATCCAGATTCATTTCAGATGCGACACCATCATACAGAATATTGATGGCTTGGATCGGCTCGTCGGTCATCTGACCGGCAAAGGCCCCCAAGTGATCCGCCAATTTGATCCACGGCCCCATGACCTTGGCCTCTTCGGCGGTAACCGACGGCATGTTCAGGGCGTTTTCGACGGCCCCGGTCAGCAGATAGTTCGACATCTGCTCAGCCACCTGCAGCGCGACGTTTTCCTGCGCTTCGGTTGTGGCCGCGCCAAGGTGCGGGGTGCAGACCACATTGGGCAGATCGAAGAGAGCGTTTTCTTTTGCAGGTTCCACGGCAAACACGTCAAACGCCGCACCGGCCACATGTCCAGATTTCAGCATCTCAGCCAAGGCCTCTTCATCGACCAGACCACCACGCGCACAGTTGATGATGCGCACGCCTTTCTTGGTCTTGGCCAGATTCTCGCGGCTCAGGATATCGCGCGTGCCATCCGTCAGCGGCACGTGCAAGGTGATGAAATCAGCGCGTTCCAAAAGCTCGTCGAGCTCAACCTTTTCGACGCCCATCTTGTCGGCCTTTTCCTGCCCCAGAAACGGGTCAAAGGCGACAACCTTCATTTTCAGGCCACGCGCCCGATCACAGACGATCCCACCAATGTTGCCCGCGCCAATAACACCCAGGGTTTTATTGGTCAGCTCGACCCCCATGAACTTGGACTTTTCCCATTTGCCCGCATGGGTCGAGGCACTGGCCTCGGGGATCTGGCGTGCAACGGCGAACATCATCGCAATCGCGTGTTCTGCAGTGGTGATCATATTGCCGAAAGGTGTGTTCATCACGATCACACCTTTTTTCGACGCGGCCTCCTTGTCGACATTGTCGGTGCCGATCCCGGCGCGACCCACAACCTTCAGGTTGGTTGCCGCCTCAAGGATGGTCGGGGTCACTTTGGTAGCCGAGCGGATGGCAAGACCGTCGTACTGGCCAATCACTTCGGCCAGTTTTTCTTTGTCTTTGCCCAGATCAGGCATGAAATCGACATCAATCCCGCGGTCACGGTAGATCTGAACAGCGGTTTCGCTCAGTTTGTCGGATACAAGAACTTTGGGAGCCATGGTTATGGTCCTTCTTTCTAGAGTGCTGTGCCAATCAGGGGCACTGCCACAAATGGAAAAGACGCGGGGCCTGTCCGGCGGCCCCGAATTTTCTTGAAAATTCGGTTAGGCGGTCACAGCCTGAGCTTCGATCTCGGCGTTGAACGCCCAGTCCAGCCACGGCAACATCACCTCGATATCTGCGGTTTCCACCGTTGCCCCGCACCAGATACGCAGGCCTGCTGGCGCATCTCTGTAAGCCCCGACATCCAGCGCAACACCTTCCCCCTCGAGCCGTTTGGCCACAGCTTTGGCAAAGGCCACACCGTCCTGGATGCGCGTGTCCGTGAACTTCAGACAGACGCTGGTGTTTGACCGCGTTGCGGGATCAACCGCTAGATTGTCGATCCAATCGCGCGCGGCACAGAAATCCCAGATTGCTTTGGCATTGGCGTCAGCCCGGGCAATCAGCCCGTCTAGCCCGCCAATGGATCGGGCCCAATCCAGCGCCAGAAGATAATCTTCTACGCAGAGCATCGACGGTGTGTTGATGGTCGCCCCAGTAAAGATACCTTCGATCAGATTCCCGCCTTTGGTCAGGCGGAAGATCTTGGGCAGCGGCCAGGCGGGTGTATAGCTCTCAAGACGCTCCACCGCACGCGGGCTGAGGATCAGCATACCATGCGCGGCTTCGCCCCCCAGCACCTTCTGCCAGCTGTAGGTCACCACATCGAGCTTGTCCCAGGGCAGATCCATGGCGAAGGCGGCGCTGGTGGCATCACAGATGGTAAGGCCGGCCCGATTGGCCGGGATCACGCCGCCATTCACCACGCGCACACCCGACGTGGTGCCGTTCCACGTGAAAACAACGTCGTTGTCAAAATCAACGGTCGCCAGATCGACGATCTCGCCATAGTCGGCGGTCTTTACCTCGGCCTCTAGCTTGAGCTGTTTGACCACATCGGTGACCCAACCGGCACCAAAGCTTTCCCAGGCCAGCATCTCAACCTTGCGTTCGCCCAAGAGCGACCACATTGCCATTTCCATCGCACCGGTGTCGGATGCGGGCACAATGCCAATGCGGTAGTCTGCGGGGATGCCAAGGATCTCGCGGGTCTCTTCGATGGCCGCCTTCAGCTTGGCCTTTCCCACAGCAGCGCGGTGCGAGCGACCCAAAGGCGCGTCGGCAAGTTTATCCAGCGAAAAGGTGGGATTCTTGGCGCAAGGGCCCGAAGAAAAACGCGGATTGGCCGGCCGCGTGGCCGGTTTCGTAGTCGTCATATCTGCTAACCTTCCAGATAGATGCCCCTCGTTGGGGAGGGGTGTCCCACCGACAGAGCTATCGCCGCAACGCGGCAACCACAAGTCGCTTTTCACGGCTATCCCGACGTTTTTACGCCACCCATCGCGCCATGGTGGAGTGGATCGGAAACATTGACCAAACATAAACGACAGGATCATCGCGTTGCGCCCACGGGAAAAGCGCGTATCCTCAGAGACATGGACCCATTGCAGCCCCTTTTGGACAATCTACATTCAGACGGACGCCCCCGCGTCTGGTCTTTGGTAATCACGATCTTTGGCGACAGCGTTCAGCACCGCGGTGGCCGGATTGAAACCGCACGTTTGAACAAATTGATTGCCCGTCTAGGGATAGAATCAGGTGCGCTGCGCACTGCTCTGTCCCGCCTCTCTCGGGACGGATGGGTGGAGGGGCAACGAAGCGGCCGCACCAGCAGCTACACCCTAACCCCCGCTGGTCTTGAGCAGGCAGGCCCTGCAACAGCGCGCATCTATGCCGCCCCCCGGACAGGGCCGGTTGAGACATGGTGCTTTTCGACAATCGCCCAACCGGATGCTCTGCGCATTGCGGGTGGCTGGCTCACCCCCCACCGTCGTGCCACCGACGGGTTTCAGATTTGTGGCGCCCTTGGGTCTGAGAGCGCTCAGGCCGTCTGGAACAATCTTGCGCCGTCTCACGTGGCTGCGCTTGAGAAAACTTCGAGCGACGTGCGCTGCCTTGAGGGCCTCACTCTGGACCCTCTGGATGCACTGGCGGCGCGCACCCTGTTGATCCACCGTTGGCGGCGGCTTGTGCTTAGATGGCCTGAGGTCCCTGCCGAGTTGATGCCAGACACATTTACGCCCGGCGATGTTCATGCCGCCGTTGCCGCGGTCTACGCACACCTGTCGCCTGCCGCAGAGAGCTGGTTGGACCAGGCCATCGATGACACCCCGGCCATGCCCAGCGCGGGCCCGGGCCAAGCAAAGCGGTTTGCCACTCTCCAAACGTCTTGATTTCGCTTGTGGAACGCGCAACTCTGGAACGATGAACAGCTTCTCTCCGATGTCACAAGGCGGCCCTCCCGGCGAGGTGGTGTCGTTTCACCGCACCGAGCTCAGCGTGATCTTGTCACTCTACGGACGTATGGTCGCTGCTGGAGAATGGCGCGACTACGGAATTTCCAATCTGCGCGACATCTCTGTGTTTTCAGTGTTTCGCAGGACCGCCGAGCATCCACTCTATCGGATTGAAAAATGCCCCAAACTGCGCAACCGCCAAGGCCAATACGCGGTTATCGGCATGGAGGGGCAGGTGCTCAAACGCGGGCACGATTTGAAAACCGTGCTCCGCGTGTTGGAACGGAAATTGATCCGCGCCGTTGAATAAAGCGTTACTTTGCGCCGGTTGAATCCGCCAGCATTGCGCAAAGCAGCTCATACATGATCGACACCCCAAGGAAGGCCGTGTTCCCCGACTGATCAAACGGAGGTGACACTTCGACCATGTCCGCGCCCACAATGTTGACACCGTAGAGCTCACGACAGACCTGAAGCGCCTGATAACTGTTGGGGCCGCCGACCTCAGGTGTCCCCGTGCCCGGCGCAAAGGTCGGGTCTACAAAATCGATGTCATAGCTGACATAGGTCGGTTGATTGCCCACGATGTCACGCGCTTCGGCCATCACATCCGCCACGCCGCGTTCGAAGAACTCTTCGATCTCCACGATGCGAATGCCCTCAGCCTTGGCAAAATCACGATCTTCCGCGTCATACATAGAGCCACGTATTCCGATCTGGATCACGCGTTTCGGGTCAAGAAGCCCTTCTTCGACCGCGCGTCGGAACGGTGTGCCATGGGTGTACATCTGCCCGTTGAAATACGAATGGAACAGGTCGGTATGGCTGTCGAAATGTACCATCCCTAGAGGGGCATCTTTGGCCAGGGCACGAAGCACCGGTAGCGAGGTCAGATGATCGCCACCCGCGGTGAGCGGGCGGATGCCTGCAGCGCAAACCTGATCGTAAAAGGCCGTTATCCGTTGCATCGAGTCCGCGATATCCGCCGGATTGGGGCCAACATCTCCAAGATCCGCACAATTCACCATCTCAAATGGACGCAGTCCGCTGGCCTGATGCTGGGCCCGAATCATCGTCGAGGCATCGCGCAACTGGCGTGGCCCGTGACGGGGGCCTGCCCGGTTGGTGGTGCCACTGTCCCAAGGAACCCCAATCAACCCGATCTGTACATCGTCAAATCGGGGGTGATCCGGTGCGACATGAGGCAATCGCATGAAGGTTGGTACGCCTGCAAAGCGTGGCAGTTCAAACCCAGAGACCGGGTGGAAAAACGGATCAGATGTCATGTATTGCCTTTGACTTATTGACCGGGGGCTAGGCCCCCGGACCCCCAGAGTATTTCTAAAAAGAAGAAGCCAGCCGCGCATGGCGCACAACAGCGCCATCGCCCTGGTCTTCGATACGCGAGATTGCTTGGTGCAGCGGTTCATACACCACCTGCATATGATGCGCATTGGCGTGTAGAATCGTTTCAGGATCCGAGACCCAGGCCACATGCCCTTTCCAGAACAGGATATCACCGCGTCTGTAGTCGGACCCTGGCACCAGAGTTTCCCCAAGGCGGTGCTGTTGCTGATCGCTGTCACCGGGGCAGGGCATGCCAGAGGCCGAAAGCCCGGCTTGGATCAGACCAGAGCAGTCTATGCCGAACCCCGAATTGCCACCCCAAAGATAGGGCGTGCCCAGAAAGGTTTCGGCGATACCAACGGCGTCTGCAGCAGGTCTATCCAACCATTCAAGGTGATCCGACAGCGCATAGTGCCCATCCAGCGTCCGGGCGAATTTACCCTCGATCGCCTGAATGGATAACAAGCTGCCACCCGAAACGTGCAGAGGCCGGGGGGATTTGAAATTTGGCTCAGAGAACAACAGGCTACGCGCAGCTTTGACCCGATGTGTCGGTGTCTGCCAAGGCCCCAAACTCTCTATTTCCATGTACCCCACATAGCCCATGGTCTCATCCCGGACAAAGGCGTGGGTGCCAGAGAGAGTCAAAACAGTCACCTCGCGGCCGTAGAGGCTTTGACGTTCCAAACCCGTGGCATCGGGGGCACGATGAATATCCGCAGTTGGAATAACCACGCGCCTATGCTCACCCGCGCTGTAGCGAGGGGCTTTGTGACTGGCTTCTAATGACACATGCGCCACATCCTCCGTGGCAAAAAGCTCGCGACGGTCCATCAGAGATCCAACATGACTGGCAAGGCATCAAAAATTGCGCGCGGCCCCTGCGCCAACCCGCCTTTGGCGCGGCCCGGAGCGGGTTTGGGTTGCCAGGCGTAGATGTCAAAATGGGTATACCGCGACGTCTTTACAAAACGGCGCAGGAACAGAGCCGCCGTGATTGACCCGGCCATTCCCCCCGCCGGAGCATTGTCGAGATCGGCGATTCCTGGTTCAATCAAGCTTTCATACGGATCCCAGAAAGGCATGCGCCAGACCGGGTCTGCCATCTTGCGCGCTGACAGGCTCAACGCCCCAGCGACGGCATCATCGTCCGTGTAAAACGGTGCCAGGTCAGGCCCAACCGCAACCCGCGCAGCGCCAGTCAGGGTTGCCATCGAGATGATCAATGCGGGTTCTTCTTCATCCGCGAGCGCCAGCGCATCGGCAAGCACCAACCGGCCTTCGGCATCGGTGTTGTTGATCTCAACCGTCAGGCCTGAGCGCGCGGTCAGGATGTCTCCGGGACGGAAGCTGTCACTGGCCACACTGTTTTCGACCGTGGGTATCAGAACACGCAACCGCAGAGGCAGTTTGGCGGACATGATCATCCGCGCCAATCCCAGCACGTTGGCCGAGCCCCCCATGTCTTTTTTCATCAAGCCCATCGAGGCGCCGGGTTTGAGGTTAAGACCACCCGTGTCAAAGCACACCCCCTTGCCCACCAAGGTGAGCATCGGCCCGTCGGTGCCCCACCTCATGTCAATAAGGCGCGGAGCCTGAGACGCGGCCCGACCCACCGCGTGAATCATAGGAAGATTCTGATCGAGAAGTTCATCCCCGGTGGTCACACTGACATCTGCACCAAACTCAGCCGCCAGAACCCGCGTCACACTTTCCAACACCTCTGGCCCCATATCAGCGGCCGGTGTGTTCACGAGATCGCGCGTCAGAACCTCTGAGGCGGCGAGGCGTTCAACAAGTGCTGCATCGATTCCCTCTGGCGCAATCAGATGACATTTGGGTGTGGATTGATTGCTGTACCGCGCAAACCGGTAGTTTTCGAACAACCACCCCAACGCCTCGATCTGAAGCTCCTCTTTAGGGAGGTCACTGACGAGGCGGTACGTGCCCGCAGATAGCTTCGAAACGGCAGCGGCCAGCGGAAAGCGCTGACGCGCCCGCTGGGCTGAAGAGCCATATCCAACGATGGCCGCCACTGGGGCACCATCTGCCCCAGGGATCATTACGGCCGCCCCGATGCCACCGGAAAACCCGGAAGCTGCGACCCAAGTCTGAACCATAGAAGATTGGTTTAGCAACCAGCCCTCGACGGCCTCAGATGGCAAAAGATATAGCGGCAGTGCCGCGGGATCATCAGCAGCGAAAATCAGAGTCATCGGAAGTCCTTGAAATCATCAAGTCCAGCCTACTCTGACCAACCGCAACCGCAAGGAATAGTTCTTGCCCGGCTCCCACGCCCGAGGCAAAAATCACCCCAGAAGGTCGTTATGATCCCACATCGCTGTCAGCGATCTTTCACCGGTGCGTGCCAGCCGTGCCAGCGTTGCCGCCTCGGCCACTGCATCACCAAGTTCAATGCAATTGATGACATCCCGCGCCACTTTGGACAGACCAAGCATACCGATCTGTTCCGCAATAGCCCCCATAGCCCGCAAGGCTTTGTGCATGTCACCCCTTGGCCCTTTAACGGCCAGGTCCTGAATATGGCACAGTCGCTGTGCCAGTTCTTCCATCGCACGGCAGACCACGTCTTCCGCTGCATGTGGGCCCAGATCATCGCAAAGCGTTTCGATCTGGTCCCGGTTCATAGTCGGCCGTTCTACCGGCGCGAGGTAGGTTACCTCTTTCACAACTCACCCCATTCTTTCTGCCCCCACGGCACGGACAAACTGCCATTTCAGGGTTCCCAAAAGGTTATAGTCCAACGCCGATTTATTTGCGTTTTCTCTCGAATTTCCGGTGAATTCAGCGTAGTTCAGGCAACCAGAACATTCCACGGAGGCCTTGATGGACCACGCACGCCCTTTGCCCGCCTACCTGATCAAACGGTATCACGGTTGGAAAGCCACAGGATATCAAGAGAATGCCTCTTGGTACCGACATCTGGCCAATGAAGGTCAGCATCCTCGCGCCATGGTGATTTCCTGCTGCGATTCACGCGTGCATGTGACCTCGATCTTTGGTGCGGATCAGGGCGAATTCTTTATCCACCGCAACATTGCCAATCTCGTGCCTCCCTATGAACCCGACGGGAATCAGCACGGCACATCGGCGGCCGTCGAATATGCCGTCACTGCGTTGAAGGTCGCACATGTCATTGTTCTGGGACATTCCTCCTGCGGAGGCGTCAAAGGCTGTCTCGACATGTGCGAAGGTCACGCGCCTGCACTGGAAGAGAAGACATCCTTTGTAGGGCGGTGGATGGATATCCTGCGCCCCGGCTATGATCGCGTCAAAGATCTGCCTGAAGAGAAGAAAGCGGGCGCGCTAGAGAAAGAGGCCGTCCTAGTGTCGCTGGACAACCTGATGACCTTCCCATTTGTACGCGACGCGGTCGAAACCGGTGAGCTGTCGCTGCACGGGCTTTGGACCGACATTGGTGAAGGGGGGCTAGAGGCATTTGACCCCGAGACCCGCACCTTCCATCAACTTTAAAACATAAAACGGCGCGCCTTAAACCTGAGGCGTGCCCCATTTCGCTGTCAGATCAGCCATTGGCATGCCAAGCATCCGGCCCGTCGACAGAGCTTTGCCCATATCATCCAGAATCACCATCCGCCCTTCGCGGAACGAGATCCCATAGCCGCGTGCCGTGAGACGGCTTGCCAGATCTTTCCAATCCTGCGCGGCCTCAAAAATGGGCACCATAAACATGCGCATCAGAGATTGGGTTTCACAATCCATCGGTGCCGGTAGTTCGGTGTCAGCGTGATGTTGCATCGTTTCAGCTCCTTACCTGATCGTTACACACTACTTCACCAAAAGGGCAGAAATGCGGCTGGGATATTTCGCATGCAATCCGGTTTGGAAAGCCTCTATTAACCAGAGTTGCCTAGGGTCTAGGCCATGACCTATGCAGCAGTACATCTGAACCTTCCAGATCCGGTTTTGGCGACGGCGCGACGGCTGGCACGGTGTCGCGGAGAATCGCTCGCCACTTTTATTGAAAACGCGCTTTTGTGCGAAATCGACCGGAGCGATTTCGACGTCGTGCGAGACGATCTTATCCAAGGATTTGCCGCCTCAGAATCCTGGCAAGAGGTTCAGGGACGGCTGGCACTTATGGGATTTTGCTTGCGGGATGGACATGGAGATCTCAGCCTGCACCGCAAATCGGATGGGGCGTATCTCTGTGATTTGGGTGAGCTTGGCCAAAATGCCAAAGAGCTAACCCTGCGGTATGGCCACCCCTTTCCCGGGATGGCGCAACGTTGGCAGATCGATCAAAGCGCCGATCTGGCCTGCGGCATGCGCTAATCTGTTTCGACTAGGCCGCGAAAAGACGTGCTGAACCTGCGCTGGCCCCACGCTGGAACAACCGGATCCGCACGGGACGGTCACGCCGTTTGACATCCAAAGCGCTCAGGGCGCGCAAACGGCGGGCTCGGGCGATAGCAACCAATTCAACTGTCATGATACGTCTCCTACTCAACCTGCTTTGACGCGATCTCCTGCCGCGTCTTTGGCATGTTCCAAGAGACATCCGAACTTTGGCCTGAAAACGGCCTCCTGGAGGAATTTGTCAGGTCACTTAAAGACCCCAGCCATCGATTCTGGCATCATTGTGAAAGGAAGGATATGTGCTGCAGGCCCGACCAGCGCATCGTCGAGGGTGAGTGACAGAGAGCCTTTCAGAGCGAAGAAAGAAGGACCTTTCAAAATTTCGGTCAAGGCCTGCGGCTATTCCAGTTTACGGCCATTCCTACAATTTTACCTAAGGTACCAAGGCATAGCCACCGGGTCCGTTCAGACCCGGATTGTGAACCAAGGTATAGAACGCAAAAGACCGGCGTCTTTGACACCGGTCCTCTGTATACTTTTGGAACGTGGCGCTTAGCCCTTTTTCAGAACTTTTTGGCCAAGAACTTCGGCTATCTGCACCGCGTTCAGCGCAGCACCTTTGCGCAGGTTGTCCGAAACACACCAAAGGTTGATGCCGTTCTCAACCGTGCTGTCCTGCCGAATGCGGCTGATGAACGTGGCATAGTCGCCCACACATTCTTTTGGGGTCACATAGCCGCCATCTTCGCGCTTATCGATCACCATGATGCCCGGCGCTTCACGCAGGATGTCGCGTGCTTCGTCTTCATCAAGGAAATCTTCGAACTCGATGTTGATCGATTCCGAGTGGCCAACAAAGACCGGAACACGAACACAGGTCGCGGTGACCTTGATCGACGTATCGATGATCTTTTTGGTCTCAGCGACCATCTTCCATTCTTCTTTGGTCGACCCGTCGTCCAGAAACACATCGATGTGCGGGATCACGTTAAACGCGATTTCCTTGGTGTAGACCTTGGCTGGCACTTCATTGACCGGGTTGTAGACCGCTTTGGTCTGTTCCCAAAGCTCGTCCATGCCGTCTTTGCCGGACCCTGAAACCGACTGGTAGGTCGATACGACAACGCGCTTGATCTTGGCGCGGTCATGCAAAGGCTTCAGCGCCACAACCATCTGCGCGGTCGAGCAGTTTGGGTTGGCGATGATGTTTTTCTTGGAATAGTCGTGAACCGCTTCGGCATTCACTTCCGGAACAATCAAAGGCACATCGGGATCGTAGCGGTACAGCGACGAGTTATCGATGACGACACAGCCAGTGGCCGCCGCTTTGGGGGCAAATTCTTTGGTGGCTTCCGAACCAACAGCAAACAGAGCCATGTCCCAACCGGTGAAATCGAAAGTGGCCAGATCCTGTGTCTTCAAGGTCTGCTCACCAAAGGTCACCTCGGTGCCCAGCGACCGGCGCGAGGCCAATACGGCAAGCTCATCAACAGGGAAGCCCCGCTCGGCAAGGATGTTCAGCATCTCGCGACCAACGTTACCGGTGGCGCCTACGACGACGACTTTATAGCCCATTTCGTCCTCCTGAGTGTCTCGGAATTCCTGCAATACTCCATGCAGGGCTGGCGCCCTATAGCCTAGAAACACGCGGGGCGAAAGGCGTGATCGCCCCGCTGCGGTCCTGCATCAGGCTGAATGCCCTTAGCGCCCGGGAATGTCGCTGCGCGCAGGGGCTGGTTCCCAGTTGTCGATGATCTCAGCCGCCTCTTCCGCAGTTTCGACAAATCGGAACAGATCGAGATCTTCTGCACTGATGGTCCCAGCGTCAGACAGCGCCTCCCAGTTGATGATCTTTTCCCAGAATGCACGACCAAACAGCAAGAACGGCACACGCTGCATCCGCCCGGTCTGTATCAACGTCAAAGCTTCGAACAGTTCATCCAGCGTGCCAAAGCCACCCGGGAACACACAAATCGCCCGCGCCCGCATCAGGAAATGCATCTTACGAATGGCAAAATAGTGGAAGTTGAACGCAAGGCTGGGTGTCACATAGGGGTTTGGAGCCTGTTCGTGTGGCAACACGATGTTCAACCCAATTGACACGCCCCCCTCATCTTCGGCGCCCCGATTGCCTGCCTCCATCACGCCCGGGCCACCGCCCGTCACAACAACAAATTCCTTGTTGTCTGAGGCGAGTGATTTCTTCGTCATGAGACGGGCGAAATCGCGCGCCTCATCATAGAAATGTGATAGATCCGCAAGCGTCTGTGTACGCGCCTTATCCTTTTCCGCGGGCGTTGGGATTCGCGCACCACCAAACAGCACAATGGTCGAGTTGATGCCCGCCTCATCAAGCAGCATTTCAGGCTTCAACAGCTCCAGCTGCAACCGAACGGGGCGCAGGGCATCGCGGCACAGAAAATCCTCATCCGCAAAGGCCAGTCGATAGGCCGGCGAGCGGGTCTGTGGCGTGTCTGGGATATGCTCGGCGGTGTCTCTGTCGGTATGCGCATCACGAAATCTGCTGCGGCGGTCGTCTGTCATTGCCTGCTCCTTAACTCACTAGACTACAAGTGTTAGCGCCCGTTCAGAGGCTTTGCCAGCGGTTGACTGCGCTCTCCAGGACAATATGACGGGTCTGATCGTCATTAAGCCGCATCTTTGGGATGACCTTTGGCGAATTCACCGATAAAGAACGGCGAAACTCGGAGGATATGCTCATGTCGAATGCCCAGCTTGAAACAGCAATCGAGGCCGCCTGGGAGGCCCGCGATACCATCACCCCCGCCACCACCGGCGAAACCCGTGAAGCGATTGAAGACACCCTGAACGCGCTCGACAGCGGCGCGCTGCGTGTTGCGGAAAAACAGTCCGATGGCAGCTGGCATGTGAACCAGTGGGCGAAAAAGGCCGTTCTGCTGGGCTTCCGTATCAAAGACATGGAAGAGCAGTCCGGAGGCCCACAGGGGTCCGGCTGGTGGGACAAGGTCGACAGCAAATTCAAAGGCTGGGGCGAAAACCAGTGGAAAGCCGCAGGTTTCCGCGCCGTGCCCAACGCCGTAGTGCGCAAATCGGCCTACATCGCCCCTGGCGTGGTTCTGATGCCATCCTTTGTAAACCTCGGCGCCTTTGTGGACTCCGGCACCATGGTTGACACCTGGGCGACCGTTGGCTCCTGCGCACAGATCGGCAAAAACGTGCACCTGTCGGGTGGCGTGGGCATCGGTGGCGTACTTGAGCCAATGCAGGCGGGTCCGACCATCATCGAAGATAACTGCTTTATCGGCGCGCGCTCCGAAGTGGTTGAAGGCTGTATCGTCCGTGAAGGCTCGGTTCTGGGCATGGGCGTATTCATCGGTCAGTCGACCAAGATCGTTGACCGCGAGACCGGCGAAGTGATGTACGGCGAAGTACCCCCCTATTCCGTGGTTGTTGCGGGTTCGATGCCGTCGAAAAACGGCATCAACCTGTATTGCGCCGTCATCGTTAAGCGCGTCGACGAAAAAACCCGCTCGAAGACAGGCATCAACGAGCTGCTGCGCGACTAAGTTGCGTTGATGTCTCAGATCCAGACGCGGCCCTTTGCGGCCGCGTTTTTTGTTTAAGCGGGATAATTCTCGCCCCAAACCCGGTCGGCATCCTTGGCCACCAAACGAGCCTGCGTTTGATCCAACCGTTTGATCGCCTCCGATTCATTCCCAGAGGATTGTCGCAGTGCCGCGTTCCATTGGCGCCGCACTGAGGTCGCCGACCATGGCAGTACCGCCTGTGCCAACCATTGGCGCAGAGGAGAGGGCAATTGGTCGAATTCTGACATTGGGTGGCAGGATCTACGCCGACGTTTCAGGCCGGTGCGCAAATTGGGGTGCGGCATAGGTATGGTCCACTTGTGAGATTCGCAATGTTATCTCATAACGCTCACATCACAGCAACATATGTATCCCACCGATTGGGCGCCATCCTAACGCATGACGCCAAACCAACGCAGAGCGATCTTATCGTAGACCCCGGTTTCATTCAATCGAAGCAGGGCCACATTGATCGGCTCACGCAGGGCGCTGTCAGCGGGAAAGGCGATACCATAGTTTTCGGGACGGAAAACACGCGCCAAAAGCTGGCCACGTCCCGCCCCTTCGAACTGCGCGTAATAGGCAAGAATAGGACCATCAAACACAACCGCATCAAGGTCGTCCTGTTCAAAGGCTTTGATCATCTCATCAAATGACAGATACCCCACATGAGACACCTCACGCGCGTCCAAAAAGTCAGACGCAGTAGAGTTCCGGGTTGTGCCCACCCGTTTGCCATCCAGATCTGAGATGGAATGAACACTGCCCGAAATTGCCTCAACTGTCACCGCAGCGGTGATATGGGCCACAAACACACCCACGATGAAGAGGCTGGATATCACCAGAAAAACTCCAAACACCCGCCCGAAAGCGGACCTTGGCATACGTTCTTCAAAGCCGCCATTCACAACCAGATTAAGCGCCCACCAAAACGAGGGAAACATCGCGTCCCGCGCTGAACGATCAAAATAGGGCTGCTTGCCGCGCTCAAACACCCACATCAACATGCCACCGCCAAATAGCAGAGCAAAGGCCGCCACAATCGCCAAAGCCAGATCCCACCGGAACAAAGTTGACCAAAGCGTCGGGCCGCCCTGCCCCGCAGGCACCATGATTTGCAGTCCACTGCGGAAAATAGGCTGCGAGAAATCCATCACCGCTTCGCGGGCGCGCGTGATCGAAATATTGGCAATGGCGCCGTCAACCATTCCCTCTCGGGTCTGATCAAGCATTTCCGGGAAAGAGCCGACCATGGTGAATTCGACGTCGCGGCCTAGATCTTCTGCGATGGCGCGCATCAAATCGATACTGAACCCGGTGATGTCGTCAACATCCTGATAAGCAAAGGGGGGACGTTCGACTGTGAGAAATCGCAAAGGTTCGTTTTGCGCCTGAGCTTGCACACCCAAACACATCACCAGCAGCAACGCGGCATAGACCGCAATTTGCAATTTTTTCACCATGCGCCCCACCTTTTCGTCGTCCCGATACAGTTTGCAAGCTTACATGCCAAGCATTGGTGTAATTCAGTCTTGCTCATATGAGGCCGATCTGCCACGGAAGAGCCATGAGCGAGAAACGCAAAATCAAGAAACCGACACAGGTCTATACCCTGTTGGTCGAAGTGGGCCGCAAGGCAAATGACGGATTGCCCAAAGACAGCACCGGCGCAGCGCTGATGTGCTACTCCAGTGGTGTGGATGAGGCCGAAGCAGTCCGAGAGACCGTTGCCATTCTCAAACAGGCGGATATGGCGCCCCTGGATGTCACGGGCTACGGCACCAAAGAAGAGCGCGAAGCGCTGGGTCACGAGATTGACGACGACGAGGCCGAGCTGATGGAACGTGCTCGGGAAGAAAACGCCGTCATTGTTGCGCAGGTCACACCTTTCTTCGACGAACCCGGTCAAACCAAGCACTAATATCAGGCCGCGCGCGCTTCGGCCAAAGTGATGGCTTCAAACGGCCCCAAAACTTTAAGCCCCGCACGCGCATGTTCTGGCATAAGATTCCGAGGCACATCTGCCAGAAGGGTCTGATCCAACTGCGTGTTGCGGCGGCGCAGGCGCCCAATATAGAGGCTCTCCAATTCGGCGCCAGCTGCGATCACGGGCTCATGGCCCGGTAAAATCACCTGGTGGTACCGCACCATCTGCAAGCCTTCTTCATAAACAGCTGCAAATCCATTCACGAGGCTGAGCGCGGGCACAAGAACCGCTTCGCGGCCGAAAATGTACTCGACCTCTGAGCCCCCAATCACCAGACGTTGATGTGGGGCCACAACCAGATCGCGCATCAAGCCAAAGTAAGGCGCTCGCAGCCGGACAGGTTGAAACGAGCCCAGCGCGGGCACGACACGCGACACGCGGTGCAACACCGGCACGATCCCGGACGACGTCGTCACCGTGTCACCACAGCGTAGATCAGAGACCTGTTTGTACCCTTGAGGGGTCAGAACCGGCACCTGAGACACAAGAGAGGGCATTGGCCCAACAGGTTCGATGTCACTGGAGACTGCGAAAAACACCACATCCGGGTCGATCTCAACCAATTGCGGACGCCGGGCCAAGGTATAAATATCTTCCAACAGCAACGGCGGCGGAGGCGGGGTATCAGCCACCACGATGTCATCGCTCTCGGGGCGCTCAACAGAAATCTTTCCAGAGCGCGCCTCACTGTCCCAGCTGAACGTCACACGAAGCACATCGGTGCGCGCATCCTGAACATTCTGCAAGACGGTATGGAATACATCCTCACCCTGACGCATCACCAGTACAATCGCCCCGCCTGGGACGGCCCGCACCGAAATCTCACCGGGCCAGGGGTGTTGGCGTTGATACGACAACAGTGTCTGCGGGCGTTCCTCTGGGGAAAGACGCGTTTCGATCAGGATCGAGCCGCGCGGCATCAGACGATCACGCTGGGTTGCGTCGCCATGGAAGGTCTTGGGACAGACCCATGACTTATCTTGCCCCGACAGCGCAATCCAACTCATGCAGCCCCCTCCCCCGTCAGAAGAGCGGCCTCATGGCCCCGCAAGATGCGGCGCGCCGCAGGCCCATACCCATCACCTGTTTCGGGGTCCAACTCGGGAAAAATCGATACGATCTCAGAGACTGTTTCGGTTTCAAACAAGGTATTGATCTGCGCACCCGGTAAAAAGCTTTCACTCAAAAGACCGTTGGCACGAATGATTTCATGCTGATCAAAAAGGATATGCACATATTGAACCATGCCCCCCTCAACCACGCGGATTGACTGATCGTTGACAAGATGCTTGGCAGCGGCGAGGACTTCGGGCTCATCGAACAGAAGGTGCGCCATGATATCCTGCACCAACACGCGGTGTTGTGGTGAGACCATAATGGTGTCGTGATCCCCCAGAGCGCCACCCGCGATGCGGACAGGTGCAAGGTCTCCGGTGGCTGGCACCGACCGCTGACCAATCCAACGCACGGGCTGTGGCCCATGATCCCGCGTTGTCACCAGATCCCCGGGCTGAAGCTTATGCACCGGGCGCGGGCCATCTGGCGTTTCAACCATTGTGCCTGCCACAAAACAGGGCACCGAGTTGACCGTGACAAAACCTGTGTCCGTCTGCCCAGTGCTCGACGCCACCGAGTAGGTATAGTTGATCGTTTCCTCATCACCATCGCCCACCACCGTCATGGTGCCATCGGCGTTCAGCGTGATCTGCTGCCCCGTTTTCAGCGTCACCGTATCCCCTGCGGATACCGAGATTCCATTGATATGGGTCACGGTCAGCGTACCGCCGGTCGAGTTCTCGTCATTCGCCAGAACATCGATAGTTTTGGAACCGGTGGAATAAAGATCCACAACATCCTGCAAAGCCACCACCGAGGTTTGAACAGAATCCCCGGCGATCAGAAGGTTGGAATCGTACCGGCTGTCGAGAACATCTGCGACACCGATGCGCAGTGAGTTGACCTGACCGGCATTCACCGGAAGCGTCAATGTCATGGTGACGGTAAAGCCATCCATTTCAGTGTTATACTGATCGTTGGTGTTGCTGACATAGAGGTTTTCGTTTGAGGTGTCGTTGAGGTTTCTTGGATCAATATCCCCATCCCCAATTTCCACCTCAACCTGCACCCCGTTGACCCAAACGCCCACGAAATCCTGATAGAGCGAGTTTTGGTATTCGGGGTATTCCTCTGACGCAAAAACAAACTGCATGGTCAGAACATCACCCGTAGGGATGAAATCCACATCCATGAAAGACGCATCATAGGTTTTCGCGCCAGCGGCTGCGTTGAACTCCGAATTATTGTTCGGGCCACGGTTGCTTGTGGTGGTGTTCGAATACCAGTTCGATTGCCCGTAAGAATTGGTGAAAGCCTGAGCCTGCCCGGTCGACAGGATCACTCCGGTGTCAGACGGAGCAACACCGGCCGTGGTGGTCAATCCATCTGAATAGATACCGGATGCGCGGCTGTCGCCCGTATAGCTGGCTGACACCACCTGTACGCTGTCGCCAAAGATTGTTTCCGCCATCTGAATGGCGGAGGCGCCGGTGTTAATCGGCAATTCGGATGCTGTGACCATGCCTGCCTCGTGCTCGGTCCGCGAAACATCACACCAGCTTCACCACCAGATCTTGTGTCTGGATTACGTTTGTCGCGAAGATCTGCTGCCTGCCTCGGCGTTTTTGTTGTATTATGTTGAACTTAGCACAGCTCAGGGCGTGCGTTAACCGAATATTCGCGATCTTTGCACAGCTCTGGCCGCTCAAAGATGCATTTTCGCCACATTTGCACCCACTGCGTCACTGGGTTAGCCCTTGGCCAACAGACGCGCAGAGGAGAGCCCCATGACCGATCATAGCCCAATTGACGCCGCCGATCTTACGGCCCAGCTGGTGCGCTGCCCCTCGGTCACGCCCGAAGAAGGCGGGGCCTTGGTGCTGCTGCAAGAGCTGCTGGAAGGTGCAGGATTTTCCTGTACCCGCGTTGATCGTGGCGGCATCAGCAATCTCTATGCCCGCTGGGGCGAAAAGAACCACGCCAAAACCTTTGGGTTTAATGGCCATACCGATGTTGTGCCGCTTGGCCCGATCGAAGACTGGCAACACGCGCCGTTTGGGGCCGAGATTGAAGACGGATTTATGTATGGCCGCGGCACCACCGACATGAAATCGGGTGTGGCCGCCTTTGCCGCCGCAGCTGTGGATTTTGTGCGCCAGACGCCGCCCGATGGTGCGGTTGTTCTGACCATCACCGGTGACGAAGAAGGTGACGCCTTGGATGGCACCACCGCGCTGTTGGATTGGATGGATGAGACCGGCGAAACCATGTCGGTCTGCCTGGTGGGCGAACCCACCTGCCCCGACCATATGGGCCAGATGATGAAAATCGGCCGTCGCGGCTCTCTCTCCGCTTGGTTCACAGTGGAAGGGGTGCAGGGGCATTCGGCCTATCCGCACCGCGCCAAAAACCCACTATCGGCCATGGCCCGCCTGATGGACACTCTGGCCAGCCACGAGCTTGATCAGGGCACCGATCATTTCGACGCCTCCACCTTGGCCGTGGTGAACATTGATACCGGCAACCCGGCAACAAACGTGATTCCGGCCAAATCCTCGGCCTGCGTCAACATCCGCTTCAACGACGACCACTCTGGCGCCTCGCTGAGCGACTGGCTGCGCGCAGAAGCGGCCAAAGTGGACGAGACCTTTGGCACCACAACCCAGGTCGAGATCAAAATCTCGGGCGAGAGTTTCCTCACACCTCCGGGAGAGCTGTCGGACCTGATTGGTCGCGCCGTTGTGGCCGAGACCGGCGTACAGCCCGAACTGTCGACCACCGGCGGCACCTCGGATGCCCGCTTTGTCAAAAACCACTGTCCGGTTGTGGAGTTTGGTCTGGTTGGCAAAACCATGCATGCGGTGGACGAACGGGTCGAGGTTGCGCAGATCCATCAACTGAAAGGCATCTACAGCCGCATTCTTCGGGATTACTTCGCATGAAGGTGGAAGTGACACAGGACATCGAGGCCTGTCTTGCCTTGCGCGCCAGGGTGTTCATCGAAGAACAGGGCGTGTCTGAGGCCGATGAGCTGGACGGGAGAGACGGCGAAAGCACGCATCTTTTGCTGCGCGACGGCGAGACCCCCGTCGGCACCGCGCGCCTGATGACACAGGGCGACACCGGCAAGGTGGGGCGGATCTGTGTCCTGAAAGACTATCGCGGCCAGGGTCTCGGCGCGCTTTTGGTGCGGTTTACCGTCGATCACTTTCGCACAATCGACGGTGTCACACAGGTCAAACTGGGTGCGCAATGTCACGCGATCCCGTTTTATGAAAACCTCGGCTTCACCGCTTTTGGTCCGGTCTATGACGATGCGGGCATTGATCACCGCGATATGATCCACCCGCTCTGACCCAACATCAGAGCCGAAATTTCGCATTTTTCGGCTCTGATCGCCCTTATGTCCCCGAAATCCCCCATGACGGCACACGTCAGGCATGTTAGGGGGCAGGCATGAGCACCATGCCGACCAAAGCGCAGATCCTCGACTGGATCACCGCAAACCCGACCCTCACCGCGAAACGAGACATTGCCAAAGCCTTTGGCATCAAAGGGGCTGCGCGGATTGATCTCAAACGCCTGCTGAAAGAGCTTGAGGCCGAGGGCCATCTGCACAAACGCAAAAAGACCTATCGCGATCCGGATCGCCTGCCCCCGGTCAGCGTGCTGCGGATACTGGCGCCCGATGAAAACGGGGATCTCTTTGCGGCACCACTGGAATGGCATGGCTCAGGCGACACCCCCAAAATTCTGATGGTGACCCGCCCCAGCGATCCCGCGCTTGGAGCTGGAGACCGCGTTCTCGGTAAGCTTCAGCAAGTGACGGGCGAAGATCACGCCTATGAGGCCCGGGTCATCCGCAAGATCGGCACCACCTCACGCAAAGTGGTCGGTATCTTCCGCAAAGGGGCTGAAGGCGGGCGGATCATGCCCATCGACAAGGGTGACGACAAAGAGTGGCTCGTGGGCCCAGACGTCACCGGTGGCGCCAAAGACGGCGAATTGGTCGAGGCTGAGCAGGCGGGCCCCAAAGGCCGTATGGGTCTGCCCAAAGCGCGGATCATTCAGCGGCTGGGGGATCCAACCGAACCCAAAGCGGTGTCCCTGATTGCCATCCACCAACATGGCATCCCCGATGATTTCCCGACAGAGGTGTTGGCCGAAGCGGACGGCATGAAGCCAGCCGGGCTATCCGGGCGCACCGATCTGCGGGATATGCCGCTTGTCACGATCGACCCGTTTGATGCCCGCGACCACGACGACGCGGTTTTTGTTGAAGCCGACGACAGCCCAAGCAACCCCGGCGGCCACATTGTCTGGGTCGCCATTGCCGATGTGGCCCATTACGTGCGCCCGGGATCAAAACTTGATCGCGAAGCCCGCAAACGGGGCAACTCGTCTTACTTCCCGGACCGGGTGGTGCCGATGCTGCCAGACCGTCTGTCAGGCGATCTGTGCTCTCTTCACGAAGGGGTGCCCCGTGCTTGTATTGCTGTGCGCATGGTGCTGGATGCGGAGGGCAACAAGACCTCCCACAAATTCCTGCGCGGGTTGATGCGTTCACCTGCGTCCTTGAACTATCAAGAGGTGCAGGTCGCCATGGATGGCGCACCCAGCGAGCGCACCGAAGCCCTGCTAGATCCTGTCATTCGCCCGCTCTACGCCGCCTATGAAGCGCTGAAAGAAGCGCGCGCCCGTCGACAGCCGCTTGAACTGGATCTGCCCGAGCGCAAGGTTCAGCTTGGCGAAGACGGCAAGGTCACCAGTGTTGATTTCACCGAGCGGCTGGATGCCCATCGCCTGATCGAAGAGTTCATGGTGTTGGCCAATGTCGCCGCCGCCGAAACCCTGATTGCCAAGGCCACGCCTTTGTTGTTCCGTGTGCACGAAGAGCCCCCTCTGGAAAAACTCGAAAGCCTGCGCGAAACCGCAACCAGCGCCGGTCTGGTTCTGGCCAAGGGGCAAGTGCTTCAGACCAGACATCTGAACAAGTTGCTGAATGATGCGCAGGGCAAGGAAGAGGCCGAGCTGATCAACCTCGCCACGCTACGGTCGATGACACAGGCCTATTACAGCCCGAAAAACTTTGGTCACTTCGGTCTGGCGCTGCAGAACTATGCGCATTTCACCTCGCCCATTCGCCGCTATTCCGACCTGATTGTGCATCGCGCCCTCATCAGCTCACACGGCTGGGGATCAGATGGCTTGAGCCAAGAGGATCTGGAACTGCTCGAAAGCACCGCCGAACAGATCTCGGACACCGAGCGGCGCAGTATGCTGGCGGAACGCGACACCACCGATCGGTATCTCGCCGCCTTCCTGAGCGACCGTCTGGGTGCGGAGTTCACCGGCAAGGTCAGCGGCATCGCCAAATTCGGGATCTTTGTGAAACTGGATGAAACCGGTGCAGATGGTCTGGTGCCGATCTCGACCCTCGGCAATGAGTATTTCGATTACGATCGAGAGACAAACACCCTGATGGGGTCTACCACGGGGCGGATCATTTCTCTGGGTCAACGCGCGCGGGTTAAGCTGATTGAGGCCGCTCCTGTGACCGGCGGCATCGCCTTTGAGCTGCTTGAACTGGACGATTCCAAAATGCCCTCCCGTGGCCGCGGTCGGCCCGCAGGGGGACGGGGTCGGATGCGCGGCAAAGGCGGGCCTTCGCCACAACGCAAGGCCGCAAAAGCCAAAATCAAAAGCGCCAAAGTCAAACGCAAAGTCACGCGGAAACGGAAATAAGGTAAGTCAGACCAAATTTCCGTTACAACCACATGACGCCCGATCCAATGGGCCGGGCGTTATGGTGTTTTCGTCAACGTTTTCTAGCAAATTCTGAGTTACGCCGCTTTTTGCAGTCCCAGCAGGGATGGGTAGAACGTGGCCCGGCCGCGCGCGACGTAATCCATCAACACCGGGTTACCCGTTATGGCCCGGCTGAGCGCGGTTTCTGACCACAGATTGACAAGGCTGCTGAGCAAAGGCACCGCAAAGGCATCCACCGCCGAAGGTTTGTCACCAAAGAGCCAGTCTGCGCCTTCAAGTAACTCGGTCAGCACATCGAGATCCGGCTGCATAAACTCCATGCGGCCCGCTTCGTCACAGCGCGCCACGCCATGCCCCCAGAGCCACGCCTTTTGTGCCGCGCGAACCGGCTCGGCGGCCTCATCACTACCCCCGAAGAACACGCCTTTGATGACCGCCCAGTTGCCCTCATCCATCCAGCGGTCATGCACCAGACCAAGCCGCAGGTTTTCCTCAAGCATCCGCATCACCGAATAGGCCAAGGCGCGCTGTTTTCGGTCCAGTCCGGGGTACAGATCCGCGCCCTGCTCTTCCAGCCAGCGCACAATATTGTTGCTGTCAGGGATAAGGCGGTCGCCGACACGCAGGATCGGAAGCTTGCCACGCGGCAGGTTCGGCAGATCGGCGTTGTAATCCGGGGTCCATTCCTGCCCTGCCAAATTCAGGCAAATCATCGCCTTGGTGCAGAACGGGCTCATGCTGGGTTCTTGGTCGTTGCCGCCAAAGGTAATCAGTTGAAGCATCTCTATCTCCTAATTTGAACTGCCCCTTAGCTAACCGGGCCTCCTGTCAATTTTCGTCAGGAGGTGATACTAGAATGAAATTATGTCGAGAACCCACCGCCTGTTCCAACTGATGGATGCGCTGCGCCGCCTGCCCCCACCGGTCACCGCGCAGTCACTTGCGCAGGAAACAGGTGTGTCCGAGCGAACATTGTACCGAGACATCGACACCCTGCGAGAACTGGGGGCCGTGATCGACGGAGAAGCGGGCTATGGCTATCGGTTGATCGAAGATGCCACGCTGCCCCCGCTCGGGTTTGATGATGAAGAGCTCGAGGCGCTGGTGCTGGGGCTACGCGAAGTTGTTCAGGTCGGTGATCCAGCTTTGGCCAAAGCCGCCTCCCGCGCCATGGCGCGGCTGCAGGCGCGATTGCCCGAGGCGCAGGCCCATCGCCTGCGACACGCAGTCCTCTCAGCCACGCGCTTTGTCGCCCCGCCGGCCCCCAGTGTGGATCCCACGGCATTGCGACAGGCCTGTTGGGAAGAACGCGAGGTGCGTTTCGCCTATGGGGATCAATATGGTAGCCAGACAACGCGCACAGTCAAACCCCTGTCGATCACCTATTTTCAAAACAGCAGCTGCTTGATTGGCTGGTGTTTGCTGCGCCAGGATTTCCGCGCCTTTCGGCTGGACCGGATGGCCGACCTGATCGTCACCGACACCTCATTTCGGCCCAATCGCGTCCCCTTGCTGCGCGATGCGCTGGCGCATTTCCGCTGTCAGATCCAAGAGGGTCTCGCAAAATCGCCCGCGCAGACTAAAAATACCTAAAAGACCCGAGCAGCGGACAAACAACATGCGTGTATCTTTGGGAGGACTGATCCTGTCGATCCTGCCGGGCTTGGCTATGGCCGAGGCCCCGACCACGTCACTGCGCCCTGAGGCCCGCCCAGAGGCACAACAAAGCGCACCCATTCTCTCGGCGCCAAAGACCTCACTACGCCCGGTTTTGCGGCCAGGTGCCTTGGCGAAACCCGCAGTGCCCCCTGTCTCCGAGGCCACCAAAGCGCGTTTTCGCCGCTGGCTGACCGGCTTTCGCGCCCGCGCCCGGTCAGAAGGCATTCGAGAGGCCACATTGGACCGGGCACTGCGTTCGGTCGCCTATGACCCAGAGGTCATCCAGCGCGACAGCAACCAGTCTGAATTCACCAAAACTCTTTGGGATTATCTCGATAGCGCCGCCTCTGACAGTCGGATTGAAAATGGGCAATCCGCGCTGCGCACCCACGCGACCACCCTTCAGCGGATCGAGGACACCTATCAGGTGGACAAAGAAGTGGTTGTGGCGATCTGGGGCCTGGAATCCGCCTACGGCACATTCCGTGGCTCAAAGCCCGTCATTCAATCCATGGCCACGTTGGCCTTTGATGGGCGCCGTCAGAAGTTCTTTGAAGCCCAGCTCATCGCCGCCCTCAAGATTATCCAGAAAGGCGATACTGAACCGCGCAACATGACCGGCAGCTGGGCCGGTGCCATGGGTCATACCCAGTTTATGCCCACATCATTCCAAACCCTTGCCGTGGATTACACCGGTGACGGGCGGCGCGATATCTGGAGCGACGATCCCACCGATGCCCTGGCCTCAACCGCCAATTTCCTCAAATCCAAGGGTTGGACCTATGGGCAGCCCTGGGGCGTCGAGGTGCGTTTGCCCAGCGGTTTTGACCATGCGCAGGCCAACCGCAAGATCCAGCGGATGCCCTCGGACTGGGCGCGGCGTGGGGTGATGGGGATCAATGGCCAGCCCGTGCCAGAATATGGCACCGCGTCTATCCTGCTTCCTGCGGGACACAGTGGCCCGGCGTTTCTGATCTTTGGCAATTTTCGAGTGATCGAGCGGTACAATCCCGCAGATGCTTATGTCATCGGGGTTGGCCACCTGTCAGACCGGCTTGTCGGCGGTCCTGCAATTCAAGGCACCTGGCCCCGTGGCGACCGCGCACTGACGCGCAGCGAACGCAAAGAGCTTCAGCGACATCTGACCGCGCGCGGATTTAACACCCGTGGTGTGGATGGTCGTATCGGGCCGCGCAGCGTTCAAGCGCTGCGAGATTATCAAAAATCCCAAGGCCTGCCGCAGGACGGCTATGCATCACCGGGTATTCTGCAGCGGTTGCGTTAGATCTATTTAGGCTGACACGACCCACCGCTCAGACACCGGCGTGCCTGACGTAATTGTGCTTTGCTTGGTTTCCAGAACAGATAAGGCCCACAGGCCACCGAGGCCGTCGCATACTGGTCCCCGTCTTTGCGCAGGAACGCCATGTATTCCCCCGGTGGATCCCACGCGCACCAAACCTCGTTGCATTCGACTTCCAGCGTCACAGGTTTGCGAAACCGCGCCGTAAACCCCTGCCGGGTCAGAGAGTGCCCATCAAATTTCGCCTGAACACGGGTGACAGGGACAGTGTTTTCAGGGTCATCCCAATCATATTCCGGCAGATCCTCGCGATCAAAATCGAGCGTGCCATGCACAATCACCCAAGGGGTCGGGTCCTCATCCACCGTTTTGAAAATACGTGCCACATCCGGTTCACTGCAACTGAGCGCATAAAGCGGTGAAGCCAGTAGTGCCAAAAGCACTCCACTCCATTTGAACATCTCAACCTCAATTCTCTTGCTGAAATTGACGTCATGATCTCAAACCCGCAGGCCTCTGTCACGCAGCAGAATAGACAGGCCGTTTCAGAAACCCTCAGGCTCACATGGGCCACCGGTCAGGCACTGCTGCGCCTGCCCGAGCTGAGTTGGCGTTGGGTTGGCAAACAACCATCCGCCACAGGGCGCGGCAATCGCGGTATATCCACCGGCATCTTTGCGCACAAAGGCCAGATACTCGCCCGACACGGCCCCCGCGCACCATGGCCCCGCGCATTGTACTTCCAATGTCAGGGGCGTCTTGAACGCATTGGTAAACCCCGCGCGGGTCAGGGATTTGCCTCTAAAACGCGCCGGAATGCGCGTTTTCTGCGGCGTGAGCTCCTGATGATCCCAATCCGTCTCGGGCAGTTTGGATTCGTCAAATGTCAGGCGACCTTTGACGATGATCCACTGTGCGCTGTCTTCCTGAGCCCTCTGAAAGCTTGCCGGTACATCCACCGGCAGGCAACTTAGCGCCATAGCTTGCGTGGCACTGACCACAGAAATAGCCAAAGAAAACAGCAGATGTCGCATCAGAGTTTGTCCTTAAACGCCGCGATCACCTGTTCATAGACGGCCCGCTTGAAAGGCACGATCTGGGCGACCACCTCATCGGCAGGCAACCAGCGCCATTCGGAAAACTCTGGATGCTCACCATCGATCTGCACCATGTCATCGGTGCCATGAAAGCGCAGCAGGAACCACTTTTGCTCTTGCCCGCGATACTTACCTTTCCAGATCCGGGGCACGATGTCATGGGGAAGATCATAAGCAATCCATCCCTCGGTTTCGCCTTCGACGGTGACATGATCCGGCGAAATCCCGGTTTCTTCCTCCAGCTCGCGCAGCGCAGCGGTGCGGGGGTCTTCGCCTTTGTCGATCCCGCCCTGCGGCATCTGCCAGGCCGGTTGATCCACCTTGGCATCCAAGCGCTGCCCAACCCAGGCGTGGCCCTCCGCGTTCACAAGCATGACGCCGACGTTTTGTCGGTAGGGAAGTTTGGCAATGTCTTCGGGTGTCATCGTTTTGGTCATCACGGGCCTCTTATCGGTTTGACCTATGGCTATACTCAAGTCGCACATATGACCAGATGTGCAAAACGGCGGAGCATTGCCCCGCCGTTTTGAATTTCAGTGCAGCTTTGATAAGCCTTACTGTTTCGGGCCCAGTGCAGACAGTCCGCGCAGGATATCGATGGCATAGGCCAGCTGGTAATCATCCTCACGCAGCTTAGCCGCTTCTTCGGCTTTGGCACGATCTGCTTCGATCTGGCGGATCTCATCCTCAGTCAGAGAATCATTGTCGAGGCTGCCACGCAGATCCGCTTCTGAGCGCGAGAAACGGTTTGTTGTTTCCTCTTCCTCTGCATTCGGGTCGCGGCGCGGCTGTTCAACAACGATGTCTGGGGACACGCCCAGCGCCTGAATAGAACGGCCCGACGGCGTGTAGTACCGCGCAGTGGTCAGACGCATCGCGCCATTGCCGCGCAGCGGCATTACGGTCTGAACCGAGCCTTTGCCGAAGGATTTGGTTCCAACAACAATAGCGCGACGGTGATCTTGCAGAGCGCCGGCCACAATCTCAGAGGCCGAGGCCGAGCCGCCATTGATCAGAACAACCAGAGGTTTGCCTTCTGCAAGATCACCCAGTGTCGCGTTAAAACGCTCCCCATCCGACGGATCGCGACCACGGGTCGAAACGATCTCACCTTCGTTGAGGAACGCATCCGATACGCGGATTGCCTGTGTCAGCAACCCACCGGGGTTGTTGCGCAGATCGAGCACGAAACCATTGACGCTATCGATTCCACCGGCCTCTTCGATCTGTTTGGCAATGCCAGCCGACAGGTTCGGGAAGGTCTGATCATTAAAGGTGGTGACGCGCAGAACAACGGTTTCAGCCTCAAGCCGCGACCGCACAGCAGTCAGCTTGATGGTGTCGCGGATGATCGTGATATCAAACGGCTCGTCCTCGCCTTCACGAACGATGGTGATGACGATTTCAGACCCAACCGGCCCACGCATCTTGTCTACGGCCTCATCCAGGTTCAGACCCAGCACACTTTCGCCATCGACGTGCGTGATGAAGTCACCGGCTTCAACACCGGCCTCGTCGGCAGGGGTATCATCAATGGGTGAGACAACTTTCACAAAGCCGTCTTCCTGCGTCACTTCGATGCCAAGACCGCCAAATTCACCACGGGTCTGCACACGCATGTCTGCGGCATCATCGGGCGGCAAATAGCTTGAATGCGGATCCAGTGATGTCAGCATACCGTTGATGGCCGCTTCGATCAGGTCAGCCTCATCCACTTCACTGACATATTGCGCGCGGATCCGCTCAAAGATGTCACCAAACAGATCAAGCTGTTCATAGACGCTGGAGGGGCGATTTTGTTCCTGAGCCAAAAGAGGCCCGACAAACTGAGTGGTTGCAACCACCGAGGCCAGTGTACCGCCCAGCGCGGCCATGACAAATTTCTTCATACCGTATTTATCCCTTGTCGGTTGCGAACCACAAAAGCGGATCGATGGGCGTATCGCCCTCTCTGACCTCTATATAGAGCGTTTCTGAACGATCAGTACCAGCCCCCTCACCACTTGGTGACGAGATATCATCAGGCAACTGTCCACCCATCAGGCCAATAGGGCTGCCCTCGGGGACAACTTGCCCCGTTTCGCCATAGGTTTCGGCCAATCCAGCCAAAACAATCATCAAATTGGCCTGCGGTTCCAAAATCGTGACCAAACCGTAATCCAAGAGCGGCCCGCTATAGCGAATCGTGGCCGCAGCTGGCGTTGTGACCAATGCGCGAGGGTTAGTCGCCAAAACGATCCCCGGTCGCGTGACACCCGCCGCATCCGCTTCGCCCGCACGACGCAAAACAACGCCACGCACTGGTAAAGCCAAACGGCCTTTGCGAATTTCGATATCCGGCAAACCACCTTGCAGCTCACCTTCAGCGATATCTTTCAATCCAGTAGCAAAGCCATTCAAGGTTTCGGTTGAGCTGATCAGAATCTGCGTCCGCACAGGGTCTTCGGTAAAACGGCGCGGCAAATCTGTGCGGTCCGCAATCGCCTGGCTCAGCGCAACGCGTGCGTCCTGCACCCCAGTCAACCCGGCTTGCAGGGTGTTCGCTGCGTCTTGCTGGAGCTGACGCAAAGCTGTGACTTCTTGCAGATCCGCCCGCAACGCCTCTGCCTGCGCGGCCAATCCCGGTGTGATCGACGCCACAAGCATACCGGACCGTGCCATGCCGACAGGGCCCTGAGGATGTAGAAAACTCTGCGGATCCGCCTGCCCGCCCAGGGCAGAAAGGACTCCTAAAAGCTGAGCAATCTCTGCGTCCTGACCTTCCAGTTTGCGGCTCAACTCGGTTTCGCGGATGGCCGCCGCACGCAATCCATTGCGCATGGCCGCCATACCATCTTCATAGGCGCGGACAGTATCCGTTAGAGCGGCAACACGGTCCCGTGCGCTGTCCGCCTGATCTAGAGCAATCCCCGCCTCTTGCAGCGCTTCAGATGCCACTCGCGCGGCCGCACCTGCGTCTTGCGCAGCAACAGGAACCGCCCAAAGCAGAGCTATCAGCGCCAGTGATCTCACGCGATCAGGCTTTCGCCGGTCATTTCCTCCGGCTGCGCCAGCCCCATGAGCTGCAACAGGGTTGGAGCCACATCCGCAAGACGCCCGTCGCGCAGTGTCGCACCGTCAGGACCGCCAAAAAGGATGGCTGGCACAAGGTTGGTGGTGTGCGCGGTGTGCGGACCACCTGTTTCGGGATCCACCATGGTTTCGCAATTGCCGTGATCCGCAATCACCAGCAACGCCCCCCCGGTCTGTTCCAGCTTGTCCACGACCTGCCCAAGTCCTTGATCCACTGCCTCACAGGCCGCTACCGCCGCCTGAATATCTCCTGTGTGGCCCACCATATCCGGGTTGGCGTAGTTCACAACGATCAGGTCATACCCATGGTCAATCGCGGCAAGGAATTGCTCGGTCACTTCTCCGGCGCTCATCTCTGGCTGCAGATCATAGGTCGCCACCTTGGGCGATTTCGGCATAAACCGATCTTCACCCGTCTCCGGGGTTTCCTTGCCGCCGTTGAGGAAGAAGGTCACATGCGGGTATTTCTCGGTTTCGGCCAGACGGAACTGCGACTTGCCGTGTTTTGCCGCCCATTCGCCCAGCGTATTGACGATCTCACGTTTAGGGAATGCGGTGGTCATATAGGTGTTATGGTCGTCCGAATATTCCACCATGCCCAACAGAGCCGAAAGCTCTTTTTGCTCACGCGAAAAACCTTCAAACGCGGGGGATCCGATGGCCGCAAGGATTTCGCGGGCGCGGTCGGCGCGGAAGTTGAGGAAAAAGATACCGTCGCCGGGCTGAATACCCGCATAACCGCCGACGACGAAAGGCACCACAAACTCATCTGACACGTCCTGAGCATAGCTCGCCTGAATGCCGTCCAGCGCAGAACCATGTCGCGCGCCCTGCGCCTCGATCATTGCGCGATAGGCCTGTTCCACACGTTCCCAGCGGTTGTCCCGATCCATCGCGTAGTACCGCCCGGACACCGTGGCGATAATCGCATTCTCAGGCAGGGCCTGCTCAAACGCCGCGACCTGATCCGCCGCCGATGTTGGCGCCACGTCGCGGCCATCCGTGATGGCGTGCACCGCGGTGCTAAGCCCCGCGCCTGTCAAGGCTTTCACCGCGGCCAGAATATGATCGGAATGCGCGTGAACCCCGCCATCCGAGGTCAGCCCCATGACATGCGCCCGACCACCTGCGTTTTTCACTTTCACAGCAAAATCAAGGATCGCCGGGTTCTGGAAAAAGGACCCTTCTTCGATCGACAGATCAATCTGCCCCAGATCCATCGCCACCACACGACCCGCACCAATATTGGTGTGTCCCACTTCCGAGTTGCCCATTTGCCCGGTGGGAAGGCCCACATCCGTTCCATGGGTGATCAACGTCGCATGCGGGCAGCTCGCGGTCAGCCGGTCAATCGTCGGTGTCTTAGCCAGATAAGGAGCGTTGGCCGTGGTGTCATCCGACAGGCCCCAGCCGTCGAGAATGGTAAGGATGACGGGTTTGGTCATGAAACTGCCCTCTCACTGTTTGAGAGCGGTGTAACAGGCACGTCCCAAGATGTGGAGAGGGGCATTTCAACCTGAACGGGCCACATCAAACAAAAAACGCCGCCCCTTTCGGAGCGGCGTCTTTGATCTTGGCAGTTTGTAGAACTTACGAGCCCTGCAGCGATTTCACACCCAGCTCGTCTTCCTGTTGAGCTTTCATCGCCAATGCGGCGGCGTGGGCGCCGGCGGCGGTGGTGAAATAGGGGATCTTGTCATACAGCGCGACTGACCGGATTTCGCGGCTGTCCGATACGGCGGCTGAGCCATCGGTGGTGTTCATCACCAGCTGGATCTGACCGTCTTTCATCAGGTCGACGATATTCGGGCGACCCTCATAGACCTTCTTAGCCGTTTCGCTCTCGATGCCGTTTTCGGCAAGGAACCCAGCGGTGCCTGAGGTCGCAACGATCTTAAAGCCCAGATCCACCAGCGTCTGCGCGGTTTCCACCAGTTGCGGTTTCTTGTCATCGTCTTTGATCGAGAAGAAAACCGAACCCTTGGTTGGCAGGATGTTGCCCGCGCCCAGCTGAGCCTTAAGGAAAGCCCGTGGGAAGCTGCGATCCCAGCCCATGACTTCACCGGTTGAGCGCATTTCTGGCCCAAGCAGCGTGTCGACGCCGGGGAAGCGTGCGAAGGGCAGAACCGCCTCTTTCACCGAGAACCACGGCATGTTGTGATCGCCCAGCATCATCGGATCGGCCATCGGCACGTCGCTGCTGTAATCCGCGTTTTTGTAGTAGCCTTCGCGTTTCGGGAAAGCCGAGAGCTTTTCCCCCGCCATGATGCGCGCCGCAATTGAGGCAATCGCACTGTCGGTGGCTTTGGCCACAAACGGCACGGTCCGCGACGCCCGTGGGTTCACTTCGATCAGATAGATTTCACCATCTTTGATTGCGAACTGAACGTTCATCAAACCAACCACATTCAAGGCTTTTGCCAAGGCATGGGTCTGGCGCTCGATCTCATCAATGGTGGGTTTATCCAGCGAATAGGGTGGCAGCGAGCAGGCGCTGTCGCCCGAGTGAACACCCGCCTCTTCGATGTGCTGCATGATGCCAGTCACATGCACGGCCTCTCCATCGCACAACGCGTCAACGTCAAGTTCAACCGCGCCACCCAGATAGCTGTCGAGCAGAACCGGGCTGTCGCCCGATACAACCACCGCCTCAGCAATATAGCGCTCAAGCTGAGCCATATCGCGGACGATTTCCATCGCACGACCACCCAGAACATACGAGGGGCGGATCACGAGGGGGAAGCCAATGTCCTTGGCAATTTCAATCGCCTCAGCGTCGGTGCTTGCGATGCCATTGACCGGCTGTTTCAGCTCAAGTTGATTGACCAGAGCCTGGAACCGTTCACGGTCTTCCGCAAGATCGATGGCGTCGGGGCTGGTGCCCAGAATTGGAATGCCTTCAGCTTCCAAGGCATTGGCGAGCTTCAGCGGAGTCTGGCCGCCGAACTGAACGATCACGCCGTGCAATGTGCCGTTTTCCTGCTCAGTCGACAGGATTTCCATCACGTGCTCAAAGGTCAGCGGTTCGAAGTACAGACGATCAGAAGTGTCATAGTCGGTCGACACGGTTTCGGGGTTACAGTTGATCATGATGGTTTCGTAACCGGCATCCGTCAGCGCGTAACACGCGTGACAGCAGCAGTAATCAAACTCGATCCCCTGACCAATCCGGTTCGGGCCACCGCCCAGAATGACCACTTTCTTACGATCCGAAGGCCGTGCCTCGCACTCAACCTCACCCATCATCGGGGCTTCGTAGGTCGAATACATATAAGGCGTCTGCGCTTCAAATTCGGCGGCGCAGGTGTCAATGCGTTTGAAGACAGCGGTGACACCGGCCTCACGACGCGTTTTGCGCACGTCGGTTTCTGCCATACCGGTGAGAGCTGCCAGACGGCCATCGGTAAAGCCCAACATCTTCAACGCGCGCAGGCCTGCGGCATCGGTCGGCAGACCATTGGCTTTGACACCGTTTTCTGCATCCACAATTTCGCGAATCCGCGCCAGGAACCACGGATCGAACGAGGTGACAGCGTTGATCTCATCGTCGCTCAGACCGTGCCGCATCGCCTGTGCAATGGTGCGCATCCGGTCGGGGGTCTGCTTGCTGATCGCTTTGATGACGGCAGATTTCTCGGGCGCGCCTTCGATCTCGACCTCATCAAACCCGGTGAGGCCCGATTCCATCGATGCCAGAGCTTTTTGCATCGACTCGTGGATGGTCCGGCCAATCGCCATGGTTTCGCCAACCGACTTCATGGCGGTGGTCAGGTAAGGCTCGGACCCTGGGAATTTTTCGAACGCAAACTTCGGAATCTTGGTGACAACATAGTCGATGCTCGGCTCAAATGAGGCCGGAGTGACCTTGGTGATGTCATTGTCCAGCTCATCCAGCGTGTAACCCACTGCCAGTTTGGCCGCAATTTTGGCGATCGGGAAACCCGTGGCTTTCGAGGCCAGCGCCGACGAACGCGACACGCGCGGGTTCATTTCGATGACAACCATACGGCCGTCCTCAGGGTTTACCGCCCACTGAACGTTGGATCCGCCGGTTTCAACACCAATCTCACGCAGAACATTGATCGAATGCGTCCGCATGATCTGAAGTTCTTTGTCGGTTAGGGTCAGCGCCGGTGCCACAGTGATCGAATCACCCGTGTGCACGCCCATTGGGTCGATGTTCTCGATCGAACAGACGATAATGGCGTTATCCGCTTTGTCGCGCACAACCTCCATTTCGTATTCTTTCCACCCCAGCAGGCTCTCATCCACGAGGATCTGGTTCACCGGGCTTGCATCCATGCCAGTGCGGCAGAAGTGGATGTAGTCTTCACGATTATAGGCCACACCACCACCGGTGCCGCCCATGGTAAACGCGGGGCGGATAATCGCGGGAAGACCGATCTCGTCAAGTTCATCCAGAGCGATCTGAATACCCGCATCCAGGTCGGTGCTGCCGTCGGATTTCTTTGGCGCGGTGACAATAGTTGCCTTGGGATTTTCGATCCCCAAGCGATCCATCGCTTCGCGGAAAAGTTTGCGATCTTCAGCCATTTCAATGGCATCGCGTTTCGCGCCAATCATTTCGACGTTGTATTTGTCAAGCACGCCCATTTCTTCGAGCGCCAGAGAGGTGTTCAGACCGGTCTGGCCACCCATGGTGGGCAGCAACGCGTCCGGGCGCTCTTTTTCGATGATTTTGGCAACCACCTCGGGTGTGATAGGCTCGATGTAAGTGGCATCGGCAAGACCCGGATCGGTCATGATTGTCGCCGGGTTTGAGTTCACGAGAACAACCCGGTATCCTTCTTCGCGCAGCGCTTTACAGGCCTGTGCACCGGAGTAATCGAACTCACAGGCTTGGCCGATCACAATGGGACCGGCGCCGATGATCATGATGGTTTTGATATCGGTTCTTTTGGGCATAGGCAGACCTCTGAGATTCGCAGGTGGAGCGGCGGGGCAGCGCGCAAATTGTCGTGCGTTATAGGGACCGCGCCAAAAGGTGCAAGGGCTATCGGAAACGGCGACGCATTTGCCGCTTTCTGCGCTTGGATTTTTGACCGGATCTTCTATATCGACGCTCTGCTAGCTGAAGGATGCCAATGGACATTCGCTTTGACAATGGCCCACAGGGCGCTGGAACCCAGTTTTCACATCCCAAGCGGGTGATCCGCGCGGAGGTGCCCGAAGAGGTGCCCGCCGCCTTGGCCGCCATGGAGGCGGCCAAACGGGCTGGGGACTGGCTTGCAGGCTATGCCAGCTATGAGCTGGGCTATGTGTTCGAGCCCAAACTGGCTGAGCGTTTACCGCAGGATCGGCGACTGCCTTTGCTGTGTTTTGGTGTCTATGACGCCCCCAGCACGTCATCTCTTCCTGCTCCGAGCGGTGGACTGGGGGATCTGGCCCCCCGCTGGAACGAAGCCACCTACACCGATGCCTTTGAAACCGTACACGCGGCAATTGGTGCGGGCGATATCTATCAGGCAAACCTGACCTTCCCGATTGACGTGGCCGTCTCGGGGTCATCGAAAGCTCTTTATGCGGCTCTGGTGGCGCGACAGCCCGTAGGCCATGGCGCGCTGATCGAGCAGGAGGGGCTTCCCGATATTCTCAGCCGTTCCCCCGAGCTGTTCTTCCGCACAACAGCAGCGGGCATGATCGAAACCCGTCCGATGAAAGGCACCCAGCCGCGCAGTGACGATCCCGTCGAAGACACCCGCCGTCGCAACTGGCTTACGCAGGACGAAAAGAACCGCGCTGAAAATCTGATGATCGTCGATTTGCTGCGCAATGATATCAGCCGCGTGGCAGTGGCGGGTTCGGTCTGTGTGCCTGAACTGTTCAAGGTCGAATCTTATGCCACCGTCCATCAGATGGTGTCCCTTGTACGCGCCAAACTGCAGGACACGATCACCTTGGGCGATATCTTTGCCGCGCTCTTCCCCTGTGGATCAATCACTGGTGCGCCGAAAATTCGCGCCATGGAAATTTTGTCCGATCTCGAACCGTGGGCGCGCGATATCTACTGCGGCACCATTGGCTGGGTTGCCCCAGATGGCGCCAGCGAATTTAACGTCGCCATTCGCACGCTGTTGGTGGACGATAATCGCGGGGTGCTCAATGTCGGTGGCGGTGTGGTCTGGGACAGCACCGCCACCGCAGAATACGAGGAGGCCTTATGGAAAGCCCGCTTCACCCAACTCAAGACTCCAGCTTCCGTCTGATTGAGACCTTTGGTTACCACCCTTCCAACGGCATTGCGCGGGCCAGCCTCCATGTGTCCCGAATGGTCAAATCCGCCAACGACCTTGGGATGCCACACGACCGGGACGCAATTGAAACAGAGCTGACGCAGATTAACGGTGACAACCCTCTGCGCTGTCGCCTGACACTCTCGCCCACTGGCGCGCTCGAACTGACTACCGCCCCGATGCCGGTCCCATCGGATCAGATGCGTTTTGTCATCTCCGATGTGCGCCTGACCTCTAGTGATCCCCTGCTGCGCTACAAAACCTCGCGCCGCGCCCCTTATGATCAAGCCCGTGCGGCGCTGCCCGAGGGCATTCAGGAGGCCATTTTGCTAAATGAACGAGACGAGGTCTGCGAAGGTACCATCACAAACATCGCGATCACGACGCCACAAGGTGACAGGCTAACACCGCCCTTGTCTTCAGGCTGTTTGGCCGGTGTCTACCGTCAGAGCCAACTCGATGCGGGCACGTTAAAAGAAGCCCAACTGAGCCTGCAAGACCTGGCCGAAGCCCCAGTAATTCATCTGATCAATTCCTTACGCGGTGCCACCCCGGCATTTTGGGCCAGCGAATGCGGTCAATTCATCGGCATTGCTTGACAAAAGCGCCACAACCTTGTGTATCGGCCCGGATGAATTCCGTGCGCTTCGGCGCACCCGTCCGCTTGTCCAAGCAGACGACCCGATCACGAAAGGTCATATCATGCACGCCTATCGCAGCCATACCTGCGCCGATCTCACCAAAGACAATGTTGGCGATACCGTTCGCCTGTCGGGCTGGGTGCATCGCATCCGAGATCACGGCGGCGTTCTGTTCATCGATCTGCGCGATCACTACGGCATCACTCAGGTGATTGCAGACGGGGACAGCCCTGCGTTCGCCGATCTAGAGAAAGTGCGCAGCGAATGGTGTATCCGCATCGACGGCACTGTTCTTGCGCGGGACGAAAGCCTTGTGAACCCGAACCTGCCTACCGGTGCGATCGAAGTGTTCGCCCGCGATCTGGAAGTCCTGGGATCGGCCGGTGAGCTGCCGCTGATGGTGTTTGGCGATCAGGAATACCCTGAAGAAACCCGTCTGCGTCACCGTTATCTCGATCTGCGTCGCGAGGCGATGCAGAAGAACATGGTGATGCGTTCGGATGTTGTGGCCTCGATGCGCCGTCGCATGTGGGATCTGAACTTCCGCGAATTCCAAACTCCGATCATCACCGCCTCGTCGCCCGAAGGCGCCCGTGACTTCCTTGTCCCATCCCGTCTGCACCCAGGCAAATTCTATGCCCTGCCGCAGGCGCCGCAGCAGTTCAAACAGCTGCTGATGGTGTCGGGCTTTGACAAGTATTTCCAGATCGCGCCGTGTTTCCGCGACGAAGATCCCCGCGCAGATCGCAGCCCGACCGACTTCTACCAGCTCGACCTGGAGATGTCCTTTGTTGAGCAACAGGACGTGTTTGACACCATCGCTCCGGTGATTGCAGGCGTCTTCGAAGAGTTCGGCAATGGCGCCAAGGTCGACGCGGCAGCAGACTGGCCACAGATCCCCTATGCCGAAGCCATGAAGAAATACGGCAGTGACAAACCGGACCTGCGCAACCCGATCGAGATGCAGGTTGTCTCGGATCACTTCCGCGACTCGGGCTTTGCCATCTTCGCCAAACTGCTTGAGCAGGAAGGCACCGAAATTCGCGCCATTCCAGCCCCAACCGGTGGCTCGCGCAAGTTCTGCGACCGCATGAACAAGTTTGCGCAGGGCGAAGGTCTGCCGGGCATGGGCTACATTTTCTGGCGCGACGGTGCCGACGGCATGGAAGCCGCCGGTCCTCTGGCCAAGAACATCGGCCCCGAGCGCACCGAAGCCATCCGCCAACAACTGGGTCTGGGTGTGGGCGATGCAGCCTTCTTCCTAGGTGGCAAGCCGAAAGCCTTTGAAAAGGTGGCTGGCAAAGCTCGTGACGTGATCGGCACCGAGCTGAACCTGACCGAGACCAACCGCTTTGCCTTTGCCTGGATCGTAGACTTCCCGATCTACGAGCAGGACGAAGAAAGCGGCAAGATCGACTTTGAACACAACCCGTTCTCGATGCCGCAGGGGGGCATGGAGGCGCTGAATGGCGATCCTCTGGCGGTCAAAGGCTATCAGTACGATCTGGCCTGTAACGGGTACGAGCTCGTCTCAGGTGCGATCCGGAACCACAAACCGGAAATCATGCTGAAGGCCTTTGAGCTGGCAGGCTACGGCGAAGACGAAGTGAAAAACCGCTTTGGCGCGCTTTACAACGCCTTCCACTACGGCGCCCCACCCCACGGTGGCTGTGCTGCTGGTGTAGACCGGATTGTTATGCTTCTGGCCGACACCGCCAACATCCGCGAAGTCATGCTGTTCCCGATGAACCAGCGGGCCGAAGATCTGATGATGAGCGCACCGTCCGAGCCGGGCACAGACCAGTTGATGGAACTGTCCCTGCGTGTAATCCCGCAGGACTAAAGCGCCCGTCCCGTTGCCATAAGCGGCGGATTGCTGAGATTGGAAAGGCCGGTGCAAATGCACCGGCCTTTTCTTATAGTCGTGGCAAGGCGCGTGAAGGATAGCCCATGTCATTTGATCCAGTTCTGGCAGACATCCGATTTGGCTGTGGATTGTCGCCAACCGTGTCCTCCCCCCAGAGTGTGGCGCAGATGCTCGAGAATCTGCACGGCCCCGATCTTATTGCTGCGCAGTATCCGATTGAGACTTTCCCCGAATTTCGCGAACGCGTGATTGAACGCACCGCTCTGCGCCGCGAATTGAAGGCCAATCGCGGCTCGGCAAAATCAGATGACATTCGCCAGGCGCTTGCGCGCAACAACCGCGCCGGGCGTAAGGGGGCCGTGTCCTGGCTCGCCGCACATCTGCAACGCCGCACGCGCACAACTGATGGCTTTCGCGAGAGGCTCGAATTCTTCTGGGGCGATCACTTTACCGCCACCGGCAAGGCCGGGGTTTTGCAGTGGGCCGGATCACCATATACGGAAAGTGCAGTTCGCCCTTTTGTCGCCGGAAAATTCGAAGACCTTCTGATTTCCGCTGCGACACATCCTTTGATGGTGCACTACCTGGATCAGGCGGTTTCCGCCGGGCCGAATTCAAGGCGGGCCACGCGAAAACCCGGCAAGTTTGGGCTCAACGAAAACCTCGCACGCGAGATACTTGAGCTGCATACCTTGGGGGTAGACGGCCCCTATACGCAGGACGACGTCAGACAATTGGCAGAACTTTTGGCGGGCTTGACGCACTCCGTCAAAGAGGGGCGCAAGTTCCGCAAAGACTTTGCCGAGCCCGGGGCCGAAACCGTTCTGGGCGTGCGCTATGGTTCTCAGAACCGAGGCTTGGCGGACATCGAGGCCGCCCTGCGAGATCTCGCCCGGCATCCAGCCACGGCCCGACATCTTTCAACAAAACTTGCCGTGCACTTTGTCTCTGACACCCCGGACCCCGCATTGATAAAGGCCATGACGGCGGCCTATCGCGACACTCAGGGTGATTTGACCGCTGTTTATCGCGCCATGCTGACCCACCCGTCGGCATGGCCCCCTGCGCCGGGCAATATCAAACTGCCGTTTGACTATATCACCTCGGCGTGCCGTGCTTTGGATGTCATGCCGCGCGCCCTACGCATGAAAGAAAAGACCATGCGGCGTCGGATCTATACCCCCATGCAGTTGATGGGACACCAATGGCAGCGCCCCGACGGCCCTGATGGGCTAGAAGAACTGGACGCAGCATGGATCACCCCGCAAGGCATGGCCGCGCGTCTGCAATGGGCGATTGCAATCCCACAGCTGTTACAGCCTAAATTGCCTGATCCACGTGAATTCCTGACCACGGCCGTCGGTCCAATGCCGCCGGAGCGGGTGGCCTTTGCTGCAGAAGCCGCTGAGAGCCGCGCCGACGGCATCGGCCTTATCCTCGCCTCGCCCGCGTTTCAAAGGAGATAGGCCATGAACCGTCGTGCCTTTTTGCGCAACACCTTGGTGGGCTGCTCGGTGGCCGCCAGCCCACTTATCACCCCTATCAGCTTTGCAGGTGCCCCCACCGACAATCGCCTTGTTGTCATCTTGTTGCGGGGGGGGATGGATGGCTTAGGGGTTCTGCGCCCACACGGAGACCCGGAATACACCACAACCCGTGGAGCGCCAGACCGCCGAGCGCTCGATCTGGATGGGTTCTTTGCCCTGCATCCGGCGCTGGCAGATCTGATACCGCTTTGGTCGGCAGGCGAATTGAGCTTTGCCCATGCGGTTTCAACCCCGTACCGCGACAAACGGAGCCATTTTGACGGGCAGGACCTGCTGGAAGCTGGCTCAGTGACCCTAAATCAGGTCCGCGATGGCTGGATGAACCGCATGCTTGCCCATCTGCCCGGAGCGCATCTGGACACGGCCTATGCCATTGGCAATGATCCTTTGCCCGTATTGTCAGGCACCGCGCCCGTCAAACGCTGGTCCCCGCAAGCCGACCTCGCCCTGAGCCCCCAGGCCATTCGTCTGGCGCATCTGGTGATGGAGGATGATCCCGCAATGGCAGCGGCGCTGACCGAGGCCTTTGAGCTGGCCGATTCCGATGGGGATGCGGTGGCCTTTGAAGGAACGCCGCGTGAAATGATGTCGATGATGGCCGCGGACACACGTCGCCCCAGAGGGCAAACCCCTGAAGTCGGCCTAGCCAAATTTGCCGCAAACCGCCTAAGCGGCGCCTCACGCGTGGCAAGTTTTTCGATCAATGGATGGGACACGCATGCCCGCCAGGAACGCAACCTTGCCCGAGCGTTGCAAAGCCTGTCCCGCGTGATCTTGACCCTGCGCGACGAGCTTACCCCACACATCTGGCAGCAGACCACTGTGGTTGCCGTCACCGAATTCGGCAGAACGGCCCGGCTGAATGGCAGCCAGGGCACAGATCATGGCACCGGGGGGGCAATGCTCATGGCCGGTGGCGCTCTAAACGGGGGGCGAGTGATCACGGACTGGCCAGGTCTGGCCGAGGCGGACCTGTATGATCGTCGTGATCTAATGCCGACGCGCGATGTGCGCGCGCATCTGGGGTGGCTGATGAGAGGTATGTTCGCACTGGACCGCTCAGCGATCGAGCGCGACATTTTTCCGGGGCTAGAACTGGGGGATGACCCTGGACTTCTGCTTTAGGTTCAGATGGCCAAACGTGCCGAAATGCGATCCTGAACAAGCGCTGCCACGCGGGCGAGATCTGACTGCATGGGGCGACCTGCGTCGCGCGCCTCGGCCAGATCTTCCGCGGCCTTTTGCAACACACCATCTCCGGCACTGCGCGCCACACCAGTTAGAAACTGGGTGACATAGGTCAGGGTGCGGGCATCAGCGCGATCATCCAGAACATCTGCGGCGTGAGCCATGTCATCGCGGTAAGCGACGGGATCAGGCAAAACCGGGTCATCAGACACCAAACGCGGGCCTGTTGGCTGACGTTCAGGTGGCAGCGCTGAAATGATCGCATTTTGGAACGCAATCACAGACGAGATGGGTTTGGCCAGAAAACCATCCGCACCGGCCGCAAGCGCCACCTCTTCAGAGAAACTGTCGCCGCTGGTGCCAATGATGGCATCCACGCGCGGACAGGTGATCGCCAGTTCGGAAATCAACTCGGCGCCGGATCCATCGGGCAAGCCAAGATCAATCACAACCGCGCTTGGTCGATAGACCTGCAGATGTCGGCGCGCCGAGGCCAGACAATCCGCTCGCCTGATGCGGGCACCCGATCGCAGGCACAGCAGACGCATGGCGTCACAGGCATAGCGGCTGTCTTCAACAACCAGAATGGTAAGACCCAGCAGTGGGCGGGTGGCCGTAGGTTTAAGATGGGCCGTCAGATGGTCAGTGTCGTCCATGATCCCCTCCAAGTTCGACTCGTATGGTTAGGATTCCCTTTCTTGGTGAAGAAGCGGTTAAAGGCCGCAGCAATTGTTCACACTCTTGCCGCACTGCAGCGCAACAGACATAACAAATACAGCTTAAGACCTGAGGAGGAAAAAAGATGATTGGACGCCTGAACCACGTGGCCATTGCCGTGCCGGATCTTGAGGCCGCCGCCGCACAGTATCGCACCGCTCTGGGGGCCACCGTTGGAGCCCCGCAAGACGAACCCGACCACGGCGTCACCGTCATCTTCATCGAATTGCCAAACACCAAGATCGAGCTACTTTACCCTTTGGGAGAGAACAGCCCGATCCAAGGGTTTCTGGACAAGAACCCCTCTGGCGGCATCCACCATGTATGTTATGAGGTCGAAGACATCATCGCCGCGCGCGATCATCTGAAAGAAACCGGCGCCCGGGTGCTGGGAACAGGTGAACCAAAAATCGGAGCCCATGGCAAACCGGTTTTGTTCCTGCATCCCAAAGACTTCAACGGCTGCTTGGTTGAGCTGGAACAGGTATAACCATGACTATTACTGCCGCCATCGTCCTGTTTGCCGTGATCTGGTTCATGACGTTCCTGATCGTCATTCCGATTCGTCTTCAAACCCAGGGCGATGTCGGTGAGGTTGTTCCCGGCACCCACGCCGGGAGCCCCGCGCATCACAATCTGAAACGCAAAGCCTGGATCACCACCGGCCTGTCCGCCGCAATCTGGGGCGCCATCGCGGCCGTCATCCTGACCGAAACGGTAACTGTGGCAGATATCTCAGAATGGACCGGCCATCTGGGCACACGTCCTGAATGGAACGACTAAAGAACCGACCTAGAAATATCCTAACGCTTTTCACAGAGAAACAACGTGCGCGTACAGCTGCCTTTGCGATCCGTGGTGCTTGAATGACAACAGCGAGCCCACATTGACCGATGCTGCATAATGCACGAACGCTCATTTACCAGCGAGACAGGACATTGTTTCAACCCTCTCCCACTGGATAAGCTGACCCTTCATCCTGAGAACCGGCGGCCGCCGACGCATGGCGGTGAACCCACTTCCAACCGGTATTGATTTTTGCCAATGAAACGGTCCAACGTACTGGAACTACTATATTTTGATCGTCGATATCCAAGTGGATTTTTAGCGTAGTTGCAACTGTTGCCGCGTTCCCATGAACTGCGACGTCCTTCCAATCCCATTCAAACTGCGTTGCTGTGGCTTCTCTAAAGTTACGTTCAAAGACAGATGCAACAGCTTTCCGACCTGAGCAAAGTTCGTCAGCTCCGGTTCCAATGAGAGAGATAGCCTCACCGTCCACAAAGATCGCCATCAGGCGCTGCAGATCCTTAGCGCAATACGCATTGGCGTACTCTTCCAGCGTGGCCACTATGGCAGTTTCATCATTCATGGTTCCCTCCTTGATCACACAAGCCCGTCGCGTGTCATAGGGATCATAGCAGCACTATTCAGCTAGAGAGCCTTTTATCTACGTGCAAAGTTGTCATTCGTTTGAGCGCCGCGAAAAAACCAGATTGTCCAGCACGCCGCCGTCCCCGTGGCCATACCCGCGCAGAGGGCCGCGAGTGTGAAGCTTAGACGCAGCTCAATGCACCATGTTTTGACTTAGATCCGACTGCTCTTTGCGAGAAGACGCGGTCCTGCTCAAACCTCCCTCATCGGGACACCCGGTGAAAGATATGGGTGAAGGTCGCGGCGCCCAGTACTGGGATCAGCAGGTTCACCAGCGGAAAGCTCAATGGGACCGCCATCAAAATACCCGCGGCCCAGATGGTGAAGCGGTATTTCTTGCGCAGCGTTGCCGCCCCCTCGCGCCCCACCCGGCGCATGGCGGCCAGAGTGAAATACTCTCGACCCAACAAGAATCCGTTCAATCCCCAAAAGATAAACGGCGCCAGCGGAGCAAACAGCACATAAAGCAGCAACGCCACAAGGTTTGCCCCGATCAGGATACCCATAAATCCAAGGCTGTCGCGCATGCCATCAGCAAAACTGACGGGCTGGGCCGGTCCCAGCGCGGGGTAGTGCCGGTCTTCAACCGCCTGCGCGACCTCATCGAGGAAAAGCGAGGTGATGGCCGAGGCCACTGGCACCATCAGGAATACAGATAGCACCATCATCAAAGGCACCATGGCCCAGCTTAGTACGTTGTCGATCCAGCCAATCTCGCCCACCCACGGCAGGGTCACCGCATCACCAACAAACAAGCCAACACCCCAGACAAACAAGGCGCCGATGGCAAAGAGCAACAACAGCGTCAGCCCAACGCCCCGCAGCAACACGCTGCGGAACCTGGGATCACCCATTTGGCTCAGCGCTGCGAAGAACGATGTGAAAATCATTCTGAAACCCAAGTGACAACAGTCTCAAGATCCGGTCGCGGACGCTCGGGCGGGGCCGAGGTTTCGGTGCCGATATGGATAAAGCCTGCGACCTTCTCAGTGTCAGCCAATCCAAGCGCGTCGCGGACAAAACCCCGGTCGTGGCTTGCCCAGCCTGACAGCCAATTTGCCCCCCACCCGGACGCCAAAGCCGCGTTCAGCAATGCCAAGCAGACCGCGCCAGCCGAATATGTCATTTCGATTGCGGGGACTTTCGGGCTTTCTTTGCCAATCTCAATCACAGCAACACAAAGCGGGCTGTTCGAAAAGGACGATGCGGCCTTGACGATATCAGCCTCATCCTTGCCCAAACGCGCACCCGCAGCACCAACCTCATGCGCCATGCGGTCAAGCGCGGCACCTTCCAGCACAACAAAACGCCAGGGTTCAAGCTTCCCGTGATCCGGCGTACGAGCCGCGGCGGTCAACATCGGCATCAGCGCCTCGCGATCCGGTCCCGGTGCTGTCAGTGTCTTCGCAGGACGTGACCGGCGGCTGAGCAAAAACTCCATCGCGGCAGGATTGGAAACGGGCATGGGCTCTCCTTTTCGTGATGGAGCATATGTCATCACTCACTGCGTGGAATTCAACCTAAAACAATCAGGAATAACGGATGGGTTTCAATTACGCCTCCCACACCTTATCCCTGCAGCATGCGTTTGCCTGATCTCAGAGACCTCGCCTTGCCCGGAGCGACCCTCACCGTCCGCGTCACCCCCAAAGCGTCCCGCAATGCCATCGAACGGGATGATGGCACCCTTCGTGTCTATGTGACGACCGTGCCAGAGAACGGCAAAGCCAATGCTGCGGTACAAAAGATGCTGGCCAAGGCCTTGGGCGTTTCGAAATCACAGCTTGTTCTGACGCGCGGAGAAACCGCACGAGACAAGGTGTTTCGCCTCGATCTGCCCCGTTAGCTGTCTTCGGTTCGGGTATAAACCCCTTCGGGCAACGTGACAGCGGCCACCAGATCACGCATTTGCGTAATCGACAGCGTCACTTTCTGCATTTTGTCTGAAACGGGATCGTATTGTTCGACGGTGATGCACTCTTCAAACGACGACACAACCACATCTTCCTGCAACGGGGCTGCGCCTTCATCAACCAAGGTGACCACGGTGGCGTCAAATTCGTGCTCTATACTAAACATAGAATAAACCTAACGCCTTATGGCCGAGTTTCAAGGTGTGCCACGGGCCTGACGGCGCAGATGCATTTGGTACAGAGCGGGCGCCAGAACGTAATCGTAGAGCGCATTCACAATCGGGCAGATCACAGGCAGGCGCACGACTTTAGCCATCCAGCGCATCCGTGGCAGATCATCCCAAAGCAGGGCAAAGGCAGGAATACCGGATACCATTTTGCCGTCCTTCAGCACGTGAAACCGTTTGGCCGCTGTTTCAGGCGTGAGATCAAAACGGGCCAAATCGCAGGCTGAGAGCCCTTCGAAGCCCATTTGAACATCCCCTTTCTGCGACAAGCGTCGATACATATCGACCTCGCGACTACAGATTGGGCAGGTATCATTGTAAATTACGGTCAATGGTTCAGGCATGACACACCTCACAAATCCAAATGCCCGCACGCACCAGCATTTGATCCAGATGCACTGGTGAAGGGCATCAATCCATTCTAACGTAGGTGCAAATTGCTCTAGGAACATGTGTCAAATGCGCCGTCTGCTTCCCTTGGTGTTTGTTGTACTCGCGGCCTGTGAGGCTGTCCCAACCACGGTGTCCCGTCCTCAAGCCCCGGTTGGATCCGAGGCCCGGCAGGTACAGATAAAGGCCGCCCGCGCCGCCAAACAGTTTGTCGAGGTGGTTGAAACGGTTGAGCCCGTTGCCGAACGCGAATGCCGCAACCGAGCGCCGCGCATGAACTGTGACTTCCGAATTGTCGTCGACGACCGCCCCGATCAGCCGCCCAACGCCTTTCAGACCGTTGATCGTCGCGGTCGCCCGATTCTCGCCTTCAACCTTGCCTTGATCGCATCGGTTCAAAATGCCGACGAACTCGCCTTTATCATGGGGCACGAAGCGGCCCATCACATCGACAATCATCTTGCGAAAACGCAGGAATCAGCGATGGCAGGCGCAGTTATCCTGTCAGGCATCGCTGCCATGGGGGGCGCTGATGCCGCAGCGGTGCGGCAAGCCGAGGAATTTGGCGCTGTTATAGGGGCACGCACCTTTTCCAAAGATTTTGAGCTTGAGGCCGACCGTTTGGGAACTGTGATTGCTGCACGCGCGGGCTATGACCCGGTGCGGGGTGCGCAATTTTTCAACCGAATCCCAGATCCCGGCAACCGCTTTTTGGGAACGCACCCTCCAAATTCCGCCCGTATGCGAACCGTGCGAGAGACCGCCGCCGGAATTTAGCCCGAAAATCAACGTTGACTTGCATCAAGGACAGGTATCGCACGCCAACCTAAGGTGATCCCATCTCAGGAGGAGGAATCGCCGATGCTTAGTTCGACAACATTGAAACGCCATGCAGGGCTTGTTGATGACATGGCCACGGCTCAGGGGCTGGATCTCGAAGAACAGATGCTGCGCGGCAATGTAGATATGGGTGCGCTCGAGGATGCGGTCCTGCGCTGCACATCTTGCGATCGTCCAACAGCCTGCGCTGCCTGGCTCGAACAGAACACACGTGGGGCAAGCACACCTCCGGGCTACTGCCGTAACCAGAGTTTCTTCAACGACATCGAACGCCCTTAACCTATGTGTGTGCAGGGAGAATCTCCCAAGCAACCTGTCGTACTTGGGGCAAAAACAGAGCATTATTGGTTGGTCCAGCGGATGGCGAAGGCCACCGGTGTTGATTTGGTACGGGCCTCTGAGACAGAGGTTTTGGATCAAGAGACCTGGGCCGAGGTCGTGACACGCTGCCAGGCCTGTGTTTGGGCAGAGGGATGCGCCCGCTGGCTGGATATGTCAGATGGCGCAGAGCGCCCTGCACCGGAAAACTGTTTGAATCGCCAGAAAATGGACGCGATCCGCCGCGCCCTGGAGATATAGGTATGACCATACATCTGGGTGACCCAGCCCGGCATTTCTTTATGACCCGCAGTGTCGCGCGGGTTATGGGACTTGATCTTCACGCCGCCTTACACGGAGGCACCCTAAGCCCCGAAACCTACGCTGGCATGGTCACAGCCTGTCGGGGGTGTGCCCTTGTCGAAGCCTGCGAAAGCTGGCTGTCCCAACAATCCCAGATTTCAGACACTCCGCCTCCGGGATGCTGTAACACAGACACCTATTGCCGCCTACGCAAGGCTCACTAAAGAAAAAGCCCCGGATGTCCGGGGCTTTCGTTCAGTCTGAGCATCGGGGCACCTAGTGTGCCCGGAGGTTCCGCGCCGATTCTTTGATTGCGTCATACTGACCAGACGGACGGAAACGCCACAGATACTCCGGCAAGATCACCTCGACCGAGGTGGGCTTCATACCCAGATCAGCAAAGGTTTTGGCCCCGTCAGAAACAACATTATCGTTCTGCAGGCTGCGAACCTGATCTCGGGTGACCATTGCCGGTACAAGCCCAAGCGACATTTTGTTCAGAAGATCAAAAGACGCGCCCATCAAAGCCGCAATTGGGAAAGGTGTATTCAACACCAGACGGCGGCGATGAATTGTCTTCAGCATCAGCTTCATCAGATCCGCAAAGCTTTCCGCATCCGGGCCGCCAAGTTCATAGGTTCCGCCCTCGGCGTCTCCCAGGATCCCTTTGACCGCAGCCTGCGCCACATCATCAACATAGACGGTTTGGAATTTGGTGTTGCCACCAACGACCGGCAGGATCGGTCCGAACCGGGTCATCGAAGCGAAGCGATTAAAGAACTGGTCGCCAGGGCCAAACATCACCGATGGACGCAGAATCATCGCGTTCGGCATATGCTCCAGCACCGCAGCCTCACCTTCGGCCTTCGACTTGGCATAAAGGCTGTTGCCCTCAGCATCCGCGCCAATGGCCGAAACATGCACCATCTGGCCGATGCCGTCTTCCGCAGCGATTCGGGCAATGCGCGACGCACCCTCAACATGGATGGCATCGAAATTGTTTTTGCCCGCTTTGTCGAATGTGCCCGTGCAGTTCACAACAACATCGGCGCCCGACATGGCCGCACGCACGCTGTTATCATCGCGCACATTGCACAAAACAGGCTCAACCTGGCCAACAACACCATAGGGACGCACAAAAATGGCGTCATTGGGTCGACGGGTTGCGACGCGGACGCGCCAGCCCTCTTTGGCCATGCGACGTGCAATATAGCGCCCCAGGAATCCCGCGCCGCCGTAGATGGTGACGAGTTTGGTCATGGGCTCTCTCCTCATGCATAATTACGCGCAGAAATACCTATACATAGAGCTATGAACAAGGTGTTCGATTGCCGCGTCGAAAAAACTTGGGAAACGTTGTTGACACCCCCAGAAACCGCGCTTAAACACCGCCCTCACGTTACCTGCCCAGGTGGCGGAATTGGTAGACGCGCTGGTTTCAGGTACCAGTGACCTAACGGTCGTGGAGGTTCGAGTCCTCTCCTGGGCACCAACGTACGCTCAATAATTTGAGACTTCCCCCATCAGATTGACAAGGTCGAACTTGTTAGGAACTCACGTTTGCATGGTGCAACCGTATCGTGAGCAGTTCCCGCGCTCCTCTAAAGTTTCGGCATGAGAGAAAAAATTCCAACTCTCCCAAAAACCCGTGTTGACACCCCCCTGAACTCCACTTAAACCCCGCCTCCACGACACCTGCCCAGGTGGCGGAATTGGTAGACGCGCTGGTTTCAGGTACCAGTGACCTAACGGTCGTGGAGGTTCGAGTCCTCTCCTGGGCACCAAATCTTCCCCAGATATATCAGTGACTTGGAACAGGGCGAAGCCGTTCGTGCCCCTTTACACCCCTCTGCCGCGCAGAGGTAAGACGACCACCTCAGCATGCTTTCGCGAATTCCCTTGATTTGCAGCAGCGACTGGCCTATATCCGCCTCAACAGCGGCGTGCCGGTCACACTGGCAGCCACCGGGAAACACCAACGGGCCGCTGGCCCGTTTTTTTGTTTCTAGCGGGCCTGCCCCGCACAGAGGACGCCTGAAAGGCACGTTAATGAGCAACCTAATCGCCAAATCCGCTATGGATCAGCGCCTGGCCGAGATCATCGACCCCATTGTTTCTGATATGGGTTTTGATCTGGTGCGCCTGCGCCTGATGGGCGGAAACACCCCAACACTGCAAATCATGGCGGAACGCCCCACCGGGGGTATCGAAGTTGATGACTGCGCAGACATCTCAAATGCCATCAGCGCAGTTCTGGATGTCGAAGACCCGATTCTTGATGCCTATGTCCTAGAAGTCTCAAGCCCGGGCGTGGATCGCCCACTGACACGGCTGAAGGACTTTGCGACCTACGAAGGCTATGAAGCCAAAGTTGAAACCCAAGATCTGATCGACGGCCGCAAGCGATTCCGTGGCATTCTCGCCGGTGTCGAGGGTAACGAAGTGTTGATCAACCTCGCTGACGGCGAAGAAACCGTCACTGTGGGCCTGCAGATTGATTGGTTGGCCGAGGCCAAACTGGTCATGACGGATGATCTGATTAAAGAAATGCTGCGAGCGCGCAAAGACGCCGCGGTCGACGAAACCAAGTTTGACGAGATCGAGACAGACGCGTCTCAGGACGAGGAGTAAGAGATGGCAATCACCTCTGCAAACCAGCTGGAACTGTTGCAAACCGCTGAAGCGGTGGCACGCGAAAAAATGATCGACCCCGGTCTCGTTGTCGAAGCGATGGAAGAATCGCTCGCTCGGGCCGCCAAGTCGCGCTACGGCAGCGAAATGGACATTCGTGTCTCGATTGATCGAAAAACCGGCAAAGCAACTTTCACTCGGGTCCGCACTGTGGTCGCCGAAGAAGAGCTGGAAAACTATCAGGCGGAAATGACCGTCGAGACTGCCAAGCAATACATGGCAAACCCGGAAATCGGGGACACCTTCTCGGAAGAGGTTCCGCCGGTAGAGCTGGGCCGCATCGCCGCACAGTCCGCCAAACAGGTGATTCTGCAGAAGGTGCGCGAAGCCGAGCGGGATCGTCAGTATGACGAGTTCAAAGATCGCAACGGCACCATCATCAACGGCGCTGTGAAACGCGAAGAATACGGCAATGTGATTGTCGACGTGGGTCGTGGCGAAGCCATTTTGCGCCGCACCGAGAAAATTGGCCGCGAATCGTATCGTCCCGGCGACCGCATCCGGTGCTTCATCAAAGACGTTCGTCGCGAAGCCCGTGGCCCGCAGATCTTCCTGTCGCGGACCGCACCGGAATTCATGGCCGAGCTGTTCAAAATGGAAGTGCCGGAAATCTATGACGGCATCATCGAAATCAAGGCCGTCGCCCGTGATCCTGGATCGCGCGCAAAGATTGCCGTGATCTCGAACGACGGATCGATTGATCCGGTCGGCGCTTGTGTCGGCATGCGCGGCAGCCGTGTTCAAGCGGTTGTGAACGAACTGCAGGGTGAGAAAATCGATATCATTCCTTGGAATGAAGATGTTCCCACCTTCCTCGTAAACGCGCTGCAGCCTGCAGAAGTTTCGAAAGTGGTTTTGGACGAAGAAGCCGAACGCATCGAAGTTGTGGTCCCTGATGAACAGCTCTCGCTGGCCATTGGCCGTCGGGGTCAGAACGTTCGCCTAGCATCCCAGCTGACCGCCCTCGACATTGACATCATGACCGAGGAAGAAGAATCCAAACGTCGTCAGGCCGAGTTCGAGGTCCGCACCAAGCTGTTCATTGAAACGCTGGATGTTGACGAATTCTTTGCACAGCTTCTGGTCTCCGAAGGCTTCACCAACCTCGAAGAGGTTGCCTATGTTGAAGTTGACGAGCTTCTGGTCATTGACGGTGTTGACGAAGGCACCGCCGAAGAACTTCAGACCCGCGCACGCGAGTTCTTGGAAGAGCAGGCTCGCAAAGCCGTTGAAAAGGCTCGTGAACTTGGCGTTCAGGACAACCTGCTTGGCTTTGAAGGCCTGACACCACAGATGGTCGAAGCCCTTGCCGAAGATGGCATTCTGTCGCTGGAAGACTTTGCAACCTGCGCGGATTGGGAACTTGCGGGAGGTTGGACCACCGTCGACGGCAAGCGCGTTAAAGATGACGGCCTGCTCGAGAAGTTTGATGTGTCTTTGGAAGACGCACAGACGCTGGTGATGACCGCACGTGTAGGTCTGGGTTGGGTTGATCCTGAAGAGCTCGAAGCGGCGGCGGAAGCCGAAGCTGTCGAAACAGAAGAAGACGAGGCCTAACACCAGATGGCGCGAGGCGGTCACAAAAAAATCCGTGAGGATGGTCCGGAACGGAAATGCATCGCCACAGGCGAGATCGAACCAAAATTCGGTTTGATCCGCTTTGTTGCGGGGCCTGACGGTCGCATTGTGCCGGATCTGGCTGGAAAATTGCCCGGTCGTGGCGTATATGTAGCTGCAGACCGTGCTGCTATGGACCGCGCCATCGACAAGGGGCTGTTTTCACGGGCAGCAAAACAGAACGTGACATTGCCAGAAGGATTTTCGGATCTTCTGGAGCAAATGTTGTCGCGGCGGGTGGTCGATCTGATCAGCCTGGCGCGAAAATCCGGTGATGCCGTATCGGGGTACGAAAAAGTTAAGGATTGGCTTCTTAAGGAAGAGGCCGAAGTTCTGGTTCAAGCCGATGATGGCTCGGCCCGGGGCAAGTCCAAACTGAGTACTCCCTATGGTGGATCCTATATCGGCTGGCTCTCAGCCGATGAGCTGGGCATGGCCTTCGGGCGACAAACTGTGATCCACGCCGCGCTTCGCGCTGGCGGTATGGCCTCACGTGTTGTAGAGGAAGCCCAAAGATTAAAGGGTATGCGAGTCAGAGAGTCTGACACGGATCGCGGCGGCAGCGGCCGCCGGAAAGGATGATGAAGCTTTATGAGCGATAACGACGGTAAAAAGACACTGGGTTTGCGTGGTGGCTCCCGCTCGGGCAACGTGAAGCAGAGCTTCAGCCATGGCCGCACGAAAAACGTCGTGGTGGAAACCAAACGCAAGCGCGTTGTGGTGCCGAAACCGGGTGCAGGCACTGGCCGCCCTGGGGCGGCAACTGGTGGTGCAGGCGGCAAACGTCCGGCTGGCATCTCGGATGCGGAAATGGAACGCCGCCTGAAGGCGTTGCAAGCGGCGAAAGCACGCGAAGCGGAAGAAACCGCCAAACGCGCTGCAGAAGAAAAAGCCCGCGCCGAAGAGCGCGAGCGTATGCGGGCCGAAAAGGAACGCAAGGCACGCGAAGCAGCGGAAGCCGAAGAGAAAGCCCGTAAAAAGGCCGAAGACGAAGAGCGTAAGGCACGTGAAGCGGCAGATGCAGCGGCCAAAAAGGCGGCTGCGGCTGCGGCTCCGGCAGCGCCCAAATCCGACGATGCAGGTCGCGGTGGTGCGAAGCCAAACAAAGATGCTCCGCGTCGTGCAACACCTGAACGTGATCGCGATGACCGCAACCGCAACAACCGTGGTCGCGACGACAACCGTCGTTCCGGTAAACTGACGCTGAGCCAGGCAACTGGTGGCGAAGGTGGACGTCATCGTTCGATGGCCGCTATGAAGCGGAAGCAAGAGCGCGCGCGTCAGAAAGCCATGGGTGGTCAGCAGCAGCGTGAGAAGGTTGTTCGCGACGTTCAGCTGCCCGAGGCAATCACTGTTGCCGAACTGGCAAACCGTATGGCCGAGCGTGTTGGTGACGTTGTGAAATCGCTGATGAACAGCGGCATCATGGCAACTCAGAACCAGACCATCGATCAGGACACTGCGGAACTCATCATCGAAGAGTTCGGCCACAAAGTGACCCGTGTTTCGGATGCGGATGTCGAAGACGTCATTCAGCACGTTGAAGACAAAGAGGAAGAACTGGAGGCACGTCCGCCGGTTATCACTATCATGGGTCACGTTGACCATGGTAAAACCTCGCTTCTGGATGCCATCCGTCAGACAAGTGTGACTTCGGGCGAGGCCGGCGGCATCACCCAGCACATCGGTGCGTATCAGGTCAAAGCCAAGGACGGCACTATCCTGTCCTTCCTCGATACTCCGGGTCACGCGGCCTTTACCTCGATGCGCTCGCGCGGTGCTCAGGTGACGGATATCGTCATCTTGGTGGTTGCAGCAGACGATGCGGTTATGCCGCAGACCGTCGAAGCAATCAGCCACGCCAAAGCGGCGGGTGTGCCGATGATTGTCGCAATCAACAAATGCGACAAGCCAGCAGCGAACCCGACCAAAGTACGCACAGACTTGCTCCAGCACGAAGTGATCGTGGAAGAGCTGTCAGGTGATGTGCAGGACGTCGAAGTTTCGGCTCAAACCGGCCAAGGCCTGGATCAACTGTTGGAAGCCATCGCGCTTCAGGCAGAAATTCTTGAACTGAAAGCCAACCCGAATCGCAACGCCGAAGGCGCCGTGATTGAAGCGCAGCTTGACGTAGGACGCGGCCCCGTAGCCACCGTTCTGGTTCAGAAGGGTACGCTGAGACAGGGTGATATCTTTGTTGTGGGTGAGCAGTACGGTAAGGTACGTGCTCTGATCAACGACAAGGGTGAGCGCGTTGAAGAAGCTGGCCCCTCGGTGCCTGTCGAGGTTCTTGGTCTGAATGGCACACCCGAAGCTGGTGACGTGCTGAACGTGACCGAAACCGATGCTCAAGCCCGTGAGATTGCTGAATACCGTGCACATGCCGCGAAAGAAAAGCGCGCAGCAGCCGGTGCAGCAACCACGCTCGAACAGCTGATGCAGAAAGCCAAAGACGATGAAAACGTCTCTGAGCTGCCTGTTATCGTCAAAGCTGACGTTCAGGGTTCGACCGAAGCGATTGTTCAGGCGCTGGAAAAAGTTGGCAACAACGAAGTCCGCGTGCGGGTCATCCATTCGGGTGTTGGTGCGATCACCGAGACCGATATTGGCCTTGCAGAAGCGTCTGGCTGTCCGGTTATCGGCTTTAACGTCCGTGCCAACGCATCAGCGCGGAACACTGCCAACCAGAAGAGCATCGAAGTGCGCTACTACAGCGTGATCTACGATCTCGTAGACGACGTGAAAGCGGCGGCCTCGGGTCTTCTGTCGAAAGAAATCCGCGAGCGCTTTATCGGTTATGCCGAGATCAAAGACGTCTTCAAGGTTTCCAACGTTGGCAAGGTTGCAGGTTGTCTCGTGACCGAAGGTGTCGCCCGCCGTTCGGCTGGTGTGCGCCTGCTGCGCGACAACGTGGTGATCCACGAAGGCACGCTCAAGACCCTCAAGCGCTTCAAGGATGAAGTTGCCGAAGTTATCTCGGGTCAGGAATGTGGTATGGCCTTCGAAAACTACGACGATATCCGTGCGAAAGATGTCATCGAGATCTTCGAACGCGAAGAGATCACCCGGACTCTGGATTGATCCTTCGACAACGGCAAAAGAAAACGCCGCCCTTCGGGGCGGCGTTTTTGTATTTGGCAGTCTTTAGTTTCTCAAATTGAGATCGATCAGAACTTCAAGAGACCGGAAAACCAGCGTACTCAAAATTCCCATCACGAACGACTAGCTTACCATTCGGTAGCGAGCCCACCACAACACCCTGTGCTGTAATGTATTTTCCAAGTGTGATCGTACGGATCATTCAATGCCCCCAGTGAATGGAATTCGTAGGCCGACCGTACCCGAACGCAGATGCAATTTTAAGATAAATCTTTTGCGCGCAGCGGGTGAAAACTTAACTTAAAATTAGGATTTACAGCCAGTCGCGTAGAATTGGGATAAGTGGGATGTCCGCGGCGGGCATCGGATAATCTCTTAGCTCATGCGCCCGGACCCATTTCAGCGCCTGCCCCTCTTTCGACTGCGGAATGCCATCCCATTTACGGCAAGCAAAAAGCGGCATCAGAAGATGGAAGTCATCATAGGTATGAGAGGCGAAGGTCAGCGGGGCTAGGCAGCTTTCCCAAGTGTCTATGCCCAGCTCTTCTTGCAGTTCACGCACCAGCGCCACCTCGGGCGTTTCACCCGGTTCGACCTTACCGCCGGGAAACTCCCAGAGACCCGCCATGGACTTCCCTTCAGGCCGTTGGGCCAAAAGCACGCGACCGTCGACGTCAATCATGGCCACGGCGGACACAAGTACAGTTTTCATGAGTGAGTAGCCTTGTCATTGGCACGGAAAGATGGGGGGCCAGCCCCCCAGCCCCCGGAGTATTTGGAAAAAGAAGAAGCTTAGGACCGATAATCCGCGTTGATTGTGATGTAGGCATGCGTCAGATCACAGGTCCAGGCCGTTGCAGAGCCCTGCCCCAAACCGATGTCGACTGAAATTTCGATCTCGGGCTGTTTCATGATCGCGGCGCCATCTTCTTCACGGTAGGTTTCCGCCACCCAGCCCTTTGCGGCTACTAGTACGTCGCCAAAACGAATGCTCAACAGGTCTCGGTCCGCAGCGGCACCGGATTTACCGATGGCCATTACGATCCGGCCCCAGTTTGGGTCTTCTCCGGCAACAGCCGTTTTCACCAGAGGTGAATTGGCAATTGCCATGGCATGGGTGCGCGCATCCGCGTCGTTTTCCGCACCAGAGACCGACACTGTGACAAACTTTGAGGCGCCTTCACCGTCGCGCACAACCTGATGCGCTAGATCTAAAAACACCTCATGCAGAGCATCTTTGAACGCGGCACTGCCAGTGACATCGACCTCTGATGCGCCGGTTGCCGCCATCAATAGGGTGTCCGACGTCGATGTATCGCTATCAACGGTGATGCAATTGAATGTCTGACTATTGATGCCGCTGACCATGTCTTGCAGATCCGCACGGCCAATCTTGGCGTCCGTGAAAATATACACCAACATCGTCGCCATATCCGGCGCGATCATCCCCGACCCTTTGGCAATGCCCGCAATACGCACCGTTTGCCCGTTCACGTCAATCTCTGCGCCAGCCCCTTTGGCAAAGGTATCTGTCGTCATGATCGCCTGTGCTGCGCTTTCCAGGGCGGTCTCAGACAAAAGCCCGCGCAACTCGGCGACTTTCGAAGTGATACGATTATGTGGCAAACGTTCGCCAATCACACCAGTCGAACTGGTGAACACCCGGGAGGATGGCAGACCGGTCTCGGTTGCCACTGCCTCGCATATCGCGGCCACTGATCCTTCGCCAGCCCGACCTGTGAAGGCATTTGAGTTGCCGGAGTTCACAATGATTGCAGCACCATCAGCGCTCTCAGCACCAATTTTCGACTGGCAGTCAAGCACATTAGCGGACCGGGTTGCGGAACGGGTGAACACACCTGCGACAACCGAACCTGGATCGAGCAACGCCAGCATCACATCTTTGCGACCTTGATACCGGACTCCTGCTTCCACAGCGGCGAAACGCGCGCCTTTGATCACAGGAAGGTCAGGGAAGGTGTCGGGGGCCAAAGGCGAAACGTTAAGCGCCATTATTCCTCCAGAAGTTCAATTTTCGAGAGCACCGACGCATCCACATCCGCTTTGTTGGTGCGGGTCACCTTGGCGCTGGACACAAGGCTATCTACTTTGGCTTCCACCGCTTCTTGTTGCAGTTTCACCTCGATTTCTCCTCGAACCTCAGCCAGGTCAGGCGCCTCTTGAATACGTGTTTCGTTGAGCTTGATCACATGCCAACCAAACTGGGTCTCTACAGGGCCGGACACCTCACCGGGTTTAAGAGACTCAACAGCCGTCTGGAACGGAGCAACCATCATACCTGCCGAAAACCAACCCAGTGCGCCCCCATTGGGGCCGGAGGGGCCTGTCGATTTTTCGCGTGCCATTTCAGCGAATTCTGCGCCACCGCGCAGTTGCAGTGCGATGGCCTCCGCCTCTTCTTTGGACTCAACCAAAATATGCGACGCGTTGTACTCTTGGCCTTTGGCGCCGGTCAGGTAGGTGTCCTGATAGGCCTTCTCGATGTCCTCTTTGGTCACCGCCATATCCGCTACCTGCGAAATCACCTCAGAGGCCAGCAGAGAACGGCGTTCATTGTCCAGAGCAACTTTCACGCTGCGGGTTTCCTGCGCCAACTCGTCTTGCGCCAGAACCTCTTGCTGGATCAGCTGATCAAGAATGCCATCCCAAAGCACTGTGTCTGGCAGTTGCTGATACTGTTCCGGCAATCCGGACCGTACCGACAACATGTGACCCAAAGTGATGTCAGTGCCGTTCACGGTGGCGACCACAGAGTCTGCTGTAAGGCGATCTGCTGCAAAGACTGGCAGGGCAAGACCAAGAGTAACTGCCGCCGTTGCAACAATTCTGAGGGTTTTCGACATCGATTTGTCCTTTCAGACAGAGCCGCGACCCCCGCGGCGTTGACACGGAATGACCACCTGCTTACATCCCCAGAGGCGATGCTAAGCCGGTCGTTCCCCAGTGTTCTATGAGCTGTGTGCGAGACGGGCAAGCAATTGCCGCACAGGACGTTGAGATAAGGACCGAATTGGCTATGCTTGGAAAACTCGCGCGGAAGGTGTTCGGCACCCCGAATGACCGCAAGATCAAAGCCACCCGCCCGTTGGTGGACAAGATCAACGCGCTCGAGCCCGAGTTTGAAAAACTCGACGATGCCGGGCTGATTGCGAAAACCGAAGATTTTAAAGCACGTCTCGCCAATGGTGAGAAGCTTGATGCACTGCTGCCCGAAGCCTTTGCGAACTGTCGTGAAGCGGCGAAACGCGCCCTCGGGCTGCGGGCTTATGATGTTCAGCTGATGGGCGGTATTTTTCTGCATCAGGGCAACATCTCGGAGATGAAAACCGGGGAGGGGAAAACCCTCATGGCGACCTTCGCCGCCTATCTGAACGCGCTGACCGGTCGCGGTGTGCATGTTGTGACCGTCAACGACTATCTCGCGCGTCGAGATGCAGAGTGGATGAGCAAAGTTTACGGCGCTCTGGGTTTGACCACCGGTATCGCGGTTCCCTTCAACCCGACCAGCAATGATCCGGCTGAAGTTCAGGAACAGCGCCAGTTCTGGGAAGCCGAAAAACTGGCCGCCTATGCCGCAGATATCACCTATGCGACCAACAATGAGCTGGGCTTTGACTATCTGCGCGACAACATGAAGTCTGAGCTCAATCAGATCCTGCAGAAAGATCACTACTTTGCGATTGTCGACGAAGTGGACTCGATCTTGGTAGACGAGGCGCGGACCCCGTTGATTATCTCTGGTCCTGCCGATGATCGCAGCGAGCTTTACCTCACTATCGACAAACTGATCCCCGATTTGCAGGACGATCATTTCACCATCGATGAAAAGACCCGTAATGTGACCTTCACCGAAGAAGGGAACGAGTTTCTTGAAGAGCACCTGCAGGCCCGTGGTGTGCTTCCTGAGGGCCAGAGCCTGTATGAGCCGGAATCAACCACCATTGTTCACCACGTGAACCAGGGGCTCCGGGCGCATAAACTGTTCACCAAAGACAAAGACTATATCGTGCGCGACAACGAGGTTGTTCTGATCGACGAATTCACCGGCCGCATGATGTCCGGTCGCCGTCTTTCGGAAGGGTTGCATCAGGCGCTGGAAGCCAAAGAAGGGGCGGATATTCAACCTGAAAACGTGACGCTAGCCTCGGTGACGTTCCAGAACTACTTCCGTCTGTATGACAAGCTTGGTGGCATGACCGGCACCGCGGCAACAGAAGCCGAAGAATTCGCCGAAATTTATGGCCTGGGGGTGGTCGAAGTGCCGACCAACCGTCCAATTGCCCGGATCGACGAAGACGACAAAGTCTATCGCACCGCGCAGGAAAAATATCAGGCTATCGCGGATGAGATCAAAGTCGCCCATGAAAGAGGCCAGCCGGTTCTTGTGGGCACAACTTCGATTGAGAAATCGGAAATGCTCAGCCAAATGCTGCAGCAGGCTGATCTCAAGCACAACGTCCTGAATGCACGCCAGCACGAGCAAGAGGCCCAGATTGTGGCCGATGCCGGTAAGTTGGGCGCCGTGACCATCGCCACCAATATGGCGGGCCGGGGCACCGACATCAAACTTGGCGGCAACGTTGAATTTAAGATCATGGAGGCCATTGCAGCCGCCCCTGAAACAGATCCTGAAGAGGTGCGCACCCGCATCGAAGAAGAGCACGCTACAGACGAACAGAAGGTCAAAGACGCAGGTGGGCTTTATGTATTGGCCACCGAGCGCCATGAAAGCCGCCGCATCGACAACCAGTTGCGTGGCCGTTCCGGACGTCAGGGCGATCCGGGCCGCAGTTCGTTCTTCCTGTCCCTGGACGATGATCTGATGCGCATCTTTGGCTCGGAGCGGCTCGACAAGGTTCTGTCGTCGCTGGGCATGAAAGAAGGCGAAGCGATCATTCACCCGTGGGTCAACAAATCGCTGGAACGCGCGCAGGCGAAAGTTGAAGGTCGCAACTTTGATATTCGTAAGCAGCTTCTGAAGTTCGATGACGTGATGAACGATCAGCGTAAGGTGATCTTCAGCCAGCGCCGCGAGATCATGGAAGCGGAGGATCTCTCAGAGATCACGCAGGATATGCGCCATGAGGTCATCGACGAACTGGTCGATGCTTATGCTCCGCCCAAAGCCTATGCCGACCAGTGGGATATGCAGGGTCTCTATGCGGCATCCATCGAAAAGCTGTCGCTTGACCTGCCAATCATCGGTTGGGCCGATGAAGACGGAGTAGATCAGGATCTGATCCGCGAGCGTCTGGAAGAAGCCAGCGACAAGCTGATGGGCGAAAAAGCCGAGGCCTTTGGCCCCGACACCATGCGTCAGATTGAAAAGCAGGTTCTGCTGCAGACCATCGATGCAAAATGGCGTGAACATCTTCTGACCCTGGAACACCTGCGGTCGGTTGTTGGGTTCCGCGGCTACGCGCAGCGTGATCCGCTGAACGAATACAAAACCGAAGCGTTCCAGCTGTTCGAAAACTTGCTCGACAGCCTTCGTGAGACCGTCACCACCCAGCTGTCACAAGTCCGTCCAATGACGGAAGAAGAACAGCGCGCGATGATGGATGAAATGGTGCAGCGTCAGATGCAGGCCGCTCAAACCGCCGATCCGAACCCGGCGCCTACGGACGCGGCTGCTGAAGGCACTGCTGCAAATGAACCACTGATCGCCGGTTTTGACGAGAATGATCCAAGCACCTGGGGCAACCCTGGTCGCAACGATCCCTGCCCCTGTGGATCAGGCGAAAAGTTCAAACATTGCCACGGACGACTGACCTAATCCGGGTTGAAATTCTGATAAGGGCCGCCTCCGGGCGGCCTTTTTCATTTGTATCAAATGCCGCAATGACTCCGCCGCCCTGCCCCAGACCTGCCACGTTTGCCTGCCATTTTTCGAATCGACGCAGCAGGCAGGAGGTCTCACATGGCACGTCTCAAAAGCTATATTCTGGGTGGCACCACAATAGCCTGCGCTTTGGGCATTGGGTATGTCATGCAATACGGTCTTGCCCTTCCCGGCGCACAGGCTCAGGCACCGGTTGGCGGATATACCGTCACCGATATCAAAGAAACATCGTCCAGCAACCGGCTCCCCGCCATGCCAACCGATACCGCGATGTCATCAGCCCTGCCTTTGGTTCCGGTTGCTATGGCTTCTGTTGACGCTGGGCTAACCCAAGAATTGCCACAAGATGACGGCGCAACTGGCTTTGCCTGTGACATCACAATGACCGCGACCCCGACGGCGGGCGCGCTGGTAAATATTGATCTCAAGGCCCCCTGTAACGCCAGCGAGCGCCTGACACTGCATCATCAGGGGATGATGTTCACCGAAGTCACGCAGCCGGATGGCCGAATGCAAATCACGGTACCCGCACTCGCAGAGCGCGCGACATTCATCGCAGCCTTTGCAAGCGGGTCCGGCACGACCGCCTTTACCGAAGTCACATCTTTGCCATTCTATGACCGCGTGGTCGTTCAGTGGAAAGGACAGGCAGGGCTACAGTTGCACGCCCGCGAATATGGTGCCGACTATTTTCAGCCGGGACACATCTGGGCCTCGGAAACCGGCGACCTCACGGCCGCAGCGATGGGCCAAGGGGGTTATCTTGTCCGGCTCGGCCTGGAAAACGCACCTGATGCGCTGATGGCCGAGGTCTATTCTTTCCCAACCGGTACCGCCAAACGTGGCGGCGAGATCGCCATGTCGGTTGAGGCAGAAATCACAGAACAGAATTGCAATCAATCCATCTCGGCGCAAACGCTTGAAATCCGGGATGCATCCGGATTGCGTGTCCGCGATTTGACGCTGGAAATGCCGGGCTGCGACACCACGGGTGACTTTCTTGTGTTGAAAAACCTTGTCGAAGACCTGACAATCGCCGCCAGATAAGTCGAAGCAGACAGGCACCCCATGAGACAGCAATGTGCGGCGGTTTTAGCCGCACTTTTCATTTGGCTATTCCCTATTCTCGCCGCAGCGCAGGATATCACTCTGCGGTCGCGGGATGGCGCAATCGAGCTTTCAGGCACCCTACTGGGCTTTGACGGAGAATTTTACCGTCTGCGCACCCAATATGGCGAAATGACGGTGGATGGCTCTGGTGTGCTGTGTGAAGGCGTGGGTTGTCCGTCTTTGACCGATTACGTCGCTGAACTTACCATTGCTGGGTCCGCCACTGTTGGCCGTGTTCTGATGCCTGCTTTGCTTGAGGGATTTGCCCGTCGCAATAGCCTACGAACAGAACGGACGTCGCTTGAGGGCGACGATTTTCTTTATACCATCGGGAATCCCAGAACACAGAAGATTGTGGGCCGGTTTACCTTCCGCATCACCAACAGCAATGAAGGTTTTGCTGACCTTTTGGCAGACTCCGCAGATGTGGTCATGTCTCTTCGTGAAATCCGCCCTTCAGAAACTGCGCTAGCAAGAGAGGCGGGGCTTGGCGACCTATCGCACCCCAAACACGCCCGTGTCCTCGCTTTGGACGCTTTGTTGCCCATCGTATCGACCCGCAATCCAGTGAACACCCTATCGCTTGCTGACCTCACAAAGATTTTGACCGGTGAGGTGACCAATTGGGAAACCCTAGGTGGACCCGATGCGCCAATTTCTCTTCATCTGCGTGATCCGCAATCTGGCATCGCTCAGGATCTGGAAGATCGGTTTTTGACAGCACCAAACGTCCAGCTGGCTCCCACTGCCCTCAGACATGACAGCAACCAGGCGCTTGCGGATGCGGTCGACCGAGATCCTTTCGGGCTTGGAATTGCAAGTTTCTCAGAGGTTGGAAACGCCAAGCCGTTGGTTCTTTCCGGCCCTTGTGGATTTCAGCTAAGGGCAGCGCGACGCAGCATAAAAACCGAAGACTATCCTCTAACCGCGCCGATGTTCCTCTACATGCCTGCGCGCCGTCTCCCAGCGCTAGCCCGCGATTTCCTTGCCTATACGCGCAGTGACACCGCGCAGATTGTTGTGCGTCGCGCTGGCTTTGTTGATCAGGCTGCCGAGGAAGTGGCAATTGACCTTCAGGGGAACCGTCTCGCCAATGCGATTGCAGTGGCCGAAGACGCAGAGGCCCTTGGCGAGTTACGGCGCATGGGAGAAACCCTTAGCCGTTTGCGACGCCTCAGCCTTTCCTTCCGCTTTGAACCTGGCGCAACACGACTGGATGCGCATTCGCGGTCAAACGTTGAGCAACTGGCGCTTGCTCTGACCACAGGTGTCTATAATGGCCGGGAATTGGTGTTCGTCGGTTTCTCAGATGGCGAGGGGGCATCCGCTGGCAATTTGAAAATCGCGGCCAAACGGGCAAACGCGGTGCGAGACGCCGTTGAACTTGCTGCGGAGGGCGGGGACCTGAGCCAAGTGAGCATCAAAACGGACGCTTTTGGTGAGGCGATGCCCATGGCCTGCGACACCACAGAATGGGGACGGCAGATCAACCGACGGGTCGAAATCTGGGTACGCTAAAGCAACCCCTCAGATCTGAAGCTAATTTCGCAGGATTTCCCGATGACCAAATGGTCATGCAGCGTAATTCCCATAACTTGTGCAGCTTGGTTGACCTGATCCGTCATTGCAATGTCGGCTTGACTGGGGGTGGGATCCCCCGACGGGTGGTTATGCACCAAGATCAATGCGCTGGCGTTTAATTCGAGGCTACGTTTGATCACTTCGCGCGGATAGACCGGTACGTGGTCAACTGTGCCTTTGGCCTGCCTTTCGTCTGCAATAAGAATATTTTTCTTATCCAGAAACAGAATTCTAAATTCTTCTATTTCGGCGTGAGCCATTGTCGTTTGGCAATAAGACAGTAAATCATCCCAACTTGAGACAATTGGCCTATTGAGCACTTTACCCTGAGCAAGCCGGTGTGCGGCGGCTTCAACTACTTTAAGTTCGGTGAGAACCGCGTCACCGACCCCTGGTATTTCAAGAAGTCGGGCGTTGGGCGCCGATAGGACATGATTGAAGTCTCCAAAAGTATCAATAAGTTCCCTCGCTAGAGGTTTAACATCTTTACGCGGGATACCGCGAAACAAAACAAGTTCCAGCAATTCATAATCCGGCAGTGCCTCGGCCCCGCCAACAAGAAACCTTTCCCGCAAACGTGCCCGATGATCACCAATGTAAGACGGCATCCTGGAATTACAGGGCCGAGGCTGGGCCGGTGTTTCATCGAAATCAAACAGCTGGCTCTGATAACTATTAAACCGTTTGTCACTCATCACAGCTTCACGCTGCTGGAAGGAAATTACCAAACCGTTAACGGGAATTGTGACAAAAAAAGCCGCCCCAATCGAGGCGGCCTTCTAAGACATTTGCAAATTTTTAAGCGATTGGGATCGCGAATTTTTCTTGCAAACTATTTTGGGCAATTTTCTCCGGAAGAAAAACTTACCCTTTCATTGAATCCCAGAAATTTTTCACCGAACTGAAAAAGCTGCTGGATTCGGGATTGTTATCTTCCCCTAGGGCTTCAAACTCGCGCAGGAGTTCTTTTTGACGAGCGGTCAGATTCACAGGAGTCTCCACCGCCATTTCGATGAACATGTCTCCCGCGCCGCCGCCGCGCAGCGCAGGCATACCTTTGCCACGCAAACGCATCTGGCGCCCGGCCTGGCTACCGGCAGGGATTTTCACACGGCTACGGCCACCATCAATAGTTGGAACCTCAATATCACCGCCAAGCGCCGCCACCGTCATCGAAACAGGAATCCGACAATGGAGCTCGGTGCCTTCACGCTCAAAAATCTTATGCGCGTCAACTTCAATGAAGATATAGAGGTCGCCCGGAGGCCCACCGCGCATTCCGGCTTCACCTTCGCCCGCAAGGCGAATGCGCGTTCCGGTTTCAACACCAGCGGGGATATTCACGGAAAGAGCGCGCTCCTTCTGAACCCGGCCATTGCCACCGCAGCTTTTGCAGGGGTTCTTAATGATCTGGCCCAGTCCCGAACAGGTTGGACAGGTGCGTTCGACCGTGAAGAACCCTTGAGTTGCACGAACCTTGCCCATTCCCGAACAGGTCGGACAGGTTGTCGGCTCGGCGCCACCTTCGGCACCAGATCCATCACAGGAATCACACTGAATCGAGGTCGGTACGTTGATGGTTTTCTGGATACCTGTGTAGGTCTCCTCAAGCGTGACCCGCAGGTTATAGCGTAGATCTGCCCCGCGCGTTGCACGCTGGCGTCCACCGCCGCCGCCACGGCCACCCCCCATGAAGTCGCCAAAGAGGTCATCAAAGACATCCGAGAACGCGCTCGAAAAATCGCCCTGACCGCCAAAGCCACCACCGGGTCGACCACCGCCGCCGCCCATGCCGCCTTCAAAGGCCGCATGTCCAAAACGGTCATAGGCTGCCTTTTTCTCGGCATCCTTCAGAACGTCATAGGCTTCGTTCACTTCTTTAAACTGTGCTTCGGCATCCGGATTGTCCGAATTGCGGTCAGGGTGCAGTTCTTTGGCCTTCTTGCGATAGGCTTTTTTCAACTCATCCGCCGACGCGCCTTTGGCCGAGCCAAGCACATCATAGTAATCACGTTTGGACATATGTCCTCCTTTCCGCGGAACGGAAAAGGGCCGGTCCGGCAACCGGACCGGCCCCCGATCTTTGCGCTACCGCAGCTTAGCCACGCTTGTCGTCGCCAAGGTCTTCGAAATCGGCGTCTACAATATCGTCATCGCTGCTTTTTGCGGCGGCATCGACATCGTCTACTTCCGGCTCTTCACCTGCTTCGGCCTGCGCCTTGTAGATGGCTTCACCCAGACGCATTGCAACTTCCTGAACGTTCTGGATACCGGACTTCAGCTTTTCAGCGTCAACACCGTCTTTTTCCAGATCGTCTTTCAGCGCAGCAACCGCCAGCTCGATGGCTTCAATGGTCGACGGATCAACCTTGTCGCCGTGATCCTCGATCGATTTCTCGGTCGAGTGGACGAGGCTTTCCGCCTGGTTCTTAGCTTCTACCAGCTCTTTACGCGCCTTGTCCGCATCGGCGTTTTCTTCAGCTTCCTGAACCATACGCTCGATGTCGTCATCCGACAGGCCACCCGAGGCTTGGATGGTGATCTGCTGCTCTTTGCCGGTTGCCTTGTCTTTCGCGCCTACCGACACGATGCCGTTGGCGTCGATGTCGAAGGTTACTTCGATCTGAGGCATACCACGCGGTGCGGGCGGGATATCTTCGAGGTTGAACTGGCCCAACATTTTGTTGTCGGCAGCCATTTCGCGCTCACCCTGGAACACACGAATGGTAACGGCGTTCTGGTTGTCTTCCGCGGTTGAGAACACCTGTGACTTTTTCGTCGGGATGGTGGTGTTGCGGTCGATCAGGCGGGTGAAGACACCGCCCAGAGTTTCGATACCCAGCGACAGAGGTGTCACATCGAGAAGAACAACGTCTTTAACGTCACCCTGCAGAACACCGGCCTGAATGGCCGCGCCCATGGCAACCACTTCGTCCGGGTTCACACCTTTGTGGGGCTCTTTACCGAAGAACTTGGTCACCTCTTCGATGACTTTGGGCATACGGGTCTGACCGCCAACCAAAACAACTTCGTCAATGTCTGCGGTAGTCAGGCCTGCGTCTTTCAAAGCCGCCTGGCAAGGTTTGATCGAATTCTTCACCAGATCGCCAACAAGGCTTTCCAGCTTTGCACGGGTCAGTTTCATCACCAGGTGCAGAGGGGCACCATTTGCGCCCATCGAGATGAACGGCTGGTTGATTTCAGTCTGGGTTGCGCTCGACAGTTCGATCTTGGCTTTTTCAGCAGCTTCTTTGAGACGCTGCAGCGCCATCTTGTCTTTGGTCAGGTCCGCGCCGTGTTCTTTTTTGAACTCTTTCGCCAAGTAGTTGACGATGCGCATGTCAAAGTCTTCACCACCCAGGAAGGTGTCACCGTTGGTCGATTTCACTTCGAACAGTCCATCGTCGATTTCGAGGATGGTTACGTCGAAGGTACCGCCACCAAGGTCATAAACCGCGATGGTTTTGGTTTCATCTTTGTCTAGGCCGTAAGCCAACGCAGCCGCGGTCGGCTCGTTGATGATGCGCAGCACTTCGAGACCAGCAATTTTGCCGGCATCTTTGGTCGCCTGACGCTGAGCGTCGTTGAAGTAGGCCGGTACGGTGATAACCGCTTGGGTCACTTCATCGCCAAGATAGCTCTCGGCTGTTTCTTTCATTTTCTGCAGGGTGAAAGCCGAGATCTGGCTGGGCGAATATTTTTCACCGCGCGCCTGAACCCATGCGTCACCATTGCCGCCATCTACGATTTCGTAGGGCACGATGTCCTGGTCTTTGGTCACTTCGGCGTCGGTGGTGCGACGGCCGATCAGACGCTTTACCGCGAAAACAGTGTTTTCCGGGTTGGTCACAGCCTGGCGTTTCGCCGGCTGACCCACGAGACGCTCATCTTCGGTGAAGGCGACAATCGAGGGGGTGGTGCGAGCACCTTCCGCGTTTTCAATCACGCGAGCCTGGCTGCCATCCATAATTGCAACACAGGAGTTGGTAGTTCCAAGGTCGATACCAATAACTTTGGCCATACTTTCGATCCCTTTCTTAGTCAGGCGATGTCACGAGGCGGAGGACCCGTAGCGGCATCCAAGCCCCGCATTCGATGAACGCCGGAGCCGGCCGGGCCCGGCGCGTTCGGAGGGTATATAAGGAGCCATACCCCTCCCTGCAAGCTTTGCTGCGTGCGGTTTTGCAGGGAAATGTTTGGCCTTTGGTAAAGACAGGCTAGAAAAACGATATGTCACACACTCTCACAGCCAAAGGCTTTGCCCTTTTCCCCTATCACCTCGACAGGACCGCGCAAGAATCACTTGTGTCTGATCTCCGTGAGGTCGTGCGCGCCGCCCCAATGTTTCACCCGGTTACGCCGCGAGGGCAGGCGATGTCGGTCAAAATGACAGCCGCGGGTGAGTTTGGTTGGATTAGTGACAAACAGGGATATCGATACCAGTCCCACCACCCACAAGGCACGGCATGGCCTCAAATTCCAGCCTCAATACTTAAACTTTGGCACACACTCTCAGAATGCACGCGCGCACCGGAATGCTGTTTGATCAATTGGTATGGTGAAGGGGCCCGGATGGGCATGCACCAGGACAAAGACGAAACAGATTTCTCTTGTCCCGTTGTGTCCATCAGCCTCGGGGATGACGGGTTGTTTCGCATGGGGAACGTCGAACGAGGTGGAAAGACAGAATCAGTCTGGCTCAAATCTGGCGACATCGTGGTGATGGGCGGATCGGCGCGTCTGGCCCACCACGGGGTAGACCGAATCCGATTTGGCTCGTCTTCCCTGCTCCCACAACACGGACGGATCAACATCACCCTTCGTGTTGTGACCTAGTCTTGAAGTTGACAACACCCTGTGAAGGTTCGCGCATCTGGCCCCGCAAGGAAGACGGTTGCATCAAATCCAAACTCACGATCCGACATGCCATCACTGCACTGCGTCTTTAACAAAACCATCGAAAGTTCATGACGCGCGCCCGACCCAAGCAAAGTCCACTTCCGCGTTTGTGACCAGGCTCCTTGAAACAGCCCAACGTGATAGGTTTCCCCGTCAAAATTGGAAGGCGTTTTCATCACAGCTTGCTGCCCTTGATAAATGTCCAGATCCCAAAACGGCTCAGTTCCATAGCAGGTCAATCGCTGCGCATTGCCCAGATTTCCGTCGTCACGCGACACAAGGTAACTCAGAGATACCCAGCCTGCCCGCTCTTCGACGTTGACCAGCCCCCAGTTCCCTTCGGTGCGTATCACCTCAACACCCCGTTGGTTTGGGTGAAGTGTACCGACGATAGGGTGACTTCCGCCCGGTCCCTCACGCACGTTCAATACGTCATCTGCGGCAACCCCCGACACGTCATGCAATCGCGGCAGCTCTTCGGCGAAAACGGCTGTGGCAGAAACAAAAATCCAAATAATGATGGCACGCACCATGAGACCCTCCTGAAACATCAAAGACAGGCTAGCCGATCAGATCACATTCAGACAGTAAGGGCTTCCAGACCCGTCAGCGGCGTGCGCTCCAGGATTCAGAGGCATGTTTGCGGGTATAAAACTCACCCATCAATCCGATCATGATCAGAACCACCGACAGATAAAAGGCATACTCCCAGCTGGAATTGCGCGGACTGTAGTCGACAAAGGCAAATCCACGCGATTGATCGATTGTGTGAAACAAGGGGTTCCAGTCAAACATAGCCAGCATGCTAGGCGGCAAGGTGTTGGCGACAAACATTTTCCCCGAGGCGATCATATTGGCACGCTGGTAGATCGTTGAAATGATTCCGACGGGTGTTGGGAACCAGGGTTTGGCCGCCAGAACAATCATCCCGATCGCTGCGCCTGAGAACCAGGACAGCAACACCATGCCAATGCAGGAAATCGGATCGTAGATGTCTTCCATCACATAGGGATTGAACCCCACATCATAGACGAACAGAATCGCAAACAGTGACAGAACCTGAATGTAGAGGGTGCTGACCATCGCCGATAGAATCGCGATCACCGTGTTCATCGGTGCGTGCTGCATCATCGGGCTCGCCGGGCCCTCTGACCCGGCAACGGCCCCCAAGGTTTTGGTATGCGTCATGAACAGGAAAACACCCGTCATGATATACACCATGAAGTCACCCCGAAGCGCGGCGCCCCTCACATTCAGCACGATGAACATGAAGTAGAAGGCCAGCACAAAAATGATGGTCTGCAACATGTTCATGAAAATGGCGATAAACGCGTTGCCGTGGCTTTTCCGGACAGAGCGCACAGAGTTGTGGTAGATCAACTCGGCGATAAAAAGCGCCGATCCAACTCGGGTCCGTGGCTTTCGGGACTCGAACATCATACTGCTCCGATGCACATCACGTCGGCGTTCTTGCCGTTCTGGTTGAACCGCACCATAAGGTGCCAAGGGTTTCAAATCAATAAAGCCGCATGAGTTCCGCGGCACAGAGGTGAGTTCACATGGATTATACCAAGCTAACGATCACAATGCGGCAGCTGGCCTTGGAGGCCGGCAATAAGATCATGGAGATCTACAACGCAGATGACTTTGACGTGAAAGTCAAATCTGACGATAGCCCAGTGACCGAAGCGGATGAAGCTGCAGACGCTCTGATCTCTGCGGGACTAAAAGCGGTGTTTCCTGACGTCGCCCTTGTCACCGAAGAACAATCCGACAGCCACGGCATCTCAGCCTCGACGTTTTTGATTGTAGATCCTCTCGACGGCACCAAGGAATTCATCAAACGGCGCGGCGATTTCACGGTGAATATTGCGCTTGTCGAAGACGGCGTACCGACCCGCGGCGTGGTTTATGCCCCTGCCCGCGAACGGATGTTTTACACCGACGCCAACGGCACTTCTGTCGAAGAGAGCGGCCCGTTCGGCACCGAGCCCGGCGCCACAACACCGATTTCCGTGAGCAAACCAGACAACGACGCCTTGATGATTGTCGCCTCAAAATCGCACCGCGATCAGGCAACCGAAGACTACATCAACAAATATGCCGTCAAAGATTCAAAAAGCGCAGGATCGTCTTTGAAATTCTGCCTCGTTGCGACAGGCGAAGCCGACCTCTACCCACGGGTTGGCCGCACTATGGAATGGGACACCGCCGCGGGCCAGGCGGTGCTGCAAGGCGCAGGTGGACACGTGGTTCGATTTGATGATCATACACGGCTGGTCTATGGTAAAGACGGATTTGCCAACCCGTTTTTCATCGCGTTTGCGCCCGGCGTGTCTCTAAAAGACGCCTAATATGCGCTCAGTCAGCATCGTCATTCCCAGCCGCAATCGACCACGCGAACTGGTGCGATGCCTGATGGGGGTGGCGCAGCTTAGCTACCCCAAATTTGAAGTGATTGTAGTGGCGCGCCCCAAAGGATGCGCCATCGCTAAATCGCTCCCCAATTCCGCGCACATCAAGATTTGCGTCTATGACGACACCAATCTGTCTGTTGCGCGCAATCTTGGCATCGCCGAAGCTGAAGGCGATATCGTCGCGTTTCTTGATGATGACGCGGTCCCCGAGCCCCAATGGCTGAACAATCTGGTTGATGCATTTGAGGACGGTGCAGATGCCGTTGGCGGCACATTGCTAACAGGAGGTAGGGTCGTCTCTAGTTCAATGAACACCCTTCTCGAGACAATCAACCAAATCGAACCAAGCGCGCGCTTGCATGGAGCGAATTTGGCCGTGCGACGCGAAGTCCTCTCTGAAATAAATGGGTTTGATCCAGCGTTCCGTTTCCAATTAGGTGTCGCGGATCTGCAAAGGCGTCTCGAACAATCGGGGCACACCATTCGGCATTCAACGCTGGCACATGTGCATCATGACGCCGCTGAGAACGACATCAGGCACGCAAACCACGTGCCCAAAGATCTATATGACGCGGGATTTTCCTTTCAGATTTTCTCGCGCAAACACCTCCCAGCGCCAGAAGGAAAAGCCATATGGCATCGATTCTGGGAGGCCCAACGGCGCAACCTGTTTCGTTGGGCACGCCGCCGCAAACTGAACGCTGGCGACATCTCATCGCTCATGCAGAGCCTTCAGTCCGGTGGCCGAGACGGCCTCAACCACCCGCTGGCACCGCCGCCACAAGTCCCGCGCGGATCTCCTTTCCTCGCTCACACAAGCAAGCCCGATAAAGAGCATCAAGTTCTGGGCGGATGGATGTGGCAGGCATCGCGTTTGCGAAAAAAAGCCAACGGCCTGCGTAAATCAGGGGCTGTGGTCACTCTGGTATTGCTATCTCCCACTTGGGCGAGGCACAGCACTCATTTTTCAGACGCAGGCATCTGGGAACAGCGAGGTGGGCTCTTTGGTCCAAGCGAATTGGACGCAAAGAAAATCCAATTTTGGCGCGTCCGCGCCCGAATTCTATCCGAATGTGAGCGAGTAAAAGCCGTTCGCGGCGCGTATCATCAAGACTGAGGTTCGACGAAGGCTTACTGGCGCGAAAGGGGAAACAATTGTGATTTTAACCGCAAATTGTTCCACATCCTGCTAGAGACTTTGCAAACCTCGTGTCATAACGAGTCAGAAATTCAGGAGTGTCACCACATGCGTAAAAAGGTTACCAAGGCGATCTTTCCGGTTGCGGGTCTTGGCACACGGTTTCTTCCTGCAACAAAATCCGTGCCCAAAGAAATCATGACATTGGTCGATCGTCCGCTGGTGCAATAT